>Ga0105238_10000004_pt1 | contig 390514 bp, 353 predicted proteins | sample KBSC34metaG_FD_81526 | JGI IMG/M metagenome (GOLD analysis project Ga0105238, IMG submission 81526) | Corn rhizosphere microbial communities from Kellogg Biological Station, Michigan, USA - KBS C3-4 metaG | ecosystem: Host-associated > Plants > Roots > Rhizosphere > Soil | place: Michigan...
ACGTGCAACGCGGCCAGCGCGCCTTCTGGGGGCAACCCTCCGGGAGAGGCCGCCAAGCGTCGCCTGCCGTTGTTGCAGCTCCTTGCCGTGGCACCACCACGGCGCGTCGCCGCGCCTAGGCAGTCAACGCTTGGCGACCTCTCGCACTCGCAGATTAAATGTGAACAGGCCCTAGCGCAGGTTCTGGCGTGGCAGCCGCGCCACGGCCACCGGCAGTCGATGCTGCGGTGCGGTAAAATGCTGCCTTCAAGTCTTGCGGACGTGCTTTCGCCAGTTTCCGGCGATGGCAGTGCGTGCGCAGGGCATCTCTGCCGTACCGCCCTTGCCGCCTCACGCGCGCTGACGCGTTCATGATGGTGCCGGCCCCTGCGGCCTGTTTCTTCCCTGCCCATGACGACTCTCTCCTCATCCACTTCGCGCCTGCGCGACCTGCGCCAGAACGTTCTGGCCGGCCTCACCACCTCCTTCGCGCTGGTGCCCGAATGCATCGCCTTTGCGCTGGTGGCGCAGTTGAACCCGCTGATGGGGCTATATGGCGCTTTCTTCATCTGTACCATCACGGCCCTGTTCGGTGGCCGCCCGGGCATGATTTCCGGGGCGGCCGGCTCGATGGCCGTGGTCATCGTGGCCCTGGTCGTTCAGCATGGTGCACAATATTTCCTGGCGACGGTGGTGCTGTCGGGCGTGATCATGCTGCTCTTCGGTGCGCTGCGGCTGGGCAAGCTGGTGCGCATGGTGCCGCATCCGGTGATGCTGGGCTTCGTCAATGGCCTGGCCATCGTGATCGCGATGTCGCAGCTGGAACATTTCCGCGTCGAGACCCCCGCCGGTCCGCAATGGCTGCAGGGCGGGGCGCTGGCCATCATGATCGGCCTGACGCTGGCCACCATGCTGATCGTGTGGCTGCTGCCGCGCGTGACCAAGGCGATTCCACCGGCGTTGGCGGCCATTCTCGGCGTGGGCCTGGTGACTTATTTCAGCGGCCTCCACACCCGCACCCTGGCCGACATGGCGCAGATCGCCGGCGGCCTGCCGCCGCTGCACTGGCCCAGTGTGCCGATGAACCTGGAGACGCTGCGCATCATCGGTCCCTATGCGGTGCTCATGGCCATCGTCGGCCTGCTGGAAACCCTGCTGACCTTCAACCTCACTGACGAAATCACCGCCAGCCGTGGCCAGCCCAACCGCGAATGCCTGGCACTGGGCGCGGCCAACATCGTCTCGGGCCTGTTCGGCGGCATGGGCGGTTGCGCCATGATCGGCCAGACCATGATCAACCTCGGCTCGGGTGGGCGCTCGCGTCTTTCGGGTGTGGTGGCGGGCGGGATGATCCTGCTGTTCATCCTCTTCCTGTCGCCGGCCATCGAGCGCATCCCGCTGGCCGCGCTGGCCGGTGTCATGTTCGTGGTGGCGCAGGAGACCTTTGCCTGGGGTTCGCTGCGCGTGCTGGGCAAGGTGCCGCGCAGTGATGCGCTGGTCATCATTGCGGTGACCATCATCACCGTGCTGACCGACCTGGCCGTGGCCGTCCTGTGCGGCATCGTCATCACCGCGCTCAACTTTGCCTGGCAGCATGCCCGTGAAATCCGCGCCGACCGCCGTGACGAGGCCGACGGCAGCCGCACTTACCTGCCGCAGGGCACGCTGTTCTTCGCCTCCACCACACACTTCCTCGACCTCTTCGATACGGCCAACGATCCGCAGCAGGTCACGCTGGATTGCCGTCATCTGCGCCTGGCGGACCACTCCGCCATTGCGGCCGTGCAGACCCTGGCCGAGCGTTATGTGCGTGCTGGCAAGGAGTTGCGCGTGGTGGCCCTGTCGCAGCGTTGCAGCCAGTTGCTGGAACGCGCGGGTTTGCCGCAGGTGGCGTAAAAAAGCCCGCCGGCGCGTAAAGACATGGCGCGGGGCGGGCAAAATACCACGGGAAACACTTTCAGGAGCGGCCCGCATCGCAGGATGCGGGCCGCTTTCGCATGGGCATCACAGGCCGAGGAAGTCCATCTTGCCCAGCTTCACGCCCTGGTGGCGCAGGATGCCGTAGGCAGTGGTGACATGGAACAGGAAGTTGGGCAGGCCGAACACGGTCAGGTACTCCTGGGCCGTCAGGGTGCGCTCCTCGCCGCGCAGCTTCATGGTGACCGCGCGTTCTTCCTGGCCGTCAACGGTCTCGGGGGCGACCGTTTCCAGGAACAGCAGGGTCTTGTTGATGCGCGCCTGCAGTTCATCAAAACTGGTCTCGTTATCCGCAAAGGCTGGCGCGGCCACGCCCGAGAGGCGGCTGGCAGTGGCCTTGGCGGTATCGCTGGCGCGCTGGATCTGGGCCGAGAGCGGGTACATGTCTTCATACAGGCGGGCCGACAGCAGTTGCTGCGCATCCAGCTGGTGTTCGCCTGCATGATGCTCGGCCTTGTCGAGCAGCGTGGAAAGCGTGTTCAGGCCACGCACCAGCAACGGGATGCTGGCCTGGTAAAGGGTGATGGTCATGGCGATTTCTGGTTGTATGCGTTGAGTAGGCCGGACCTGCCGCAGGGCAGCAGGTCCGGCAGGGGCTTACTGCGAAGAGGACAGCTGCGTGGCCGGTCCACCCCATCCGCCGCCCAGGGCGCGGATCAGGTTGACAGTGGAACGGGCCCGCTCGCCATCGAGCGTGACCGAGGCACGCCGGGTTTGCAGCACGGTACGGTCGGCATCGATGACGCTGAAGTAGCTGACTGCACCTTCGCGGTACTGCGTGTGCGAGAGCTTGGCTGCGCGCGAGGAGGCGGCCACGGCTTCATCTTGCGCGCGGTTCTGGTCGTCCAGGATGCGCAGGTTGGCCAGGTTGTCTTCCACTTCGCGGAAGGCGTTCAGAACCGTGCCGCGATAGGTTGCCACCTGCTCTTCATAGCTGGCGCGCGCACGATCCACACCGGCCTGGCGGCGTCCGCCATCGAACAGCGGCATCGACAGCGCCGTGCCCACCAGCGGGCCGAGGAGGAAGGTGCGGCTGGACCAGTTGAACAGATCACCCAGTTGCGCCGACTCATAGCCCAGGCCACCGGTCAGGTTCAGCGCCGGGAAGAAGGCCGACTTGGCCACGCCCACGCGGGCATTGGCGGCAGCCATGGCGCGTTCGGCGGCGGCGATGTCGGGACGGCGTTCCAGCAGCGTCGAGGGCAGTCCGGCCGGCACCGACACGCTCAGGCGCGTCAGCGGTTGCGGCGGCAGCGAGAACTCGGCCGGGGTGCGGCCCAGCAGGATGGCCAGCGCGTGTTCGGCGGTGGCGCGCTGGCGGGCAATGCCCAGCGCTTCGGATTGGGCTGAAGCCAGTTCGGAACGGGCGCGGGCTACGTCCACTTCACTGATGTCGCCTTCGTCGAAGCGGCGCTGCACCAGGCGCAGCGATTCCTGGCGCAATTCGACGGTGCCGCGATAGAGCTCGGCGGCAGCATCCAGTTCACGCACCTGGAAGTACTGCTGCGCCACGTCGGCCTGCAGGGCCAGCAGTACCGAGTGGAACAGCGCTTCGCTGCGCTGGGCGTCGGCGGTGGCGGCATCGACGGTCGAGGCGACCCGGCCGAACAGGTCAACTTCGTAAGAAACGTTCACCTGAGCACGATAGAGAGTGAACGGTTGTGTGTTGGCATCGGCCGGCAAGCCTTGCGAGGCGGGCGACGGGCGCTGGCGGGTCGCACCGACCCCTGCATCCACCTGCGGGAAGTAGCCCGAGCGCGCATCGCGGGTCAGGGCGCGCGCCTGGCCCAGGCGGGCGGCGGCCGCCTTGAGGTCCTGGTTGGCTTGCTGGGCGGTGTCTTCGAGGGCGTTCAACTTGTCGTCGCCGAAGATTTTCCACCACTCGCCACGGGCAATGTCTTCGGCCGGTTGCGCGGTCTTCCACTGGCTGCCGTTCTCGCCGGTCTGCGGTGCAGGAGCCGCTTCCTTGAAGGCGGCCGGGGTATCTACCGCCGGACGTTCATAGGTCGGGGCCACCGAGCAGCCGGCCAGCACCAGCAGTGCCGCCAGCAGGGCCGAGCTGATGCGCACGGGGCGCAGCAGGCGGCTCATCGAGAGAGATTGGGTCATCATTTTTCTTGCTCCATTCATGGGCCGATCCGCAGATCAGCGATCGTCCTGTGCGCCCGGTGCAGCGTGGGCGATGTGGGTGCCGGCGGTCATCGGGGCTTCGTGATGCGAGGCCGAGTGCAGTGCGCGGCGGTCGATGGTACGCAGCAGGACATAGAACACGGGCGTGAGGAACAGGCCGAAGAGGGTCACGCCCAGCATGCCGAAGAACACCGCAATCCCCATCGCATGGCGCATTTCCGAACCGGCGCCGGAGGAGGTCACCAGCGGCACCACACCCATGATGAAGGCGATCGAGGTCATCAGGATCGGGCGCAGACGCAGGCGGCTGGCTTCGATGGCGGCTTGCACGGCAGTGCGGCCCTGCATCTCCAGTTCGCGGGCGAATTCCACGATCAGGATGGCGTTCTTCGCCGACAGGCCCACCAGCACCATCAGGCCGATCTGGGTGAAGATGTTGTTGTCGCCGCGGGTGAGCCACACACCGGTCAGTGCCGCCAGGATGCTCATCGGCACGATCAGGATCACGGCCAGCGGCAGGGTCAGGCTTTCATAGAGCGCCGCCAGCACCAGGAACACCAGCAGCACGCTGATCGGGAACACCCACACGCCTGCATTGCCGGCCAGAATCTTCTGGTAGGTCAGGTCGGTCCATTCGAACTTGATGCCGCGCGGCAGGGTTGCTGCAGCCACGCGTTCAGCCGCAGCCTGGGCCTGGTCCGAGGAATAACCCGGGGCCGGACCACCGTTGATGTCGGCGGCGGTATAGCCGTTGTAGCGCACCACCATTTCCGGACCAAAGGTCTGCTTGACCTTCACCACGGAGGACAGCGGCACCATCTCGCCGGCATCGTTGCGGGTCTTCAGTTGCGCGATGTCCTCGGCCTTGGCGCGGAAGGGCGCGTCAGCCTGTGCCCGCACCTGATAGACGCGGCCAAAGCGGTTGAAGTCGTTCACGTACAGCGAACCCAGGTAAATCTGCATGGTATTGAACACGTCGGTGACCGGAATGCCCAGCTGCTTGGCCTTGACGCGGTCCAGTTCCACATCCAGCTGCGGCACGTTGATCTGGTAGCTGGAGAACATCGGGCCCAGCGCCGGTTCCTTGGCGGCGGCCTTCATGAAGGCTTGCGCGGCCTTGTCCAGTTCGGCGTAGCCCAGTGCGTCGCGGTCTTCGATCTGCATCTTGAAGCCACCCAGCGTACCCAGACCCATCACCGGCGGCGGCGGGAAGACGGCGGTGAAGGCTTCCTTGATGCCGCCGAATTTCTTGTTCAGCGAGGCGGCGATGGCGTTGCCCGACAGTTCCTTGCTCTTGCGTTCCTCGAAGGGCTTCAGGCCCACGAAGACGATACCGGCCGAAGAGCTGTTGGTGAAACCGTTGATGGACAGGCCAGGGAAGGCAATCGCACTGGCCACGCCCGGTTCCTTCAGCATGATGTCGCTCATCTTGCGCATCACTTCTTCACTGCGGTCGATCGAAGCGCCATTGGGCAACTGCGCGAAGGCCACCAGGTATTGCTTGTCCTGGCCCGGCACGAAGCCGCCGGGAACGATGTAGGACACACCCAGGGTCGCCGCCAGCAGCACCACATACACGCCCATGGTGGCACCCTTGCGCTTGATCACGCCGGTCACGCCATGACCGTAGTTGTCGGAGGCACGGTTGAAGAAGCGGTTGAAGCGGATGAAGAAGCCACCCAGGAAACGGTCCATCTGGCGCGTCAGCCAGTCCGGCTTGTCGCCGTGGCCCTTGAGCAGCAGGGCGGCCAGGGCCGGGGACAGCGTCAACGAATTGAAGGCCGAAATGACGGTGGAGATCGCAATGGTCATCGCGAACTGCTTGTAGAACTGGCCGGTCAGGCCGGTCATGAAGGCCAGCGGCACGAACACCGCCACCAGCGTCAGGGCAATGGCGATGATGGGGCCGGAGACTTCCTGCATGGCGCGATAGGTGGCGTCGCGCGGCGAGAGTCCGGCACCGATGTTGCGCTCGACGTTTTCCACCACCACGATGGCATCATCGACCACGATACCGATGGCCAGCACCATCCCGAACAGCGACAGCGCATTGATGGTGTAACCGAAGCCCAGCATCAGCGAGAAGGTACCGATGATGGAGACCGGCACGGCCAGCAGCGGAATGATGGAAGCGCGCCAGGTCTGCAGGAAGATGATCACCACGATCACGACCAATGCAATGGCTTCCAGCAGGGTATGCACCACCGCTTCGATGGAAGCCCGCACGAACTGGGTCGGGTCATAGACGATGCTGTAGCTGACCGAGCTGGGGAAGTCGGCCGACAATTCCTTCATCGCCGCGCGCACCTGGGTCGAGACATCCAGCGCATTGGCGCCAGGAGCCTGGAAGATCGGGATGGCCACGGCCGGCTTGTTGTCCAGCAGCGAGCGCAGGCCATATTCGGAGGCGGCCAGTTCGACACGTGCGACGTCACCCAGGCGGGTGGTCGCTCCATCGGGCGAGGCCTTCAGGATGATGTCGCGGAATTCGCCCTCGGTCTTCAGACGACCCTGTGCGTTCACCGACAATTGCAGCGGTGTCTCCGGCGAGCTGGGCGAGGCACCGATCACACCGGCCGCCACCTGCACGTTCTGCTCGCGGATGGCGCGCACCACGTCGGTGGCCGTCAGGCCGCGCTGGGCCACCTTGTTGGGATCGAGCCAGACGCGCATGGCGTAGTTGCCCGAGCCGAACAGGCCGACTTCACCCACGCCCTGGATACGCGCCAGGCGGTCCTTGACGTTCAAGACTGCATAGTTGCGCAGGTAGGTGGTGTCGTAGCGGTTGTCGGGTGAGGTCAGGTGCACCACCATGGTCAGCGTGGGCGACGATTTGAGCGTGGTCACGCCCAGTCGCTGCACGTCTTCCGGCAGGCGCGGCAGGGCTTGCGAGACGCGGTTCTGCACCAGCTGCTGGGCCTTGTCGGGATCGACGCCCAGGCGGAAGTTGACGGTGATGGTGAGGTTGCCGTCGCTGTTGGCCTGCGACTGCATGTAGAGCATGTTTTCCACGCCGTTGATCTGCTCTTCCAGTGGCGAGGCCACCGTTTCAGCGATCACCTTGGGGTTGGCGCCGGGATACTGCGCGCGCACCACCACGGAAGGCGGCACCACTTCCGGATATTCGGAGATGGGTAGCTGCAGCATGGCCAGCACGCCGCCCAGCAGCAGCAGTACCGACAGCACGCCCGCGAAGATGGGGCGGTCGATGAAGAATTTTGAGATATTCATGTAGGTTCCTTGTCAGTCGTCAGGATGCAAATGCCCAGGCAGCGGGCCTTGCAGCCCCTGCGACTTGTTCTTCCTTGAATGCGAGAGCGCTGGTGCGGATCAGGCCTTGCCGGCCGCAGGTGCCGGTGCGGCCTTGGCGTTCTGCGCCTGCATCGGCACGACCGTCGGGGTGATGGGGTCACCCGGACGGATGCGCTGCAGGCCATTGACCACGATGCGTTCACCCGGCTGCAGGCCCTTTTCGATCACCACCAGGCCGTCATGGCCGGCGCCCACCACCACCTGGCGGTAATTGGCCTTGTTGTCCTTGTCGGCTACCATGACGAAGCGCTTGTCCTGGTCGGTACCGAGGGCCTTTTCGTCGATCAGCACGGCCTGGTGCGGCTCGCCGCCACCCAGGCGCACGCGGGCATACAGGCCCGGGACCAGCTGGCCATCGGCGTTGTCGAAGATGGCGCGCACGCGGATGGTGCCGGAGGCGGTATCGAGGCGGTTGTCCACCGAACCGACGCGCCCCTTGCGGGAGTAGCCGTCTTCATTGGCCAGGCCCAGTTCCACCGGTACGGTGGTGCCAGCGGCGCGCGCCGGGTTCACGTACTTCAGGAAGCTTTGTTCATCGACGTCGAAGGAGGCATAGACCTTGGCCACCGAGACCAGCGTGGTCAGCGGGGCATTGGCGGCACCCGGGTTCACCACGTTGCCCACGGTCACTTCGGCGCGCGAGATGCGGCCCGAGACCGGTGCGGTGATGCGGGTGTATTCCAGGTTCAGGCGGGCCGCGCGCAGGGCGGCACGGGCGGCGGCGACATTGGCCGAGGCTTCGCGCGAGGCGTTCTGCTTCTCTTCGAAATCGCGCTTGGCGATGGCGTTGTCGCCCAGCAGGCGCTGGCCACGGGCCAGGTCGGAGGCGGTATAGCCGGCACGGGCTTCGGCACCGGCCAGTTGCGCTTCGGCGCGGGCGACTTCGGCTTCATACGGACGCGGATCGATGGTGAAGAGCACGTCGCCCTTCTTGACCAGTGCGCCATCCTTGAAGTGGACGGCGGTCAGGGTGCCGCCCACCAGCGGTCGGACCTCGACGCGATCGACCGCTTCGATGCGGCCTGAATAGGATTGCCAGTCGATGATCTGGCGCTGGACCACTTCGGCGACATCGACCGGCGCGCCGGCGGCGGCAGCGGTCGGGGCCGTGGAGGCATTGGCCGAGAGGCCGACCATGGAGATGGTGCCACCGACCGAGAGGGCGATGACGGCCAGGACTGTGGCAGTGAGAGCGAAACGTTTGCGCAGTGGGGCGGGAGTGTTCATTTTCTTGTCCTCAGAGTGAAGTGGAGGGGTGAAGCGGATGCGGCAAAAATTCAGGGAGCGCAGCATCGCGTCGCAGGGTGGCGAAGCGGCAGCGCAGGAAATTGACGATCTCGGTCAGCAGCGGCAGGTGCGTACGCAGGGCACCGTGCGTGATGCCGACGAAACGCGAGACCTGCGTGGGCACGCCGGCGCGGATCAGGCTGGAGGCGTATTTCTCGGCCTCCGGGCAGAGCACGTCACGTTCGGCGGTGGCAATGAAGGCCGGCGGCAGGCCCGCCAGGCGGCTCACTTCCAGCGGCGCGGCATAGGGATGCAGGCGCTGCATGGTCTGCGGCAGGTACTGGCGATAGCTGGCCGCGCAAGTCTCGGCGGTGACGTCGGACTGCAGGCGGGTGGCATCGCCCAGCAGGCGCATGCTGGGGTCCAGCATCGGGCTGATCAGTACCTGGGCCGCCAGCGGCTTGCCGCAGCGGTCGCGCGTCATCATCGTCAGGCTGGCGGCCAGGCTGCCGCCGGCATCGTCGCCAGCGACCACCATGCGGTCCAGGTCCACCTGCAGTTCGGTGGCGTTCTTGCAGGCCCAGGTGGCAGCGGCGAAGGCATCTTCTGGCGCGGCCGGGAAGGGCTTGGCCGGCGCCAGGGCGTAGCCGACCGACAGCACCACCGCCTGGTTGTGCTCGGCCAGGAAGCTGGCCGGGGTGTCGGCGTCATCCAGCGAACCGCTGGTGAAACCGCCGCCGTGGAAATACAGCACCAGCGGGCGTTTCTCCCCCTTGGGCAGGGCGGCAGCGGGCTGGTACAGGCGCACGGGGATGCGTCCCAGCGGGCCGGGAACGAAGAAATTGCGGATGTCCAGCGGAGAGGAACCTTGCATGATGAGCGCCTGGGCCGAAGCCACTTGTCCAAGAATGGAGCGGATTGTGCGCCACAGCAGGGTCTCGAATAAACACCTATAATCCAACAACACTGTTCGGTAAGTCTGAACAATCAGTGAAATTAATTCATTCACTTTTCTGATCCTTTCAGTGAAGAAAAAGCCCTAGCTTCCCGCCTCGGTGAAGTGGGGGGCTGCTGCGACATCGATGCTGTTGTCATCCGATGCGCAAAGTTGGCTGGCTTTTGTCGTTATTTGGTTTAAATTGGGATGGGGCTGGTCACTGCGATCCAGGTCATCCCGTCATGGCAAGATGGCGCGCCGGGGGCGGTGCCTGGTCTTGCATGGATCTGTCTTGCCCCCGATTGCCGCGCCGGCGTTTTCCCTGGCGGCGGCCTCAAAGGAGAGAGCGATGGACCGTTTCCAGGCCATGCAAGTCTTTACTGCTGTGGTGGATGCCAACAGCTTTACACGCGCTGCCGACAACCTGAACCTGCCGCGCACGACCGTGACCACCCTGATCCAGGGGCTGGAGAGCATGCTGAAGGTGCGCCTGCTGAACCGCACCACACGTCGCATCAGCCTCACGCCCGACGGCGCGGCGTATTACGAGCGCTGCGTGCGCATCCTGGCGGACGTCGAGGAGACTGAACAATCCTTCCGCAATGTCACCCGCGGTCCGCAGGGGCGGCTGCGTATCGATGTGCCGGGCTCCATCGGCCGGCTCATGCTGCTGCCCAACCTGTGCGACTTCTACAGCAAGTACCCGGACATCGAGCTGGTCATGGGCATGGGCGATCGTCCCGTGGACCTGGTGCAGGAGGCCGTGGACTGCGTCATCCGCATCGGCGACCTGCAGGATTCCTCGATGGTGGCGCGCCGCATCGGCACCTTCCAGACCGTGACCTGCGCCGCCCCGTCCTACCTGGAGCGCCATGGCGTGCCGCACACCCTCGAAGACCTGCAACAGCACCAGTCGGTCCATTATTTCTCCGGCCGTACCGGCCGCACCATCGACTGGGACTTCGTGGTCGATGGCATCACCCGCGAGGTGAAGATGAATGGCCGTCTCTCGGTCAACGATGCCGATGCCTACGTGGAGTGCGCCCTGCAAGGCTTCGGCATGGTGCAGGCACCGCTCTACATGGTCACCCGCCACATCGATGAAGGCCGTCTGGTGGAAGTGCTGTCGCAATGGAAGCCGGCACCGCTGCCGATTTCCGTGGTGTACCTGCACAACCGCCATCTCTCGCCCAAGGTGCGTGCCTTCGTCGACTGGGTGGCCGAACTGTTCGCCACCTGCCCGTTGAACAAGGCCTGCACCATGGGCATGGAAGAGAGCGAGTGCCACTTCGTCAACAAGCCCGAATCCACGACGGTGCGCACGGTGGTGGAGCAGTACAACATTGCCGAGAGCGTGTTCTGATCGATGTAAATCTGGCTTGGGGTTCGGCGAGGATTATGCAGGGCGGGCCGGTGTTTTCGCGTGCCTTAAGCTGCTGGTTTTTTGCCCGATTCTCTTTTCATGCTTGCTGGAGTTTCAGGTGAAATCACGCTGGCGCGTGGTTTTCGGTGTGTTCCTGCCATGATCATTGCGCTCAATCGTGCAAGGGCATACCTGATCCTGCAAACTTCTTGCCCGATTCTCCATGGATGGACTGCAGAGGATCAGGCAGTTGCCAGTCCGCGCTAGAGTCGCGTCTGTCTTTCAATGAGAGGAGCTTATGGACCTCGATCTGCATTCCGTTCAGGATTCCGGCCCGCTGCTGCTGCCGGAGGCAGTGGAGAGTGCGCCCGCCCGGCAGCAGGATGATCCGCGTTTCCAGGCCATGCAGCAGGAGCTGCTGCAACTGCTGGAGCGCACTACGGCCGGCGTCGAAGGCATGCTGGCTACGGCCATCCCCAACCTGGAAATCTATCGCATCACCTGTCCGAGCGGCCCCAAGCACGCGGTGCAGAAGCCGGTCTTTGCGGTCATTGCGCAGGGTTCCAAGCGCATCTTCGTGGGCGATGAGATCTACGAATACGATCCCATGCATTACCTGGTCGCCTCGGTGGATCTGCCGGTGGTCGGCAAGGTCATGGTGACCAGTCCCGATGAACCCTATCTGGGTTTGCGGCTGGAGCTCGATACCCAGGAAATTGGCGAGCTGATCGGCGACGAGAACCTGCCGGCGTCGGCCAATTTTGGCGAAGGGGCTGCGCGCGGCCTGTATGTGAACCGGCTGGACGTTGACCTGCTCGATGCGGTGCTGCGCCTGTTGCGCCTGCATGAGACCCCGCGCGACGTGCCGATCATGGCGCCGATGATCCGGCGCGAGATCCTGTATCGCCTGCTGATGAACGGGCAGGGAGCGCTGTTGCGCCAGACCGTGCTGCAGGACAGCCAGATGAACCGCGTGGCCAAGGCCATCCGCCTCATCAAGGAGGGCTATGACCAGGCCTTGCGCATCGAGGATGTGGCACGCGATGTGCATATGAGCGTGTCTTCGCTGCATCACCACTTCAAGCTGGTGACGGCCATGAGTCCGCTGCAATACCAGAAGAATTTGCGCCTGCAGGAAGCCCGCAAACTGATCCTCACCGCCGACGCCAGCGTGGCCACTGCCGCGCATCGCGTGGGTTACGAGAGTTCGTCGCAGTTCAGCCGCGAATACAGTCGCTTGTTCGGCGCGCCGCCGCTGCGCGACAAGCGGCGCTGGCAGGAAGAGGAAGCGCCGGTGCTGTGAGCCTGAGCAGGCGTACAGGGAGCTCGCTAGAATGAGCGGCTTGCGGCAGTTAAGTTATCCACATCCCATTTGATTCGGAGACAGCATGCATTATCGTCGCCTCGGCAAGAGCAACCTGAAGGTATCGGCCCTGTGTCTGGGGTCCATGATGTTCGGGGACCAGACCGACCTGGAAGAGTCCGGTCGCATCGTGGCGTCGGCCCGCGAGCATGGCATCAATTTCATCGATACGGCGGACGTCTACACCAAGGGCAAGTCCGAGGAAATCGTCGGCAAGCTGCTGGCCGGGCAGCGCCATGAGTGGGTGCTGGCCAGCAAGCTGGGCAATGCCATGAGTGGCAAGCCCAATGAGTCGCACTATTCGCGCAGCTGGATCGTGCGCGAGACCGAGAACATCCTCAAGCGCCTGGATACCGATTACCTCGACATCCTCTACATGCACCGCGACTACCAGGACGAGAACCTGGAAGAGGCCGTGCAGGCGCTGGGCGACCTGATCCGTGCGGGCAAGATCCGCGGCTTTGGCGTCTCCAACTTCCGTGGCTGGCGCATTGCCGAGATCGTGCGCCTGTGCGAGAAGAACAACGTTCCGCTGCCGTTGGTGTGCCAGCCGTATTACAACCTGTTGAACCGCCAGCCCGAAGTGGAAATCCTGCCGGCCTGCGCCAACTATGGTTTGGGCGTGGTGCCCTATAGCCCGATTGCACGCGGCGTACTGACCGGCAAGTACCAGCCCGGCCAGAAGCCGCCGCAGGACACGCGTGCCGGCCGCGGCGACAAACGCATGATGGAGACCGAGTTCCGCGAGGAATCGCTGCTGATCGCGCAGCGGCTGCAGCAGCACTGCGAAGCGCGCGGCATCAAGCTGGGCCAGTTCGCCACCGCCTGGGTGCTGGCCAATGCGTCCATCAGCAGTGTCATCGCCGGACCGCGCACGCTGGCGCAGATGGAGGATTACTACGATGCAGCGGAAATGAAGATCAGCGCAGAGGAAGAGGCATTGGTCGACAGCCTGGTCACGCCGGGGCATGCGTCCACGCATGGGTACAACGATCCGAATTATCCGTTCTTTGGGCGGGTGGTGAGGGGCTGAACGGCGCACCAGGACGCGGTCAATGCTTTATTCAAGTACTTGCATAAATATGCAAGTACTTGTATGATTTTTTGCATGAAGCCCCTGCGTTTTCTCGGTTCCAGCCTCTCTGACCTGCGTGATATGCCGGACGATGTGCGGCGCGTCTTGGGCGGAGAGTTGGCTCGCGTTCAGTTCGGCGTTGAACCCAGCGACTTCAAATCCATGCCAAACGTCGGCCAGGGTGTCTACGAGATTCGCTATCGGGACAAAGCCAGTGGAGCATTTCGTGTGATGTACGTGGCCAAGTTTGCCGAAGCGATCTATGTGCTTCACGCCTTTCAGAAGAAGACGCAGAAAACCGAAAAGGCCGATATCGATCTGGCAGCCCGGCGTTACCGAATGATAGGAGCTTGAACATGCAAACGACTGATCCCCGCTGGAATGACGACAGCATTGTTTCCGGTAGCGGCAACGTCTTCATTGATCTCGGCTTTGAACCTGCCGAGGCGGAAGTCATGCTCATGCGCGTGAAGGTACTGGCGCAAACCTCGCAGCGGCTGAAAGAAAAAGGATGGACCCAGGCCAAGGCCGCCGAGGAACTGGGCATCACGCAGCCGCGCGTTTCCCGGCTGTTGAAGGGCAAGGTCGAGGATTTCAGCCTGGATATGCTGGTGACCCTGGCCGGCAAGCTGGGACTGAAGCCGCAAATCAGTTTTGCAGGTTGAGTGCCTGGCGAAAAGGCGGATGGTTTTCCGCCTTTTTCTTCACCTAGTCGTCCCGATTTCAACCGGCCAGGCTCGATTGGCCGTTGCACACTTCATATTTCCCTTGAATCAGCGCAACGCGGCGATCCGCCGCGCCCCCTCCGCCTTGATCTGCTGAATGTCCGTCCCCGGCACCACCAGATCCATGCCAATGCCCTTCATGCGCTGCGCCATTTCCATGGTGCCGGCGAAGATCCCCACGTATTTGCCCAGCTTGCGCGCCAGCGCCAGCAGATGATCGATGGCCTCGTTGAGGCGTGCATCATCGTAGGCGTCCGGCGCCAGGCCGAGTTCGATGGCCAGGTCGCTGGGGCCGATGAAGATGCCGTCCAGGTCCGGAGTCTGCAGGATCGCTTCGGCGTTGGCATAGCCTTCGCGGGTCTCGATCATGGCCAGGGTCAGGATGGTGGCGTTGGCGTGGGCGAAGTAGTCCGCTCCGCCATACAGGAAGCCGCGTGCCGGGCCATAGCTGCGTCCGCCGCGCGGTGAATAATGGCAGGCACGCACGAAGCGCTCGGCATCCGCCGCCGTGTTGATCAGCGGACAGATCACGCCATAAGCACCGGCGTCGAGCAGCTTGTTGATTTCGCCCAGGCTGTTTTCGGAACAGCGCACCAGCGGCACCGCAGGCGTGCTGGAGATGGCCTGCAGCATCGGCAGTGCCGATTCGATCGAGAACGGACCGTGCTGCAAGTCCACCGTCACCGCATCGTAGCCGCTGTGGCCCAGCACCTCGGCCAGCAGCGAGTTGCCCATCGATACCCAGCCCGAGAGGGCCAGTTGCTGTTGCGCGAAGAGGGTGCGCAGCCGGTTTTCCCGCATCGTTCGTCTCCCATGGATGGGCCTGCGCCATTGCAGGCCAGGGGCCATGTTAAGTCCGATTGCCGAAGCCTGGCATGAAACTTCTTCAGCCGCGGTACTGGAAGGCCGTGTCGTCGATGGCGCGGCGGCGGCCGGCGATCTGGTCGGCGACCAGCGCCGCGCTGCCGCAGGCCAGCGTCCAGCCCAGCGCACCCTGGCCGATGTTGAAATGAAGATTCTCCACCGGCGACGCCCCCACGATCGGCACGCCGCTCGGCGTCGCCGGACGGAAGCCCATCCACGGCGACAGCGTGGCATCCTCGCCCAGCGCGCAGCCGGGGAAGAGTTCGCGCAGGCCGTTCCTCAGTTCCTCGATGGCCGCCGGCGGGATGCTGCGATCCTGTCCCACCAGCTCGATGCGCCCGGCCACGCGCAGGCGCTGGCCCAGGCGCGCATAGACGATCTTCCTGGCGATGTCGGTGATGGAGACTTGCGGTGCTGCCGTGCGGCTGGCATCGTCCTCTAGCGGCACGGTGATGCTGTAACCCTTGAGCGGATAGAGAGGCAGGCGCAAGTCCAGCAAGCGGGCGAACTCTACGCTCTCTGCGCCCAGCGCCAGCACGAAACGATCCGCCGCAATCCATTCGCCACCGGCCTGCACCGCACGCAGCGCGTGGCCTTCACGACGCACCTCACTGATGCGCGCACCACCGATGAAGCGGAAGTTCGGATGGGCCTGCATGGACGCCACCAGCGCGCGGCAGAACTGCGGACAATCGCCCGCCTCTTCGCTCGGCGTGTAAACGCCCCCGACCCAGTCGCGCTGCGAGTGGCCCAGCGCCGGCTCGATGCGGATGCATTCGGCCGCGCCCAAGACTTCCTGCTGGCAGCCATATTGCGACTGGAATTGCACCTGCTGCGCGGCGGCTTCCAGTCCCTGCGCGTCGGTGAACATCACCAGCTTGCCGGAACGTTGATGGTCGAATGACAGCTGCAGGCCGGCGTTCCATTGCGTGAGCTGATCGCGGCTGTAGAAGGCCAGTTGCAGCAGGTCGATGGTGGTCTGGCGCACCCGCTGCGCATTGCAGCAGCGCAGGAATTCAACCAGCCAGCGGTACTGGTCGAGATCGGCGGTAGGCCGGATGGTCAGCGGCGAATCCTTGCTGAAGAGGTAGTAAGCCCACTTGGTCCAGACCGAGGGGTCGGCCAGCGGCGCCACGTAGGAGTAACTGAGCTGGGCGCCATTGCCCTGGCTGGTGCCCTCGCCGGGCTGTTGGCGAGCATCGATGAGGCTGACCTGATGGCCATCCTGCAGGAGACGGTAGGCAGTGGTCACGCCGATCACGCCGGCGCCCATTACGCAGATATGCATGGAATTTCGTTGAAGTCAGTCAAGAACCGCGCGGCGCGTGGCCTGCAGCGGATCAGCAGCAGACTACCGAAGAGCCGCACGGGTGTCACATGCCGAATTGGCATGAGTTTTTGCGCGCACGCAAAAGCGTTTTGCGACGGAGGATCTCCGGTGCCGGGCCATGCTGCGCTACAATAGCGCCCGATGCAGGCCAGACAGCCGCTGGCCGCCTTCGCAAGGAGGTGGCGGGAGGAAGGTCCGGACTCCACAGAGCAGGGTGACGGTTAACGGCCGTCCGCTGAAAGCCGGCGCAAGCTGGTATAAGGCGAGGAACAGGGCCACAGAGACGAGCGTATTCAGTTACGGTGAAACGCGGTAACCTCCACCCGGAGCAATTTCAAATAGGCACGCGTTGATGTGGCTCGCGGAGCGTGCGGGTAGAAAGCTTGAGCGGCGGAGTGATCCGTCGCCTAGAGGAATGGCTGTCATAGCGGGTTTCCCGCCGTAACAGAATCCGGCCTACCGGCCTGCTTCATTGAATTCATTGACATAAAACACACTGCGGCCCGTGGGCACTGCGGGCTCGCCAGAGACCCAGGAGACCCATGAATCAAACCGCCGCCCCCGTGGTATTCGAAGAACTGACGGCCGCCAACGGCCGTCGCATCGGCATCGCCACCCTCGCTTCCGAAAAAACGCTGCACGCCATCTCGCTGGAGATGGTCCGGCTGCTTACGCCGCAACTGCAGCAGTGGCAGGCCGATCCGGGCGTGGCCATGGTGATCCTGCAGGCGCAGGGCGAGAAAGCCTTCTGTGCCGGGGGCGACCTGCAGCAGCTCTATCGCTCCATGCGCGAGCATCACGCTTCGCCCGCGCGCGAGGACATCCGCGCCAATACCTACGCGGCCGAATTCTTCGAGCACGAATATCGTCTGGATTATCTTGTCCACAGCTTCGCCAAGCCCATCCTGTGCTGGGGGCATGGCATCGTCATGGGCGGCGGCATTGGCCTGATGGCCGGTTGCAGCCACCGCGTGGTCACCGAAAAATCGCGCCTGGCCATGCCGGAAATCACCATCGGGCTTTATCCGGACGTGGGCGGCAGCTGGTTCCTGGCGCGCATGCCGGGCAAGACCGGCATCTTCCTGGCGCTGACCGGTGCCAACCTCAATGCGAACGACGCGCTGTTCGCGGGGCTGGCTGACTATCGCGTGGCGCATGCCGCCAAGGCCTCGGTGATCGATGCCCTGCTGATGCAGCCGTGGGGGCAGGGCAATGATGCCGAATTGCTGGATCGTGTCCTGGCAAGCGCGCAGGCCTCGTCCTCGCAGGAAGGGGCGGCGGTCTTCGCGACCGCCAACCTGCGCACGCATTTCGATCTGATCGAATCCCTGTGCCGCCGGCCCACGCTGCCCGAGATCGTGGACGGCATCCTCACCTTGGAGACCGAGGATGCCTGGCTCGTCAAGGCACAAGCGACCTTGCGCGCCGGTTCGCCCGGCTCGGCCTGGCTGGGCTACGCCTTGCAGAAGCGGGTGCGTCCGTTGTCGCTGGCGCAGGTGTTCCGGCTGGAATTCGTGGTCTCGCTGCATTGCGCGGCACGCCCCGATTTCGTCGAAGGCATCCGCGCGCTGATCATCGAGAAGGACCAGAAACCGCAATGGAATCCGGCTTCGCTGGCCGCCGCCACGCCGCAATGGGTGGAAGGTTTCTTCGCTGATCCGTGGCCGCAGGCGGATCATCCGCTGGCTGACCTGGGTGCCTGAAAGGCTTCAGGCACTCTCCGGCCGGGCCAGCGGTCCGGCCTTACAGACCCAGTTCGGACAGGCCCGGATGATCGGCCGGGCGCGGACCTGAACGGTCCCAGTGGAATTTGCGGTCGGCTTCCTTGATCGGCAGGTCATTGATGGAGGCATGGCGCAGGCGCATCAGGCCATGCTCGTCGAATTCCCAGTTCTCATTGCCATAGGAGCGGAACCAGCTCCCCGAATCGTCGTGCCATTCATAGGCGAAGCGCACGGCGATGCGGTTGCCTTCGTGCGCCCAGACTTCCTTGATGAGGCGGTAATCCAGTTCGCGTGCCCATTTGCGGGTGAGGAAGGCGGCGATCTCGGCTCGTCCGTGGACGAAATCTGCACGATTGCGCCAGCGGCTGTCTTCGGTATAGGCCAGCGAGACGCGTTGCGGATCGCAGGAATTCCACGCATCTTCTGCGGCACGCGCCTTCATGGCGGCGGTCTCGCGGGTGAAGGGGGGAAGTGGCGGACGCTGGGCAGGGCTATTCATCGACGGTCTCCTTGGGTGAGCCGGACGGGCCGGCTGTTCATGGTGTACGACGGGACGGCAAGCGGAAGTGAAGCAGTGTGCAGAAGTCAGGCCAAAAAAATTCTAGGCGCTGAGGGTGGCCTTGGCAAACGAAGCTTGCTGCTCATGGAGGTCGCTCCTGCTGTGCGTGCCGGGCCGGGTGGCAACTGTGCTGGCGGGGCCTGTGCAAGGAGTGCGTCCAGGCACCGTGCACTCACTGTGGCCAGTGTGCAAGCGAAGAACCATCAGGGGAGCGTAGTGCTGAAGCGGGTGAAGCGAGGGGGGAGGGGACGGCCGATCCTGTCGAATCGGCCTCGATTTGAATGCCCTGAACCTGGTTTAGGGCATTCAAATGCGCGAAGCGTGAAATTATTTCTTCTTCTTGTTCACGGCTTCCTTGAAAGCCTTGCCAGCCGAGAACTTCACGGTGGTTGCAGCGGCGATCTTGATTTCTTCGCCGGTTTGCGGGTTACGGCCGGTGCGAGCAGCGCGCTTGCCGGTCGAGAAGGAACCGAAGCCAACCAATTGCACGGTATCGCCCTTGGTCACGGCCTTGATGATGTTCTCGATGACGGAGTCCAGCGCGCGCTGGGCTGCTGCCTTGGAGATCTCGGTGTCGGCGGCGATAACGTCAACCAATTCAGATTTGTTCACTTTAAAATTCCTTTCACTGTTAAGGTGCCCAGATTTTAGCACTGGAATGAGCCGGATCCGCAAGCCCTATCTGCGTTTTCAGCCGATAGGCCCTGGCCGGAACCGGCTTGGATTGAAAAAAATCGACGTGCTTTTCAACACCCGCAAACGGGCCATGCCGGCCGCGTTCTTGCGTATCGATCTTCCCAAAGACACGGATAGTAAAAGGTGCTCGCCGCGGAAGTCAAAACAAAAACGCTTCCTGCCATTCATTTGACGAAGAATTTGATGAAGTTTCGGGCTCGGATGCTGCTTCGCCGACCTCCTTCCTGTACGCCCTCCCGGTATCACCTTCCTAGTGGTTGTGACCGGGATGGAAAACGATCCGGGTGATGGCATCCCGAATCCGGATATTTTTTGCCCTTTTTCCGGTCATCTGCTGAACTTAAGTTGCACTGCAAAATCCATGTCCCTTGGCCTCGCGCATTCGCAAATCGGGCGCAGCCGGATTCCCTCCAATTTCCTCTCTGGCGCTGCCCCGAAATCGGGCACAGCGGCTATTCCATCCGGCGCAAATCCGCGCCGTTGCGCAATTCTGGCGCGAAACACATGTGTATAGCTCAGGTTGCACCTTCAATGTAAATGCTAAGTCCTTCATTTTCTTCACAAATGTTGTGAATGGCCGGTTTTAAGGAAGTGCGCTAAGTCTTTGACTTTATTAGCAAAATCCCGGTTTTTCGCTGCGTATACCGCTTGACCTGCAATAGTGCATCCACTAAAGTGGGCGGCAGTGTCAAAAAGTGTTTTTTTGTGGGGCATTTGTGGCGTCATTTGCATTTGCCCGGCAGGACACGGCACCCGATCAGCAATCTCACTCGCCGCAGGCGAAGGAAAAACACAGTGTTCCAGGGCGCGTCAGCACTCAATCTCGATGCCAAAGGACGGATGACCATTCCGGCTAAGCATCGTGACGCCCTGATTGTGCAGTGCGAAGGACGCGCCACCGTGACGCGCCATCCGCATGGCTGCCTGTTGTTTTTCCCGCGCCCGACCTGGGAGACGCATCGCGAGCAGATCGCCAACTGGCCGATGTCGGCCCGTGCCTGGCAGCGCATCTTCCTGGGCAATGCCCAGGACGTGGAGCTCGACAGCGCCGGCCGCATCCTGATCGCGCCCGAACTGCGCGCGGCCGTGGGTCTGCAGCGTGATGTGATGTTGCTGGGCATGGGTAGTCATTTCGAAATCTGGGATGCCGTCAAGCTGGCCGAAAGCGAAGCCGAGGCTGTGGCAGGTGGCATGCCGGATGTGTTGAGCAACTTTTCCTTCTGACGGCCGGACAAGATGAATCTGCAACCGGTGCCCGAGCTGCAGCACCGCACCGTGCTGTTGGAAGAAGCCGTGGACGCGCTGGCCATTGCGGGCGAGCGCGCCAATGGCATTTACCTGGACGGAACCTTCGGCCGCGGCGGTCATAGCCGCGCCATCCTGTCCAGGCTGGGCCCGCAAGGGCGCCTGATCGCATTTGACAAGGATCCGTTGGCCATCGCCACGGCGCAGAAGATTGACGATGCCCGGTTCGAGATCGTGCACGACAGCTTCGCGACCATGGATGAAGCGCTTGCCGCACGCGGCATTGCGCAGGTCGACGGCGTATTGATGGATTTGGGCATCTCGTCGCCGCAGGTGGATGACGCCGCGCGCGGCTTCAGTTTTCGCCTCGATGGCCCGCTGGACATGCGCATGGATACCACCCGTGGCGTGTCGGCAGCGGAATGGCTGGCAACGGCAGATGAACAGCAGATTGCAAAGGTGATACGAGATTATGGGGAAGAACGGTTTGCTCTTCAGATTGCAAAGAAGATTGTTGCTGGCCGGGCAATCGAGCCAATTTCAAGCACACGACAGCTTGCCGCGCTCGTGGCACAAGCCGTCAAAACCCGCGAGAAAGGCAAAGACCCGGCCACTCGTACATTTCAGGCTGTACGGATTTTCGTCAATCAAGAGCTTGAAGAACTCGAAGTAGGTCTGGACAAGGCATTTGCCCAGATGGCGCAGCACGGGAGATTGGTCGTGATCAGCTTTCACTCGCTGGAAGATCGCATCGTCAAGCAGTTCATGGCCTCCAAAGCCCATGCGCCGCAGCCCGACCGTCGCCTGCCGATCCGTGCCGTGGACCTGCCGCAAGCGTCGGCCCGCCTGCTGCCGCGTGTCATGCCCAGCACTGACGAAGTCACTGCCAACCCGCGTGCCCGCTCGGCGGTCATGCGCGGCCTGGAGCGCGTGACGCCCGTTTCCTCCACCACGACCCAAGGGGCGCCTGCATGACCGGGCGTCTGTGCATCCTGCTGACCATCATGCTGGTGGGTTGCGCGCTGTCGGTCGTGAGCGCCCAGTACAAGGCCCGCAGCCTGTTCATCGAACTGGAACGCGCCCAGAGCGCGGCCCGCCAGCTCGACGTCGACTGGGCGCAGCTGCAGCTGGACCAATCGACGCTGGGCAAGAACGCCCGCATCGAGGAACTGGCGCGCCGTGACCTGGGCATGGTTCCGGTCTCCTCCGCCCGTACCCAATACCTGACCGTGGGGGCACCATGACCAAGATGCCTCCGCGTACCAACCTCTCCGGTGGCCGTGTGGCGGCTTCCAAGGGCGTGGCGTTTTCTTCCAATCCCATCTTGCAGGTCAAGCTGCCGGCCTGGCGCTCGCGCTTCGTGCTGTTCGTGCTGTTTGCCGCCTTCGTGGCGCTGGTATTGCGCGCGCTGTGGCTGCAAGGCGTGTCCACCGATTTCCTGCAGAAGCAGGGGGCGTCACGCTACGCCCGCACGCTCGAATTGCCGGCCACGCGCGGCAAGATCACCGACCGCAACGGCCAGGTGCTGGCTTCGTCGGTGCCGGTCAAGGCCATCTGGGCCATCCCCGAAGACGTGCAGGCCGCACCCAAGGACAAGCTGGTGCAGCTGGCCAAGCTGCTGGAAATGAGCGATGTCGAACTGCGCAAGAAGCTCGACTCCGACCGCAGCTTCGTCTACCTGAAGCGTCAGGTCGAACAGGATACCGCTGACAAGATCGTCAAGCTGGGCATTCCCGGCATCGAGACCCGCAAGGAATACAAGCGCTTCTATCCCGAAGGCGAGGTGATGGCGCACGTGGTCGGCTTCACCAATATCGAAGACGCCGGGCAGGACGGCATGGAACTGGCCGCACAGAAGACCCTGGCCGGCGTGACCGGCAGCCGCCGCGTCATCAAGGATCGCCTGGGCCGCGTGGTGGAAGACATCGAATCCATCCGCGAACCGCATGACGGCCGCGACCTGACCCTGTCCATCGACAGCAAGATCCAGTACATCGCCTTCACCCAACTGAAGGAAGCGGTCGAGAAATTCAAGGCCAAGGCCGGCGGCATCATCGTGGTCGATGCCAAGACCGGCGAGGTGCTGGCCCTGGCCAACCTGCCGACCTACAACCCCAACGACCGTTCGGTGCTGACCGGCGCGCAGCTGCGCAACCGCGTCGTGACCGATACCTTCGAACCCGGCTCCACGCTCAAGCCCTTCACCGTGGCCCTGGCGCTGGATACCCATCGCGTCACGCCCTCGACCGTGTTCCAGACCGCGCCCGGCAAGATGACCATCGGCACCGCCACCATCGGCGACTCGCATGCCCACGGTCCGCTGACGGTGGCGCAGATCATCGAGAAGTCTTCCAACATCGGTACCGCCAAGATCGCGCTGGGCATGCCGCCGGAAGAGATGTGGGAAATGTTCACCACGGTCGGGTTCGGCCAGCAGCCCAAGTTCGGCTTCCCGGGTGCGGTGGCCGGGCGCGTGCGTCCCTACAAGTCGTGGCGTCCGATCGAGCAGGCCACCATGAGCTACGGCCACGGCATCTCGGTCTCGCTGATCCAGCTGGCGCACGCTTACCTGATCTTCGCCCGCAATGGCGACATCATTCCGCTGTCCTTCACCAAGGTCACCGATTCGCCCATTGGCCAGCGCGTCATCTCGGCCGATACCGCCCTGCAGATGCGGCGCATGCTGGAAACCGTGGTCGCCCCCGGCGGCACGGCCCCGCAGGCCCAGGTGCCGGGCTATCGCGTCGGTGGCAAGACCGGTACCGCCTACAAGATCGAGGGCGGCAAGTATGTGCGCAAGTACGTGGCCTCCTTCTCGGGCATCGCCCCGATGTCGGACCCGCGCCTGATCATCTCGGTGATGATCGACGAGCCGCAAGGCCAGCACTACGGCGGCCCGGTGGCCGGCCCGGTGTTTGCCAACGTGGCCGCCAATGCCTTGCGCGCATTGAACGTACCGCCTGATTCCAGCGTGACCAACATCATCATTCCCAAAGAACCGCTAGAGGAGAGCATGTAATGTCCCAGCGCGTTCCGAGCCTTCAAGAAATCCTCGCCTGGCTGCGCCAGGCGTCGCCGTCTGCGCAACTGACCTCGGATTCCCGCCGCGTGGCAGCGGGCGACGTGTTCTTCGCCTACGTGGGCGACGCCGACGGCCGTTCCTATATTGCCGATGCCGTCGAGCGCGGTGCCGCTGCCGTGCTGTATGAAGCCGATGGCTACAGCTGGCCCGAGCAGATCGATGCGCCGCACCTGGCCGTGCCCGACCTGAAGATGCGTGCCGGCGAGATCGCCGCCGCCTGGTATGGCCAGCCTGACCAGCACATGCTGACGGTGGCCGTGACCGGCACCAACGGCAAGACCTCCTGCGCCTACTGGCTGGGTACGGCACTGTCGCGCCTGGCCGGTGCCGGCAGCGCCGGTGTCATCGGCACGCTGGGCGTGGGGTCATTCGTCAACGGCAAGCCGCAAGGCTTCGACGTCACCGGCTACACCACGCCGGACGCCGTGCTGCTGCAACGCAGCCTGTTCAAGCTGTCGCAGGCCCGCGTGAGCGCGCTGGCCATCGAGGCTTCCTCCATCGGACTGGCCCAGGGCCGCATGAACGGCATGCACGTCGATGTCGCCCTGTTGACCAATTTCACCCGCGATCACCTGGATTTCCACGGTGACATGCAGACCTACGAAGACGCCAAGCGCAAGCTGTTCCAGTGGCCGGGCCTGAAGCATGCGGTGGTCAACCTGGATGACGGCATGGGCCAGCGCCTGCTGCCGTTGCTGGCCGAGCGCAAGTTGCCGGTGATCGGCTACGCGATTGCCGACGAGCAGGGCGGCGATACGCACGGCGTACCGACCCTGCGCGCCAGCCAGCTGCGCAGCAGCCATACCGGTACCGCCTTCCATGTCGATTCCCCTTTCGGCAGCGGCCAGGTCAAGACCCAGCTGGTCGGACGTTTCAATGTCAGCAACGTGCTGGGCATCATGGGCGTGCTGCTGACCCAGGGCGTGGCCTGGGATGCCGTGGTCGCTGCGGCCGCCGCGCTGCTGCCCGCGCCAGGCCGCATGCAGCAATTTGGCGGACCCGATGTACCGCTGATCGTGATCGATTACGCGCATACTCCCGACGCCCTCGACAAGACCCTCTCCACCCTGCGCCAGGTCGCTACCCAGCGCGGTGGCCAGCTGTGGTGCGTGTTCGGCTGCGGTGGCGATCGCGATCCGGGCAAGCGCCCGCAGATGGGCCAGATCGCCGAGCAGGCCGACCAGGTCGTGCTGACCAGCGACAACCCGCGCACCGAAGATCCCAACGCCATCATCGAACAGATCCGCGCCGGCATGAGCCGCGTGGAACCGACCGTGCTGCCTGATCGCGCCGGTGCCATCCTGTGGGCGATCCGCCATGCCACCAAGGCTGATGTGGTCCTGCTGGCCGGCAAGGGGCACGAGCCCTACCAGGAAATCGCCGGCAAGAAATTGCCCTTCCTCGATGCCGACCATGTCGCGCTGGCGCTTGCCGCGCGCTCGACCATGATGGGGGGCGCATGATGCGATTCGATTTCCGCCAGTTGCTGGAATGGATCCGCACCGCCGAGGAAGCCGCCTCTGCGCACACCGTGCCGGGCGTGGTCAATGCCCCGGCCGGCGTGCTTGAACTCAATGACGTGGTCACCGACAGCCGTGCGGTCAAGCCCGGCAATGTCTTCGTCGCGCTGCGCGGCGAACGTTTCGATGCGCATGATTTCCTCGATGCGGTGGTCGCCCAAGGCGCTGCCGCCGTGGTGGTTGACCGCGTGCCGCCGGGATTGAGCGTGCCGGCCATCGTGGTGCCCGACACCCGCGCCGCACTGGGCCAGATCGCCCATGGCTGGCGGGTGCGGCGCCAGATTCCCGTGATCGGCGTCACCGGCAGCAACGGCAAGACCACCGTCAAGGAAATGATTGCCGCCATCCTCGCGGCCGCCTTCGGTGAAGACGGCTACCTGGGCACGCGCGGCAATTTCAACAACGAGATCGGCGTGCCGCTGACCCTGTTCCGCCTGCGCGCACAACACCAGGCGGCCGTCATCGAGATGGGCATGAACCATCCGGGCGAAATCGCCGTGCTCTCGCGCATCGCCGCGCCGACGCTGGGCCTGGTCAACAATGCCCAGCGCGAGCATCAGGAATTCATGGCCAGCGTGGAAGCGGTGGCCCGCGAGAACGGCGCCGTGATCCGCCACCTGCCCGCCGATGGCGTGGCCGTGTTCCCGGCCGATGACGATTTCACTGCGCTCTGGCGTGAAGAAGCCGGTGCGCGCCGCGTGCTGACCTTCGGCCTGAATGCGCAAGCCGATGTGAGCGCCAGCTACCAGGCCACCGCTTTCGGCAGCACCCTGCAAGTGACGGTGAAAGGGCTGGCCGTGCCGCCCGCACAGTTCAAGGTGGAACTGGCTGCCGTCGGTGAGCACAACGTACGCAATGCGCTGGCGGCTGCCGCCTGCGCGCTGGGTGCCGGCATCCCGGTGGACGCCGTGGTGCGCGGCCTGCAGAGCTTCGCCCCGGTCAACGGCCGCCTGCAGCGCAAGCAAGCACGCAGCGGTGCGCTGGTGATCGACGACACCTATAACGCCAATCCCGATTCCGTGCGCGCCGCCATCGACGTGCTGGCGTCCATCGCCGGCCCGCGCGTGCTGGTACTGGGCGACATGGGCGAGGTCGGCGACCAGGGTCCGCAGTTCCATGCCGAGATCGGTGCCTATGCCCGCAGCCGTGGCATCCCGCTCTTCTTCGGACTGGGCGAATTGACGAAACACGCCGTCACTTCGTATGGCCCCGCGCTACAAAACGTAGCGCAGGCCATGCATTTCGACGACATCGCCGCACTCAATGCGGCGGTAGAACAGGCCGCGCCGCAGGGCGCGACCGTTTTGGTAAAAGGTTCACGCTTCATGAAGATGGAGCGAGTTGTACAGCATCTGGTCAACGTTGAATCCCTCACGCAACATCAACAGGAGACCCATTAGCATGCTGGTCTGGCTCGCACAGAATTTTCAACAGGATTTCGGCTTTCTGCGCCTGTTCAACTTCATCACCTTCCGCGCGGTGTTTGCCACGCTCACGGCCCTGCTGATCGGCATGATCGCCGGCCCCGCCGTGATCCGCATGCTCACCCGCATGAAGGTTGGCCAGGCCGTGCGCCAGGATGGTCCGCAGACCCACCTCATCAAGTCCGGCACCCCGACCATGGGCGGCGTGCTGATCCTGATCGGCATCGGCATTTCCACCTTGCTGTGGGCCGACCTGTCCAACCGCTTCGTGTGGATCGTGCTGATCGTCACGCTCGGTTTCGGCGCCATCGGCTGGGTCGATGACTACCGCAAGGTGGTCTATCGCGATCCGGAAGGCATGCGCTCGCGTGAAAAATATTTCTGGCAATCGCTGATCGGCCTGGTGGCCGCGTTCTACCTGGCCTTCTCGGTATCCGAGGTGAGCAACATGAAGGTCTTCGATCTCTTCGTCGCCTGGGTGCGTTCCGGCTTCAGCCTGGACCTGCCGCCCAAGGCCGACCTGATCGTGCCCTTCTTCAAGACCGTGACCTATCCGCTGGGCGTGTGGGGTTTCATCGCGCTGACCTATTTCGTCATCGTCGGCACCAGCAATGCGGTCAACCTGACCGATGGCCTGGACGGACTGGCCATCATGCCGACCGTGCTGGTGGGCGCAGCGCTGGGCCTGTTCGCCTACCTGACCGGCAATGCGGCCTATGCCAAGTACCTGTTCATCCCGCACATCCCGGGGGCCGGCGAACTGCTGATCTTCTGCGGTGCCATGGGCGGCGCGGGACTGGCCTTCCTCTGGTACAACGCCTACCCGGCGCAGGTGTTCATGGGCGACGTCGGCGCACTGGCGCTGGGCGGTGCGCTGGGCACCATCGCGGTCATCGTTCGTCAGGAAATCGTGCTCTTCATCATGGGCGGCATCTTCGTGGTGGAAACGCTCTCGGTGATGATCCAGGTGGCCTATTTCAAGTACACCAAGAAGCGTTTCGGCACCGGCCGCCGCGTGCTGCTGATGGCGCCGCTGCACCATCACTACGAGCAGAAGGGCTGGAAGGAAACCCAGGTGGTGGTGCGTTTCTGGATCATCACCATGATGCTGGTGCTGGTCGGTTTGTCGACGCTGAAGCTGCGGTAAACAGGCGATATGAACAAAAACGGCAGCCCTTGTGAAGTATGGCAAGCGCTGCCTTTGTGGTTGGCAGGGCAGTCCCTGCATGGCAAGAAACAAGTGAAGAAGTGAGTCTGGAAACAACGATGAATTACTCGGGCAAACACGTTCTGGTGCTCGGACTCGGCGAGTCCGGCCTGGCAATGGCGCGGTGGCTGGTCTACTGCGGCGCCGGCGTGCGCGTGGCCGATACCCGCGGCGAAGCGGCCCTGGCCGAGCGCCTGGCCACCTTGCGCGCCGACGCGCCCGAGGCGCAGGCCGTGCTGGGCCAGCCCTTGTCGCCGTCCTTGCTTGATGGAATCGATTTCGTCGCCGTCAGTCCCGGCCTGGCACCCGAAGGCGAGCTAGCACCGCTGATGCCCTCCATTGCCGAACGCGGCCTGCCGCTGTGGGGCGAGATCGAATTGTTTGCGCAGGCGCTGGCCGCCTTGCGCGAAGAGACCCTGTATCAACCCAAGGTGCTGGCCATCACCGGCACCAACGGCAAGACTACCGTGACCCGCCTGACCGGCCTGCTGTGCCAGCGCGCCGGCCTGTCGGTGCAGGTCGCCGGCAACATCAGCCCGGCCGCCCTGGACGTGCTGCGCGAAGCCGTCATCAAGGACAAGGTGTTCCTGGCCGAACTGGCCGAGCAGGATGCGATCGCCGCCGAACAGGCTGCCGCCGAAGCTGAAGCGCAGGCCGCGCAGCAGGCCGTGCTGGATGCCCAGCAGGCGGCCGAAGCCGAGAAGCATCGCCGTGCCGCCGCCAGCATCGAGGCGGCCGCTGCGATTGCGGTGCCGGTGTTGCAGGCGCAGCCGCAAGCAGACGCGCCGGTCTCCGCATCGGAATCCGAACCCGCGCCGCAGATGGATCTGCTGGCGACTGCGGAAGAGCAGCCGGTGGCAGGGCAGGAAGCAGGACAGGAGAACGTACAGGATTCTGTACCAGCTTCCGTACAGGAATCTGTACCGGAAACAGGGCAGGAAACAGGGCAGGAAACTGCACAGCAGCCGGCACCCGAGACCGCGCATTCCGCCACCGAAGCCTCCCCCGATGACGCCGAGGCAGCCAGCTCCGCCGCGCACGAAGTGCCGGAGCCGGCTGTCGCGGCCACGCTGGACGTCGCTTCCGACGCGATCCCGCAAGCCGAGATCGACGCCCCGGCGACCACCGGCGAGGCCATGAACCTGGGCGATTTCATGGAAGTCTCGCGCAAGGCCGAGGAAGATGCGCTGGTGGAAGTCCCGCCACCGCCGCCGCCCGAGCCTACTTATCGCGGCTCCATGCCGCAAGCCTGGGTGCTGGAGCTTTCCAGCTTCCAGCTGCACACCACGCACAGCCTGCAGCCGCACGCCGCCACCGTCCTGAATTTGACCCAGGATCACCTGGACTGGCACGGCAGCATGGAGCACTACGCCGCCGACAAGGCCCGCATCTTCGGCCAGGATACCGTGCGCGTGCTCAATCGCGATGACGCCCTGGTGATGGAGATGAGCTCCGCCGCCGCGCCATTGTCCACCTTCGGCCTGGATGAACCGTCCACCCCCAACAGCTTCGGCCTGGTCAACGACAACGGCATGCTGTGGCTGGCCAATGCCTTCGTGCATGAAGATGACGAAGTGCCGGAGGGCAAGCGCCGCCGCAAGCAGAAGGACATGCTGCCGCCGCCGGTGACCGTCAAGCGCCTCATGCCCGCCGATGCCCTGCGCATTCGCGGTGCCCACAACGCCATGAATGCGCTGGCCGCACTGGCCCTGTGCCGCGCCATCGACCTGCCGATGGCACCATTGCTGCATGGCCTGCGCGAGTACACCGGTGAGCCGCATCGCGTGGAACTGGTCGGCGTGATCCAGGATGTGGAGTACTACGACGACAGCAAGGGCACCAATGTCGGTGCCACGGTGGCCGCGCTCAATGGCCTGGGGCTGGGCGGCCGTCCCAATCGCATCGTGCTGATCGCCGGTGGCGACGGCAAGGGCCAGGACTTTTCGCCGCTGGACCTGCCGGTACAGAAATATGCTCGTGCAGTCTTGCTGATCGGCCGCGATGGTCCTGCAGTGCGTGCCGCCCTGGCCGACAGCGGGGTCGAGCTGATCGATTGTGCCAGCCTGGAAGCCGCCGTGGAAAAGGCCGGAGAACTCGCCACCGCTGGCGACATCGTGCTGCTCTCGCCGGCTTGCGCCAGCCTGGACATGTTCCGCAACTACGCCCATCGCGCCGAAGTCTTCGTGGATGCGGTGCGTGAACTGGCGCTCTCGCGCGGTGAGGTGCTGGCATGAAACTGGGCCTGTCTTCCGTGCGCAGCTGGCTGGGTGGCTTGAAAGAAGCCGCGCCGGCGGCCGCCGGCCGCGCCCAGGGTGGCCGCAGTGGCCGTGGCAGCGCATCGGGCAGCATCGGTTTCGAGCAGCGTTCGCGCATGATGGAATACGACCAGCCGCTGATCTGGGTGGTGCTGCTGCTGATGCTGTTCGGCATGGTGATGGTCTACTCCGCCTCGGTGGCACTGCCCGATTCGCCCAAGTACGCCTCCTATTCGAATTACCACTTCCTGATCCGCCAGGCGATCTTCATCGTGCTCTCCATCATCGCGGGCGCGCTGGCCTTCCGCGTACGCATGGAGACCTGGCAGAAGTGGGCGCCGTATCTGTTCGCGATCACCCTGATCCTGCTGCTGATGGTGCTCATCCCGGGCGTGGGCAAGGGTGTGAACGGTGCCAAGCGCTGGCTCTCGCTGAAGATCATCAACCTGCAGCCTTCCGAACTGATGAAGCTCTTCATCGTTCTGTACGCCGCCGACTACACGGTGCGCAAGCAGGCGGTGATGCACAAGCTGGTCAAGGGCTTCTTCCCGATGGCCGCCGCCGTCGGCCTGGTGGGCTTGCTGCTGCTGCTGGAGCCCGACCTCGGTGCCTTCGGCGTGATCGTCTGCATCGCCATGGGCATCCTGTTCCTGGGCGGCATCAACGGCGTCTGGTTTGGCGGCATCGGTGCCACGCTGGTCGGGGTGTTCTCGCTGGTCATCGTGACTTCTCCGTGGCGGCGCGAGCGTATCTTCGCTTACCTGAATCCGTGGGAAGAGGAAAACGCACTGGGCAAGGCCTATCAGCTGTCGCATTCGCTGATCGCCTTCGGCCGAGGCGAACTGTTCGGCGTGGGCCTGGGCAGCAGCGTGGAAAAACTGCACTACCTGCCGGAAGCGCATACCGACTTCCTGCTCGCCGTGATCGGCGAGGAGCTCGGTTTCGTTGGCGTGCTGGTGGTGGTGCTGCTGTTCTACTGGCTGGTCAAGCATGCCTTTGAAATTGGCCGCCAGGCCATCGCGCTCGATCTGACCTTTGCCGGCCTGGTGGCCAAGGGCATCGGCATCTGGCTGGGTGTGCAGGCCTTCATCAACATGGGCGTGAACCTGGGCCTGCTGCCGACCAAGGGCCTGACGCTGCCGCTGATGAGCTATGGCGGTTCGGGCGTGCTGCTCAATTGCGTGGGTCTGGCCATTCTGCTGCGCATCGATTACGAAAACCGGGTGCTCATGCGCGGAGGCCGTCTATGAACGCGCCCCGCAAATTGCTCATCATGGCCGCCGGTACCGGTGGCCACATCTTCCCCGGCCTGGCCATTGCCGACACCATGCGTGCGCGCGGCCGGCAGGTGAGCTGGCTGGGCACCACGCACGGCATGGAGCGCGAGCTGGTGCCGCGCCATGGCGTTGAGATGGACAGCATCGTCTTCGCCGGCCTGCGCGGCAAGGGCCTGATGCATACGGTCAAGGGCGTGTGGCGCCTGGCGGCAAGCTTCTTGCATTGCCATGCCATCCTCGGCCGCCGTCGCCCCGATGTGGTGCTGGGCATGGGCGGTTACGTCACCGTGCCGGGCGGCATGATGGCGCGCCTGCGCGGCAAGCCGCTGGTGCTGGTCAATGCGGATGCGGCGCTGCTGCTGTCGAACAAGACCCTGGCGCCGATGGCCACCAAAGTGCTGTTCGGCTTCCCTGCCGATTTCGGCAAGGCCGCAGGCAAGGCCGAGGTCACCGGCAATCCGGTGCGCAAGGAAATCATCGCGCTGCCGCAACCGGCCCAGCGCTACGCCGGCCGCAGCGGCCCGCTGAAGATCCTGGTGGTGGGCGGCAGCCTGGGCGCCAAAGTGTTGAACGACAACGTGCCGGCGGCGCTGGCAAAACTGCCCGCCGAGTTGCGTCCGCAGGTGACGCATCAATCGGGCAAGCAGCACATCGCGGCCTTGCGTTCAGCGTATGAGGCGGCAGGTGTGCAGGCCGAAGTGGTCGATTTCATCGACGACATGCCGCGCCGCTATGCCGAGGCCGATCTGGTGATTTGCCGCGCCGGCGCGATCACCGTCTCCGAGCTGACGGCAGCGGGCGTGGCCAGCGTGCTGGTTCCGCTGGCGGTGTCGACCACCTCGCACCAGATCGACAATGCCAAATGGATGGCACAGAACAAGGCGGCGATTCACCTGCCGCAACGCGAACTGACGCCGGATCACCTGGCCGGTTTGCTGCAGAAACTGGACCGCGCTGCATGCCATGCCATGGCGCAGGCGGCGTACGAACAAGGCCGGCGCGATGCCAACGAGGCAATCGCGCGCGTGCTGGAAGGACTGGTAACACCATGAAGCATCGCGTCAAGAACATCCATTTTGTCGGCATCGGCGGCTCGGGCATGAGCGGCATTGCTGAAGTCTTGCTCAACCTAGGCTACGGCGTCTCCGGCTCGGACCTGGGCAGCAACGCCGCCACCCAGCGCCTGGCGCAGCTGGGTGCCAGCATCCGCTATGGCCATGCAGCCGAGAACATCGAGGGCGCTGACGCCATCGTCACCTCCACCGCCGTCAAGGGCGACAACCCGGAGGTGCTGGCCGCGCGCAAGAAGCACATCCCCATCGTGCCGCGTGCGGTGATGCTGGGCGAACTGATGCGCCTGAAGAAGGGCATCGCCATTGCCGGCACGCACGGCAAGACCACCACCACCAGCCTGGTGGCCAGCGTGCTGGCGCAGGGCGGGCTGGACCCGACCTTCGTCATCGGCGGCCGCCTCACCAGCGCTGGTGCCAATGCCAAGCTGGGCACCGGCGAATTCATCGTGGCCGAGGCCGATGAGTCCGATGCGTCCTTCCTCAACCTCACGCCCGTGATCGAAGTCATCACCAACATCGATGCCGATCACATGGAAACCTACAACCATGATTTCGCGCGCCTGAAGCAGGCCTTCGTCGAGTTCACCCAGCGCCTGCCGTTCTACGGCGTGGCCGTGCTCTGCCTGGATGACCCGCACGTGCGAGAAATCATGCCCATGGTCTCCAAGCCCATCCTCACCTATGGTTTCCATGAAGACGCCGATGTGCGCGCCATCGATGCCAAGGCGGTCGACGGCAAGATGGAATTCACCGTGATCCAGGACGGCTACGCCCCCATGCAGGTGAGCCTGAACCAGCCCGGCATGCACAACGTGCAGAACGCTTGCGCCGCCATCGCGATTGCGCGCGAACTGGACGTGGACGATGCCGCCACCCAGAAAGCACTGACCGAATTCAACGGCGTGGGCCGTCGCTTCACGCGTTATGGGGAAGTGCCGATCACCGATGCACAGGGCAATCCTGCCGGTCATTTCACGCTGGTGGACGATTACGGCCACCACCCGGTCGAGACCGCCGCCACCATCGCCGCCGCCCGTGGCGCTTATCCGGGTCGCCGCCTGGTGCTGGCCTTCCAGCCGCACCGCTACACCCGCACGCGCGACCTGTTCGAGGATTTCGTCAAGGTCCTGTCCTCGCCCGATGTGCTGGTGCTGGGCGAAGTGTATTCGGCCGGTGAAGCGCCCATCGTGGCCGCTGACGGCCGTTCGCTGGCCCATGCGCTGCGCGCGGCAGGCAAGGTGGAGCCGGTCTTCGTGGATGACATCGGCGACATGCCCGAGACCATCCGCAACGTGGTGCGCGATGGCGATGTGGTCATGACCATGGGCGCGGGATCGATTTCCGCCGTACCCGGCCGCCTGGTGGCGCAAGCCGGTGGCAAGAACGAACAGGGGGCCGCATGATCAGCCAGGACCAGATCAAGGCCTTCGGCCGTGTCGGTGTGCTCTTCGGCGGCCGCTCCGCCGAACGCGAAGTGTCGATGATGTCGGGCAACGGTGTCCTGCAGGCCTTGCGCAGCAAGGGTGTGGATGCGCATCCCTTCGACCCGGCTGAGCGCAGCCTGGGTGAATTGCAGGCCGAGAAATTCGACCGCGTCTTCATCGCCCTGCATGGCCGCTACGGCGAAGACGGCACGCTGCAAGGCGCGCTGGAACAGATGGGCCTGCCCTATACCGGTCCCGGCGTGATGGCCTCCAGCATCGCCATGGACAAGATCATGACCAAGCGCATCTGGCTCTCGCACGGCCTGCCGACGCCGCGCTTCCTGAGCCTGGATGCCAAGGCCACCACGCGTGAGCAGCTGCGCGTGGTGCCCGACGAGCTGGGCCTGCCGCTGATGTTGAAGGCGCCGCACGAAGGTTCGACCATCGGCATTGCCAAGGTCAACGGTTACTCGGACATGCAGGCCGGCTTTGATCTCTGCGCGCGCTACGACAGCGTGGTGCTGGCCGAGGAGTTCGTCCGTGGCCGCGAACTGACGGTGCCGGTGCTGGGCACGGGCCGCGAGGCGCGCGCGCTGCCGGTCATCGAGATCCGCGCACCGGAGGGCAATTACGACTACCAGAACAAGTATTTCACCGACGACACGAAATATTTGTGTCCGGCGCCCCTTGACGAGGAACTGACTCGCCATTTGCAGGATCTGGCCGTACGTGCGTTCAATGCGCTCGGTTGCCGTGGCTGGAGCCGTGTGGACTTCATGCTGCGCGAGGCCGATGGAAAGAGCGAGCCCTTCCTGCTGGAAATCAATACCTCGCCGGGCATGACCGGCCATTCCCTGGTGCCGATGGCGGCCAAGGCCGTGGGCCTGAGCTATGAAGACCTGTGCTGCACGATCCTGCAGATGGCGTCGCTGGACATGACGCCCTCGAAGGATTGGACGCCGCAGGCGGGCCAGCCGTGATGGCCCGGGTTTAAGGAAGAACGCGTCGATGTGGCAGGACGTCAAGATGCTCAACGCCATCAGCAGTGCGCTCATTGCGCTGGTGCTGCTGGCCCTGGTGGCATCAGGTTTATGGTGGGTGGCGCAGCGGCCGATGTTCACGCTGCACACGATACGCATCGAATCCTCCGGCGATATGCCGCTGGAGAAGGTCAATGCGTTGACGGTGCGCTCAGCCGCGGTGCCGCGCATCCATGGCAATTTCTTCACCGCCGATCTGACGGCGGTGCGGGCGGCCTTCGAAGCCGTGCCCTGGGTGCGCAAGGCCATGGTGCGGCGTGAATGGCCGGACCGGCTGGTGGTGAAGATCGAGGAACACAAGGCCCTGGGCACCTGGGGCGAGGATGGCAAGCTGCTCTCGCAGAAGGGTGACGTGTTCACCGCCAACCTGGCCGAGGCCGAGGACGACGGTGACCTGCTGGAGTTCGATGGCCCGCCCGGCAGCGAGAAGCAGGTGGTGGCGCGGCTGGCGCTGTTTCGCCAGTGGTTTGCGCCCATCAAGCTGGAGCCGGAGTCGCTGGTGCTGTCCAACCGCTACGCCTGGACCGTGCGGTTGGACAACGGCATGACTGTCGAGCTGGGCCGTGACCAGGGCGATGCGGTGTTGAAGGAACGCGTGGCGCGGCTGGTGGCGGTGTATCCGCAGTTGCTGGAAAGATTGCAGGGCAAGATAGAAAGCGTCGACTTGCGCTATCCCAACGGGATGGCCCTGAAGGCAGATGGAATGGTGCTGGCGGCAATGAACGGGAAAAAGAAATAAGCGGAACGCTATGACAAAAGACGCAAAAAATCTGATCGTCGGTCTCGACATCGGCACCTCGAAAGTGGTGGCGGTGGTGGCCGAGGTGCTGCCCGATGGCCGCCATGAAGTGATCGGGCTGGGGCAGTCCGAATCCAAGGGGCTCAAGAAAGGCGTGGTGGTCAACATCGAGGCCACCGTCGAATCGATCCAGCGCGCGCTGGAAGAAGCCGAGCTGATGGCCGACTGCAAGATCCGCAATGTCTACACCGGCATTGCGGGCAGCCACATCCGCAGCTTCAATTCCAGCGGCATGGTCGCCATCAAGGACAAGGAAGTCACCGCCGCCGACGTCTCGCGCGTGATCGAGACCGCCAAGGCGGTCAACATTCCGACCGACCAGCAGCTGCTGCACACGGTCCCGCAGGAATTCATCGTCGACAACCAGGAAGACGTGCGCGAGCCCATCGGCATGAGCGGCATCCGCCTGGAAGTGAAGGTGCACATCGTCACCGGTGCGGTCTCTGCCGTGCAGAACATCGTCAAGTGCGTGCGCCGCTGCGGCCTGGAAGTGTCGGACCTGATCCTGCAGCCGATGGCTTCGGCCGATTCGGTGCTGACCACCGACGAGCGCGAGCTGGGCGTGGTGCTGGTCGACATCGGTGGCGGCACCACTGACGTGGCCGTCTTCACCGAAGGCGCAATTCGCCATACCGCAGTGATCCCGATTGCCGGCGACCAGATCACCAACGACATCGCCATGGCCTTGCGCACCCCGACGCTGGAAGCCGAAGAAATCAAGCTGCGCTATGGCGTGGCCAAGCAGATCCTGGCCGACCCGACCGAGACGCTGGAAGTGCCCGGCCTGGGTGACCGCAATCCGCGCACGCTCTCGCGCCAGGCGTTGGCGGCCGTCATCGAGCCGCGCGTGGAAGAGCTGTTCGCGCTGGTGCACCAGGTGGTGCGCGAGTCGGGTTATGAAGAGGTGCTGTCTTCCGGCATCGTGTTGACCGGTGGCTCGGCGATGATGCCGGGCATGACCGAACTGGCCGAAGACATTTTCCTGAAACCGGCGCGCCTGGGTACGCCCGAGTACAGCGGCCAGCTGGCCGACGTGGTGCGCAGCCCGCGCTACTCGACCGTGCTGGGCCTGCTGCAGGAAGCCAAGAAACAGTATCTGCGCGGCTACATCGTGACGCGCCAGGAAGGCTCGGTGAAGGCGGTCTGGCAGCGCATGAAGGAATGGTTCCTCGGCAATTTCTGATCGATTCTCATCGGCTGCCACGAGCGGCCGGTGGTGAATGCATCAGGATGTAAAAGCATTGGTCGTTGCTGGCGGTTCGGTTGTACGGTTCTGGCAGTAAAAATTGATGAGAACGGCAGCAAATTTGCAGCAGTGTTTTCTTAGAATAGCGGTATCAAGGTTCAAGGCATCAGTCGCATTAATCGCATCATTGGCAGCATTCGGTATCAGGTATCAGATATCAGCATCAAAAAGAAACAACAGGGAAGCACACATACGGACAGCAGTGATCAGTTGCTAGTCGTCACACCGCGTGATGCCTATCAACTGCCAGCTGCAGGACACATATATTTTAAGGAGTCATCATGGAAATCGATATGGTCGACAATGCGACGCTGGGTACGATCATCAAGGTCGTGGGCGTGGGCGGTGCTGGCGGCAATGCCGTGCAGCACATGATTAACAAGGGTGTGTCCGGCGTCGAATTCATCGCCGCCAATACGGATGCCCAGGCACTGAAGCAATCGAAGGCGCACAACGTCATCCAGATCGGTGATACCGGTCTGGGCGCCGGCATGCAGCCCGACGTCGGCCGCCGCCTGGCCGAGGAAACCCGCGCCCGCATCGAAGATTCCCTGCGCGGCGCGCACATGGTCTTCATCGCCGCCGGCATGGGTGGCGGTACCGGCACCGGTGCCGCTCCGGTGGTGGCGCAAGTGGCCAAGTCGCTGGGCGCACTGACGGTGGCCGTGGTCTCCAAGCCCTTCTCCTACGAAGGCCAGAAGTGCATGGACATCGCCGACGCCGGCCTGGAAGAGCTGACCCAGCACGTCGATTCGCTGATCATCATCCTCAACGAAAAGCTGGAAGAGATCTACGAAGACGACAGCATGATCGAATGGCTGTCGCACGCCGATGACGTGCTGAACAACGCGGTAGCCGGTATCGCCGAAATCATCAACGTGCCCGGCCACATCAACGTCGACTTCAACGACGTCAAGACCATCATGGGCGAGCAGGGCAAGGCCATGATGGGTACCGCGACGGCCGCCGGTGTCGACCGCGCCCGTGTGGCCGCCGAGCAGGCAGTGGCTTCGCCGCTGCTGGATGGCATCGACCTGTCGGGCGCGCGCGGCGTGCTGGTCAACGTCACTGCCAGCCGTGGCCTGAAGGGCAAGGAAATCAAGGAAGTCATGGCTACCGTGCGCGCCTTCGCGGCACCGGATGCCTCGATCGCCCAGGGCATCGCCTACGATGACAGCATGGGTGACGAGATCCGCGTGACCGTGGTGGCCACCGGCCTGGGCCGTGCCCGCAAGGCCGTGCAACTGGTGCAGACCCCGGTCATGCGCACCGGTACCCACAACGAGCCGATGATGGCCGTCGGTGGCGTGATGCCGCAAGGTAACGCGCAAGCCGGTGGTGCTACCTTCGGTGGCCTGAAGGCCCCGGCCGTGTGGCGTCGCGAGTCGGCTTCCGACACCGTGCGCGCCCTGGAAAAGAACGGCATGGAAACCTACGACATCCCGGCCTTCCTGCGCAAGCAGGCGGACTGATCGTCGTTGGCCACGGACGGCTGCCAGCTTCACAGCAGGCCGCTCCGTTCCAAGGCATACTAACGCCGCGCCTGGTGCGCGGCGTTTTTTCGTGCGCAGCGCGCCGGCAACTCATCTGCTGAATCGATCAATCGCGGCAGATGCATCTGTTTCACCACTTAATTCACAGTCCTACAACCAGACGAGGAAACACCATGACCATCAAGATCGGCGACCGCCTGCCCGAAGGCACCCTGACCGAATTCATCGAGACCGAGACCGAAGGCTGCAGCCTGGGCCCCAATGCCTTCAAGGTGTCGGACCTGGTCAAGGGCAAGAAGATCGCGCTGTTCGCGTTGCCGGGCGCCTTTACCCCGACCTGTTCGGCCAAGCACGTGCCGGGCTACATCGCCCTGGCTGACCAGTTCAAGGCCAAGGGTGTGGATGAGATCTGGTGCATCTCGGTCAACGACGCCTTCGTGATGGGCGCCTGGGGCCGCGACCAGAAGGCCACCGGCATCGTGCGCATGCTGGGTGATGGCAGCGCCACGTTCACCAAGGCCTTGGGCATGGAATTCGACCTGACCGAACGCAACATGGGCGTGCGCTCGCAGCGCTACTCCATGCTGGTCGAAGACGGAGTGGTAAAGCAGCTGAACCTGGAAGCCCCGGGCAAGTTCGAGGTCTCCAACGCGGAAACCCTGCTGGGCCAGTTGGGCTGATGCCTGCCGGGATTTCCCGGCCACCAGGCGAAAAAGAAACGGCATGCTGCGGCATGCCGTTTTTCCTTGGGGAAACGGATTTATCGCCGTGATCGATGAATGGGCGCCTCCGGCCCCTGTTTTACAGATAGGAACGATTTGCAACAAAGCCCTGCCGCAAGGGGCGGCTCAGGGGCATCTTGGCTATAATGACCGGATGTTGAAACAGCGCACAATCAAGAATCTGGTCAAGACCACCGGCGTCGGCCTGCACTCCGGCACCAAGGTCGAGCTGACCCTGCGTCCGTCCGCACCCGATACCGGCATCCTGTTCCGCCGCGTGGATCTCGATCCCGTGGTCGAGCTGCCGATGATCGCTACCGGCGTGGGCGATACCCGCATGGCCTCGACCCTGACCAAGGATGGCGCCAAGGTGTCCACCGTCGAACACCTGCTGTCGGCCTGCGCCGGGCTTGGCATCGACAATCTCATCATCGACCTGACCGCCGAAGAAATCCCCATCATGGATGGTTCGGCCTCGTCCTTCGTCTTCCTGCTGCAGCAGGCCGGCTTGCAGGAGCAGAACGCGCCCAAGAAATTCATCCGCGTCAAGAAGGCGGTGGAAGTGCGCGAAGGCACGGGCGACAAGGAAAAATGGGCGCGCTTGGAACCGTATGACGGCTTCCGCCTGAAGTTCTTCATCGAATTCAATCACCCGGCCGTGGACGGCACCGGGCAGGTGGCCGAGGTCGATTTCGGCATCGACTCCTACGTCAAGGAAATCGCCCGCGCGCGCACCTTCGGTTTCATGCAGGACGTGGAAACCCTGCGCGGCATGGGCCTGGCCCGTGGCGGTTCCTTCGAGAACGCCATCGTCATGGATGAGTACCGCATCCTCAATGCCGACGGCCTGCGCTACGACAACGAATTCGTGCGCCACAAGATCCTCGATGCCATCGGCGACCTGTACATCATCGGCCACCCGCTGCTGGCCAGCTACGATGCCCACAAGTCTGGCCATGGTCTCAACAACCTGCTGCTGCGCGAATTGCTGTCGCAGCCGGATGCCTATGAGATCGTCAGCTTCGACCAGCTCGACCAGGCCCCGCAGACCTATGTGATGCAAGCCCAGCAGGAGTGGGCGCTGAACTGACGCTGACGCTGGCGCTGGCTGCACACGCCGCAATGTAAAACGCCCCGGCCTGGACCGGGGCGTTTGCTTTTCTGGCGATGGCTTGCTGGCGATCTGACGAGGGAAATCTTGTAAATTTTTTAGAAGAATCTCGTGATCCGGCTATTTCCGGACTATTTTCCCTGAAGAAATGGCGGGTCTTCTCCTGCCTGCTTGGCCAATCTGCGCTGGTCGCGGCGCCGTATCATGGCGTCGATGGCTTCCTTCAGGCCCTGGCTGCGCGGATCGCTGGCCAGTGTACTGCTGAGTTCGGCGAAGGAAGTGAGCGCGTTTTCGGTCAGTTCCAGCACCCGTTTTGGCGCTGGCGGGGGGGCCGTCCGGCCAACTTGCACTTTGATTCGGATTGAATTAACCTGCCATCCGTCCTTCAGCAGGCGGTCCTGCAGCCTCGGGGTTTGCTGCTTCAACCGTGCCGCCAGCGCTGCATTGGGCGCGCTCATGACCAGCACGCCAGCTTCAAACTGCAAGATCTGACACGCGGCAAACATCGCCGGCAAGTTCGCGGCCACTGACTGCTGCAGCGTGCCCATGCGAGCCAGGGCGGGCAACAGCGCCGCCATCGTCGAATTCGACCGCAAGAAATCCGCGGCTCCCTTCGTGCTCTTCGCCATGCGTTGAGCACTTGTGAGAGCAGGCCGATAAGGGGTAAACGTAGATGCGTACTTCATCTTTAAACCTTATCACATCCGGTGTCTGACCGGCCGGAGACCAAGGAGCAAAGATGCAAATTATCCTGTTGCACCCCCGTTTCACCAAAGCCCGATCGGTCACGCTCGGCACCAAGCACCTCCTGCTGATGTTGCTGCTGCTGGTGAGCGTGATCGCCGGCGCTTCGCTGTCCATCACCTATTTCCTGCTCAACAAGGCCGGCGACCCGGATGCCGCGCCCATGCTGCACAAGCTCGCCGTCTCCATGAGCCAGGAAGAAGATGGCCGCAACGAGAAATTCCTGAAAGAGAACCTGGCCATGATGGCCGTGAAGGTCGGCGAGATGCAGGCGCAAATGATGCGCCTGGATGCGCTGGGCGAACGCGTGCAGGGCCTGGCCGGCATCCGTCCGGAAGAATTCAATTTCAAGGAGCTGCCCGGTCGTGGCGGCGCTGAAGTCTCCAGCATCGCCGGCTCCGGCCGGGATGTCGGCATGGATGAGCTGCGCCGCATGCTCGACAACCTGGCCCAGGATGCCGGCCATCGTTCCGATTATCTCAACGCGGTGGAATCCACCCTGATGGGCGACAAGATCAAGTCGCGCCTGCTGCCGACCAATCAACCGGTCAACGTGGCCTACAACTCCTCAAGCTTCGGCTGGCGGCTGGACCCCTTCAGCGGCCACAACGCCTTCCATGAAGGCCTGGACTTCCCGGCCCCGGTCGGTACCCGCATCGTTGCAGCCGCCGCCGGGGTGGTGATCGCCTCGGAATATCATTATCAGTTCGGCAACATGCTGGAAATCGACCACGGCAACAACATCATCACCCGCTACGCCCACGCCTCGCGCCTGTTCGTGAAGGTGGGCGACATCGTCAAGCGCGGCCAGCACGTGGCCGATGTGGGTTCGACCGGGCGTTCGACCGGGGCGCACCTGCACTTCGAGGTGCGCATACGCGGCATCGCCCAGGATCCGCGCAAGTTCCTGGCGCTCGGTGCCACCGGCGGCAACCAGCCCAAGCAGATGCCGGTCTTCGTCGCGGGCCGCTGAGTCCGCTCGGGCAAGTTCTGGCCGGTGCCAGCCTCCGTGGGACGGGCGTTTGCGGCCGGGGAGGGTGGCCTGCAGGCCGCATTCCTGGCGCATCATTGCATCTCTGGCAAGTCCGGCATGAAGATTTTTGCCAAACCCCCATCCCCCATTGAAACCTTGCAAACACGCCCGATCTAAAGCGAATGCGGCGCGCAGGCGGCATGAAGACGGGCTGGCGAGCCAATGCCCTCGGCCTGCGTGCTAGAATCCATGGTTTATTTTCGGGCGTTGTCGGCTGGAATCCTGCCGCCGGGAGCCCAACGTCACTCTGCCGGATCGTTCATCGGCGCTTTTATAGAATCCAAGCATGTCATTCCTGACCAAGATTTTCGGCAGCCGTAACCAGCGACTGCTCAAACAATATCAAAAAATCGTCCGCCAGATTAACGCGCTGGAGCCCTCGGTCGAGAAGCTGAGCGACGCCGAACTGCAAGCCAAGACGCCCGAATTCAAGCAACGCATCGCCGGCGGCGAAACGCTGGATGCGATCCTGCCGGAAGCCTTTGCCGTCTGCCGCGAAGCGTCCCGCCGCGTGCTCAAGATGCGCCACTTCGACGTGCAGCTCATCGGCGGCATGGCGCTGCACTTCGGCAAGATCGCCGAAATGCGCACCGGTGAAGGCAAGACCCTGATGGCAACCCTGCCGGCCTACCTCAATGCGCTCGGCGGCAAGGGCGTGCACGTGGTGACCGTCAACGATTACCTGGCACAGCGCGACTGCGAAGACATGGGCCGCCTCTACAGCTGGCTGGGCCTGACCACCGGCGTGAACCTGTCGCAGATGGAACACGACGTCAAGCAGGAAGCCTACGCCGCCGACATCACCTACGGTACCAATAACGAGTTCGGTTTCGACTACCTGCGCGACAACATGGTCTTCGATGCCGATGACCGCGTGCAGCGCGCCCTGAACTTCGCCATCGTCGATGAAGTGGACTCGATCCTGATCGACGAAGCGCGTACCCCGCTGATCATCTCCGGGCAGGCCGAGAACCACACCGAGCTGTATCACAAGATGAACGCCGTGCCGCCGCTGCTGACCCTGCAGATCGGCGAAGAGACCCCGGACGGCAAGGGCAAGATCGAAGTCCCCGGTGACTACACCAAGGACGAGAAGAGCCACCAGGTCCTGCTGACCGAAGCCGGTCACGACAAGGCCGAGGAAATCCTGACCCAGATGGGCCTGCTGCCCGAAGGCGCATCGCTCTATGATGCCGCCAACATCACCCTGATCCACCACCTGTACGCCGCCCTGCGCGCGCACACCCTGTATCACCGCGACCAGCATTACGTGGTGCAGAACGGCGAAGTGGTGATCGTCGACGAATTCACCGGCCGCCTGATGACCGGCCGCCGCTGGTCCGATGGCCTGCACCAGGCCGTCGAAGCCAAGGAAGGCGTCAAGATCCAGAACGAGAACCAGACCCTGGCCTCGATCACCTTCCAGAACTACTTCCGCATGTATGCCAAGCTGTCCGGCATGACCGGTACAGCCGATACCGAAGCCTACGAATTCCAGGAAATCTATCACCTGGAAACCGTGGTGATCCCGCCCAACCGTCCCAATGCCCGCAAGGACCGCCAGGACCAGGTCTACAAGACCGCGCAAGAGAAGTACATGGCCATGGTCAAGGACATCCAGGACTGCTACGAGCGCGGCCAGCCCGTGCTGGTGGGCACCACCTCGATCGAGAACTCGGAACTGCTCTCGGGCATCCTGACCAAGTCCAAGCTGCCGCACAATGTCCTGAACGCCAAGCAGCACGCGCGTGAAGCGGAGATCGTGGCGCAGGCCGGCCGTCCCAAGATGATCACCATTGCCACCAACATGGCCGGCCGTGGTACCGACATCGTGCTGGGCGGCAACGTGGGCAAGCAGATCCAGCTGATCGAAGCCGACGAGTCCCTGTCGGATGCCGACAAGGCCGCCAAGTCGCAGCAGCTGCGCGATGAATGGCAGTCCCTGCACGACCACGTGGTCAATGCCGGCGGCCTGCACATCATCGGCACCGAGCGTCACGAATCGCGCCGCGTGGACAACCAGCTGCGTGGCCGTTCCGGCCGCCAGGGCGACCCGGGTTCCTCGCGCTTCTACCTGTCGCTGGATGATGCGCTGCTGCGCATCTTCGCCGGCGACCGCGTGCGCGCCATCATGGACCGCCTCAAGATGCCCGAAGGCGAACCGATCGAAGCCGGCATCGTGAGCCGCTCCATCGAGTCGGCCCAGCGCAAGGTGGAAGCCCGCAACTTCGACATCCGCAAGCAATTGCTGGAATACGACGACGTCGCCAACGACCAGCGCAAGGTCATCTACCAGCAGCGTAACGAGTTGCTGGAGTCGGCCGAGATGGCCGAGATGATTGCCTCCCTGCGCGAGGGTGTCTTCACCGACCTGTTCCGCGAATACGTGCCGGCCGAGTCGATGGAAGAGCAGTGGGACATCCCCGGCCTGCAAGCCGTGTTGAAGAACGAATGGCAGCTCGACATCGACCTGGAAGCCATGCTCAAGGCCGAACCCGACCTGGCCGAAGACGAGCTGCTGGAGCGCCTGCTGACGGCCGCCAAGGACACCTACGAAGCCAAGGTCGCCGTGGTGGGCGTGGATGCCTTCGCCGGTTTCGAGCGCAGCGTCATGCTCCAGAGCATCGACAACCACTGGCGCGAACACCTGGCCGCACTGGATCACCTGCGCCAGGGTATCCATCTGCGCGGCTATGCGCAGAAGAACCCCAAGCAGGAATACAAGCGCGAGGCCTTCGAACTGTTCGCCCAGATGCTGGACCTGATCAAGAACGAAGTCATCAAGGTCGTCATGACCGTGCGCATCCAGAGCCGCGAAGAAATCGAAGCGGCCGAGGAAAGCATGGCCGGTGGCTCGCCCATCAACGTCAACTACCAGCACGCCGACTTCGATCCCGAAGCCGCGCCGGAAGAACTGCTGGCACCGACCGCCCAGGCCGATGGCGAAGACGACGGATCGGAATACCCCAAGGTCGGCCGCAACGATCCCTGCCCTTGCGGCAGCGGCAAGAAGTACAAGCAGTGCCACGGCAAGCTGGCCTGAACCAGAGGTCCCCCGGTTCGGCCGCATTCCGGCCAGATGTGAAGAGGCTGTCCACCCAAGCGGGTGGGCGGCCTTTTTTACATCCTGCAGGTGAAGGCTTCTGCAAAATTGGCGTGGCTCCCTTTATGATGAGCACTCCGGCAGCCCACGCCTGCCGCCCAGGAGAACAAGAAGATGTGCCTCGCCAAGATGTTTCGTGCTTCCCGTCTCAGCTTCACTGCCACCGCCATTGCCACCGCCGTCCTGCTGGCCGGCTGCGCTTCCTCGCCGCTGCCGCAGTGGCGCGACAGCGGCAATCCTGGCTACGCGCCCGTCACGCCCTCCATCCCGGTGACCAATACCGGCGTGCCCGCCGTGGCCATCAGCACCGCTGCCCCCACGCGGGCGGCGCTGGTGGAAGCGGCCAAGGCCGAGTGGGATTTCTTTGGCAACCAGCAGATCGACATGCGCCATGAGCCCTTCAGCGCCCCGCGCCTGGGCTTGCTGGAAGACGAGGGCGAGGCCGTGCAGCGGGTGGCCGAGTACTGGCACGCGGTCGGCAAGAACCTGACCGGTGCGGATTGCCAGCAAGCCTGGTCGGCGGCCTTCATTTCCTGGCTGATGGTGAGCACCAATGTGCCGCCGCAGGATTTCGCGCCCAACGAAACCCATTTCAATTACCTGAGCTTCCTCAAGGACCGCCAGTCGCGCCCCTCGCCGCAATTCGTGTTGCGTCCCGCCGAGAGCGAGCCGATTGCGCCCGGGGACCTGATCTGCGCGCCGCGCGGCAACAACAACATCACTTCCATCGACGAAATCCGGCCCGGGCTGGCCGGCCACTGCGACCTGGTGGTGGAGGTGCATGCCGATGATGGCTGGGCCGGCGTGATCGGCGGCAATGTCTTCAATTCGGTCTCCGAATCCCTGATCCCGGTGGATGAGCAAGGCCGCGCCCAGCCGATTGCCGCGCGCCCGTGGCTGGTGGTGGTCAAGAACCTGCTGCCGTGACGGGCCGCCCATGCTGATCCTGGGAAAACTGCTGCTGGGGCCCCTTTTGCTGACGCAAGCCAAACGCCTGCGCCAGACCGCGCTGCGCCTGCCAGAAGCGGCCGGTCCGCGCAGCGGCATGGAGTTTCCCCCCATGCAGCCCCGGCTGGTGGCCGAGCCGCTGCGCGTGCTGGTGGTGGGCGACTCCTCGGCCGCCGGGGTCGGGGTGGAGCATCAGGAGCAAGCCCTGGCCCAGCCGCTGGCACGCCAGCTGGCCGCCCGTACCGGGCATCCGGTGGCCTGGCAACTGGTGGCCCAGAGCGGCGTCAATTCGCTTGAAGCGCTGGACCTGCTGACGCGCCATGAGATCGGTCCGGCTACGGTCCTGGTGGTGGCCCTGGGCGTGAACGACGTGACCTCGCAGATGAGCCCGCAACGCTACGTGGCCAACCTGCGCCTGCTGTGCGAACGCCTGATGGCGCAGGCCGGGGTGGAGCATATCGTCTTCTCGGGCTTGCCGCCCATGCACCTGCTGCCGGTGGCACCGCAGCCGCTGCGCTGGTATCTGGGCCGCTATGCGCGCAAGCTGGACCGCGCCCTGCGCGACTGGATCGATGCCGAGGCCGCCTTGCGCTACTGCTCCCTGCAATGGGCGCTGCCGCATGAGATGGCAATTGACCGCTTCCATCCGGGCCACGGCCAGTATGCGCAATGGGCCAGGATGAGCGCCGAGATCATCGAAAGCGAGTTCCTGCGTCATCAGCCGGTGACGGAAAGTGTTTAAAATACGCGTTCCGATTTTTACGCTGAAAGCTCGCCATGGCCGTCAATTCCCCGATTCCCGTTCCTTCCGACCTCAACGCCGTCGCCGGCATCGAACTCGGCCATGCCGAAGCGGGTGTGCGCAAGGCCAATCGCAAGGACGTGCTGGTCATGAAGCTGGCCGAGACCGCGACTGTGGCTGGCGTGTTCACCAAGAACCGTTTCTGTGCCGCCCCGGTGCAGATCTGCCAGGCCAACCTGGCGCAGCTGAGCGCCGGCAAGCCCATCCGCGCCCTGGTGATCAACACCGGCAACGCCAACGCCGGCACCGGTGAAGAAGGCCTGCAGCGCGCCAAGTCGGTCTGTGCCGCGCTGGCCCAGCAGATGGGCGTGGAGCCGCAGCAGATCCTGCCGTTCTCCACCGGCGTGATCCTGGAGCCGCTGCCGGCTGATCGCATCATCGCCGGCCTGCCGCAAGCCATCAGCAACCTGAAAGCCGACAACTGGTTCAACGCGGCCGAGTCCATCATGACCACCGACACCCAGCCCAAGGCTGCTTCGCGCACCCTGACCATCGGCGGCAAGCAAGTGGTGATGACCGGCATCAGCAAGGGCGCTGGCATGATCAAGCCCAACATGGCCACCATGCTGGGTTTCCTGGCCTTCGACGCCAAGCTGCCGCAGGCGCTGCTGAACCAGCTGGTCAAGGATGCCGCTGACCACTCCTTCAACTGCATCACCATCGATGGCGATACCTCGACCAACGATTCCTTCATCCTGATGGCCACCGGTGCCGGCGAACTGGAGATCACCAGCGCCGACAGCGACGAGTACAAGCAACTGGCTGCTGCCGTCACCGACCTGTCGCAGCATCTGGCGCACCAGATCGTGCGCGATGGCGAAGGCGCGACCAAGTTCATCGAAGTGGCCGTGGAAGACGGCAAGAGCATCGAGGAGTGCCGCCAGATCGCCTACTCCATCGGCCATTCGCCGCTGGTCAAGACCGCCTTCTTCGCCTCCGATCCGAACCTGGGCCGCATCCTGGCCGCCATCGGCTATGCCGGCATCGAGGATCTGGATGTGTCGAAGATCAATCTGTGGCTGGACGATGTGTGGGTCGCCAAGGACGGCGGCCGCAACCCGGATTACCGCGAAGAAGATGGCCAGCGCGTCATGAAGAAGGCCGAGATCGTGGTGCGCGTGAAGCTGGCGCGCGGCACGGCCAAGGCCTCCATCTGGACCTGCGACCTGTCGCACGACTACGTCTCGATCAACGCCGACTATCGTTCCTGAGCGTTTTTCTTCACCTTGCGGCGTTTCGCCGCCATCGGCCCACCCATCCCCGGGCCGGTGGCGCGCCCGGGATGGTGGCGGCAACATGAATGCCCGCGCCCTCGGATCAATTTTATTCACACCGGCCGCCAGCGCCTTGCGCCACAATGGCGCGTGCATTCCCGCCCCGTTCATCCCGATTTGCGATCACCATGACCCAGCTAGACCAATTCCTGCAGCGTGCCGAAGCCTTGCTGGCGCGCGTCGAAGCCATTCTCCCCAACGCCGCCGCCCGTGAACCCGACTGGAACGCCGCCGTCGCCTTCCGCTGGCGCGGTGCGACTGCCCAGCGTCCCGGTTACCTGCAGGCGGTGGGGCAGATCTCGAAGATCGGCCTGTCGGACCTGCATAACATCGGCCCGCAAAAGGAACAGATCGACCAGAACACCCGCCAGTTCGTCGAAGGCCGACCGGCCAACAACGTGCTGCTGACCGGCGCGCGCGGCACCGGCAAGTCCTCGCTCATCAAGGCTTGCCTGAACCAGTACGCCGACCGTGGCCTGCGCCTGATCGAAGTGGACAAGGATGACCTGCACGACCTGCAGGACATCGTCGAACTGGTGGCGGCACGTCCGGAACGCTTCATCGTCTTCTGCGACGATCTTTCCTTCGAGGAAGGCGAGGGCGGCTACAAGGCGCTGAAGGTGGCCCTGGACGGCAGCATCGCCGCGCAGTCCGACAACGTGCTGATTTACGCCACCTCCAACCGCCGCCACCTGATGCCGGAGCGCCTCTCCGACAACAATACCTACACCCACACCGAGGATGGCGACCTGCACCCCGGCGAAACGGTGGAAGAAAAGATTTCGCTTTCCGAGCGCTTTGGCCTGTGGGTGACCTTCTACCCCTTCAAGCAGGACGATTTCCTGGACATCGTGGCGCACTGGCTGCGCCACTTCGGCTGCAATGACGCGCAGATCGCCGAAGCCCGCGCCGATGCCCTGCGCTGGGCGCTGCAACGCAGCTCGCGCTCGGGCCGCGTGGCCTGGCAGTTCGCGCGCGACTACGCCGGCAAGGCGCAAGGCTGATGAGCGGCGATTCCAAGCCGGTGGCCAAGCCCATCGACGTGGCCGTGGGCATCCTGATGCAGTCCAACGGCGACGTGCTGCTGGGCCAGCGTCCGGAAGGCAAGCCCTATGCGGGGTACTGGGAATTCCCCGGGGGCAAGGTGGAGCCGGGCGAAAGCATCTTCGCGGCGCTGCAGCGCGAGTTCAAGGAAGAACTGGGGATCGAGGTGCTGGACGGCGAGCCCTGGTGCGGCGTCGAGCACGTCTATCCGCATGCCCATGTGCGCCTGCATTTCTACATCAGCCGCCAGTGGCGCGGCGAGCCGCAGAGCCTGGAAGGTCAGGCCTTTGCCTGGCAGGGCAGCGTGGGGGTGGAACCGCTGCTGCCGGCCACCATTCCGCTGCTCCAGTGGCTGGATCAGCTGCGATATGGCGACGAAGCCTGAAGATGGGTGGTTTTAAGGAGAAATGAAGGAAAAAGCCCGTCATCACTGCACGGGCTTGTCCCCTCCGTCTTCCAGCGGCAGGTTCACTGCGGGGATGGTGTACTTCTCTTCGGCCCAGGCACCCAGGTCGATTTGCTTGCAGCGTTCGGAACAGAAGGGGCGGTACTTGTTCTTCTCGCTCCATTCCACCTTGGTGCCGCAGGTCGGGCAGTCTACGATCGTGGCCATACGTTTTACTTCACTTCATTCGATTCAGATTACGGATCAAAAGCCGCACAGCGCCAGTTCGAAGGGCACTTCGCCCTCGAAGGAGCGCGGCTTCTCGTCGCCATCCTGCTGGGTGAAACGCACCCACAGCATGTATTTGTTGGCCGAGATCTCGGGGATGGCGCCGAGGTTGATGTCCAGCGACAGGCGCAGCATCTGGTAGACCTTGCCTTGCAGCATCTGCTGGTAACTGCCGCCTTCGGCGTTGATTTTTACTGCATGTCCGGATTCGCGCAGCAGGCGCATGACGATGGCGATGGCATCGAACAGCGGGATCAGCGGGGCGAACCAGTTGGAGATGTCCTGGAAACGGCGCTCGAAGGGATGCTGTTGCCAGGCGTAATAGGCCGGCAGGTCGAATTCGCAGGCGCCGCCCGGGATGATGGTGCGGCCGCGAATGCTCATGAGCCATTCATTGTCGCGGATGTTCTGGCCGGTCTTGCCTTGGGCAGCCGAGAGGGCGCTGCTGGCCTGGTCGACTTCGGCCAGGATGGCATTGAGCATCTCGGGCTCGACATTGGGATTGGACTGGTAGGCCAGCAGGATCTGCTTTTGCCGTTCCAGCTCTTGCAGCAGGTCGGATTTGAGGTCGGCGCGTCCGGCGACCTCCAGCATTTCAAAAATGGTGGCAAGGGCGATGTGATGCTGATGCGGGCTTTCCTGGTGCAGGAAGAAGACGAATTTCTCGTAGAGGTCTTCCAGTCGCAACAGCGTGCGAATACGCTCATTGAAAGGGTATTCGTAGACGATCAAAGCATGATCCCTTTATTGGTTGAACCGGACTTGTTAGGCCGCTGACAGGCCGCGTGGGTGCAATAACCTCGTCAACATGTGCAATGTCTGTGATTCTGACCCATGCAGAAGAAAATTACAAATGCAGTCGCCATCAAATGAAGCCGCAGGAGCGCATCGCATTTGCCGCGCTGCCCAAGTGCATTGCTGCAGCCGCGCAAGCTGCACCATCGCTCAGTGCCCGCCTGCCAGCGCCAGGTAGCGCGCATGTAGCTCGCGTACCTGATCCGGCAGCTCGGCATTGCTGCCGCCGTTGTCGATGACGTCCTGTGCCACCGCCAGCCGCGTCTGCCGGCTGGCCTGTGCGGCCATGATGGCTTCCACTTCCTCACGCTGCAGGCCGTTGCGCTGCATGACGCGCGCGATCTGCACTTCTTCCGGGCAATCCACCACCAGGATGCGGCTGGCACGGCCGACCCAGGTGCCGGACTCCACCAGCAGCGGCACCACGAAGATGACATAGGGACCGGTGGCATCCTCGGCCTCGCGCACGGTTTCGCTGCGGATCAGCGGATGCAGGATGGCTTCCAGCGCATGGCGCGCCGTCGGGTTGCCGAACACGTGCTGGCGCATGCGGGTACGGTCCATGGCACCGTTCGCATCGATGAATTCGCCGCCGAAATAATCGCGGATGGGAGCGATGGCCAGGCCCTGCGGTGCGGTCAGGGCATGGGCGATGGCGTCGGTATCGACCAGCGATGCGCCGAGTTCGCCAAACAGGTTGGCCACCGTGGTCTTGCCGCTGCCGATGCCGCCGGTCAGGCCGATGGTGAAGCGTTCAGTCAATGAGGTCATGGGTTCAGAAGTCGTAGAGAAGTTGCGTGAGCCAGTTATGGCCCATCAGCAGGGTCAGCATGCCGGCGGTGGCCAGGCAGGGGCCGAAGGCAATGGCCTGGCCGCGCTGGTGGCGGCCAAAGCCCATCAGCGCCAGCCCCAGCACTGCGCCCAGCGCCGAGGCCAGCAGCAAGACCAGCGGCAAGGCCTGCCAGCCCAGCCAGGCCCCGAGCGCGGCCATGAGCTTGAAGTCGCCATAGCCCAGGCCCTCCTTGCCGGTGGCCAGTTTGAAGATCCAGTAGATCAGCCACAGGACGCCATAGCCGGCCATCGCGCCCAGCACGGCATCCTGCAGCGGCACCAGGCGATGCACCACGTTGACCAGCAGGCCCAGCCACATCAAGGGCAGGGTGAGGTCGTCGGGCAGCAGCATGGTCCGGGCATCGATGACCGCCAGCGCGATCAGGAAAGACGCACACACCATCAGCGCCACGCCGTGCAGGCCCAGGCCGAAACGCCAGCCCAGCAGGGCGAACAGCATTGCCGTCAGCAGCTCCACCAGCGGGTAGCGGGCGCTGATGGGGTTGGCGCAGAAGGCGCAGCGTCCGCGCAGCAGCAGCCAGCTCAGTACCGGAATCTTGTGATGCAGCGCGAGCGGGACGGCGCAATGCGGGCAGGCGGAGGCCGGCAGCCAGAGGTTGTAGCGGTCGGCATGCGGCAGCGCTTCGCCGCGTTCCCCTGCGACGAAGTTGGCGGTCTCGCGCAGCATCATCAGCGGCACGCGATGGATCACCACATTGAGAAAGCTGCCGACCAGCAGGCCCAGCAGCGCCGCCGCGCCGGCGAGTGCAGCGTTGCCGGGGAAGGCCAGGGCATCCAGGAAAGACATCGTCGGGTTCAACTGGTTTGGTCGTCAAAGAAGGGGAAGACAGGCGTGCCGGCTTATACCACTGCACCCATGCGGAACACCGGCAGGTACATCGCCACCACCAGGCCGCCGATCACCACGCCCAGCACCGCCATGATAACGGGTTCCATCAGGCTGGTGAGGGCAGTGACGGCTTCATCCACTTCGCGTTCATTGAGGTCGGCGATCCTGGCCAGCATGGCGTCGAGGGCGCCGGCCTCTTCGCCCACGGCCGTCATCTGCACCGCCAGGTCGGGGAAGACGCCCGTGGCCTGCATGGCCGCATGCAGCGAGGCGCCATTGCGCACGGCGTCGCGCACGGCCAGCGAGGCGTCTGCATAGACCACGTTGCCGGCTGCGCCGGAGACCGTTTCCAGCGCTTCCACGAGGGCGATGCCGGCACCGAAGAGGGTGCCGAAGGTGCGGCTCCAGCGTGCCAGCGCCGCTTGCCGCAACAGCTTGCCGAACAGCGGCAAGGACAGGCTCAGGCGCTGCGCCGCCAGTCGCAGCGGAAGATAACGCCGCCACGCCAGCATCGCCAGCACGCCCGTCACCAGCGTGCCCAGCAGCAGCCACGGGCCATGCTGGCCCAGCAGACGCGCCGTGGCCATCACGATGCGCGTGGGCAGCGGCAACTCGGCCCCGAATTGCTGGAACATCTGCTCGAAAGCCGGCACCACCCACAGCATGATGACCACCGTCACGATGATCGCCACCAGCACCACGGCGCAGGGATAGGCCAAGGCCGCGCGCACCTTGCCGCGCAAGGCCAGGGATTTTTCGCGATAGAGGGCGATGCGCTCCAGCATGCTGTCGAGCATCCCCGCTTCTTCGGCGGCGCGCACCAGGTTGCAGAAGAGCGCATCGAACTGGCGCGGATGGCGCGCCAGCGCCGCATGCAGGCTCTCGCCGCGCGCCACGGCCTGGCGCACGTCGGCCAGCAGCGCGGCCAGTGCGCTCTGGCCGGCGCCGCGAATGGCCACATCCAGCGACTGCAGCAGCGGCAATCCTGCCCGCAGCATGGTGGCCAATTGGCGGGTGAAGAGGGCGATCTGTTTGGCGCTGATGCGGCCACGCGTCCTGGCCGTGGCCGGGTTTGATGCAGGGGCCGGGCTGATGTCGAGTCCGGCCGCACGCTCCTCGCGCCGCAGCCGCGCCACGCGCATCCCCTGCTGGCGCAGCCGGGCGCGTGCCTGCGCTTCATCGCTGGCTTGCACCACACCGCGTTGCGGACGATTGTGGCGGTCCAGCCCTTCCCAGCTGAATTGGGACGCCGATGTCGTGCGATCAGGTACAGGCAAGGATTTCTCCCACGCTGGTTTCACCGCGCAAGACCTTCAGCAGTCCCGCCCGCCGCAGGTCGATGATGCCCTCCGCTTGCGCCTGCCGGCCCAGTTCCAATGTGCCGGCCTGGGCCAGGATCAGCGACTGCATGGCCGCGCTGACCGGCATCACCTGATAGATGCCGGTGCGCCCGCGAAAGCCGGTCTGGTTGCAGGCCGGGCAGCCGTGCGGCACGAAGGTGGCCGGCGTACCACCGGCCGGACGGCGGCAGCGGCACAGCTTGCGCACCAGCCGCTGGGCCACGATCAGGCTGACCGATGCCGCAATGTTGTAGGCCGGCACGCCCATGTTGAGCAGCCGCGTGAGCGTGGCCGGGGCGTCATTGGTGTGGAGGGTGGAGAGCACCAGATGCCCGGTCTGCGAAGCCTTGACGGCGATGTCGGCGGTCTCCAGGTCGCGGATCTCGCCTACCATCAGCACATCCGGATCCTGGCGCAGGAAGGCGCGCAGTGCCAGGGCGAAGTCCAGTCCGGCGCGTTCGTTGATGCTGACCTGGTTGATGCCGGGCAGGTTGATTTCCACCGGGTCCTCGGCGGTGGCGATGTTCACCCCCGGCTGGTTCAGGCGCTGCAGACAGGCATACAGCGAGACCGTCTTGCCGGAGCCGGTCGGCCCGGTCATCAGGACCAGCCCGTGCGGCTTGCTGATGGCCTGCAGCAGCGCTTCCTGCTGGGCCGGTTCATAGCCGAGGTCGCTGATCGACAACGCCGCTTGGGCGGTATCGAGGATACGCAGCACGATTTTTTCACCGAACTGCGTGGGCAGCGTCGAGACGCGGAAATCCACCGTGCGCGTGCCCAGTGCCAAGCGCATCTTGCCGTCCTGGGGCAGGCGCTTTTCGGCGATATCCAGACGCGCCAGGATCTTCAGGCGGGTGGCCAGCTTGTCGCGCAAGCTCAGCGGCGGCTGCGCCAGTTCATGCAGCACGCCATCCAGCCGCAAGCGCACGCGGAAGAGATGTTCGAAGGGCTCGAAATGCAGGTCGGAAGCGCCCATGCCGACGGCATCGGCCAGCAGCTTGTGCAGCAGGCGCACCACGGGAACATCATCATCGGCCACGGCCGTGTCGGGAGTGTGCAGCATGGGAGACCTCGCGCGCAGGGGCGCTGCCGCAGGGCAACGCACAGGGAGGGCAAGTCTCCCACGCGCGGCGGCCGCCCGAAAAGCGGGCCGGCCGTTTGCGCGGGACAAAATCGGTGGAGTTCGATGCCGGCCTGCAAGGCCTGGCGCAGGTTCAGTCCTGTGCCTTCACTTTCGCAGGCAAGGCGATGAGCTTGACCATGCGGATGGCCTGGTTCTGTACCTGCACGATCTCGATCACGCAGCCATCGATCTTGACGGCCACGCTGGCTTCGGGAATGTCCTGCAGGGTTTCCAGCAGCAGGCCGTTGATGGTCTTGGGGCCATCCAGCGGCAGCTTCAGGCCCAGGCGCTTGTTGATGTCGCGCAGGGTGGTGCTGCCTTCAAGCAGGCAGGTGCCGTCCTTGTCCCAGCCGAAACCTTCGCCGGAGGAGCCGGGCGAGGAGGTGGTGAATTCGCCGATCATCTCTTCGATGATGTCCTCCAGCGTCACCAGTCCCTGCACTTCGCCGTATTCATCGACCACGATGCCCAGGCGTTCGTGGTTTTCCTGGAAGTACTGCAGCTGGGTGAAGACATCGGTCTCCACCGGCACGTAATACGGTGCCGAGAGCAGGGTGCGGATGTCATCGTGGGTGATGTCGTCTTCCTGGCGGAACAGCGAGACCGTCTTGCGCACATGCAGGATGCCGACGATGTGATTGATCTCGCCTTCGAACACCGGCAGCTTGTTGTGATAGCAGGTGGCCAGCTGGTGCAGGATCTCCTCCACCGGGGCGGCCAGGTTCAGGGCCTCGACTTGGGCGCGCGGGGTCATGACGTCTTCCACCGAAATCTTTTCCAGGTCGAACAGGTTCAGCAGGATGCTCTTGTGCTTCTGCGGAATGAAACTGCCGCCTTCGAGCACGATGGAGCGCAGCTCTTCGGGCGAAATGCGCTGCTCGGCCGCGCGCGATCCGGTCTTGATGTGCAAGACCTTGAGGATGGCCGAGACGAAGATGTTGACGAACCACACCAGCGGCTTGGCGATGCGCATCAGCGGCTTCAAGATGAAGCTGGTGAAGAGCGCGATGCGTTCCGGATGGGTGGCACCGATCACCTTGGGCACGATCTCGGCAAAGATGATCAAGAGCGCCGCCACGAAGGCGGTGGCCGCCGTGATCACGCGCTGGTGGTTGCCGAAGGCGGCAATGGCCAGCGCCGTCACCAGGGCCGTGGCCAACGCATTGATGAGGGTATTGGCGATGAGGATCAGCGAGAGCAGCCGCTCAGTGCGATCCAGCAGCCACAGGATGGTGATGGCGGCCCGGTTGCCCTGTTTGGCCAAATGCCGCAGGCGATGGCGGTTCGCGGCCATCAGCGCCGTCTCGGTCATGGAAAAGAAGGCCGAGAGCAGGATGAGAATGAGGAGTGCAAGAGCTTGCACCCATATGGGTACGGTATCCAAACGTTGCCGTCAGTGGGTTGCCCTCACGCATGGGAGGGAGTCGGCGGGCCTGTTCGCTTGTCGTCATGACAGGCAAGCCAGGGCGGCCAGCGAGCGCCAAAGTCTAGACGATGGGGGCTTATCCCGCAAGCCGGGCGGCGGCGCGGTGTGGCGGCTGCGCCCGGACTTGCCCTTCAGTAACCCTTGCCGCGGTCGTAGAGATGCGGCGGCGGCAGGCCGCCCAGCATGGCGGCAATGGCCACCGCCGCCTGCCTGGCGCGTTCGCGGCGCGAGGGCGTGGCCGCTGCATGGGGCGTGACCAGCACGCGCGGATGGCGCCAGACGGCGGCCTCGGCGGGCAGCGGTTCTTCATCGAACACGTCCAGCACGGCACCGGACAGGTGTCCGCTGTCGAGCGCGGCCAGCAGATCGGTCAGGCACACGTGGCTGCCGCGTCCGACGTTGATGACCGCGGCACCGCGCGGCAACTGGCGCAAGAGATCGGCATTGATGAGGTGGCGGGTATCGGTGGTCTCGGGCAAGAGGCAGATCAGGATATCGGTGCGGGCCAGGAAGTCCGGCAACGTATCGGGCCCGGCAAAGCAAGCCAGCCCCTTCTCGCTGCGCGGCGAGCGCGCCCAGCCGGCCGTCTCGAAGCCGACTGCCGCATGCATGCGCGCCGCCGACAGGCCCAGCGCACCCAGTCCCAGCACGCCCACGCGGGTTTCGCGCGCCGTGCGGGGCGTGGAGAATTCGCGCCATTCGGCGCGCGCCTGCTGGGCGATGATGCGCGGCATGTCCTTCAATAGCATCAGGCTGCTCATGAGCGTGAATTCGGCCATGCGCTGCTGCGTTTCCGGGGTGACCATGCGCACCATGGGCAGCGCCGGCAGGTGCGGGTCTGCAAGGATGTGATCGACTCCGGCTGCCGCACTGATGATGGCCTTCAGGTTGGGGAACTGCGCCAGCCGCCCCGGTTCGGGTTGCCACACCAGCACGAATTGCACGCGCGCCGGATCGACTTCCGGATCATCCCAGGCGCGCACGTCGAGGCCCAGTCCGGGTGCGAATTCATGAAAGCTGGCGCGCCACTCGGCCAGCGCGGCAGCGCCGCCGGACTTGATCAGCAGCACGGGGGCAAGAGCAGGGGTGGTCATGCTTGTGGCTCCACGGGATTGGCCTGGTGCATGGGCCGGCGCAAGGCCGGGTCGAAGGGATTGATCCGGCGCGACAGGGCGGCCGCTTCCCGCTGCAGCATCTGCACTACGGTGGGCAGGCGTTCCGTGGTCAGGCGCGCGGTGAGCGTGCCTACGCTCAAGGCACCGACGATGTTGCCGCCGGCATCGAAGAGCGGCACGCCCAGCCCGGCCATGCCATCGAGCAGGCCGGCCTGGCGCGCCGCATAACCGGTCTCGCGCACACGCTCGATTTCCGTGCGCAGGTAGACCTCGTCATAGACCCCGAATTCGCGCAGGCGCGGCACGTTGTAGCGGATCACTTCCTCGCGTTCTTCTTCCGGCAGGAAGGCGAGGATGGCCAGCGCGCCCTGGCCCACACCCAAGGCGACGCGCCCGCCGATGTCGCCGGTGAAGGCGCGGATCGGGAAGGGACCATCGACGCGGTCCACGCACACCGCATCGAAGCGCGAGCGCAGCAGCAGGAAGACCGTATCGCCGAGGCTGCCGCACAGCCGCAGCAGCGCCGGGCGGCACAGGCTGCGCACATCCGACGCATTGCCGGCGCGTGCGGCCAGGGCGAACAGGTCCATGCCGAGGCGATACAGCTTGCTGCGCTCATCCTGTTCCACCACGCCTTCACCTGCCAGCGATTGCAGCAGCCGGTGCGTGGTGCCCTGCGTCAGGCCGATGGCCTTGGCCACTTGCGTCACCCGCATGCCTTGCGGTGGTGCATCGGCCAGTGCACGCAACACCGCAAAGGTGCCCTGGATGCCGTTGACCGGCAGGGAGGCGGGGGCGCTGGCGGCCGTGGCCTCGTCGTTGTGCTCGCTCATGAGGGGGCTTTGTCTGCTGGGTGGAATCGGCGGCGGTTCGATCGCCGATGCATTTCATTGAATGGAATAAATATAAAAAATTTCCCGACTGTCGAAATACGATAGCAGAATTGGCACCGAAATTGCATCAATAACGAAACAGGAGACGCGCCGCTCACATCGCTCCAGCGATGGGGTTGCGCAATTGAAAGTATGCATCGGAGCGCCCGCCGGCCGACAAGCCCGCCAGCCGTGCAGCGCCCGAACCTTGCGACAGGGAGCTTGCAATGTCATTTCTCACGCTGACCAATGTCAGTAAGTTCTATGGCGATACCCAGGCGGTATCGGGGTTCAACCTCACGGTGGAAAAGGGCGAGTTCATCTCCCTGCTCGGTCCTTCGGGCTGCGGCAAGACCACCACCCTGCAGATGATCGCGGGCTTCGAGGCCGTCAGCGGCGGCCGCATCGAACTCGATGGCCGCGACATCACGCATGCCAAGCCCAATACGCGCGGCCTGGGCATCGTGTTCCAGACCTATGCGCTGTTCCCGCACATGACAGTGGAGCAGAACGTGGCCTTCGGGCTGGAGATGCGCAAGTGCGGTGCCGCTGAAAAGCGCGACCGCGTGGCGCAGGCCCTGTCGCTGGTGCATCTGGAAAAACACGGTGCGCGCTATCCGCGCGAACTCTCCGGCGGCCAGCGCCAGCGCGTGGCCCTGGCGCGCGCGCTGGTGATCGCCCCGCCGGTGCTGCTGCTGGATGAACCGCTCTCCAACCTCGACGCCAAGCTGCGCGAAGAGATGCAATTCGAACTGCGCGACATCCAGCGCAAGGTCGGCACCACCACCATCATGGTCACGCACGACCAGAGCGAAGCCATGTCCATCAGCGACCGCGTGGTGGTGATGGAGGCCGGCCACATCACCCAGGTCGGCCGTCCCCTGAACGTGTATGAACATCCGGCCAACCGCTTCATCTCCACCTTCGTGGGCAAGGCCAACCTGCTCGAAGGCCAGGTGGTCGGTGCCGCAGGTGAACGTGCCGACATCGCGGTAGGTGGCATGATGCTGTCGCTGGAAAGCACCGACACCGGCCTGCGCGGCGGCGGCCGCGTGGTGCTGGGCCTGCGTCCGGAAAAGATCCGCTGTACCGCGCCCGGCCAGGGCCGCTGCAATGGCGAAGTGGTGCGCCGCTTCTTCCTCGGCAGCCAATGGATGTATGAAGTGGAGACCCCGCTGGGCCTGCTCTCGGTCCTCTCGGCCAACGACGGTGCCGAAGCACTGGAGCAGGGTGCTGCCGTCGGCCTGGCATGGAGCGACTACAGCCTGCGCCTGGTCTCCACCGCCCGCAGCGATGAAGGGGTGGCGGCATGAGCGCGGCCGGCACGACTTCCGTGGCACCGCCCGTGGTGAGTGCCGCCGCCAGCGACAAGGCCCCCGGCCAGCGCAGCCTGCCCTGGCTGATGTCGGCCCCGGCCATCCTGCTGTGTACGGTGATGCTGCTGGTGCCGCTGGTACTGACCTTCGTGCTGTCCTTCAACGCCTATGATGCCGAGACCGGCCCCAAGGCCGGCACCTTCACGCTGGAGCATTACGCAGCGGTGCTGACCGATCCGTATTACTACGGCATCTTCTGGCGCACGCTGTGGATCTCGGGCCTGGTCACGCTGATCTGCATCGTGGTGGGTGCGCCCGAAGCCTGGATCCTCAACCGCATGCGCAAGCCCTGGCGCTCCATCATGCTGCTGGTGGTGCTGGCCCCGCTGATGATCTCGGTGGTAGTGCGCGCCTTCGGCTGGAGCATGCTGCTCGGTCCCGAAGGCCTCATCAACGGCACGCTGGTGGCGCTGGGCTTTGCCAAGGTCAAGCTGCTCTATACCGAAACGGCCATCGTCATTGCGCTGGTGCACGTGATGCTGCCCTTCATGGTGATCCCGGTGTGGACCTCGCTGCAGAAGCTCGACGGTGGCGTGGCCAACGCGGCGCTGTCGCTGGGCGCTTCGCCCGTCACGGTGCTGCGCCGTATCGTGCTGCCGCAGATCATGCCAGGCATTCTCTCGGGCAGCCTGATCGTCTTCGGCCTCTCGGCCAGCTCCTTTGCCATTCCGGGTTTGCTGGGCGGACGCCGCCTGAAGATGATGGCCACCATCATCTATGACGAATACCTGCACGAACTGAACTGGCCGCTGGGCGCTGCCATCGCGCTGCTGCTGCTGGTGGCCAACCTGGTCATCATGCTGGGCTGGAACCGCATGATCGAACGCCGCTACAAGAAAGCGCTGGGCTGAACCATGAACAAGAACGGACCGATTGCATTGTGCTTCAATGCGCTGGTGATCCTCTTCACACTGGCCCCGATCCTGGTGGTGTGCGTGATCGCCTTCACCCCCGAAAACACCCTGACCATGAACGGGCCGGAATTCTCGCTGCGCTGGTTCAAGGCGGTGTTTGAGTTTCCTGATTTCGTGAGCTCCTTCTGGAACAGCCTCTGGCTGGCGCTGGCAGCGGCCACCATCTCCACGGCGCTGGCCATTCCGGCGGCCATGGCGCTGGTGCGTTATCCGCATCGCTGGTCCGGCGTCTTGCAGGGCCTGTTCCTGTCGCCGCTGATCATTCCGCACCTGGTGCTGGGCGTGGCGCTGCTGCGCCTGTTCTCGGTGGTGGGCGGCGCGGGCAGTTTCGGCTGGCTGGTGCTGGCGCACTCGCTGGTGGTGACGCCCTACACCATGCGCCTGATCATGGCCGCGCTGATCGGCTTCGACCGCAGCGCCGAGCAGGCCGCCCTGTCGCTGGGGGCCACGCGCTCCACGGTGTTCCTGCGCATCACGCTGCCGATGATCCTGCCGGGCATCACCGGGGGCTGGCTGCTGGCCTTCATCAACAGCTTCGATGAAGTCACCATGTCCATCTTCGTGACCTCGCCCTCGACGGTGACGCTGCCGGTGCGCATGTACATGTATGCCACCGAATCCATCGATCCGATGATGGCGGCCGTCTCGGCGCTGATGGTGGGCATCACGGCGGTGGCCATGATCATCCTGGATCGGGTCTATGGCCTGGACCGCGTGCTGGTGGGGCGTTCATGAATCACACCTCTGCTCCTGCACAGGCCCAGCTGGTGCGGCTGGCCGAAGGCGATCGCGCTGCGGTCAGCTTCACGCTGGACGGCCGCCCGGCCACGGCGCTGGAAGGCGACACGGTGCTGACCGCCGTGCTGACCAATACCTGCAGCCTGCGCCGCAATGAATTCAGCGGCCAGCCGCGTGCCGGCTTTTGCATGATGGGCGCGTGCCAGGATTGCTGGATCGCCACCGACAGCGGCGAGCGCCTGCGCGCCTGCTCCACTTTCATCCGTGCTGGCATGCAGTTGCACAGCGGCCAGGAGGAACCCGCATGACGCGCGCAGCTCCCGTCATCGTCGGTGCCGGTCCGGCCGGTGTGCGTGCGGCCCAGACGCTGCTGGCCCATGGCGTGCGGCCCATCGTCATCGATGAAGCCGCGCAGGCTGGCGGCCAGATCTATCGCCAGCCGCCGCGCGGTTTCCTGCGCAGCCGCAAGACGCTCTACGGTTTTGAAGCCAGTCGCGCGCAATCGGTGCACAGCACCTTCCATGCGCTGCGCGAGGCCATCGACTATCGCCCCAACACCTTGGTCTGGAATGCCCAGCCGGGTTTGCTGGACCTCATGGATGGCGGCGCGCAATCCGCTTCCACCCTGGCCTGGGAAGACATCATCGTGGCCACCGGTGCGACTGATCGCGTGCTGCCTTTTCCCGGCTGGACCACGCCGGGCGTCTATACGCTGGGCGGCTCGCAGGTTGCGCTCAAGTTCCAGGGCTGCGCCATCGGACGCTCGGTGGTGTTGGCCGGCAATGGTCCGCTGCTCTATCTGGTGGCCTACCAGTATGCCAAGGCCGGTGCGCGGGTGGCAGCGGTGCTCGATAGCAGCAGCCTGGCCGACCGCATCGCCGCACTGCCCGCCATGCTGGGCCAGCCGGCCTTGCTGGCCAAGGGCATCTACTACCTCGCCTGGCTCAAGCTGCATGGCGTGCCGGTGCATTCGCACGCGCGGGTGCTGCGCGTGGAAGGCGATGCGCGGGTGCAGGCGCTGGTGTGGCGTCGCGAGAACCTGGCAAGTGCGAGTGGCAAGCCGGGTACCGAGCAGCGCATTGAATGCGATGCCGTCGGCTTCGGTTATGCACTGCGTTCTGAAACGCAATTGGCCGACTTGCTGGGTTGCCGCTTCCAGTTCGATGGCCTGCAGCGTGCGCATCTGCCGGTGCGCGACAAGAGCACCCGCAGCAGCGTGCCGGGCGTCTACCTCGCCGGTGACGGTGCTGGCATCATGGGGGCCGATGCCGCCGAGCTGGCCGGTGAACGCGCTGCGCTGGCCTTGCTGCAGGATCGCGGCATCGCCGTCGATGCGGCCCGTGTGACGCAGATCGAAGCGGAGCTGGCGCGCATCGGCGCTTTCCGGCTCGGACTGGAGCGCGCCTTTCCCTTCCCCGAACGCTGGGCGGCGACCGCAGCGGACGATCTGGTGATCTGCCGCTGCGAGAACATCCGCGTTGGTGAATTGCGCGCGGCCGTGCGCGAGAAAGGCGCAGCGGAAATGAACCGGCTCAAGGCGCTCACCCGCGTTGGCATGGGCCGTTGCCAAGGCCGCATGTGTGGTGCGGCGGCCGCCGAGATCCTGGCGCATGCTGCCAGCCTGCCGGTGCAGGAAGTCGGTCGCCTGCGCGGCCAGGCACCGATCAAGCCGATTCCATTGGGCATGCATGTGCCGGCCCCCGAGCCTGTCTCTGCGCGCGTGATCGCGCTGCATGCGCAGGAGGATGCCTCATGAAGAGCCTCAACACTGAAGTCCTCATCATCGGCGGCGGCATCGTCGGCACCTCGGCTGCACTGGTGCTGGCCAAAGCCGGACGCCGCGTGACCATCCTGGAACGCGACCTGTGCGGTGCGCGTTCCAGCGGCATCAACTATGGCGGTGTGCGCCGCCAGGGCCGGCCGGAAGTGCAGCTGCCGCTGTCGCAACGGGCGCATGAGATCTGGGGCGATCTGCAGTCACTGATCGGCACCACCGGCGAATACGAACGCAGCGGCCACTTCAAGCTGGCCCGCAGCGAGGCCGACCTGCAATCGCTGATTGCCTATGCCGAACTGAGCCGCCCCTATGGCCTGGGGATCGAACTCATCAGCGGCGAACGCCTGCGCCAGCAATGTCCCTGGCTGGGCGGCGCGGCGGTCGGTGGCTCGCTGTGTCCGGAAGATGGCCAGGCCAATCCGCGCCTGGTCTCGCCGGCCTTTGCGCGCGCGGCCGAAGCGGCGGGCGCTATCGTGATCGAGCGTTGCGAAGTCATGCAGGTGGGCCACGATGGCCGCGACTTCGTGGCCGAAGCGCGGCAGGGCGGCGAACCCTTGCAAGTGCGTGCGGAAGTGCTTATCAATTGCGCCGGTGCCTGGGCCAATCGCGTGGCGCACTCTTTTGGCGAGACCGTCCCGCTGACCAGCGGCCACCCCAGCATGGTGGTGACCGAACCGATTCCCCACTTCCTGCCCTGGAGCCTGGGCGTGGAAGGGGGCTCCATCTACTGCCGCCAGGTGGCGCGCGGCAACGTGGTGCTGGGCGGGGGCCGTGGCTACGAGCAGGATGAACTGCGCGCCCGCGCCTCGCACGATTCCATCCTCGGGCTGCTGCCGCAGGCGGCGGCCTTGCTGCCGGCGCTGCGCCATGTCCACATCATCCGCAGCTGGAGCGGCGTGGAAGGCTACCTGCCGGACCAGCATCCGGTGATCGGTCCCAGTACGACGCAACTGGGCCTGCTGCATGGCTTCGGTTTCTGCGGTGCCGGTTTCCAGATCGGGCCGGCTGCCGGTGAGGCGCTGGCCGAGCTGGTGCTGCATGGCCGCAGCACGATCGCGCTGGATGCTTTCTCGATTGGCCGCTTCCTGGCGCCACGTTCCGACGCTGTCGACCTGTTGTCCTCCCACCCTGAAAGGAAGATCTCATGATGTCGCTTTCCCGCACCGCTGCCCTCGGACTGTTGCTGGCCGCTACCGCCGCCCAGGGGCAGGCGCAGACCCGCACGCTGTACGTCGGCATGAATGGCGGCACATGGAGAAGACCTTCACGCAAGCGGTGTTCGCTCCCTTCGAGCAGAAGTACAACGTCAAGATCGCCGTGGTGCCCGGCGGCTCGGCCGACATCCTGGCCAAGGCCCAGGCCGCCAAGGACAAGCCGCAGATGCACCTGATGTTCCTGGACGATGGCGTGATGTACCGCGCCGTCGGCATGGGCCTGTGCGAGAAGCAGAAGCCCAATCCCAACTTGGCCAACCTGCTGCCGGTGGCGCACATCAAGGATGACCTGGCCACGGGCGTGACCATCAGCGTCACCGGCCTGGCCTACAACACCAAGGTCTATGCCGAGAAGGGCTGGGCACCCCCGACCTCGTGGCTCGACCTGGCCGATCCCAAGCTCAAGGGGCGCGTGGTGTTCCAGTCGCTGCCTTCGTCCACTTTCGGGCTGCATGCCTTCCTCGCCTTCAACCAGCTCAAGGGCGGCACGGATGCCAACGTCGATCCCGGCTTCAAGGCCTGGCCCTCGACCATCGGGCCCAATGTGCTGGAGTACATCTCCAACTCGGCCAAGATTTCCGAGATGGCGCAGACCGGCGAGGCGGCCCTGTTCCCTTACACGCCCACGCAATCGACGCTCTTGAAGAGCAAGGGCGTGCCGGTGGAATACGTGCAGCCCAAGGAAGGCGCCATCGTGCTGATGGTGGCGCAGTGCGTGATCGCCAACAACACCGAGCCGCAGCTGGCCCAGGAGCTGGCGGCCTATCTGCTCTCACCGCAGGCGCAAGCGCTGGCGCTGGAAAACGGCAACTACAACCCGACCAATACCAAGGTCCAGGTCAGCGGCACGGCCGCGGCCGAGCAGGCGCGCATGAATGGCTTCGTCAAGGCCGCGCGGGCGGTGGACTGGGATGAGATCAACAAGAATCGCGCCGTGTGGAATACGCGCTGGAGCCGCACCATTGAGCGATAAGATCGGCAGCTCGTCGGCCTGAAACGCAGGAATGCGTAAATGATTTAGATGATATTGCAGAACCTCTGGTAGTTTTTTACGCCACCTGCGCGGTGGCGTTTTTTTTGCGCTGATGGCGCGTGATCCCCATTTTTGTTTATCTGTGGCGTCGATAAATCGATGTCGATTGTGCAATGGCGCAGATAAACCACAGCAGACCGTCCCGAGGCGCGCAGTGGCGGGTAGGGCAAAAATCGCGTATAATGCATGGATCGCTCAAGAACCGAGCGGAAATCCTGATCCCCACGCGCCTTGTCGTACAGCATCTTGCAATCCGCGTGATTCGCATCTTCATCCGCTTCCCCGAGTAAAGAAACTGCGCTGCCGGTCTCGCCGCCAGCGGGTTCAACTGTCCTCCGACCTTAACGCTCCCGGCCTCCCCATGGCGTGGCCAGTCGTCAAAGCCAGAGATTGCAAATCCCCGAGCCCTTCCTCCGTGAGGTCGCGTGCTCACGCACAAGAAAGAGAAAATGGCAAAAGAAGAACTGATCGAAATGCAAGGACAAGTCTCCGAAGTCCTCCCCGACTCGCGTTTCCGCGTGGCGCTGGACAACGGCCATTCGCTGATCGCCTATACGGCTGGTCGCATGAAAAAGAATTTCATCAAGATTCTGGCGGGCGACAAGGTCACGCTGGAACTGTCTCCCTACGACCTGAACAAGGGTCGCATCATCTTCCGTCACCTGGAACAGCGCGGCCCCAGCGGCCCCCGTCCGGGTTTCCGTCGCCGCTGAGATCGCGCGGCGCATCCCTCCCACGCCCAATGGCGTGGTGCGCCGCCTGATGCCCTCCGGCCGGCCTGTCCTTTACGACGGTATGCCCCTCCCATGATCGGTTTTGCGAAAGAAAAAAAATATGCAAGCTCCGGTCACTCATCAGGAGCAGTACAAGGGCTTTCACATTTCACTGCGCTGTCAGGGCGACGGTGGCTTGTGGGAGGTTGCTGAAGTTCACATCGCCGACAGCGGCGGGCTGGCGCCGCCCCTGTTTCCGCGCCGCCAGCTGCCTGGCCGGTTTGATAGCGCGGTATTGGCCGTGGAGCGCGGCATGGGTTGGGCGAGGGCGGTGATCGACAATCTGGATCCGGCGCTGGATGGGGATTGGGCCAGCTGAGTGGCGCCACCGCATGTACAAGGCCCCGGTTTGGCAGGAAATGGAACTTGAATGAAGTTTTCGGAAATGCCCCGCCGGGAATCTGGCTGAGCGGGCAGGTCCGCAAGGCTGATGTGAATGAAAAGGCGGAATGCGCGACATCGCGGATTCCGCCTTTTTGTTGGGTGGTGCCCGGCAATGGGCAATGGAATCCGGAAATAAAAAAGCCCAGCATCGCTGCTGGGCTTTTTTGTCCTTGATCTACAAGGTAATTCTGGTCGGGGTGAGAGGATTCGAACCTCCGGCCTCTACGTCCCGAACGTAGCGCTCTACCAGGCTAAGCTACACCCCGTCGAGTGAGATCTAAGTCAGTGATTTCGATCTACTGCGAAAGCCGATAATTCTAACAGGGATTTTTTGAATTGGCTATCGGGAAGTGAAATAATTGCATCCGCAGCGCGCCGGGCGGCAATCTCCGCCTGTTCGCGCGTATAGGCCAGGGCGCCGGAGTGAGTGATGGCCGACAGCACTTCGTCGAAATGCTGTTCGTCGCCGTTCTCGATGCAGGTGCGCACCAGTTCGCGCTGTTGCGGCGTGCCGTGCTGCATCAGCCAGATCAGCGGCAGCGTGGGCTTGCCTTCGCGCAGGTCGTCGCCGACGTTCTTGCCGATCTCGGCGCTGTTGCCGGAATAATCCAGTACGTCGTCGATCAGCTGGAAGGCGGTGCCGATGGAGCGGCCATATTCACCGGCAGCTTCGATGCCGGCTTCGTCGGCACCGGCAATCAGGGCGCCGATCTGGCTGGCGGCCTCGAACAGCTTGGCGGTCTTGGAACGGATCACCTGCAGGTAGCCGGCTTCATCGACATCCGGATTGTGCATGTTGAGCAGCTGCAGCACCTCGCCCTCGGCGATGACGTTGGTGGCGTCGGCCACGATTTCCATCACGCGCGGATTGCCCACCGCCACCATCATCTGGAAGGCCCGCGAATACAGGAAGTCGCCTACCAGCACCGAGGCCGCATTGCCGAACATGGCATTGGCAGTCTGCTTGCCACGGCGCAACGAGGATTCGTCGACCACATCGTCATGCAGCAGCGTGGCCGTATGAATGAATTCGATCACGGCCGCCAGCGAGTGGTGATGCTCGCCCTTGTAGCCGAAGGCATTGGCGATGAGCACTACCAGCACCGGGCGCAGGCGCTTGCCGCCCGCACTGATGATGTATTCGGCGACCTGGTTGACCAGCGGCACCTCCGAGTACAGCTGCCGGCGGATGACTGCGTTGACCGCCTCCATGTCGGCGACGATCGGATGCATGATGGTTTGTTGCGAAGCGTTTTGTACGGCGGCAGACAAGGCGGAACCTGTGGAAAATGGTTATTCCCCGGATTATACGATGACAAGGCAGGGGCACGCCAAAGAGCCTGAGCCCGCGCAGCAAAGGTTTTTCATTGTTGGAATGAAAATCTGGCTGAGGATTCGGGTTGCCTGGCAGGCAAGTCCTCTTCCATTGTCCTGCCGGAAACTGTGTTGTACAGAGGTCGGGCAAAGTGTCAAGCCTTTTGACCGAGCGGCTAAGTGCCTGTATAATTTGCGGTTTTCCTGTTTCGCCATGGGTTTTTGACGGGTGCGGCAAGGGAAAAATCGTTCTTATTCATTCATTCGTGAGGTTTCACATGTACGCGGTCATAAAAACCGGCGGCAAACAATACAAAGTTGCTGCTGGCGAAAAACTCAAAGTAGAACAGATACCGGCTGACATTGGCTCCGAAATCACTTTGGATCAAGTGCTCGCAGTGGGCGCAGGCGAAACCGTGAAGTTCGGTGCGCCGCTGGTCGCAGGTGCTACGGTGCTGGCTACTGTGGTAGCGCAAGGTCGCCATGACAAGGTCCGCATCTTCAAGATGCGTCGTCGCAAGCACTACCAAAAGCGTCAAGGCCATCGTCAGAACTACACCGAACTGCAAATCGTCTCGATCAACGCTTAAGCGTTGACCCAAACGAACTGCTCATCCAAAGTCATCAAGGAGTTTTAAATGGCACACAAAAAAGGCGGCGGCACTACGCGCAACGGCCGTGACTCAGAATCGAAACGCCTGGGCGTCAAGGTTTATGGCGGCCAAGTGATCAACGCTGGCGGCATCATCATCCGTCAACGCGGCACCCGCGTCCACGCTGGCGAAAACGTCGGCGTCGGCAAGGACCACACCCTGTTCGCCCTGAAGGACGGCAAGGTCAAGTTCGTTGTCAAGGGCCTGCAACAGCGTCAATACGCTACCGTCGTTACGGCGTAAGCGTTCCTGTCATCCGGGTTCGCCCGGAAACCAGGCATAAAAAAGGCTCTGCCGATGGTGGAGCCTTTTTGATTTTTGAAGAGCCGTCAACAAAGCGCCGAGCCCAGGCTTCCATCGGAAGCGCCGGGGTGGGTCCTGGCCAGGACCGAGGTGCATCGACGTTTTGTTAGCGGCTCCCATGTCCCATGAGGCGTCCAAATCATGAAATTCATCGACGAAGCACGTATTGAAGTCGTGGCGGGGGATGGCGGCAACGGTGTCGCCAGCTTCTGCCGCGAGAAATTCCGCCCCTTCGGCGGTCCCGACGGCGGCGACGGCGGCAAGGGCGGCACCATCTGGGCCGTGGCCGACCGTAACGTCAACACCCTGATCGACTATCGCTACGCCAAGCTGCACCGCGCCGGTCGCGGCGAAAACAGCCGTGGCTCGGACTGCTACGGCAAGGGTGCCGATGACGTCTACCTGCGCATGCCGGTGGGCACGCTCATCGTCGACATCAACACCGGCGAACACATCGCCGACCTGACCTTCCACGGCCAGACCGTGATGCTGGCCAAGGGCGGCGAAGGCGGCTGGGGCAACATCCACTTCAAGACCTCCACCAACCGCGCCCCGCGTCAGAAGACCGAAGGCAAGGAAGGCGAACGCCGCGAGCTGCGCCTGGAACTGAAGGTGCTGGCCGACGTGGGCCTGCTGGGCATGCCCAATGCGGGCAAGTCGACCTTCATCACGGCCGTCTCCAACGCCCGTCCGAAGATCGCCGACTATCCCTTCACTACCCTGCACCCCAACCTGGGTGTGGTGCGCGTGAGCCACGAAAAGAGCTTCGTGATCGCCGACATTCCCGGCCTGATCGAAGGTGCGGCCGATGGTGCCGGTCTGGGCGTGCAGTTCCTGCGCCACCTGCAGCGCACCGGTCTGCTGCTGCACATCGTCGACCTGGCCCCCTTCAATGAGGAAGTCGATCCGGTCAAGGAAGCCAAGGCCATCGTGCAGGAACTGAAGAAGTACGACCAGTCCCTGTTCGACAAGCCGCGCTGGCTGGTCCTGAACAAGCTGGACGTGGTGCCCGAGGCCGAACGTGCCAAGCGCGTGAAGGATTTCGTCAAGCGCTTCGGCTGGAAGGGCCCGGTCTTCGAGATCTCCGCACTGAACCGTGATGGCTGCGAAGAGCTCATCAACGACATCTACAAGTATCTGGAAACCAAGCGCAACGAAGAGCACCGTGCGGAAGAAACCCAGATGACCGAGGAAGCCCGCGCCATCTCCAGCATCGATCCGGACGATCCGCGCTTCAAGGTCCTGGACTGATTCATCCCGGCGCAGCCCTGACCCTTCTTGGGGCTGCGCGCGGGGGCGGTTCGGGCTATCATCTCTGCCTGTCGGATTTTTCCGACCGCTCCCAGAAGAATCAGAACCCGGAACACTATGCAATCGGTCATTCAACGCGCCAAGCGACTCATCATCAAGGTTGGCTCTTCCCTGGTCACCAATGATGGCAAGGGCCTGGACGCCAACGCCATCGCCCGCTGGGCGGAACAGATCGCGCAATTGCGTGCGCTCGGCAAGGAAGTGGTGCTGGTCAGCTCCGGCGCGGTGGCCGAGGGCATGCAGCGCCTGGGCTTCGACAAGCGCCCGACCGGCATCCATCACCTGCAGGCCTGCGCGGCCGTGGGCCAGATGGGCCTGGCGCAGATCTACGAAACCAGTTTCCGCAAGCACGACCTGCACACCGCACAGGTGCTGCTGACCCACGCCGACCTGGCCGACCGCGAACGCTACCTCAATGCCCGCTCCACCCTGTTCGCCCTGCTGCAACTGGGCGTGGTGCCGGTCATCAACGAGAACGACACGGTGGTCACCGATGAAATCAAGTTCGGCGACAACGACACCCTCGGCGCCCTGGTGGCCAACCTGATCGAAGCCGAAGCGCTCATCATCCTCACCGACCAGCCGGGCCTGTTCACCGCCGATCCGCGCAAGGATCCGGCGGCCACCCTCATTTCCGAAGCGCGTGCCGGCGACCCGTCGCTGGAGCTCATCGCAGGCGGCACCGGCACCGGCATCGGCCGCGGCGGCATGCTGACCAAGATCCTGGCCGCCAAGCGCGCCGCCACCTCCGGCGCACATACGGTGATCGCCTGGGGCCGTGAGGAACAGGTCCTGACCCGTCTGGCTGCCGGTGAAGCCATCGGCACCCAGCTCAATGCCGAGACCGCGCAACTGACCGCGCGCAAGCAATGGATGGCCGATCACCTCAAGACCGCCGGCCGTGTGGTGCTCGATGCCGGCGCAGTGCAGAAGCTGAGCCTGGAAGGCAAGTCGCTGCTGCCTATCGGCGTGGTGGAAGTCTCGGGCGAGTTCGGCCGGGGCGACGTGATTACCTGCGTGGACGAGAGCGGCCGCGCCATCGCGCGCGGCATGAGCAACTACAACAGCTCGGATGCGCGGCGCATCATCCGCCATCCTTCCTCCGAGATCCAGGCCATCCTCGGGTTCGTCGAGGAGCCGGAACTGGTGCATCGGGATAATCTGGTGCTGCTGTGAAGGCGATGCATTGCAGTAAAGAAATAATTTATACGATTTATACGATATAAATCATTTCATACGGACAATAAAAAACGCGGCCAAGGCCGCGTTTTTTATTGTGTGCTTCGAGCCAGCCGCCGGGATCAGCGACGCACAGGATCAATACGCGTCTGCGTCTTGAGGCGATTGACGATGCTCTTGACGTTCTCATTGTCGGCAATGATCTTGCCTTCGCAGAAATAATCCTTGAACAGCGCACCATCGATGCGATTGACGCCGATATCGCGGATCGGCTGCCACTTGTCGCGGCGCGAACGCGACCATTTGCCATCGGGATGGCCGAAGGCGTAGGTCTTCTTTTCCCAGGTCTCGCAGCGCATGCCTTCGTACATCACGTTGACCGCACCGCCTTCGGTCTTGGTGACCACGGTGTAGCGCACCACCTTGTCGGTGCCGATCGAAACGGAATTGGTATCGATGTAGGCCTTCATGGTGGCATTCGGGCTGAGATAGAACTCGGCCAGGTTCTGCTCTTGCGGCGTCGGCGGCAACTGCACGGCGATTTCCTGCCAGGGCTTTTCCTCGTCGTCGAATTCTTCATCGAAGCTCTGCGCCAGTGCGCCGGCGCAGGCCGCCAGCAGCGAGCAGGCCAGCACCGCGCGGCGCAGGCCGCGCACGGTGAACAGGGGATGTGGGGGTTCAGGTTGCTGGAAAGAGGGCATGGAACTCACTTGGTTTCCGGCGTGCTCGCGCCGTTGCAGGGCTGGGCTTGTGCGGCCTGGCCCGGATTCTTGTGGGGATGCGCAATGCGCCCGGCTTGCTCGGCCCGGCGCGGGCCGTGGCCCGGACGACTCAGGAAGCGCGACAATTCCTGCAGCGCCTGCTGATAGACCTCGCGCTTGAACTCGATGACCACATCGAGCGGCACCCAGTAGTCATGCCAGCGCCAGGCATCGAATTCCGGATGCGAGGTGCCGCGCAGGTTGACGTCGCAATCGCGCCCGACCATGCGCAGCAGGAACCAGATCTGCTTCTGGCCGCGGTAATGGCCGCGCACTTCGCGCTTGATGAAATGATCGGGGACTTCGTAGCGCAGCCAGTCACGGGTGCGGCCGATGATCTTGACGTGCTCGGCACGCAGGCCGATCTCTTCTTCCAGTTCCCGGAACATCGCCTGTTCGGGGGTCTCGCCGTGCTTGATGCCGCCTTGCGGGAATTGCCAGGAGTGCTCGCGTACGCGCTTGCCCCACCACACCTCGTTATTGGCGTTGAGCAGGATGATGCCGACGTTCGGGCGGAAGCCTTCTCGATCCAGCATGGTGATCCTCAAACTTTCTGCGGCTGGAAGTCCCTTTCAGGCAGGCTCATGCGACTGCGGGCGCACGCGGCAAAGCCGGTACGCCAGGCGGTCAGGAGCAATCACATCGATGCACGGATGTCATTGAAACTAGGAGCAAATCTGCAAAGAAAGGGCGCATCAGCCAGCTAATCCTTTAAAATTGGAACGATTATAACCCTCCTCTTTTTAAAAAGAACCGACCGTCATGCGCGCCTCACGTTTTTTTATTTCCACCCTGAAAGAAGCCCCGTCCGACGCTGAAATCGTGAGTCACAAGCTGATGATGCGTGCTGGCATGATCAAGCGTCTGGGAGCTGGCATCTACACCTACATGCCCATGGGTCTGCGCGTGATTCGCAAGGTCGAAGCCATCGTGCGCGAGGAAATGAATCGCGCCGGCGCCGTCGAGCTGTTGATGCCGGTGGTGCAGCCGGCCGAGCTGTGGCAGGAAACCGGCCGGTGGAACAAGATGGGTGCCGAGCTCATGCGCGTGAAGGATCGCCATGGCCGCGATTTCGCCATCCAGCCGACTTCCGAAGAAGTGGTCACCGACGTGGCCCGTACTGAGCTGCGCAGCTACAAGCAATTGCCGGTCAACTTCTATCACATCCAGACCAAGTTCCGCGACGAGCGCCGTCCGCGTTTCGGCCTCATGCGCGGCCGCGAATTCACGATGAAGGATGCCTACTCCTTCGACCGCGATGTCGATGGCCTGAAGAAGTCCTACCAGGCCATGTATGACGCCTACGTGCGCATCTTCACCCGCTTCGGCCTGGAGTTCCGTGCCGTCGCCGCCGACAACGGTGCCATCGGCGGTTCCGGCTCGCACGAATTCCACGTCATCGCCGCCACCGGTGAGGACGCACTGGTCTATTGCCCCACCTCCGATTACGCCGCCAACATGGAAGCGGCCGAAGCGCTGCCCGTGGACAGCAGCCGTGGTGCCGCCACCCAGGCGCTGGAAAAGACCGCCACGCCCGGCAAGTCCAAGTGCGAAGCCGTGGCTGAATTGCTGGGCCTGCCGCTGGCACGCACCGTCAAATCCATCGTGCTGGCAGTGGACAACGAAGATCCGGCCAAGAAGGAAATCTGGCTGCTGCTGCTGCGCGGCGACCATGAACTCAACGAAGTGAAGGCCAGCAAGATTCCGGGCCTGTCCACCTACCGCTTCGCCAACGAAGCCGAGATCGTTGAATGGTTCGGCACGCCCCCGGGCTACCTGGGACCGATCGGCACCAAGAAGCCGGTCAAGGTCGTGGCCGACCGCACGGTGGCCAACATGGCCGATTTCGTCTGTGGTGCCAATGAAGCCGATTTCCACTACACCGGTGCCAACTGGGGCCGTGACCTGCCCGAGCCGCTGGTGGCCGATATCCGCAATGTCGTTGAAGGCGATGCCTCGCCGGACGGCCGTGGCGTGCTGGCGATCCAGCGCGGCATCGAAGTGGGCCACGTGTTCCAGCTGGGCACCACCTATTCCGAAGCGATGAAGGCGACTTACCTGGATGAGTCCGGCAAGCCGCAACCGCTGGTGATGGGCTGCTACGGCATCGGCGTGACCCGTATCCTGGGCGCGGCCATCGAACAGAATTTCGACGACCGCGGCATCATCTGGCCGACCTCGATTGCGCCTTTCGAAGTGGTGCTCTGCCCCATGGGCTATGACCGCAGCGAAGCCGTCAAGACCGAAATCGACAAGCTGTACGCGCAACTGACCGAAGCCGGTGTGGATGTGGTGCTGGATGATCGTGGCGAGCGTCCGGGCGCGATGTTCGCCGACTGGGAACTGATCGGCGTGCCGCATCGCATCGTGGTCGGTGACCGTGGCCTCAAGGATGGCAACATCGAATACCAGGGCCGCCGCGATGCAGAAGCCACCCAAGTACCGCTGGCCGAGGCGCTGGCCTTCATCCAGGGCAAGCTGGCTGCCTGATCTTTCCACAGGCTGCAATGACAAAGGCGGGCGCCATGGCGTCCGCCTTCGTTTTTGGGGAGAGCGAAATTACTTGGCCGGGACGATGGTCACGGTCTCGCGCAGGATGCCGCCCGAGGCGACGCTGCCATCGCTGTTGCCCTGGCCGTTGACGCGCTTCTCGCAATCGATGCGATCCGATTGCGGCAAGCCCTCACAGCGGCGCAGGGCGTTTTCCTTCAGTTGCGCCGCGCCCGGATCGGTCAGCGTGCCGCGCGCAGCGGCTTGCTGGGCAGCACCGGCTTCACGCAGGCAGGTAGCGCGGTCTTCGGTGGAGGCGCCGCTCTTGCAGGCGGCGATCTGCTGCTGGTATTCCGAATTGCCGGCCTTGCCCGCAGCGAACACGTGCGAGGCACCGCCCAGGGCGGCCAGCCCGATCACGAGGGCGCTGGCCGAACGCAGCAGTTGGTGACGCAGGGTGGCGGTTTGGTTTGGCATGGTCATTTCCTTTCTCTTGGTCATGAGCGTCCAGGCTCATCAGTGGATGGCACAGGGATAGACCCGGTTTCCGGTTTTCGGTTCTTTTATTCAGTTCTGCCGGAGGCGATGTGAGCTGGAAAGCTGAAACCGGCCTTTGCGGCCAGTGCCACACCCTGCAGAACCGCCATGGTAGGCGGTGACAGGCCTGCTCGCCATCAGAGAAGTGCTGCATGCGGCGTCAGACAAGAGGAAAACCGGCCGGCAAAGCCACGCCCCCTGAAACATCCGGAAACAAAAACGCCCGCATGACAACTGCGGGCGTTTTTGTTTGCAAGTCGCTTGCAAACCGCGGGCGTCGATCAGCTCAGGTGAGCCGAGATCAGCTTGGTCATTTCAAACATCGTGACTTGCTTCTTGCCACCGAAGATTGCCTTGAGTTTGTCATCGGCATCGATGTTGCGCTTGTTTTCGGCGTTCTGCAGCTTGTGCTTCTTGATGTATTCCCAGACCTTCTTGGTCACTTCAGTGCGTGGCAGCGGCTTGGCACCGACCACCTCGCCCAGGGCTGCCGACGGTGTCAGCGGCTTCATGAAGGCGGCATTGGGAGTACGTTTTGCTGCGGGCTTGGCGGCGGGTTTTGCTGCGGCTTTCTTGGGAGCGGCTGCCTTGGGAGCGGCCTTCGGTGCGGCTTTCGGCGCTGCCTTGGCTGCAGGCTTGGCGGCTGCCTTGGGAGCGGCGGCTTTGGCGGCCGGTTTGGCGGCTGCCTTGGCTGCGGGTTTGGCTGCGGGTTTTGCTGCTGGCTTCTTTACTGCGGCTGCTGCTTTTTTTGCTGTGGCCATCGGAAAGACTCCTCACAAGAATGAGATGAATGCGTCATTTACGCACCGCTAATAGTGGTGCTCTTTGCACGGCCACGCAAGTATTTTTTAGTGGATTTTCCCGTGAAAGCGCCAGGAAACAACGAGCCGCCCCGATCCGCCGTCAAGCCGCGCCGGTAAAGGGATCGCGGCGGATCGCAGAAGTCCGGAAAAGGGCTGCTTTGGCGATATCGGAGGTGAAGGAAAAGCGATGAAAGAAGGGCATGTTTTCGTGCGCGCGACGCGGCCAGAAAACGTATCCGGAGAGACTGGATCGGGGCTCGAAAACGGAGAGGAAAAGCGGAGGAGGGGAGTTTTTCCTGCAGTAGTAGAGACCGCCGGAGGTCGTGCAGAAGGGACGCAAAGCCTTGTCCAGCAAGGCTTTGCAGCCAGAACGGTCAGCGCATGCCGCCCGGCAGCATGCCCTTCATGCCACGCATCATCTTCATCATGCCGCCGCCCTTGAGCTTCTTCATCATCGATTGCATCTGCTCGAACTGCGACAGCATGCGGTTGACTTCCTGCACCTGCACGCCGGCACCGGCGGCGATGCGGCGCTTGCGGGTGGCCTTGATCAGTTCCGGCTTGGCGCGTTCCTGCGGGGTCATGGAGTTGATGATGCCTTCCATGCGGCGCACCTGTTTCTCGGCCTGGTCCATGTTGGCGTTGCCGGCGGCGGCCTGCATCTGGGCCGGCAGCTTGTCGAGCAGGCTGGTGAGGCCGCCCATCTTCTTCATCTGCGACAGTTGCGCCTTGAAGTCATTGAGGTCGAACTTGCCGCCGCCCTTGATCTTGTGCGCCAGGTCCTGCGCGGCTTCCATGTCCACGCCCTTGCGTGCCTCTTCCACCAGCGCCAGGATGTCGCCCATGCCGAGGATACGGTTGGCCATGCGCGAAGGATCGAAGGCTTCCAGGCCGTCGAGCTTTTCGGCCACACCGGCGAACTTGATGGGCTTGCCGGTGATATGGCGCACCGACAGGGCAGCGCCGCCGCGCGAGTCGCCGTCCAGCTTGGTGAGCACCACGCCGGTCAGCGGCAGGGCGTCGTTGAAGGCCTTGGCGGTGTTGATGGCGTCCTGGCCGAGCATGGCGTCAACCACGAACAGGGTTTCGATGGGCTTGATGGCGGCGTGCACGGCACGGATTTCATCCATCATGGCCTGGTCGATGCCCAGGCGGCCGGCGGTGTCGACGATCAGCACTTCGTGGTGGTGCTTCTTGGCGTAGTCCAGCGCGGCCAGGGCGATGTCGACCGGCTTGTCGGTCGGCTGGCTGGGGAAGAAGTCGGCACCGGCCTGGCCAGTCACGGTCTGCAGCTGGCCGATGGCGGCCGGGCGGTAGACGTCGGCGGAGACGGTCAGGACCTTTTTCTTCTTGTTCTCGCGCAGGTACTTGGCGAGCTTGCCGACGGTGGTGGTTTTACCGGCACCCTGCAGGCCGGCCATCAGGATGATCGCCGGCGGCTGGGTGGCAAAGTTCAGTTGCGAGGCTTCGGCACCGAGGTCGGCGCCCATCAGGCTGGCCAGCTCGCGCTGGACCACGCCCACCAGCGCCTGGCCGGGGGTGAGCGAGCCGATGACCTCTTCGCCCATGGCTTTTTCCTTCACCTTGGCGATGAACTCGCGCACGGCGGGCAGGGCCACGTCGGCCTCCAGCAGGGCCAGGCGCACTTCGCGCAGCATCTCGGCGGTATTGGATTCGGTCAGTCGCGCCTCGCCGCGCATGGTTTTGACGACTTTGGCGAGGCGTTGGGTCAGGTTGTCTAGCATGGTGATATCTGCAAATGAATGGGGGCGGAAAGGCCGCAGGGCCGCTGGCCGGGACTACGACGCACCGGGAGTGCGCAGGCGGGGGCGGCGGGCAATCCTGCATTCTAACCGATCAGCCCCGCTGCGCCCCTGCCGGCGCGTGCGGCCCAGATGGGGACGCTACGTAAAATTAACAGCTTGTACGGCTTGCGCTCTTTGTGTATACATGGGCGCTGAATTTCCTAGCGCACAGAATAATCAAGGCCCCTGCCACGCAGCACGGGCCAACGCCATCGAGACTGCCGGCCTGCACGACTGCCGCCGGCGCGCCGTATCAACAACGATACACACAAGAGGAGAGTGGAAATGCAACAGCAAAAGCAAAAACCAAAACAAAAACAATGGATCGCGCTGGCCCTGCTGGCCTGCGCCGGATTTTCGGCCAGCAGCCACGCGGCCGACGACGTCATCCGCCTGGGCAACCTGAAGTTCGCCCACTATGGTGCGGTGTCCTACATCAAGGAGATCGCCCCCAAGTGTGGCATCAAGGTCGATGAAAAGGTCTTTGCCAAGGGCCCGGACGTGATGCAGGGCATCCTGGCCGGTGAGCTCGATGTGGGCACGACCGCCTCCGAGGCCGCCATTTCGGGCCGGGCCAACGGCGCACCGATCTATGTGGTGGCCGGTTTCGCCAAGGGGGGCGCGCGCCTGGTGGCGGGCAAGGACTCCGGCATCAAGTCGGTCAAGGACCTGAAGGGCAAGAAGGTGGGCGTCACCCGTGGCGGTATCCATGAAGTGCTGCTGGATGCCGAACTGGGCCAGAACGGCCTTTCCGCCAAGGATGTCACCATCGTCTATCTGGCCTTCGCCGACCTGAACCAGGCCCTGCTGGGCAAGAACATCGACGCCATGATGCAGAGCGAGCCGCAATCCTCGCAGGCCATCAACAAGGGCTTCGGCGTGGAAGTGATGAAGCCGTATGACACCCCCATCGGCGAGCCCTATCGCACCATGGTGATGACCGAGAAGTTCTACACCGAGAAGCGTCCGCTGGCCGAGAAGTTCATGCGCTGCTTCCTGGAGGCGACCAAGACCTTCATCGACAAGCCGGAAGTGGCCGAGAAGTACGTGCGTGAAGTGATCTTCAAGAACCAGATCACCAAGGAAGACTTCTACGACGCCATCGGCAACTCGCCCTACGCCTACGACATCACGGCCGAGCACATCCAGGTCACCACCGACACCATGGCCAAGTACGGTACCGGCAAGATGGCCAAGCCGCCGGTGGCCAAGGATTGGGTGAAGACCGATCTGCTGGAGCAGGCCAAGAAGAGCATGAACCTGAAGTAAGACGGGGGAATCTCGATGGCAAAGAACAACAAGGGCAGCTTCCTGCAGGGGCTGCTGGTGCCCATCATCGTGATCGCGCTGTGGGAGGGCGCGTCCCGGGCTGGCTGGATCAATCCGCAGATCCTGCCTTCGCCCTGGGCGGTCCTGAAGAAATGGGTGGAATACGCCACCCCGCTCAAGCCCTATGAGCCCGAGGCCGGCAGTTGGCTGGCCTGGGCCTTCTCGGGCGAACTGATCATGGATGCCATCGGCAGCCTGTACCGGGTGGTGGCAGGCTTCCTGATTGGTGCCGGACTGGCCCTGCCGCTGGGCTTGCTGATGGGCTCCAGCCAGCGCATTTATGGGCTCATGAACCTGACGGTGCAGGTGATCCGTCCGATTCCGCCGATTGCCTACATCCCGCTGGCCATCCTCTGGTTCGGGCTGGGCAATCCGCCGGCGCTGTTCCTGATCTCGCTGGGGGCGTTCTTCCCGGTGCTGATGAATACCATCGCCGGGGTGCGCCAGGTCGACAGCATCTACCTGCGCGCGGCCCGCAACCTGGGGGCGAGCCAGTCCACGCTGTTCCTGCGGGTGATGCTGCCGGCGGCGGTGCCCTACATCCTCTCGGGGGTGCGCATCGGCATCGGGACCGCCTTCATCGTGGTGATCGTGGCCGAGATGATTGCGGTGAGCAATGGCCTGGGTTTCCGCATCATGGAGGCACGTGAATATTTCTGGTCGGACAAGATCATCGCCGGCATGATCACCATCGGCCTCCTGGGCCTGGCGATTGACCTGGGCATGAGCCGCCTCAACAATTACATGCTGCGCTGGCATCGCGGGCTGGAGAACTGAGATGAACCAGACAAATGCTTCTCCGCGCATTCGTATACAGAATGTGCACAAGGTCTTCAAGACCGATGACCGCGAGGTCGTGGCCCTCAAGGACATCCATTTCGATATCCCGGATGGCCAGTTCGTCTGCCTGCTGGGCCCTTCCGGCTGCGGCAAGTCCACGCTCCTGAACGCCATCGCCGGCTTTGCCCTGCCATCTTCCGGCCAGATCCTCACCGGCGACAAAGTGGTCACCGAGCCGGGACCGGATCGCGGCATGGTGTTCCAGGAATACGCGCTCTTCCCCTGGATGACGGTGGAACAGAACGTGGCCTTCGGACTGGAGATCAAGGGAACGCCCAAGGCCGAGATCCACCAGCGCGTCACGCAATTGCTGGACAAGCTGGGCCTGATCGACTTCCGCACCCGCTTCCCCAAGGATCTCTCGGGCGGCATGCGCCAGCGGGTGGCCATCGCCCGGGTGCTGGCGCTGGATTCGCCCATCATGCTCATGGACGAGCCTTTCGGCGCTCTCGATGCGCTGACCCGGCGCAACCTGCAGGATGAGCTGCTGCGCATCTGGGACGAGTTCAGGAAGACCATCGTCTTCGTCACCCACAGCATCGAGGAGGCCATCTACCTGGCCGACCGCATCGTGGTCATGACCTATCGTCCCGGCACGGTCAAGCGCGACATGCTGGTGAACCTGCCGCGCCTGCGCGATCCGGCGGACCCCGAGTTCAATGCCTTGAAACGCGAACTGGGCCAGCTGGTGATGGAGGAGCAGCAGCGCCATCACAATGCGGAGATGAAGGCGGCGGCGGTCGACTGACGTGGCTGCAGCTCTCTATAGTGAAGCGCCCGACACGGCAGGCAAGCCCTGCCGTGTCGCATTTGGCGGGCCCGATTCGCGCGCCGGCTGACCGGGCGCAAGCGGGCCGGGGGCCGAGATAGTGTAAACTCGGGTGATGCAAACTTATTTTTTCATCCTGGCTGCGCTGCTCTATCTGGGCTGCGCCTTCATGCCCTCGGAGCGGCGCGTGCCGATTTCGGCGGGCATCGTGGTCGGCTGGATGCTGCATGGCGGGGCGCTGCTGTCGGACATGTTCGCGCCCGACGCGCTGCGGGTGGGCTTTGCGGTCATGCTGTCGTCCACGCTGTGGATCTCGGTGGCGGCCTACTGGCTGGAAAATCGCAATTTCTCGCTCGACAGCATGCGCGTGCTGGTCTTGCCGGTGGCGGCGGTGGCAGTGGTGCTGCCCAGCGCCTTTCCCGGCAACATGGTGGCGCTGGCCGGCAAGTCCGACTGGTTCCTGGCGCACATCGCCATCTCCATCCTGGCCTACAGCACGCTTACCATCGCCGCCTTCCATGCGGTGCTGATGGTGCTGCAGGAGTCGCGCCTGCATACCCGGCCCGGTCCGGCCGCTCAGTCGGGCTGGTTCGGGCTTGCGCTGGATCGCCTGCCGGCGCTGCTGACCATGGAAAAACTGCTGTTCCGCCTGATCGCCTTCGGCTTCACTTTGCTGACGCTGACGGTGCTATCGGGTGTCGTCTTCTCCGAGCAGTTGTTCGGGACACCATTCAAGTGGGACCACAAGACGGTCTTCACCATGCTGTCCTGGCTGCTGTTCGGCCTGCTCCTGGCCGGCCGTCGCTGGCAGGGATGGCGGGGGCGGACCGCGCTGAGCTTCACGCTGGCCGGGTTCGCCATCCTTTTATTGGCTTATGTGGGCAGCCGGTTCGTTCTTGAAGTCGTGCTGCATCGGGTTCTGACATGAAATATCTGATTTGGCTGGTGGTCCTGCTGGCCGTGGTGGTGTGGTTCCAGCGCGCCAAGAAATCCATGCTGGCCGGCAGCGACCGTCCCGCCGACGGCAACCCCGCCGCCGAGCCCGAGCCGGGCATGCCGCGTCCCAAGCCCTCGCGCTTTCGCCGTCGTGGCGACAGCAATGTCGAGACCATGGTGCAGTGCGCCCATTGCGGCATCCACTTCCCGGCCTCCGAGGCGGTGGTCCACGCCTCTGGCGCGCAATACTGCTGCGAAGAGCATCGCCGCCTGGCTTCCTTCTGAGCATGGACGCTGTCTTCTCTGACCCCGGCGCCTGGATCATCGATGGCGACGGCTGGTGCGATCACGCCCGCCGCGAACCCTCGCCCAATTGCGACGAACGTCCCGAAGGCGTGGCTGCCGAGCTGCTGGTGATCCACAACATCAGCCTGCCGCCCGGTGAATTCGGCGGCCCCCATATCGCAGACCTGTTCTGCAACCGGCTCGACTTTGACGCGCATCCCTATTTCGACCAGCTGCGTCCCCTGCGCGTCTCGGCCCACTTCCTGATCCGCCGTGATGGCGAAGTGGTGCAGTTCGTCCCGGCCCATCGCCGCGCCTGGCATGCGGGGGTGTCCAGCTTCGAGGGACGCGAGCGCTGCAATGATTTTTCCATCGGCATCGAAGTGGAAGGGACCGATTTCGAACCCTTCACCGAGGCCCAGTATGCGACGCTGGTGAAGCTCTCCCAGGCCCTGGTAACGCGCTACGGATTGACCGCCGTGGCTGGCCACGAACACATCGCGCCGGTGCGCAAGACCGACCCCGGACCCTTCTTCGACTGGGACGGCTATCACAACAAAATGGTGAAAATCGTTAACGCGGCGCAATTGCGCTTCCCCGTTGGCCTTCACAAAAGTCAAGCTTGAGCAGCAGAAAAATTCTCTAAATAGCGGTTGCATCTGCCCGGACCCGCTACTAGAATTAGTCCCATTCGATGTTTTGATACTAGATGTAGTGTTCAGTTGAACTTGTTGTTGGTATCGGGTCTTCATCCACGGTCGGCCCGTTTCAGGCAGTGCTTCAGAAGGTGCAAGACCCGCGAGGCAGTAACCAAGTACGACAACGCCCCCGGTTCTCCTTCTTTTAATTCCGTTCCACACATCAGTTTCAAGCAGTTTTGCGTCAGCATGAATGTCCACGCAAGGGACAGTCATTGTGGGACGCTTCCGCCGTTCGCGGGTCCTTTGCCGTTCGGGGCCCGGATGAAGTTATTAGCAACGCAGGTGGCAACCCCCGGCCATCTGCCCCATGTACCCCAGGAGGCTAAGTGCGCTCAACCCAAGAAATTTCCGTCAAATCGCCCGCTCCGTTCGGCACCTCTGCCGAGCTGGAAGGTTCCGCTGAAGGCCAGGCCATCGTGTCCCAGACCGCTGGCCTGGGCGAATACCGCATCATCCGCCGCAATGGCGCGGTGGTCGGTTTCGAGCCCTCCAAGATTTCCATCGCCGTGACCAAGGCCTTCCTGGCCGTCAACGGTGGCCAGGGTGCCGCTTCGGCGCGCGTGCGCGAGATGGTCGAGCAACTGACCACCAACGTGGTGTCGGCGCTGGTGCGCCGCCAGCCCACCGGTGGCACCTTCCATATTGAAGATATCCAGGATCAGGTCGAGCTGGCCCTGATGCGTTCGGGCGAGCATGACGTCGCCCGTGCCTACGTGCTGTACCGTGCCAAGCGCATGGAAGAGCGCGCCCAGCAAGGCGCCGCCACCAAGACCGAAGTGGCCGCACCGCAACTGCACGTGACCGAAGACGGCCAGAGCCGTCCGCTGGACATCAACGAAGTCCGTTCCCTGATCGCCGCTGCCTGCGTCGGCCTGGAATCGCACGTCGATGCCGACGCCATCCTGTCCGAAACCGTCAAGAACCTGTACGACGGCGTGCCCGTCGAAGAGCTGTACAAGTCCGCCATCCTGGCTGCCCGCGCGCTGATGGAAAAGGACCCTGCTTACAGCCAGGTGACCTCGCGCCTGCTGATGCACACCATCCGCAAGGAAGTCTTCGGCAAGGAAGTGGCCCAGGCGGACGCCCCGGCCGAGTACCTGGAATACTTCCCGCAATACGTGAAGAAGGGTATCGAAGCCGAGCTGCTCGACACCAAGCTGGCCCAGTTCGACCTGGCCAAGCTGGCTGCCGCCATCAAGCCCGAGCGCGACCTGCAGTTCGGCTACATCGGCCTGCAGACCCTGTATGACCGTTATTTCCTGCACATCAGCGGCACCCGCATCGAGATGCCCCAGGCGTTCTACATGCGTGTGGCGATGGGCCTGGCACTGAACGAAATCGACCGCGAAACCCGCGCCATCGAGTTCTACGACCTGCTGTCCTCGTTCGACTTCATGAGCTCGACCCCGACCCTGTTCAACTCGGGTACCCAGCGTTCGCAGCTGTCCTCCTGCTACCTGACCACGGTGGCCGACGACCTCGACGGCATCTACGAAGCCATCAAGGAAAACGCCCTGCTGGCCAAGTTTGCCGGCGGCCTGGGCAATGACTGGACCCCGGTGCGTGCCCTGGGTGCGCACATCAAGGGCACCAACGGCAAGTCGCAAGGCGTGGTCCCCTTCCTGAAGGTGGTCAACGATACCGCCGTGGCGGTCAACCAGGGCGGCAAGCGCAAGGGCGCGGTCTGCGCCTACCTGGAAACCTGGCACATGGACATCGAGGAATTCCTCGAACTGCGCAAGAACACCGGCGACGACCGCCGCCGTACCCACGACATGAACACCGCGAACTGGATTCCCGACCTGTTCATGAAGCGCGTGATGGAAAAGGGCGAGTGGACCCTGTTCTCGCCCTCCGACACCCCGGATCTGCACGACAAGTTCGGCCGTGCCTTCGAAGAAGCCTACACCGCCTATGAAGCCAAGGCCGCTCGTGGCGAGCTGAAGCTCTTCAAGAAGGTGCAAGCCAACGACTTGTGGCGCAAGATGCTGTCGATGCTGTTCGAAACCGGCCACCCGTGGATCACCTTCAAGGATCCTTGCAACATCCGTTCGCCGCAGCAACACGTGGGCGTGGTGCACAGCTCCAACCTGTGCACCGAGATCACCTTGAACACCAACGAGAGCGAGATCGCGGTCTGCAACCTGGGTTCGGTGAACCTGCCGGCGCACCTGGTCAATGGCGAGCTGGACCATGCCAAGCTGCAAAAGACCATCCGCACCGCCATGCGCATGCTGGACAACGTCATCGACATCAACTACTACGCCGTCAAGAAGGCACGTGATTCCAACCTGCGCCACCGTCCGGTGGGCATGGGCATCATGGGCTTCCAGGACTGCCTGCACATCAAGCGCGTGCCGTACGCCTCGATGGACGCCGTCGAATTCGCCGACCGCTCCATGGAAGCCGTCTGCTACTACGCCTACATGGCTTCGACCGAACTGGCCGAAGAGCGCGGCCGTTACGCTTCCTACCGCGGTTCGCTGTGGGATCGCGGCATCCTGCCGCAGGATTCCCTGAAGCTGCTGGCGCAAGAGCGCGGCGGCTACCTGGAAACCGACAGCACCGAAACCCTGGACTGGGCCGCCCTGCGTGCACGCATCGCCGAACACGGCATGCGCAACTCGAACTGCGTGGCCATCGCCCCGACGGCGACCATCTCCAACATCATCGGCGTGTCCGCTTGCATCGAGCCGACCTACCAGAACCTGTACGTGAAGTCGAACCTGTCGGGCGAATTCACCGAGATCAACGAGTACCTGGTGCGCGACCTGAAGGCCCGTGGCCTGTGGGATGAAGTCATGGTCGCCGACCTCAAGTATTTCGACGGCAGCCTGGCCAAGATCGACCGCATCCCGCAAGACCTGCGCGACATCTACGCCACCGCCTTCGAAGTGGATCCGTCCTGGCTGGTGGAAGCCGCCTCGCGTCGCCAGAAGTGGATCGACCAGGCCCAGTCCTTGAACATCTACATGGCCGGTGCTTCCGGCAAGCGCCTGGACGAGACCTACAAGCTGGCGTGGCTGCGCGGCCTGAAGACCACCTACTACCTGCGCACCATCGGCGCGACCCACACCGAGAAGTCGACTTCCCGTGCGGGTGCACTGAACGCCGTGGCCGTTGATGGCGGCGCCGGTGCCATGGCCTCGGCTTCCGGTACGGCCGTGCCGGCCGCACCGATCGCTTCGGCGGCTGCTGCCTCGGCTGCCTACGTGATGCCGACCCCGGGTGCTTCGATCGAAGCCGATGGTCCGGTCTGCACCATGCGTCCGGGCGATCCGGGCTTCGAAGAGTGCGAGGCCTGCCAGTAAGCAATCCGGGCAGGGCCGGGACGGCCTGCTGATGAGGATGATCCAAGGTCATCCGAGATGACGGCAGCAACACTGCCCCAAGTCCTGCCCACCCTAGCCGGCGCATCGCGGTGAACTTCACCGGATGCGCCGTTGTCACCTGATAGACACCCGCCGCGCCATGGTCATGCGACCTCGCCGGCAGCTACCGATAAAGTAAAGAGGAACCACAGATGCTTTCTTGGGATGATGAAGTCAAGCAACCGGCCCAGGCGCCGCGCACCCCCAACCTGCAGCCGCAACTGCAACCGGCCTTCGGCCAGTCCAATGCTGCGCTGAACCCGGCACTGATGGCCGGCAACAGCGAGCAGGTCGACACCACCCGCCGCGTCAATGCTGCCGACAAGCGCATCATCAACGGCCACACCGACGTCAACCAGCTGGTGCCCTTCAAGTACAAGTGGGCCTGGGACAAGTACCTGGCCGGCTGCGCCAACCACTGGATGCCGCAAGAGATCAACATGCAGCGCGACATCGAGCTGTGGAAGAACCCGAACGGCCTGACCGAAGACGAGCGCCGTCTGGTCAAGCGCAACCTGGGCTTCTTCGTCACCGCCGACTCGCTGGCCGCCAACAACATCGTGCTGGGCACCTATCGCCACATCACCGCACCGGAGTGCCGCCAGTACCTGCTGCGCCAGGCTTTTGAAGAAGCGATCCACACCCACGCCTACCAGTACATCGTCGAGTCGCTGGGCCTGGATGAAGCCGAGATCTTCAACGCGTATCACGAGGTCGCATCGATCCGCGACAAGGACGAGTTCCTGATTCCCTTCATCGATACGCTGACCGATCCCGAGTTCAAGACCGGCACGATGGAGAATGACCAGAAGCTGCTGAAGTCGCTGATCGTCTTCGCGTGCATCATGGAAGGGCTGTTCTTCTACGTGGGCTTCACGCAGATCCTGGCACTGGGTCGCCAGAACAAGATGATGGGCGCGGCCGAGCAGTATCAATACATCCTGCGTGACGAATCGATGCACTGCAACTTCGGCATCGACCTGATCAACACCGTGAAGATGGAGAACCCGCACCTGTGGACTCCGGAGTTCCGCGACGAAATCAAATCGTTGTTTTTACGCGCGGTGGAGTTGGAATATCGTTACGCAGAGGATACAATGCCGCGAGGCGTGCTCGGGTTGAACGCTACCATGTTCAAGGGCTACCTGCGATTCATCGCAAACCGCCGCGCACAGCAAATCGGATTGGACCCGCTGTTCGCACAAGAAGAAAATCCGTTCCCGTGGATGAGCGAGATGATCGACTTGAAGAAGGAGCGCAACTTCTTTGAGACCCGTGTCATCGAATACCAAACCGGGGGCGCACTGAGTTGGGAATGATGTGCAGTCTTGAAGTTCTCTTCATCGAGACATGATGCACAACAGGAGCCGGGTAGCTTGCAAGATGCCCGGCTGCTGAAACGGAAAAGGCCTACGCCAAATTAATGAACAGTCAGAGACCGAATCAATCTTCTCTGTTATCGCCGCTTAACCCCATCTTGTCGGGTCAGGCGGCTTTTCCTTTGAAAAACACCAAGGTTTTTCAGGAACGCGATTCCGACGCTAGCGTTTGAACACGCTGGCGTTTTTTTTGGTGTCGCGCCTGCTCCCGTAGTCGCATCTTCCTGCGCCATTGCGCGGGCACTACCGGAGGGGCGTCGCCAAGATAGCTGAAGCGCTGCATAGGTGAGGGGATGCAGCAGTTCAGCTGGTGCCGAATTCATTAGCGCAAGCCACAGGCGGCTTGTGCCGATGAATAGCTCGCCCGCGTCATCGCGATGTCGCGTGCGGGTTGCTTATATCAAGCTTGATTTTTTCCATTCACGTGAAGAAGGAGAAACAAAATGGCAACAGCAGCAAAGAAGACCGCGGCGAAGAAGCCGGCGGCAAAGAAGGCGGCAGCCGCCAAGGAAACCACCAAGAAGGTAGCCGCGCCCAAGGCCGCAGCCGCCAAGAAGACCGTGGCCAAGGCCGCCGCCAAGCCGGCAGCTGCCAAGAAGGCAGCCGCTCCGAAGGCAGCAGCGAAGAAGGTTGCAGCCCCGAAGGCAGCAGCCAAGAAGACCGCAGCTCCGAAGGCAGCCGCAGCGAAGAAGGTTGCAGCTCCGAAGGCAGCAGCCAAGAAGACCGCAGCTCCGAAGGCAGCCGCAGCAAAGAAGGTTGCAGCCCCGAAGGCAGCAGCGAAGAAGGTCGCAGCTCCGAAGGCAGCCGCCAAGAAGGCAGCAGCTCCGAAGGCAGCCGCAGCGAAGAAGGTTGCAGCTCCGAAGGCAGCAGCCAAGAAGGTTGCAGCTCCGAAGGCCGCTGCCAAGAAGGCAGCCGCTCCGAAGGCAGCCGCAGCGAAGAAGGTTGCAGCACCGAAGGCAGCAGCAAAGAAGGTCGCAGCGCCGAAGGCCGCCGCCAAGAAGGCAGCAGCTCCGAAGGCAGCCGCTCCCAAGGCCGCAGCAGCCAAGAAGGTTGCAGCGCCGAAGGCAGCTGCTCCCAAGGCCGCCGCCAAGAAGGTCGCCGCTCCGAAGGCCGCAGCGCCCAAGGCAGCTGCAGCACCGAAGGCAGCCGCCAAGAAGGCCGCCGCTCCGAAGAAGGCAGCCGCCAAGCCGGCAGCCGCCGCAGCAGCACCGGCCGCCAAGACCGTGCTGAACCCGGCCGCTGCATGGCCGTTCCCGACCGGCGCTGGCCGTCCGTAAGATCGGCGTGCGTCTAGTCTGATCCCCTCAGACTGAAGGCCGCTGTATGGCATTGCGCCATGCAGCGGTTTTTTTATGCCTGCCGGAAGGGCCTTGCCGCCCCCGCGCCGCCGCTCCCGGCGATGATGAAGGACTGCATCTCTGCTCTGGCATTCCGGCACAATGGCACAATATATGAAAGCTCAGGTATGCTCGCACGCGGCGCTAACGCTTGCCTGCGCGACCACCTCGCCGCGGGCAGCGCGCAGCAGTCAGCGATTGCGCAGCGACCGCTTGCCCACTAGTATGTGCCCTGCCTCTCACTGATGGAGATCCCTGTGCTGCATAGTATTTTCACGATGATCGTCAACGCCGTCGCCAGCATTCTGGCCGGTGTCCTGCTGCTGCGCTTCTGGATGCAGGTAGTGCGCGTACGTCCGCCGCAATCGGTGGGTCAATTCGTCTACCAGCTCTCGGACTGGCTGGTGCTGCCGCTGCGCCGGGTGATGCCGGGCGGCCGCCATGACTGGGCCAGCCTGCTGGGGGCCTTCCTCATCGTGCTGCTGTCCATCATCGCCATCCTGGGCTTTCAGAGCGGTTTCGACTTCAAGCTCATCTTCCTGGTGGCACTCGAGCGCTTCTTTGAATGGATCTGCTACGGCTTCATGGCCACGCTGATCATCGAGGCCGTCTTCAGCTGGGTCAATCCGCACGCACCGCTGGCCCCCTTCGTGCGGGCCCTGAACGATCCGCTGCTGCGTCCGCTGCGCAAGATCATCCCGCCCCTGGGTGGTGTGGACCTGTCGCCGCTGGTCCTGCTGATCCTGCTGCAGATCGCGGTGCGCGTGGTCAGTGGGCTGCTCTTCGGCGTTTTCTGACCAGACCGCCGGGTTTGCCTCCACGTGAAAAGAGCCGGACATCCGGCTCTTTTTTCATCTGTACGCGGCAACAAGACGATCAGCGCTTCTGCCTGGCCGACCACTGCTCCAGCGCCTGCATGGTGTTCTCCACATGCTTTTCCGGATTCATGTCGGTGTACTCGTAGAGGATCGCATGGTCCGGCGTGATGACGTAGGAGGTACGGCTGGCATAGCCGGTGACCTTCATGAACTGCGCGTCATAGGCCTTCATGATCTTCTTGTCGACATCGGCCGCCACCGCGAACTTGCTGCGGCATTCGCTGACCGAGAACTTGTTGAGGGTCTCGATGTTGTCGCCCGACACACCGATGACGGTGGCCCCCAGCGCCTTGTAGCGATCCACGGCTTCCGCAAACAGGTGCGCTTCGATGGTGCAGCCGGAGGTGAAGGCGGCCGGATAGAAGTACAGCACCACCGGACCTTTCTTCAGCGCTTCCGACAGCGAGAAGGTCGACACCTGTCCGCCCAGCGAACTCGGTGCGGAGAACTCGGGGGCCTTGTCGCCCGGCTTGAGAGCGGCCAGTGCACCCTGCGAACACAGCACCGCCCCCAGCAGGAGCGAGGCACCACACCAGCGGCGCAGGCGCGCGGCCGCATCGGCCGTGAGGGAAAACGAGGAAGGGTTCAGCATGGCGAATCTCCTTGATGATGCGGGGAGCCGGCATCGCGCATGAGCCGCTGCGCGTCACCGGCAGGGAGGCCCATCAGCCGAAGCGATAGCCGAAGGCCTTGTGGAAGCGCTCTTCGATCTCCGCCTTGGACGGCGCATGGTTCTGCGGACCTTGTGAAGCGATCTTGATGGAACCCATCAGGCTGGCCAGGCGGCCGGTGGTTTCCCAGTCATAGCCTTCGGTCAGGCCGAACAGCATGCCGGCGCGGAAGGCATCGCCGCAGCCGGTCGGATCGGCGATCTTGTCGGCCTTCACGCAGGGGATGGCGTGGTGCTTGCCGTCCACGAAGATGTCGGCACCCAGCTCGCCGCGTGTGACCACCAGGGCCGTGACGCGTTCAGCGATCTGCGCCAGCGACAGCCCGGTGCGCGCCGTCAGCAGTTCGGCTTCGTAGTCATTGACCGCGACATAGGTCGCCAGGTCGATGAAGTTCTTGAGGTCATTGCCATCGAACATCGGCATGCCCTGGCCCGGATCGAAGATCAGCGGGATCTTCAGTTCAGCCGCCTGCTGCGCGTGCTGCAGCATGCCGTCACGGCCATCGGGCGCGACGATGGCGAACTTGACCGCACCGGCGTCAGCGACCTTGTTCTCGTGCGACCAGGTCATGGCACCCGGGTGGAAAGCGGTGATCTGGTTGCTGTCGGCGTCGGTGGTGATGAAGCACTGCGCGGTGAAGGAGGATTCGATCTGGCGCACGCATCGGGTCGAGATGTCCAGGGCGGCAAAACGCTCCATGTAGGGTGCGCTGTCCAGACCGACGGTGGCCATCACGATCGGTTCGCCACCCAGCAGCTTGAGGTTGTAGGCGATGTTGCCGGCACAGCCCCCGAACTCGCGGCGCATGGTGGGCACCAGGAAGGAGACGTTGACCTTGTGCAACTGGTCAGCCAGCAGGGCTTCAGCGAAACGGCCCTCGTATTGCATGATGTTGTCGTAAGCGAGGGAACCGCAGATCAGGGAGCTCATGGCGTGGTCGGGACAAGTGAGTGAATGATGCCGCATTGTAGAAGAAAAGCGGCGTGCAGTCCGAACCTGACGCAAGTCGTTTCGAGTTCAGGCCGGGCAGTGATGATCGGTGACGATCAGCCGGGATGAGTCCGGGTCAGGGATAGAAGAGATAGATGCGATAACCCGAGACCAGCGCATCCTTGAGCTCGAAGTTGAGCTTGATCTGCTGCTCGCTCTCGGGCCCGATGCCACGGTCGACCTGCGCCGGGTCGGCCAGATAATCGCGCGGGCGGAAGACGCGCCGCACCACCGCCTTCTCGTCGTCATTGTTGAGCGTAAGTTCAATATGCGGCCAAGCCTGGGCGCTGGTGCCGCGATTGCGCATCACCAGCGAGAGCGCATACACGTTCTGGTTGGGTGGCACCACCTGCAGTTCGTTGGATTCCAGCGAGAGGCGCTCGATCTCGGTGGGCAGGCCCACGGTGCAATGGAAAGCCACGCACATGCCGTTGAGCATGGGACGCAGCTGCGGCACGGAGGCGGCCAGCGGATTGCGCCAGTAGTAGAGCGATTGCAGCAGCAGTACCGGCACCATCACGCCGGCCAGCACCATCATCACCATCTTCATGGCCTGGCTGATGCGCGCGCGGCGCTCGGCACGCTTGACGAAGCCGGGTTCGTCGGCGGGCTCGTCGTCTTCCGCTTCCGCTTCTTGTGAGTGGGATTTTTCGCCATCGCCGGGGACGCCGTCCTTGGCATCGGCCACATCATGCAACACCGGTTCGTCATCGATACGGAAGACGGCGGCCACCTCGGGCGGCGCCGCAATCTCGTCGGACCCGGCCGAGGAGCGGCGCAGCAGCGCGCCGCTGTCGGGGCCATCCTCTTGCGGCGGCATCGGGCTGCTGGCTTGGTCCTCGGGACTTGTCTTGTCCACAGGCACAGCGGGTTTGAAGCTCGCACCAAGATCCGGAAGGTAGCCCGGACTGGTCGGCGAGCGGAACACCTTGGGCTCGGCAATGACCGGGATGGCGGCAGGCAAGGGAGCCGACGCAGCAGCCTGGACGGGCGCGGCTGCCGACATTGGCTGCGGCGCAGGAACGTTCACCTCGGGGACGGGCGTTTGAGCAGGGGGAACGAAGGGAGGCTGTTGCGCGGTCAGCGGCGCGCCAGTTCGTTCATAGGGGCTGTTAGCGGGGGGCGTCGGGACGGAGGAGGACGAAGGTGCCGGCGCAAACACCGGTGTCGCCATCCCGGCCTGGGCTTTGCTGCCTGGTGCCGGCTGGTAGTGGCCGTCGGCCACGCTGGCCTCGACCAGGTATTCGTTACCGTTGAAGACCTGGCGGCAATTGCCGCAGCGGACCAGTCCGCCGCGCAGTTTGAGCTGGTCGCTGGCGACCCTGAAGATGGTCAGGCAGTGCGGACACTGGGTCGCCAACGCCATGGATTACTCCGGCAGGCGGCCTGCCAGGGCCACCCAGCCTTCATGTTCGGCCCAGACGGTCAGGGCGATCCAGGGCGCGTAGGCGTTGATGACTTCTTGCGCCTGGCGATCCAGCACGCCCGAGAGCACCAGCGCACCGCCGGCGCGCACGCGGCCGGCCAGCATGGGGGCCATCAGTTGCAAGGGACCGGCCAGGATGTTGGCCACCACCACGTCGAAGCGCTCACCTTCCGGGTGGGCTGCAGCGAAGGGTTCCGGCAGGTAGTAAGTCGCGCTGCAGTGGTTGCGTTCGGTATTGTGCTTGGCTGACTCCAGCGCCTGCGGATCGATGTCCACCCCGATCACCTGCGGCACGCCGATCTTGGCGGCCACCAGGGCCAGGATGCCCGAGCCGCAGCCGTAGTCCAGCAGGGTTTGGGCCTGGGTGGCATTGGCTTCCAGCCACTCCATGCACAGCCGGGTGGTTGGATGGCTGCCGGTGCCGAAGGCCAGGCCCGGGTCCAGTTCCAGCACCAGGGCGTCCGGATCGGACGGTGCCTCGTGCCAGCTGGGCACCACCCAGATACGCTGGCCGATATGGATGGGCTCGAACTGGGATTGCGTCAGGCGCACCCAGTCCTGCTCTTCCACAGTCCGCGTGGCAAAGGGCAGGGCATAGTCCAGGCCGATGGCCTTGGCCGCATCCATCACGATGGTGGCGTGGTCGGCATCCTTGCCGGCCAGCGCCACCACACGGCTGCGGTCCCAGGCGGCTTCTTCCGGCTCCATGCCGGGTTCGCCGAAGAGCGGACGCTCGGCGTCCGTCCCTTCATCGGCATCTTCCACCGACACCGAGAGGGCGCCAGAGTCCATCAGGGCGTCGGACAATGCCTCCGCCTGTTCGCGCGCCACTTCGATGACGATTTCTACCCAAGCCATGCTTGCCTGCCTTTGCTGTCGTTACTGTTGTTGCTGCTTTTGATGCTATTGCTGATGCACTGCGAGTTACTTCTTGATGGACTTGTCCGCTTCCGGCGCCGTCGGGCGTTCCGACAACTTATGTTCCAGATAATGGATATTGGTTCCGCCTTCGAAGAAACGCGCATCCACCATCAGCTCGCGGTGCAGCGGGATATTGGTCGAAATGCCTTCCACCACCATCTCCGACAGCGCGATCTGCATGCGGCGGATGGCCTGTTCCCGGGTCGCACCGTAGGCAATCACCTTGCCGACCATGGAGTCATAGTTGGGCGGCACGAAATAACCCGAGTAGGCATGCGAATCAACGCGGATGCCAGGACCACCCGGCACGTGCCACGCCGTGATGCGGCCCGGCGAGGGGATGAACTTGAACGGATCCTCGGCGTTGATGCGGCACTCGATGGCGTGACCCTTCAGTTCGATGTCGCGCTGGCGGTAACGCAGCTTTTCGCCGGCGGCGATGCGGATCTGTTCCTGCACGATGTCCACACCGGTAATCATTTCGGTCACCGGGTGTTCCACCTGCACGCGGGTGTTCATCTCGATGAAGTAGAACTCTTCATTTTCGTACAGGAACTCGAAGGTACCGGCGCCACGATAGTTCATCTTGCGGCAGGCTTCGGCGCAGCGTTCGCCGATCTTCTCGATGATCTTGCGCGGGATGCCCGGTGCTGGCGCTTCCTCGATCACCTTCTGGTGGCGGCGCTGCATGGAGCAGTCGCGCTCGCCCAGCCAGACGGCTTGCTTGTGCTCGTCGGCCAGGATCTGGATTTCCACGTGGCGCGGATTTTCCAGATACTTCTCCATATAGACTTCCGGATTGCCGAAGGCGGCACCGGCTTCGGTCTTGGTCATGGTCACGGCATTGATCAGCGCGGCTTCGGTATGCACCACGCGCATGCCACGGCCACCGCCGCCGCCGGCCGCCTTGATGATGACCGGATAGCCGATCTTGCGGGCGATCTGGACGATTTCCTTGGGATTGTCCGGCAACGCGCCTTCCGAACCCGGCACGCAGGGCACGCCGGCACGGATCATGGCCTGCTTGGCCGAGACCTTGTCACCCATCATGCGGATGTTTTCCGCGCGCGGGCCGATGAAGACGAAGCCGGACTGTTCCACGCGCTCGGCGAAATCGGCGTTTTCCGAGAGGAAGCCGTAGCCGGGGTGGATCGCCTGGGCGTCCGTCACTTCAGCGGCGCTGATGATGGCCGGCATGTTCAGGTAGGACAGGGCCGACGGGGCCGGGCCGATGCAGACCGACTCATCGGCCAGCTTCACGTACTTGGCCTCGCGGTCGGCCTCGGAGTGCACGACCACGGTCTTGATACCCAGTTCGCGGCAGGCGCGCTGGATACGCAGGGCAATTTCGCCACGGTTGGCGATGAGGATTTTTTCAAACATAACAGGAATGAGGCGTCGCCAGGTTCAAGCGTTATAGGTTCCGGAGCCGGGCCGCGGCAGCCGGCATGTGCCGCGCGGCGGCCGTTGCTGCCAGGCCAGGGACTGCTGCGGCGGGAATCAGCCCAGCACGAACAGCGGTTGGCCGAACTCGACGGCCTGGCCGTTTTCCACCAGGATCTGCTTGACCACGCCACCCTTGTCGGCGTCGATTTCGTTGAGCAGCTTCATGGCTTCGATGATGCACAGGGTATCGCCTTCCTTGACTTCCTTGCCCACTTCGACGAAGGCCGGTGCGCCCGGTGCCGAGGAACGGTAGAAGGTACCGACCATGGGCGACTTGACGATGTAGCCTTCCGGCACGGCCGGCGCCGCCGGTGCGGCAGCGGGAGCAGCAGCAGCCGGGGCGGCCGCGGCCACGGGGGCGGGGGCGTAGGCTTGCTGTTGGGGCACCATCACGACCTGGTTCTGGGCATTCGGGGACGACTTGACGATGCGGACCTTGCTTTCGCCTTCGGTGACTTCCAGCTCTTCGATGGCCGATTCAGCAACCAGGTCGATCAGCGTCTTGAGTTTTCGTAAATCCATTTGAATCCCTCGGAATGTAGATGAGTAGTGTTAAACGAAACGCCGGCGCTCTGTGGCGCCCGGCGGGTTCAGTCTGGGTCTTGCAGTACGTGAAGCGATCCGTTCGAAGCGGCGTGTCCGCCCTCAGGATTGACGCAGCCAGAAATCAACGGCCATACGATAGCCATCGACCCCGAAGCCGCACAGGACTGCCCGGGCGATGCCGGACAGATAGGAAAAATGCCGGAACTCCTCGCGCTGGTGCACATTGGAGATATGCAATTCCACGAAGGGAATCGCCACCCCGGCCAGCGCATCGCGCAGGGCCACGCTGGTATGGGTCAATCCACCCGGGTTGATGATGATGCCATCGACCCCCTCCAGGCGCGCCTGGTGGATGCGGTCGATCAGCGCACCTTCGTGGTTGCTCTGGAAGGTGGCCAGGGTCGCGCCGGCGGCGCGGGCCTGTTCTTGTGCACGCTGTTCGATATCGGCCAGCGTGGTGGATCCGTAGACTTCCGGCTCCCGGGTTCCGAGCAGATTGAGGTTCGGACCATTGAGCAGGAGAAGCTGTTTTGCCATGGAGATTAAGCTCCGTTTGACGACGATGCGCGCATTTTGCCGTCAAATGCCATCATTTGGCAAGAAAAACTTTCTTTTCACGGATTTGCGTTTGCGGGCCGCCGAGGTGGCCCTGCAAGTGACTCTGCGATTCAGAGCTGTGACAGGTCGGCGCGCAGTTCATCGAACTTGATGCGGCCCAGGTAGACCTTCTTGACGTTGCCGTCCTTGCCCACCAGAGCGGTGAACGGAAGACCGCCCGCCTGATTGCCGAATTGCCGCAGCAAATCGGTGGCGCCGGTTCCGGCAACGAAGAGAGGATAGCGGATTTGGTACTTTTGCGCAAACTTGGCGATATTTTCCTGACTATCGACGCCAATTCCGAGTATTTGCACCGGCGCGATCTCCTGCTGCAAGGCCGTCAGCTCAGGCATTTCTTCCACGCAGGGGCCGCACCAGGTGGCCCAGAAGTTCACGACCAGGGGTTTGCCCTTGTATTGCGCCAGCGATTGGGTCTGGCCGCTGGCATCCGGCATCGATTGCGACAGCAGCTTGTTGAGCGCCTGGGTCTCGGGGGAGGCGGGCGGGTTGGCGCGATGGCTGGCATAGATGCCAACGCCCACGCAAACGACCGCAACCACGGCCAACAAGATCACATTTTTCAGCTTCGTCATGAATCAGTCCTCGGAGGGGGCATCGATGAGCGCCGCCAGCGCGGCCGCATCGCCGCGGTCGGGGCGTTTGCCAGGGGCGGCACGCAGGCTGCCGCGCAGGTCGTCTTCGTCATACAGGGCCAGATGGGCCAGTTCGGGGTCGGCACCGCGCTGGGGCAGCAGGAAGCTCAGCGTTTCCACCGCCTGGCCGGTGCGGAAGTGGCTGGTCTCCCCGACCTCGAAGTTCACATTCTTGTTCAGAAGGAAAATCTCGACATCCTTGGCGCTGGGCGAGAACAGCTGCAGGTGGATGTCCGAATGTTCACCTGCCGTGCCATTCCACACCGCGCCGGTAATATAAGGATTGAACTGCTGCAGGTCCTGCATCAGCTGCAGGGCCACCTGGCGCAGGTGCAAGAGGCGCGCCGGCTGGGTATCGGCAAAGAAGAGTTCGTTGTAGATGCGCACTTCTTCTTCGATCTGCTCGTTATCCGGCATGATCTCGCCGCGCACCTTCTGATTGCCCAGGATCTGTTTGGCCGCCTTGCGCTTGGCGCTGCCGTAGTCGGCACCATCTTCGGCGATCATGCGCGCGGCGGCGGCGGCGATTTCGGCACGCAGCTGCTCGGTGGGGGAGGTGAATTCAAATTCAGACATGGGCGACATCATACTCGTTAGCAGGTGCAGCCGCCGGCTCAGGTAAAATCGCGGGATTACACCCCTAGATTCGCTATGCATATACACATCCTCGGCATCTGCGGCACCTTCATGGGCGGCCTGGCCGTGCTGGCCAAAGAGGCTGGCCATACCGTGACCGGCTGCGACGCCAACGTCTATCCCCCCATGAGCACCCAGCTGGAAGCCCAGGGCATCACCCTGACCCAGGGTTTCGAGCCGTCGCAGGTGGAGATCAAGCCGGACCTGTTCGTCATCGGCAACGTGGTCTCGCGCGGCAACCCGCTGATGGAAGAGATCCTCAACCGCGGCCTGCCCTATGTCTCCGGCCCGCAATGGATGGGCGAGAACATCCTGCAGGACAAGTGGGTCCTGTCGGTGGCCGGCACGCATGGCAAGACCACCACCTCGGCCATGCTGGCCTGGGTGCTGGAACACGCGGGCTACCAGCCGGGCTTCCTGATCGGCGGGGTGCCGATGAACTTCGGCATCTCGGCACGCCTGGGCAGTGATGGCCAGGGGGGACCGTCGCCCTTCTTCGTCATCGAGGCCGACGAGTACGACACAGCCTTCTTCGACAAGCGCAGCAAGTTCGTGCACTACCGCAGCCGTACCGCCGTGCTGAACAATCTTGAGTACGATCACGCCGACATCTTCCCCGATCTGGCCGCCATCGAGACGCAATTCCACCATCTGGTGCGCACCGTGCCCGGCATCGGCCGGGTCATCGTCAATGGCCGTGAAGCCGCATTGCAACGCGTGCTGGCGCGCGGCTGCTGGAGCGAACGTGAAGATTTTGGCGTAGCCGCCGGCCAGCCCGGCTGGTCGCTGCAGACCCATGAGGATGGCCGTTTCGAGGTCTTCTTCGAAGGTCAGTCGCAAGGTACGGTGGACTGGTCGCTGACCGGTGAACATAACCGCATGAACGCCCTGGCTGCGATTGCCGCTGCCCGTCACGTGGGCGTGCCGGCCGCCCAGGCCATCGAGGCATTGGGGGCTTTCCAGAGCGTGAAGCGGCGCATGGAGCTGCGCGGCAGCGCCAATGGCGTGGCCGTCTATGACGATTTCGCCCATCACCCGACCGCCATCGCCACCACCGTGGCCGGCCTGCGCAAGAAGGTCGGTGCCGCGCGCATCCTGGCCGTGCTGGAGCCGCGTTCCAACACCATGAAGCTGGGCACGATGAAAGAAGCTCTGCCGGGAAGCTTGACTGATGCTGACCTGGTCTTCGGTTTCGGCGCCCAGTCCGGGCGTGATGCACTGGGTTGGGACCTGGCCGAGGCGCTGGCCCCGCTGGGTCAGAAAGCCGCTGCCTTCCACGACCTCGACGCGTTGGTACAAGCCGTCAAGGCCGCCGCGCAGCCGGGCGACCATGTGCTGGTGATGAGCAATGGCGGCTTCGGCGGCGTACACCAGAAGCTGCTGGACGCGCTGGCATGATCCTGTACCTGCACGGCTTTCGTTCCTCGCCGCAGTCCTTCAAGGCGCGCGTGATGGGACAGCGCATGGCCGCCCTCGGCCTGCAGGACCAGTACGTCTGCCCGCAACTGCCGGCCTCGCCTGCCGGGGCCATCGCCCTGGCCGGTGCGCTGGTGGCAGGGGTGGACCCGGCGCAGCTGACCGTGGTCGGCTCGTCGCTGGGCGGCTACTACGCCACCTGGCTGGCCGAACACACCGGCTGCCGGGCGGTGCTGGTCAACCCGGCGGTCAAGCCGCCGCGTGACCTGGAATCCTATGTCGGCGTGACCACGCAATACCACTCCGACGAACCCTTTGAATTCAAGCGCGAGTACATCGCCGAGCTGCTGGCCCTGTCGGTGCCGGCGATTACGCGCCCCGAACGCTATTTCCTGCTCGCGGCCACCGGCGACGAAGTGCTGGACTGGCGCGAGATGGTGGCCCATTACCCCGACGCGCGCCAGACCGTCGTCGAGGGCAGCGACCATGGCATGGCCGAGTTTGCCGACCATCTGGACGAGGTGCTGGCCTTCTGCGGCGTGGACCTGCCCGGCAAGGCGGTGCGCTGATGCCCCATGCCGTCCGCAAGGCGCGCTGGATGGCGCATCCGCAGGCATTGGCGGCGCTGCTGGCGGCCGATGGCGACCTGATGCGGCGCACCCGCGCCTGGCTGGCCGACCCCGGGTCCATGACCCTGAAATTGAAGAAACGGACCGAAAGCTTCAGCGTGCGCCTGCTGCGCCAGCGCCCGGGCCGCATCCTGGCCGATGAGCATGAAGCCTTGTGCATATCGCCCCGTAGCCGGGTGGTGGAGCGCGATGTCATCCTGCTGGGCGACGGGCAGCCGGTGGTGTTCGGGCATACGGTGCTGTCGACCAGCTCGGTCAAGTCCGACTGGCCCTTTTTCAGCAAGCTTGGCAGCACGCCCCTGGGGGCCAACTTGTTCTTTGATCCGCTGGTCGGGCGCAGCCCCATCCAGTATGCTCGGCTGTCCGCCGGCCACCCGCTGATGCGCCGCATCGCGCAGGCCTTGCCCGAGTCCGAATTGCCGACCAGTTTGCTGGCGCGCCGCTCCCTGTTTACCCGGCGCGGCGGCGTGCTGATGGTCACCGATGTTTTCCTGCCGGCACTGGAGGCGCTGATGCGTCCGCTGCCGGCCCACGTACCGATTGAAAAGCGATAGAAGCAGATGAATTTATTGTTCGAAGAATCCGGCGATTTCAAGGCCGGCTCCATCATGACCCAGCAGGGCGAGTCCTACCAGGTCGAGATGGCCTCCGGCAAGCGCGCCAAGGTCAAGTCGCGCGATGCGCTGCTGCAATTCGCTGCCCCCGCGCCGCAGGAGCTGATGCAACAGGCCCAGGCCATCGCTGATGAAGTCGACCTGGATTTCCTGTGGGAAGTGGCTGGCGAAGAAGAATTCGGTTTCACCGACCTGGCCGCCGAGTATTTCGGGCATGCCCCGCTGCCCCCGGAAGCGGCCGGCCTGCTGCTGTGCCTGCATCGCGCACCGATCTATTTCTACAAGAAGGGCCGTGGCCGCTACAAGGCCGCCCCGCAAGCCTCTCTGCAGGCCGCCCTGGCCGGGCTGGAAAAGAAGAAGCAGCAACTGGCCGCACAGGCGGTGTATGTGGAAGAACTCAAGGCCCACAAACTGCCCGAAGCCTTCCGCCCCATCGCCCTGCAACTGCTCTTCAAGCCGGACAAGAACGGTATCGAATTCAAGGCTCTGGACGCCGCCGCCAAGGAAATGCAGACCACCCCGCAGCGCCTGATGCTGGCTGCCGGTGGCGTGGCCTCGCCCAAGGATCTGCATTACGCGCGTTTCCTCTCCGAATTCTTCCCGCGCGGCACGGGCTTCCCGGCCATCGATATCCCGCCGGCGGCTACCGACCTGCCGCTGGCCGATGTACAGGCTTTCTCCATCGATGACGTGACCACCACCGAGATCGATGATGCCCTGTCGGTCACCCGCCTGCCTGATGGAAAGCTGCGCGTGGGCATCCACATCGCCGCACCGGGCCTGGCCATCAAGCGCGGCGATGCGATCGATGCGATTGCGCGTGCGCGCATGTCCACCGTCTACATGCCGGGCGAAAAGATCACCATGCTGCCAGACGACCTGGTGGCCACCTATACGTTGGATGTCGGCGCTGCCCGTCCTGCGCTGTCGCTGTACGCCACGCTGGATGCGGCCAACTGGGAAGTGCTGGGCACCGAGACCCGCGCCGAGCTGGTGCCGATCGCCGCCAACCTGCGCCACAACGACCTCGACGAGCTGGTCACCGAGGAAGCGCTGGCCGAGAATCGCGGCGAGTATCCGCACAAGGAAGAGATCGCGCTCCTGTGGCAGTGGGTGCAATTGCTGGAACAGGGCCGCATGGCCAAGCGCGAGAGCTTCGGCCTGCGCCCGGAACAGAACAATCGCGTCGACTTCAACTTCTACGTCGAGAATGATGTGGTGAGCATCGTGCGCCGCCGCCGTGGTGCGCCGCTGGACAAGATCGTGGCCGAGCTGATGATCTTCGCCAACAGCACCTGGGGCAAGCTCATGGCCGATCACGGCGTCCCCGGCATCTACCGCGCACAAGGCGGCGGGGCCGGTGGCTGGGCCGCCAAGATGCAGGTGCGCATGGTCACTCACGCCGCGCCCCACCAGGGCCTGGGCGTGGATCAATATGCCTGGAGCACCTCGCCGCTGCGCCGCTATACCGACCTGGTCAACCAGTGGCAGATCCTGGCCTGCATCGAGCACGGCGTGACCGCGCCGCTGGTGGCGCCCTTCAAGCCGCGCGATGCCGATCTCTTCGCCATCGTCTCGGGCTTCGATGCGGCTTACTCCGGCTATGCCGATTTCCAGTCGACCATGGAACGCTACTGGTGCCTGCGCTGGCTGGCGCAGGAAAACGCCCGTACCGTGGAAGCGGTGGTGCTCAAGGATGAAATCCTGCGCCTGGTCGAGATCCCGCTGGTGCTGCGCATGCCGGGCCTGCCGCAGCTGGCGCGCGGCCTGCAGGTCAAGCTGGACCTGCTGCGCTGGGACGAGGTCGACCTGACCGTGGAGGCGCGCCTGCTGGAAGTGCCGGCCGCTGCGGCCCAGGCGCTGGCCAGCGACCTCGGTGAAGACGATGACGAGTTGCTCGAAGGCATGGCCTCCATGGGCAGCGAAGAACAGGGCGAGGAAGCCGCTGCCGAGCAGAATTCGGTACAGAACAATGTACAGAACGATGCACAGGATTCCGTACAGGAAAATGCACAGGAAGAGCGACATCCCCACGCCGCCGATGCCGACGAAAACCCGTCGGCCCAAGCCGCGCAATGACGCGGTGCTGGCGTAGAATTGGCGCTGTGAATATCGTCGTTGCTCCCCGTCTGCTGTGAATCTGTTTGCCCAACACCGTCTGCTGAGCGTCGCGCTCGGAATCTCGCTGCTGGTGCATGGCCTGCTGCTGGCCGTGCACTTCGCCGCGCCCGACGCCTTCCGCTTCAAGCCGTCCGATCCGGAACTGGAAGTCATCCTGGTCAACGCCAAGCATGACAAGAAGCCGGTCAACGCTCAGGCGCTGGCGCAGGCCAACCTGGATGGCGGCGGCAATGCCGATGACGGCCGCGCCAGATCGCCGCTGCCGGACATGCAGCACGTGGAGAGCGGTGACAGCGTCAAGGCCGCGCAGCGCAAGGTGGCCGAACTGGAACAGCAGCAGCGCAAGATGCTGGCGCAGTTGCAGGAGGCGCGCCAGCACGTGGCCAGCGCCGAGCAGCAGAAGCCGGTCGAGACGCCGCAGCCCAACGCGCGCGACCTGACCGAAACCGCCAAGGCCATGGCGCGCATGGAAGCCGAACTGGCCAAGGACATCGCGCAATACAACAAGCGCCCCAAGAAGACCCAGATCACGCCAAGCACCCGCGAAGTCGGTTATGCCCAGTACTTCAAGGCGCTGCAGGACAAGATAGAAAAGGTCGGCACCCTGAACTTCCCGACCCGCGACGGCAAGAAGCTCTACGGTGAACTGCTGGTAGTGATTCCGGTATTCCAGGATGGCAGCATCTACGAGCGCGATGGCGGGGTGGTGGTGCGCACCAGTTCCGGCAATGCCGCGCTGGACCAGGCGGCGGTGGCCATCGTGCGACGCTCGGTGCCGTTCGGCCGTTTTCCTGAGAACATGCGCACCAGCGGCAAGGATGATGTGTGGGAAGTCATCGTGACCTTCCGTTTCACCCGTGACCAGGGCGTGCAGGCAGAACTGGGGGCCGGCTGATATCGCCAGCGGCGCAGCGGTCCGATACAAGAACAGCAAAGAGCAGTCAGAACATATAACGAGGGAGCAGGCAAACCACCATGGATGAATACGTCGTCATCGGCAATCCGATTGCCCACAGCAAGTCGCCCGAGATCCATGCGCAGTTCGCCGCCCAGACCGGCCAGTCGCTGCATTACGATCGCCTGCTGGTTCCGCTGCACGGTTTCAAGGCAGCGGTGCAGGTGTTCCAGCGGCGCGGCGGACGCGGTGCCAACGTCACGGTTCCCTTCAAGCTGGAAGCGCACGCGCTGGCCGATCAGCTGACCGAACGCGCGCGTCTGGCCGGAGCGGTCAATACGCTCAAGTTCGAAGGCGGCCGCATCCTCGGCGACAACACGGATGGTGCCGGCCTGGTGACCGACATCATGGTCAATGCCGGCCAGGCGCTGGCAGGCCGTCGCGTGCTGTTGCTGGGCGCGGGCGGTGCCTCGCGCGGTGCGCTGCTGCCGCTGCTGCAACAGCAGCCGGCCGAACTGGTGATCGTCAATCGCACGCAAGCCAAGGCCGATGAACTGGCGCGCCAGTTCGGGGAATTCGGCCCGGTACGCAGTGCGGCCTATGCCGAACTGGAGGGCGTGTTCGATGTCATCATCAACGCCACCTCGGCCAGCCTGTCGGACGATCTGCCGCCGCTGCCGGTATCGGTGTATGGCAGCGAGACCCTGGCCTACGACATGATGTATGGCCGCCAGCCCACGGTCTTCATGCAGAGCGCCCAGCAACACGGGGCCAGCGTGCGCGATGGCCTGGGCATGCTGGTCGAGCAGGCCGCCGAAGCCTTCCAGCTGTGGCGCGGCGTGCGGCCCGCCACCGCCGAGGTGTTTGCCAGCCTGCGCCAGCAGTTGTCGCAATAAGCAACAGGCAATAGGCAACAAGGCAGGGCAGTCCTCCACAGATGCAGAGAACTGCAGGAGTGCAGGACTGTATGAGTGCATGAGTGCATCTCTGCAGGATCGCACCATGATGGAATTTCCCGGATCGACAGAACACGGCAACAGAACAACAACCGGCTCATGAAATCGCTACGCAAGCTGCTCTTCTGGATCATCGTCCTGCCCATCACGCTGGTACTGCTGCTGCAGCTGTACTTCTTCGTCCAGATCTGGTGGTGGAAGGATCACAATCCGGAGTCCACCAGTTTCATGCGCCAGCAGTTGTCGATCCTGCGCGAGAAGGACCCGAACGCCCAGCTGCAATTCCGCTGGGTGCCTTACGCACGCATCTCCAACAATCTCAAACGCGCCATCATCGCCTCGGAAGATTCCAATTTCTCCGAGCATGACGGCATCGACTGGGAGGCCCTGCAGAAGGCTTACGAAAAGAACGAGAAGAAGGGCAAGGTCGTGGCCGGCGGTTCCACCATCACCCAGCAGCTGGCCAAGAACCTGTTCCTCTCGGGCGAGCGCAGCTATCTGCGCAAGGCTCAGGAATTCATCATCACCTACATGCTGGAATTCCTGCTGGACAAGCAGCGCATCTTCGAGCTCTACCTCAACGTGGTGGAGTGGGGCAACGGTGTCTTCGGTGCCGAGGCCGCAGCCCAGCATTACTACCGCACCACGGCCGCCAGTCTCGGAGCCGAACAGGCGGCACGGCTGGCGGTGATGCTGCCGCGTCCGCGCTATTACGACCGCAATCGCGGCTCGGGCTATCTGGCCGCGCGCACCAGCCTGATCCTGCGCCGCATGAACGCAGCCACGCTGCCGCCAACGCACAAGTAATCCTGCGCTGCTGCCGCAGCCACATGACCGCCGTATGACAGCGCACTCCGTTCGCCACAGCCATGCGGCATGCGGCGCATTGGCGCTTGCCTGGCACGGGGCTTGAACGTACACTTGCGCACGTTTCGCGCCTGTCGCCACGGGCTGCCGCATTTCACCCGGGACTCTTCCCCCCGCGTTCCACCGAGCGAGAACCCATGATCAATGTATTCGTGTTGCAAAACGGACGGCTGAGCCAGGTCAACATCGACAGCCGCACCGACCTCGAACAGGCCGCGCCGGTCTGGGTGGACCTGACCGAACCGAATGACGAAGAGCGCGCCTGGGTCAAGAGCATCTACGGCGTGACCCTGCCCGACGAGGACGAATTCAGCGACATCGAAGCCTCGGCCCGTTACTTCGAAGCCGAGAACGGCGACCTGCACCTGCGCACCGACTTCCTCTTCGAAGGCGACGACGATTCTTCCTCCACCATGACGGTGGCCTTCATCCTGGCACGCAACATCCTGTTCTCGGTGCATGCGGAAGACCTGCCGGTGTTCCGCCTGGTGCGCATGCGTGCGCGCTCGCGGCCCGGTTCCATCGGCGACTACCGCGACGTGCTGCTCGACCTCTACGAGACCGATGCCGAATATTCGGCCGATGCGCTCGAAGGCATCTACCAGAAGCTCGAAGCGGTGAGCACCAGCGTGCTCAAGAAAAGCCTCTCCGACCAGGCCGCCGCCGAAGTGCTCAACACCATCGCCCACGAAGAAGACTTGAACGGCCGCATCCGCCGCAACATGATGGATACGCGGCGCGCGGTCAGCTTCCTGATGCGCGGACGTCTGCTCAGTTCGGAGCAGTTCGAGGATGCGCGCCAGATCCTGCGCGACATCGAATCCCTGGATGGTCACACCGCCTTCCTCTTCGACAAGATCAACTTCCTGATGGATGCCACCGTTGGCTTCATCAACATCAACCAGAACAAGATCATCAAGATCTTCTCGGTGGCCTCCGTCGCTTTCCTGCCGCCGACGCTGATCGCCAGCATCTACGGCATGAACTTCAAGGTCATGCCGGAACTGGATTGGGTGGTGGGGTATCCGCTGGCCATCCTGATGATGGTCGGGTCGGCCATCGCGCCGTTCTGGTATTTCCGTCGGCGCGGCTGGCTCAACTGAGACTGTCTGCTGACGGCGACGTCCTCATTTCTCCGACAAGCATTGCCGGGCTTCTCCGATGCCGCGCACGCAGGCTGCGCGGCACACTGCGAACATCGTCCATCGCATTCGTGCATTCGTGCAGAGGAGAACACCATGTCCGTCCGTCATCACTACATCTCGCTGGCCGTGATCAGCGCCAGCTTTGCCGGTTTGCTGATTGGCTGCGCGAGTCCGCAGCAGGCCCCCTATGGCGCGGCACCGACCTCGCAGAACTATGAACGCGTGGCGTCCTATTCCGGTACCGGCGTGGTGGAAGCCATTGAAGTGACTCACAAGGAAAGCAGCGGCGTGGCCGGTGCGGTGGTGGGTGGCGTGGCCGGTGGCCTGCTGGGCAATGCCGTCGGTGGCGGCACCGGCCGCGTGCTGGCGACTGTCGCGGGTGCCGCCGGTGGTGCCTATGCCGGTAACCAGGTCGAGCGCAATAACTCTGCCGGCCGCCAGGTTTACAACATCCGCGTGCGCATGAGCGATGGCTCCTTGCAGACCTTCGCGCAGGAAGACAATACCGATTTCCGCGTGGGGGATCGTGTGCGACTGGATAACGGCCGCATCAGCCGTTATTGATCGCCGTCAGCAAGCGTCATCAAGCGCCATTACTGATATTACTGATTGTTGAATTCATTTTGATACCGACCCGTTCGGTATTGAAACAGGCACCAAAAATCATGAAGCGCTAAAAAGAAAGCCGTCCGTGCCATGCACCGGACGGCTTTTTCGTTTCTGCGATCGGACCTCAGGCCGGGTACAACGCGCCGAGCACCCGCAAGCCGCGTGCCCCGGTCACCGCCGGCAGGTTGCCCGGCAACCGCAGATCAAAGCGCCGCGCCAGCCAGGCAAAGGCCAGCGCCTCCACATGCTGCGCAGCCACGCCCAGAGTGGCCGTGGACTGCACGGTTGCGCGGCCGTCCAGTTGTTGCTGCAACAGCCGCATCAGGAAGGCATTCTCGGCTCCGCCTCCGCACACATAGACCTGCTGTGCCGCTGGTGCGTGCGCGACGATGGCGTCGGCAATGGTGCTGGCCGTGAGCAGGGTCAACGTGGCCTGCACATCTTCCGGGGCGATTGCAGCGCCCGTGCGCAGCAGGGCCGCCTGCAGCCAGTCGAGATGGAACAGGTCGCGTCCCGAACTCTTGGGCGGCGGCAAGCGGAAGAAGGGTTCATCGCGCAATTGCGCCAGCAGTCCTGCGTGCACTTGTCCCGAGGCGCCCCAGTCGCCGTTGGCATCATAGGCGCGTTGCTGGTGCAGATGAATCCAGCCATCCATGAGCGCATTGCCGGGGCCGGTATCGAAGCCGTAAGCGCCGTCTTCTCCCGCCGGCAGGATGCTGATGTTGGCGATGCCGCCGATATTGACCACCACCCGCGACTGCGCCGCATCCCCGAAGATGGCGCGATGGAAGGCCGGCACCAGCGGTGCGCCCTGGCCACCTGCGGCGACGTCGCGGCTGCGGAAGTCGGCGACTACATCGATGTTGCACAGTTCGGCCAGCAGTGCCGGGTTGTTGGTCTGACGCGTGAAGCCGAGTTCGGGGCGATGGCGGATGGTCTGTCCATGCACGCCCACCAGGTGCACGTCGGCCGCCGTCTTGCCGGCCTGCAGCAGCAGTTGCGCCACGCAGTCGGCGTAATGCACGGCCAGCGCATTGGCGGCCAGGGCTTCGCGTTCGATCTCGTTGGGGCCGGCGGCCTGCAGGGCCATCAGGTCCGCGCGCAGATGGGCGGGGAAGGGCACGTAAGCCGCCGCCAGCGTGGCGGAGATCGTCTGGCCATCGAAGGCGGCCAGGACCCCGTCGACGCCGTCAAGACTGGTGCCGGACATCAGGCCGATGGTCAAAAAGGGAGAATCGTTCATGGCAGGCAGGTCGTAAAAAGAAAAGGGCGGCCGCTGATTCTACAGCGCCGCCCTGGTCGGGGAGTTCGGACAGCCCAGTCTTACTTGGCTGCCGCCAGCTTCACATCGGGCGCACCCGGCACGCGCAGCATGGCCATGCGATGCTGCATGTCGGCGGCCACGGTGCGGAAGCGCTGCAACTGCGGGCCGGTCAGGGCCTGGTTGTTGGGCACCTCCACCGACAGCGGATTGCGCGGCTGGTTGTTGACGCGGAACTCGTAGTGCAGGTGCGGGCCGGTGGCCCAGCCGGTCATGCCGACGAAGCCGATCACGTCATTCTGGCTGACCTTCATGCCCTTCTTGATGTTGGGCGCGAAGCGGCTCATGTGGCCGTAGGCGGTGGAGTAGCCGCTCCAGTGCTTGATGACGACGATGTTGCCGTAGCCATTCTGCTGGCCCACGAAATCGACCACGCCGTCGGCGGCCGCATGGATGGGCGTGCCGGTCGGGGCGGCGAAGTCCACGCCGGTATGCTGCTTCCACTGACCCAGGATCGGGTGCAGGCGCATCGAGAAACCGGAAGAGATACGGGTGAAGGCCAGGGGCGACTTCAGGAACGCCTTCTTGAGCGACTTGCCATCGAAGGCGTAATAGCCGCCACCGCCGGTCTTGCTGGCCGGGTCGCTGAACCACACGGCCTGGTAGCGGTTGCCGGCATTGTCGAATTCACCGGCCAGCACGCGGCCGGTGCGCACCAGGTCGCCATTCTGGTAGAAGGTCTCGTAGACCACGTTGAAACGGTCGCCACGGCGCAGGTCGGAGGCGAAGTTGATGTTGGTGGCGAACATGTCCACCAGCTGCATGGCCACCGCATCGGGGATCTGCGCGTTGTCGGTGGCGGCGAAGAGCGAGGAGAAGATGGTGCCGGCGCGCATTTCCACGCGGCGCTCCAGCACGGCGGGCTGGGCTTCGGCGGTGAGCTTGCCGTCATGGCGCGCGATCACCAGATTCTTGGGCGTGTCGCTGCCGTCGTCGAGGGTGGCGGAGAGCTTGATGAGCTCGCCGTTGTCATCGGTCTGGGCCACGACGCGCTTGCCGGCGCGCAACTGCATCACGGTGCGCGCCAGGGTATCGGACTTGATGAAGGCGGTGGCCTCATCGTCATCCACACCGAGGCGGTTGAGCAGGGTGGCCAGGGTGTCGCCGCTGCGGACCTTCTCTTCGTTGACGTAATACTGCGAACGCTCTTCCAGTGCACTGATCTGCTGTTGCAGGTTGGGCAGGGCCAGTTCCTTGGAAATCGGGTTCACCGGGGCATCGCGCAGGTCCGGCTCGGCCGGGGCGAAGCCGGCCGCACCGATGGTGAAGGCGGCCAGGAACAGGGCGCTGGCACCGATGATGCGGGTCTTGGGCGAGGAAGCGGCGACTTTGTGGTGGCAGGACTGCAACGCGGAGAAGCACAGGGACGAGACGTGCTTGAGTTTATCTTGTGGGAACATGCAAACCGAATACGTTAAAATCTGACGTTTCCGTGGCGGATGGCGGGTGATGGCTGCAATGCGGCGTTTCCTGTCCCCCCGCCGTGTTGCGCCCGCGTAACATCGCCTACGGGTCGAGAACGTTTTCCTGCTGCTGAGCTTCTGAGGCCGCGTCCTGGCGCTGGGCAGAAAAAACGAAAGTCGGAATTATAGCAACACGATTTAGCGGTCCTGTCCTACAAAAGCCAATTTTTTAGTTATATCGATGAACGCCGACCAGTCCACCTCCGCCGCCGCTGCCCAAGCAGCTCCTTCCCGCCTGCCCCTCACCGACAAGGTGCAGGAAGCGCTGGCCATCACCAAGCGCGGCATCGATGAGCTGCTCATCGAAAGCGAATTCGCGCAAAAGCTGGCGCGCGCCGAGCAAAGCGGCCAGCCGCTGCGCATCAAGCTGGGCCTGGACCCGACCGCGCCCGACCTGCACCTCGGCCACACCGTGGTCCTGAACAAGATGCGCCAGCTGCAGAACCTGGGCCATCAGGTGATCTTCCTGATCGGCGATTTCACCTCGATGATCGGCGACCCGTCCGGCCGCAATGCGACGCGCCCGCCGCTGTCGCGCGAGCAGATCGAGATCAACGCCAAGACCTATTTCGCCCAGGCCAGCCTGGTGCTGGATCCGTCCAAGACCGAGATCCGCTACAACTCCGAATGGTGCGATGCCCTGGGCAGCCGCGGCATGATCCAGCTGGCCTCGCGCTACACGGTGGCGCGCATGATGGAGCGCGATGACTTCACCAAGCGCTTCAAGGAAGGCACGCCGATTTCGGTGCATGAATTCCTCTACCCGTTGATGCAGGGTTATGACTCGGTGGCCCTGAAGTCGGACCTGGAGCTGGGCGGCACCGACCAGAAATTCAACCTGCTGGTGGGCCGCGAGCTGCAGAAGGACTTCGGCCAGGAGCCGCAGTGCATCCTGACCATGCCGTTGCTGGAAGGTCTGGACGGCGTGGAAAAGATGTCCAAGTCCAAGGGCAATTACATCGGCATCACCGAACCGGCCAACACCATGTTCGCCAAGGTGATGAGCATTTCCGACGTGATGATGTGGCGCTACTACGAGCTGCTGTCGTTCCGTTCGATGGCCGAGATCGCTGGCTACAAGGCCGAGGTCGAGGCCGGCAAGAACCCGCGCGACATCAAGGTGGCGCTGGCCCAGGAAATCGTCGCCCGCTTCCACTCGCAGCAGGCTGCCGAAGATGCGCTGGCCGACTTCGTGAACCGCTCCAAGGGCGGCATTCCGGACGATATCCCTGAAGTCTCGCTGTCGGGCGCGCCGCTGGGCATCGGCCAGCTGCTCAAGCAGGCCAACCTGTGCGCCTCCACTTCGGAAGCGCTGCGCATGGTGGAGCAGGGCGGTGTGCGCATCGACGGCACCGTCATCAGCGACAAGGGCCTGAAGGTCGAGGCCGGCCAGTGCGTGGTGCAAGTGGGCAAGCGCAAGTTCGCCCGCGTCACCCTGGCGTAAGCTGGAACGCGCATGATCGCTCTCTTGCAGCGGGCCAGCCAGGCCTCGGTGGTGGTGGATGGCCAGACGCTGGGCAGCATCGGCACCGGGCTCATGGTGCTGGTCTGCGCCGAGCGCCATGACACCCCGGCCGAAGCCGACGCCCTCTTGAAGAAGCTGCTGGCCTATCGCGTCTTCAGCGACGAGGCCGGCAAGATGAATCGCAGCGTTGCCGACGTACAAGGCGGCTTGCTGCTGATCCCGCAATTCACGCTGGCGGCCGATACCAATTCAGGCACGCGCCCGTCCTTCACGCCGGCGGCGGCACCGGAACTGGGACGGCAACTGTTCGATCACTTCGTGGCCCAGGCGCGTGTGCGCCATGGCGAGGAACGGGTGGGAACAGGGCGCTTCGGAGCCGATATGAAGGTGTCGCTCACCAACGACGGTCCGGTGACCTTCTGGCTGCAGGTCAAGCCCAAGGCACCGGCTGCCGATATGAACGTTACTGAATAAAACCGAGCCCGGCATTGAAGCCGGGCGGCGCGTCCCCAAATGGATTCGTAATGCGTGTTGCATGTGGCCTTACTTTTAGGAGGTGATATGAAATTCTGGAGCGATTCTTTCAAGGACGGTGCCAACATCCCGGGCGAATTCGCCTTTGCGGTGATGGATCCCAAGACGCACGTGGCCCTTTCTGCCAATCGCAATCCGCACTTCGCCTGGAGCGATCTGCCGGCTGGCACCAAGTCGCTGGCGCTGGTGGTGCATGATCCCGACGTGCCTTCGCGCGGCGATGATGTGAACCAGGAAGGCAAGACCGTGCCGCTGGAACTGCCGCGTGTGGATTTCTATCACTGGACGCTGGTGGACATTCCGGCGGGCGTGAGCGAAATCAAGGCCGGCCAGTTCAGCAACGGCGTGACCGCGCGCGGCAAGCCGGGTCCGGCGGTGCTGGGCGATGTGATGCCGGGCGCGCGCCAGGGCATCAACGATTACACCGGCTGGTTCGCCGGCGACGGCGACATGCGCGGCGACTACTTCGGCTATGACGGCCCCTGCCCGCCGTGGAACGATGCGCTGGTGCACCGCTACATCTTCACGCTGTACGCGCTGGACGTGGAACAGCTGCCCGTGGTCGGCAACCTGGAAGGTTCGGTGGTGGTCACTGCGCTGCGCGACCATGTGCTGGATCAGGCGTCCCTCACCGGCCTCTACACCCTCAACCCCAACGCGGTACCGCGTAGCTGACCTGACTGCACTGCATGACCGACATCCTGCTGATCCGCCACGGCGAAACCGACTGGAACGTGGACAAGCGCCTGCAAGGGCATATCGACATCGGCTTGAATGAAGCCGGCCAGCGCCAGGTCCTGGCGCTGGGCGAGGCGCTGGCGGGGGAGGGCATCGATGCCGTCTTCGCCAGCGACCTGCAGCGTGCGCGCGATACGGCCCAGGCCGTGGCCGGGGCGGCGGGATTGGCGGTGCAGATCGATGCGGGTTTGCGCGAGCGCTGCTACGGCGGCTTCGAGGGCTTGCGCCATACCGAGATCGAAGCGCGTTATCCGGAGGCATATCGCCAGTGGAAGGCGCGCGAGCCGGACTTCCGCTATCCCGCCGGCGAGCGCATCGCCGAGACCATGCGCGAATTCTATGAACGTTCGGTGGCGGCCGTGCAGCGGGTGCTGGCTTCGGGCCGCTATCGCAAGGTGGCCATCGTCACCCATGGCGGCGTGCTGGAGTGCGTGCATCATTGGGCCAGTCAGACTTCCTTCGCCCAGCCCCGCACGTTTGACATCTTCAACGCCAGCGTCAATCGCCTGCACTGGGATGGCGAACGTGCCCACATCCGCTCCTGGGGCGAGATCGGGCATCTCCAGCGGGAGACGCTGGATGAGGTGGATCGCTGACTCTTTTCCTTTTCACAACCTGTGGTTTGTAAATTTAAAATACAAATTTAAATTTGTTTTGGCCAAATACAAACCACAATGCGTAAATGTGCGAAACAACGTATGATTTGTTTCACATCACTTCGTAGCGGGGTTGTATGAGTGAATTTCCTGTCCGTACGGGCCACCAGCTGCCACAGCTGCTGCAGGCCTACCGCAAGCAATCCGGCATGACCCAGACGGAGGTTGCCCGTCGTCTGGGCGTGACCCAGCAGAACCTGTCTTCGCTGGAGCGCAACGCTGACAAGGTCAGTGCCGACCGGCTGGTAGAACTGCTCAACATCCTGGGCGTCGAGCTGGTCCTGCGCAAGGCGGACGATACGCTCCCGAAGAGCGATATCCCCCCTTCCGACGACGCTTCATGGTGACCGCGCAGCGTCGCAAGCCCAGGGAGCTGGGCCTGTGGATGAATGGCAGTGTCGTTGGCTTGCGCCAATCGGCAGACAGCCTGCTGGCCTTCGTGAAATCGGCGTGAGATTCCCGTCGACTGATACTGCGAATTAGCATTTATCCAACAATCTCCGCTGCCCAATAAATAATCAGCCCCAAAGATGTAACCGCGCCCGATTCTTGTTGGGCGAGGCAGGCAATCGCGCTAAAATAGCGCCCTTCCCCGTATCTCCCCCTATCCACGTCGTGAACATTGGGCCCTATTCCCTGCGCAACAACGTGTTCGTCGCCCCCATGGCGGGTGTGACCGACCGTCCGTTCCGCCAGCTGTGCAAGCAGCTGGGGGCGGGCTATGCCGTCTCGGAAATGGCCGCGTCCGATCCGCGCCTGTGGCACAGCGAGAAGACCTCGCGCCGCATCAACCACGATGGCGAGATGGAACCCAAGGCGGTGCAGATCGCCGGGGCCGATCCCGTCATGCTGGCCGATTGCGCGAAGTACAACGTCGAGCGCGGGGCGCAGATCATCGACATCAACATGGGCTGCCCGGTCAAGAAGGTCTGCAACAGCTGGTGCGGTTCGGCCCTGCTGCAGGACGAGGAACTGGTGGCGCGCATCCTGGACGCGGTGGTCTCGGCGGTGGATGTGCCGGTGACCCTGAAATTCCGCACCGGCTGGAACCGCGCCAACAAGAACGCCCTCAAGATTGCCGCCCGCGCCGAGGCCGCCGGTATCGCCATGCTGACCCTGCACGGTCGCACGCGCGCCGACGGTTACAGCGGTGAAGCCGAGTACGAGACCATCGCCGCCGTGAAGGCCGCCGTGAAGATGCCGGTGGTGGCCAATGGCGACATCACCACGCCCGAGAAGGCGCGCGAAGTCCTGCGCCTGACCGGGGCCGACGCCGTCATGGTCGGTCGTGCCGCCCAGGGACGGCCCTGGATCTTCCGCGAGATCGATCACTTCCTGCGCACCGGCGAGCACCTGCCGGCACCGCTGGTGACCGAGGTGGCGCACCTCATGGATGAGCACCTGCAAGCCCACTACGCTTTTTATGGCGACTACCTGGGCGTGCGCACGGCACGCAAGCATATCGGCTGGTATGTGCGCGACCTGCCGGGCGGCGAGACCTTCCGCCGCAGCATGAACCGCATCGAAGACTGCGGCCAGCAGTTGCAGGCGGTGCGGCAGTTCTTTGCCGAGCAGGCCGTGCATGGCGATCGCCTGCAATACGGACTGGCCGACGAGGTAGCCCTGGCCGCCTGAAGCAACACCGCAGGACGGCAGGACAGCACGACAGGACAACAAGGGTATCGGATGCGCTCGCGCAAGCAGCAACAGCGGCGCAATTGATCAACAACACGGCATCGCCACGCACCATCGCGCCCGCGGGAAAACGGCGCATTCAGGTTTGCGGGGTGACACCGACAAGAACAGAAGCAGCAGAGCAATGAGCAAAGAAAGTATTGAGGATGTCGTCAAGAAGAGCCTGGAAAAATATTTCCGGGATCTGGGTGAACAGCTACCGACCAATGTCTACGACATGGTGCTGGCCACGGTCGAAAAACCGGTCTTCGAGACCGTGATGGCGCGCGCCGAGGGTAACCAGTCCCAGGCCGCCGAGATCCTCGGCATCAACCGCAACACGCTGCGCAAGAAGCTGCAGCAGCACGGCCTGCTGTAGCCGCCACCAGCCCTGCCGGCGTGCCAGAGCGGGCGCCGGGAGGGTGCGCGGGTGCAGCTTCCTTCCACGGTTTTTCAGGTTTCCTTTTCCTTACCAGTCTTGCCTACCATGATCAAACAAGCACTCATTTCCGTATCCGACAAGGCAGGCGTGCTCGACTTCGCGCGCGCGCTGTCCGCCATGGGCGTCAACATCCTGTCCACCGGCGGCACCGCCAAGCTGCTGGCCGACAATGGCGTGCCGGTCACCGAAGTGGCCGACTACACCGGTTTCCCGGAAATGCTGGATGGCCGCGTGAAGACGCTGCATCCCAAGGTCCATGGCGGCATCCTGGCCCGTCGCGATTTCCCCGAGCACGTGGCTGCCCTCGAACAGCACGGCATCCCCACCATCGACATGGTGGTGGTGAACCTGTACCCGTTCCAGCAGACCGTGGCCAAGGATGAGTGCTCGCTGGAAGATGCGATCGAAAACATCGACATCGGCGGCCCGGCCATGCTGCGTTCCTCGGCCAAGAACCACAAGGACGTGATCGTCATCTGCGATCCCACCGATTATGAAGGCGTGCTGGCCGAGCTGAAGTCCGGTGGCGACCTGCCCTACGAAAAGCGCTTCGCGCTGGCCAAGAAGGTCTTCGCCCACACCGCGCAATACGATGGCGCCATCACCAATTACTTCACCGCACTGGGTGAAGACAAGCAGCACAGCACCCGCAGCGCCTATCCCTCGACCCTGAACCTTCATTTCGAGAAGGTCCAGGACATGCGCTACGGCGAGAACCCGCACCAGAGCGCTGCCTTCTACCGTGACATCAAGAAGGTCGATGGCGCGCTGGCCAACTACACCCAGCTGCAGGGCAAGGAACTGTCCTTCAACAACATCGCCGACGCCGATGCTGCCTGGGAATGCGTCAAGAGCTTCGATCCGGCCACGGAAGCGGCCTGCGTCATCATCAAGCACGCCAATCCCTGCGGCGTGGCCATCGGTGCCCACCCGCTGGAAGCCTACAGCAAGGCCCTGCAGACCGACCCGACCTCGGCCTTCGGCGGCATCATCGCCTTCAACCGCGAAGTGGACGCGGCAGCGGCCGAAGCCGTGGCCAAGCAATTCCTGGAAGTGCTGATTGCCCCGTCTTTCAGCGCCGAAGCCAAGCAGATCTTCGCTGCCAAGCAGAACGTGCGCCTGCTGGAAATCCCGCTGGGCACCGGTCTGAATGGCTACGACTTCAAGCGCGTCGGCGGTGGCCTGCTGGTGCAGTCGCCGGACGCCAAGAACGTGCTGCTGGCCGATGTGAAGGTGGTCAGCAAGAAGCAGCCGACCCAGCAGCAATTGCAGGACCTGATGTTCGCCTGGCGCGTGGCCAAGTTCGTCAAGTCCAATGCCATCGTCTTCTGCGGCAATGGCATGACCTTGGGCGTCGGTGCCGGCCAGATGAGCCGTATCGATTCCGCGCGCATCGCCTCCATCAAGGCGCAGAATGCCGGCCTGACCCTGGCCGGTTCGGCCGTGGCGTCGGATGCCTTCTTCCCGTTCCGCGATGGCCTGGATGTGGTGGTCGATGCCGGTGCCACCTGCGTCATCCACCCGGGTGGCTCCATGCGCGACCAGGAAGTCATCGATGCGGCCAATGAGCGTGATGTCGTCATGCTGCTGACGGGGACACGTCACTTCCGTCACTGATCGTCAGTGTTTGCTGCAACAAAAACGCCCGGCTGCATGCCGGGCGTTTTTCGTGGTGCACACTCTTGCAGCAGCAAGGCTGCGCATGGACCTGCCGGTGGCGCTTATCCCGATTGACCGGCATCCGGCGGTGTGTCGTATTCTGGATCTGTTCCAAGTGCTTCGAGTCGAGCACAATTCCATTTCCCATCCAATGCCGCCTGGTAGAGCATCCCCAAGGTCAGCGGGGTCCGCTCATACTTGGCCCGCTTTTTCTTGGACAAAGCCATGTGGATCACCTCGATGAGATTGAATCCCTCGCCGAGGAAATATCGATCGAAACGATAGTCCCCAGGATCGATGGAAAACGCCGCGAAGTAGCGATCAATGAAGTCAGCGGCTTCATCGCCGGTGAGGTGCATGTCTCCGGTCAGCGTGGTGGCTCTTCCCAGCGCCTTTGTGGGGCTGGTTCCGTGTTTCTGGCGAATCCACGCTTCAACGTATTCCCACGTCAGATCGTTCATATCGAGTGCGTTGTCGTTATGCGGCCGGCCGGCTTCAGCTGTTCTCGCTGATCATCCCTTCATGGATGGCAATGCGCGTCAAGGCCGCCTCAAACCGCTGCCGCGATTCCGAGGTCAGCTGCTGCAGGTATTGATGCAATTGTGCGTCAGCCACGTTGCGGTTGGCGCATTGCGCGCTGTAGCGCTCGAACTGCGACAGCTGCATCAGCAATTCCGCCACGTGGCGCGGGCACTCGCAGGCCACCGTGGTGGACTGGTTGGCAAAGGCGATCAACTCATTGTCATCCCAGCGGCGCGGCGGCAGGGCCTTGTCGCCTGCCTCTTCGTCGCGCGCCGGTGACGACAGCGCCGCCAGGCCGCGCAGCCATTGCAGGATCACCACATCAGGCTGCGGCGCACGCAGCAGGCTGATGCCTACCGCCGCTAGCGTCTCGCACACCGCTTCACTGGCAAATCCATAGAGCACCGCCATGGGCAGCCCGCTCAGGGCCGGCGCCGAACTCTCCAGCGCGCCCAGCCAGCCGGCGTGCAACTGCGGCTCGTGCAGCAGCAGGGCATCCACTTCTTCCCGCTTCAAGGCCATGGCCGCCTGTTCGATGCTCTCGAACGGACCCAGCAACTGCAGCGGACGCCCCAGGCGCTGCAGCAGGCCGGGTTTGTCCAGGCGCTGCGCCAGGGTGGAGCCGATCACGGCCAGCCGCCACTGGCCCTGCACCGCTTCCGGTGGCGTCGGGCGGGCTGCGTGCAGTTCCGCATGGGTGGCCGCCACTTGCTGCAGCTGATCCATATCCAGTCCGGCCAGGCTGCCGATGGCGTGGCCCAGTTCGGTCAACTGCCGGATCAGCGCCAGCCGCCGCACATCGGCTTCCGAATACAGGCGCTGGCCGCTCGGTGACAGCTGGCCCTGGGTCAGCGCATAGCGGCGCTCCCACACCCGCAGCGTGGCCACCGGCATGCGCAGCATGCGCGCCACCGCGCCAGTGCGGCGCAAGGCTTCGCCAGCAGGTTTGTCGGCCGCAAGGGCCGGGGAAGAGGTCGATTGCGCAAGGCTCATGATGGGCTCCGGTGAATCATGTTTGACACAGATTATAGACGCTAATTTGGCGTCATGAGTCAAGTGTGACGCATTTATTCAGTACAATCCTGAGTCATGAAACAGAAAAGCCAAGTCACCGGACATCGCGGCAACAAGGCGCACTTGCCCAGCAAGCCCTGCGCCGTGTGCGGCCTGCCCATGACCTGGCGGCGCGCCTGGGCCAAGAACTGGGACGAGGTCAAATACTGTTCCGAAGCCTGCCGCCGCAAGCGCGCCCACCCTGGCCTTTGAGGAGTCGAGCCATGTATCGCAAACATCAATTCGACCTGGTGCTGGATACCCCTTCCCTGGAAGACGCACCCGCTGCTGCACCCGCCACCTCTGCTGTCGTCGCTGCGGTCCCCACGCCGCGACCGCTGGCGCTGCTGCCCCTGCTGCCGACCCTGGCCGCCGCGCGCGAGCGCATTGCCGCCGTGCGTCCCGGCGCCTATGCCCGCACCCGCAACAGCCTCGATGGGGCGGTGACTGGCTTGTCGCCCTATCTCACGCACGGCTTCGTCAGCCTGCGCGAGGTGCTGGCGGGCGTGTGCAGCCGCCAGGCGCTGGACGTGCAGCACAAGTTCGTCTATGAGCTGGGCTGGCGCGCCTTCTATCGCTACGTGTGGGCCAGGCGCGGGGCGCGCATCTTCGATTCACTGCACGCCGGCCCGCTGCCGGAGTCGGCCTATGCGCGCGAACTGCCGGCCGATATCCGCGAAGCTGCCACCGGCCTGCCGGTGATCGACCAGGCCGTGCGCACCCTGTATGCCACCGGCACCCTGCACAACCACGCGCGCATGTGGCTGGCCAGCTATGTGGTGCATCTGCGCAAGGTGCATTGGCGCGCGGGGGCGGACTGGATGGTCGGCCATCTGCTGGACGGCGACCTGGCCAGCAATCACCTGAGCTGGCAGTGGGTGGCCGGGACCGGCAGCCACAAGCCTTATCTGTTCAATGCCGAGAACGTGGCCAAGTACGCCCCGGCCGAGTGGCACAGCCCAGGCACGGTGGTAGACACCTCATATGAAGTGTTGGGCGAAATCGCCCTCAATCCCGACCCGGTGGCCGCCGAACCCGCCCAGCGCGCGCGGGAACGCTGCAAGGAGCCGGCCCTGCTGCCGGTGCCACCTGAACATTTGGGCAGTTTGACCCCGGAGGCGCAAGCCGTGGCCGGACGCGATGTCTGGCTGGTCCATCCGTGGAGCCTGGGCGAGTTGCCCGCCGATCTGCCGGCTGACACCATAGTGGTGGGACTGTATCTGTCTGACTTCCATCTGCTCTGGCCGTGGGACCAGCGCCGTTGGGAGTTCGTCGGTGCGCGCATGCGCGAGCTGACCTCGCTGTGCTGGCACGGCGACGCAGCCACTGTCGGCCGTGCCCTCAAGACTGCCCGCAGCGTTCGCTGTGTGGCCGATCCGCATCTGGCCCCCTGGTTGCCGCTGTGGGCGCAATGCGTGGCGGCACCGGAACTGTTCCCGGTGGTGGACAAGCCCAGCGACCTGTTCACCCAGTGGTGGCGTCGCAGCACGCAAGGCCTGCAGAGCGCCGCCGAGCTGTTGGCGCGCACCGAGCGCAAGGAGCGGCGCGATGGCGGAGCCTGACCCTGACCCTGACCCTCGTCCGCCACAGGAAGAGATTACCGTGCTGTATGACGGTGCCTGTCCGCTGTGCCGGCGCGAGATCGGCGTGTACCAGCGCGGCGCGGAGGATGCCCCGCTGCGCTTTTGCGATATCAGCCGCACGGATGTGCCCGCCACAGAGCTTCCTGCGGGCATGACGCGCGAGCAGTTGCTGGCGCGCTTCCATGTGCGTCGCGCTGATGGCGTGGTCTTCAGCGGTGCCGAGGCCTTCGTGCAGTTGTGGGCCACCTTGCCGGGATGGCGCTGGCTGGCCCGGCTGGCGCGTCTGCCCGGCATGCTGTGGCTGATGGAGCGCAGTTATCGCGGCTTCCTGCGCGTGCGTCCGGCGGTGCAACGGCTGGTGGTGCGGCTCGAACGCCGTCAGGACCGAGGCTGACATGAGCGTCGGCCTGGTCTGGTTCAAGCGCGACCTGCGCTTGCGCGATCACGCGGCGCTGGCCGAGGCCGCGCGGTGTGAGCGTGCGTTTGCGGTCTTCATCATCGAGCCCGCATGGTTGCAGAGTTTTGAATGCGATCCGCGTCACGTGGATTTCCTGTTGCGTTCCCTCGCCCCCTTGCAGATCGAATTGAAGCAACGCGGCCTGCCTTTGCTTCTGCGCATTGGTGAGGCGGTGCAGGTATTGGAATCCCTGCGTCGCGAATGGGGCGTGACCCATCTCTTCAGCCACGAAGAAACCGGCCCTGCCTGGAGCTATGCCCGCGATATTTCGGTGAACCGCTGGAGCCGCATCCAGGGCGTGCAGTGGCAGGAGTTTCCGCAAACCGGCGTGGTGCGCCGCCTGCGCAGCCGTGATGGCTGGGCCGCGCGCTGGGTGCAGCGCATGGAGGCGGTGCAGATTGCCAATCCTGGCGGCTTTCGTGCGCCGCAAGGGATGCAGCCCGACAAGCTGCCCACATTGACCGCACTGGGTTTGCCCGAGGTGCGCCTGCAACCGCCCGCCGGCGAGGCGGCAGCGTGGGATACGCTGCGCGCCTTCCTCGGTGGCGGCGGGCGCGATTACCGGCGCGGCATGTCCAGTCCGCTGACCGCACCCGACGCCTGCAGCCGGCTCAGCGCGCATCTGGCCTTCGGTACCATTTCCATGCGCAGCGTGCACCAGGCTACCGAGCTGGCCATCGAACACACGGCCGACCGCGAGCTGGCCTATGGCCTGCGCGGATTCTCCAGTCGCCTGCGCTGGCATTGCCACTTCATGCAGAAGCTGGAAGATCAGCCCGATATCGAATGGCGCAATGTGGCGCGTTCGCTCGATGGCTTGCGTCCCGGCGATGGCGGGCCGTGGGGTGCGGAGGCGCAGGCGCGTTTCGATGCATGGTGCGAAGGACGTACCGGCTATCCCATGATCGATGCCTGCATGCGCCAGCTGTGCGCCACCGGCTGGCTCAACTTCCGCATGCGCGCCATGCTGGTCAGCTTTGCCGCCTATCACCTGTGGTTGCACTGGCGTGCGCCGGGGCTGTTTTTGGCGCGGCAGTTCCTGGATTTCGAACCGGGCATCCACTGGAGCCAGATGCAGATGCAATCCGGCACCACCGGCATCAACACCCTGCGCATCTATTCGCCGGCCAAGCAGGCGCGCGATCATGATCCGCTGGGCGAGTACGTGCGGCGCTGGGTGCCGGAACTCGGCACGGCGGCTTATCCCGACCCCATCGTGGACGAGAAGACGGCGCTCAAGCAGGCCAAGGATGCTCTCTACGGCCAGCGCAGCAGCAGTACCGCGCGGGCGGAAGCCGATGCCATCCAGGACAAGCACGGCTCGCGCAAAAGCGGCCTGCCCTCGACCACCCAGCGCCGCACGCGCCAGAAAATGCCGGATCCGGGGCAGGGCGTCTTGTTCTGACGCGGGATGCCCGCCTGATCGGTTAGACTGGCGGGCATGAAAATCCTCGGTATCGACCCTGGCTTGCGCACCACCGGTTTCGGGGTCATCCACAAGCAGGGCAACACGCTCTCCTATATCGCTTCCGGCACCATCAAGACGCCGGATGGCGACCTGCCTTCACGCCTGAAGGTGATCCTGGCCAGTGTCGGCGAAGTGGTGAAGTCGTATGCACCGGACTGCGCGGCCATCGAAAAAGTGTTCGTCAACGTCAATCCGCAATCCACCCTGCTGCTGGGGCAGGCGCGCGGCGCGGCCATTTGCGCGCTGGTGGCAGCCGACCTGGCGGTAGCCGAATACACCGCCTTGCAGGTCAAGCAGGCCGTAGCCGGCCACGGACGCGCCCAGAAGGCGCAGGTGCAGGAGATGGTGGCGCGGCTGCTGAAGCTGCCCGGCCTGCCGGGCACCGACGCCGCCGATGCGCTGGGCGTGGCGATCTGCCATGCGCATGGGGGAGGGGTCTTGTCGGACCTCGGCGCGCTGGCCCCGGCGCTGGCGCGCAAGGGCATCCGCATGCGCGGCGGGCGTCTGGTCGGTTAGTTTTTTTTCTTGAAGAGGGACAGCACGCGCTGCGCCAGCTTCACCACCACCAGCACCACTGCCCCTGCGACCACGCCGAAGAGGGCATTCAAGACCGCCGGGGTGATCGCCCCGAGGATCGGTCCGACGACCGCGATAGCCTCCACTGCTTGCGCTGCCGCCTCGATGGCGTGATGCGCGAAGGGCAGGCCGTGGGTCAGGATGCCGCCGCCGACCATGAACATGGCAATCGTCCCGATCACCGACAGACTGCGCATCATCTTCGGTGCGGCCGCCAGGACTGCCCGGCCGATACCGGCCTTGAAGCGTCCCCAGGCGCTCGCGCCCGCATGCTGCACCAGATAGAGGCCGCCGTCATCGAGCTTGACGATACCGGCCACCAGCCCATACACGCCCGCCGTCATGATCAGGGCAATGCCCACCAGTACCGTGATCTGCTGCTGCAGGGGCGCACCGGCGACGGTACCCAGGGTGATGGCGATGATCTCGGCCGAGAGGATGAAGTCGGTGCGCACGGCATCCTTGATCTTTTCCTGCTCGTAGACCAGCGGATCGACGTCCTCCGCCGCCTTGGCCGCGACTTCATGATGCTCGTCATCGTGCGGAAGATACTTGTGGGCCAGTTTCTCGAAGCCCTCAAAGCAGAGGAAAGCGCCCCCCAGCATCAGCAGCGGCGTCACCGCCCAGGGGATGAAGGCACTGATGGCCAGCGCCGCCGGTACCAGGATGGCCTTGTTCTTCAACGAACCCTTGGCGACCGCCCAGACCACAGGCAATTCCCGCTCGGCGCGCACGCCCGCGACCTGCTGGGCATTGAGGGCCAGGTCGTCGCCCAGCACGCCGGCCGTCTTCTTGGCGGCCACCTTGGTCATCAGGGAAACGTCATCGAGCACGGTGGCGATGTCGTCAATCAATGCAAAAAAGGCGCTACCGGCCATGTTTTTCCTTTGTCTTCATCTCTGCGGGGTGGCTTGGATACTGTTTATCCGAACAGTGCTGTATCATCGCGGGATTATCACAGAAGCTGCCTCCCACGCACATCCCTGACGCCATGATCGGTCGCCTCTCCGGAATTCTTCTAGAAAAAATCCCCCCGAACCTGCTGGTCGACTGCCAGGGCGTCGGTTACGAAGTGGCCGTGCCCATGAGCACCTACTACAACCTGCCGGGCCTGGGCGAGAAGGTCACGCTGCTGACCCATCTGGCCATCCGGGAGGATGCGCACATCCTGTTCGGGTTTGGGACCGCCGAAGAACGCAATACGTTCAAGGAGCTCATCAAGATTTCCGGCGTGGGCGCGCGCACGGCGCTGTCCATCCTGTCCGGCATGTCGGTGGCCGACCTGGCCCAGGCCGTGACCCTGCAGGAAGCCGGCCGCCTGACCCGCGTGCCCGGCATCGGCAAGAAGACCGCCGAACGCCTGCTGCTGGAACTGAAGGGCAAGCTCGGTGCCGATCTTGGCGCGGTGGCCGGCGTGGTCCACAGCGACGCCTCGGCCGACATCCTCAATGCCCTGCTGGCGCTGGGCTATTCGGACAAGGAAGCGACCCTGGCCATGAAGCAGGTGCCCAAGGACAGCAGCGTCTCGGACGGCATCAAGCTGGCCCTGAAGGCGCTCTCCAAGGGCTGAGCCCGGCCAGACAAGGATTAGAGCATGAGCATCCAGACCGACGATTTCTCCGAACAGCGCATCATCTCCGCCACCCCGGCCTCGGCCAACGAGGAAGCCGTCGAGCGCGCCCTGCGGCCCAAGCAACTGGACGAATATGTCGGCCAGGAAAAGGTGCGATCCCAGCTCGAAATCTTCATCTCGGCTGCCCGCAAGCGCGGCGAGCCGCTCGACCACACCCTGCTGTTCGGCCCGCCCGGCCTGGGCAAGACCACCATGGCCCACATCATCGCCCGCGAGATGGGCGTGAACCTGCGCCAGACCTCGGGCCCCGTGCTGGAGCGCGCCGGCGACCTGGCCGCGCTGCTGACCAATCTCGAAGCCAATGACGTGCTCTTCATCGACGAGATCCACCGCATGTCGCCGGTGGTGGAGGAAATCCTCTACCCGGCACTGGAGGATTATCAGATCGACATCATGATCGGCGAAGGCCCGGCCGCCCGTTCGGTGCGCCTGGACCTGCAGCCTTTCACGCTGGTCGGTGCCACTACCCGCGCCGGCATGCTGACCAATCCGCTGCGCGACCGCTTCGGCATCGTCGCCCGGCTGGAGTTCTACACCCCGCCCGAGCTGGCCCGCATCGTCACGCGCAGCGCCGGCTTGCTCAATGCCCCCATCGTCGAGGAGGGCGCGCTGGAAATCGCCCGCCGCAGCCGGGGCACGCCGCGGATTGCCAACCGCCTGCTGCGCCGCGTGCGCGACTATGCCGAGGTCAAGGGGGAGGGCCGCATCACCCGCGAGATGGCCGATGCCGCCCTGGTGATGCTGGACGTGGACCCGGTCGGCTTCGACCTGATGGACCGCAAGCTGCTGGAGGCAGTGCTCTTCAAGTTCGGCGGCGGCCCGGTCGGGCTGGACAACCTGGCGGCGGCCATCGGTGAAGAACGCGACACCATCGAAGACGTGCTGGAGCCCTACCTGATCCAGCAAGGCTACCTGCAGCGCACCCCGCGCGGGCGCATCGCCACGGGCCTGGCCTATCAGCATTTCGGCGTGACCGCGCCGCAAACCGGCCCGAACGGTGAACTCTGGGGGGCATGAGCTCTGCCATTCTCAAGCTGGATAGCACTGTTGCAGCCACTGAAAAACAGCATGACGCGGAGCAGGTCAATCTGATGAATTTTTTGTCAGATCTCGTATAAAAGCGAGTTTTTGCTTGTGCAAAAATTAATCGTCATCGACAATGGATAGCTATTCACTATCTTTCGATGTGAGCCCTCCATGCTAATGTCGAGCCAAGCCCTCCGCTACGCGCATCAGTTGCTGGATGCCCGCGCTCAGTCCCGCATCATCCCGCGCATTTCCGAGTCCGAGCCGCTGTCGGTCGAAGACGCCTACGAAATCGCCCACAACATCCGCAATATCCGCGTTGCCCAAGGCGAGCAGCCTATCGGCCGCAAGATCGGCTTTGTGGTGCGCAAGAACTGGGAGCGCTACGGCATCATCGATGAAGCGCGCATTCCAACCTGGGCACCGATGTACGACGCCACGGTCCGCTTCGCCGAGGACAACTACGGCGCGCAATCGCTGACCGGGGCCGTGCAGCCGCGTATCGAACCCGAGATCGTCTTCAAGCTCGGCAAGACCCCGGCCCCCGGCGCATCGCTGCTGGAGCTGGCCGATTGCCTGGAGTGGATGGCGCATGGCTTCGAAATCGTGGTCTGTCCCTTCCCCAACTGGGAATTCACGGTAGCCGATTCAATTGCCGCCTTCGGGTTGCATGGCACCCTGATCGTGGGCGAGCCGCACGTGCTGTCTTCGGCGACCAAACACCACCTGCCGCAGATCCTGGCCAGCGCCAGCGTATCCCTGTCCTGCAACACGGAGTCGTCCAGCGTGCTGCGTGCCGCCGGCTTCTGCAATGACGAGATGGACAGCCCCCTGCACGCCCTGTGGCACCTGCACCAACTGCTGCAGAAGCAGACCCGCTTCCGCCAGCTGCAGGCCGGCGAGATCATCAGCACCGGGACGTGGACCGACGCCTGTCCCATCGAACCCGGCCAGACCTGGACCACGGCTTTCTCGGGCGTGACCCTGCCGGGCCTGACCGTGTCCTTCGTCTGACACGGGCGAACGCGCACTGATGGCGATCTGGGTGGATGCCGATGCCTGTCCGGGTGTCATCAAGGACATGCTGTTCCGGGTGGCCGACCGCACCACGATCATCGTGACGCTGGTGGCCAACCGCCCCTTGCGCACACCGCCTTCGCGTTACATCAAATCCATGGTGGTGCCGGCCGGCTTCGACGTGGCCGACAAGGAAATCGCCCGCCAGTGTGAACCCGGCGACCTGGTCATCACCGCCGACATCCCGCTGGCCGCCGACGTGGTGGCCAAGGGCGCGCTGGCGCTCAATCCGCGCGGCGAGCTCTATACGGCCCAGAACATCGGCCATCACCTCAGCACCCGCAATTTCATGGAAGAGCTGCGCAGCAGCGGCGTCGAGACCGGCGGCCCGGCCGCCTTCAGCGCCAGCGACGGCCGCGCCTTCGCCCGCGAGCTGGACCGTTACGTGCTCAAAGCTTCACGTCCGGCCTGACGCGCCGGCGTTACTGCTCCCGCAGCCAGGTCTGGGTGCGGCCCAGCATGGGCATGCCGACATAACCGCGCACATTGAGCTTTTGCCCGTCGTCGACCACCGTCAGCTTGCTCTTGTAGACCTTGCCATTGGCCGGATCGATGATCTGACCGCCGTTGTACTCCTCGCCGTCCTTCTTCAGGCCCGACAGGATGGTCATGCCGATGACCGGCTTGTCCTTGAGCTCGCCTTCACACTTCTGGCAGACAGGGTTCTGGTCTTCTTCCGGCGCACGGAACAGCTTCTCGATCTTGCCGCTCAGTTCGCCATTGTTCTCGCTGATGCGGATGAGCGCCTTGGGCTTGCCGGTGGCGTCATCGATGCTCTTCCACAAGCCCACCGGCGAGCCATCGGCCCAGGCGGCAGCACTGGCCAGCAAAGTGGCGGCCAGCAGCGACAGCGTGGCCAGGCGGGAAGGGGAGGAAATACGGTTCATGCTGGTCTCCTGTTATCAAGTCGAATGCCATAAAAAAGCACGATTGTTCTAATTTTTTCGATCCAGTCTAGACAAGCCCGCGCCGCAAGGCAAGCAGAAAAAACAAAAGCCGCCGTCCCTTGAGGGACGACGGCTTCATGAAGAAACAGGCTGGCTTACTTGAGCTTGGCCAGCTGTTCCTTCACCTTTTCCAGCGTAGCGCTGAAGTTGGCGACACGCTCCTTCTCCTGCGCCACCACGGCTTCGGGCGCACGGGCCACGAAGCTTTCATTGGACAGCTTGCCATTGGCCTTGGCGATCTCGCCGGTCAGGCGAGTGACTTCCTTGCCCAGGCGTTCACGTTCGGCGGCCACATCGATTTCCACCTTCAGCATCAGCTTGACTTCGCCGACGATGGCCACCGGTGCCGGCGACTCCGGCAGTTGCTGCACCACCGTGGCTTCCGACAGGCGCACCAGCCCTTGCAGGTAAGGCAGGAAGGATTCCACGGCCGACGCATCGGCGGCTTCCACGATCAGCGGCACGCGCAGCGACGGCGCCAGTTGCATCTCGCCGCGCAGGTTGCGGCAGGCATCGGTGTAGGCCTTGAACTGGGCGACCCAGGCTTCGGCATCGGTATCGATCTTTTCCAGGTCGGGACGCGGATAGGCCTGGCGCATGATGGAATCGCCCGCCGGATCCGGCTTGCGATCGGTCAGCGGGGCCACGCTTTGCCACAGCTGCTCAGTGATGAACGGCAGCACCGGATGGGCCAGGCGCAGCACGCTTTCCAGCACGCGCAGCAGGGTGCGGCGGGTGGCGCGCTGTTGCGCTTCATTGCCGCTCTGGATCTGGGCCTTGGCCATTTCCAGGTACCAGTCGCAGTACTCGTCCCAGACGAACTTGTAGATGGCGGTAGCGATGTTGTCGAAGCGGTAGTCGGCAAAGCCCTTTTCGACTTCGGCCTCGGTACGCTGCAGCAGCGACACGATCCAGCGGTCAGCCTTGGAGAACTGCAGCTTTTCCTTGTCGCAGACACCCTTCTCGTGGCCGTCGAAACCGCAGTCCTGGCCTTCGGTATTCATCAGCACGAAGCGGGTGGCATTCCACAGCTTGTTGCAGAAGTTGCGATAGCCTTCGCAGCGGTTCAGGTCGAAGTTGATGTTGCGTCCCAGGGTCGCCAGTGAGGCGAAGGTGAAGCGCAGCGCATCGGTGCCGAAGGCCGGAATGCCGTCCGCAAATTCCTTGCGGGTAGCCTTCTCGATACTGGCCGCCTGCTTGGGATTCATCAGGCCGACGGTGCGCTTGGCCACCAGTTCATCCACGCCGATGCCATCGATCAGGTCGATCGGGTCCAGGGTGTTGCCCTTGGACTTGGACATCTTCTGGCCAGACGCATCGCGCACCAGGCCGTGAACGTAGACGGTATCGAAAGGCACCTTGCCGGTGAAGTGCGTGGTCATCATGACCATGCGCGCCACCCAGAAGAAGATGATGTCGAAACCCGTCACCAGCACCGACGACGGCAGGAACAGCTTGTAGTCCGGCGTTTCTTCCGGCCAGCCCAGGGTGGAGAAGGGCACCAGCGCGGAAGAGAACCAGGTGTCGAGCACGTCTTCATCGCGCTTGACGTCCTTGCCGCCGGCTTGCTTCTTCGCTTCTTCTTCGGTGCGGGCGACGTAGATGCCGCCATCCTCGTCGTACCAGGCCGGGATCTGATGGCCCCACCACAGTTGGCGCGAGATGCACCAGTCCTGGATGTTGTTGAGCCATTGGTTGTAGGTGTTGGTCCAGTTCTCGGGGACGAACTTGATCTCGCCCGAGGAGACTTTTTCCAGCGCGGTTTCGGCAATCGACTTGCCGGGGAAGAAGGTCCCTTCCGGTGCCGGCTTGCTCATGGCGACGAACCACTGGTCGGTCAGCATCGGCTCGATCACCACGCCGGTACGGTCGCCACGCGGCACCATCAGCTTGTGCGGCTTGACCAGTTCCAAGAGGCCCAGCGCGTCCAGGTCGGCCACGATCTGCTTGCGCGCCTCGAAGCGGTCCAGGCCCTGGTACTTCTCGGGCGAGTTCTCGTTGATGGTGGCCTTCAAGGTGAAGACGCTGATCATTTCCAGGTTGTGGCGTGCGCCCACCTGGTAGTCGTTGAAGTCGTGCGCCGGGGTGATCTTCACGCAGCCGGTGCCGAATTCCTTGTCGACGTATTCATCCTTGATGATGGGGATCTCGCGGCCCACCAGCGGCAGCTTGATCATCTTGCCCACCAGCGCGGCGTAGCGCTCGTCGGTCGGGTCTACGGCCACGGCGACGTCGCCCAGCATGGTTTCCGGACGGGTGGTGGCCACCACGATGTGGCCGCTGCCATCGGCCAGCGGGTACTTGATGTGCCACATGGAGCCGTCTTCTTCTTCCGACACCACTTCCAGGTCGGAGACGGCGGTGCCCAGCACCGGGTCCCAGTTCACCAGGCGCTTGCCACGGTAGATCAGGCCCTGCTCGTAGAGGCGCACGAAGACTTCGGTGACGGCCTTGGACATCTTCGGGTCCATCGTGAAGTATTCACGGGCCCAGTCGGTGGAGGCGCCCATGCGGCGCATCTGGCCGGTGATGGTGGAGCCGGATTTCTCCTTCCACTCCCACACCTTCTCGACGAATTTTTCACGGCCCAGGTCGTGGCGCGAGACCTTCTGCGCATCCAGCTGGCGTTCCACCACGATCTGGGTGGCGATGCCGGCGTGGTCGGTACCGGGGATCCAGGCGGTGTTGTAGCCGCGCATGCGGTGGTAGCGCGTCAGGCCATCCATGATGGTCTGGTTGAACGCGTGACCCATGTGCAGGGTGCCGGTCACATTGGGCGGCGGCAGCTGGATGGAAAACGAGGGCTTCTCCGCGTCGGTGGTGGCGGCGAAGTAACCGCGCTTTTCCCACTCCTCGCGCCAGAATTTCTCAATCTCGGCGGGCTCGAACGACTTGGCTAATTCCATGATTTGACGTGTGTTTTTGCGAAACCATCCATTATAAGGGAACGGCGCGCCAAACCGGCCAAGCGCAGCGTTGGCCGGGGCGCTGACGGGCAACCATTTTCTTTGCGGAAACAAAACGGGAGTCCTGAGACTCCCGTTGTTTAGTTGCTCGACCAGCTGCAGCAGCTGCTGTGGTTCAGTTCATGTCCATGAATCGGCCGGTGGCTTCGGAACGGTACTTCACGAGCGCCTTGTCGATGTCCTCGATCCAGACGCCTTCGGTGACCGCCATATGGTTTTCCGATGTTTCGATGTTGATCACGATGGGCATGTTCTTGTTCTGCACCACCAGATCAGTCGAGATCTGCGTTCCCACGCTGACGGCCCAGAAACCAGGGGTGAACCAGGCCCAGAACTTCTTCACATGGGCATCGATGACGATGGGGGCCTCGCCTGCGTCAGCAGCATTGGCCGCCACCTTGAAGCCGGCCTCTTGCAAGCTGGTGGTGATGTTCTTGCGCATCACCTGGCTCACCGTCATGCCATTTTCCAGCAGCACATCGCCCAGCGCCTTGCCGAAGCCGTTGCGCTTGCGACCGATCGCCCGCGCCTTGATCTCGGCGGTGCTTTTTGCAGAGCCCTCGAAGCCCAGCGAAGGAGTGCTCGGCGACGAGGGGGCATCTTCGAAGACGCGTTCATCGAAGACTTCCCGCAGCAATACCGTCTTGTTCTTGGAGGCCACTGCGGCCTTGGTGGCAGCGGCGCTTGATGGTTCGCTCAGCTTGATCTCGCTGCGACTGGTAGCGCAACCGGTCAGTACGATGGAAACGGCAAGCAGGACGCCGGCTTTGAACATCTGGAGTTGATTCATGATTCCCCTGATTCTTGGATTATTGAGGTTGATTTTCTCGCGATATAAGAAAATGTGGCGAGCCGTACTATACCTTCAGGTTAGGGCAACTGACGAGCTTGTATCGTTGGCTAGCTCAACGAATCGGGCTCAGCAGCGCCGGCTGGCCGAACTCCACCAGCTGGGCACCGGACTTTTCCAGATAGGTCTTCCAGAAACCGGCCAGCGCCTGCATGGTCTTGGGATCGCGATAGCTCTTGCTCTTCTTGCCATCCTCGGACAGCAGCCCGGCACCGATCACATACACGCGCGCCCCGCCGAAGTCGCCCAGCAGCTGATTCTGTTCGGCCAGCTGCATTTCCTTGGCCGGGTCGATCTTGCGCACGCTGTGGCCGCGGTCGGTGTAGAAACTGGACACCGAGGAATTCTCCAGCATGTCCGAGACCAGCAGCACGATGCGGTTGCGCGCCTTGGACTTGCGGCTCAGTTCGGCAATTGACTTGAGGCTGGCCAGCACGTCGGACTTGGCGATCTCGCCGCTGGTGCCATCGAAGGCAGCGCGCAAGGCCCCGCCGGCGACCTGCGCCGCCAGCTGGGGCTGGCGCGCCATGCACTGGTCGAACTTGGCCAGCGCAGTCTTGGAGACATCATTGCGGCGGCTGGCCTCCATCGGCGCATCCAGCTTGCCGGAGGCCAGCACTTCCGTGTAATGGCCCTGGGTATAGGCGGAGAAGGTGATGATCTGGAATGCATTGCCCCCTGCCAGGAAAGGCTTCAGGTTGTCGGCCACTGACTGTTTCAGACCGCCATCGAGCAGGGTGGTCTGGTCGATGACCACGAACAGTTCGGACTCCACGACAGCCGGGGCCGTCCCCACCAGCTTGTTGTCGTAGCAGGTCGGGATGGCATCGATGGCACCAGCCCAGGCGTTGCCGCCCAGCAGGCTGGTGGCCAGGACGAGGGCAGACCAGTTCCTCACAGCAGATCCTCCAGTTCGGCATCAGCCTCGCGTGCCTTGCGTTCGCGCTCGTCCTTGCGGCGCTTGAGTTCCTCCCGCACGGCCATGTTGAGTGCCTCGGGCAATTGCGCCATCAGTTTCTTCTTGGCTTCCTTGTCTTCACCGAGCGCATCCAGGCGCGCCATCACGTCCGGCAGGCTGTCGGTGCCCGCGGGGGCGGAAGGGGCTTGCACCACTGCAGCCACTGCCACCACGGCCGGTGCAGCCACCGGGGCGGCCGCTGCCGCAGGGTGGGCGGGAACGTGCAAGGGCGTCGCCTGCTGGGCCGCGACCGTCTGCGCAAAGTCGCGTTCGCTCTGGCGTTCGGCGGCATCGGCCAGGCGGGTCTGCTGCATGAAGTCGCGGAAGGTCTTGCTCAGGTGCTGGCCGGACGTGCCATGCGTGCTGTTGTGCATCATCATTTTCTGCTGCAGCGTGGCCAGGCTGGCCTGGGCGGTGTCGGCGATGCGGCGATAGTGTTCACGCACGGCGCTGTAGCTGGAATAGCGGCCGCTGCCGATGTCGCGATAGGCTTCGGCACTGTTCTCGCCGGCAAAGCCCCAGCGATAGCCGAAGATGACGCCCAGGATCTGCAGGAACACGAACACGAACGCCAGCACGATGAAGGTCGCCCAGCCGCCGTGACGATCAATGTCGGCCTCGTCGCTGACGGCCTTGCGGTCGGCGGCGCGGTTGGCGGCATCATCGTCGGCCGGCAGTCGCACATTGGTAGCGGACATGTCCAGGCTGCCCGCTGCGGAGCGTGCCGCATTGCCGGCCTGATTGCTGCTGAGTGTCACGCGTGCTTCCAGCTCGCGCTCCAGCACCTGGCCGCGGACGTAGGTCGCCAGGCTGGCCACCAGCAGCACGAAGATCACGGTCAGCACCGTGATCTTGTAGCTGGGGTGCGAGCCCACGCGGTTGCACAGCTGGGTGAAGGTGGGCTTGTGGTCGTCGCTGGATTGCGGGCGGGCCAGCGGAATGGTGCCGGTGAAGAGTTCCTGCTTGCGGCCTGCCTCGTTCCACTGGCGGCGCGCCAGGTTGACGCGCTCGGACTTGTACAGCTCATGTCCGGCCAGGTGGGTGAAGGCGACCAGGATCACCGAGATCAGAAAAGCGATACCGTAAGCCCCGGTCTGCTGCAGGTTCTCGCTGGCACCCGGCAGCGTGTAGCCCGCCAGCACGTAGGAGAAACCCATCGCTTCGACGAACACCATCGAGATCGTCAGCAGCCAGATCCAGTTGGGCGTGGCCTTGCGGCCGTTGTCGCCGGACTTGGTCAGATAGGTGACCTTTTCGTTGAAGTCATGCTCGTCCTGGATGTGGATGAATTTCTTGTATTCCAGGCACAGCGTGCTTTCGCCCTTGTGCCAGCCGGGCAGGCTGGAGTCTTCGTTGAGGTCGCGCGAGAGGCGGGCGATGCGGCCCACCAGCGGGAAGCGGACCCAGGTGTTGAACCACCACCATTTGACCTGCTCCCACAGGGTCATGATGACGACGGCTGCCATGAGAACGCTCACCACGCTCCAGGCCGCCAGTGGATAGGTGTCGAAGAATTCTTTCATTGAGGGGCTCCCCGGTTGATGTGTTGTGGTTGTCGGTGCTGGCTTACTGGTACATCCTGGGCTTGAAGTCGGCCGCATAGGGCGTGTTGGCGCGCAGGTAGACCAGGCGTCCAGCCCTGGCCGCGCTGCCACCACCGGCATCGAAGACGATGTCGGCGCACTGCATGCCGCCCTGGCCCTTGAGGAAGATGCGATACAGCAGGCCCTTGCTGCCCAGGTAGGTGTTGACCTCCGGCTGCAGCTGGACATCGGCCTTGGCCGACGTGCGGCGCGCCGCATCGTAGTTCTTGTAGACCTTGAACTCGGGCAGGTTGGCCAGCGTGCCGTCGCCCGCCAGCACGGCGATGCGGTTGATCACCACCTGATGGCCGTTGACCTGCTCGGTCCAGGTCTTGCCATACAGTCCTGGGATGTGTTCGCTGGTGCGATAGGCCTTGCCGTCAGCCAATGACTTGACGCCATTGGCTGCGCGCGGCCGGTCGCGCGTGCAGTCGGCCAGTACCGGCGGCTCATCGGCGTAGGCCGGGCTGATCAGCGAGAAGAAGGGGCGCTTGCCCTCGACCTTGCCGATGGCGGCCGTGTCGCTGGAGGCGATCAGCGGTGTGCCGCCAAAGTCGATCCAGTCGCCGCTGTCGGGCAACGCCGCTTTACGGGTGGATGCGCTGGCGGGTGCGTTCGCGGCAGGCGCAGACGCAGAGGTCTTCGGCGCAGGGGCAGTGGCTACCGCATCGCCTTTGCCGTCGTTGCGATTGTCCTTGGCAACGACGTCCGCACTCCTGGTAGTCCTGGCCGTGTTGTTCTTCGCGCTGGTGGCCGCACGCGTGCGCGGCACTCCTTGAGTTGCGGCTGCAGCGGTGACTCCGGTACTTGCACCGGACTGCGCGACGGTCGGTGCGTCGCTCTTTTCCTGGCGATAGAACTCCACGCGCGGACGACGCGCGGCGAGATAGTTGTCGAAGCTTGCCTTGTCGCTCAACTCGACGATTTCCACGCGGCGATTTCTGGATCGTCCGTCTTCGGTATCGTTGCTGGCGATCGGATAGAACTCGCCCGCACCCTGGAAATACAGGGAAGCCGCCGGTACGCCGTGCTCCTGCATGAAGCGCGACACTGCGCGGGCACGGCGCTCGGAGAGGTCGGCATTCAGGCGCGAGGAGCCGGTGTCGTCGGTGTGCCCGACCAGCAGCAGCTTGCGCTGGCTCATCTTCTCCAGGTATTGCTTGCGCAGGTTGGGATCCTGTATTTCGGCCGCGCTTTTGCGTATGTCGTAAGTGGCGGCAATCGCGGTGAAGTAATCGCGGGCACGCGCTGTGAGCTGATCGGAGTTGCTTTCGAAGTGGCCGCCGGCCCCGGCAGGATCACGGATCTCGACCACCGATCCCGCCGTCTCCTGTTTGGCCTTGGCGCTGTCGGTGGTGGTGATCGCTTCGCCCTTGTTGTCCAGCGCCGTGATCTGCAGGTCGAGCTGATACTGCTTCGCGATCTTGGACAACTCGCAGCGCCGCTTGTCCATGTCGTTGCCGATCAGGCCGCCGATGACGCCGCCCAGTGCGGCACCGACCAGCAGCCCCTTGTTGTCGCCGCCGACCTGGCGGCCCAGCAGTGCGCCGGCCAGCACGCCCACGCCGATGCCGATGTTGCGCGCGTTTTGCGAGCAGGGATCATCGCTGGCGAAGGTTTCCTTGAAGGAGGGTTTGCCGGTGGCCGGATCGACCGCGCAGCCCGAGACGAAACTTGCACCGATGGCCGCCACGAGCGTGCGCACCACCAGCGTCTTGCGACGAAGTGTCAAAGTCATGTTTCTTGTTTGCTGACGGCGCAGCGGGATCGCCGTATTTCTTCTTGCCAGTCGCGCATGCCCCCCAGCATGCACCCGGTCGGGTGCGACGCGTCGTCTGGTGTTGCGGTGGCAGCCGGCTGATACAGCCCCTGTGCCGGACTGCCTTTATCGTGCCCGCCTGGTTGGCGGCGGGCTGGATGGGGGTGACCGCAAGCGCTTGTTGCTTGTACTGCTTGCTCTGGTGCAACCCATTTTCTTTCCCGCCGAAAATATATCACGCAGAAAGTTTCTCGCTTGGCAGGATGTAATTATTTTTAATTATTAGTTAAATGAATGGCAAATAATTACTCGATTATCTTGATTTGTCGTTCCTGAATCTCATGCCGCAGGAGTTCAGTTTTCATGAAGCAGCGCTTGTCTCCGCTGGCCATCGGTGTAGAATCCGGTCCACGACAAGGACTGCACAAGCGGCCCGCGTCGCATCGCTAGGGGTCCTGGCACCGGAGCACATGCTCTGGCAGCCGGGTGAGAAATACCCTTGAACCTGATCTGGATAATGCCAGCGAAGGGAAGCAACCGGCAGCATGACGCACCCACGGTCCGCAGTACTCCACGCCGTTCGTCCTCTTCCGCAACCTCCTTTGCTGGCTCCGAGCCATGAGTCATCAAGCAAAGGAGCCGAAATGAATGCCAACCCGAAATTCCTGTCCGCGACGGCCACCGTCGACGAGGCAGCCGTCCAGCCTCTCCCGAATTCCCGCAAGATCTACGTGACCGGCTCGCGCCCGGACATCCGCGTGCCCATGCGCGAGATCAGCCAGGCCGACACGCCGGCCATGTTCGGTTCAGAAAAGAACCCTCCCATCTACGTTTACGACACCTCCGGTCCCTATACCGACCCGGACGTGAAGATCGACATCCGCGCTGGTCTCTCCACCCCGCGCCTGCCCTGGATCCTGGAACGCAACGACACCGAGGAACTGCCCGGTCCGACTTCCGAATACGGCCAGCAGCGCCTGAACGACCCGGCCCTGGCCGAGCTGCGCTTCAACCTGCATCGCAAGCCGCGCCGTGCCAAGGCCGGTGCCAACGTGACCCAGATGCACTACGCACGCCGCGGCATCATCACGCCGGAAATGGAATTCATCGCCATCCGCGAAAACCTGCGCCGCAAGGAGTACCTGGAGCAACTGAAGGCCTCCGGCCCCATGGGCAACAAGCTGGCCGACCTGATGGGACGCCAGCATCCCGGCCAGTCCTTCGGAGCGTCCATTCCCGCCGAGATCACTCCGGAATTCGTGCGTGACGAAGTTGCCCGCGGCCGTGCCATCATCCCCGCCAACATCAACCACCCGGAAGTCGAACCGATGATCATCGGCCGCAATTTCCTGGTCAAGATCAATGCCAACATCGGCAACTCGGCCGTCACTTCCTCCATCGGTGAGGAGGTGGAAAAGATGACCTGGGCCATCCGTTGGGGCGGCGACAACGTCATGGACCTCTCCACCGGCAAGAACATCCACGAAACCCGTGAATGGATCATCCGCAATTCGCCGGTCCCCATCGGCACCGTACCGATCTACCAGGCGCTGGAAAAGGTCAACGGCAAGGCCGAAGACCTGACCTGGGAAATCTTCCGCGACACCTTGATCGAGCAAGCCGAGCAGGGCGTGGACTACTTCACGATCCACGCCGGCGTACGCCTGCAATACGTGCCGCTGACGGCCAAGCGCATGACCGGTATCGTCTCGCGCGGTGGTTCCATCATGGCCAAGTGGTGCCTGGCGCATCACCGCGAATCCTTCCTCTACGAACACTTCGAAGAGATCTGCGAGATCATGAAGGCCTACGATGTCAGCTTCAGCCTGGGCGACGGCCTGCGTCCCGGCTCGATCTACGACGCCAACGACGAGGCCCAACTGGGCGAATTGCGCACCCTCGGTGAGTTGACCCAGATCGCCTGGAAGCACGACGTGCAGGTAATGATCGAAGGTCCCGGCCACGTGCCCATGCATCTCATCAAGGAGAACATGGACCTGCAGCTGGAGCAGTGCCACGAAGCCCCGTTCTACACCCTCGGCCCCTTGACTACCGACATCGCGCCCGGCTACGACCACATCACCTCCGGCATCGGCGCCGCGCAGATCGGCTGGTATGGCACGGCCATGCTGTGCTACGTCACCCCCAAGGAACACCTGGGCCTGCCCAACAAGACCGATGTGAAGGACGGCATCATCACCTACAAGATCGCCGCGCACGCCGCCGACCTGGCCAAGGGCCATCCGGGCGCGCAGATCCGCGACAACGCGCTGTCCAAGGCGCGCTTCGAATTCCGTTGGGAAGACCAGTTCAACATCGGCCTGGACCCGGACAAGGCGCGCGAATTCCACGACGAAACCCTGCCCAAGGATTCGGCCAAGGTGGCGCACTTCTGCTCCATGTGCGGCCCGCATTTCTGTTCCATGAAGATCACCCAGGAAGTGCGCGACTACGCCGCCAAGGAAGGCATCTCCGAGATCGACGCCTTGAAGCAAGGCATGCAGGTGAAGTCGGTCGAGTTCGTCAAGATGGGTGCCGAGATTTATTCGAAGCAGTAAGCCATGCAGATCGAACTGAACGGCAAGCCTCATCCGCTGCCTGACGGCGCCACGCTGGACCAGCTCATTGCCGGCCTTTCTCTGGCCGGCAAGGCGGTGGCGGTGGCGGTCAACCGCCAGGTGGTGCCCAGCGTGCAATGGCCTGCACGCACGCTGGCCGAGGCCGACAAGGTAGACGTAGTGCGCGCCATCGGGGGCGGATGAAAGATTGTTCCGCTGCGGCACGCCCGTGCCGCCAGCGGCCGCCTCCCGTGGCACGCAGCTCTCACAGACAAGGAATCGACATGAACATGAACGACGCCCCCCTCCTGAGCGAGGACAAGGGCCTGACCATCGCCGGCAAGACCTATCGCTCGCGCCTGCTGGTGGGCAGCGGCAAATACAAGGACCTCGACGAAACCCGCGCGGCGACGGTCGCCAGCGGTGCCGAGATCATCACGGTGGCGATCCGCCGCGTCAACATCGGCCAGGACCCGAATGCGCCCAGCCTGCTGGACGCGGTGCCGCCCTCCGAATTCACCATCCTGCCCAATACGGCGGGCTGCTACAACGCCGCCGATGCGGTCTACACGCTGCAACTGGCGCGTGAACTGCTGGGTGGCCACAAGCTGGTCAAGCTGGAAGTGCTGGGCGACGAGAAGACCCTCTTCCCCAACATGCCCGAAACGCTGAAGGCCGCCGAGACCCTGGTCAAGGATGGCTTCGACGTGATGGTGTATTGCAGCGACGATCCGATCCAGGCGCGCATGCTGGAAGACCTGGGGGTGGCCGCCGTCATGCCGCTGGCCTCGTTGATCGGCTCGGGCATGGGCATTCTGAATCCCTGGAATCTCTCGCTCATCATCGAACAGGCGCGTGTGCCGGTGCTGGTCGATGCCGGCGTGGGCACGGCCTCCGATGCGGCCATTGCGATGGAACTGGGCTGTGATGGCGTGCTGATGAATACGGCCATCGCCGGTGCACGCGATCCGATTCGCATGGCGCGCGCCATGAAGCTGGCGGTGGAAGCGGGCCGCGAAGCCTTCCTCGCGGGACGCATTGCGCGCAAGTTTGCCGCCTCGCCGTCGTCGCCGATGGCCGGCCGCGTGGCGTGAGCATGCAGGCAGCTTATCGCTCCACGCCGCCCTGCGTGCTGGTCTTCTCCGGCTCCGACCCCAGCGGCGGGGCCGGCATGCAGGCCGATATCCCGGCCATCACGGCACTGGGTGCGCATCCCCTGTCGGTGCCGACTGCATTGACGGTGCAGGACAACGTCAGCGTCTTCGCCGTGCATGCGCTCGATCCGGAACTGGTGCGTCATCAGGCGCAGGTGCTGATTGACCGCTTCGACATCGCAGCGGTCAAGCTGGGCATCGCAGGCAGTCGAGAAAATGCCGAAGTGATCGCCGGCCTGATCCGGCAATTGCGTGCGCGTGACCCGCATTTGCCGGTGGTGCTCGATCCGGTGCTGGCCAATGGCAAGGGCGACCAGCTCTCGCGCGACGATGCTGCGCGCGTGATCGAACCCTTGTACGAACTGGCCACCGTCATCACCCCCAACCTCAACGAGGCGCGCCGCCTGTGCGGCGATGTGGAACCGGCGCGGCAGGCGGCGCTGCTGATGGAGCGCGGATGTGCGCATGTGCTGCTCAAGGGCGGCCATGGCCCGCAGGAGCAGGATGTGATCAATCGCTGGTTCGGACAATTGTTCCGTTCCGAGTTTGCCGAAGAGGCCATCGAGAGTGCACGCTGGCGCTGGACCCGCCTGCCCGATGAATTCCACGGCAGCGGCTGCACGCTGGCGGCCGCGCTGTCGGCCTGCCTGGCGCGCGGCCTGCCGATGCGCGAGGCCATCGACCTGGCGCAGCAGTACACGCAGCACGCGCTGTCGACGTCCTATGCGATTGCCGAGGGGCAGCGCATTCCCAATCGCGTGCCTGCCTTTGAACCTGTTATTGATGCCGCCGTTGCGGCAGGAGCCTGACATGAAACCCGAGTACGCAACGCATCTGCGTGGCCTCTACATCGTCACGCCTGATTGGGATGACACCGCCCAATTGCTGGCCGCCACCGAGCTGGCTTTGCAGAACGGTGCTGCGCTGGTGCAGTACCGCCACAAGACCGCCGGTGCGGAGCAACGCCGCGCACAGGCATCGGCATTGCTGGCGCTGTGCCGGCGATATGATGTGCCGCTCATCATCAACGACCACGTGGACCTGTGCCTGGAGATCGATGCCGATGGCATCCATGTCGGTGGTACCGATGCGTCCATTGCCGAGGTGCGCAAGGCGGTGGGGCCGGAGCGCATCGTCGGGGCCTCGTGCTACGGCACGCTGGAGCTGGCGCATGCGGCGTATCGCGATGGAGCCAGTTATGTGGCCTTCGGCGGCTTCTATCCGTCGCGCGTGAAAAAATATGATTTCCGGACCGCGCCGGAAATCATTGCGCAATCCAAGCGCGAGATCCCCTTGCCGGTGGTCGTGATCGGCGGCATCACGCTGGAGAACGCGCCGCCGCTGGTGGCGCAGGGAGCGGACATGGTGGCTGTCATCAGCAGCGTGTATCTGGTGCCGGTGGAGGAGCGCAAGACGCGGCAGTTGGCGGATTTGTATCGCTGATGAGCGCAACCGCTCAAGCAGTTCGTGGAGAAATGTGGCCGTTAATCTTCCTCATATAGCAGTGGGCAGGGCACCAGCGATGGTCCCGGTTTCGCTTATATCGACAGGTGCAACAAGCAAAGGTTAGATATGAAACTAAGACTGGAACTTGTCGCGATACTGGACCAGGATCTTCCAGGAGGGAAGTCGCTGCGCAACGCTATGCAAGCAGTTCGGCGGCTTCTTGCCACTTTCCATTTTTCAATACTTAAACTCCATATAGTTTCAATTCTGGAGTAAGCACTGCCCTTCGAGAAGTTTGAAAATCAGGTGCATATTGAATTCGCTTTTGTCGGCTTGTCGGGTCCTGGCCCATGAAGACGATTAATGAGAAAGTGCGAGATGAAAGCAGGCAAGTTTCTTTTCGTATGCCTATTCATCCCATCTTCCTTTTACAAAAGCCGCGACTGCCTTGTCACTGTCATCGTCGTCCAGAAAACCATGCACAGCCAATCCGAGTTTAAGAAAGACACTTGTACCAGTTCTATCTAGCGGTGCATCGTCCCAATCATGGAGGGCCTTGAACACATCCGCTCCCGGCACCTCGAACAATCGGAGTCCATTGAACTGGACGTTGGCGAGATTGGGACACAAGCCAATCTCCAATAGCCCATCCCCCGTTTCCGAAAAAGTTAGCTGCAAACCGTTGTCGCTCCAACATTCCCTCGATTCTTCGAAGAAGCGGCTTTTTTTTGAAGATTGCGGCTTGCCTAGTATTTGATGAACCTCGTCCCGAGTCATTCCAAATTTGAGCGGCCCGACGCCTACGTAAGATGTGATGACATGTTCTCGCATAAAAAATCTCCTAAGGCAGTAATCCGTGTTTTTCAAGACACTTAAAATATTCCAACATTTCCAGCATTGCTTCGTTATATTTTCGCTGTTCTCCCGAATCTTTAGCGATTCCCCTTATGTCCCTGATTTCTATACTCATCGCTTTGCGCCATTGTTTTTTCTGGAGAAGTTTTTTAGTTTTCTCGCGATAAGAATCAGATTCTTTGAAGGGCCCGTAGCTTGATGTGTTTTTATGATCGGCTGGATCCATTTGAATTGCGGGACCCTCATTGCTCTTCAACGGACTAATGCTTTTAGCCGGCATGTGATGCGAATCTTTTCCATCGTTACTTGGCCTGCTCGTCTTGCCGTGTGCTCCCCCTCGATATGGCCCTTTGCCACTTCCCTGTCGGAGATGATCACAAGGCCCCTTCTTCCTTCCCTTGATCGTGGTATCTTTGCCGCCCCTCTTGCCTCCGCCACCTCCTGAGGCCGTCGTCGCTGCATTGACGTCCCTCGCCACCTTGGCGTTTTCCTGCGCTTCTTTAGCGGCCCTGGCAGCCTTGAGCGCTTCTTCAGCTTCGCGGGCTCCCTTGGCGACTCTTGCCGCGCTGACTGCTCGCTTGGCCATCTTGCCTGCCGTCGTGACCACCTTGCCGCCCGGGATCATGCTCGCCGCAGCAATCCCCGCTTCAACGTAATCGCCCTCGGCGGTATAGATCGCCGCGTCGATCGCCCCCGTGATGACCGACAACCCAGGAACGAAACTGGCCACGCCCAGCACACCGTGCACCCACGGACTGGACTTCTGCCAAAACGTTTTCTCGGCCGCAGTCTCTGCCTTGATGGCTGCGTTGGCGCCGCCACCGTGCGGTTCGATGTGCGTGAACGACCTGTCAGCCTGTTCGAGGATGACGCCTTTGGTGGTCATGACACTGCATCCCGCGTCATGTCGACCGGGTCGCAGGGCAAGTCGTTTAGTCCAAGCCAGGTGTGATCGGCCGAGCGCGCAAGAGCAAAGTCGCGTGAACAGCGCTCGCTGGCGTCAAGCCGGTTGACTAGCGGTCCATGTTGGGAGGTGGGGTGAAACGGGGAAACCCGCCGCAGAGTGCGGGCGTAGGGAGTGTCCGGAAGCAGCTGTTCCAGACCCGGGGGCGCTTTGGGCATGCGAAGATCCTGTGCTCATCAAGTATCCCTCCCTGATGCAACACTGGCCCGCATTGTAATGTTTCCGCACGGAAATTTACAACTCCCGAATGACGACTTCGGCAATGAAGCGCTGAAGACCCGACTGACTGACACCGGGCCTGCCGAGGCTATCGCTCGATAAAAAAAACAGCCCCGGCCGTGTGAACGACCGGGGCTGCAGGTTACAGCGTGCGAGCGCCTTGCGTGCCTCGCAAAAAGAGCCAGCTCTCCTATCAGCCTTCCAGCAAGCTGCGCAGCATCCACGCATTCTTTTCATGCAGCTGCATGCGCTGGGTCAGCAGGTCGGCGGTCGGTTCATCAGCGGCGGCATCGACGGTCGGGAAGATCGAACGTGCGGTGCGGGTCACGGCTTCCTGGCCGGCCACCAGCTGGGCGATCATCTCTTGCGCGTTGGGCACGCCTTCAGCTTCGGGGATCGAGGACAGCTTGGCGAATTCCTTGTACGAACCCGGTGCCGGATAACCCAGTGCACGGATGCGTTCAGCGATCAGGTCCACTGCCAGTGCCAGTTCGTTGTACTGGCCTTCGAACATCAGGTGCAGCGTGTTGAACATCGGACCGGTCACGTTCCAGTGGAAGTTGTGGGTCTTCAGGTACAGCGTGTAGGTGTCTGCCAGCAGTTTGGACAGGCCGTCGGCAATCTTCTTGCGGTCCTTGTCGTTGATGCCGATGTTGATCGAGGGGGCTGCCACATTCTTCTTTGCCATTATTCGCTCCTTAGCTGTTCGGTTTTTCGTAAGCGGGTACATACACTGCGCAACACCGCGATTCTATTGCAAATCGCAAACGGACAAACTGCGACCACGCAACTATTGATAAGAGAGTGGGGCCGACGTTCCCCATTTCAATCGATTTTGGAGATAAATGCACGCCTATAAATCAATCGGGCCGATAGATCAAAACCTATCGGCCCGACGTCTCATCGACTGCAACAGCAATCAGATCAGGATTTGGCGCCCTGCTGCGCACTGCGATACAAGGACAGCGACAGGGCCACGCCACCAATGGCCGCAATGGCGGCGAAGAGGAACACCTGCGGATATCCCAGCTGTCCCGCGATGGCCCCGGCCAGCGGACCGGTGATGCCCAGCGCCAAATCGAGGAACACCGAATACGCCGCCAGTGCCGCGCCACGATTGGCCGGCGACACCAGGCTGACGGCTTCCACCCCCAGCGAAGGGAACACCAGCGCAAAGCCGAAACCGGCCAGCGCCGCACCCAGCAATGCCAGCGCAGGCGTGGTGGCGCTCCACAGCAGCAGCAGGCCGACCGATTCGGTCAGGAAGCACACCACCGCCACGCGATAGCCACCGAAGCGCGTGATGACGTTGGCAAACAACAGACGCGCACCGACGAAGGCGGAGGAGAAGGCGGTCAACGCAAAGGCGGCGCCGCTCCAGTGCTGATCGGCGTAATACAGGGTGATGAAGGTGGCGATCGAGCCGAAGCCGATGGTGCCGAAGGCCAGGCCCATGCCATACGCAAACACCTTGCGCAGCACCAGCTTGAAGGACAGCTGTTCGCCCTGCACCACCGGGGTGACCGGGCCACCGCGCGCCAGCACGAAGCCGAGTACGGTGAGCAGCATGCCGGTCAGGCCGATCATGGCAAAGCCCAGCGAGCGGTCCAGCACCACGCCCAGCGGCGCGCCGATGGCCAGCGCCGCATAGGTGGCGATGCCGTTCCAGGAGATCATCTTGGCAGTGTGCTCGGAACCCACGCGGCCCACGCCCCACATGATGGCGCCGGTACCGACCAGGCTCTCGCCCAGGCCGAGGAAGGCACGGCTGGCAAACAGCAGCACCAGCGACAGGAAGGGCAGCGGCTGCGCCAGCGCCGAGAGCAGCAACAAGCCGCCGCTGGCCGAACACAGCAGCATGCCGCGCATGACGGTGTGCTTGGCGCCCATGGTATCGATCATGCGGCCGGCATTGGCGCGGCTCACGAAGGTTGCGAAATACTGCACGCTGATGCCCAGGCCCGCGATCACCGAGCTGTAGCCCAGGTCGAGGTGGATGTAACCCGGCAGCACCGCCATCGGGATGCCGATGGCCAGATAAACCAGGAAGGTGAAGAAGGCGGTGGCGATGATCTGCCGCGTGACCTTGGCCGGCGTCAATGGACGCGGCGCAGCGGCGGGCACGGGCGTGCCGGTGGAACTGGGACTACAGGAATCGTCGGACATGGCGGGAAAGTCGGAATGTGAATCCGGAAGGGCAAACCGGAATGAACAGGCCGCGCGCGCCGGTGTGCGCGTGAACAGCCAGACCGAATTTTACTCCCGCCCTAAAAATGCTGCAGGACAGCAAAAGATTTTTGCCTGTCAATTCAGCAACTTAGTCGTTTTTGTGCGACGTCCTGTTGCCTGCAGGCTGTATTTCAACGCTGGCAGTGCAGTGCGTCGGTGGCCCGTTCGCGTACGGCGGGGGCGTAGTCGGCCCCCAGGATTTCCGGTGCCAGCTCGGCCAGATCGCGCTGCACGGCCGGTTCGCACCAGTGGCCGTTCAGGCGGGCCAGCGCCGCCAGCAGGTCGGGGGTGAGGCGGTCCAGCACCGGGCGCACCTGCAGCGCCAGGTCTGGCGGATTGGCGAAGGGCGGGCGCTGCTCCACACGCCACTGGCGATGCAGGTCGCGCTGCACGATCTTGCCGGCCTCGAACTGGTCCTGGAAGAAGCGCCGCGTCCATGCGGCATCCAGTCCCAGTTTCTGCGCACGGGCGGCGACGTCGTCGAGAATGACTGCCTCGCGCGCCGGATCATCGATGGGCGCATGCGAATTCCACTTGCTGCGTGCCACCGGGGCGGCCACGTCGAGGCGGGTCTTCTGCAAGGTCAGCAATTGTTCGACATCGCTGCGCGCGGCCGGAGGCGGCGTGGTGGCGCAGGCGGCGAGCAGCAGGGCGGCGATCAGGGGCAAGGCGGCGAAGGAGCGGGAAGACAGGCGGCGCATGGTCGGAAGAGTCGATTGCTGAGGTGAGTGCCGGGTTCGGCTGTGGATAAATCAACTGTGCGGCAGTATAGCGCCGCGCCTGCCCGCCCGGTCAGGGCACGCGCCCTTTATAATCGCGGGATGCAAAATCTTCTCCACAACCTCAATGAAGAGCAGCTCGCCGCCGTGACGCTGCCCGCGCAATCGGCGCTGATCCTGGCCGGTGCCGGTTCCGGCAAGACCCGGGTGCTGACCACCCGCATTGCCTGGCTGATCCAGACCGGGCAGGTCTCGCCCTCCGGCATCCTGGCGGTGACCTTCACCAACAAGGCGGCCAAGGAAATGACCGCGCGCCTGTCGGGCATGCTGCCCATCAATACGCGCGGCATGTGGATCGGGACTTTCCACGGACTGTGCAATCGCCTGCTGCGCGCGCATCACAAGGATGCCGGGCTGCCGCAGACCTTCCAGATCCTGGATACGCAGGACCAGCTCTCGGCCATCAAGCGTTTGCTCAAGCAGATGAACGTGGACGACGAGAAGTATCCGCCGCGCAACCTGATGTACTTCATCAACAGCGCCAAGGACCAGGGCCTGCGCGCCAAGGATGTGGATGCCTACGACGACTACAACCGCAAGTTCGTCGAACTCTACGAGCTCTACGACCAGCAATGCCAGCGCGAAGGCGTGGTCGATTTCGCCGAGCTGCTGTTGCGCACCTATGAATTGCTCTCGCGCAACCAGCCGCTGCGCGAGCACTACCAGGGCCGCTTCCGCCACATCCTGGTCGACGAGTTCCAGGACACCAACGACCTGCAATACAAATGGTTGAAGATCATGGCCGGCCAGCACGGCGCGGTCTTCGCGGTGGGCGATGATGACCAGAGCATCTATGCCTTCCGTGGCGCCAACGTGGGCAACATGTCGGCCTTCGAGCAGGAATTCCATGTGGAGAACCTGATCAAGCTGGAGCAGAACTATCGCTCGCACGGCCACATTCTGGACACCGCCAACGAACTGATCGCCAACAACAGCAAGCGCCTGGGCAAGAACCTGCGCACTGATGCCGGCCACGGCGAGCAGGTGCGGGTCTATGAAGCCACCAGCGACCTGCAGGAAGCACAGTGGATCATCGAACAGGTCAAGGACCTGATCGCCGAAGGCTGGGCGCGTAGCGAGATCGCCATCCTCTATCGTTCCAACGCGCAGTCGCGGGTGCTGGAACATGCGCTCTTCAGCTCGGCCATTCCCTATCGTGTCTATGGCGGCCAGCGCTTCTTCGAGCGCGCCGAAATCAAGCACGCGATTGCCTACCTGCAGTTGATGGACAACCTGCACAATGATTCGGCCTTCCTGCGTGTGGTCAACTTCCCCACGCGCGGCATCGGTGCCAAGGCCATGGAGTCCTTGCAGGATGCGGCGCGCCAGTATGGCTGCTCGCTCTACGCCGCCGTGCCTTACGTGGCGGGCAAGGCGGGCTCATCGTTGAATGCCTTCATCAAGCTGATCGAAGGCGCGCGGTTCGAGACCCAGCATCTGCCGCTGCCCGAAATGGTCAAGGTGGTACTGGACCTGTCCGGCCTGATGACCCACTACCGCAACGAAAAGGAAGGCGCAGACCGCATCGAGAACCTGGAACAGCTGGTCAGTGCGGCCACGCTGTTCGTCTCGGAAGAGGGCTATGGCCTCGATGCCCCGGCCTTCCTCGGCCCGCAGGCGCAGGCCTCGGCCGGTACGGCCATCACCACGGCCGATGGCGTGGAAGTGCTCGATGCCGATGCGCCGCTGGTGACCATCATGTCACCGCTGTCGGCCTTCCTCTCGCATGCCTCGCTGGAAGCCGGCGACAACCAGGCGCAGGCCGGCCAGGATGCCCTGCAGCTGATGACGGTGCACTCGGCCAAGGGGCTGGAGTTCGATGCGGTCTTCATCACCGGCATGGAAGAGGGCTTGTTCCCGCACGAGAACAGTGCCAAGGAAGAGGGCGGGGTGGAAGAAGAGCGCCGCCTGATGTACGTGGCCATTACGCGGGCGAGAAAGCGGCTCTTCATGACCTTCTCGCAGACCCGCATGCTGCACGGCCAGACGCGCTACAACATGCGTTCACGCTTCTTCGATGAAATGCCGGAGCAGTCGATCAAGTGGCTCTCGCCCAAGATCGCCCAGCATCACTGGTTCGCCAATCCCAAGTCGGCCTGGGATGAAGTGCCGGAAGCGGGCAACAACCGCATCGCGCAGAACTTCTCGCGCCAGACCGATTCCGGCTGGCGCATCGGACAGAACGTGTCCCATGCCAAGTTCGGCGAGGGCGTCATCGTCAATATCGAAGGTGGTGGCGGCGCGGCGCGGGCCCAGATCAACTTTGGCAAGTTCGGGATGAAATTGCTGGATCTGTCGGTGGCGAAACTGGAGAAAATCTAAGTTTTTGCGTTGCCGTTGAATTGGGCTTGAGCAGTGAAACGCCCCGTTGCCATCAACAGCGCAACGGGGCGTTTTTCATGTGGGCGTGATGCCGAGATGCACGCAGTGAAAGGAGATGCAGCATGAAGAGGCGGGAAATTCTCTCTGAGCTGTTCGGTAAAACCAGAGCGCAACGCTGGCATGAAGCATCGCCTGCAGGAAAAAGAATTTATATCGTCGTGGTGGCATTGATCTTTGCGCTCATTGCGAGTGTCTGGACGTTCGGCGCATGGTGGCAATAGACCGCCCTCGGTTTATCGAGGAGATACGTTGATGTGAGTCGTGGCTCATGCTTCAAAAGCATGTCTGAGATCCGCAAATGACAGGCCTCCAAGGAACGCCTTATTGTCTGCGTCCGCCTTGCTTCAACCAGGCCTTGACCTGCTCCACATCGTCAAACGATCCCAACACCATTCCAACATCGCGCATCTCCTGCCGCATGCCTGCAATGACTTTGTTCAGATCACGACCTATCCCTTTTGGCGACACCCGAGCAGCAGGCCCCAGACCGAAGGTCTGCCTGAAATGCCGCTCCATGTGGGCGATCTCCTGATCCAGGTCGCCCAGTTGTTCCGTGAGGATGTGGTTGTAGTGCGTCAGCCGCTCCTCGCTGACGCCGTGGATGGAAAGCTGGTCGATCTGTTCCAGTTCCAGTTGCAGCTCAAGCAGTCGTGACAGATCGTTCTTTTCATAGGCCTGGTTGACCTGCTGCATCAGCGCCGTCTTGCGAGCGCGTTCGCTCTCGTCGAGCTCACGATCCGGATGCAGGGCGCTGGCCAGCCGGCGATAAACGGCGCGGATCGACTGGCTCAATTCGATGCGCTGTTCCTGTTGCCGGGCTTCTGCAGCCCGCTGTTTCGGCGGCTTCTTGCGGCTGGCGCGCTGGGCCTCGCGCGCATTCGCGGCTTGCATGCGTTCGCGCTCCTGGCGTTCCAGCATCGCTTCCATACGCTGCATGATTTCTTCCGGCGTGCCGGTGGTGAAATCGTCCTCGGCGATGGCGGGCTCTGCTTGTATGGTCTTGTCTTCGTGTACTTCCGCAACGGAGGCGGGTTCTTCCGTCTCCTCTTCTTCCGCATGCTGCTGGTAGATCAGCGCCAGCTCCGCATCATCGGCCCGTTGCAACAGGGCCTGTGCCATGTCCGCGATCAGCGCCGAGAGTGCGATGCGCTCGCCCTTGCCGAGTGCCTTGTCGGGCCAGGCGGCATGCAGGCGATAGACCACCTGACGTTTGAGGGTGAGCAGTTCCTGCTCCAACGGGACATATTGGGCCGTGAATTTCTTGTGGAATTCATCACTGGCCGCTTCCCACTCCTTGAGCTGCGCACGGCGCGTGCCGATGGCGTCGATGAGCGCATTGAACTGTTCCTGTGCCGGAGAGAGGCGCATGGCGGATTGGCCATCGACGATGGCAACAGTTTGCGGGGTGGGCTTGTTCATGGAGACAAAGAAGAGCAGTGGTGCCGGATTCTAGCCATTCGCTCACGCGCCCACAAGCGCAGTCCCCAGCCTCAGGCCGCGGCGATCATGGCTTGTACTTCGTCCCAGGTCGCGGCATAGGCGCCCGCCTTGGAAGCGGCAATGGCCGCCCCGGCCGCCGCACATTGCAGGTGGACCTGCGCCAGGGCATCGGGCTGGCGCAGCTGGCTGGCGATCCAGCCGCCCATGGAGGCGTCGCCGCAGCCGACCGTATCGACCACTTCGACGCGATAAGCCGGCTGGTCGATGACCTGTTCCCCCTTGATCCACTGCATGCCCCTGGCGCCCAGCGTGTAGAGGATTTCCGCCTGCGGAGCCAGCGATTGCAGCGTGGCCAGCGCGTTGCCGTCGCCGGGGAACAGGCGCTCCAGATCTTCGTCGGACACCTTCACGTAATGCGACAGCGATAGCAGTTGCTGCAACAGAATGCGATACGACGGGCTGTCCATGAGCTTGCGCCAGTTGGGATCGAAGGCGATCTTCTTGTTGCGCAGCGCCGCTTCCTGCGCGATCTGCAGCAGGCGCGAGGCCAGCGGTTCGCGGGTCAGGCTGATGCAGCCGAAGTGCAGCACGCGGGCCTCGTCCATCCAGCCGGCGGGCAGGCGCTGCGGGTCGAAATGCAGGTCGGCGCTGTCGTCGCCGATGAAGAAGTAATCAGGCGGTGTGGTCGAGGTCACCATGGCCAGCAGCGGTGCCTTGGCGTGCTGCTGGGTGAAGCGCATGTCCAGTCCGGCCGCTTCGGTGAGCGCATACAGCTCGGCACCGAAGACGTCAGTGCTGACGCTGCCGGCGTAACCGGTGGCCACGCCCAGGCGGGCGGCCGCGCGTGCCACGTTCCAGCAGGCACCGCCGGGAATGGCGCGCCACTGGCCGTCAGGCTGGCGGATGAAATCGGTGAGTGCTTCGCCGAAGACGACGAATGCGGCGCTCTGGGTCATGCTGGTCTCCGTGGGCTTGTCGTTATGGGGGTAAGAAATGGATCGTCGGTTCAGTCTTGCAAGGCGTGGCGCGCGCAGGTCTCGTCGGTCACCAGGCCGGTGAGCCAGCCGCCGCGCAAGGCGGCGCGCACGGCGTCGGCTTTCTTGCTGCCGCCGGAGAGCGCGATCACCGGCCGCTGCGGTGCCTGCGCCAGCGGCGGCGTGGTCACGCGCGCCGCCAGCGACGAGGGCAGCATGACGCCGTCGATGTCGAAGGCGTGGCAGATCATCTCGCCGATCGCCCCCTGGCGCTGCAGGTCGGCCACTTCCTCATCGTCGATGAAACCGTCCTCGTGCATCGCGCCCTGCAGGGCGATGGTGCCGATGCCCAGGAACGTCACATCGGCGCGCTCGGCCAGGCCGGTCACGATCTTGTAGGCGCGGTGGTTGCACCATTGCTGGCGGTCGCGTTCACTCTCGGCCACGCGCGGGGCGGGCAGCAGGTAGAAGCGCGCGCCCAGTTTTTCTGCGGCTTGCAGAGCCACGTCGTAGCGATTGGCTGAACCGTCGGAGGCGAAAGCACCAATCATCGAGACGATCTGGTGCTGCGGACGCTCCAGTTCCGACAGGCGCTCGATGGCCGCCTTGAGCGTGCGTCCCGAGCCGACGTTGACCACCAGCGGTGCTTCCGAACTGAGGTATTGCTCCATCACTTCGGCCCCGGCCACGGCCAGCATCTGCTGCACTTCCTGTGATTCATTGGGGTTCTCAGCCCCGCCTGCGCCCGGCACCACGCGGCACACTTCCAGCCCGTAGCGCTCCTGCAGGCCCTGCGCCAGTTCCAGGCAGGAAGAGACCGGATGCGTGATCTGCACCTTCACCAGATTGGCATCGGCCGCATAGGCCACCATGCGCTGCGCCATCTGGCGCGAGATGCCGAGCCGTTCGGCGATTTCGTTCTGGGTGTTGCCGGCCACGTAGTACATCCACGCGGCGCGCGCCGCCAGGTCGAGTTTGGATGCGCTGCTAGACATGTTCTCCTCGCCAGCCGTCCCGTGGCTGCCTATGCAGGCGGGCGCGCGCTGTCTCTGTGATGTTGATTGCGTTGAATTCCCTGTTGGGTCGCCATTTTACGGCGAGTTGGCCGTTCCATTATTGCGAAGCTTGGGCAAATGCTCAATCAAAAAGCAAATGCTTGACACAAATTCGAGAATGGATGAATATTTGCCCATAAAAATAATATTTGCTCAAAACGTAGTTAGCGAAAACCGTTAGCGAAAACCGCCTTTCCCTGCATGCGTACACCGGCATCGTCTGCCGCTGCCACCCAGGAAGAACGTGCAGGAGGGCCCATAACATTCGGAGACCAGCATGTCCAAACTCGTGCGCACCCGTGCGTCCGGCTTTACCCGCGTTCGCTTCACCCTGGCCGCTGCGGCCATCTCGACCCTGTTTGCTGCCGGCCATGCACAAGCCGAGCAGGTGACGCTGAACATCGCGTCCATCAACAACCCCGACATGATCGAACTGCAGAAGCTGGCACCGGCGTTCGAGAAGGCCAATCCCGACATCAAGCTGCGCTGGGTCACAATGGAAGAAAGCGTGCTGCGCCAGCGCCTGACCACCGATATCGCCACCAACAGCGGCCAGTTCGACCTGATGACCATCGGTGCGTATGAAGCGCCGATCTGGGCCAAGAAGGGCTGGCTGGCACCGATGAGCGGCCTGCCGGCGGATTACGATGAGGCCGATCTCATCAAGCCGGTGCGCGAGGGCCTGAGCGTCGATGGCAAGCTCTATGCGCTGCCGTTCTACGCCGAAAGCTCGATGACCTACTACCGCAAGGATCTGTTCGAGCAGAAGAAGCTGACCATGCCGCAGCACCCGACCTGGGATGAGGTCGCCAAGCTGGCCGCGCAACTGCATGATCCGGCCAAGGGCGTCTACGGCATCTGCCTGCGCGGGCGTGCCGGCTGGGGCGAGAACATGGCCATCATCACCACCATGGCCAATGCCTGGGGTGGCCGCTGGTTCGACGAGCAATGGCAGCCGCAGCTGTCCTCGCCGGAATGGAAGAAATCGGTCAACTTCTATGTCGACCTGATGCGCAAGTACGGCCCGCCGGGCGCCAGCTCCAACGGCTTCAATGAAAACCTGGTGCTGTTCTCCAGCGGCAAGTGCGGCATGTGGGTCGATGCCACGGTGGCGGCCGGCATGCTCTATCACGGCAAGGATTCCAAGGTGGCCGACAAGACCGCCTTCGCTCCCTCCCCGCAGCAGGTGACCGACAAGGGTTCGCACTGGTTGTGGATCTGGTCGCTGGCCGTGCCGAAGTCCTCCAAGTCGCAGGACGCCGCCAAGAAGTTCGCCGCCTGGGCCACTTCCAAGGAATACATCAACCTGGTCGCCAAGGATTCCGGCTGGGCCCTGGTGCCGCCGGGTACGCGCAACTCGACCTACGCGTCGGCCGAGTACAAGAAGGTCTCGCCCTTCTCCGACTTCGTGCTCGATGCGATCCAGACTGCTGACGCCAACAAGCCGACCCTGAAACCGGTGCCCTACACCGGCGTGCAGTTCGCCACCATCCCCGAGTTCCAGTCGATCGGGACCGTGACCGGCCAGGCCATTGCCGGTGCACTGGCCGGCAAGACCAGCGCGGATGCCGCCCTGGATGCCGCCCAGGCACAGGCAGTGCGGATGATGCGCCAGGGCCGCTACATCAAGTAAATCCTTTCGCTTGTGGTTCCGCCGGCATGCAGCCCGTGCTGCATGCCCCGCGCGCGATGTGAGCGGCATGCCTGCATGCCTTGCACATCGCGCCGTTCTCCCCGGCTGTCTGCACCTTGCGTGCGCCGCCCGGATTGAAATGCCGAGGCCGTCATGTCCACGATCCACTCTACCCAGGTGTCGTCCACCTCACCGATGATGCAGAGTTCTTCCCAGCCTGCTGCACGCAAGCAGCAGACCAGTCCGCCGCGCAAGGAGCGCTTCAATCCCATCCGCCTGATGCAGACGCCGTCGGTGCTGATCCTGCTGGCCTGGATGATCGTTCCGCTGGTGATGACCATCTATTTTTCGGTCAATCGCTACAACCTGATGGCCCCTGACCAGACCGGTTTCGTGGGTCTGGAAAACTATATCTTCCTGTTGCAGGACCCGGCCTTCTGGCCCTCCATTGGCAACACCGCACTGCTGATCGGTTCGGTACTGGCCATCAGCGTCATCGGCGGCACCCTGCTGGCGGTGCTGTTCGACCAGCCCTTCCGCGGGCGCGGCATTGCGCGCCTGCTGGTGATCGGCCCCTTCTTCGTCATGCCCACCGTGGCCGCGCTGATCTGGAAGAACATGATCATGCATCCGGTCTACGGCATCCTGGCCTACGTGGTGCGCCACCTCGGGCTGGAGCCGATCGACTGGCTGGCCGAGTACCCCATGCTGTCGGTCATCATCATTGTGGCCTGGCAGTGGATTCCGTTTGCCTTCCTGATCCTCTTGACCGCGCTGCAGTCGCTCGATACCGACCAGAAGGAGGCTGCACAGCTTGATGGCGCAGGGCCGGTGCGCATCTTCTTCTACATCGTTCTGCCGCACCTGAAGCGCGCCATTACGGTGGTCATCATGATCGAGACCATCTTCCTGCTCTCGGTCTTTGCGGAAATCTTCACCACCACCGCAGGCGGCCCAGGTACGGCCACTACCAACCTGACCTTCCTGGTCTATTCGATCGGCCTGCAGCAGTTCGACATCGGCATCGCTTCGGCCGGCGGCATCTTCGCGGTCGTGCTGGCCAACATCGTCTCGTTCTTCCTGGTGCGCATGCTGGCCAGGAACCTCAAGGGAGCCAACGAAAAATGAGCGATCCAAAGAAAAGCCCCTTGTGGGTGGCGGTGCTGGGCTGGGCCTGCGCCATCGTGCTGTTCTTCCCCATCTTCTGGGTGGCGGTCACGGCCTTCAAGACCGAGTCCCAGGCCTATACGCCCTCGCTGGTCTTCCTGCCCACGCTGGAGACCTTCCGCGAAGTCTTCAGCCGCAGCCACTACCTGGGCTACGTGCAGAATTCGCTGATCGTCTCGCTGGGTTCGACGCTGCTGTCGCTGCTGCTGGCGGTGCCGGCGGCGTATTCGATGGCCTTCTTCCCGACCGGCCGCACCCAGAAACTGCTGCTGTGGATGCTGTCGACCAAGATGATGCCGGCTGTGGGCGTACTGATCCCCATCTATCTGCTGGCCAAGAACACCGGCCTGCTTGATACGGTAACGGGGTTGACCATCATCTATACGCTCATCAACCTGCCCATCGCGGTGTGGATGGCCTTCACCTACTTCAATGACGTGCCCAAGGAAATCCTCGAAGCCGCCCGCATCGATGGCGCCAACGCCTGGCAGGAAATGATTTACCTGCTGCTGCCCACCGCCATGCCGGGCCTGGCTTCCACGGCCTTGCTGCTGATCATCCTGTCGTGGAATGAAGCCTTCTGGAGCCTGAACCTCACCAGCGTCAATGCGGCGCCGCTGACGGTGTTCATCGCCTCCTATTCCAATCCGGAAGGGCTGTTCTGGGCCAAGCTGTCGGCCGCCTCCCTGCTGGCGATTGCGCCGATCATGGCGCTGGGCTGGCTGGCGCAGAAGCAGCTGGTGCGCGGCCTGACCTTCGGAGCGGTGAAGTGATGATGGCGCGCCAGGCGATCACCCACCTGATCTGCGATTGCGACGGCGTGCTGCTCGATAGCGAGAGCATTGCCCTGCGGGTGCTGCATCGTGAACTGCTACCGCTGCTGCCGGCCTGGAGCGGTGCCGACGATGACGAGCAGGAAGAACAGCGCAGCCAGGCCCTGCATACCGCCATCGCGCACCGACTGGGCATGTACACCGACATCCTGCTGGGCGAAGTTGATCTCGAATTCGAACTGGGCCTGGATGCCGCTGCGGCCGAGCGCATCCACCAGGCGGTGGCCGTGGCCTGCGGCGAAGAAGCGCAGCCGGTGCCGGGCGTGGTCGAGGCCTTGCAGGCGATCCGCTTGCCGCGTGCGGTGGCCAGCAACAGCGATGCACCGCGCATCGAAGCCGGCTTGCGCCGTTGCGGCCTGTATCCGCAATTCGCCGGCCGCATCTACAGCGGTCATGACGTGGCCCATCCCAAGCCGGCACCGGATGTGTATCTGGCGGCAGCGGCGGGCTTCAATGTTGATCCGGCGCGCTGCGTGGCAGTCGATGACAGCGTCACCGGCGTGCGCGCGGCAGTGGCGGCCGGCATGCACGTGCTGGGCTTCACCGGCGTGGCCCATGACCGCAAGACGATGGCGCGCAAGCTGAAGGATGCCGGCGCGCATCAGGTATTCGAGGACATGAAACAGTTTCCGCAACTGGTGAGTGAATTGATCTGGCTGCGCTGAGCAAAGAGCGCGCAGTCCCCCTACAAGAGAACGAGGAGAATCCCATGGCAGCCGTGAGCATCAGGAACCTGGCCAAGCGCTACGACGACAACGAGGTCATGCGCGACATCAATCTGGAAATCGAGGATGGCGAATTCGTCGTCTTCGTCGGCCCCTCGGGCTGTGGCAAGTCGACCTTGCTGCGCATGATCGCCGGGCTCGAAGAGATCAGCGATGGCGACCTCGACATCGGCACCCGCCGCATGAATGACGTGCCTGCTTCCAAGCGTGGCGTGGCCATGGTGTTCCAGTCCTATGCGCTGTATCCGCACATGAGCCTGTACGACAACATGGCCTTTGGCCTCAAAATTGCCGGCAAGTCCAAGGCCGAGATCGATGCCGCCGTCCAGCATGCCGCCAAGATCCTGCACATCGATCACCTGCTGGACCGCAAGCCGCGCGCGCTCTCCGGCGGCCAGCGCCAGCGCGTGGCCATTGGCCGCGCCATCACCCGCCAGCCCAGCGTGTTCCTCTTCGATGAGCCGCTGTCGAACCTCGATGCCGCGCTGCGCGTGAAGATGCGCCTGGAATTCGCCAAGCTGCACGATGACCTCAAGACCACCATGATCTACGTCACCCACGACCAGATCGAAGCCATGACCCTGGCCGACAAGATCGTGGTGCTCTCCGAGGGACGCATCGAACAGGTCGGTTCGCCGCAGCAGCTGTATCACCATCCGGCCAATCGTTTCGTGGCCGGCTTCATCGGTTCGCCCAAGATGAACTTCATCGATGGCACCGTGGCTGCCGTGCAGGCCGATGGCGTACAGGTGCAATTGCCCGGGGGCGGGCTGCAATGGGCTGCGGTTGATGGCAGTACGCTGCAAGCGGGGCAGAAGGTCACGCTGGGCGTGCGTCCCGAGCATCTCAACATCGCCCAGGGCCAGGCTGCGCTGCAGGCACGCTGCACGGCGCTGGAGCTGCTGGGTGATTTCTCTTACCTCTATGCGGCCCATGAAGGCAGCGACGATGCGCTGATCCTGCGCGTGCCCGACAGCCTCGATCCGCCGCACGGCAGCGTCTTGCAGCTGGCTGCCGATCCGGCCCGCTGCCATCTGTTCGGTGCCGACGGCCAGGCCTTGCCGCGCCTCACATCGGGCGTGGCCGCACCGCGCCCGCATTGATCCCTTCGACCATTCACCTCCTCGACAAGGACCAGGCATGACCCGTACCGCCACTTCCATCGACCAGGACGCCGCCGACAGCCTGACCTGGCTGCACATCGGCGCCGGCTCCTTCCATCGCGCCCACCAGGCGGTCTACCTGAATGCGCTGCGCGAGAGCGGTGCCGACCGCCGCTGGCAACTGGCGCTGGCCAACATTCGCGCCGACATGAGCCCGCTGCTGGAAGCGCTGGCCCGCCAGCAGGGCCAGTACACGCTGGAGACCGTCACACCCGAGGGTGAGCGCAGCTACCAGCGCATCGCCTCCATCGGCCGCATCCTGCCGTGGGATGAACGGCTCACGCAACTGATCGCCGCCGGTGCCGAAGAGCGCACCCGCATCATCTCCTTCACCGTGACCGAGGGCGGCTACTACCTCGACCATCACTACCAGCTCGACACCGGCAACGCCGACCTGGCCGATGACCTGCGCTGCGCCCTCGATGGCAGCGGTGCACCGCGCACCATCTACGGCGCGATTGCAGCCATCCTGCGCGCACGCAGCCAGGCCCATCCGCAGGCGGCGCTGACCCTGCTGAACTGCGACAACCTGCGCCACAACGGCGAACGTTTCCGCGACGGCCTGCGCCAGTTCCTGACCCTGCGCGGCGAGAGCGCACTGGTGGCCTGGATGGATGCCCATACCACCTGCCCCAATGCCATGGTGGACCGCATCACACCCCGCCCCACACCGGCGGTTGCGGCCCGTGTGAAAGAAAATACAGGTGTCGACGATCCCTGCGCCCTCATGGGCGAGTCCTTCATCCAATGGGTGATCGAAGACGACTTCAAGGCCGGTCGCCCGCGCCTGGAAGCGGCCGGCGTGGAGATGGTGCAATCGGTGCTGCCCTACGAGGAAGCCAAGATCCGCATCCTCAACGCCAGCCACAGCTGCATCGCCTGGGCCGGCACGCTGGCCGGGCTGCAATACATCCACGAAGGTACGTTGCGCGAGGACATCCGCCAGATGGCGCATGACTACGTGACGCAGGATGTGATCCCCTGCCTCACGCCCAGTCCGATCGACCTGGCGGCGTACCGCGATACGACGTTGGCGCGCTTCTCCAATCCGGCCATCCAGGACACCAACCAGCGCGTGGCTGCCGATGGCTATTCCAAGATCCCGGGCTTCATCCGCCCGACCTTGCAGGAGAGCCTGGCGACCGGCCGCGATCCGCAGGCTACAGCCATGCTGCCTGCGCTGTTCCTGGTATTCCTGCAGCGCTGGGCGGCCGGTGCGCTGCCTTACGAATACCAGGACGGCATCTTCGACGCCGCCGCCGCGCGCAGCATGCTGGCGGCAGAGGATGTGGTGCAGGCCTTCTGCGCGGATGCCGTGCTGTGGGGCGAACTGGCCGGTGATGCGCGCCTGGTGGCGCTGGTGCGCTCGGCTTATGGGCGCGTGCAGCAGTGGCTGGGGCAGGCGCACTGACGCTGCCTTTTGTGCCCAAGGCGTCATAGAATTGCCGTTCAATAACGAATAATGAGGAGCACCATGTATCTTGGGATCGACCTGGGTACGTCCGAGGTCAAGGCGGTGGTGATCGATGAGACGGGCGCGCTGCTGGCACTGGCCGGCAGTACGCTGACGGTGTCGCGTCCGCATCCGCGCTGGTCCGAGCAGAGCCCGGCCGACTGGTGGCAGGCGACCTGTGCCACCGTGGACAAACTGCGCGAGCAGCTCGGCAGTGAGCGTTTCGGCCGCATCCGCGCCATCGGCCTGTCCGGTCAGATGCATGGTGCGGTACTGATGGATGCGCAGGATGCCGTGTTGCGTCCGGCCATCCTCTGGAGCGATTCGCGCAGTGCCCCCGAATGCGCCGAGCTGGAACGCCGCGCACCGCGCCTGCATGGCATCGCCGGCAACCTGGCCATGCCGGGCTTCACCGCGCCCAAGCTGCTGTGGGTGGCGCGCCATGAACCGCAACTGTTTGCGCGTATTGCGACCGTGCTGCTGCCCAAGGATTGGCTGCGCTTCATGATGACCGGGCGCAAGGTGTGCGATCCCTCGGATGCGGCCGGCACGCTGTGGCTGGATGTGGAAGGCCGCAACTGGTCCGACGAACTGCTGGCCGCCTCCGGCATGCGGCGCGATCAGATGCCGGCGCTGGTCGATGGCAGTGCGGTCTCCGGCACGCTGCTGCCGGAAGTGGCGCAGGCCTGGGGCTTGCGTGCGGACGTGATCGTGGCCGGTGGTGCCGGTGATGGCGCGGCCAGTGCAGTGGGCATCGGGGCGGTCAAGCCCGGCGATGGCTTCCTCTCGCTGGGCACTTCCGGTGTGCTGTTCGTGGTCAATGATCGCTTCCGTCCGAATCCGGGGCGGGCCATTCATGCCTTCTGCCATACCCTGCCGCAGCGCTGGCACCAGATGAGCGTGATGCTCTCGGCGGCCAGTTGTCTGCGCTGGTTCTGCCGCTTGTGTTCCGTGGATGAGAAGAGCCTGTTGACCGAGATCGAACAGCTCGACGAGGAAGCGCGCAACAATGCGCCGCTGTTCCTGCCTTACCTGTCAGGTGAACGCACCCCGCACAACGATCCTTATGCTACCGGTGTCTTCCACGGGCTGACACCGGAACACCAGCGCGCCGCACTCGGCTATGCGGTGCTGGAAGGCGTGGCCTTCGGCATGGTGGATGGGCTCGATGCGCTGCGCGCAGCGGGCACGGATGTGGCCGAATTGTCGCTGGTAGGAGGTGGCGCGCGCAGCGCTTATTGGGCACAGTTGCTGGCCGATGCGCTGCAGGTGCGCATCGTCACCCACGTGGGCAGCGAGGCCGGTGGCGCACTCGGTGCGGCGCGCCTGGCCTGGCTGGCCGATGGCGGCGACGAAGCCGAGGTGTGCCGCAAGCCGGCACAGCAGGCGCTGTACCAGCCCGACGCGGGACGGCATGCGGCCCTGCAGGTGCGGCTGCAACGCTATCGGGCGATCTATGCACCGTTTGCGCCCTTGTATGGGGAGGGCGCTTAACTTCAATCAGAGGAGAGATATGCAGGTCATCGAATGCAGTGAAGCCCAGCTCGATATCCTGGCCGGCTTGTTCAACGATTACCGGATTTTCTATGAATATGAGGACGACTTGCCGGCATGTCGTCGCTTTCTGGAAGAGAACTTGCGACAGCGGCGGTCTTCGATGTTCTTGCTGATTGATGACGCGGGAAACGCGCTTGCTTTCGCGCAGTGCTATCCCGCAACCTGTTCACTGAGCATGCGTCCTTACCAGTATCTCTCCGACCTGTATGTCATTCACACTGCGCGCCAGCAAGGCCATGGCCGCAAGCTGATGCAGTACCTTCGCGATCACTTCAGCGCGCGGGGAGCGCAAAGGATCACGCTCGATACCGCCACGACCAACGTGACCGCCCAGCGGCTTTACGAAGCGCTGGGCTATGAGCGGGAGCAAGTCTATATCACTTATCACCAAGCGCTGGAGGGAGCTGCCCAGCCCTGATTGAGCCTCCCGCTGTAGATCCGCTGCCCGGGCGGTAACGCCTCATCGCCGGTTGAACTTGAACACCGAGATCGCCTGCAGCAGGCGCATGGTCTGCTCTTCCAGGCTGGTGGCCGCTGCCGCCGCTTCTTCCACCAGCGAGGCATTCTGCTGGGTGCTGGCATCCATCTGCGTGATGGCTTCATGCACCTGGTTGATGCCGGCACTCTGCTGCTGGGTCGCTTCGTTGATTTCGCTCATGATGCCCGAGACCCGCTGTACCGACGCCACGATGTCGCGCATGGTGCTGCTGGCCTGCTCCACCTGGCGATTGCCCACTTCCACCTTGGCCACCGAGTCGTCGATCAATTGCTTGATCTCCTTGGCCGCCGCTGCCGAGCGCTGCGCGAGCATGCGCACTTCCGAGGCCACCACCGCAAAGCCGCGTCCCTGCTCGCCGGCGCGCGCCGCTTCGACCGCGGCATTGAGCGCCAGGATGTTGGTCTGGAAGGCGATGCTGTCGATCAGGCTGATGATGTCCACGATCTTGTTGGAGGATTCGCTGATCTCGTTCATCGTCGTGCCGGTGCTGGCCACGGCATCGCCGCCGCGCATGGCAATGGATGATGCGGTCCCGGCCAGCTCGTTGGCCTGGCCCGCGTGATCCGCATTCTGGCGCACGGTGCCGGCGAGCTGGTGCATGCTCGATGCCGTTTCTTCCAGATTCGCGGCTTGCTGTTCAGTGCGGCGTGAGAGATCCATGTTGCCGGTGGCGATTTCACGGGTCGCCATATTGATGGTCTCGACGTTGGAACGCACGTCGCCGATGATGGCGGTCAGGTTCACGTTCATCTGGCGCAGCGAGGCCAGCAGGCGGCCCAGTTCATCATGGCGGCCGGTCTCGATGCGCACCGAAAGGTCGCCCCCGGTGATGGCGTGGGTGATATCGAGTGCCTGCTGCAGCGGCTTGATGAGCGCGGCGCGCAGGGCGATCCACTGCACGATGGACAGCAGGGCTGACGCGGCCGCCAGCGCGCTGATCCACCATTGGTGCAGCGTCATCATGCCGGCCAGTACGACGGCGATCTGGATCGTCAGCATCACGCCCATCGACCAGTTCAGGCGGGTGTTCAACTGCATGCGCCCGAGCTTGCCCAGCCATCCGGCCAGCCCGGTCCGCACCACTTCACCACGATGCAGGGCAATGCCCTTGGCCTGGCCACGGCGCATGCTTGCGTAGAGCTTCTCGGCGCCTTCCACCGCCGCGCGTTCGGGCTTGGTGCGGACTGACATGTAGCCGACCACCTGGCCGCTTTCGCGGATGGGCGTCACGTTGGCGCGCACCCAGTAGTGATCTCCGCTCTTGCTGCGGTTCTTGACCAGTCCGGTCCAGGGTGTGCCGCCCTTGATGGTGGCCCACATGTCGGCGAAGGCCTCGGGCGGCATGTCGGGATGGCGGATCAGGTTCTGCGGCGCGCCCAGCAATTCCTCTTCCTCGAAACCGCTGATCTCGATGAAGTAAGGATTGACGTAGGTGATATTGCCCTGGAGATCGGTCTTGGAAACGATGGCCTTGCCATCGATGAGCAGGCGTTCCTGCCCCGTGACCGGCATGTTCATGCGCATCTGATACCCCCGTGTAAGAAGCTGTGGTGATGGAAAGTCCAGCTGGCGGGGGCGGGCGGTGGATCGGATGCTGTTCGCTTCTCCCTTGCGAACACATCGGACCGGGCGCGCCAGGCAGCGACAGCCTGGCGCAAGGTCCTGTCTGACGGGAATGACGCGTCAGACGATGGGATTGTCTCCGTTGTGCGGGCTGTCGGACCCTCTGCGGGGCTTTCCGAAGACGCTAGTGTAGGTCGGATAGAACGAACAGTACATGATGACCGTCAATATTATCGAGATCGGCAGCAGGATGAAGAACACCGCCGTAATGCTGCCGGTCAGCAGCGTGATAGCCATGCTGATGACCGTAGGCACCACGATGGCGATCACGATCCAGGCCATGCCGAAGACCAGGAACGCACGCCCGGCGCGGCGTACCGCGAAGAAGCTGTAGAACAGTGCCTTCCCCAGCGGCATCTGCTGCCACATGATCAGGGGGGCTGCATACCAGAACGCCATGGCCGCCGGCACGTAGAGGGCGGCCGCCACCAGCATGGCAATGCGCATGCTGCCAGCGGCGCTTTGCAGTTCCTCGGTCGACAGGCCGCCACCCATCATGGCTTTCCAGAAGCTGCCGCCGTCGGCCAGCGCCGAAGCCGCCACCACCAGCGTGGCCACCAGCAGATAGAGCAGGCCGAGCTTCAACAGCGTATTGCGCGCCGGGCTGCGGAAGCCGATCAACAGCAGGTTGGGGAACACCCGTTCACCGCGCTCGATCTGCGCGCAGGCCTGCATGAACGACATCGAGAACAGCGGGATCAGGATCAGCGGCAGCATCTGGCCGAGCACCGGGATGATGCCCAGCGCCAGCATCAGGAACATGTAGGCGAAGAACAGCGTCGAGATTTCGGCCGGTTGCTTTCTGAACAGGGCGAAGCCCTGTTTGACCCAGGACCAGCCGGTGTGTGCGGGGATCTTTTCCATGGCTCCAGTGCTTACAGCGTCGGTGGCGCATCCTGGATGCGCAGGCGCAGGATGCGTTCGAAGTGCGTCGGATCATGCGGCGTGAGCATTTCGGCTTCGCGCGGCAGATAGAAATCGTACAGGCGCGACAGCCAGAAGCGCAGGGCGGCAGCGCGCAGCATCGGCTGCCACGCCACGCGTTCGGCGTCCGAGAACGGACGCACGGCACGATAGGCGGCCAGCATGGCTTCGCTGCGGGCAGTGTCGAGCACGCCCGTGTCCAGCTCCACGCACCAGTCGTTGACGGTCACGGCCAGGTCGAACAGCCAGGTATCGCAACCGGCGAAATAGAAATCGAAGATGCCCGACAGCTGCTCGCCCACGAACATCGCGTTATTGCGGAACAGGTCGGCATGCACCGGTCCACGCGGCAGGGCGCGGTAGTCGGCGGTGGCGGCAAAGTCCTTCTGGTACTGCACTTCGCTGGCGAGCAGTTGGCCCAGTTCGGCCGGCAGGAAGGGCAGCACCGCCGGGGTGGTTTCCAGCCACCAGGCCAGGCCGCGCAGGTTGGGCTGAAGGATCTTGAAATCCTTGGCCGCCAGGTGCATGCGCGCCAGCATGTCGCCCAGCGCGGCGCAGTGCACCGGTTGCGGATCCAGCTGCGACTGGCCTTCGAGCTTGCTGACGATGGCTGCCGGCTTGTCGTTGAGCAGGTTGACGATGGCGCCCTTGTCGTTGGGCACCGGCGCCGGCACCGGGATGCCGCGCTGCGCCAGGTGGCGCATCAGTTCGAGATAGAAGGGCAACTGTTCGATGTGCAGCTTCTCGAACAGCGTCAGCACGTATTCGCCTTGCTCCGTGCCGATGAAGAAGTTGCTGTTTTCGATGCCCGAGGAGATGCCCTTGATCGAAGTGGCGCGGCCGAGCGGGAATTGTTCAATCCAGTCCGAGAGTTGTTCCAGACTGACCGGTGTAAAGACTGCCATGACGAAAATGAAAAGAGGATGCTGGCTGGGGCGCGCTGCCGCCAAATCCGGCGGCTGCGCGAGGGGGAGGGCAGATGCGCCGTCCTTCCCGTTCCTGAACCGGCTGCGCAATGCGGCCGGGTGATGCGGTTGATCGCTGGCGATCGCGCGCCATCACCGTCTGGCGACGTGCGCGATCAGCGGAATCACTTCTTGGTGGTGCCGTCGGTGTCGCCTTCCTGAGGCTTCTTGACACCCCAGTCGAACTCGCCGACCTTCCACTGGGCCGAGCTAGGCGGCGGGCTTTGTGCATCGCCGGGGGTGGAACCGCCCAGTTGCGGATTGGGACGCACGTAGTAGGTGCTGGGACCGGACTTGACTTCGATTTCCTTGGTCTGGCCGTGGTCGCGGCGTTCCTTGATGCTGTTGCCTTGCGTGCGGCTGTCTTCGCCCGGCTTGCGGATGGTCACGGCCGGTGGTTCGCCTTCTTCCAGCTTCTCCAGTTCGGGCGGCGGCGGAGCGGGCTGGGCAGCCAGGCCTGCGGGCGGAGTTTGTGCCAGCGCCAGCGGCGCGGCCAGGCCAGCCGATGCGCACAGCAGCAGCGCTGCCAGGGACTCTTTGAACCGGAGTTGGGATGGTTTCATGATCTTATGAAGAAAAAGGGGTGTTGTTTTCTTCATTGTAGCAAACCATCAAGGTCTGGCCGTCGCGTTTCTTCATGGGAATGATCAATAAGACAACAGGCAAATGCGAGCGCGCGTGGCCGTGTTGAGCCGGATTCATCGCCGGGGCTAGTCCAGCAGCGGGATGCGGGTGCTCAGCCAGTCGGCCAGGGTAGGGGGCATGGCCACCACTTTGACGAATTCTTCATCTTCGCCTTCGCTGGCATCGAAGTAGGCGAGGTGGTCGCGGGCATAGTCGATCAGCACGGGATAGTGCCCGCCCCATTGCACGGTGAAGTAACGTACCGCGCGCCACTGGCCCTGCTCATCGAAGATGCGCAGGCGGATCTGGTCGTGCCGGTTGTCGCCGCTGCCGGTGCCGCACAGTTCGACCAGGAAATCTTCGCCCCGATAGTGGCGCAGGCCGCCGTTGAGCTTTTCGGTGTACATCTGGCATTGCTGATAGTGGGGCCGGGTGCTGGTGACGACGGCAATGGCCACGCCATAGCTCATCACCAGCATGTAGAGCAGGGTGGTGGTCCAGTAGGCTGGCTGCCAGCGCGGCTGGGCCTGACCGATGACGCGACCCATGCCCCAGCAGAACCAGGCCAGGGTGGCGGTCATGAGCAGGGCCGCCAGCCAGTACAGGGTTTCACGGTGCGCGTACAGGCTGTCTTGCCACCGGTCGGGGCGCCATGGCTGCCACTGTGTGGCGGGAAGAAACAGCATGGCCGCACCGGTCGCCATCGGTATCAGGCACAGGAACAGCGCCGCGTACAGCGTGCCCAGGAAGAGTTGCGTGAAATAGGCGCGGGCGACCGGCATGAGAGAGAAGGTGCAAGAAAGTGGGATGAATCTTCATGAAGTTGCCCTGCATCATGAATTCTTGCGTTGTTGTTTCAAATCGTACGTTGGTGAGGGGAAGTGAACTTTCTTGCGTCTATCGCTGATGCCATGCCGGTTCTGGTCCGGTAAAAAGAGAAGGCCGGACGGCATCGCTGCGGTCCGGCCTCGTCGTGCTCATGAAGTGCGGCGTTACAGATACATCCCGCTCTGACGTTCTGCCTCCTGCTGGGTTTCCGCCGGTTTGGACTTCTCGGCGTGGAATTTCTGGATCGCTGCCAGCACTTCGGCAGGTTCGTCGATCACCTGCAGCAGGTTCACGTCCTTGGGCGAAATCATGCCGTCGTCCACCAGGCGGGTCTTGATCCAGTCCACCAGGCCGGCCCAGAACTCGCTGCCCACCAGGATCACCGGCATCATGCGCGACTTGCCGGTCTGCATGAGGGTCAGTGCTTCGGTCAGCTCATCCAGTGTGCCGAAACCGCCCGGCAGCACCACGTAGGCATCCGCATATTTCACGAAGGCCACCTTGCGCGCGAAGAAGTGGCGGAAGGACAGCGAGATGTCCTGCCAAGCATTGCCGTGCTGTTCGTGCGGCAGTTCGATGTTCAGGCCCACCGAGGGCGAAGCGCCTTCGTAGGCGCCCTTGTTGGCAGCCTCCATGATGCCGGGGCCGCCGCCGGAGATGACGGCATAGCCGGCGTCGGAGATCAGGCGGGCGATCTCCACACACAGTTGATAATGGGGATTGTCGGGCTTGATCCGGGCAGAACCGAAGATGGAAACGGCAGGACGCAGCTCGGAGAGACGTTCGGTCGATTCGATGAATTCTGCCATAATCGTGAGTACATGCCACGACTCGCGCGCCTTCTTGGCCGTCGCGCGTTCGATGTCCCCCACCTCCCGCAGACGCGGGACATTTTTTCCTCTCTGTTCCATATGCAAAAAACCTTGTTGTTAGTTGATGGTTCCAGTTACCTCTATCGGGCCTTCCATGCACTGCCCGATATGCGTAACGCGGAAGGCGCGCCCACCGGTGCGCTGTACGGCATCATCAATATGCTGCGCCGACTGCGCAACGATTATCCCGCAAGTTACGTTGCCTGTGTGTTCGACGCCAAGGGCAAGACTTTCCGTGATGATCTCTATCCCGACTACAAGGCCACCCGCAAATCCATGCCGGAAGACCTGGCATTGCAGATCGAACCGATCCACGCCGCCGTGCGCGCCCTGGGCTGGCCGATCCTGATGGTCGAGGGCATCGAGGCCGATGACGTCATCGGTACGCTCTCGGTACAAGCCACCGCCGCCGGACTGGACACCATCGTTTCCACCGGCGACAAGGACATGGCCCAACTGGTCAACGAACACGTTACCTTGGTCAACACGATGAGCAATGAAGTTCTCGACATTGCCGGCGTGACCGCAAAATTCGGCGTGCCCCCCGAGCGCATCGTCGATTACCTGAGCCTCATCGGCGACACCGTCGACAACGTACCCGGCGTCGAAAAGTGCGGCCCCAAGACCGCCGTGAAGTGGCTCTCCGCCTATGGCTCGCTCGATGGCGTCATGGCCAATGCCGACAAGATCACCGGCGTGGTCGGCGAGAATCTGCGCAAGGCCCTGGACTGGCTGCCGCAAGGCCGCGTGCTGGTCACGGTCAAGACCGATTGCGATCTGTCGGAGCACATGAAGTCGATCCTCGAATCGCTGACCATGCAGCCGGTCGACAAGGAAGTGCTCAAGGATCTCTTCACCCGCTACAACTTCCGCACCTGGCTGCGCGAACTGGGCGAGGGCAGCGAGCCGGCGGGTGCCAAGGCCCCGCTGGTCGGTGCCAGTGCCGCTGCAGCACTGGAAGCGCCGGCCCAGGGTGGCCTCTTCGCCCCTGCGCCCAAGGTCGAGTACGAGACCGTGCTCACCGATGCGCAACTGGATCAGTGGATCGCCACCATCAACGCCGCCGAACTGACCGCCGTCGATACCGAGACCACCTCGCTGGATGCGATGCAGGCCGAGCTGGTCGGCATCTCGCTGTGCTGCGAGCCGGGCCGTGCTGCTTACATTCCGGTGGCGCACAACTACCAGGATGCACCCGAACAATTGTCGCGCGAGCACGTGCTCGCCAAACTGAAGCCCTGGCTGGAAGACGCCAGCAAGCCCAAGCTCGGCCAGCACCTGAAATACGACAGCCACATCTTCGCCAACTACGGCGTTCGCCTGGCGGGCGTGAAGCACGACACGCTGCTGGAATCCTACGTCTTCGAATCACATCGTCCGCATGACATGGACAGCCTGGCTGTACGTCATCTGGAGCGCAAGACCATCACCTATGCCGAGGTATGCGGCAAGGGTGCGTCGCAGATCGGCTTCAATGAAGTGGCCATCGAACGCGCCACCGAATATGCGGCTGAAGATGCAGAAGTCACACTGGCCCTGCATCACGCCATGTGGCCGCAGGTCGAGCATGATGACAAGCTGCGCTTCATCTACGAGAAAATCGAAGTCCCGACCTCGGTAGTGCTGCAGAAGATCGAACGCAATGGCGTGCTGATCGATAGCGACCGCCTGGGCCAGCAATCGCACGATCTCGGCAAACGCATGCTGGAAATCGAACAGCAGGCCTACGACCTGGCCGGCCAGCCTTTCAATCTGAATTCGCCCAAGCAGCTGGGCGAGATCCTGTTCGGCAAGCTGGAGCTGCCGGTGGTCAAGAAGACCGCCTCGGGCGCACCGTCCACCGATGAGGAAGTGCTGCAGAAACTGGCCGAGGATTATCCGCTGCCCAAGGTGCTGCTGGACTATCGCGGCCTGGCCAAGCTCAAGTCCACCTATACCGACAAGCTGCCCAAGATGATCAACCCGGCCACCGGCCGCGTGCATACCAACTATGCACAGGCGGTGGCGGTCACCGGCCGCCTGTCCTCCAACGAACCGAACCTGCAGAACATCCCGATCCGCACGCCCGAAGGCCGCCGCATCCGCGAAGCTTTCGTCGCACCCGAAGGCTGCGTGATCGTCTCGGCCGACTATTCGCAGATCGAGCTACGCATCATGGCGCACATCTCCGAAGACGAGAACATGTTGAAGGCCTTCGCCAACAACGAAGACATCCACAAGGCCACCGCCGCCGAAATCTTCGGCATCGCGCCCGAGCAGGTCGAGTCCGAGCAGCGCCGCTATGCCAAGGTCATCAACTTCGGCCTGATCTACGGCATGAGCGCCTTCGGCCTGGCCGGCAACCTGGGCATCGAACGTTCTGCCGCGCAGATGTACATCGACAAGTACTTCATGCGCTTCTCGGGCGTGAAGCGCTACATGGATGAAACGCGCCTGCAGGCCAAGGCGCGCGGCTACGTGGAAACCGTCTTCGGCCGCCGCCTGTGGCTGCCCGAGATCAACTCGCCCAACGGCCCGCGCCGGCAAGGCGCCGAGCGTGCGGCGATCAACGCGCCCATGCAGGGCACCGCCGCCGACCTCATCAAGCTGGCCATGATCGCCGTGCAGGACTGGCTGGAGTCGACTGGTATGAAGAGCCGCATGATCATGCAGGTCCATGATGAACTGGTACTCGAAGTGCCCCAGGATGAGCTGGCGGTGGTGCGTGAAAAGCTGCCTGAATTGATGAAAAATGTTGCGGAGCTGAAAGTTCCCTTGCTTGCCGAGGTCGGAATCGGTAAGAATTGGGACGAAGCGCATTAATCTTCACACCCCTGACGGGAACGCGCGGCTTTCCACCGTTCGATAGCGCAGGGGCGTGAACGATTAGGCAAAAAAGCAAGATTGGCAGGAAGGCAAGCTGACGCCGCGACGGGGCCGACATCGGCAGCGGACGTCAGCATCGCCAACCGAGTCGGCACCTGAATGACAAGACAAGCAGACCGGCGTCGCAACCGCAGACGAACAAAGACGGGATGACGCCCTGGGTGGTACCGGACGGGGTCCGGGCAACCGAGGCTGAGGCAGGGAAGCAGGGGACAAGCACATTCATCACCGGCCATGACCGCATGCGGTCCGTGGCCGTCATCATCTCCGTCTTTCCGTCCGGCCTCCGATGAACACATGGGAGGAGACGTCATGAAGTCAGGAATGAAGGTAGGTACGCGCCTGGGGTTGGGGTTTGCGTGGGTGGTCTTGCTGCTGGTGCTGGTGACCGGCTTCGGCATCTTCAACATGCACCAGGTGCAGGGGCGCTTCACCCATGTGGTGGAGGTCAAGAATCCCGAGAGCGCACTGGTCAAGGAGATGCTGGAAACGGTGGGCGAGCGCTCCATCTCGCTGCGCAACCTCATGCTGCCCGCCGCGCCCGAAGATGTGGACATCGAGGCGCAATACATCGAAGGCCAGACCCAGAAATACAAGGTCGCCGCGCAGAAGCTGCAACAGCTCTTTGCCGATTCTTCGGACACTTCCGAGGAAGAGAAGGCGGCCCTGCCCAAGATCCAGGCGCAGGCTGCTGCGGCCGAGAAGCTCATCAACGAAGCCGTCGAATTCGGCAAGCGCCGTGAAGCCTATGAACTGGCGCAATTCCTGAAGGAGCAATACCTGCCGGTGCAGAAGTCGTGGCAGGTCGAACTGAAGGCGCTGGCCGCACTGGAAGACAAACTCAACCGCGAAGCCGCCGACAGCAGCGCCGCCGCCTATGCCCGTGCGCGCCTGCTGATGCTGCTCATCAGCGCCATCGGCGTGGTCACCGCGATCCTGGCGGCCATCTGGATCACGCGCCAGATCCTGCGCAAGCTGGGTGGCGAGCCCGACTACGCCGTGCAGATCGCCGGCCAGATTGCCGAAGGCGACCTGGCTGTCGTGATTGATACCCGTGCCGGTGACAACGACAGCCTGCTGGCGGCCATGCGCGTGATGCGCGACAAGCTCGCGGCGATCGTCACCGAAGTGCGGCGCGGTTCCGAGACCATCACCACCGCCTCCACCGAAATCGCACGCGGCAACCTCGACCTTTCCGGTCGTACCGAGCAGCAGGCCGGTGCGCTGGAAGAGACCGCCTCCTCCATGGAGCAGCTCAATTCCACCGTCAAGCAGAATGCCGAGAACGCCCACCAGGCCAACGACCTGGCGCTGGCTGCCTCCGACGTGGCGGTGCAGGGTGGCAGCATCGTCTCGCAGGTGGTGGAGACCATGCAGTCCATCAATGCCTCCTCGCAGAAGGTAGCCGACATCGTCAGCGTGATCGATGGCATCGCCTTCCAGACCAATATCCTCGCGCTCAATGCGGCGGTGGAAGCGGCGCGTGCCGGTGAGCAGGGGCGCGGCTTTGCGGTGGTGGCGTCCGAAGTGCGTTCGCTGGCGCAGCGCTCGGCCTCGGCCGCCAAGGAAATCAAGGTGCTCATCGGCGACTCGGTAGGCAAGGTGGAAAACGGCAGCAAGCTGGTCGAGCAGGCCGGCAGCACCATGACCGAGATCGTCACCAGCATCCGCCGCGTCACCGACGTGATGACCGAGATCACCCACGCCAACCGCGAGCAGAGCAGCGGCATCGAGCAGGTCAACGAGGCCATCATCCAGATCGACGACATGACCCAGCAGAACGCCGCCCTGGTCGAACAGGCAGCGGCCGCTGCCCGCCAGCTGCAGGAACAGGCAGCCGGGTTGCAGCAACTGGTGAGCGTGTTCCGCATCGATGCGGCACAGGCGCGCGTGACTTCGTCCACTTCTGCATCTTATGCACAGGCGGCTTCGGCTGAGCGCGTCATCGACGTCACGCCCGGTGCGCCGGAGCTGCCGGGCGCCAATGCGGCACTGGCGGTGCAGGGCTGAAGCAGGGTCAAAACCTGGTCAAACCGCGCTCAACACGTTCTGCCGATTGCGGTTAGACTCCGGCAGGGGATGAAGCCGGCGTGCGAAAAATGCCAGCTTGTCCGGTGCCATGAAAGCGGTCTGCAAGGACCGCTTTTTCATGTTGGTGCTCCCCCGCATCACCATCACTTCCACCACAACGAGGCCAAGTGCCACCAAGATGGAGAACCCGATGAACGACCTTCGCAATGATTTCAACAGCCTGCTGGGCCAGAGCAACCTGTCCGGCAACGCTGATCGCCGCACCTTCCTCAAGACCGCCCTGGGCACCGGCTTTGCCGCCGCCGTGCTACCGGTGTGCGCGCAGACCATGATCAAAACCGATACCCAAGGCCTGACCGCAGGCGAGGTATCCATCGACGTCAACGGCCAGCGCGTGCCGGCCTATCGCGCCCAGCCCGAGGGCAAGACCGGACTGCCGGTCATCATCGTGGTCTCCGAGATCTTCGGCGTGCATGAGCACATCGCCGACATCGCACGCCGCTTTGCCAAGCTGGGCTACCAGGCCATCGCACCGGACTTCTTCGTGCGCCAGGGCAATCCCATGGCCTATACCTCCATTGCCGAGCTGCAGAAGGAAATCATTTCCAAGGTGCCCGATGCGCAGGTCATGGGCGACATTGATGCCTACGTGAAATGGGCCGGCGAGAACGGCGGCGACATCAAGCGCCTGGGTATCAACGGCTTCTGCTGGGGTGGCCGCATCGTGTGGCTCTACAGCGCCCACAACCCGCAGGTCAAGGCCGGAGCCGCCTGGTATGGCCGCCTGGTGGGCGACAAGACCGCGCTGTTCCCGCAGCAGCCCATCGATATCGCGCCGACGCTGAAGACGCCGGTCATCGGCCTCTACGGCGGCAAGGACCAGGGCATCCCGGTTTCCACCGTGGAGCAGATGAAGGAAGCCCTGCAGAAGGCGGGCAACAAATCCGAATTCCATGTGTACATGAATTCGGGCCATGCCTTCAACGCCGACTACCGTCCCAGCTATGTGGAGGCGGACGCCAAGGATGCGTGGAGCAAGGTCGTGGCCTTCTTCAAGCAGCATGGCGTGGCCTGATGCTGATGCAATAGTTCGGCGAGCTTCTTGTTGGTGCGCTTCTGATGCAGATCAAGGCAGGGTGCACCAAGATGTGCAGCGCGCAGGCAAAGGGACGGAATTCTCCGTCCCTTTTTCATTGAATCTCGGAAAGAACACATGGGTTTACGGCGCTGCCGGCCTTGGCACGCCGTTTGCTAAAGAAGCGATTGAGTAGAAGCGGCTAGCAGTCGGTAACCAAGACACTTACCTTCTCGCGGGGCATTGCTCGTGACGCCATCGGAGCCTTCCGATGGTCCCTCTCTTTTGACAGGACACGAGACCATGCATATTGCCCGAGCGCCCTCTCAATTTGCGTTGCCGTTTTTCGCTACACTCCACTTGATCGATTCCCTTTTCGGCAATGCCATCCGAGGTGGGCGATGAACGCCGTCACCGATCGCTTCAACGGCAATGCCGCCACCACGCTGCGTTTGCGGGTGAGGGCAGTGCGCCACGCGGCCGAAGGGATTCGTCTCTTTGAACTGGTGGCGCAGGAGGGTGCCGCGTTGCCGCCCTGGACCCCGGGCGCGCACCTGCGCCTGCATCTGCAGGACGGTCTGGTGCGTGCCTATTCCCTCTGCAATACGCCGCAACAGCGCGACTGCTACGTGATTGCGGTCAAGCGCGAGAGCGATTCGCGCGGTGGATCCGCCTATCTGCATGAACAGGTGCAGGAGGGCGATTCGATCAGCACATCGCCTCCCGTCAATGCCTTCCCCCTCATCGCCGACTCGCGCGCGCCGCTGCTGCTGGCCGCCGGTATCGGCATCACGCCGCTGCATGCGATGGCCGCCGAGATGGCCGCGCAGGGCAGGCGTCATCGCCTGCATTACTTCGCGCGCAGCCTGGCACACGCTGCATTTTTCCATGAACTGGCCGCCTGTTCGCAAGGCATGTCGCTGCACCTGGGGCTGGACGGTATCGAGACCGAGCGCGCCATTGCAGCGGCCCTTACCGCCGTGCCGTCTTCGTCGCCGCTCTATGTGTGCGGACCTGCACCTTTCATCGAAGCCGCGCGCCGGCATGCGCAACTGGCAGGCTGGCGCGAGCAGGACGTTCATTTTGAATTGTTCACTGCGCCTCTGATGGCGAATGCCGAGCCTCCATCCGCTGCGCAGGCTCAGACCGAAGAGCACGTCTTCGAACTGGTCCTGCACCGTTCCGGCCTGCGCTGCGAGGTGCAGCCCGGCCAGAGCATCGTCGCCGCCGCTGCGCAACTGGGCGTGGTGATCGGCACCTCCTGCGGCGAAGGTTTCTGCGGCAGTTGCGAAAGCGTCGTGCTGGAAGGCCAGCCCCTGCATCGCGACAGTGTGCTCTCTGACGCCGAACGCGCGAGCGGCCGCCGCATCCTGCCCTGCGTATCGCGTTGTACCGGCACGCGATTGGTCCTGGATCTGTAATTGGTTAGCACGCAAAGCAAGTTCAACCCACCTGGAGAGGAAGGCTATGAAGAAGCAATCGATGCAAAAGCGGACATTCCTGCGGCACCTGGCCGCACTGTGGCTGGGCGCGGCTGCCCTGTCGGTGACGGGCCTGGCCCACGCCGAGGACAAGGTCACGCTGCTGTCGAACTGGTATGCGCAGGCCGAGCACGGCGGCTTCTACCAGGCGGTGGCCAAAGGTATCTATAAAAAATATGGGATGGATGTGACCATCAAGATGGGTGGTCCGCAGGTCAACAACATGCAGATCCTGGTGGCCGGGCAGGCTGACTTCAGCATGGGCTATGACTTCACGGTGATGAAGGGGATCGAGCAGGGGCTGCCGCTGGTGACTGTCGGTACGTCATTCCAGTCCGACCTGCAGGGCATGATGACGCATGACGATGTGAGCAGCCTGGGCGGCTTGAAGAGCAAGACCATCCTGGTCGCGGGCTCGGGCCAGTCGAGCTGGTGGCCGTGGCTCAAGTCCAAGTACGGCTACACCGATGCGCAGTCCAAGGCCTACACCTTCAACCTGCAGCCCTTCTTTGCCGATCCCAATATCGCGCAGCAGGCCTATCCCTCGTCCGAACTGTTCCAGGCCGACAAGGCCGGCGTGAAGAGCAAGTTCTTCCTCTTCGCCAGCGATGGTTATCCGCCCTATGGCACCACCATCGTTACGCTGCAGAAGACCGTCGCCACCAAGCCTGACCTGGTGCAGCGCTTCGTCAAGGCGACTGCCGAAGGCTGGAAGAGCTACCTGGAAGACCCGGCACCGGCCAATGCCCTCATCAAGGCCGACAACAAGAACATGGGGGATGAGCAACTGGCCTATGCGCTGGGCAAGCTCAAGGAACTCAAGGTCGTCACCGGGGGGGATGCGGCCAAGCTGGGCATCGGCGTGATGACCGATGAGCGCTGGAAACAGACCTATGACGTCATGGTCGCCACCGGCCTGCTCAAGGCGGGGACCGATTATCACAAGGCCTACACCACCCAGTTCGTCAAGGACATGAAGGTCATGCCCTGACGTTGTGACCCGCTGGTCGCTGCTGCCTTGTGCTGCTCGCAGCAGCGATCTCCTTAGCGTGAGGACGCCATGATTCCCTACACTGTGCCCATGACCGCGCGCCGCATTCCGGTGATCGATTTCGCCGATGCGTTTTCGCCCGAACTGGCCCGCCGCGAGGCGCTGGCCTGGGAGATTCACAAGATCTCGCGCGACGTGGGTTTCTTCTACCTCGTCAATCACGGTGTCGCGCCCTCGCTGGTCGAGCAGCAGTTCGACTGGGCGCGGCGTTTCTTTGCCTTGCCCCAGGCCAGCAAATCGGCCATCGACATGCGGCATTCTCCGTCCGGCTACGGATACGAGCGCATGGGGGCGCAGGCCCTTGATGAAGGATCGCCCGCCGATCTGAAGGAAGGCTTCCAGTTCGGCTTTGATATCGCGCCGGACCATCCGTATGTGCAGCGCGGCCTGCTGCGCTATGGCCACCACCTGTGGCCGCAGGACCTGCCCGGTTTCGAAGAACACTCACGGCTGTATTACGACGCCGTGCGCGCCCTGTCGCATCGCCTGCTGGGCGTGATCGCACTGTCGCTGGAGATGCCCGAGGATTTCTTCGAGCCGGTGCTGCAGGCACCCATCGCCACCCAGCGCATGCTGCACTATCCGCCCCAGCCTGACGGTGCCCGGCACAACCAGATCGGTGCCGGTGCCCATACCGATTGGGGACTGGTCACCATCCTCGCGCAGGACGACATCGGCGGACTGGAAATCTGCAATGCCGATGGCCAATGGGTGAGCGCGCCTCCCATCGCGGAAAGTTTCGTGGTCAACATCGGCGACCTGTTGCAGCGCTGGAGCAATGACCTGTATCACAGCAATGCGCATCGCGTGCTCAACGCGGGCAGTGCACCGCGCTATTCCCTGCCGTTCTTCCAGGATGGCGACCAGGCGGCCGTGGTGGCCTGCCTGCCCAGTTGCTGCAGCGATGAACGCCCGGCGCGCTACGCACCCTGCACCATCGGTGACTACCTGGAAATGAAAGTGAAGCAGACCTTCGGGGCGGTGGCGGCGGCTTGAGCTGCCGCATGACACCTCGAAGCCAACGTATTTCGGCGAAGGCGACCGTGTTGGCACGCCGGCCGGACCACTGCGAACCCTGGCGTTCGCAGTCCAAGCAGAAGGAGCAGCCTCATGCTGGTAACTCAACAAAAAGTCTTGCGCAAGTTCTGGTACGCGCTCATGCCCGTCACGCAATTGAAGGACGGTCCGCAGCCCTTCACGCTGTTGGGAGAGAAGCTGGTGGTGTGGCTCAAGGAGGATGGCTCGCCCGCAGCCTTGCAGGACCGCTGCTGCCATCGCACGGCCCGGTTGTCCAAGGGCTTCGTGGAAAACGGCAACATCGTCTGCGGCTATCACGGCTGGACCTTCAACGGCGAGGGCGCCTGCGTGCGCGTGCCGCAGAGCGTGGATGGCAGCGTGCCGTCCGGTGCCTGCGTGAAGTCGTATTTCTGCAAGGAGCGCTACGGATATGTGTGGGTGGCGCTGGAAGAGCCGCTGCGCGATATCCCTGAGTTTCCCGAGGATGGGGCGCCAGGTTATCGGCGCATCTTCCAGTTCTACGAGCGCTGGGAAACCAGTGCCTTGCGCATGATGGAAAACTCCTTCGACAATTCGCACTTCAGCTACGTGCATCGCGCCACCTTCGGCTTGTATGACCAGCCCAAGCCGGAGAAATACGAGATCGAGGAAACCGACTACGGCTTCGAAGCCGAAACCCGCGTGCCCATCAAGAACGTCCCGGCCAGCCATCGAGTGACTGGCAGCACTGCCGATACCACGGTGCGCCACATGTTCAACCGCTGGTACCTGCCCTTCGTGCGCCGCTTCGGCTGCACCTATCCGGAGAGCGGCCGCCATCACATCATCTACAACTGCGCCACGCCCATCGATGATGGTGCCATCATGCTGTCGCAATGGCTCTATCGCAACGATACCGAGGAGGAATGTTCGGAAGCCGAGCTGATCGCCTGGGATGCCCCCATCCTGGTGGAAGACCGCGAGATCCTGGAAGCCACTGACCCCGATGCCTGCATCGACGTGCGCCGCCGCCAGGAATTCCACATGGCCTCGGATCGGCCCGGTCTCATCATGCGCCGCATGCTGCTGCAATTGCTGGAAGAGCACGGCGAATCCGAAGTGTTCCGCATCCACCCCGCTGCATGAACCCGCCAGGAGATCTCATGGACAGAGATGAATTCGCCATGTCGCAGGCCGCGGCATGGGAGCAGGAGAGGGCGGCCGCGGTGGCCGCTTTGCCTGATGCGCCGCCGGTGCTGTCGGCACAGCGGGTGGAGAAGACCTATCGCAACGGCACGCGTGCGCTCGACGAGGTGAAGCTCGATATCGGGCGCGGCGAGTTCGTCTCGCTGCTGGGCCCCTCGGGCTGCGGCAAGAGCACCTTGCTGAAGATGTTTGCTGGACTCGAAGAACCGTCCCACGGCCACATCCGCTGGTGGGGTGGCAACCTGGCCACGGTGGGCACGCCTGAACGCACGCTGGCCATGGTGTTCCAGGAAGCCACCCTGATGCCCTGGGCCACGGTGGAGCAGAATGCAAGGCTGCCGCTGGAGCTGCGCCACGTGCCGCGCGCGCAGGTCGATGCGCGGGTGGCCGAGGCCTTGAAACTGGTGGGCCTGGAAAAATTCCACAAGGTGCTGCCGCGCGAACTGTCGGGCGGCATGCAGATGCGGGCGTCCATTGCCCGTGCGCTGGCGACCTCGCCCAACCTGCTGCTGATGGATGAACCCTTCGGGGCTCTTGATGAATTCACCCGCAACAAGCTCGACGCCGACCTGCGCGACATCTGGAGCAAGCAGGACCTGACCGTGGTCTTCGTCACCCACAGCATCTATGAAGCGGTGTTCCTGTCCTCGCGCGTGATCGTGATGGCGGCCCGCCCCGGGCGGGTGATTGCCGATGTGGCCATCGAAGTGGACGGTCCGCGCGATGAAGCTTTCCGTATTTCGGCCCCCTTCATGCAGTACTGCAAGACGCTTTCCGATTACCTCACGCTGGCCAACCAGCAAGGAGACGGCCATGAAGCCCAACACTGATCCGCTGGTCAATCGACCCGGGTTCTGGCGCGTGGTCGCGCCGCTGTCCATTGGCATCGCCCTGCTGCTGATGTGGCAGATCGTCTGCACGCTGCTGGAGGTGCCGCCTTACCTGGTGCCCACGCCCGCGCTGATTGCCAAGACCCTGGTGGCCGATTGGGGCATGCTGATGGAGTCGCTGCTGGTCACGCTGAAGATCACCTTCCTGGCCTTTGTGCTGGCGGTGATCCTGGGGGTGTCCATCGCTTTCGTGTTCGTGCAGAGCCGCTTCATCGAGGTCAGCCTCTTCCCTTACGCGATCATTCTGCAGGTCACGCCCATCGTCGCCATCGCCCCGCTCATCATCATCTGGGTCAAGGACACCACGGCCGCGCTGACGGTATGCGCCACCATCATGGCGCTGTTCCCCATCATCTCCAACACCACGCTGGGACTGCGCAGCGTCAATCCGGGCCTGCTCAACCTGTTCCGGCTCAACAAGGCCACGCGCTGGCAGACCTTGCGCCGCTTGCGCATTCCCAGTGCCTTGCCGTATTTCTTTGGCGGCCTGCGCATTTCAAGCGGGCTGGCGCTGATCGGGGCCGTCGTTGCTGAATTCGTGGCAGGCACCGGTGGCACCGGATCGGGACTGGCCTACCAGATCCTGCAGGCGGGTTTTCAGCTCAACATTCCGCGTCTGTTTGCGGCCCTGCTGCTCATCACGCTGACCGGCATCCTGCTGTTCTGGCTGATGAGTGCGCTGTCGCGCGCCATGCTGGCCGGCTGGCATGAGAGCGAGATGGCATGATGACGACTGTCCAAGGAGCCGACCTGTCATGAACACTTTCTTGATCCGCAACCTGCAGGCCATCCTGACCGGCCTGCCCGGCGAGGCCGCGCGCCACGCCGGTCCCGACATCCGCGTGGCCGATGGGGTGATTGCCGCCATCGGAAAGCTCGACGCACTGCCCGGTGAGAACGTGATCGATGCCGGCGATTGCGTGGCCTATCCGGCCTGGGTCAATACCCATCATCACCTGTTTCAGTCGCTATTGAAGGGGGATCCGCTGGGCATCAATGCCACGCTCACGCCCTGGCTGGCGGCCACGCCTTATCGCTATCGCGCCAAATTCGATGCCGAGCTGTTCCGCCTGGCAGCGCGCATCGGCATGGTCGAACTGATGCGCTCGGGCTGCGGCACGATTGCCGATCACAACTACCTGTATTACCCCGGCATGCCCTTCGATACCTCGGAGATCCTGTTCGAGGAAGCGGAAAAGCTGGGCCTGCGTTTCGTGCTGTGCCGGGGCACCGCCACCCGCACACGGCAGCTGGAGGCGGAGTTGCCCAGTGCACTGCGTCCGGAGACGCTCGATGCTTTCCTGACCGACATGCAGCGCCTGGCCAGGCGCTTCCATGATCCCGCGCCCGCTTCGATGCGGCGCGTGGTGATGGCACCGACCACGCCGCTGTATTCGGCGGCCCCGGAGGAAATGCGTACCATCGCCGATGCCGCGCGGGAGTCGGGGGTGCGGCTGCACAGCCATCTCTCGGAGACGGTCGGCTACCAGGACAGCGCACACGCCATACATGGCTGCCGCCCGGTGGAATTCTGCGAGCGCATCGGCTGGCTGGGGCCGGACGTGTGGTTTGCGCATCTGGTGAAGCTCGATGCCGAAGAAATTGCCTTGCTGGGAAGTACCGGAACGGGCATCGCCCATTGCCCGCAAAGCAACGGTCGCCTGGGCAGCGGCATCGCCCCGATCCGGGCGCTGGAGGCAGCGGGCGTGCCGGTGTCCATTGGCGTGGATGGTGCGGCCTCCAACGAGGCGGCCGACATGATCTCGGAAACGCACGCCGCCTGGCTGATGCAGCGCGCCCGGCGCGGCCAGGAAGCCACTCCGGCGTTCCGGGGCGGGGCCTTCGAAGGCGGTGCCGATGAAGCGACGGTGGAGGATGTGGTGCGCTGGGGCACGACCGGCGGGGCCCGCGTGCTCGGCCTGGACGGGCTGCAGGGCCTGCAGGTGGGTCAGCAAGCTGACATCGCCTTGTACCGACTGGATGATCCTCGCTACTTCGGCCTGCATGATCCGGCCATCGGTCCGGTGGCCTCGGGTGGGCGGCCTTTCCTGAAGGCAATGTGGGTCGGTGGCCGCGCCGTGGTCCGCGATGACGCCATCCCCGGCGTGGATCTGGCCGAACTCGGTGCGCAGGCGAGGCAGGCTGTCAAAAAGATGCTCGAAGGCAATTGAGGCCAGTAAAGCCGGCTGCATGCGGCCGGCTTTGCGCGCGCTGCCCCACGAGCCACATGGGATCCCGGCCAAAACTGCTAAAATGCCGGGATGATCAAGAGACGCAATTCTCCCTTCAGTTTCTCAGCCGAGGATTTCGACGAATCCGTGGATTCCTTTGGCGCTTTCGACCCATTCCATTCCGACGCTCCTTCCCGCCACGCTGCCGGCTCCGATGCCAGCGGCCAGGCCGAGGGCGACGATGCCGCTGACGAGGTCCGTCCCCCGCTGGAACTGGACCTGACCAATCATTTCCTCATCGCCATGCCGTCCATGCTGGACCCGATCTTCGGCGGCACCGTGGTCTATCTTTGCGAGCACAACCACAACGGCGCGCTGGGCGTGGTCATCAACAAGCCCACCGACATGACCATGGATGTGCTGTTCGACCGCATCAATCTCAAGCTGGAGATCCGGCCCGACACCCCCGATGCCATGCCCGAGCTGTATCGCCGCCCGGTCATGTTCGGCGGCCCGGTGCAGGTGGAGCGCGGCTTCGTGCTGCATTCGACCTCGGAAAAGTATTCCTCGACCCTGCAGGTTACCGATGAGGTCGCGCTGACGACCTCCAAGGACGTGCTCGAAGCGGTGGCCCACGGTGATGGCCCCGAGCGCGTGCTGGTCACGCTGGGTTGCTCGGGCTGGAGCCCGGGCCAGCTCGAAGGCGAGATCGGCCGCAATGGCTGGCTGACCGTCAAGGCTGACCCTGCCATCATTTTTGAGTTGCCGGTGGAGCAACGCTTCACCGCTGCATTGGCCCTGTTGGGCATCGATCCGGTGATGCTGTCCGGCGATGCCGGCCGGGCTTGAGAGCGCAGGGACACGATTGGAAACCATCCTGGCCTTCGACTTCGGCTTGAAACGCATCGGCGTGGCCGTGGGCAATACGGGCCTGAAGCAGGCGCAGCCGCTGGCGGTGATCAGCGAAGCGACCAACGACGGCAAGTTCGCGGCCATTGCGCGCCTGATTGCGGAGTGGCAACCGGCGCGCTGCGTGGTCGGCCTGCCCCTGCATCCGGACGGTGCCGAGCACGAGATGAGCGTGCGCTGCCGCCGCTTTGCCAACCAGTTGCACGGCCGCTACGGGCTCGAGGTCACGCTGGTGGATGAACGCTACAGTTCGGCGGTCATCCAGCACCAGCGCGGCGAACAGATCGACGACCAGGCGGCCGCCATCATTTTGCAGCAATACTTTGACGACGCACATTCATGAGCACAACACCTTCCCAGCTTGATGCAGAAGCGCTGTACCAGACCCTGGTGCAGCAGATCAAAGCCGGCCTGCAAGGCGCAACCGAGGTTGCGCTGGTGGGCATCCACTCCGGCGGCGCCTGGCTGGCCGAGCGCCTGGCCACGGAACTGGGCCTGACGGACCGCCTGGGCTTCGTCGACGTGTCCTTCTACCGCGACGATTTTTCCGAGAAGGGCCTGCGTGCCGACGTGAAACCCAGCCAGATTCCCTTCGATGTCGAGGGGGCCACCATCCTGCTGGTGGACGACGTGCTCTATACCGGCCGCACCACGCGGGCCGCCATCAACGAACTGTTCGACTATGGCCGTCCGGCGCGCGTGCTGCTGGCGGCGCTGGTGGACCGCGGTGGCCGCGAGCTGCCCATTGCCGCCGATTTCGTCGCGGCCTCGGTCGAACTCAGCAAACAAGAAAACCTGCAACTGCAACGCGCCGACGACGGCCGCTTCTCCCTTACGGTGGTCCATGCTTAATCCCCAACTCAACAAAAACGGCGAACTGCAACACCTGCTGACCATCGAGGGTCTGCCGCGCGCTATCCTGACGCACATCCTCGATACCGCCTCGTCCTTCGTCAGCATCGGCGACCGCGAAGTCAAGAAGGTGCCGCTGATGCGCGGCAAGAGCGTCTTCAACCTGTTCTTCGAGAACTCCACGCGCACCCGCACCACCTTCGAGATCGCCTCCAAGCGCCTCTCGGCGGACGTGATCAACCTCAACATCCAGGCTTCCAGTACCAGCAAGGGCGAGTCGCTGCTGGACACCATCGACAACCTGGCGGCCATGCACGCCGACATGTTCGTGGTGCGTCACGCGCAATCGGGCGCGCCCTTCCTGATCGCCAAGCACCTGATCGATACGAAGCAGTCGCACGTCCACGTGGTCAACGCCGGTGACGGCCGCCACGCGCACCCGACCCAGGGTCTCTTGGACATGTACACCATCCGTCACTACAAGAAAGACTTCACCAACCTGCGTGTGGCCATCGTCGGCGACATCCTGCACAGCCGCGTGGCGCGCTCGGACATTCACGCGCTGACCACCCTGGGCGTGCCGGAAGTGCGCGCCATCGGTCCGCGTACCTTGCTGCCCAGCGGCCTGGAGCAGATGGGCGTGCGCGTCTTCCACAACATGGAAGAGGGCTTGAAGGATGTGGACGTCATCATCATGCTGCGATTGCAGAACGAGCGCATGAGCGGTGCCTTGCTGCCGTCGGCGCAGGAGTTCTTCAAGAGCTACGGCCTGACCCCGGAACGCCTGGCGCTGGCCAAGCCGGACGCCATCGTCATGCACCCCGGCCCGATGAACCGCGGCGTGGAAATCGATTCGGCCGTGGCCGATGGTGCACAGGCCGTGATCCTGCCGCAGGTGACCTTCGGCATCGCGGTGCGCATGGCGGTCATGAGCATCGTGGCTGGCAATTGAATCCGGGTGACGACGACCGTCACCGCGACGTTTTGAACGATCCGTTAAGAAGACAAGAACTGATGAAACTGCATATCAAGAACGGCCGCCTGATCGACCCGGCCAACGGCATCGACGCCCAGCAGGATGTGTATGTGGCCGCCGGCAAGATCGTCGGCGTCGGCCAGGCCCCGGCCGACTTCGTGGCCAACAAGACCATCGACGCCACCGGCCTGATCGTGGCTCCCGGCCTGGTGGACCTGTCGGCCCGCCTGCGCGAGCCCGGCTACGAATACAAGGCCACGCTGGAATCCGAAATGCAGGCCGCCATCCAGGGCGGCGTGACCAGCCTGGTCTGCCCGCCCGATACCGATCCGGTGCTGGACGAACCCGGCCTGGTGGAAATGCTCAAGCACCGCGCCCGTTCGCTGAACCAGGCCCACGTCTATCCGCTGGGCGCGCTCACCGCCGGCCTGAAGGGCAAGGCCCTGACCGAAATGGCCGAGCTGACCGAAGCCGGCTGCATCGGCTTCTCGCAAGCCGAAGAGCCGATCACCGATACCACCGTGCTGCTGTCGGCCCTGCAATACGCCAAGACCTTCAACTACACCGTCTGGCTGCGCCCGCAGGACCCGCACCTGGGCCGCACCGGCATCGCCCACAGCGGCCCGGCCGCTTCGCGCCTGGGTTTGTCGGGCGTGCCGGTGATGTCGGAGACCATTGCGCTCTATACCCTGTTCGAACTGATGCGCGCCACCGGCGCCCGCGTCCACCTGTGCCGCATGTCCTCGGCCGCCGGTCTGGAGCTGGTGCGCCAGGCCAAGAGCGAAGGCCTGCCGGTGACCTGCGATGTGGGTGTGCACCACATCCACCTGTGCGACCTGGATATCGGCTTCTTCGATTCCAATGCCCGCATGACGCCGCCGCTGCGCTCGCAGCGCGACCGTGAAGCGATCCGCACGGCCTTGCTGGATGGCACCATCGATGCCGTCTGCTCGGATCACACCCCGGTCGATGACGATGAGAAGCTGCTGCCCTTCGGCGAAGCTTCGCCGGGCGCAACCGGTCTCGAACTGCTGCTGTCGCTGTCGCTGAAGTGGGCGCTGGAGACTGAAGGCGAGGGCAAGGAAGTGCTCTCCAAGGCGATCTCGAAAGTAACGCACCGCGCCGCCAAGGTGGCGGGCCTGAAGGCCGGCAACCTGGCCGTGGGCAGCGTGGCCGACCTGTGCCTGTTTGATCCCAACACCTTGTGGAAGGTGCAGGGCTCGGCACTGGCCAGCCAGGGCAAGCACACCCCGTTCCTGGGCTATGAGCTGCCGGGCGTGGTCAAGGCGACCATCGTCTCGGGGCATATTGCCTTCGAGCGCTGAAAACCTGTCGCTTGATTTTCAGCTTGATTTCGTCTTGATCGATGGTTGACTGCGGGCAATTTCGATCTTGAATTTCGATCAAGCCGTTTTTCGTCACGACGATTCGATCACGACCTCATCAAGACCCGAATACGCCATGTTCGTTTTCCGTTTGTTGCGCCTGATCGCGCATCTCTTCAAGGGCATGGCGGTCTGTGCCTTCCTGTTCCCGTTCACCTCCGAGAAGGGGCGGGAGGCGCACATCCGGCGCTGGTCGCGCAAGCTGCTGCGCATCTGCGGCATCGCCATCAAGATCGACAGCCCGCTGCCGATTCCGCGTTCGTTGCTGGTGTCCAATCACGTGAGCTGGCTGGACATCTTCGTGGTCAACTCGCTGCAGCCCTGCCGTTTCGTGGCCAAGTCGGAAATCCGCAGCTGGCCGCTGATCGGCTGGCTGTGCGCCAAGACCGGCACCATCTTCATTTCGCGCGGCAAGGCCAGCGACGTGCGGCGCATTTTCAAAGGCCTGGTGGAAAGCATCGAGAAGGACGAGCACGTGGCCTTCTTTCCTGAAGGCACGACGGCCGCGCAGGGCACGCTGCTGCCTTTCCACGCCAACCTGTTCGAGGCCGCCATCGATGCCAAGGCACCGGTGCAGCCGTATGCGCTGCGTTATGTGGATGGCGAGGGCCGGCTGCATGCGGCGGCTGATTTCATCGGGGACATGTCCATCGCCGAGAGCATCATGAGTATCCTCAAGTCCAAGGGGATGACGGCCGAACTGAAGCAATTGCCCCTGATCAGCACGGAAGGCGCGCATCGCCGCGACCTCGCGCGCACCGCGCGTGAAGTCATTGCCACCGGACTGGGATACTCGCTGGAATCGCTCAGCCCGGCCGCCGCGCCTGCGGACACTGCACCTGGAACAGCGCCCGATCCTCAAGTCGCACCGCACTGAGCTTGCCGCCCCAGACACATCCGGTGTCGAGGGCGATCAGGTTGGGGCGCATCACCAAGCCCAGCGTTGACCAGTGACCGAAGACCACGGTCACGTCTTCGGTCCTCCGCCCTGGCACCTCGAACCAGGGCATCAGTCCTTCCGGCGCTGCCGCCGCGCCTTCCTTCACCGCAAAATCCATCGTCCCGTCCGCCTGGCAGAAGCGCAGGCGGGTGAAGGCATTGATGATGCAGCGCAGGCGCTCGTGGCCGGCCAGGTCGTCGCTCCAGCGGTCGGGCTGGTTGCCGTACATGTGGCGCAGGAAGTCCATCCACTGGTCGCTGCGCAGCATGGTTTCCACTTCGCTGGCCAGGGCCAGGGCTTGTTGCAGGTCCCATTGGGGCAGCACGCCGGCATGCACGATCAGGTGGCCTTGTTCGTGGATGGCCAGGGGACGGTGGCGCAGCCAGTCGATAAGCTCCTCACGGTCGGGGGCGTTGAGGATATCGTCGAGGGTGTCGTCACGGTGCGCCGGGCGGATGCCGCAGGCCACGGCCAGCAGGTGCAGGTCATGGTTGCCCAGGACGGACCGGGCGCGCTCGCCCATCTGCATCACGGTGCGCAGGGTGTGAAGGGATTGGGGGCCGCGGTTGATGAGGTCGCCGGCGAAGATCAGTGAAGGGGTGGTGTCCGGGAGGCTGGCCAGCAACTGTTCCAGGGAACCGGCACAACCCTGCAGGTCGCCGATCGTATAGATAGGGGAAGAAGAATGCATATGAAGTAAAAAGCTTGCTGTGCCTGCAAGAATGGGCAAGGAAATGTTAGCGGCTGTCATACATAAAAGTTATCATACGACGGCATTTGCACGGTTGTGCCTATTTTGATCATGAAACGTTTCTTTGACATTTTTGTTGCTGTGGCGGCCTGCCTGGTGCTGGCACTACCAATGTTGCTGGTGGCCATCCTGGTCAAGCTGACCTCGCGCGGACCGGTCCTGTACTGGTCGGATCGGGTAGGGCAGGATAACCGGATCTTCAGCATGCCCAAATTCCGGTCGATGAAAACGGGAACCCCGGCGGTGGCGACGCATCTGTTGACCGATTCCGGCTCACACCTGACGCCCATCGGCGGCCTGCTGCGCAAGACCAGCCTGGATGAGCTGCCGCAACTGTGGAGCATAGTGCGGGGCGACATGTCGCTGGTCGGTCCCCGGCCGGCGCTTTACAATCAGCATGATCTCATCGCGTTGCGCAGTGAACGCGGCGTGCACAGGCTCAAGCCGGGCCTGACGGGCTGGGCACAGGTGAATGGGCGCGATGAACTGCCGATTCCCGTCAAGGTCCAGTTCGACGAGCAATACCTGAGACAGCAGTCCTTCTTCTTCGACCTGCGCATCCTCTGGATGACGGTGGCCAAAGTGCTCGGACGGGATGGTATTTCTCACTGAACATCTTGCAAGGAACCAATAAAAATGAAGGATTGGCAGTCATGAGACGCCATGTGCTGGATTTGCCGCGGTTGAACAAGCAGGCCATCGTTGCCACCATCGATGTCCTGATCTCCTTGCTGGCGACCTGGATCGCCTTTTCCCTGCGCCTGGACAGCCTGCACTGGCCGCAGGGTTACCAGTGGCATGTCTACCAGATTGCTCCGGTACTGATGTTGCCCATCTTCGTGCGCATGGGCCTGTACCGCTCGGTGTTCCGCTACACCGGGATTGCCGCGATCGTGACCATCGCCAAGGCGGTCGCACTCTACGGACTGCTGCTGTTTACCTTGCTGGTGTGGCTGGCCTTGCCGGGCGTTCCGCGTTCGCTCGGCGTCCTGCAGCCGCTGCTGCTGCTGGTGATGGTGGGCGGAAGCCGCGCCTTTGCCCGGCTGTGGCTGAGCCAGGTCGATTCCAAGCGCAAGCATCTGCGGCAGTCGCGTCTGCTGGTCTACGGTGCCGGCCAGGTCGGCGCGCAGATTGCCGAAGCCATGGAGCGGCAGCACCAACTGGTGCTGTTCGGTTTCCTGGAAGACAACCGCGAACTCTATGGCAAGACCATCAACGGCCGCCGCGTCTATCCCGCCAGCGAGGCCGAGCGTCTGATCGAGACCTTTGCCATCACCGATATCCTGCTCGCGCTGCCCTCCATCAGCCGGGCCCGGCGCAAGGAAATCATCGAGAAGTTGCGGCCGTTCCACGTGCATATACGCTCGGTACCGGATCTGGCAGACCTGGCGCAAGGAAAAGTGGCCATCACCGATGCCCATGAACTGGATATCCTCGATTTGCTGGGACGCGAGCCGGTGCTGCCCAATCCCGCGCTGGTAGGCCGCAACGTCACCAACAAGGTGGTACTGGTCACCGGGGCCGGCGGCAGCATCGGCAGTGAGCTGTGCCGCCAGATCCTCAGCTCGCGGCCCTCCAAGCTGCTGCTGTTCGAGCAGAATGAATACAACCTCTACACGATTCACCGCGATCTGCAGCAGCGGCAGGCCAGCGTCTCGCCCGGCACTGAACTGATCCCGCTGCTGGGCGACGTCTGCCACTTCGACCGCATTAGCCAGGTCTGCCGTACCTGGCAACCGCGCACGATCTACCACGCCGCGGCCTACAAGCACGTGCCGCTGGTTGAGCACAACCCGGTCGAGGGCGTGACCAACAACGTCTTCGGGACCTATTGCGTGGCGCGGGCTGCGATTGAAAACCAGGTCAGCGACTATGTGCTCATCAGCACCGACAAGGCGGTGCGCCCGACCAACATCATGGGGGCCAGCAAGCGCATGGCGGAAATGGTCTTGCAGTCGCTCTCCGATGTCGAGGTGGTGCCGCGTTTCCTCGGGCAGGAAGCCAATGGTACCGGGACACGCAACCTGACGCGTTTTTCGATGGTGCGATTCGGCAATGTGCTGGGCTCTTCCGGCTCGGTGGTGCCGCTGTTCCGCGAGCAGATCAAGGCCGGCGGTCCGATCACGCTCACCGATCCCGAGGTGACGCGCTACTTCATGCTCATTCCGGAGGCCGTGCAACTAGTCCTCCAGGCCGGTGCGATGACCGAAGGCGGTGACGTGTTCGTGCTCGACATGGGCGAGCCGGTCCGCATCCTCGATCTGGCGCGACGCATGGTGGAGTTGTCCGGTCTGTCGGTGCGCGACGAGCACAATCCGGACGGCGACATCGAAATCCAGACGGTCGGACTGCGCCCGGGTGAGAAGCTGTATGAAGAATTGCTCATCGGCGAACAGCCTGCGCCGACCGCGCATCCGCGCATCATGACCGCGCATGAAGATTTCATCCCGTGGGACCGTCTGGCCGAGGAACTGCGTCATCTCCATGACGCGCTGCAGGCCAATGACATCGGGGCCATCCGCGCGCTGCTGCACAAGCTGGTCAGCGGCTACCAGCCTGCAGCCGAGATCGTTGACTGGGCCTTTGTCGAGAAGCGCCGCCAGGCCGCACAGCGACAGGAGAGCCCGCGTCTTGAGGTGGTCAGCAAATCATGATGGCTCGCTCTGAATCCGTATTCCCTCCAACCCGTATCCGTACTTGAGGACCTGATTTCCATGATCTCCAATTCCATTTTCAAAGCCTACGACATCCGCGGCATCATCGACAAAACCCTGGACGACCAGGTCGCCTTCCAGATCGGCCAGGCCTTCGGTGCCGCCGCCCTGGCCAAGGGGCAGAAGAAGGTCGTGATCGGGCGCGATGGCCGGCTCTCCGGTCCCTCGCTGTCGGCCGCGCTGGCCAAGGGTTTGCAGGCGGTCGGGGTGGACGTGATCGATCTCGGCATGGTCGCCACGCCGATGGTCTATTTCGGCACCCACGTGCTGGACACGCAGTCCGGCATCATGGTCACCGGCAGCCACAATCCGCCGGACTACAACGGTTTCAAGATGGTGCTGGCCGGTGAAGCCATCCACGGCGAGACCATCCAAAGCCTGTACCAGGCCATCGTCAAGGGCGAATTCCCGCAGGGTGCCGGCAGTTACAGCACGCACGACATCAAGGCCGCCTACATCGCCCGCATGATTTCGGACGTCAAGCTGGCCCGTCCCCTGAAGATCGCCGTGGACTGCGGCAACGGCGTGGCCGGTGCCTTTGCCGGTGAAATCTATCGCGCGCTGGGCTGTGAAGTCACCGAGCTGTTCTGCGAAGTGGATGGCAATTTCCCCAACCACCACCCCGATCCGGCTCATCCGGAAAACCTGCAGGACCTGATCCGCTGCCTGCAGGAAACCGACAACGAACTCGGCCTGGCCTTCGATGGCGACGGCGACCGCCTCGGCCTGGTGACCAAGGATGGCCAGATCATCTACCCGGACCGCCAGCTGATGCTCTTCGCCGAAGACGTGCTGACCCGCAACCCGGGCAAGGAAATCCTGTACGACGTCAAGTGCACCCGCCACCTGGCTCCCTGGATCACCGCACGCGGCGGCCAGCCGCTGATGTGGAAGACCGGCCACTCGCTGGTCAAGGCCAAGCTGCGCGAAACCGGTGCGCCGCTGGGCGGCGAGATGAGCGGCCACATCTTCTTCAAGGACCGCTGGTTCGGCTTCGACGACGGCCTCTACGCCGGCGTGCGCATGCTGGAACTGATGGCCCGCCAGAGCGATCCGTCAGCCGTGCTCAACGCCCTGCCGCAATCGGTCAGCACCCCGGAACTGCAACTGAAGCTGCAGGAAGGCGAGAACTTCGCGCTCATCGGCAAGCTGCAAAGCGATGCCAGGTTCGAGGGTGCCCAGGACATCATCACCATCGACGGCCTGCGCGTGGAGTACGCCGACGGCTTCGGCCTGGCCCGTTCCTCCAACACCACGCCGGTGGTGGTGCTGCGTTTCGAAGCCGAGACGCCGGAGGCACTGGAGCGCATCCAGGGCGAATTCCGCAAGGTCATCCTGGCCGCGCGTCCTGATGTGACACTGCCGTTCTGATGGGCCGATGAGGTAAGATGCTGGCCCACCAATAAAGTCACGCCAACGTGGGTCAGCCTTGAACATTCTTATCGTCCGTGTCTCCTCGCTGGGAGACGTCGTCCACAACATGCCGATGGTGGCGGACATCCATCGTCATTTCCCCGCGGCCCAGATCGACTGGGTGGTCGAAGAGGGCTACACCAGTCTGGTCGGCCTCAATCCCCACGTCCGCAAGATCATCCCCATCGCCCTGCGGCGCTGGCGCAAGACCCTGTTCTCGGCGGTCACGCGCGCCGAGATCGGAGCATTCCGGCGGGAGCTGCAGGCCGAGCGCTATGACCTCGTGTTCGATACCCAGGGCCTGCTCAAGACCAGCGTCGTGATGCGCATGGCGCGCCTGGCACCGCAGGGCCGCCGCATCGGCCTGGCCAATGCGACCGAAGGGTCGGGATATGAACCAATCTCCCGCATTTTCCATGACCAGAGCATCCCGGTCGACCTGCGCACGCATGCCGTCACCCGCGCCAGGCTGGTCGCAGCGGCTGCGCTGGGCTATCAGCTGGAAGGGCAGCCCGACTTTGCCCTGCGGCCGCCGGAGCCGGCGCGCTGGGCCTGGATGCCGGAGCAGCCGTATGTCGTTTTCTTCCACGGTACCGCCCGCGCTGCCAAGCAGTGGCCGCAGGCGCAGTGGATCAAGCTGGGCCAGGCCCTGGCCGAGCGCGGATTGCAGATCCTGCTGCCCTGGGGCAGTGCCCGCGAGCAGGAGGCGGCACGCCAGCTGGCGGCCGGCATTCCCGGTGCCACCGTGCTGCCGGCGCTGCCGATGATGCAGGCCGTGGCCCTGGTGCAGCAGGCGCGGCTGGTGGTCGGACTCGATACCGGCCTGACCCACATCGCTGCCGCCTATGGCAAGCCGACGATTGAACTCTACTGTGACTCGCCGCGCTGGAAGACCGAGGGCAACTGGTCGCCGGCGATCATCAACCTGGGCGATCTGGGCGCGCCGCCGTCCGAAGAGGATGTGTTGAAGGCTGCGCTGGGCCTGCTGGCCTGAGTTTGATTGTCCCTTGGGGCGGACTTGGGTATGCGTTGAAGCAGATCAAACGCCCCGTTCAAAGCATCAACTTTGCGTGACAAGCCGCATCCGGCCTGCTTTCCAGGCGTGCCAGAGCCGCCGGGTTGGCCACACGGGCAGAGCGCTTGCGGGCATAATACGCGCCATGGAATCGCAAATTATCGAGATTGGCCTGACCGAATGGCAGGTCGAGTATCCCAATCAGGACTGGATCACTGCGCTGGAAGCCGGCAAGGTGCTGTACTTCCCGCAGCTGGCTTTCCAGTTGATGGACTCCGAGCGCAAGCTGCTGGATCCGGCCGTGCGTGCGCCCAAGTCGCGCAACATCAGCCTGGACGCACGCGGACACATCAAGGGTGCCGCCGGCGGCACCGAGCAGCAGCTGGCCCTGGCCGCGATGATTGGTCGCTTCCGCGAGCAGTCGTTGTCGCTGGTGCATACCTTGTTGCCCAAATACCGCGATGCCTTGCGCATTGCCCCGACCAGCTATCGCCCGATGCAGGTGGAGACGCGTGCCCAGTCGTGGCGTGCCGATGATCGCCGCATGCACGTGGACGCTTTTCCTTCGCGGCCCAATTACGGCGAACGCATCCTGCGCGTCTTTACCAATGTGAACCCCGATGGCGTGCCGCGCGTCTGGCGCGTGGGCGAGCCTTTCGAGACCGTGGCGCAGCGCTTTTTGCCGCGTGCCAAACCTTATGTGCGCTGGCAGGCCAGCGTGCTCAAGGCGCTGCATGTGACCAAGTCCTTCCGTAGCGAATACGATCACCTCATGCTGCAATTGCATGACGGCATGAAGGGCGACATGCAGTACCAGCAGGATGCCCAGCAGGTCACCATGCCCTTTGCCGCCGGCTCCGTCTGGATCTGCTTCTCGGACCAGGCCTCGCACGCGGTCATGTCGGGCCAGTACATGATGGAACAGACCCTGCACCTGGCACCGGACCAGCAATATGATCCGCAATCCAGTCCGCTGGCCATCCTGACGCGCCTGGTCGGCCATCCCCTGGTCTGAGATGCGGCTGCTGTATTCACTCGTCTGGTGGCTGGTGCTGCCGTTGGTACTGCTGCGCCTGTGGCGGCGCGGCCGCAAGGAACCGGGCTACCGGGCGCATGTGGGCGAACGCCTGGGCTTCTATTCGCAAGAGGCGCGCCTGTCTGATCCACAGGCGCGTTTCATCTGGGTGCATGCCGTCTCGGTTGGCGAGACCCGTGCCGCCGAGCCGCTCATCGACGCCTTGTTGCAGCAATATCCGCAGCATTCCATTCTGCTCACCTGCATGACCGCCACCGGCCGCGAGACGGGGACTCAGGTCTATGGCAAGCACGGTGCGCGCGTGGTGCAGAGCTTTCTGCCGTACGACACGGGATGGATGTGCGCGCGTTTCCTGCGCCACTTCCGGCCTGTGCTGTGCGTGCTGATGGAGACCGAAGTCTGGCCCAACCTGATCAGGCAATGTCGCCGGCACCAGGTGCCGGTGATGCTGGCCAACGCCCGCCTGTCGGAACGTTCACTACGGCGCGGCCAACGCTTTGCCGCGCTGCTGCGTCCGGCGGCCGAGGCGATCGATGTGGTCGCGGCCCAGTCGCCGGCCGACGCTGAGCGCCTGCGTGCCTTCGGGGCGCGGCACGTCGAAGTGACCGGCAGCCTCAAGTTCGACGTGCAGCCGCCGGCCGAGATGGTCGAACGCGGTCTGGCATGGAAGCGTGCCATCGGGGAGCGCAAGATCCTGCTCTGTGCCAGCACGCGCGAGGGCGAGGAAGCCTTGATTCTGGATGCGCTGGCCAGGCTGGGGAAGACCGGCTGGCTGACGGTGATCGTGCCGCGCCACCCGCAGCGTTTTGCTGAGGTGGCCGGGATGATACAGGCACAGGGTTTGCGCCTGCGCCGGCGTGACGCGCTGGGGCAGGGCGGTGACTGGGATCAGGTGGATGTCGTGCTGGGCGATTCCATGGGCGAAATGTTCGCCTATTACGCCTTGTGTGATGTGGCCTTCATTGGCGGCAGTCTGTTGCCGCTGGGGGGGCAGAACCTGATTGAGGCGCTGGCGCTGGGCAAGCCGGTGCTGGTTGGCGAGCACACCTTCAATTTCCTCAGTATCACCGACCAGGCCATCGAGGCCGGTGCGGCTTGCCGCATCTCTTCAACCGAACAATTGTGGGACATGACGAGCGCGCTGTTTGCCGATCCGGATCGGATCGCTGCCATGACGCATGCGGCGCATGGCTTCGCCGGCGCGCATCAGGGCGCCTCGCATAAAACAACAGAACTGCTGGCACCCCTGTTGGCAAGATGAGCGCGTGAAGTCCGTTTCAGAACTCGTAACTTTAAGAGGCGCAAGGAGTTGTTGCTTTCGGGAACGCCTGTCAAGCGGCCAATCTCGCAATTGGTCACCAGTTCTGAGATAATTCCCGGTCGTTGGCTTTTGGAGTTGTCTTAAATGCAACTTAACGAGTCCATTGCTATTTGCCGTAAATTTATCAGGGTCGTGAAATGATTTTTGTCACCGGGGGGGCGGGCTTTATCGGTTCCAATTTCGTGTTGGAATGGCTGAAGTCCAATGACGAGTCTGTCGTCAATTTCGACAAGCTGACATATGCAGGCAATCTTGAAAATCTCAAGAGCCTGGGGGATGATCCCCGCCATATTTTCGTCCAAGGTGACATCTGCGATCAGGATCAGGTGCAGGCGCTGTTCCTGCAGTACCGTCCGCGCGCCATCCTGCACTTCGCCGCCGAAAGCCATGTGGATCGTTCCATCCATGGTCCGGGCGAGTTCATTCGCACCAACATCAACGGTACCTTCTCCCTGCTGGAGGCAGCCCGTGCCTACTGGAACGGGCTGGACGGACAGGAAAAATCCGATTTCCGTTTCCTGCACGTGTCCACCGATGAAGTCTACGGCTCGCTCAGCCCTGAGGATCCGGCCTTCACCGAGACCACGCCGTACGCGCCCAACAGCCCTTACTCGGCCTCCAAGGCGGCTTCCGACCACCTGGTACGCTCGTATCATCACACCTACGGTTTGCCGACCCTGGTGACCAATTGCTCCAACAATTACGGTCCCTATCACTTCCCCGAGAAGCTGATTCCCCTGGTCATTTCCAATGCCCTGGCGGGGCAGTCGCTGCCCATCTACGGTGACGGCATGCAAGTGCGAGACTGGCTGTACGTGACTGATCACTGCGCGGCCATCCGCCGCGTGCTGGAGGCCGGTCGTCCCGGGCAGGAATACAACGTCGGCGGCAACAATGAAAAGGCCAACCTGGACGTGGTCAAGGTCTTGTGCGGCCTGCTGGATGAGCTTTCGCCCAAGGCCAGCGGCAAGTATTTTGATCAGGCCGTGTTCGTGGCAGACCGTCCCGGCCATGACCGTCGCTACGCCATCAACGCCGCCAAGATCGCCGGCGAACTGGGCTGGACCCCGGCCGAGACCTTCGAGACCGGCATGCGCAAGACGGTCGAGTGGTATCTGGCCAATCAGGACTGGGTAGCCAACGTGCGTTCGGGCGAATACCGCAAGTGGATCGAAGGCAATTACCATGGCCGTGAGCAAATCGCCGGAGCACAATAATGAGCACAGCTACCCAATCGGCAAGCACCAAGAAGGGCATCATCCTCGCGGGAGGCTCGGGCACGCGCCTGTACCCCGTCACCACGGTGGTGTCCAAGCAACTGCTGCCGGTCTATGACAAGCCCATGATCTATTACCCGCTGAGCACGTTGATGCTGGCGGGGATTCGCGACATCCTCATCATCTCGACACCGCAGGACCTGCCGCGTTTCCGCGACCTGCTCGGTGACGGCAGCAAGTGGGGCCTGTCGCTGAACTACGCGGTGCAGCCTACACCGGATGGTCTGGCACAAGCCTTCATCATCGGCCGCGACTTCATCAACGGCGAGAACTCGGCACTGATTCTGGGTGACAACATCTATCACGGCGAGGATTTCGAGCGCAACCTCAAGCACGCTGCGGCGCGCGAGAGTGGTGCGACCGTCTTCGCCTATCATGTCAATGATCCCGAGCGTTATGGCGTGGTCGAGTTCGACGCTCAGCGGCGCGCGGTCAGCATCGAAGAAAAGCCGGCCGCACCGCGTTCCAACTACGCCGTGACCGGGCTGTATTTCTACGACAAGCAGGTGTGTGACATCGCAGCATCGATCAAGCCCTCCGCCCGCGGCGAGCTGGAAATTACCGACGTCAACCGTGCCTACCTTGAAGCAGGTACCCTGAATGTGGAACTGATGGGGCGCGGCATGGCATGGCTCGATACCGGTACGCAGGATTCCTTGCTTGAGGCCGGGCAATTCATCGCCACCCTCGAACACCGCCAGGGACTGAAGGTGGCCTGCCCGGAGGAAATCGCTTTCCGCAAGGGCTACATCGACGCCGAAATGCTTGAGCGCCAGGCCGAGGTTCTCAAGAAGAACGCCTACGGACAGTATCTGTTCAGACTGTTGCGCGGAGATATCGTCTAGTCCACGCCCATCGGACATCAGCCATGCGGATCCCGATGGGGTCCGTTTTGATTTTTCCCTAGCCCATTGACGCAGCATGCAAATCCAGACGACAGACCTGCCCGGAGTAGTGATCATCGAACCCAAGGTGTTTGGCGATGACCGCGGGTTTTTCTATGAAAGCTTCAATGAGCAGCGCTTCGCAGAGGCGACTGGTCAGCGCGTCAACTTCGTGCAAGACAATCATTCGCGCTCGGCACGCAATGTTCTGCGCGGGCTGCACTATCAGATCCAGCAGGCGCAGGGCAAGCTGGTGCGCGTGATCATGGGCGAGGTGTATGACGTCGCCGTGGACATCCGCAGGAGTTCGCCGCATTTCGGACGCTGGACCGCCGTGCGGCTGTCTGCCGAAAACCGCCGCCAGCTGTGGATTCCGCCGGGCTTTGCCCATGGTTTCGTGGTCACCACCGACTACGCTGAATTCCTCTACAAGACCACCGATTACTGGGCGCCCCAGCATGAGCGCTGCATTCGCTGGGATGATCCGGCGCTGGGCATCGACTGGCCGCTGGATGGCGAGCCCGTGTTGTCGGCGAAGGACGCGGTCGGCGCATTGCTGGCCGATGCGGAGGTATTTGAATGAAGATTCTGGTGACCGGCAAGAACGGTCAGCTTGGCAGTGAACTGGTCCGTGCGTTTCGTGGCGTGGCCGAGGTCGCGGCGTTTGATCGTCAGACGCTGGACCTGGCCGATATCGGGCAGTTGCGCAGTCTGATTCGCGCGCAAGCCCCCGATGTGATCATCAATGCAGCGGCCTACACCGCGGTGGATCGCGCCGAGACCGAGCAGGCGGCAGCGCACGCGATCAATGCGCAGGCACCTGCCGTCATGGCCGAAGAGGCCAGCGCTCTGGGGGCGGCACTGATTCATTATTCCACCGACTACGTCTTCGACGGACGCAAGGCCGGGCCATACCTCGAAACCGATCCGACGGATCCGCAGAGCGTCTACGGCAAGACCAAGCTGGCGGGCGAGCAAGCCATCGCCGCGGCTAGCGACAAGTTCTGGATCTGGCGGACCAGCTGGGTCTATGGCGTGCACGGCGGAAACTTCCTCAAGACCATGCTGCGTCTTGCCAGCGAGCGCACCAGCCTGCGTGTCGTGGCGGACCAGTTCGGTGCGCCGACCTTCGCCCTCGCAATCGCTGAAGCTACCCGCGATGCCTTGATGGCAGGTGGCAACGCCGGCACGCCCGCGCGCGTGGCCGATACGGCGGGCATTTACCATTTCACCGGCGGAGGCCGGACCAACTGGCACGGCTACGCTCAATACGTCATCGAGCGTGCAGCCGAAGCCGGGCAGTCCTTGAACATCAAGGCAGCCGACATCGAGGCCATCCCTGCATCGGCTTATCCGGTGCCGGCACCGCGCCCGTCCAATTCCTGCCTGTCGCTGGAAAAATTTACGCAGACCTTCGGCCTGCCCATCGCTGCCTGGCAGGATGACGTCGATCGCTGCCTGGCAGAATTGTTAGCGCACCATGATCAAGCATAAGAGTACGCCCCTCTCGATGTTGTCCGGACTGTGGAACCATCGCGTCCTGATGCTGGAGCTGGCGCGTCGCGAGGCCATCGGCCGCTACAAGGGTTCCTTGCTGGGCGTCTTCTGGAGTCTCGTGACGCCCTTGTTCATGTTGACCATCTACACGCTGGTGTTCAGCCATGTCTTCAAAGCGAAGTGGGGCGGGACCGGCGACGAGTCGCAATCGCAATTCGCCATCGTGCTGTTTGCCGGGCTGATCGTCTTCAATTTCTTTTCGGAATGCATCGGCAAGGCGCCCAGCCTGGTGCTCAACAACGTCAACTTCGTCAAGAAAGTGGTGTTCCCGCTGGAGATCCTGCCTTGCGTCAATCTCCTGTCGGCACTGTTTCATGCAGCAGTCAGCCTGCTGGTCCTGGTCTGTTTCGAATGGGCTGTGGCGGGTCATGTGCCGGTGACGGCGCTGTACATACCGCTGGTGCTGCTGCCCCTGGCCATGCTGATTGCCGGTGCGAGCTGGCTGCTGGCGGCCACCGGTGTCTATCTGCGTGACATTGGCCAGACCATCGGCATCTTCCTGACGGGCCTGATGTTCCTGTCGCCGATCTTCTTTCCCACCTCCGCATTGCCGGAGCAGTGGCGTTCGCTGGCGCGGCTGAATCCGCTGGCGATTCCCATCGAGCAAGCGCGCCAGGTGCTGATCTACGGCCATGCGCCCGACTGGCGCGAATGGCTGGTGTATGCGGCCGTCGCCGCAGTGACGGCCTGGTTCGGTTATTTCTGTTTTCAAAAGGCCAGAAAGGGTTTCGCGGATGTCCTCTGATATTGCGATCCGCGTCTCCGGTGTCAGCAAGAGCTTCAACACCTACGAGCGGCCTGCCGATCGGCTCACCCAGGCGGTACTGGCGGGCCTGGCCAGAATCGTGCCGGTTCCGGGCTTGCGGCAACGCCTGGGCCAGCGCGCGCATCAGCTGGCGCGCAAGCACCATGCGCTGTCCGATATCTCGCTGGAAATTCGCAAGGGCGAAACGGTAGGCATCATCGGCCGCAACGGCTCGGGCAAGAGCACCCTGCTGCAGATCATCTGCGGCACGCTCAATCCGAGCGCCGGATCGGTCGAGGTCAAGGGGCGCGTGGCAGCCTTGCTGGAGCTGGGGTCCGGTTTCAATCCGGAATACAGCGGACGCGAAAATGTCTTCATGAACGGACAGCTGCTGGGGCTTACGCGCCAGCAGATCGAAGCCCGCTTCAAGGACATCGAGGCGTTTGCCGATATCGGCGATTTCATGGACCAGCCGGTCAAGGCCTATTCCAGCGGCATGTATGTGCGCCTGGCCTTTGCCGTGATCGCCCACGTCGATGCCGACATCCTCGTCATCGATGAAGCGCTGGCGGTAGGCGATGCCTTCTTCACCCAGAAATGCATGCGCTTCCTGCGCGGTTTCATGAAGACCGGTACGGTGCTGTTCGTCAGCCATGACACCGCCTCGATCAAGAACCTGTGCACGCATGCCGTCTGGATCGACCGCGGTCACATGCGCTCGGCAGGCGAGCCACGCCATGTCTGCGATCTGTACCTGCAGGAATTCTATGAGGCTCAGCAGGGCAAGAGCGCCGTCGCCAAGGTGGCGCGGTCCAGCATTCGCGCTGAAGGTCCGAGCGTGGATGTGCGGCGTGACAAGATCAATGCCAGCAACCTGCGCAATGACCTGCAGGTCTTCACCTTCGATCCGGAGGCCGCAGCCCTGGGCAGCGGCGGTGCCGCCATTACCGATGTGAGTTTCGTCGGTGAGGATGGCGAGCGTCTGAACTGGGTGGTGGGCGGCGAGGCGGTGACGCTCGCCATCAGCATCACGGCTGTCGATTCCTTGCGCTCGCCGATCGTCGGTTTCTTCGTCAAGGACAAGCTGGGACAGACGCTGTTTGGGGAAAACACCTATCTCAGCTATGAGTCCGACCCGGTACCGTGCGCGGCGGGTGAGCAGCTGCAGGCGCGCTTCGAGTTTCGCATGCCGATCTTGCCCAATGGCCAGTATTCGATCAACGTCGCCGTGGCCGAGGGCACGCAGGACGAGCATGTACAATTGCACTGGATTCATGACGCCCTGATTTTCAAGTCCGAGTCCAGCAGTGTTTCCAGCGGACTGGTGGGCATACCCATGCAGGCCATCGTGCTGGAGCCGGCCTGACCATGCGCGCCTCAGCCCTCCTGCGCAATGCCGCATCCCTTTCTTCAAACCATGGCCATCCCGTTGCAATTGGCCGTAGCCGAAATGATCAATAATGAACGTGCAATCCAGAAATGACAGCCAGTCCGGCACGCCGCAGCAATCGGGCCTGGAATTCACGGGCGAACGCTTTGTCCCGGAAGAGCATGGCAACATCGAGCTCGAACATTGGCACCGCTATCTGCAGGCGCGCGAACTGGCCGTCGGCAAGGATGTGCTGGATATCGCCAGCGGCGAAGGCTATGGTTCCGCCCTGATCTCGGAAGTGGCGCGCCAGGTGACGGGCGTCGATATCGCCCCCGAAGCCGTGGCCCATGCCAGCGCGCGTTACCAGCGTCCCAACCTGCGCTATCTGGAGGGCAATTGTGCGGCCATTCCGCTGCCCGATCACAGCGTCGACCTGATCGTCAGCTTCGAGACCATCGAACATCACGAGCAGCACGAAGAAATGATGCGCGAGTTCAAGCGCGTGCTGCGTCCCGATGGCCTGTTGCTGATTTCCAATCCCGACAAGCATTTCTATTCGGAAGTGCCGAACTACAGCAACCCGTACCACGTCAAGGAGCTCTACGAGCAGGAGTTCAAGCAGCTGCTCTCGGGCTGGTACAAGAACACCCGCTACTTTGGACAACGGCTGGTGTACGGTTCAGCGATCTTCCCGGAGGCCGGGGCGTCGGAGTCGATCCACTACGAAATGCAGGATCGCGAGATCCGTCCCAGCACTGGACTGCCGCGTCCGCTCTACTGGGTTGCGCTGGCTTCGGATGTGGAACTGCCGGCGCTGTCGACCGGCTTGTTCGAGCAGGATATCCTCAAGTCCGAACTGCTGAGTCAATGGAAGGGTGCAGTCAAGGACCAGGCTCGCGTAATCAGTGAGCGAGACCGCCAGCTTGAGCAACGCGCCATTGAACTCAAGGAGCGGGCTGACCACATCAAACGCCTGGATGCAGAGTTGGAAGCCGCGCATGAAGCCTTTAGAACTGTAACCACCAGCATTTCATGGAAGGCCTCGTTGCCTCTGCGCGAAGCCCGTCGATGGGCAATGACTCCCGGTGCGCAGATTCGCCGCTATGGCAACTATGCTTTTGGCGCGACGCGGTGGATCTATCGCAGCATTCCGTTTTCGGCAGAGGCGCGTGTGGGACATCGCCGCTTCGTGCAAAAGTACCTGCCGGCGGTCTGGCGTCTGCTGACCCGTGTTGATCGCGGCCATGTCGGCAGCCAGGCTCGGGCCATCAAGGGAACGCCCTATACCGAGTTCCCGTGGCAGACCACCACCATCGAATTGCCGCAGCACGCACAGCCGGTGGTATCGGTCATCGTGCCCATCTACGGCAAGCACAACTACACCCTGCGCTGCCTGGCGTCGATCCAGCGCCATCTGCCGGCCCTGCCGTTCGAGGTGATCGTGGTGGACGACTGCTCGCCTGACGAATCGCGTGACATTCTGGCGAAGGTCAAGGGCATTCGCCTGGTCCTCAACGAGACCAACCAGGGATTCCTGCGCTCCTGCAACCTCGGTGCCAAGCAGGCCCGCGGGCAGTACCTGTATTTCCTCAACAACGATACCGAAGTCACGCCAGGCTGGCTCGATACCCTGATCGCCACCTTCGACCAGTTCCCGGGGACCGGCCTGGTCGGTTCCAAGCTGGTCTATCCCGACGGCGTGCTGCAGGAGGCCGGAGGCATCATCTGGAAGGATGGCAGCGCCTGGAATTTCGGCCGTTACAAGGATCAGCTCGATCCCGTCTATTGCTACGCTCGCGAAACCGACTACTGCTCGGGCGCTTCCATCGTGGTGCCCGCGGCGCTGTATGCCGAGCTGGGCGGCTTTGACGAGTTGTACTTGCCGGCCTACTGCGAGGATTCCGATCTGGCATTGCGCATCCGCAGCCGCGGCTATCGCGTGATCTACCAGCCGCAGTCGGTGATTGTCCACTATGAAGGCGTGAGCAACGGTACCGACCTCAATTCTGGCGTCAAGGCCTATCAAGTCGAGAACATGCGCAAGCAATACGAGCGCTGGAAGGACTTGCTGGCGACCTATCAGGACAACGGCGTGGACGTCGACCGTGCCAAGGACCGCACGGCCACGCGCCGCGTACTGGTGGTGGATCATTGCACGCCGACGCCGGACCGCGATGCGGGATCGGTGATCATCTTCAATCTCATGCTGCTGATGCGTGAGATGGGCTTCCAGGTCACCTTCGTGGCCGAGGATAATCATCTGTATCTGCCCGGATACACCGATGAGCTGCAGGCCTACGGGGTCGAAGTGCTTTATGAACCTTACTGCCCGTCGGTGGAGTCACACGTCAAGCAGTGCGGTTATCGCTATGACCTGGCGCTGCTGGTTCGCCCGGGCGTCATCGAGAAGCATCTGGAAACCGTGCGCCGCCATTGCCCGCACGCCAAGCTGATTTATCACACCGTGGACCTGCATTACCTGCGCATGCAGCGCGAGGCCGCCGTTGCCGGCATCGACAACAAGCGCGACGTCGAGCAGATGAAGCTCATCGAGCATGATGCCATTCGCCGCGCTGATGCCAGCATCGTCGTGAGTACGGCGGAGCAGGCTCTGCTCAAGCAGGAGTTGCCGCAAGCACCGGTGCACGTGCTGCCGCTGATCATGGATGTGCCGGGTACCCGCGTCGGCTTTGCCGAGCGCCAGGACATCATCTTCGTGGGCGGCTACCAGCACACGCCCAACGTGGACGCCGTCGAGTACTTCGTGGCTGAGGTGCTGCCGCTGATTCACCAGAAGTTGCCCGACGTGCGCCTGCATGTGGTCGGCAGCAACGTGCCTGCCAGCATCGAGGCACTGGCCAGCGAGCGCGTGATCATCACCGGATTCGTCGACGATCTGCAGCCGCTGCAGGACCGCATGCGTGTCAACGTTGCGCCCTTGCGCTACGGTGCCGGCATCAAGGGCAAGATCGGCAGTGCCATGGCCGTCGGCCTGCCCAGCGTAGCCACCACCATCGCCACCGAAGGCATGGGCCTGGTGGCCGGCCGCGACGTCCTGGTCGGTGATGATGCACAGGCGCTGGCGGATCAGGTCTGCCAGCTTTACACCGATGAGGCCCTGTGGACCGCCATGAGCGCAGCCGGTATCAGTTTCGCTGATCAGGCATGGGGAGCGCGCGCGGCGTGGAAGGCCTTCGAGAAGATCCTCGACAGCGTCGATCTGCCGGTCCGCCAGAGCAAGCGGCCGCTGTCGCTGTGGCGTCCGACATCAAACTGATAAAAAGCGGATAGGGGGAATACGTGAAAGTCGGACTGGGTACCTGGAGGTTTTTGCTGGCCGTGCTGGTGGCCATCTCCCACTTGTGGGAAGGGATGATTCACGGTCCTGCCGCCTATGCGGTATGGGGTTTCTTCATCCTGAGCGGCTATCTGATGACGCATGTGCTGTGCTTCAAATACGGCCATGAAGAAGGCGGCCTGCGCGACTATGCGTTCAACCGCTTCCTGCGCATCTATCCGGCCTATGCGGTTGCGGTGGTGGCCGGTGCGGCCACGCTCTACATTCTGCCGCGCATCGGCGTGCTGCCCTCGGCGCTGAACCCGCAGTTCGTGCGCCCGCATGGCGCGCTGGAGTGGCTGTCCAACGCCTTCCTGCTGCCCATTCCGACGCCGGGCCTGTTCGTGCCGGTGGCTGGCGCGCTGGCGGTGGAGATCGGGGCCTATGTCTTGATGCCCCTGATGGCAATGAACCGTTCCGCAGCCTGGCTGGCATTCATTCTGAGTGCTGCGCTGAACGTGAAATACGGATTTGGCCTGGAGACCTTCGGGGATCGCTACTCGGGCTTCCTGACCTGTTTCATGGCCTTTGCCGCAGGCACCTTGTTGTCGCAGTATCGTGAACCCTTGTCGCGCCTGCGCGCGCCCTGGCTGAGCCTGCTGGCCTGGGGGCTGCATTGCCTGGTCTGGCTGCGTTTCCCTTATTGGCCGTGGACTTATGGCCTGTATGTATCCCTGCTGCTGTCGGCGTGGGTGGTCCTGTCGCTGGCACCCAGCAAGCCGGGATGGCTGGATCAGTTCCTCGGTGACCTCTCCTATCCGGTCTACCTGTTTCATACCACCGCCGCCATCTGGCTGGTGGCCGCAGGCATGCAGATGCGTTCGTTCCCCTTCTTCTGCGTAGCCTTCGTGATCACCCTGCTGGTGTCTTGGTTGGTGATTCGTCTGGTCGATCGTCCCCTGGCGGGCTTGAAGAAGAAACGTATTGAAAGGATGAAACAAGCATGACCGAAGTTCAAGCCACCGTGCGCGATGTGACACCCGTGACCGAAGCCGGTGACGGTGCCCGCTTCGATGCCGTCGTTGCCGTCGTCATTCCCAGTTACCGTGTCACGCGCCACATCCTGGGCGTGATCGAGGCGATGGGTCCGGATGTCGCCCAGATCTACGTGGTGGACGACAAGTGCCCCGACGGCTCAGGTGACTTCGTCGCCCAGCACTGCACTGACCCGCGCGTGCGGATCCTGCGGCATGAAGTGAACCAGGGCGTGGGCGGTGCGGTGATGACTGGCTACCAGGCTGCGGTCGAGGGCGGGGCCGATGTCATCGTCAAGGTTGATGGTGATGGCCAGATGGATCCGGAGCTGATTCCCTACTTCGTCCAGCCCATCGTCGATGGCATTGCCGACTACACCAAGGGCAATCGCTTCTACGATCTCGAAGAGATCGGCGCGATGCCGCCGATGCGCCTGTTTGGCAATACGGTGCTGTCGCTCATGGCCAAATTCTCCACCGGCTACTGGGACTTGTTCGATCCCACCAACGGATTCACCGCCATCCATGCGGATGTGGCGCGCCATCTGCCTTATGACAAGATCAGCCGGCGCTACTTCTTTGAGACCGATATTCTGTTCCGCCTCAATACGCTGCGCGCGGCCGTCATCGATATTCCCATGGCGGCCAAGTATGGCGATGAGGTCAGTGGCCTCAAGATTTCAAAGATCGTCGGCGAATTCCTCGTCAAGCATGCACGCAACTTCGGCAAACGCATCTTCTACAACTATTACCTGCGCGACCTGACGCTGGCCTCGCTGGAATTGCCCATCGGCCTGCTGCTGCTCGGCTTCGGCGTGATCTATGGCGGTTATCACTGGCTGGTCGCTGCCGGTTCCGGAACCGCCACGCCGGCCGGCGTGGTGATGATGGCCGCGCTGCCCATCCTGACCGGCTTGCAATTGCTGCTGGCCTTTCTTGGTCACGACATCTCGACGGTGCCCAAGCGTGCGCGCCACCTTGGGCGTCTGAAACGACTGCGCAAGCCGGCCAAGGACAAGCTCCCGGCGACGGAGCAGTGATCTCATGAAATACCTGCGATTCCTGAAAGAAAAAGCCAAGGGATATTCACTCGGCACCATGCTCAGGCTGGAGTTCGAGTCGCTTTTCTTCGGCATCTTTTCGCTGGTGCCCACCACCGGTGGCGTGATCCTGCGCGCCCTGGTGAGCAAGGTCTTCTTCAAGCGCTGCGCGGGCTTTGCCTGGATTCAGCCGCGAGTGACCATCGTGCATGCCGACCGCATTACCATGGGCAGCAACTTCGGCGTCAATTCGGGCAGTTACATCAACGGGGTGGGTGGTATCGAATTCGGTTCCTATGTACTGATCGGCAGCAACGTGACCATCTCCTCGGGACAGCATCCGATCGAGGGTGAGCTGCCGCCGGTGTTTGCCCGCCAGAGCATTCCGAAGAAGATCGTCATCGGTGACGATGTCTGGATCGGTGCCGGTGCCGTCATCATGCCCGGAGTCACCATTGCCAGGGGCACCGTGATCGGTGCCAATGCCGTGGTGACCAGGGATACGGAAGAATATGCAGTCATGGTCGGCGCACCCGCACGCATGCTGCGCAAGAGGGGGGCAGCATGAGCAGCACCCTGGTGCGATACCTGATCGTGGCAGTGCTGGCCTATGTGATCGACATGGGCGGCTACTATGTGCTGCTGAAGATGGGCGTCGCTCCGATCTGGGCCAACGTGGCAGTCAAGATCCTGGCCGCCATCTGCGGTTTCTTCATGCATCGCCGCTTTACCTACCAGATCAAGGAAGCCGACGGACAGATGGCCCATGCGACCAAGTATTTCGGGCTGGCGCTGCTCTATACCCCGATCTCGTCGGTGGTGTTGTACCTTCTGATGCTGGTCATTCCGCATCCGGTCTATGCCAAAGCAATTGCTGACGTGCTGCTGTTCATCGTGACCTTCTGGGTGACGTCAAGTTTTACCTTTACCCGCAAGAAATCCGGCGCTGCGGCCGCCGTTGGCGGTGTCGATGCCAACGAGAAGAACTGAACCCGAGACACCATGGAAATTGAACTGATCGAATCCGATACCGCGCGCATGGATGATTACATCGCGCTGTACCAGGCCTGTTTTCCGCAAGCAGACAAGCTGCGCCGCCAGTATCTGAACTGGCTCTACATCGATAACCCGGAAGGCCGGGCACTGGGTGCCGATGCCGTCTGCGATGGCAAGGTGATCGGACAGGTGATTGCGCTGCCAGGCCGCTATCGTCTACGTGGCAGGCAGGTGCGCGGGCTGGTGGCGGTCAACGTTGCGGTTCATCCGGATTTCCAGGGCAAGCACCTGTTCAAGCGATTGGGACTGAAGATGTGCGAATTCGGCGCCTTGCGCGGATTCGAGTTTGTCATCGGTGTGGCCAATGCGGCGGCGACGCCAGGCTGGGTGAGGCAGATGGGCTTCCAGTTGGTGGGTCCGCTGCAGGCACGGGTTGGACTGGGTGCGCTCAACGCGCGAGCCTGCGAAGAAGGGCTGGCCCAGGCGGACCTGTTTCAGGAGTGGGGCGATGCCGCCCTGCAATGGCGCAGCAAGAGCCCGGTCAATCCGGTCGCGCTCAAGCGCGGTGCCGATGGCCAGCTGCGCGTGTTTGCCTCGGCAGGAAAGCCAGGCATGACGGCACTGGCGGTGCTGCCGCCGGCGGCCCACGAGAAGGTCCAGCCCAATGGACTGGGTGCCGGGCTGCTCTCGGCCAAGGTGTTCGTGGGCAACATTCCGGGGTACCGCTTCGGTGTCAATTTCCAGCCTATCCCCGAGCGTCTCAAGCCGTCACCGCTGAATCTGATCTACAAGAATCTGGTGGACAATACCGACAAGCTGTCCCTGGACAAGTGTTACATCACGTTCCTGGACTTCGATGCCTTCTAAGCACGCCCTTTTCCTGTTCGCGCATCAGGACGACGAGTTCGGTGTCTTCGCCGAAATCGCGAGACTGCTGGAGGCCGGCGATCGCGTCTCGGTCGTCTATCTGACCTCAGGTGCGCTCGACGGTGGGCCGCGTCCCGATCGCAATGCCGAAAGCCTCGATGTGCTCGGACGCTTGGGCGTAGCGGCCAGCAGCGTGCATTTCATCGGAGAGAAGCTGGGCGTGCCGGACAGCAAACTGGTCGAGCACATGCCGGCCGTACTGGCCGAGCTGGCTGCGCTGTGCCATCGCATTGGCCAGCCGGAGCTGCTTTACCTGCTGGCCTGGGAAGGCGGTCATCAGGATCATGACGCCGCCCATCTGATTGGCCTGGCGCTGGCAAAGTCCTCGCATTGCCTGCCGCAGACCCGCCAGTTCACGCTCTACACCGGGGCCGGGCTGAGCGGACCCTGGTTCAAGCTGTTTGCGCCCTTGGCCGCCAACGGCGAGGTCATGGCGCGGCGCATGTCGTGGACCGAGCGCCTGCGCTTCATGCGCTACTGTTTCCTGTATCCCTCGCAGGCGAAGACCTGGGTGGGACTTTTTCCATTTTTGTTCCTTCATTATGTGGTCCGTGGTACGCAGCTGCTGCAACCCTGTTCGCTCGCGCGCATCCACGAGGCAGCACATGACGGGCCCCCCCTGTATGAGCGTCGCGGATTCTGCAGTCAGGAAGACTTTTTCCGTGCGGCCCGCCCTTTCATCGCGTCCAGCATTGGCCATGTGAAGGAGCTGCGGCCATGAAGATCGCCATCACCGGAGCCACTGGTTACATCGGTCGGCAGCTGGCGGCTCTGGCCTTGCATCAAGGGCATCATCCGCTGCTGCTGACACGGACCGCACCGGCAGCCGATGCCGGCGCATGGCTTCGTTACGATCTTTTTGATACGGACGCCCTGACCCTGCCGGGCGATGTGCAGGCCGTGGTGCATCTGGCCTTCAATCCGCGCGTGGCGACCGAAGCCGATGGCGACGCCGAGATGGTGGCCGCCCTGCGCCTGCTCGACGCCGCTGCCGCCGTGGGTGCGCGCTTCGTGTTCGTTTCCAGCCAGACGGCGCGCGAGGATGCGCCCACCGCCTATGGACGCACCAAGTGGCGTATCGAGCAGCTCGTGCTGCAGCGTGGCGGCAGCGTGGTGCGTCCCGGCCAGGTGTACGGCGGTGCCGCGATGGGGCTGTTCGGGTTGCTGGTCAATCTGGTGGACCGGCTCCCGATGTTGCCCGCATTTCTGCCTGCGCCATTGATACAACCGGTCCATGTCGATGATCTCGCGTTGGCCCTGTTGCGCATCGCGCAGCTGCCGGATGCGACACCCGAAGTGCATCTGATCGCGCAGTCGCAAGCGCTGAGTTTCACGACTTTCCTGCGCGCGATTGCCGCCAGCCATGTGCGCAAGACACGATTTTTCGTGCCAGTGCCGACCGCACTGGTCCGATTGGCCGTGCGACTGCTGGGCGCTGAGCGCAGCAATCGGCTCGGTCTGTCCCGTCTGGATTCCCTGTTTGCCCTACCGGTCATGGATACCCGTGGCAGCCTGGCGCTGCTCGGCTTGCAACTGCGTTCGCTGGAGAGCGGCATGCAGCCCGCTGCGCCCGGCGACCAGCTCGCCGCCGAAGCCGCGGCAATGCTGTGCTACGTACTCAATCGCCGTCCCGACAGCGATCTCGTCGAACGCTACATCGCTGCCATCGGGCGCTTCCGGGAAGGACGCGCTCTGGGTTTGCCCGGCTTTGCGCTGCGTCATCCCGCGCTGCTGGCCTTGCTCGATGATCGCGCCTTCCTGGCCAGCGAACGCGGGCAGGAACTGGCATGGCGACTGGACGCGGCCACCTTGCTGGCAGAGGCAACACAGGCGGGTGCAGAGCGTTTCATCGGCATCCGGCAACCGGCGGGAATGCTGCGCTATGGTCTTGGCCTGGCGTGTGCCGTCGCATCGGAAGTGTTCTGGCGGATTGCCCGCCCGGTGAGCATGCCGCTGTTCTTGCGTGACGCCATCAACAGGAGTTTCCCGTGAGCCCGGAGTTTGACGTCATCATCGTGGGAAGTGGCCCGGCCGGCGTATCGGCGGCGTTTCCGCTGGTCGAGGCAGGCGTGAAAGTGCTGATGGTCGATGGCGGACGCCAGGAAGACGTGCGGCGTCCGACACGCAGCTTTCTGGAAGAACGTGCGACCGATCCGCGTCAGTGGGAGTGGATGGTCGGCGAGCGCTTCCATGCCCTCGGCATGCGCGAGGCCATCTCTCCCAAGTTGCGCGTACCGACCCATGCGCATGTCTTTGCAGACTTTGCGCAGGTCAATCGAGTGGATTCACAGGGATTCATTGCATTGGGGTCGCTGGCTCCCGGCGGCTTGTCCAATGCCTGGGGCTGCGGTGTTGCGCAACTGTCTCCACAGGAGCTGGCGGCGTTTCCCTGCCCGAGCGATGCCATGCACGATTCCTATCGCACCGTGGTGGAACGCATTGGCGTGAGCCGTTCGCAACAGGATGAACTCACTGACTATTTCGGCATGCAGGGCGAAGCGCAGCCCGAGATCGCGCTCGACAAGCTGCATACGGCACTGGACCAGAAGTATCGCCGACATGGGGCTGATCTGCTGCAGCAGGGATTCAGGCTCGGGCGTTTCCCCGTCGCCGTGCTGAGCCAGGACCGTGGTGCGCGCAAGGGATGCAATCGCAGCGGGAACTGCCTGTTTGGTTGTGAGCGTCGCTCGCTGTATTCCGCCAGTGAAGATCTGGAGACGTTGCGTCAATTCCCCAACTTCCGCCATGCACGCTTGCAGGTGGAGTCGCTCCGGCAGGATGCCGGGCAGGGCTGGCAGGTGTACGGGGAGGATCCGCAGGACCGTCAGCGCAAGACTTTCAGCGCGCGTCAGGTGCACCTGGCTGCGGGCACTGTCGCCACCACCCGGCTGGCATTGTCTGCCCTGAAGCACGAGGCACCGGTGCGGCTGCTGTCCTGCCCCACGGCCGCCTTCATTCTCTGGATGCCGTCTTTCCTGGGCAAGCCACGCGCCGACGCCTTCGGCTACGGGCAGCTGGCATTTGTCCAGACCCTGCGGGAGGATGTGACCGCACTCGGTTCGACCTTCTCGACCGTCGGCCTGCCCATGACCGAGTTCGCGCGCCATCTGCCGCTGCGTCGCAGGCTGGCGGTGGACGTCTTGCGTTCGCTGATGAGTTCCTGCGTCGTGGGCAACATGTTCCTTCCCGGGCATCTCTCCGCGAACCAGGCACATCTCACGCCAGACGGACGCCTGCACATCCGGGGCGCTTACCATGAAGACGTTCCTGCTCTGCTGAAGCAGGCTGCGACAAGTCTCCGCCGCGCCTACGCGCGCCTGGGGGCCTACATGTTGCCGATGAGTTTCACGGCCGGGCAACCCGGCGGCGACATTCATTACGCTGGTACCTTGCCGATGCGCGAGCGGCCGCAAGCTGGCGAGACCTCGGCCATCGGGGAACTCGCCGGGCTCGACGGACTGTTCGTGGTCGACGGCGCAAGCCTGCCCAACCTGACAGAAAAATCCCATACGCTGACCATCATGGCCAACGCCGATCGTATCGCCCGGGCCGCATTGCAGCGTCTTCACTCCGCATGAACGTCATGAACCCCTCTCTTCCTGATCGCAAACCGGGATTCCCGGGCGTCGCACAACCCGTGCTGCTGACCATCGTCGCATTCATTCTGGCGGCAGTGGCACTCTGGGGAACGCTCTCCCAAGGCTGGTGGCAGCAGAAGATCTGGGTCTCCCCCGCCGTTGGTGTTTCTTTCTACAACACCGTCGGCACGCTGCTGGTGCTGTGCTTTGCGGGCCTGGCCGCAGGCTTGCCATTCCTGCTTCTGCTGGGCGCATGTGCGTCGCTGTTCGTGGCACTGGCGGGACTCGGACCCTTCGTCGCCGTGATCTGGTATTGGACTTGCGCCACACTGATCGGTGCCTGGACCTTGTCGTGGTGGAAGGATGATTCGGCCACCGTCTGGAGCGTTCGCAACAGCGGCTTCGGATTCGTGATCACCGGCAGTCTCATCGGTCTCATGGCGCATTTTCCGATCAATACACCGACGCTCTATCTGTTGCTCTTCAGCGGCTGGGCCCTGCTGGCCAGCTGGCGTCTCGGCGTGTGGCGCACAGCCGGCCGGCCCTCGCCCCTGCGCGACCTGCTGGTCCGCCGGCGGCGTAGTCTCCAGGAATCCCTGCTGCTGTCCCTGGTGCTGGCCGGCATTTCGCTGGTGCTGTTCGTGACCATGCTGCCCGAGCTGGGACACGATGCGCTGGCCATGCACCTGAACTTGCCGGTACGTATTTTGGCGGCCAAACGCTGGGACTTTGATGTGACCCAGTACATCTGGTCGGTGATGCCGTTCGGTGCCAATTGGTTGACGTTGCCGCCCTTCTTCCTGGATGGCCAACAGGCGGCGAAGTTGATGGATACCTCCTTCGTGCTGGCGACGGCGTGGCTGTCATTCCGCATCCTGGCCCCTCGCATTGGCGCGGTCGCCGCGCTGGCCGCACCGGCCCTGATGCTGACCTTGCCGCTGAGCATGCTGGTGTCCGGCTCGATGTTCGTGGAGCCCGTCATCGGTTTCCTGTTCCTGCTGTGTCTGGCCGAGCTGACCGGCACCAGCGAGAAGCCGCATGGTGCCTGGCTGTATCTGGGGGCCATTGCCGGTTACCTGTGTGCTTCCAAGCTGCTGGGCGCGCCGCTGCTGCCGATCCTGCTGCTGGCAGTGTGCCTGCTGGCACGCCAGGGCAAGTTCCAGCGGCCGACCTTCCTGGTGGTGGCGGCGGCGGTCGCCGTGTTCCTGCTTGTCAGCTGCCAGCCCTACGTCGTGGCCTATCTGAAGACGGGCAATCCGCTCTTCCCCTTCTACAACAACATTTTCAAATCGCCGTTCTTCACCATCGGCAGCGTCTTCAAGAACGAGCAGGCGTTTGCCAATCCGCTCTATTTGCACCCGCTTGGACTGGGCATGTTCTGGGATGCGAGCATCAAGTCCATGGGGTACGGCGAGTTTGGTGCGGATGGTGCCATCGGCATCGTCTTCCTGGTGCTCATCCCGCTGGCCTTGCTCACCGCCATCCTGACGCGTCACTGGTGGGTCCTGGGCGGCTTGCTGGCCACCACCTTCTATTGCGCGCTGGTGTTCCAGACGCAGGCCTATTTGCGCTATGTGTACCAGATGCTTCCGTGGTTCATCGTGTTCGGTGCCTGGGCTCTGGCACGCCTGTCCAAGGCAGCGCTGACGGCATCCGCGCTGGTGCTGCTGCTGTGCCTGGTCAGCCTGGCGCGCTATCCGGTGGTCTACTGGCCGCTGATGCAGTTCTCTCCGCGTTTGCTGGTGGATCGTGATGCCCATCGTGCAATGCTCGAGCGCAGCAAGCCCGCGGTGATCATCGGCGACATCCTGCAGCAGATGGACAGTCTCCGCAGCAAGCAGATTCTCATCGTTGGCACCGATCCGGTCTACAGTCATTACCCGGCAGGCACCATCGCGTTTTCTTGGCATTCATGGCCGTTCTTCTCCTCGCCCGAGCGCGACACCAATTTCAAGAAATTGCTGCGCGATTTCGACATCGAGGTCATCGTCCACCCGGTGGGGCAGAACGAATCGCATGAGGCCGATATCATGTCGGTCACTACCGAGCTGTTCCGTCTCAATGGCATGCGCGTCGGTCTGGTCAAGACCGATGGCCTGTTCCGGGTCGAGCGCGTCGCAGGACCGGTGCTGGATCAACCTGGCCCCAAGTGGGATCTCAACGGCAATGCCGTGGTCAAAGGCGGCGTGACCGCTACCGTCACGCATCCGATCTATCAGACCATCGACGTCAAAGGACAGCGCCGTGGCCTGTTGCACGTGAAGGTGTCTTGCCCTGAGGGAACACATTTCCGATCCCAGGTTAATTGGATCAATTCCCGCGGTGAAATGAGCAGCACCGACATCGAAGTGCATTCTTGTCACGGTGAAAACACTATAATTGACCGCGCTGTGGCGATTCCTGCCGGGACGGTTCAGGGCATCGTGTTCGGCAGTTCGCACGATGAGCGTCCCGTGACCGTAGGCGAGATCTCCTTCAAGACCCCCTCATAAATCCTTTATCAATCCAGACTCAGCTATCCCTCAGACTATGAAAACCGCAATCATTACCGGCATCTCAGGACAAGACGGCGCTTACCTGGCGCAACTTCTGCTTGAAAAGAACTACGTAGTCTATGGCACCTATCGACGCACCAGTTCGGTCAACTTCTGGCGCATCAACGAGCTGGGCATTCAGGATCATCCGAACCTGCATCTGGTGGAATTCGACCTGACCGACCTGGGCACCACGCTGTCCCTGGTGCAGAAGGTGCAGCCTGACGAAATCTACAACCTGGCCGCCCAGAGTTTCGTCGGCGTCAGCTTCGAACAGCCGACCACCACCGCCCACATCACCGGTCTGGGTGCGCTCAACATTCTGGAAGCGATTCGTCTGGTCAACCCGCGCATCCGCTTCTACCAGGCATCGACGTCGGAAATGTTCGGCAAGGTCCAGGAGATTCCCCAGCGCGAAAGCACGCCTTTCTATCCGCGTAGCCCGTATGGCGTGGCCAAGCTGTACGCGCACTGGATGACGATCAACTATCGTGAGAGCTACAACATCTTCGGTACCAGCGGCATTTTGTTCAACCATGAAAGCCCGCTGCGCGGCCGCGAATTCGTGACCCGCAAGATCACTGACTCGGTGGCGAAGATCAAGCTGGGCCAGCTGGACTGCCTGGAACTGGGCAACCTGGACGCCAAGCGCGACTGGGGCTTTGCCAAGGAATACGTGGAAGGCATGTGGCGCATGCTGCAGGTGGACGAGCCCGATACCTTCGTGCTGGCCACCAACCGTACCGAGACCGTACGCGACTTCGTGCAGATGGCCTTCAAGGGTGTGGGCATCAACCTTGAGTTCCGCGGTGCCGCCGAGCAGGAGACTGCAGTGGACGTGGCCACCGGCAAGACCGTCATGCGCATCAATCCGAAGTTCTACCGTCCGGCCGAAGTCGAGTTGCTGATCGGTGACCCCACCCGCGCCCGCGAAATCCTGGGCTGGCAGCCGCAGACCACGCTGGAGCAGTTGTGCGCGCTGATGGTGGAAGCCGATGTGCGTCGCAATCAGGCGGGGACTTCGTTTTGAAGATATTCCTTACCGGGAGTGATGGATTCACTGGCAGGCATTTCACTGCCAGTGCCATTGCGCGCGGACATGAGGTAATCGCCTTGACCGGGCAACTCGATGACAAGGCAGGACTGGAGCATCAGCTTGCGCAAGCGCAGGCGGATGCGGTGGTCCACCTGGCGGCCATTGCATTCGTTGGCCACGCGGATGCCGGTGCGTTTTACGATGTCAACGTGCTGGGCACGATGAATCTGCTGGATGCCCTGGCGCGCGTGCCAAAGCGTCCGGCGGCAGTGCTGCTGGCCAGCAGCGCCAACATTTATGGCAATTGCGACGTGTCGCCGATTGGCGAGAGCCAGCCGCCGGCTCCGGCGAATCATTACGCGATGAGCAAGCTGGCCATGGAATACATGGCGCGCAACTACCTCGACCGCTTGCCGATCGTGTTCGCGCGTCCCTTCAATTACACCGGGGCAGGGCAGCACGCGTCCTTCGTCATTCCCAAGCTGGTCGACCACTTTGCCCGCCGGGCCAGCGTGGTGGAACTGGGCAACCTCGATGTCGAGCGCGAATTCAATGATGTGCGTACGGTATGCGACGCCTATCTGGCCCTGCTCGACAAGGGCGCGCCAGGGCAGTGCTACAACGTCTGCTCGGGCCAGCCCGTGACGTTGCGCGCCGTCATCGCCTTGCTGCAAGAAATCACGGGACATAGTCTGGAAGTGCGCGTCAATCCGGCCTTCGTCCGTGCCTCCGAGGTACGCACGCTGTGCGGCAGCCCGGCTTTGCTGGAACAGGCCATAGGCCCCCTGCATCATCCTGGCCTGCGCGCGACGCTGCAATGGATGCTGGACACCAGTCCGGTGGCGCATTGATGGTGGCGAAGTCCTTGGCAGGTCCGGCAAGGCTGACGTGCGGAATTGCCATGTGCACCTGCAACGGCATGCCTTATCTGCCGCAGCAGCTCGACAGCCTGCTGCAGCAGGACCGCTTGCCCGATCAGATTGCCATTCATGACGATGCCTCTGATGACGGCAGCTGGGAATACCTGCAGCAATGGGCCGCGCGCCAGAGCATTGACGTGAAGCTGGTCAGGAACGAGCCCCGCCTTGGGGTGGTCAAGAATTTTGAGGCTGCAGTGCAGTCGCTGCAGACGGACCTGATCTTCCTGTGTGATCAGGATGACGTGTGGCTGCCGTTCAAGATCAGTCTGCTCAGCCAGCAATTCGAGCAGGATCCGGCGCTGACCCTTCTGCACAGCGACGCCCGGCTGGTCGATGCGCAAGGGGTCGACATGCAGGCTTCGCTGTTCCAGTCGCTCGGTCTGAGTGAGGAAGAGCGCGGCTGGGTGGCGCAAGGCCGCGCACTGGACGTGCTGTGTCGGCGCAATATCGTCACCGGAGCTGCGGCAGTCTTCCGCCGCGATCTGCTGTCCCTGGCCCTGCCGTTTTCACCCGATTGGGTGCACGATGAATGGCTGGCCATTCTCGCAGCTGCCACAGGCAAGATGCGCTCCGAACCAAGCAGCACGGTCCAATATCGTCAGCATGGACGCAATGCCATCGGCATGGAAGCTCCAGGCCTGGCCAGATTGGTCAAGCGCTTCAGGTTCGTGATGGCGCTCCCCGAAAGCAAGTTCCAGTTGCTGCGGCTGACCCGTGTTGAACAGCTCAAGGCACGCCTCGAACGCGAGGGCCGCCTGACCCCGGACCTGGCCGCGATGCTTGCTGACTGGCTGCGCTTTGCCCGTTTTCGTGCCGGCCTGTCGCGGTATCTGCCGTTGCGCATTCTGGCTGTCCTCAGGCATGCCGTGTCTACCAGTGATTACCGTCGTTTCGGCCGCGGTCCGCTCAGTGCGTTGCGCGACGTGCTGATGCGCTGAGCGTCTGCGCCTTCACTCCTTGCCCGTCCGTACGCGAGACCGCTCCATGTCCCCAGCTCTCATTTCCCTGTCAGTCGTCAGTCACGGTCACCGCGCGCATATTGCCTTGCTGCTGGCCGATCTGGCGCGATTGGGGCGTACGGATATCGAAGTGATCCTGACGGTCAATTTGCCGGAATCCTTCGACGACTTGCTGGCGGACCTCCCGTTCCCGGTGGTCGTGGTCAACAATCCTGAACCCAAGGGTTTTGCCGCCAACCAGAATGCGGCCGTGGCGCATGCACGAGGGCAATGGTTCGTCGTCCTCAATCCGGATATCCGCTTTCATGACGATCCGTTTGACGCCCTGCTGGAGGTCTCGCGCATGGCGCCGCCTGCCATCGTCGCGCCGCAGATCGTCAATGCACAAGGCCAGGAAGAAGACAGCGCGCGTCACTTTCCCTCTCCCTTGCAACCGTTCAAACGCTATCTCGCGCGGCTATTTGGCGTCCATCTTGCCAATGACAGCATTCCCACGCGTGGGCAGGTGGCCTATCCGGACTGGGTGGCAGGCATGTTCATGATGCTGCCCAAAACCATGATGGAGCAGTTGGGCGGGCTCGACGAGCGTTATCGCATGTACTACGAGGATGTGGATTTGTGCGCACGCGCCAGGCTGGCCGGGCATGAAGTGCGCGTGGCGCGCGCCATACCGGTCGAGCATAACGCCCAGCGCGACAGTCACCGCAAGCTGCGCTACCTGCGCTGGCATGTCAGCAGCGTCATCCGCTTTTTCACTTCCCCGGCCTACCGTTCCCTGCGGCAACAACGTACTCGTTGAATCGCTGTTCTGACACCGTTTTGGCGGGTCTTCTTTGCACGCAGTTGCAAGGAGTGGTGCGGCAGGACATTTTTGCCGTGAATTTCTCGGAATTCTCACCCGGCGTGGTTAAAATACCGGGTTTTGCAGGAAAACTCTGCAAAAAGATAGGCATCTGCGCATCGATAGCGAGCGGGATGCATGGCTGGAAGAGGGCGGGAGCCCACAAGGGGGGGTAAATGTTGTTGTCAATTGTTGTGCCATGCTACAACGAAGAAGAGGTGATCGACTTCACCAAGCTGGAGTTGTTCAAGCTCATGGATGAGCTGGACGGTCTCGATGCCGAACTCATCTTCGTCAACGATGGCAGCCGTGATCGTACGCTGGAAAAACTCAAGGCCATCGCCCGTGAAGACGCCCGGGTGCGCGTAGTCTGCCTGTCGCGCAACTTCGGTCACCAGATCGCCGTGACGGCGGGCGTCGACGCTGCGCGCGGGGACGCCGTGGTACTCATGGATGCCGACCTGCAAGACCCGCCAGCCGTGGTACATCAGATGGTGGCCCATTGGCGCGAAGGCTATGACGTCGTCTACGCGGTGCGGAGCGAACGCGAAGGCGAGTCAGCGTTCAAGATCGCCACTGCCCGTGCTTTTTATCGCTTGCTCAACAAGATGTCGGAAGTCGACATTCCCCTGGATACCGGCGATTTCCGTCTGATGAGCCGCCGTGTGGTCGACACCTTGTGCGCCATGCCGGAGCGCGACCGCTTCGTGCGCGGCATGGTGAGCTGGGTCGGCTTCAAGCAGATGGCCCTGCCGTACGCGCGCGCGCGCCGGGTGGCCGGCGTGACCAAGTATCCCCTCAAGAAGATGCTCAAGTTTGCCACCGACGGCATCTTGTCCTTCTCCAGCAAGCCGCTGCAGATGTCCATCGGACTGGGCATGAGCGCAGCGGGCCTGGCATTTCTCGGCATCCTCTATGCCCTGTTCCTGCGCATCTTCACCCAAGTCTGGGTCGAGGGCTGGACCGCACTCATGATTGCGGTCCTGTTCATCGGCGGCGTGCAACTGGTGTCGATCGGCATCCTGGGCGAATACATCGGTCGTATCTACAGCGAGATCAAGCGCCGGCCCCTGTACGTGGTGTCGGAATACATCGGATATGCACCCGAGGCCCGCATCGAGGGCTCGCGCAGCCCGGTGGTGGCGGTCGTCGATGCATCGGCTTGAGCGGGATGCACCCTTGATGAATCGATTTTCCGCCAAACAGCTGATCCGCCTTGCCGTCGGCGTAGGCGTTGCGCTGGTCTTCGGCTGGCTGGCCTTGCGCCACACCGACTGGAATCAGCTCAGCACGACGCTGCTGGCCGCCAACAAGAGCCTGATCCTGCTTGGCTTGCTGATCTTCGCGGTCGGCTACGCCTGCCGCATCGCGCGCTGGACATCCATGCTGCGCGTGTCGCGACCGGCCTTGCGCTGGTCTGATTGTGCAGGTCCCTTCCTCGCCAGTTTTGCCGCCAACAACGTCCTGCCTTTCCGGGCCGGCGATCTGATGCGCATGGTCGCCTTCAATCAGCAGCTGGGTACCTCGGCGGCGACGGTGGTGGCCACCTTGTTCGTGGAGCGATTGCTGGACCTGCTGATGGTCATCGTCATGCTGGGTGCAGCGGTCCTGCTGGTGGGCGCGCGCCTGCACAGCTATGTCGATCTGGGTGCCGGTGCCTTGCTGCTGATGGCGCTGGCGATCATGGCGGTGCTGCTGTTTCCGCACGCCATGCGTCCGCTGGCGCGCTTCTTCCTGGCCTTGCTGGCCAAGGTGTTGCCGGGGCTGGCCAAGCGCCTTGGCGATGAAATCGGCAAGGCATTCGACACGCTGGAGTCGATGTCGCGTGGCCCGACCATGCTGGTGCTGGTGGGATGGTCGCTGCTGGCCTGGCTGTGCGAAGGCATGCTGTTCTGGCTGGCGGCGCTTTCATTGCCCGCCGTCAGCGAGCCTGCCAGTGCCTGGCTGGCGCTGCCGGTCGGTACCCTGGCCACGCTGATCCCCAGCACGCCCGGCTACGTCGGCACCTTTGATTTCTTTACCGCGAAGACCCTTGCCATTGGCGGCAACGATATGGCTGCCTCGACGGCCTATGCGTTGCTGGTCCATCTTCTTTTGTGGCTGCCGCCTACCCTGAGCGGCGGTCTTTACCTGCTGGTGCGCTCGCTGCGCCCCAAGAAAGTGCTGGAACATGAGTGAACAGATCCGCGTCAGCGTTGCCGTCATCGGTGGCGGTTTTACCGGGCTCAGCGCAGCCTACGAATTGTCCAAGGCCGGCGCCTCCGTGGCCGTGCTGGAAGCTGAAGAAGAGCTGGGCGGCCTGGCCGCTGCCTTCGATGTGGAAGGCGAAAAGCTGGATCGCTTCTACCATCACTGGTTTACCAATGACCTCGAAGTCATGCACCTGATCGACGAGATCGGCCTGTCCGACAAGGTCACCATCAACCCGACCAATACCGGCATGTACTATGCCAACCAGTTCTTCAAGCTCTCCACGCCGATGGATCTGCTGCGCTTCACGCCGCTGGGTTTCTTTGACCGCATTCGCCTGGGCCTGCTGGCCTTGCGCGCGCGCCGCGTCAAGAACTGGATGGAGCTGGAAGACAAGACCGCGGAGCAATGGCTCAAGGAACTGGGCGGCGAGTCGGTCTTCCGCGTGGTGTGGGAGCCGCTGCTCAAGGGCAAGTTCGGCGAAGCGGCCGCCCGCAAGGTCTCGGCCGTGTGGTTCTGGAACAAGCTGAAGCTGCGCGGCGGCAGCCGCGGCAAGGGTGGGGAAGAGCGGCTGGCCTATCTGAAGGGCGGCTTTGTCTCGATTGCGACCCGCCTGGCCGAGCGCATCACGCAGGCCGGCGGCCACGTGATTACGCGGGCACCGGTGCAGAGCTTCCGCCGCGACGATGGACTGTGGCAAGTGCAGACGCCCAAGGGTGTCATCGTCGCCGATCATGTGATTGCCACGCCGGCGCTGCCGCTGATCGCCGATATGGTGAAGGACTGGGCCAGCCCCGACTACCTGCAGCAGCTGCGTCGCATCGAATACCTGGGCAACGTCTGCCTGGTGCTGGAACTGAACAACAGTCTCTCCAGTACCTACTGGCTCAACGTGAACGATCCGACTTTCCCGTTCGTGGGGGTGATCGAGCACACCAACTTCGAGTCCACCGACACGTATGGCGGACGTCACATCGTCTATCTGTCCAAGTATCTGCCGGTCGACGAGGCGCTGTATTCCATGAGTGCCGATGAAGTCCTGGCCTATGCCATGCCGCACCTCAAGCGCATGTTCCCGCGTTTCGACGAGAGCTGGATCCTCGACCACAAGGTATGGAAGTCGCGCTGGTCACAGCCCGTGGTGGAGAAGCACTACAGCCGCCTGATTCCGTCGGCCGAAGGGCCTCTGCCGGGACTGCACATTGCCTCCATGGCGCAGATTTATCCGGAAGATCGCGGTACCAATTATGCGGTGCGTGAAGGGCGCAAGATTGGACGGCATGTCGTCGGATTGCTGGGGAAGTCCAAGCAATGACGCGGCAACGCTTGACCTTGGGCTTGCTGGCGCTGCTCATCGCAATCGCCTCCTGCATCCTTTGCATCGGCAAAGATGCCGTGCAGACGAACCGTATGGGTGATGCTGCTCTCTTCGAGCAGCTCATCGAAAACATCCATGCGGGTAAAGGTGCCGTCTCCAACGTGTTTGCCAATACGCAGAACTTCATCGACCACCGTTACATCGGAATTCCCAACACCGAGCTGCTTTCTCGGGAACTGCAGGGCATGCTGGTCCATCCTGCAGCTGACGAACGTTCGATGCTGGGTTTCCACGCCTATTACATTCTTTATCCCATCTCCTGGCTGATGTGGATGATGTCGTCTTCCATGGCGCTGGTCGTGCTGCAGACCACGGCTTATGCGCTGCTGGTCTGGGCAACCGCGGCTTACGTGATGGTGCGTACTCGAAACGTGGTGCTATCCGTTCTGTCTTGCGGACTCGTTTTCTTCAGTCCCCAAGTGTTCCTCGGCTTGGCGGGCCAGTTCTATCCTGATCGGCTCTTCGTACCTCTCGGCTTCATCCTCTTGTGTTGCCTGCACTTCCAGTTGCGGTGGAGGTATGTGGCATTGGTGGCGCTTTTGCTGGCCCTCGTCAACGAGCGTGCTGCACTGATCAGTGGCCTGCTGGTCGGAATGCATGCGATCTTGTTCGGCTGGCACCAGCGCTAGCGCCTGCTCACGCAATTGGCCGTCGCCGGGTTGCTCGTCGCATATGCTTTTCTGATCAAGAAACTGGTGCTGACCAATCTGTATTACGACACATTTTTGCCCGTCAGCTGGGATGATCTTGTCTATCGCTATACCCAGATTCCGGGCTTTGCCGACAATCTTTTCATCAATCTCAAGAACAACGCATTGCTTCTGATGTTGGCGGTGTTCGCGCCGCGTTACCTTCTCATCGCATTGGTGGTGCTATTGCCGAATTTGGTAGGCTCCATCGGTGGAGCGGAGAAGGTGGGATGGCTGTCCCACTATCATTCCTACTACTTCCCGGTGCTCTGCTTCGCGGCAGCCTCCGGCGTTTGCAACCTCTATCTTCTTTGCTCGCGGGCAACACTCAAGGGTGCGTTGGTTGCCGGATTTGCTTTGGCTTCCACCTTCGTGTGGTACACCCAAGAAAAACTGAATTGGAACATGATCGCGGTCCCCTCCAGCGTCATGAGGGAGTTTGTTGCGATGTATCAGGCAAACCGGCGGGGTACGCCCACCGGCTATGACACCAGACGTCTGATCAACGCCGAGTTTGCCGCCGGCAGCCTCGTCGTTACCAATGAAGCCGGAATGGCCATGCTGCATCAAAGGGTCAAGGTGGGTGTTTATCCCCTCGGTCTGCGCAAAGCTGACTACGTCTACATCGACTGCGGGGAACTGGACGGCAAGCTTCCCGATGATGCCAACTGGGTTGCCGGAAAGCCGGTCTCCACCGTTCTGGAACAGCAGTTTGGCTTTACTTTTCACGAGATCGCGCACGTTCCCGGCCATTGCGTTGGAGTCAGGAACACCCCGAAGAGGCCGGCCTGATGCCGACCTGCGCCATCGTGCGTGACCATAGACAGGCCCAAGAGAAATGAAGAAAATCGCAATCCTGCAGTCCAACTACATCCCTTGGCGCGGTTACTTCGACATGATCGCTGCCGTGGATGAATTCATTCTCTACGACGACATGCAATATACCCGGCGTGACTGGCGGAACCGCAACCAGATCAAGACGCCTCAGGGTTTGCAGTGGCTGACCGTGCCCGTTCGCGTCAAGGGCAAGTATCTGCAGAAGATCCGCGAGACGGAAATTGAAGGGACCGCCTGGGCCGCTGAACATTGGAAATCCTTGCAGCAGAACTATCGGCGTGCTGCCCACTTCGATCAGGTCGCCGAGTGGTTGCATCCGCTGTACCAGGATTGCCAGCATACGCACCTGTCCGAACTGAATCGCGGCTTCATCGAGGCCATCTGTGGCTTCCTGCATATCAAGACCAGGATCACCAATTCCTGGGATTACGAACTGGTCGATGGCAAGACGGAACGCCTGGTCGATCTGTGTCTGCAGGCGGGTGCAACACATTACATTTCCGGCCCTTCTGCAAAAGGGTATGTGGAGGAGGAGCAATTCCTCCGCGCGGGAATCACCCTCGAATGGTTTGATTACGCAGGCTTCAAGGACTACCCGCAGCAGTGGGGCGACTTTCTGCCAACCGTTACGATATTGGATCTCTTGTTCAACTGCGGAAGCGATGCAGGTCAATTTCTCAGGAACATCCCGTCATGAAGCTTTCCATTGTTGCCACGCTCTACCAGTCGGCACCCTACATCGAGGAGTTCTACCAGCGTTGCAGCCGTTGCGCCCAGGCATTGGTCGGTGACGACTACGAGATCGTCTTCGTCAACGATGGTTCTCCTGATGACAGCCTGGGCTTGACCATCAGGCTCGGTGAAAGCGATCCCCACGTCGTGGTCGTCGATCTCTCGCGCAATTTTGGTCACCACAAGGCAATGATGACCGGGCTGGCCCACGCGCAGGGAGACCGTGTGTTCCTGATTGATGCCGACCTGGAAGAAGATCCCGAGTTTCTCCTGCCTTTTTCCGAGAAAATGAACGGCAGCGATTGCGACGTGGTGTATGGCGTTCAGGAGCAGCGCAAGGGTGGATGGTTCGAACGCTGGAGCGGGGAATTGTTTTACAGATCCTTCCGCTCGTGGACCGGTATCGCATTGCCCCAGAACGTGGTGACGGCGCGATTGATGTCGCGTCGCTATGTCAATGCGCTTTTGCTGCACACCGAGCGTGAGGTGTTCATTGCCGGGTTGTGGCATATCACCGGTTTTGATCAGCAGCCGATGCTGGTCAAGAAGCACAGTACCAGCGAGACAACGTATACCTTCCGCAAGAAGATGTCTCAATTCGTCAATTCGGTGACGTCCTTCAGCAACGCCCCGCTGATCGGCATTTTCTATATCGGTGTCAGCATCTCCGTACTGGCAATGCTATGCATCGCCTATATCGTGGGACAATGGCTGCTCATTGCGCGCCATGTCAGCGGATGGACCTCATTGATGGCCTCCGTCTGGCTGTTGGGCGGCATGATCATCTCGTTCATCGGAGTGGTGGGTCTCTACCTCTCCAGAATATTTTCCGAGGTGAAGCAGCGGCCGTACACGATCGTGCGCCACGTCTACCGGCGTATGCCCGTACATGTGGCCGCCGATGGTACGGATCGCCAGGCAGATACCCGACATGACACTACCGGAGCATGACCCGATGAAAACGCCCCTTGTGATATTCGGCGTAGGCGACTTTGCCCAGCTCGCCCATTTCTATTTCGGACTGGACGGGCAATATGAGATCGTGGCGTTCACTCTCGATGGCGATTACATCAAGGAGTCCACTTTCTGCGGCTTGCCGGTGGTCCCATTCGAGGAGCTTGAGCGTACGCATGGGCCGCAGCAGCACGCGATGTTCATCGCCCTGGGCTACTCCAGGCTGAACGCGGTGCGCAAGGAAAAGTACCTGGCGGCCAAGGCCAAAGGCTACCGGCTGGCCAGTTACCTGAGCCCGGATGCGACTATCCGCAACCAGGGAAACATCGGTGAGAACTGCTTCATCTTCGAAGACAATACGATCCAGCCCTTCGTCAGGATCGGCAACAACGTGACCTTGTGGAGCGGCAATCACATTGGCCATCACAGCCTGATCGGCGATCACTGCTTCATCGCTTCCCATGCGGTGATCTCGGGCGGTGTCGAGATCGGCGAGCAATGTTTTATCGGTGTCAATGCGACCTTGCGGGACAGGATCAAGATCGGGGCACAATGCGTGATCGGTGCGGGGGCGTTGCTCCTGGCAGATGCTGAGCCCAATGGCGTGTACGTCGGCACGGCAACGGAACGTTCCAGGGTTCCAAGCAACAGGTTGAGAGGAATATGACGCAAAAGTGGAAAAAACTGGGGCTCATCTATAGCCCCGCTGGCGAGCGGCCATGGCTGCATACCCATGCTGCGGTCCCGATCGCGGAGCACGTCCGGGATGACGTGTATCGCATCTACTTCAGTTCGCGCGATGCAGAAAACCGCAGTCATACAGGCTACGTGGTGATTGATCTTGCCCGTCCGCAGGAGATCCTGGAATTGTCGGATCAACCCGTGCTGGCACCCGGTGCCTTGGGCGAGTTCGATGACAGCGGCACCATGGCGACTTGGCTGACGACCTACCGCGGCCAGCAATACATGTATTACATCGGATGGAATCTGGGTGTGACCGTGCCGTTCCGCAACTCGATCGGCCTGGCCATGGGGCAAGGTTCAGGCCGTTTTGAACGCTACGCTGATGGTCCCATCGTGGATCGCTCCATGAAGGAACCGCACTTCTGCGCCAGCTGCAGCGTGATGCCTGGCGAGGATCTGTGGCGCATGTGGTACCTGTCCTGCACCGGCTGGCGCATCAGCGATGGCAAGCCGCAACATCGGTATCACATCAAATACGCGGAGTCCGCCGACGGGATCACCTGGGACCGGCAAGGTATCGTCGCCATCGATTATGCCGATGAAGGTGAATATGCGATTTCCCGTCCCTCTGTCCTGTGCGATGGTGGCGTCTGGAAGATGTGGTATTCGTATCGGGGCGATCGTTACCGGATCGGCTATGCCGAGTCGGACGATGCCAAGCAATGGCGCCGCATGGATGATGCGGCAGGCATCGACGTCTCCGCTGAGGGTTGGGACAGCGAGATGGTCGAATATCCTTTTGTCTTTGATCACAAGGGACAGCGTTTCATGCTCTACAACGGCAACGGATACGGCAAGACGGGTTTTGGCATCGCCGTGCTGGAAGGCTGAGCAGGCGGATGACATGAATCGTCTCTTTGATTACCTCTACATCCTGGCCACGATCGTATTCACGGTCTATGGCCAGCTGATTCTGAAGTGGCGGATCGGCCATTTTGGCGCATTGCCTTTGGGCGGTGCCGACAAGCTCAAGTTCCTGTTGGGCCTGCTGTTTGATCCCCTCATCTTTTCGGGTTTCTTTTCCGCGTTTCTGGCGTCGCTGGCGTGGATGGCTGCGATGACGAAATTCGAGCTCAGCCATGCCTATCCTTTCATGAGCCTCAATTTCGCCATCGTCCTGATCCTGAGCGTCTGGCTGCTCAATGAGGGGTTGACGATGCCCAAGCTGTTCGGGATTTCACTCATCATCATCGGCACCGTCGTGGCCGCCCGCGGCTGATCCAGGCGCTCACTGCATCACTATCAATGCAAATGTTCTCGCTCAAATCAGGCAATTCGAAAAGCGTGCGCGCCCCGCTGTCGGGCCGTGTCATCGACGTGGCGATGTGCCTGTTCCTGCTGGGCATGCTGGGGCTGCTGTACGCCTATACCTTCTGGAAGGCGCATCACGGCATCGGTGATACGGATACTGCATTTTTCCTCGATGTCCTGGAAAATACCTGGCACCTCGGGTTGCCCACGACATCGGCGGTGCGTGCGTTTCTGAATGTGTACCCATTCATCCTGATGGATCCGGACAAGTTTTGTGCGATCGATCAGACGCAGTTCTCCACCATTCCTGCCAACATTCTGCTTGGCCATGCCAATCTCATCGTCTATCCCTTGAGTGCGCTGGCGCAGTGGCTGGGCGCTGAGCGTGTCGCCGCGATCTCTACCGCGTCAGCCTTTGTTGCCTTGCCCGCCATTTCGTATCTGTTCCTGCGTCGGCGCAACGTGCCTGCCTTCCTGTGCCTGTTCTTTTCCGTGATCGTTTGTCTGCATCCGGCCTGGCGTATCGCGACGGAAGGCTGGATCTACTTTGATCGTCTGTTCATGCCCTTCGCGCTGGCGTTTGCATTCCTGATGCATGAGGCGTTCACCAACAAGGAGGTGATGGGACGCTCGCGCATGATCCTGGTCGTCGTGATTGCCGCTATTGGCGCGATGATTCACGAACGCGGTGCCTTGCTCATGCTGGTAGTCGCGCTCGGCCATGTGATTCTTTACCGGTCCGCACCTCGCCGCAACGTTCTGTTCGTGCTGGCGGTGTCAGCGGCGCTGATGGCTTATCTCGCCGTCTACAGCGTCCTTCAGCACAACGTCGACAATGCCGAGGTCTACAAGAGCTTTTTCGATCTCCCCCGGTTCCTGAACAACGTTTTCCGTCCGGGCCTGGTCAAGCTGATCGCGTTCAATCTACCCTTCATCTTGCTGGCAGCCCTGTTCAACTGGCGTGCCGCGCTGATTGCCGGCATCACGATTTTCCCCAATGTCATCGTGTCGATTGGCGGAGCTGAAAAGGACGGTTGGATCACGCACTATCACAGCTTCTATTTCCCGTTCGTCATCTATGCGGGTGCCGTTGGCCTGACTGGCTTGCTTGCTGCCCGGCGCGATCAGTACGATGCTGGCACTCAAGGCCGGTGGCCGAGGAGCTTGGCGGCCGTCTTCATGTTGTCCCTGATCGGGGCTGTCGTCAGTTTTCTCAATCCCTATGGCCCCGACCTGTCATGGCGAACCGCGTTCATCAAGGAAGGCTTGTGGCGGCCGGTGAATGATCTTTATCTGATCGACCCCAAGTTCTCGTCCTATCGGTATGAGACTGAGCGCGCTGATCGTCTGGTTGCTGCCATACCAGCCGGGGCATCGGTGACGTTCATGCCGCCGTTCAACGTCTGGAAACTGTTCAGGAACCACAATTCCATTCAGATTTTCCCGGTCGGTACCGGGGTCAGCGAATATCTTCTGGTGACCTTTGAAAAGAAGGCCGACGGCGGGATAATGTTTGATCCCGTTGGTGTGGTGGGATCCCCGGAGGGCCATTTGAAGGCCCGGCAATGTGTGACGGACAAGGTGTGGGCCGCCGGCTACAAGCCCGTCATGGAAATCAATCACTACATGCTGTTGCGCCGCTAGGCGCGCTTTCTGAGAGAGAAGCGATGAAAGGGAAAAATATCCCCTTTAACTGGCCCCACATGACCGGCAAGGAGCTGTATTACATTGCCGAGGCGCATTTCAATGGCAAGCTGGCCGGCGACGGTCCGTACACTGCCAAATGCCATGCATGGCTGCAGGAGCGGACAGCCAGTCACAAGGTCCTGTTGACCCATTCGTGCACCGCAGCCCTGGAGATGGCGGCGCTGCTGCTGGACATCCAGCCAGGCGATGAAATCATCATGCCCTCCTATACGTTCGTCTCCACCGCGAATGCCTTCGTATTGCGGGGGGGTATTCCTGTGTTCGTCGATATCCGGGAGGACACGCTCAACCTGGATGAACGGCTGATCGAGCAGGCCATCACCTCGCGCACGCGGGCAATCGTCCCGGTCCATTACGCGGGTGTGGCCTGCGAAATGGACGCCATCCTTGCCATCGCCCGACAACATGGTCTGCACGTCGTCGAGGATGCCGCACAGGGTGTGATGTCGACCTACAAGGGCAGGGCGCTGGGTGCCATTGGAGATCTCGGTGCCTACAGTTTTCACGAAACCAAGAATGTCATTTCCGGCGAAGGCGGCGCATTGCTGGTCAACCAGCCAGCGCTCGCGCAGCGTGCCGAGATCATCCGGGAAAAGGGGACCGACCGCAGTCGCTTCTTCCGGGGCGAAGTCGACAAATACACCTGGCAGGAAGTAGGCTCATCCTTCTTGCCCGGTGAACTGATCGCGGCCTTCTTGTGGGCCCAGCTTGAAGGTGCGGACGCCATTACCGACGCGCGCCTGGCGGCGTGGCATCGCTATGATGAGCAACTGGCGCAGGCGGAACAGGACGGTCTCTTGCGTCGCCCTGTCGTGCCCGACGGATGCGTCCACAATGCGCACATGTATTACGTGATCGTGCCGCAAGCTGGCCAGCGTCAGCAGGTCCTGGATGCGTTGAAGCAGGAAGGGATTGGCGCAGTCTTCCATTACGTGCCGCTGCATTCGTCGCCCGCAGGTCTGCGCTACGGCCGGGTCAGCGGTGCACTGGACGTCACCGATCAGCAATCCGAACGTCTGATTCGTCTGCCACTATGGGCGGGGCTGACCGTTCAACAGCAGGACAAGGTCATCGATATCCTGACCAGTACCCTGAAGGCATCGCGCACTTAACGTCGTTCCGCATCGGCATACACCGCCGAGGCCGCGCGGCGCAGCGCGACGTCGGTGGACACGGGCGGTGACCAGTCAAGTACTGATCTGGTCTTCCCGATCTCCACCTGCAACGACCCGCACAATCTCTGCGCCACCGCCCCCTTCCCCAGCAACCTTGCCCCGCATTCGAGCACCGGCGCGGGCACGGGTATCAGCCTTGCCGGACTGCCCAAGGCCTGGCCCATGCGGCGCAACAGCTCGGTGGTCGACAGATCTTCCCCGTCACTGACCAGAAAGATTTCATTGGCTGCCGCCGGGTGATGCATGCACAGCGTCATCAGGTCGACCAGGTTTTCCAGGGCAACCAGGCTGCGGCGGTTACCGGTGATGGCGCCGAGCGGGAGCGGGATCCCCTTTTGCAGCCATCGCATCATGCTCCTGAAATTGGCCTTCACGCCCGGCCCGTAGACCAGCACCGGCCGGATCACCACCACTTCCATGCCCCCCTCGGCAGCCAGGGCCATCAGCGCCTGCTCGGCCTCCATTTTGGAAATGCCATACGCATCGACGGGTGCCGGCGTATCGTCGGCGGTGAACGGGCGTCCCGGCGCAGTCTGCTCGCCATTGACCTTGATCGAGCTGAGAAACACCAGCCGCTTGACGCCCGCGTCCCTGGCCTGTTGTGCCAGCGCAAGACTACCCTCCACATTGACCCGGCGGAACAAGCTCAACGGATCGCCGGCGGTCTCGTTCATCACGTGAACGCGCGCAGCACAATGCACTACCGTATCAATGCCGGTCAGCGCCGCGTGCCAGTTCGTCTGCGGTCCCAGGTCGCCGGTCTCCACCACCTCCACGCCAGCAGGCAGCAAGCCGCCGGACGCTGCGGTGCGCAGGGCCGCGCGCAGAGCGAGATCGGGACGGGGAGCGAGGTGCCGCAGCAATGCGCTGCCGACAAAGCCGGAAGCGCCGGTAACGAGGATACGCATGAAGGAGTGCGGGATCGTGATGGACAGAAGGGGCTCCATACTAACACCCGATCCGGCTCGCAATGATCCGGAAACACGTCGCGGCCGGACGCCATCGTCCGGCCGCGTTGGGCAGTTGCGTCATGCCTGCACAAAAGCCCGGTGGCCATCGTACAATCTCAGCACCAAAATCAAGCCGGCCGTTGGCCTCCGATGCGTCGGCAAATCATCAGGGGAAAATTCATGCGATTCGTCTCGCCGAGAGGGCTGCTCGCCACCCTCCTGTGCAGTCTGTCCTTCGTCGTCCATGCCCAGTTGCCAGCCGCTCCCGGCGCGGCAGCGACGGAATCCGCGGAAGCTCCGTCATTGCCCGTGCGCGAGATCCAGGTCGCCTCCGAAGCCTTCACGCGCGGCGACAAGATTCCTTCCTGGGTGGAACCCATCGAGGTGCCCGCGACGCGACGTACCGAGGCCATCGTCATGCGCCTGTGGGACACACAGTTCCGCGCCGACAGCCAGCCGGTCTTCTACGTCAATCGCGCAGCACAGATCAATGACAGCAGCGCCCTGGCCTCGGCCGGGCAGTTGATCATCGACTTCGTGCCGCAGTATCAGAAAATGCATCTGCACAGCCTGCGCGTGTTGCGCGGCAAAGAAGTGCTGGATCACACCAGCCGGGTGCAGGTGCGCTTCCTTCAGCGCGAGTTGGGCATGGAAAACGGCGTCTTCAGCGGCTCGGTCCAGGCGGTCATGCTGGTGCCGGACCTGCGCGTGGGCGATACGCTGCAGTACGTCTATTCGGTGGAAGGCACCAATCCGGTCTTCGGTAGCACCTACGCGAATGAGGCAGGGTGGGACTGGCCCATTCCGGTCGAGTTGCGCAGTGTCATCCTGAGCCATCCTGTCGGCCAGCGCGTGGACTGGAAAATGGTGGGCGAGATCGGCAACACCGATATCCGCCCCGACATCAGCCAAGCCGCCGGCTGGCGCAAGCTTCGCTTCACCGAGCGCGGCATCCGGATCGAGGAGCCCGATCGCTGGGTCCCGGCCGACTTCAGCCTGCGTCGTTTGCAGTTCACCAGTTGGGATAGCTGGAACAGCGTGGCCCGCTGGGCCGATGGGCTGTTCCCGCCCGCGCCGGTGCCGGCCCCGCTGCAAGCCCGTCTGGAGCAATGGAAGAAACTACCCACCGATGAGCAGCGGGCCGTAGCCGCACTGCGTTGGGTGCAGGACGAGATCCGCTACTTCTCCGTCTCGATGGGAGAAAGCTCGCATCGTCCGCACCCGCCCGCCGACGTGGTCCGCGACCGCTACGGTGACTGCAAGGACAAGACCTATCTGCTGGTGACGCTGCTGCGCGCCATGGGGATGAACGCCGTCCCCATCCTGACTTCGCTGGCCGAGCCGCGCACCGTTGCGCGTTATCTGCCCAGTCCTCTGGTCTTCGACCATGTGCTGGTGCGCCTGCGGCTCGATGGTGCGGATTACTACCTGGACCCGACCATGCAGGGACAGTCCGGCTCGCTGAGCAAGCAGGGCAGCGGTGTCGAAGGCGCAGCGATACTGGCGGTGGCACCGGAGACGACTGCCCTGGAGCGCATGCACTGGACTGATGCCGTGGCGCGCAACACCGCCATCCTGGATGAAGTGATCGAGATTCCCGCCCTGGATGCCGATGGCACGCTCAGCGCGACCTGGACCTGGGTCGGCAGTGATGCCGAAACCATGCGCGTGGTCTCCCGCAGCCTGCCGGAAGAACGCTTGCGCAAGTTCGCACTCGGTGGCTACGAGCGCCGCTATCCCGGTATCGACCTGGTGGCCGTGCCGGTGCTGGAGGACGATGCCGCCAACAACCGCGTCATCGCGCGTGCCCGCTTCAAGCTGCCCAAGCCGGCCAAGGCCTATCCGGATGGGTGGGTGGTCAAGTATGGCGCCAGCATCATGCAGGGCATCTATGATCTGCCGCGCAACTTCAAGCGCAGCTACCCGGCCAAGGTCTCGCGTGCCCCTTACCGCCTGCGTTACACCTTGCGCATGGTCTGGCCTTCCAATGTCTCGATGATGCGCGATCCGCTGGAACGCAACCTGCGCAACGAGTTCTTCACGTATTCGACCAAGCGGGTCTTCCGGGGCAACGTGCTGCAGGTCGAGCGCAGCCTGGAAGTGCTCAAGGAGACCGTCACTCCTGACGAGCTGCTGGCACTCAACAGCGCGCTGCAGCAGCTGGAATCGATCACGGCGCAAGGCGAATTCGTGGAGCGCGAGGCGATCAAGACGAGCGGCTTCATGGGCATGGGCGGCAGCACGCTCAAGGACACCGTGCGCCGTCGCCTGCAGGAGGAACTGGCCGCTTATGACCGCGTCATTGCCGCTGGCCGCCTGCGTGGCAATGACCTGGTCGAGGCTTTGTGCCGCCGCGCCGAAGTGCGCGCCGAGATGGACGAGCCGGCCAAAGGGATGGCCGACGCCGAAGAGGCCGTGCGCCAGGGACCGTCCAATCCCCGTGCCTGGGAGTGCCGCGGCCACGTCGCGCGTGACAGCCGTGATTTTGCACGCAGCATTCCCGATTACACACGGGCACTGACCCTGGGTGGCAATGAAGGCTCGCTGTACCAGTCGCGCGGGATCTCGCGCTTCTTCATGGGCAAGTACCAGGAGGCCCTGGCCGATTTCACGCAGTCGGTTCTGATTTCCAAGGATGACGCCGAGTCCCGCCATTATGTGTTGCTGTGGCAAGGTCTGGCGGCCCGGCGAACCGGTCAGCCACCCAGTGCAGAGCTGCTGCAGGCGGCGCGCGGCAAGGGCAGCGACGATGTCTGGCCGAACCCGCTGCTGGCGCTGGTAGCCGGAGGCCTTGGCGAGGACGGCGTGCTTCAGGCAGCGCAACGCAAGCAGGGCGATGACAAGGACATGGCACTGACCGAAGCCTGGTTCTTCATCGGCCAGATGCGCCTGGCCAGCGGCAATGTCCCGGCCGCACGGGAGGCATTCGAGAATGCGCGCAAGCCGGGCGTGAGCGTCTATCTCGAGTACCAGGCGGCGGGCTGGGAGTTGGCACGCCTGGAACAGACGGCCAGCAAGTAGCGCCGCAGAACTGGATCGCGAAGGAAAAAAAAGAGCAGACCCTCGGGTCTGCTCTTTTTGCTTCGGCGTTTTCGGCGTCCGAACGATGAATGGCAGTTGGTTTGTCGCTTACTGCTTGGCCGCCACACTCACCGTGTTTTCATTGAGGCCACCACCCAACGCCTTGTACAGATCAATCGCATTGTTCAAGCGCAACTGCCGCGCCTGAATCAATGCCTGCTGCGCCGAGAACAAGTCCCGCTGCGCATCAAGCTGATCCAGCGAAGAGGCAATCCCGTTCTTGAATCGCAGTTCGGTCAGCTTAAGACGTTCCTGCTGGGCCGCCAGGAAAGCTTCCTGCGCCTTGACCTGATCGTCCAGCGTGCCGCGTGCCACCAGGGCATCGGCCACTTCGCGGAAGGCGGTCTGGATGGTCTTTTCGTAGGTCACCACGGCCTTGTTCTTGCGCACTTCCGCCAGATCCAGATTGGCGCTGTTGCGGCCGAAGTCGAAGATCGGCAAGGACAGCGAAGGACCAAAGCTCCACGCACCCGAACCCGACTCGAACAATCCACCCAGCGTGCTGCTGGCACTGCCGTAGCTGCCGGTCAGCGAGATGCGCGGGAAGAACGCCGCCCGCGCCGCGCCGATGTTGGCATTGGCCGCCAGCAGGCTCTGCTCGGCCGAGCGGATGTCCGGACGATTGGTCAGCAGGTCGGAAGGCAAGCCCGCCGGAATATCGGTCACGATCTTTTCATCCGACAGCAGCTGTGCCGGCGGCAGGTCGCCGACCTTCTTGCCGACCAGCAGCGTCAGCGCATTCTCGGCTTGCGCGCGCTGGCGTTCCAGCTGGGACTTCGATACTCGGGCCGACTCCACCAGCGTCTGCGTCAGGCGGAAATCCAGCGCCGAACTGGCGCCGACGTCAAAGCGCTTCTGCGCCAGATCCAGATTGGATTCGCGCGACTTCAGCGTGTCGTTGGCCAGCTGCAGCTGTTCCGCATAGGAGCGCTCGGACAGATAAGCCTGCGCTACCTGCGCGATCAGGCTGATCTGCGCCGACTTCTGCGCTTCTTCGGTGGAGAGGTAGCTCGCCAGTGCCGCATCCTTCAGGTTGCGCACACGGCCGAAGAAGTCCAGCTCGTAAGCGGGAACCGCCAGGCCGACCTGATAACTGTTGCTGATGAACGGCTGGCCGGTCAGCGATTGGCTGGCCGCAGTCCGCGTGCGGGCGGCGCTGCCATTGACGTTCAGGTTGGGCAGCAGATCGGCACGCGCGATCTGGTATTGCGCGCGGGCTTCCTCGATGTTGAGGACGGCCGTGCGCAGGTCACGGTTGTTTTCCAGGGCCGCCGCGATCAGCTGCTGCAGGCGCTGGTCCGGGAAGAACTGGCGCCAGCCCAGGTTGACTGCCTGCAGCTCGGCACGGCCGGCGGCATCGGCCGGGTAGGCCGTCTCCACCGGGGCTTGCGGACGGTCATAGGTGGGAGCCAGCGAGCAGCCCCCCAGTACGCCGGCCACCATCAGCGCTGCGCACAATTGCAGCAGGCGAGGCGAGCGCGGCAACGACAGATTAGCCATTGTCATTCTCCACTATTGATCTTGGGCGAGTGGTCGGCGTCAAACTTGCGCTGACGCTCGCTGCCCTTGAAAATCTTGCGCACGACCACGAAGAAGATCGGCACCAGGAACACCGCCAGCACGGTGGCAGTGATCATGCCGCCCATCACGCCGGTACCGATGGCGCGCTGGCTGGCCGAACCGGCACCCGAAGCGATGGCCAGCGGCAGCACGCCGAGGATGAAGGCCAGCGAGGTCATGATGATCGGACGGAAGCGCAGGTGCACCGCCTCCAGCGTCGCTTCGATCAAGCCCTTGCCCTGCGCCTGCAGATCCTTGGCGAACTCGATGATCAGAATCGCGTTCTTGGCCGACAGACCCACCACCGCAATCATCCCCACCTTGAAGTACACGTCGTTGGGCATGGCGCGCAGCGTCACCCCCAGCAGTGCACCGAGGATACCCAGCGGCACCACCAGCATCACCGCCAGCGGGATCGAGGTGCTTTCATACAGTGCGGCCAGCACCAGGAACACGGCGATCAGCGACAGGGCATACAGCGCAGGAGCCTGGTTGCCGGAGGTCTTTTCTTCCAGCGACTGGCCGGTCCACTCGAAACCGAAGCCCGGCGGCAGCTTGGCCACATAGGATTCCATCTCGGCCATGGCTTCACCGGTACTGCGGCCAGGCGCTGCGCCACCGGCGATCTTCATGGCCGGATAGCCGTTGTAGCGGATCAGCTGCACGGGGCCGTTGATCCACTTGGCCGTCACGAAGGCCGAGAAGGGCACCATGCCGCCATTGGAGTTGCGAGCGTACAGGCTGGTCAGATCTTCAGGTTGCAGGCGACGGTTGGCATCGGCCTGCACGATCACGCGCTGCTGGCGGCCCTGGTTGGGGAAGTCGTTCACATAGGACGAACCCAGCGCCGTGGACAGCACACTGTTGATCGTCGAGAACGGCACGCCCAGCGCATTGGCCTTGTCGCGGTCGATGTCCAGTTGCAGCTGCGGCGCATCTTCCAGACCTTCCGGACGCACACCGGCCAGCACCTTGCTCTGCGAGGCCATACCCAGGATCTGGTTGCGCGCCTGCACCAGCGCGTCGTGACCCAGACCGGCACGGTCCTGCAGACGGAAGGTGAAGCCGGTCGCGTTACCCAGTTCCGGAATCGGCGGCGGGTTCAGCGGGAAGACGATCGCATCCTTGATCTGCGAGAAGGCACCGAAGGCCTTGCCGGCGATCGCATCGGCCGACTGCGACTTGTCGCGCTCGGCCCAGTCCTTCAGCGGAGTGAACACCAGCGCCGCGTTCTGGCCATTACCCGAGAACGAGAAGCCCAGCACCGCAATGGCGTGTTCCACGGCCGGATCCTTGAGGTAGTACTCCTCGATCTTCTTGACCACCTCGGTCGTGCGCGCGGTGCTTGCGCCCGGTGGCAGCTGGACGTTGGTGATGATGTAGCCCTGGTCTTCGTTCGGCAGGAACGAGGCCGGCAGGCGCACATACAGCAAGCCCACGCAGGCCACGATCACCACGTAGACGATCATGTAGCGGCCGGCCTTGCTGAGCATCTTGCCGATCACGCCCTGATAGGCATTGGCGGTGGTGTTGAACTTGCGGTTGAACCAGCCGAAGAAACCCTTCTTCTCGTGGTGATGACCCTTCTCAACAGGCTTGAGGATGGTCGCGCACAGTGCCGGCGTGAGGGTGAAGGCCATCAGCACCGAGAACACCATGGAAGCCACCATCGACAGCGAGAACTGGCGATAGATCGCACCCACCGCGCCACCGAAGAAGGCCATCGGGATGAACACCGCGATCAGCACCAGCGTGATACCGATCAGCGCGCCGCTGATCTGGCCCATGGCCTTGCGGGTCGCGTCAGCCGGCGAGAGACCTTCCTCGCTCATGATGCGTTCGACGTTTTCCACCACCACGATCGCATCGTCGACCAGGATACCGATGGCCAGCACCATGCCGAACATAGTCAGCACGTTGATCGAGAAGCCGAACAGCAGCAGCGTGGCAAAAGTACCCAGCAGCGCCACCGGCACCACGATGGTCGGGATGATGGTGTAGCGGATGTTCTGCAGGAACAGGAACATCACCAGGAACACCAGCACGATGGCTTCGATCAGGGTCTTGACCACTTCCTCGATCGAGATCTTGACGAACTTGGAGGTGTCGTAGGGGATGGTGTACTTCACACCGGCCGGGAAATACTTGGCCAGCTCTTCCATCTTCTTGTGCACGGCGGTGGCGGTACCCAGCGCGTTGGCGGTCGGCGACAGCTGCACGCCGATGAAGGACGAAGGCTTGCCATCCAGACGGCCGGAGGTGTCATAGCTCTGGCCACCCACTTCGATGCGGGCGACGTCGCGCAGGCGCACGCTCGAACCGTTGGTATTGGCACGCAGCACGATGTTGCCGAACTGCTCGGGTGAGGTCAGCTGGCCGTTGACCACCACCGTAGCGGCGATCTGCTGGCTGCCGGGGCTGGGCAGGGCACCCAGCGTACCGCCGGCCACCAGCGCGTTCTGCGCCTGGATCGCGGCCGTCACGTCAGCCGGGGTCAGGCTCAGGCCGATCAGCTTGTTCGGATCGATCCAGATGCGCATGGCGCGTTCGGTACCGAACAGCTGCGCCTGGCCCACACCGGGCACGCGCTTGATTTCGTTCAAGACGTTACGCGACAGATAGTCACCCAGCGCCACCGGATCGAGCTTGCCATCGGTGGAAGACAGACCGATGAAGAGCAGGAAGTTGGAACGCGACTTGGTCACCTGCACGCCCTGTTGCGTCACGGCCGCCGGCAGGCGGGCCTCGACGCGCTTCAGGCGGTTCTGCACATCCACCGCCGCCAGGTCCGGATTGGTTTCCGGCGAGAAGGTGATGGTGATCTGCACCTGGCCGTTGGCCTGGCTTTGCGACTCGATGTATTGCAGGCCATCGGCGCCGTTCATTTCCTGTTCGATCAGGCTGGTCACCGAATCGTCCAGGGTCTGCGCGGTCGCACCCGGATAGGTCGCCGTGACCACGATGGTCGGCGGCGCGATGCTGGGGTACTGGGCTACCGGCAAGCCGGTAATGGCCAGCGCACCGCCCAGCATGATGAAGATCGCTAGCACCCACGCAAATACGGGGCGATCAATAAAGAACTTTCCCATCTGGCAGCCTCTTAGTTAGCTTTCTGTTGGGCGCTCGCGTCTTGCTTGGCCGGCTGGCCAGCAGCTTGTGCGGGAGCGCCCGCGGGATTCCATTGGACCGGCTTGACGGCGGCACCCGGGCGGACCTTCTGCAGGCCTTCCACGATGACGCGATCACCTTCCTTCAAGCCATCGATGACCTGCCAGTTGTTGCCGCGTGCGCCGCCGGTCTTGACCGGACGCGCCTCGACCTTGCTCTCGGCATTGACCACCATCACCGAGGAGCCGCCGGCATCACGCACCACGGCTTGTTGCGGCACCAGCAGGGCCTGTTCGTCCACGGCTTGCTCGATCTTGGTCCGCACGTAGGTACCCGGCAGCAGCAGGCGCTTGGGGTTGGGGAATTCGGCACGCAGCGAGACCGAACCGGTGCTTTCATCCACGCTGATGTCGGAGAACAGCAGCTTGCCCGGCTGGTCGTAAGCCTGGCCGTTTTCCAGCACCAGGGTCACGCTGGCCTTGTTGTCGCCCACGCTCTTCAACTGGCCGGCGGCCATCGCCTGCTGCAACTTCAACAGGTCGGCGCTGGACTGGGTCACGTTGACGTAGACCGGATCGAGCTGCTGCACCAGGGCCAGCTGGGTGGCATCACCCTGGCCGACCAGCGCACCTTCGGTCACCAGCGCGCGGCCGATGCGGCCGGAGATGGGCGAGGTCACGGTGGCATAACCCAGGTTCAGGTTGGCGGTCTGCACCGCTGCCTTGCCAGCGGCGACGTCGGCTTCAGCCTGCTTCTGGGCGGCCACGGCGTTGTCGTATTCCTGCTTGGAGACCGCGTTGACTTCCACCAGCGGCTTGTAGCGCTGCGCGGTCAGCGAGGTTTGCGTCAGGTTGGCCTGGGCGCGCGCCAGCGTGGCTTGGGCGCTTTCCAGGCTGGCCTTGTACTGGGCCGGATCGATCTTGAAGAGCACCTGGCCCTCCTTGACCTCGCTGCCTTCCTTGAAGACGCGCTTCTGCACGATGCCTGCCACCCGAGCACGCACCTGCGCCACGCGGAAGGCTTCCACGCGGCCCGGCAGTTCATTGGTGATGGCCACGCGCTGCGGGGCGATGGTCACCACCGACACCTCGGCCGGCGGCATCTGGCCGCCTTGCGCGGCGGGTTTCTGTCCGCAGGCAACCAGCGCGGCGGCAACGGCGACGGTCATGGTGAGGCGCGTGAAACGACTGACTGAGCTCATAGATATCTCGCACGAAAGTAAAGTTGAAGCCGCCAGGGGCGGCGATGAAACGAATTCGGTAGAACCGGTCACGACGATAATGCTGTGCCTGTCATCCGGTGATGGAGGGGATGGATGAGCCGGGCTACAGATTGTTGCAATGCAAAAAAGTCCCCACCCCTTCATGCCAGGGTGATGAATTTTTTTGCAGGTGATGAACGGCAGGGACTTGAAGCGGATGCTATTATACATACATCCATGAATGTATGTATTTCTTCCAAACATCACATTAATTTAACAAACTTGTTCGAAACGGCGTAGCAAAATATGAGCGATTCCTTGCATTTTGATTCGAAAGCTACTCTGATGCCGTTTCCGCTGGTCTGAATCCGAGCTCGTCCATGCCTTCGGGCGATAGGCCGAGCTGCTGGGAAGACGAATTTGACGCCCTGATATTGTGCACGAAACTCACTTACTTCTTCATGACCATCATTGCGCACATGAAGCCTTTGACGAAACTCTGCCGGTTGCGGGTGATGTGCATCCGCAACACGGCCGCCCAGTGGTGCGCCTGAGGGGCTGCGCCATGGCCATTTGCCCGGGAGTCTGTTGACATGGCCCGTTCGACCAAGGAAGAAGCGCTGGAAACGCGTGCCCGCATCCTCGATGCGGCCGAGCAGGTGTTCCATGAGCGCGGCGTCTCGCAGACCTCGCTGGCCGACGTGGCCAAGGCCGCTGAAGTCACGCGCGGGGCCATCTACTGGCACTTCAAGAACAAGAGCGATCTGTTCGACGCCATGTGCGAGCGCGTGCGCCTGCCCATGGAAGCGGTGCTGGAAGAAAACGCCAGCCCGCAGGTGGAGGATCCACTGGGCCAGTTCCTGCGCAGCGGCATCTATGTGCTGACCATGGCGGCGACCGATGAGCGCTGCCGGCGCGTGTTCGACATCATCTTCAACAAATGCGAATTCGCCGACGCGCATGATCCCATCCTGATTCGCCAGCGCGAGTGTCACGTTGATGGATTGTTGCGGCTGGAGCAGATCCTGCTCAATGCGGTGGCACGCGGCCAGCTTCCGGCCACGCTCGATATCCGCCTGGCCTGTCTGTCGGCGCATGCCACCTTCAGCGGCTTGCTCACGGACTGGTTCTTTTCCCCCGACAGTTTCGACCTGGTCAAGGATGGCGAGCGCATTCTGGCGGCCTCGCTCTACGCGCTCAAGACCGCGCCGTCGCTGCAGAAGGCGTAGCCGGACCACGCCTCGAAACCCGGGTGGTTTTCAGGGGATATGAAGGATCAGGATAAAACGTAAGGGAATTCAGGCAGGCCGGAGAACCCGGCCCCCGCCTGACCGGCCTGCGCCATGTGCATGACGCCCGCCGGCCAGAATGCGATATGAATCAATAAACCAAAAGACCAGGCTCAATAGGTCGGCATCGAAGGATCCACCTGGGCCGCCCAGGCATGAACGCCGCCGCTCAGGTTGATGACCTTGGTAAAGCCCTGGCGCTCCAGGAAGGCTGCCACCTGCATGCTGCGGCCGCCGTGATGGCAGATGCAGACCACCGGCTGTTCCTCGTCCAGCTCCGCGAAGCGGCCGGGAATGGTGTTCATCGGCACCAGCTGCGAGCCGGCGATGTGGCAGGTCTGATGTTCCCAGGGTTCACGCACATCCAGCAGCAGGGGCGTGGGGCGGTCCGGATCATCGATCCAGGCCGCCAGTTCCGGGGCAGAGATGTGCTCCATGATGCTTTTCCTGTCTCGGCCCTGAGGCTCAGAACGTGAAGTGGGACGGCGTGATCGCTGCGTGCAGCGGCTTGGCCAGGGTTTCCACGATGTTGACGGTCTCGAAGGCGTGTTCCGAGGTGCGGGTGATCAGTTGCAGTTCCATCACCGGGGCCGAACCGACGATGGCCAGCAGGCGGCCGCCGATCTTGAGTTGCTTGCCGAAGGATTCCGGCAGCAGCGGCAGCGAGCCGGAGATCACGATGACGTCGTATTCGCCAGCCTTGCCATCGGCACCGGTCCAGCCTTGCGCGCCATTGCCCAGTTGCACGTCGACGTTGGCCACGCCGTAGTCCGACAGGTTCTGTTCGGCCAGGGCCTTCAGTTCCGGCGAGATTTCCACGGTCGTCACGTGGCGCGCCTTGTGCGCCAGCAGGGCTGCCATGTAGCCCGAACCTGCGCCGATTTCCAGCACGTATTCGTGCTTCTTCACATTGGCTTCCTGCAGCATGCGCGCTTCGATCTTCGGAGCCAGCATGTTTTCACCACCCGGCAGCGGGATCTCGGTGTCGAAGAAGGCCAGGCTGCGATAGGCGGCCGGGACGAATTCTTCACGCTTGACGACCATCAGCAGGTCCAGCACGTCTTGCGCCAGCACGTTCCAAGGGCGGATTTGCTGCTCGATCATGTTGAAGCGGGCTTGTTCGATATTCATGGCGGTGGCTCGATCTAATCTAATAGCGACGGAAAGGCAGCATTTTAGCAAACACCGCCCGGCTAATCAGCCCATCTATGCGCCGAAAAAACCGCTGGAGGCGCTTCTGTTGCGGGTTTTCCTCAATGCAATGCGAGCGCGACAGGCCGATGTCAGGCTTTGAGCCCGTTCAGGCAAAGGTCGATCATGCTCTCCAGGTAGGCCAGCGGATCAATGGGTGTGGCCGCACAGGGTGCGAGTGACTGCTCCCACAGCATCAGCATGATGAGGGGGGCGACGATGACTTTCTTCATGGCGTCGGCGTTAATGCGGCGGAATTCCCCGCGTGCCATGCCGCGTTCGAGCACGCGCACTATCGTCGCATCTCCGCGCGCGGTCACTTCATCATGGTAAAAGCGTGCAAGTTCAGGGAAATTGCCGGATTCGGCCACCATCAGCTTGGCAATGCCGACCACGCCGGAGTGCGAGGCGGACTGCCACCAGTGCAGGATGAGATCACGCAGCAGTTCGGCGCTGCTGCCGGCGTGGCCTTCGATGCGGGCTTCGGCCTGGTCCAGCAGGGGCAGCACATTGGCGCGTACCACCGACTTGAACAGGCTTTCCTTGCCATCGAAGTAGAGATAGAGCGTGCCCTTGGAGACACCCGCGCGAGTGGCCACGTCTTCCAGCCGGGTAGCGGCGTAACCGCGCTCGACGAACAATTCCAGCGCCGCCGCCAGCAATTCCTGGGGGCGGTCCTGTTTGCGTCGTTCCCAACGCGGTTCTTTGGCCGATGCAGACATGAGAAACAAGATTACCGGGAGGGGGCACTGTAAGTGGCAAGCCGCGCCGGCGTCAAGCGGCCAGATCAAGCCGCCGGCACCGCGTGCCGTCCGATGCACTACAATGCAGTCCCCCCGCGCTACCCGCCACCAGGAAAGTCCATGAACTGCCGAGACGCATGCGGCGCTTGCTGCATCGCCCCTTCCATCACCAGTCCGATCCCCGGCATGCCCGATGGCAAGCCGGCTGTCAACTAAAGAGATACATGAATTGCCGTCCTCACTGTGGTGCGTGCTGCATCGCTCCTTCAATCTCTAGCGCCATTCCAGGCATGCCTGGTGGGAAACCGGCTGGCATTCGATGTGTTCAGCTTGATGAGCAAGAGAGGTGTAAGCTCTTCGGAAGCGCTGAGCGACCTAGCGTTTGCCAATCTTTGCGTCCAGAGCGTGGCATGTGCGGAGACGGCAGAGAGCATGCGATTACTTGGCTTCACTTCCTGGAAATTGCCACTGGTCCTGCGGGAGCGTGACATTCTGACTGCCAAGCTGTCCGCTGGAAGGCCAGAATGGGGAGAATAGGAAGGCAAACCGCAAGGATACCTGCTGGATTGTCTGGTTGCACACTGTTAATATAGAAGGTTTATCACATTCGCAATCAGCGGCCTTCTGGGCCGTGCGAGGATGGACATGCCAGCTAAACCACTTATCACGACGCTGCCCGACGGCAAGGTGTGCGATTTCATTGACGGCAGTATTCGGAATGACACGCCGGAGGAGTACGTCCGTCAGAACATCGAGCGGCGGCTGGTGAAAGAACTCGGCTATAAGCCGGAGCGTATCGCCATCGAATTTCCTATCAAGGTTGGCTCGTCGACTAAACGAGTGGATATCGCCATCTTCCCTGACGGGGTCCAACACGCACAACAGAACATCGATATCATTATTGAGTGCAAACATGAGAAGGTGAAGCCATCTGATAAGAAAGATGGAGAGGACCAGCTCAAGTCCTATTTGTCATCTTGCCCTAATGCAGCTTGGGGAATGTGGACAAATGGTCGCCACAAGTCTGTATTTCGTCGAGTTGATATTAAAGGGCGAGTTGTTTGGGAAGAGCCTAATGACATTCCTGCGCACGACGGCAATATTGATGATACCGACCGTCCTACGAGAGACAAACTCGTCCGCTCTACGGACGACAATTTACTGTTTTCGTTTCGAACCTGTCACGACCATATCTACATCACAGACGGGTTGCCTAAAGATAAAGCCTTTTTTGAGTTGCTTAAGGTCATCTTCTGCAAAATTCATGACGAACGCAATATCCCTAAGCCGCTTGAGTTCTATGCAACGGCTAAGGAAAAGGCCAGCACGGATGGCCGCTTAACGGTACAAAAACGTCTCGGGAAAATATTTGACGAAGTTAAAAAGCGCTACCCGGCCATTTTTGACAAGAACGATGTCATTAGTCTAAAGCCGCGTTCGCTCGCCTACATCGTAGGGGAGGTCCAGCGATATAGCTTCCTGGATACTCATATTGACGTTAAAGGCAAGGCGTACGAAGAGCTGGTCGGTAGTAACCTTCGGGGCGACCGGGGCGAGTTTTTCACGCCCCGTAATGTCCAACGTATGGCTATTCACATGTTGGACATCCAGCCGGGAGAGAAAATCCTTGACCCCTCATGTGGTACAGGGGGATTCCTGGTCATCGCCATGAATGAGGTAATTAATCGTTTGCGCGGGGCAGTTGCCGGGATTCCCGAAAGTGATGCGTACCGTCAGGCACTCTCGGAAAAGGTAAGAGAAACCGCTGCACGCGGTTTTTTTGGGTTCGACATCAATCGTGAGCTTGTCAAGGCCACGAAGATGAATATGGTCATGAACAACGATGGCTCGGGCAACATCTTGCAGTGCGATAGCTTATCTCATCCGCATGAATGGGAGCCTGAGTTCAGAGAGAAATTAGCGGAGGCTTTGGAAATTGAAGCCGCTGATCTGCGAGGCCCCGATGATATCGGCCACTTCGACATAATTGCCACCAACCCGCCATTTGGCGGGAAACTCCCTATTTCGGACCGGGAGACTCTGTCGCAGTTCAAGTTGGCGCGTGTATGGAAGCGCAGTGGCGACAGGTGGTTGATGACCGAAGACCTCTACGGCACTCGTCCACCCGAAATCTTGTTTATTGAGCGGTGCTGGCAGTTTCTCAAGCCGGGAGGAAGAATGGCTATCGTCCTTCCCGACGGCATCCTCGGAAATCCGGACCTTGAGTACGTGCGGTACTGGTTGATGATTCACTGCCGAATTGTCGCGAGCGTTGACCTACACCCTGACACATTCCAGCCAAATAACGGAACGCAGACCTCTGTGCTGGTCCTGCAGCGCAAGACCGAAGATGAAATGAGGAAGGAAGAGCGTCAGGGTCGACTTGACGATTACGAAATTTTTATGGCGCAGACACTTGCTATCGGCCACGATAAGCGCGGGAGCACCATATATAAGCGAAATGAGGACGGAGAGGAAATACTGTTCCCTCCGGCAGGGGAAGAAACCGAGCATTATCAGCTATCAGCCACAGGGGACGTGTCCAAGAAAATTCTCCGACCCAGTAGGCAGGTAGATGATGATGCTCCTGTCGTTGCTTCTGAGTTTCTTTCATGGAAGCAGTCGGCGGTGCTGGGATGGTAAAGCGTGCAACAGCCCCTTCTGTCGAGAAAGAGCATCTGGCAGAAAGGAGTGTGGGCGTTCGTCTTTCCGAGGTCCTACGGTCAGGCATCCGTTTGGAAGCGTCCGCCTATGCGCTCGAAGCCCGCAAGGCGTTGGCTGAGTTAAAAGCCACCGGGCATCCTCTGCGTCCATTGCTTGGCGATAACGGAATGTGCTTAAAAGGCAACAATGCATTCCGATTTCCACGCATCTATGTTGGCCCGGACCGCGGTGTTCCCTTTTTGTCCAGTTCAGACATCATCGGATTACGTCCTGAAAGAGGAAACTATCTCAGTTTAAGAACTCCTCGGTTGTCCGAGTTGAAGGTGCAACCTTGGGATGTGCTCATCTCTTGCTCCGGCACAATCGGAAATGTGAGTCTTGCGTCGCCCCGCATGGCCGAGTGGGCCGTGTCACAGCATGTAATTCGCTTGACGGCGGTCGACGAGGATACGGCGGGTTTTGTTGCTGCGTGCCTCCGCTCTAACTGGGGGCGTGCGCAGCTAACCGGAATGACATATGGCTCAGTTGTTCAGCATATTGAGCCGCAGCATTTGCATCATGTTCTTATTCCAGAGCTACCGCCTATTGTGCGGATAGAAATCGGACGTGCGTTTGTTCAGGCCGCACTCAAACGAGACGAGGCAAACGATAAGCTCGACAGTGCAGACAAGCTGCTCAAAAAGAGTCTCGCGTTACCTCCGTATCAACGAGCTTCAAATGGTCCTATCGTAAGTACCGCCAAAGCCAGTGAGTTGAGAGGGCGTTTAGACGCTACGTTTCATGACCCTTCCGTACGTTCTCTCGACGCGGCCCTAAAGGCCAGTGGCCATCCGATTGTGCCGCTGAGCGACCCTCGGCTGGCTACGGCAGTCAATGGCGTGACAAAGTTCCGCAAGCGGGTTTACGTGCCAACCGGTGGCATACCTTTGTTGTCAAGTAAGCAGCTCTTCCAGGTCGACCCCATTGAGCAAAAACGGCTAGCTAAGGGCGCTCACGAGAATGACCTAGCTGAAATTTGCCTTGCCGAAAATATGGTCGCTATTACTCGTTCAGGAACTGTCGGACGAGTACAGATTGTGCCGAAGTACATGCACGGATGGGCTAACAGCGAGCATACGATTCGAGTTGTGGCCAAAAATCCGGTCGCTGCTGGGTACCTTTATGCATGGCTGGCCAGCGAATATGGTCAGGCTATCGTTGGTCGATATACTTATGGGTCAGTTATCGTGGAAATTGACCGTTTCATGGTCGGGGAAATTCCGGTACCGTTACTCAATCAGGCTAAGACCGAGAAAATTGCCAACCTAGTACTTGAGGCAAATAGATTGAGAGATGAAGCTTGGCGGCTGGAACAAGATGCGTTGACCATACTCCGACGCCATGTATCTGCGCATGAGAGCCAGGATGAACCGGCGTCTTTGCCAACGAGGAAACAAGCGAAAGGCTTTGCAAAAAAGCAGTAACCAACCTAGCCGTCGGAGTCGGGCTTAACATTGATGAATGCTTCCGGGGACATGTTCCCCGCGCAGGGTTAAGGCCCCCCGCTAGGTTGCTCGCGGCGTTTTTTCTTGCTTAAACGGCATAAATAAGATAATTGACTCGGAGTTCTGTGCCAGTGCAATGCTGGCTTTCGAAGAATTCATTTGTTTCTACCGAGCTTATAACTAGTTACCGGGCCGTTATAAGTTCGTCAATGCACTCAATGAATTCTGCGGGGGACACTTTCAACGCCCGAGCTAGTTTTAGCAGAGTGGTCACCGAGGGTTGCTTCTGGCCCAGTTCCAATTCCGACACGTAATTGCGCTGCAAGTTCGCACTAAGGGATAGTTGCTCTTGCGTTAGCTGCGCTGCTTTTCTGAACTTGCGAAGCGTTCTTCCAAACGCTCGTGCCACCTCATCAGCATCCAAAAATTTTCCTCCTGCTATAGGAGGAATTTCTCAGTTGCTATAACATCTGTCTTCCCGCTATAGCGGGAATTTTGTGGGCTAGCAGTCTTTCTTGATGCTCGGTGTGCGGCTATGTGTTGGGGGTGTCGAAAATGCAACGAACGGTTATGAAATTCTTGAGCGCAGGCTTTGGCGGTGTTGGGATGCTGGTCAGTCTTGTCGCGGGCGTCAGCCTTCTGCAGGGCGACATGGGAGGACTAGCTTGGCTGGCCTTTGGTGGCCTTTGGATGATAGCGGGGCTTAGCTCCTATTTCCGTATGCGGAAATTTGAGCGGCAGGACTTCATCTGGTTTACACAGCAACATCCAAACTCGTGTCGTAGTAGTGGTCCTCTTTCGTGCCCAAGGTGTCAGGGGAACCAAATTCGTGTTCGTGGCCTGATGCGGCACAGCTATACCCGTGAGCATTTTTGTGAAGCCTGCGGCCATACCCTTTATTACAGCCCCGAAGGGTAATCTAAGGAGGATTAAGATGAGGTATAACGGTTTGAAATTTCTGAGCACTCTTCTGCTGGTAATGGCGGGAACTGTTGAGGCCGCAGAATGGCGGCCTTTGCCGGCGGCTCGCAAAGGAGTTTTCTATGACGCAGAGGGCGTAATTAAACTCAACGGCGCATATCAAATAACAGAACGAATGTACGTTGAGCCGGAAAAATTGAAGATTTGGAGCAATCTGGCTCAGACATCACTAGGGCCAGGTGCATTTGTCGATTTCACCTTCGTTCTCAATTGCTCTGACCGGCGAGTTTATCAACTATATGTCAAATACCACGCTGCCAACGGACAGGAGGTCGCACACGAGGACACCCGCGAGAAGGCTCCTTCTAGCAGCGTCGACAAGGCAAATTTTTCGGATCAGCCTCACGACACGCTCGGACTTTATACCCATTTGTGTGCAATTAAGTCCACTGGTCGATGACACGTTCCATGTCACCTAACAAAAACTTCATTCACTTAGAGGGTACAAGGGAAGTACCCTAAAAAAGTTGTTTTCTTTTAGGTGGTACGCGCAGCACACCTATGTAGGGGGGCTGTCTTCTGACATATATCGTTTCGCTTCTAAGCTCACTACGCCCGCTAACAAGGTACATGCTGTGCATGTACCTGTTCCAGCAGCTACGCTGCTGGAGGGCGCGCTGTCCGCGCCATACGTGCCAAGGTGTCTATTGCAATTCGAGCCTTTTATCCGCAACAGCCTATCAAGTGACGAGAACGTATTTTCAAATCTAAAAGCTGGGTCCTAGAGGGTAGACCAACTACTTTAAGGACGACTCATGAACGAGAACAAAGGCTCAGCACTACGTAAAACTTGGATTCCAGACAACTCTTTTGGACTAGCTAAATTTGCTATGGTGCCGCCGCATATTTTTCTGGACCATAGAATTGGAGCACCTCAGGTCATGATTTTCTGCCTGTTGTGTTTCCACGCAAATGGAAGAGGCTTCTGCTACATGTCTCAGGAGCGACTTGCAGAACTAGCTGGATATTCGCTGAACGGGGAACCGAATCGCCGTTACGTATCGAAAGTGCTGCGGGAATTAGAACAACTCGGCTATTTGGAGCGCTTAGGACAGAGGGGCTTTAACATGACAAACGCTTATCGCCTGGTCATACCCGCTGAAGAGAATTTTTTTCGGGTCGCCCGGAACAGAATGTTGAGCGATGAAGTCTATTCGGACCTCCGGCAAAAAGAAGGATTGCCCATAGCAGAGCCTCAAAGCTAAGAACACACAAACCAATATCCGGCAGCGTTAAGCTGCCGGATATTGAGGCGCGGGCCTTACTGATATGGAATTATCCCATCGTAAAGCAGGTTGCCGACCATCTTGCTACCTACGCTCAGGCTTTTGTCTACGGGTAGCAAAACAAATTCGATATCCGCCGCTTGGCGTTCACAAATTTTCTTTTGGTTAAAGCCATCGGTAAATGTATACCACATAGCGCGCAGAGAATCGGGATTTGTTCCGACAATAGCGACACGGAATAAATAGCTACCGGGAAGAAGTTCTTTTAGCTCGCCATTAGTTGTTAGGTGCCGTGTGGCGAATTCAAAAATCTTGTTTCTTTCATGGCGATTTTTCCAAGCGTTTTCGACCTCAACCCAGATAATCCCGTGTTCCGTTTCAATCAGCAAATCCGGAATTTTCCCGTCGTACGCTACTAAAGGTGCCGTCGCTGTCTGAATTTGATGTTCTGTCCAGACTTGATGGCCACTATTGATGCACGAAATCGCATGCCAATTTGCGCAAGCTCGGTGCATTGGATTCCCGAGCGAAAGGGAGTTTCCGCTATGCGCTGCAATTCCCAGTTCGTCGCTGAGAAAGCGTGCTCCCGCAGCTGACAGGACAAGGCAATCACCTCCAGCAGGTAGTGGACGGCGGAGAATAAGTTTTTCGTCGACCAAGTTTTTAACCGTTCGACGGGCCATCGCAACTGATTGGCTAGCGACGGGCCAAATGAGCGCGGCGAGCATGCGATTCGTGAGCCAACCAAACCGATGTAGGTTAGTTAGTACTGCAAGCCTATTTTGTTCGCCAATGAAGCGTTTGTCGGTATTCATAAGTCGTTTTCTAATGACATTGCACGAGAAGGGCCTCGTGTTACGTCATGTATAGCAACGACATTAAAAAGAACTTGTGCCGCCGATTGGCGACACAAGCCTACCGTCCTGCTTCCCGGGCTGGACGCCCGACGCATGACTACGCGCTAGTGCGCGTCACGGCTTAAAAGCCTGCGCCCCACCGACGCTGCGCGCCGGGGCAACCCCCTCAGCCGTTAAGGATGCGTCACAAGCCCCGTGGTCGGGACTCGTGACGCATCCTTAACGCTCGGCTGAACGCCTCGGCCGTTGGCTCTGACGGAGTTGCCCCGGCGCTTCGCTATGGGGGGCGGGGGGCAGAGTGCCCCCCCGAATCGACGTAGGGCGCGCTGGGGCTCGCCACGCCCTTGGACCGGGCTTACATCGCTCGGCTCCCCCGCGCTAGATCGGCTGGCTGGGGCCAGCCGATCTAGCGGGCCTTGGGCTGGACGCCCTGGCCCCACTGCTATGCAGTGGCTCCCCTTCGCTCGGGCACGCCAATTTCGCCGTTTACGATGGCTGGTATGGGAGCGTGTATTGATAAAGGTATTAAGATTTTTGCTGAATCGTTGTGCAGCATTAGCACTGCATGGCTTTCCGGCCAAATCCACAATTTGTTGACTACTCGTGCGAATGACGCATGTAACTCCGAGCGTTCTTTCATGTGCTCATTCGTCACGTCGCGTACGGCGCAAAGCGCATCTGCAATTGCTGCATCTAGGTCTTCTTCCCAGACCGCGCCGACTGGGTCGTTGGCAACGGCTGCGAGCTTCGCAATTTTAATTCGCCGCCGCGCAAGTGTGTCTTCGAGTTCGCGGATGCGGTTAGCTAGCGCAGAAGATGCGCCGGCTTCTTCGATTATCGACAGCAGGTTGCGTAATGACTTGTTGTCCTGCTGCAGAGCTGCCCGCTCGCTATCTAGCGCCTCAATGGCCTCTTTTTTAACGCTGCCCTTCAAAATTTCTGAGGAAACATTGTTCATCAACGGCGGGAGCAAAGCGGTCTCTAGCTCGCGCGCGTTCCAATTGGGGCAATTCGTTATTCCTCGGTCGCGGTCAGCGCAGACGTAGAGGGCATAGCCGATACTGTTGCGGCTGCTGCTTTTTGGCTTTCTGGAGAGAGTAGCGCCGCAGTGTCCGCAGCGCAGAAAGCCCTGAAAGACGTTGTGGTAGCCAGCATCTCGCCTTTTTGGTAGGTGGCGACGACGTTCAGCTGATGCCTGAGCAGCATTGAAAAGGTTGTCGGAAACGATGGAGGGGTAGTAGCCCTCCCACCGCTCACCTGTAGCGCGCCGTACGTTTCCGTCTTTGACGGATGGCTCAAATTCACCAAGGACGCGCCGGTTATGAATCAGTTTATGCGGAAGTGTCTTGTGCCAGTCTTTCGCCTTGCCCGGCACCGGCCATTTTTCGGTGTTGGCGATTCGAGCAATGGCAGTTGAGCCGACACCAATTGCCGCGAGCTCAAACACCTTTAAGACGCTTTCAGCTTTTTCAGGGATGATTTCCCAACCGTTTTTCTCAAAATTGGGCCGTAACCAACCGGGCCCTTGCCCGAAGGCGAAAGTAGACTTGGCGTCCCGCTTGCGCTGATGAGCTTTTTGAACGCGATGAGCCTTGGTTTCTGACTCTTCGTTAGCACGGACGAACACCAGAACAGCCCACATGACGTTTGTTGGCTCTTTGATACTCTCCTCATCGAGGACACGGCCGTCGATAACTGTGACAACGCTAATTCCAAGCTTGACTAAGCGTGAAAGCAATCCCATCGCGTCCAACACATCAGCACGAGAAAGACGGTCCAAACTTTCGACAAGCAGGTAGGAGCCTCGTTCAATTACGCCCGCCTCAACGGCATTTATGAAGGCGGCCAGCGCCCCACGCGTGACGTTGCTGCGGTCGAATGCCGAGACGCCTAGGTCTTCAAACGTCGTCTCCTGTAGGTCGAGTCCTTTTTCTGCTGCATACCGCCGACTCTTTTCTAGTTGACGTTGAAGGCTGTCGCCTTTTGCTTGTCTCTTTGTAGAGAACCGAATGTACGAATAGGCCTTTCTGGTGCGTTCTGCCTCGTTAATTCCAGTGGTCACTTCGGTTGCTACGGGGGAAAGATTGCTCACGATATGGTTCCTTAGGGGAGGGGCATACCGTAGTAATCGTCGTCACTTTAAATTTTTTCCTCATCCGAGACGATTTTTACAGAATGTCCAGCCCTTAAGGTACCAACTGGCAAGCCGGCCGGCGTACCGTGCGTACAACTGGGCGAGGACATGCGCTGCAAGATCTTCGGCCAGCCCGAACGTCCGGATTTCTGCGCCGGCTTGCAGCCTTCCGTGGAGATGTGTGGAGAGAATCGCGGTCAGGCCATCGCCTGGCTCAGTGAACTGGAGACGCTGACAGCGCCGGGCAGCCAAGCTGGCCGGCGAGGGGAGATCACCTGAAGCGGGAGGCCTGTCTTCTAGAAGGCTTCCTCGCGCCGCCGTCGGGCTTCTTCGCGGATATCCTCGATGAGCCGGCGGGTATCCACCTTTTCCTTGAGGTGTGCGGCATGGGCTTCACGGCTGATGGGAGCGATGGTGGTCAGCTCCTTCAGATCGGCAGTACTTTCTTCGTGTCGATGATGCACCGCTGCTCCTGAATCGATAGGGGGAGGGAGGAACTCTGCCTTTGTACCACGGATCGGGCGCATCTGGCGAGTTTGGCATCAAATGACAGCGGATGCCGGTCCGATACGCCCCGTTTCGGTGCTTACGGGAAAATCTCCGCCAGCCGCTCGCTGGGACGCACCAGCCTTGTGCCTTTCGGGGCCACCACGATCGGGCGGTTGATCAGCACAGGGTGTTCCAGCATCGCATCGATCAGTTGGGCGTCGCTCACGCCGTCCGCATCCAGCCCCAGTTCCTTGAACAGCGCTTCCTTGCTGCGCACCACCTCGCGCACCGGCACGCCCATGGCCTTGATGAGGCCTTCGAGCGTGGCGCGGTCGGGCGGATTCTTCAGATATTCAATGATGGTCGGCTCGACGCCGCCGTCGCGCAGCCCTTGCAGGACATTGCGTGAGGTACCGCACTTGGGGTTGTGATAGATCGTGATGCCGGTGTTCTTGCTCATATCGTCAGCCGAGGAAGGGAATAAAAAGCCATGTTAGCGCGCATTCCTGACAGCAAAATGTAAGTTTTGTCACCCTGCTAAGGTAAAATCCGATTTTGTTGCAGCGCACCGAGTGCACTTTTTGCAGCCGGGTGTGGTCGAAAGGCCGCTTTATGGCGACGCCAGCCATCCCGGACGGACCTTCGCTGCCACTTTTGCAGGGTTTGCCCCTGGCCGGGACGGAAAAAAGGCCATTTGCTTCATGTTGTAGCGGCTTATTGTGTTCCGATGGCCGGATTGCCGGGCTTTCGGGCCTGAAAGCAGCCATTTCCTTCATTTCGTTCATTTCCCGTCAACCCCACATCAACAGCCACCCACAGCACCCGTATGGATACTCTCCTCGCGCTCAAGGCGCTCATCATGGGCATCGTCGAAGGCCTGACCGAATTCCTGCCCATTTCCTCCACCGGCCACCTGATCCTGGCCAACAGCCTGCTGCAATTCACCGGCCCCGATTTTTCCAAGGAGAAGGCCGACGTTTTCGAGATCGTCATCCAGGCCGGTGCCATCCTGGCGGTGTGCTGGGAGTATCGGGTCCGCATCGCCACCGTGCTGACCGGCATGTTCACCGACCGCAAGGCCCAGCGCCTGGTGATCAACCTGATCGTGGCCTTCCTGCCGGCGGCCATTCTCGGCTTCCTGTTCAGCCGCCGCATCAAGGAAGTGCTGTTCAACCCGGTCTCGGTGGCCATCGCCTTCATCGTCGGCGGCCTCATCATCCTGTGGGTGGAACGCCGCAACAAGGACCGCATGAGCATGGCCTCGGCGCGCGTCGAAACGGTGGATGACATGACCCCGCTGGATGCCCTGAAAGTCGGCATCGCCCAGGCCTTCGCGCTGATCCCCGGCACCAGCCGCTCGGGTGCCACCATCATCGGCGGCATGATGTTCGGCCTGTCGCGCAAGGCTGCCACTGAATTCTCGTTCTTCCTGGCCATCCCGACCCTGTTCGCTGCCACCATCTATTCGCTCTACAAGGAGCGCGCCCTGCTGTCGGCCGCCGACGTGCCGCTGTTCACCGTGGGCACCGTGGCTGCTTTCGTCTCGGCCTTCCTGTGCGTGCGCTGGCTGCTGCGCTACATCAGCTCGCATGATTTCACCATCTTCGCCTGGTATCGCATCGTCTTCGGCATCATCGTCCTGGTGACCGCTTATACGGGTGCCGTCGCCTGGGTGGAGTAACCCCCCTGCCTGATGCCCGTGCATGGACTGTGCGGGCGTCAGGCGCCTGTCAGCCAGCGCCCTGGCGGGCGCGGTACACTGCAGCACCCGTGGCCGGCCTCGCTGCCGGCGGCGGTTTATAACTTCCTTTTCGCCAACTCCCTTCAGAGCACACCCCATGGCCAACGTCTGCAGCGCCGGGCTTGATATCGGCTTTGCCTCCCTCAGTTACGCGCAGATCGGTTTCCTCGGCATCGTCCAGGGCATCACCGAACTGCTCCCCATTTCCTCGACCGCCCACATGCGCGTGGTGCCGGCCTTCCTCGGCTGGCATGATCCCGGCTCGGCCTTCTCCGCGGCCATGCAGCTGGCGGCCCTGGCTGCCGTCATCAGTTATTTCCGGCGCGACGTGAGCGCCGTCACCGGCGGCAGCCTGGCGGCCTGGCGCCGCCGCGATTTCAACGATCCCATGTTCAAGCTGGCCGTGGCCATCATCCTGGCCACCATCCCGATCGGCATTGCCGGGCTGGCCTTGTCGCATGTCCTGAACGCCTGCGGCTCGCCGCTGCGCAGCCTGACCGTGATCGGCTGGTCCTGCATCGTCATGGCGGTGCTGCTGGCGATCTCTGAAATGGTCTGCCGCCATCGCCGCAGCGTCGACCAGATGCGCCTGCGCGATGCGCTCATCGTCGGCCTGGCCCAGGTCGGTGCGCTGATCCCGGGCGTCTCGCGTTCCGGCTCCACGCTCACGGCGGCGCTGTTCCTGAATTTCCGCCGCGAGGAAGCGGCGCGCTTTTCCTTCCTGCTGGGCTTGCCTGCCATCGCCCTGGCCGGACTGAAGGAACTGGCGGTCTTGCTGCATGCGCATATCCCGCTGGAAGCCTGGGGCGTGCTGCTGTTCGGGCTGGCCGTGGCGAGCGTGTCGGCCTTCGCCGCCATCTGGGGGTTGATGAAATTCCTGGAGCGTTTCTCGACATGGCCCTTCATCGTCTATCGAGCTGCGCTGGGTGTTTTCCTGCTGCTGGCGGTGTCGCGAGGCTGGCTGCAATAAAATAGCGCCTTCGCTACGCAGCAGCTTCAGGTTTTTTCATGGTCGATTTCGATTCCCTGCCTCCCGGTGCCACCCAGCAAGAACGTGCTTTGCACGTGCTGGAAACGGTATTCGGCTACTCGTCCTTCCGCGGTCACCAGGGCGAGATCGTCCAGCACGTCGCCGGCGGCGGGGATGCCCTTGTCCTCATGCCCACCGGCGGCGGCAAGTCGCTCTGCTACCAGGTGCCGGCGCTGCTGCGCGAGGGCACCGGCGTGGTGGTCTCGCCGCTGATCGCGCTGATGCAGGACCAGGTCGATGCACTGGCCGAAGTCGGCGTGCGGGCCGCTTTCCTCAATTCCACCCAGAGTTTCGACGAAGCGCTGCAGATCGAGCGCCGCCTGCGCCAGGGCGACCTGGACCTGCTCTACGTCGCCCCCGAGCGCCTGATGACGCCGCGCTGCCTGGACCTGCTGGAGTCGGCCCGCATCTCGCTCTTCGCCATCGATGAGGCGCATTGCGTCTCGCAATGGGGCCACGATTTCCGCCCGGAATACATCAAGCTCTCGATCCTGCACGAGCGCTTCCCGCAGGTCCCGCGCATTGCGCTGACGGCCACCGCCGACCAGCAGACCCGCGAAGAAATCATCCATCGCCTGCAACTGGAAGATGCGCGCCAGTTCGTCTCGTCCTTCGATCGTCCCAACATCCGTTACCAGATCGTCGAAAAGGCCAATGGCCGCAAGCAGTTGCTGGACTTCATCAAGAACGAACACCCCGAAGACGCCGGCATCGTCTACTGCCTCTCGCGCAAGAAGGTCGAAGAGACCGCCGAGTTCCTGCGCGGCGAAGGCCTCAATGCGCTGGCCTATCACGCCGGCATGGACTACGCGCTGCGCACCAAAAATCAGGCGCGCTTCCTGCGCGAAGACAAGATCGTGATGGTCGCCACCATCGCCTTCGGCATGGGCATCGACAAGCCCGACGTGCGCTTCGTCTGCCATCTCGATTTGCCCAAGAGCGTGGAAGGCTACTACCAGGAAACCGGCCGCGCCGGCCGTGACGGCCTGCCGGCCGACGCCTGGATGGCCTACGGCCTGCAGGACGTGGTGCAGCAGCGCCGCATGATCGACGAATCCGAAGCCGACGAAACCTTCAAGCGCGTGCTCGGCACCAAGCTCGATGCCATGCTCTCCCTGTGCGAGACGCTGCACTGCCGGCGCGTGCACCTGCTGGATTACTTCGGCGAGAAGTCCAGCCCCTGCGGCAATTGCGATACCTGCCTCACGCCCCCGGTCTCCTTCGATGCCACGGTCGAGGTACAGAAGCTGCTCTCCACCGTCTATCGCGTCGAACAGCGCTTCGCCCCCGGCCACGTGATCGAGGTCTTGCGCGGCATCGATGGCGAGCGCGTCAAGCAATGGCGTCATGATCAACTTTCGGTCTTTGGCGTGGGCAGCGATCGCGGCGAGGCCGAATGGCGCGCCATCCTGCGCCAGGTGATCGCGCTGGGGTTGCTGACGGTGGATGCCGAGAACTACAGCGCCCTCAAGCTCACCGAGGCCGCGCGCCCGGTGTTGCGCGGAGAACAGCAGGTGCAGCTGCGCCGCTATCGCAAGCCCGAAAAAGCCAAGCGCAGCTCGCAGCGCTCCAGCTTCGTCGAGACCGATCTCAGCAGCGAAGAGCAGGCACTCTTCGAGAAGCTGCGCTGGTGGCGGATGGAAACCGCGCGCACACACAACGTGCCGGCCTACGTCATCTTCCACGATGCGACCATGCGCGAGATCGCCAAGGCCCGGCCGCAATCGCTGGACGACCTGCGCCACGTCACCGGTGTGGGCGAGAAGAAGCTGGAAACCTATGGCGCCCAGATCATCGACCTGATTGCCGGCATGGAGTCGGCCGACGCATGACGGGCCGATGACGGAAACTCATCGATTCTCTTCAAATCTCTTCACTTCCTGCGCCATCCGCACCAGCGCTGTGCAGCGCCGGGCGGGCATTTGCGGCCGACGTTGCCGCTGTAATACAACTTTCCTTCATAGGGCACTTTTACCGGCCTCTTCCCTGATTTGCGGCCTTTGCTTGGCGATATGATCGAGCACGGGAAATCGCGTTCAACACCAACGAAGGTGAGCCGGGGGCTACATGAAACTCAATGATCTGAAGATAGGCGTGCGCCTGGGCATGCTGTCGGCACTGTTGCTGGCAGCCATCGCTTTCATCGGCATACGGGGTGTGATGGTGGTCGGGGAAATCTACGGCCAGGGGGCGCAGGGCATGGAGACGGGAGCCCTCATCGAGCAATCGGTCGATGCCGCCCGCAGTGCGCAGGTGCAATTCAAGATCCAGGTGCAGGAGTGGAAGAACACCTTGCTGCGCGGCAAGGATCCCGCTGCCTTCAACAAATACCGCCAGGCCTTCATCGATGAAAGCGCCGCCACCCAGAAGCAGCTCAAGATCCTGGAAGCGCTGATGCCGCGTATCGGCATGGATGCCGAGCCTGCGCGCAAGGCCCAGCAGGCCCATGCCGAGCTGCTCAATCGTTATCTGGAAGCGCTCAAGCTCTATGCCTCCGACGATCCTGCCTCGGTGGCGCGGGTGGATGAACAGGTCAAGGGTGTGGATCGCGTGCCGACCAAGATGATCGATGACATCGTCGTCGCCGTGCTGGACCACAGCCGCAAGACGCGTGACGCCATCAATGCCGACAGCCTCTTCGACTACCAGCAGGCGCGCTTGCTGCTGCTGGTCTCGATCTGCCTGTCGCTGCTGGTGGGCCTGGCCATCACCTGGACGCTGGTGCGCAGCATCGTGCGCCCGCTGGGCGAAGCGGTGCAAATTGCACAGACGGTAGCGGCAGGCGATCTGCGCTCACAGGTCGTCATTCACGGCAAGGATGAGACGGCGCAACTGCTGCGCTCGTTGAAAGAGATGAACGACAACCTGGCCGGCATCGTCTCGGAAGTGCGCAGCGGCACCGGTGCGATTACCGTGGCAGCGACCGAGATCGCCAGCGGCAACAAGGATTTGTCCGAGCGCACCGAAGAGCAGGCCGGTTCGCTCGAAGAGACTGCCGCCTCGATGGAAGAGATCACCTCCACCGTGCAGAAGAACGCCGAGAACACGCACCAGGCGCATCAACTGGCCGATGAGGCATCGGGCGTGGCGCGCAAGGGTGGCGACATGGTCGGTGCGGTGGTGCAGACCATGCAGGCCATCGAGGAGAGTTCGCATCGCATCGTCGAGATCATCAGCGTCATCGACGGCATTGCCTTCCAGACCAACATCCTTGCGCTCAATGCCGCAGTGGAAGCCGCGCGCGCCGGCGAGCAGGGGCGCGGGTTTGCGGTGGTGGCTTCGGAGGTGCGCAGCCTGGCCCAGCGCAGCGCCACGGCCGCGCGCGAGATCAAGGAGCTGATCGACGATTCGGTCGGCAAGATCAATGCCGGCTCGGCCCTGGTCAGCGGCGCAGGCGGCACCATGGAAGACATCATCACGGCCATCCAGAAAGTGGCGGCGATCATGGATGACATCAACGTCGCCAACCGCGAGCAGAGCGCGGGCATCGATGAAGTCAACAAGGCGGTGGTGCAGATGGACAGCGTCACGCAGCAGAATGCGGCACTGGTGGAAGAAGCTGCTGCGGCGGCGGAGAGCCTGCAGTTCCAGGCGGAATCGCTGTCACGCGCGGTGGCAGTCTTCAAGCTTCAGTGAGGCCGTCGCAGAAATGACAATGGCATGCCTTGGGGCATGCCATCGGAGCGATTTTTGGGTGATCACCGCGGGTGATCGCTTTCATTCATCACCTGTCGCATGCACGATTGCGCGTTGAATCATGTATGCAGCGCGCGTATTCAGGCGCGCTTTTCAAACACCAGATCCCACACGCCGTGACCGAGGCGCAGGCCACGGTTTTCGAACTTGGTGGTATCGCGATATTCGGGACGCGGCACGTAGCCGGAGGGATCAGTGGCGGTGTTCTTCAGGGTGGGTTCAGCCGACAGCACTTCCAGCATCTGGATGGCGTATTCCTCCCAGTCGGTGGCGCAGTGGAGATAGCCGCCGGGGGCCAGGCGCGAGCTGATCAGTTGCACCAGGGGCGACTGGATCAGGCGGCGCTTGTTGTGGCGCGCCTTGTGCCAGGGATCGGGGAAGAACACGTGCACGCCGGCCAGGGAATCGGGGGCGATCATGTTGGTGAGTACTTCGACGGCATCGTGCTGGATGATGCGCACGTTGTCCAGGTTGCCTTCGCCGATCAGCTTGAGGTAGCTGCCGACGCCGGGGGTATGGACTTCGACGCCGATGAAGTTTTTCTCGGGCATGAGGGCCGAGATCTTGGCGCTGGTTTCGCCCATGCCGAAGCCGATTTCGAGGATGGTCGGAGCCTGGCGACCGAAGGTGACAGCCAGGTCCAGCGGGGCCTTGTCGTAGGGGACCAGGAAGCGCGGTCCGAGTTCTTCCAGCGCGCGTCCTTGCGCGACCGACACGCGCCCGGCGCGGGTGACGAAACTGCGGATGCGGCGCTCGCTGGGATCATAGAACAGCGGCTTGCCGGATTTGTTTTCAGACATGGATGACTCGAAGCAATTGAGGCGCGGCCCGCAAAGTCGCACCGGTCAGGGACGGGCGAACAGGGCCGCAGGGAAGCGATCTGGAGCGGGTGAAGGGGATCGAACCCTCGTCTTAAGCTTGGGAAGCTTCTGCTCTACCATTGAGCTACACCCGCGAGACCGCGTATTTTACGCGGGATTGTCCTGCTCCGGCAAACCGGGCCTTTGGGACAGGAGCAGCTGGGATGGGCGATGGATGTTGTCAGCGCGTTGCCACATCCCGGCAAATTCAGTCTCCGGCTTGCTTATCCTGTTCCTTCGCCTCCCGCGCCTCCCTCTCCTTGGCATATTTCTCGGACATCTTGCGCCATTGATTCAGTTGCCGAAAATAAGTCCGTTTGACGCTGACCTCCGATAGCGGCTGTATGCCACGAATCGGACTGACGGGAGGGACGCGACGTTCGCTCATGATGCCTGGCTCCTGCTGGCGGATGTTTGTTCGCGGTATCTTACTCCCGGGATGGTCCGGTGTCCTTCGCAAGAACAAATGCGTCAGTCCCCCTCAGGCAGCAACCCATGCTCCACCATTGCCCTGCGCGCCGTTTCCTCTCCGAACATGGTCAGAAACGCCCGCCCCGTCACACCGGATGCAGTGCGCGCCCCCACGGCCCCCACATACACCGTGTAATTCTGAATGTCCGCCGGCAACGTCCCCACCAGCTTCGCCCCCTTGACCAGCAGAATCTCGCTCTGCTGATGCAATGCCAGCGCAGCACTTCCATCCACCAGTTTTTCCGCCACCAGTCCACCAGGCACCAGCACTTCCTTGGCGTGTATCTGACTGGCGATGCCAAGCCGTTCAAACAATTTTTCCAGATAGATGCCGCTCGATCCTCCGGCCTTGGGATCAATCACTGCGACGGAAGGTGCGTCCAGCAAGGCCTTCCTGAATTGCGCCACGGTGGCAATGGCAGGCGAGGGCGCGCCTTGCCTGACCGCCACGGCAATCCCCACCCGTGCAATCGGCCGCTCGCTGGCCAGATTCAAATAGCCGTCCTTGCCCAGTCCGCGCAACACGCCATCCGGTGCCACCACCACATCCGCCGCCGCACCCGATCGCACACGCTTGTCCACGACGCCGCCCGTGGCGTTGTCTACCGTGACGTGGATGCCGCTGCGCCGCTCGAAGTCGGCGGCCACCGTGCGCACGATGGGTGCGATGGCCCCGGCGGCGAGCACCCGGAGTTCGTCCGCACAAGCGGGCAGGGCAACGAAGGAAGAAAAAACGGAAAAGGTCGCAGCGAACAGCAGCGGAAGACGGAACGCACGCACGGTGACTCCAGATGATGGAATACGGGGACGGGAAATGAGCGGCAGAAAAATACGTCGGCACCGATTATACGATGCGTGCAGAGGCCACGTTTGCGCCTGCCGGAGCGGCCCGCTGAGACGGCCAACCGCGCTTGATTATCGGTGATGAGGGTGATGAAGGATCTTGCTCAACCGCATCACCCGAACCTATCTGGGCGACCGCGACATCGCCCCCGAATCCCAATCCCCAAACGCCCTTGACCGCATCTCCGCATCCACCAGATAAGCCTTGACCAGCTTCAACAACACCAGCCCCGCCGCGAACAGCATCACCATCAACGCCACCAGCACCGCCGCCTCGCCCCACGCCGACAGACCCGGAGAGGCCCATGGCCAGCGGACCTGCCTGGCCTGCGCCGAGCGGGTCGCCGCAAAGCACAGCCATCCCAGCATCGGCACAAACGGCAGCACCGCACGCCAGCGCAAGGACATGGGCCCGCAGAACACCAGCCAATAGCTGAAGAGGCCCAGCGGCAGCACCCCATGGCGCAAGGCACTCACCAGCGCCCCCAGCGCATTCCCGCGTTGTCCGTGGACCATTCCGGTGTCCGACAGCGCCGCCAGGAAAACGCACACGATCAGCGTCGCCAGCATCGTCGATTTCCGCGGTGAATCAGGGAGCCCGCATCGTTCGCGCACCAGCAGATGCGCAAAGCATCCGCCACAGAGCAGCGCCGTCAGCACCGTCGTGCAGGCGGTATAGTTGGACAGTGAATGTGCCGCCAGCGTGGCAACCAGCAGCAGCACGCTGGCAGCGACGATGCCGCCTTCCATCCCCAGTCGCACGCGGCGATGGATGGGGAGCACATGGACGTGCTCCGTCACGGCCGACGACCTGGGAAGGAGAAGCGCGGGCGCAAGCGGCATGAGGAAACTCCTCGTTGCCATGAAGTGGCGGTCAGGTGGGGGAGGGAAATCAGGCGGGGCAACATCCATCGAATTCTAATGGCCGCACTCGCAAAAGAAATCAGTCCGTTTGGACTGAAATGCCTGATGCAGGATGTAAATTTTTTACTGCTGGAATCGGTACGCCAGCGCACCCAGTCCAATTGGACTGGTTCAATTCCGTGATCGTCTCACTTATAATTTTTTGCCCCATTTTCAGGGGAAGAGGCACGGGTTCTCGCCCTCATTTTACCGGCCGGCATGGGGGCATGCCGGTCCCTGCTTCCTTATCTGTGGAACTCTCATCGTCTATGTTGTTGCTCACCGGAAGTACCGGATTCATCGGCGGCGCGCTGGCCGCTCGCCTCATCCGCACGCCGCGCTGGGAGCGCTCGCTGTTCCTGGTCAGGTCGGCCAATCGCAACGAAGGGCGCGCACGCTTGGCGGCCAACCTGCGCCTGCACGGCGTGAGCGAGGACGAACTGCAGCGCCTGTCGCCTGACCAGATCCTGTGCGGCGACCTCACCGGGGTGGAGCGCTGGATCGATGATCCGCGCCTGCTGCAGGTCAGCGATGTGGTGAACTCGGCGGCCCTGGCCTCGTTCGGCAGCCATCGTTCCATCTTCCCCACCAACGTCGACGGCGTGCTCGCCTTGGCGCACGGCCTCTCGCGCGGACGCCCGCTGCGGCGCTTCATCCAGATCGGTACCGGCATGTCCTGTGGCCGCAACGCGCCGCGCCCGGTGTCGGAAGACTATTCTCCCGCCGATGACGTCGAGCACTACCTCGATTACACCGCCAGCAAGTACCAGGCCGAACAACGCCTGCGCACCGAACTGCCCGAGTTGCCGCTGGTCATCGCGCGGCCGTCCATCGTGGTCGGCCATACCGAACTCGGATGCGCCGCCTCGGGCAGCATCTACTGGGTCTTCCGTCTGGCGCGCGCCTTGCAGGCCTTCCCCTGCGAGCTGGACCAGAAGATCGACGTGATCCCGGTGGACTATTGCGCCGAAGCCCTGCACCTGCTGCTGGAAAAACCGACGCTGAAATACGCGGCGTACAACATCTCGTCCGGCCCCAGTCACGCCTGCACCTTCGGCGAAATCGATGAAGCCATCAGCGTCGGCACCGGTGAGAAAAAGATGTCGCGCTACCGCCAGACCCACTACGACAGCTTCCTGCAGATGCAGGACCGCTTCAAGGACCTGATCGGTCCCTGCAACAAGCGCATCGTGTTGAAGGCGATTCGTTCGTATGGCTATTTTGCGGCGGAGGAAGTGCTGTTCGACAACCAGCGCCTGATCGAGGAGGGCATGCGGCCTCCGCAGCCGCTCACCGATTACGTGACCCTGTGCGAACGCACCAGCAAGGATATCCTCATCGCGCAGCAGATGAAGTACGACTACAAGACCTGAGCCTTCCGCTCAGTCGTCGTCCTCAAGCGACGCGAAAAATTCACCAGGCTCAGCGGCATCACGCGGGCGCATCGAGCAGGATCTCGATGCGTTCCTTGCCGCGTCCGGTGTTCTTGCGTTTGAGCCGCAGTGTTCCCACTTCGGCGGTGGTGCGCGGATGCGTGCCGCCGCAGGCCATGCGCGCAAATCCTTCCACTTCCCAATAACGCCGGCCGGCGGCTTCATCGCTGAATGCGGTGACGATGGGTAATCCCGCCGCCACCAGTTCCTGCGCGGCCGCCTCGATGGCGGGGAACAGCGGTGCCAGGCTGGTGTCGCTGGCGAAGTCCACGCGCGCCTTGTCCATGGCGATATGTGCGCCGATGCGTTCGATCCCCGGCCGCATCTGATAGACCAGCTGCAACACCATCTCGGCCGCAAAGTGCAGGCGCATCAGGCGATAGCGGCGTGCCCAGTCAATCTGCAGGTGAACCGCATCACCGACCCGCAGGCCATGGCCGGGCGGCAGCGTATAGACGATGGTCTGGTCACGCTTCTCGGCCTGCAGCACAGGATGGCCGCCCAGCGTGCCGGCATCACTCTCCTGGCCACCGGAGAAGGCGAAGAAGATGGTCTGCGCGATTTGTACCTGATCACCATCGACTGCCGTGACGGTCGTGTCGAGTTCGGTCTGATAGGGAGCGGACCAGAATAACTTGTGCGTCATGTTGTCAGTGGGCAGGGACAGCAATAGATGATCAGCGGTAGCATCGGCAGGTCATGAGCCTGCCGATGCGTTCAAAAATGTGAGAAGAGATTCTACGATAACGGCGGACTTCAGCTTCTCATCGCCTGCCTTACCCGGGATGCGCTTCCAGCAAGTCTTCAATCGCCGCAATATCCACCGCATCGCGCTGCCCCGGCCGCAGCAATTCATCCGCATAAGTCCGCCACAAGCCACTGTGCAGGAAGTAGCGGAACAACTCCGTATCCAGATGCTGTTCCCGGCACATCCTGGCCATGATGCGCAGCGATTCCGACAAGGTCTTGGCCGGCTTGTAAGGACGGTCCGCCGCCGTGAGTGCTTCGAACACATCGGCCAGCGCCATCACCCTGTCCTGCAAGGGCAACCCGGATGCGCGCAGGCGGCGCGGATAGCCGGTGCCATCCATTTTTTCGTGGTGATTGGCGGCGGTATCGGGCACGCTCTTGAGCGAATCCGGCCACGGCAGGCTCTTCAACATCACCAGCGTCTGCACGATGTGATTGTTGATGGCGAAGCGGTCTTCTTCGGTCAGCGTGCCGCGCCGCACGGTCAGGTTGTGCAGCTCGCCCATGTTCTGCCGGACCTGAGGCAGCTGCATGTCGAAGCCCAGCACATTGCGCGGGTCGCCGCGTTCAACCGGCGGCCGGTGTCCGTCTTCCCAGGCCACCTTGTGTTCCGGCTTGTCGGCCAGCAAGGTCTCGGTGCAGGGCAGTTCCTGCTGCATCTGTCCACCACGCGCCGCGGCGAGCCGCCGGCTTTCTTCATCGGCCAGGCCCAGGCTGTCATCGAAATGCCGCTGCCAGGTCTGCATGGCGATCTGGCGCAGCCGTGCGATGGCTTCGTCCGACATGGCTTCGCCCCCGACATTGCATTGCGCGACAAAGGCAAAGTCCTCGCGCAGCTGATGCCGGCGGCGCTCCAGCTCTGCGCGCCAGGATTCGGCCCGGGCTGCAGGCAAGGTAGCGTAGAGCTCGCGCAGCAGATCCAGTTCGGCATCGCGCCACAGCACTTCAAAACGCATGCGCACTTCGTGGATGCGGTTGTGGATCACCTCCAGCTTGGTCGCCTTGTCGACGATGTGTTCGGGACTGGTGACCTTGCCGCAATCGTGCAGCAGCGCCGCCAGCTGGAAGGCATAGCGCTGGTCCTCGTTGAGGGTGAAGCCGGCGTAGCGGCCTTCACTTTCCTGCGCCAGCCGGTCGACCAGCTGGATGGCAAGGTGCGGTACGCGTTCGCAGTGGCCGCCGGTATAGGGACTCTTGGCATCGATGGCGTCGGCCATCAGGCGGATCAGGGATTCCAGCAGGGCCTTTTGCGCAGCGATCAGCTGGCGCGTTTCGATGGCCACCGCCAGCATGCCCGACAGACGCCGCGCAAAGGCCAGGAAGCGCGGATCCTCGTGCACGCTGTCATGGGCATGCATCAGTACCAGCAAACCTTCGAGTGAGCCGTTGCGGCCGCGCAGATCCAGTTCCACGCGCATGCGGCCATCGTCGGTCTCACGTGCGGCGATGGTGTCGGCAGCGCCTGCACCCGTGCCTTGTGCGTCATACGCCATGCTGTCGGTCAATCCGCATTGCTGGCCATAGGCCGCCGCGCGCTGCATCTGGCCGTCTTCGCGCTGCCACAGATAGACGGCACCGCCGTCGCAGCGCGTGGCCTGCACGAATTTCTCCAGCACCTGCTGCAGCATCTCTTCGACATGCGTCTCGGTACTGAGGATGGCGCTGATGTCGAGGAAGGCTTCCACCGTCAGGCTCACGTGGTCCACTATGTCGGTGAGCATGTTGATTTCGCGCAGGGTACTGCGCCGCCGGTCCTGGGTGCGGAAGTCGAAGCGCGACATGCGTCCGGCCCGCACCGCCAGCCGCTCCATGCTGCGTCCGATGGCGCGCCCGGCCCACCAGCCCAGCGGCAGGAACGCCAGCACCACCAGGAAGGCCACCAGCACCAGGGTCTTGCGATTGCGGTCGAGCTGGCCCAGCAGTTCGTCACCAGGCGCGGCAATGAGCAGCCTCAGTGCATGGCCATCGATGACGTCGAAGGGCAGCGACAAGCCCAGCCACTCACGCCCGTTCACGCTGTAGAGCGCGCTGGTCTCGCCGGCCAGCGCACGTGCGGAGAGCTGTGACAGGCTCGGGACTTCCAGATCCTTGAGACTGCGGAAACGGAAACTCTCGCCCTCCTGTTCCAGTACGCGCGCCATATCGCTGTAGGCGATCACGCGCTGGTGCTCGTCCACCAGTGCCAGTTCGCTGTTGGGCGTCAGGCGCAGGTTGCCGAGGCTGGCGGCGAGGTCGTCCAGCGTCATGTCGATGGCAACCACGGCCTCTCCGTCGCGCGCACGCTGCGAGAGGCTGATGCCGATCTGGCGCGTGGTGAAGAAGACGTAAGGGGCCGAGATGGAAGGGACGAGCGAGCGGTCCGCCGTGGCGTACCAGGGGCGCGTGCGCGGATCGAAGAGATAGTCCGCCTCATCGCGCAGGGCCAGCAGTTTCAGTTCGGCATCATAGAAACGGTATTGCCCGTGCTGCGTGCCATCGGCATCGCGCACGATGCTTTGTACCAGGAAGGCCGATGCCGCCGGTGCCGAGAAGAAGGCGCGCTGGTCGGCGCCACGCAGCGAGCGCACCAGCAGGAAGTCGCCATTGGGGTAGCCCACGTAGACTGCCGACACCAGCGGATTGGCGACCAGGTCGATGGAGAAGGCGGCAATGCGCGTGAGGCGCTCGTCGAGTTGCGTGGCTTGCGTGATCGGATCGAAGGCCAGCTGGCGCAGCGTGGCCACGGCCGGGTCGATGATGCGGCGCGAGCGCTCGGTCATGATGCGTCCGGCATCCTCGGCTGAGCGCTCGGCCATGTCCAGCAGCACCTGGCGCGCGCCCCACCAGCCTACCGAGACCAGCACCACGGCCAGCAGAACCATGCCCGCCATCACCAGGGCGGAAATGCCGAAGCGCACCGGCAAGCCAGGCACGGTGGCATCATCGTCGGACGGATCAAACAAGGGGCGTTCGGGAAGGGGCATCGAGCACGCAGTGACTGGGTGACATGCAACGGAACCCGCGATGCCATCAGCGCCGCCCACCTCCGGCGCACAACGGGACACGGCCTCTTTTTTCTTCGGGCCAATATACCGGAATTACGTTGGGCCAGCAAAAAGCGGTCAAGTCGCTGTCGGCGGCAATGCCGGGCGTCTTGATGGCGTGACGCTCCTTGCCGGTGGCGACGCAGTAGCCGGGCGGAGCGGCCCTGCCGGGGCGGCCAAGCGGGCGATGCCTACAGAAAAACCACACATTTATCAACAGATACCTGCAAGATGTCGCATGTGGTGTACAATACGACCTGTACTTGCATCAAGTTGTATTCTTGTTGGTTCCAATTCCGCCTGACTGTCGTTCCCTCCTCGGTCGTTCTGTTTTCTTTCCTTCGGTTTCAGTTCTTGGTTTCAAGTGCCTATCAGGCATCTGCCTTCATTCGTCCCAAACTTTTCCAAAGGAAACAAACATGAGCACTCAAACCGGCGTAGTCAAATGGTTCAACGATGCCAAGGGCTTCGGCTTCATCACTCCTGATGCTGGCGGCGCTGACGTCTTCGCGCACTTCCAGGACATCCAGTCCAACGGCTTCCGCAGCCTGTCGGAAAACCAGCGCGTGTCCTTCGACCGCGGTGTCGGCCCCAAGGGTGAAAAGGCCACCAACATCAAGGTCATCTAAGACCGCGATATTCGCGCAAGCGAAGCAGAACATCCTCGCTGACCGCGCCTGAACGCCTCCGGAATTCCATACGCTCCAGAGGCCAGGCCGGCAGACTCCGCAGTCCTTTCATGTCGGCGCGATTTTGTCGCAGACTCTCACCTGGCAGATAGCCAGGGAGGGCCGGTACCGAAGGTCAGGGCAGCGCAGGACGTCGTTCCTGCCAGAGACTCAGCTGTGGCCGTGCAGATAGCGCGGGCAGGTGAACCACGAAGGCAGGAGCGCGTCAGTCACGGCGCAAGCCGTGTAGCAAATAGTTAATTAATCGCTCGTAGAGCGTGACACCGGCCCGCACCAACGGCGGCCTCCGGACCACAACACGAACACCTGGATTGAGTCCAGCACCGGCCAGATAGGCCGGGCAGGACACTCTCGCAGCACCTGGCAGATCGCCAGGGTCATGAGGGAATCCAGCGTTAATCAATGAACGGCCCATCTGGTTTCAGATGGGCTTTTTGCGTTCTGGCACCGATATAAATCATATAAATGGTTTATGTCGTCTGGCTGTGCGGACTGTCCAGCAGCTGCAAAGCCTGCGCCACCACCGCCTCCGGCGTGATCCCGAAATGCCGGTACAGCACATCCGCTGGCCCCGGCGCACCGAAGCCCACCATGCCCACGAAGCCGCCGCGCGCGCCCAGATACCGATCCCATCCAAAGCGCACTGCCGCTTCCACGCCCACCCGGACCGTGTCCTCGCCCAGTACGGCGTCACGATAGCGGCTGTCCTGCTGGTCGAACAATTCCCAGCACGGCAGCGATACCACGGCGGTGGCCACGCCCCGCGCTTCCAGCAGGTCGCGCGCAGCACAAGCGATGGCCACCTCCGAACCGGTGGCCAGCAAGCTCACCTGACGCGGCCCGCACTGCGCTTCTTCCAGTACATATCCCCCGCGCGCACTGAGATTGCTCACCTCGAAGCGCTTGCGGACCGGCGGCAGGCTCTGTCGTGCGAAGACCAGGCTGACCGGTCCGCTGCGGTGCTGCATGGCGACTTCCCAGCATTCCACCGCCTCGCTGGCATCGGCCGGGCGCATCACCAGCATGTTGGGCATGGCACGCAGCGAGGCCAGGATTTCCACCGGCTGATGCGTCGGCCCGTTCTTGCCGATGCCGATGGAGTCGTGACTGAACACGAATTTCACCGGCAAGCCCATCAGCGCAGCCATGCGCATGGCCGGACGTTCGTAATCCGAGAAGGCCAGATAGGTCACGGCCAGCGGAATCACGCCGCCATGCGCGGCCATGCCATTGGCCATCGCGCCCATCACGTGTTCGCGTACACCGCAGTGCACGTAGGCGCCGCTGCGGTCGCTGGCGGTGAAGGCCTTGAGCGAGCCCTTGTGCGCCGTGGGCGCTTCAAGATCGGCGCAGCCCACCATGCGTTCAGGGATCACTTCGGCCAGCAGCTGATTGAGCGCGGCCGAGATCAGGATGCCGCCCTGCGCCTGCGCAGGCTCGTGCGCGCTACGCTTGAATTGCAGCAACACATCCTGCCACCCATCGGGCAAGTCACCCCGCAGGACACGTTCGAATTCGGCGCGCTGCGTGGGCGGCAGGGCCTGCAGGCGCTGATGCCAAGCGGCATGTTCATCGCGATTGCGTTGGCCGAAGTTGCGCCACGGCGCAAGGATGTCCTGCGGGATCTCGAAGGGCGCATGCGGCCATTGCAGCAGATCGCGTGCGGCTTGTGCATCCTCCGCATGGAGCCGTGCGCTGTGGCCGCCGCGCTGGCCCTGCACACGCGGGATGCCTCGGCCGATGATGGTGCGGCAGGCGATCATCGAGGGACGGTCCGAGGTACGTGCAGCGTCGAGTGCGCGCGAGACCGCCTCGATGTCATGCCCGTCCACCTCCACAACATGCCAGCCGGCCACGCGGAAGCGCTCGGGCACGTTCTCGCTGATGGAGAGTTCGGTGGCACCGTCATCGGTGATCTGGTTGTCATCCCACAGCAGGGTCAGTTTGGCCAGGCGCAGATGGCCGGCCAGGGAAATCATTTCCTGTCCGATGCCTTCCTGCAGGCAGCCATCGCCGACGAAGGCGTAGGTGCGGTGATTGACGATGCCATCGCCGAAGCGCGCATTCAGGTAAGCCTCGGCGACCGCCATCCCGAAGGCATTGGCGATGCCCTGGCCGAGCGGACCGGTGGTCACTTCGATGCCGAGTTGCGGATCGTATTCCGGATGGCCGGCACAATGCGATCCGAATTCGCGGAAGTTGCGCACCTGGTCCAGCGAGATGTGTTCGTAGCCGGTGAGGTAGAGCAGGCTGTAGAGCAGCATCGAGCCGTGGCCGTTGGAGAGCACCACGCGGTCGCGGTCCGGCCAGGTCGGATCGGCCGCATGAAAGCGCAGGTGGCGGGCGTAGAGTGCGGTGGCGATCTCGGCCATGCCCAGCGGCACGCCTTGATGGCCTTCAGTGGCGCGCACGATGGCGTCGATGGAAAGAAAGCGGATGGCATGTGCCAGCGGCTGCAGGGGATGTGGGGTCATGACAGCAAGACGCATCTGCCCGGCAGAAAAGGGCGATGCGTCAGTCTCCGTTGTAATGGTGGAGACTTATTCTTGGCGGTCGGTACGGGTCCAGGCAAGCGATGAAAATTCAGGCTTGGCTGAATTGGCGTCAAGTAGACGCAAGTTTCCCGCTCTCTTCACGCAACCACTGCAGGAATAACACCACCTCCGGCCGCGATTTGTTGCGTGCCGGGCAGACCGCAAAGTGCTGCGTGATCTCCAGCGTCATGCCGTCCGCAAACACCGGCTGCAGCCGTCCGCTGGCCAGATGCCCGGCGCCGAAGGCATCGCTCTCGAAGACCACCCCCAACCCCTGCACCGCCGCTTCGATGCTCATCATCGCGCGGTCGAAGCGCAGCGCGATGCGTTCCGGACGCAGGTCCGGTGCGTAGCGGGCAAACCATTCCGGCCATTGCAGCAGGCTGCCGCGCGACTGGATCAGCGGGGCCAGTACCAGGTCTTCCGGTGTCTCGATGCGATGGCGCGCGAGAAAATCGGGACTGGCCATCGGGATCACCTGCTCCGACAACACCGGTTCGATTTCCAGATCCGGCCAGTGCGGTACGCCGCAGCGGATGTCCAGATCCACCTGCCCGATCTCGAAATCGGAAATTTCCGGCGAGGCCGACAAGCCGAAGGCGATCTCCGGATAGCGCTGCGTAAAGCGTCCGATGCGCGGCATCAGCCACAGGCTCGCGAAGCTGGGGCTGGAATGAATCTGCAGCGAATTTTCCACGCCATGCCGCAGATCGTCGGTGGCCGAATTGATCGCGCCGAGCGCACCGGCCACGCGGTTGAGATAGCTCTGTCCTGCCGGCGTGAGCTCCACACCCTTGGTAGAACGCTCGAACAGGCGCAGCCCCAGCAGCTTTTCCAGACGCGCCACCTGGTGGCTGATGGCTGACGGGGTGAGATGCAATTCCGCCGCCGCAAGGTTGAAACTTTTGCGGCGTGCGATCGCCTCGAAGGCCATCAGAGAGGTCAGTGGAGGAATCATGGTGTCTCGGTTTTTGGTCTTGTGAACGTTTCTGCTGCGTCACGGCATGCGCGGGCGCGGGCTCGCGGCCGATTTTAGCGCATCGATCCGGCAGATGAAGCTTCGTCACATTTTCATGACAAAGCATCACTTGTCGCGGCCGGATGAAAGTTCGAAGATCGCCGCCAGAACAACAGGGAGACATCCGTCCATGCGCGCTATCTGGCGCGGCATCCGCTCGCAGGAGGACTGCGCGGAGGTCTTCGCCGTTGCTCATTCGCATGCCACTTTCAGGAGACCACACCATGCTGCTCAAGAACAAAGTTGCCGTCATTACCGGCGGTGCCGGCCTCAACGGCCTGGGATTTTCCACCGCGCGCCTGATGGCTGCGCAAGGCGCGCGCGTCGTCATCCTCGACCTGGAACGCGCCGAACCTTCCACCGCTGCTGCCCGCCTGGGCGAAGGCCATCTCGGCCTGGTCGCCGACGTCACCGACAAGGCCTCCTGCGAGGCCGCAGCGCAAGCGATCCTGCAGCAGTTCGGCCGCATCGATATCCTGGTCAACAATGCGGGCATCACCCAGCCCGCAAAATTCCTCGACATCAGCGGCAAGGACTACGACCGCATCCTCGATGTCAGCCTGCGCGGCACGCTCTACATGTCGCAGGCAGTGCTGCCGGCCATGCGCGCACAGCAGGGCGGTTCCATCGTCTGCATCTCCTCGGTCTCGGCCCAGCGCGGCGGCGGCATTTTGGGCGGTCCGCACTATTCGGCGGCCAAGGCTGGCGTGCTGGGTCTGGCGCGGGCCATGGCGCGCGAGTTCGGCCCGGACGGCATCCGCGTCAATTGCGTCACACCTGGCCTGATCTCGACCGACATCAACAAGGACATCCTCAGTGCCGAGAAGAAAGCCGAGATCGCCCAGACCATTCCCCTGGGCCGCCTGGGCGGGCCGGATGACGTGGGCGGCGTCTGCGTGTTCCTGGCCAGCGACCTGTCGCAGTACTGCACCGGCATCACGCTGGACGTCAACGGCGGCATGCTGATCCATTGAGTTGTTCACGCGCCGGCCGGTCGTTTGGCCTGGCGCGGTTTCATCGATTCCCACCATAAAAAATGCCAGGAGACAAAAGATGAAAGACGAGATCGCATCAAAGAAGCTGAGCCGCCGCCAGATCCTCAAGGCAGGCGCTGTCGGGGCTGCACTGCCGCTGTTTTCCATCCTCACGCGGCCCGCCAATGCAGCCGAGTTTACTTATAAATTCGCCACCGGCCAGGACCCTTCGCACCCGGTCAACAAGCGCGCGCAGGAAGCCATCGACCGTATCCGCAACGCCACCAACGGGCGCATGGAGATCAAGCTGTTCCCGGCCAACCAGCTGGGTTCCGATACCGACCTGATGTCGCAGATCCGCAATGGCGGTGTGGAATTCTTCAACCAGGCCAATACCGTACTCTCCACGCTGGTGCCGGCCGCCGGTATCGTCAATACCGGTTTTGCCTTCCAGGATTACGCGGCCGTGTGGAAGGCCATGGACGGCCAACTGGGGGCGCACGTGCGCGCGCAGATCGAGAAGGTCGGTCTGCTGACCATGTCCAAACCGTGGGACAACGGCTTCCGCCAGATCACCACCTCGACCAAGGCGATCAGGAGTGCCGCCGACGTCAAGGGCCTGAAGCTGCGCGTGCCGGCAGCGCCGATGCTGACCTCGCTGTTTTCGGCACTGGGCGCGAGTCCCACGCCGATCAATTTCAACGAGGTCTATTCGTCGCTGCAGACCAAGCTGGTGGAAGGGCAGGAAAATCCGCTGGCCATCATCAGCACCGCACGGCTTTACGAAGTGCAGAAGTTCTGCACGCTCTCCAATCACGTCTGGGACGCCTACTGGATCCTCGGCAACCGCCGCGCCTTCGACAAGCTGCCCAAGGACATCCAGGAGATCGTGCGGCGCGAACTCGATCAGGCCGCCACCGATGAGCGCGCCGACATCGCCAGCTTCTCCGGCATGGCCCGCAATGACCTGGCCGGCAAGGGTTTGCAGATCGTCGATGCGGACAAGGACTCCTTCAAGCAGGCGCTGGCGCAGGCCAATTTCTACAAGGACATGCGCGCCAAGTTTGGCGAGGAGGCGTGGAAGCTGCTGGAATCCAGCGTCGGCACACTGGGCTGAGGAGCTGCATCAGAACTCCGCAGAGGGAATATGTAATTCAGAATACAAAATCTAGAATGCGGAAAAGAGAAGGCCGGAGTCAGTTTGCTCCGGCCTTCCGTGTCTGTCACCGGGGAAAAATATCAGCGTGGACCACCGCCTGGTCCGCCGTCACCCCAGCCGCCGCGCGGTCCGCCGCCGCCCGGGCCGGGTCCGCAGAACCAGGGCGCGCAGACGCAGCCCCCCAGCGTGGTCAGCAGCAGCGCTGCAGCCAGCAGCGTCGTCAATCGTTTCATGGTCAACCTCATGCAAAGAAATGGAAAGAGATGCAGTGAGGCAGCATTGAACTACGTGGGTCTGCTAAGCGCAGTCAGGCAATTGCAACAAAGGATGTCATTTGCCGGGGAGAGCGCTCGCTTCAGTCGAAGCCGCGCACGTGCTCCTTGTCCATGCGCGGCAATTCCCAGTGAAAGCGGATCGCCAGCAGGCGCACCGAAAATCCCAGCAGCAGGGAGCTCAGGGTGGCGATGCGGCCATCGATCTGCCAGTGCAGGATCAGCACATACAGGGTGCCGGTCAGCAGCGACACACTGGCATAGATCTCGCGTCGCAGGACCAGCGGAATCTCGTTGCACAGCACATCGCGCAGCAGGCCGCCGAAGACCCCGGTGACCATGCCCAGCATCACCACGATGGCCGGGTGGAAGTTGTCGAAGCTGCGCGCGATATCGCAGCCAATGATGGTGAAAGCCACCAGCCCCAGTGCATCCACCACCAGGAAAGCGGACTTGAAATGATGCAGGGCGCGCGCCGCGACTGCTGCCACGATCGCCGCGCAGATGGTGAAGCCCAGATATTCGGGATGCGCCACCCAGCCCAGCGGATAGTGGCCGATCAGGATGTCGCGCACGGTACCGCCACCCAGCGCCGCCACCGTGCCGATGAGGCAGATGCCGAAGATGTCCATGTCCTTGCGGATGCCCATGAGCGCGCCCGAGATGGCTTCGGCGCAGATGGCGATGAGGTAGATGGTATGCAGCAGCATGGCAGGGTCCGGGCTGGCGGTAGTCGCAAAGCCCGAATTATTGCATGGCGCGGTCCCGGCGCCATGCTGCGGCACCCAAGATCAGGCGGAGGTATCGATGATGTTGCCGATGGCCTTGACGCCCGAGGTCACGCTGTCGGCCACCGAATGCGCAGCCGAGGAAACCGCATCGACCGTGGTGTCGTAGGCGCTTTCAATCTCGTCACCGACTTCGGAGGCGACGTTCTTGATGGGCTGGATGATGGTGTTGTAGAAGCTGCTGTTGCCGGAGGAGACCGAAGACACGCTCATGTGAAACTCCCTTGTAGTGGTAGGCAGCCAGCATCCCCCTCTGATGAGGGAGATGCGGACAGGAGTTCATCATAGGCAAGCGCGGTGAGCGTGCAAAGATGCCGACACCCTCTTATCGGGTAAAGAAATGCAATGCCTTGTAAAGCGGTGTAGGCATGCCGCTTGCACGGCATGCCACCGGGCCTTACTGCGCCAGTGCCAGCGTGGTTTCCTTCTGGCGCGTGGCAGTGTTCGCGCTCGCAGAGGCCGGTGAGCGCGGGGCGCTGTAGCTGATCTTGAACACCGACATGGCCTGGCTCAGTTTGATCGACTGGTCGCGCAGGTTCTCGGCAGCGGCGGCAGCCTGTTCCACCAGGGCGGCATTCTGCTGGGTGGTTTCGTCGATGGCGTTGACGGCCTGATTCAATTGCTCGATGCCGCCGCTCTGCTCATTGCTGGCCACCGTGATCTCGGCCATCGTGACGGCCATGTTTTCCACCGCGCCCCCGAGGTCACCCATGGCTTGCGCGGTTTCGCGGACCAGCTGGTTGCCGCTCTCGACTTTCGCGCGCGAGTCGTCGATGAGGCCTTTGATGTCCTTGGCGGCGGCCGCCGAGCGTTGCGCCAGCGTGCGCACTTCCGAGGCGACCACGGCAAAGCCGCGCCCCTGCTCGCCGGCACGCGCCGCTTCCACGGCAGCGTTCAGCGCCAGGATGTTGGTCTGGAAGGAGATGCCGTCGATCAGCCCGATGATGTCCACGATCTTGTGCGAAGCCGCGTCGATCTCTTCCATGGTCTTGCCCATGCGCTGGACCGAATGGCTGCCACGCTGGGCAATGGAGGAGGCCGATTGCGCCTGGCGATCGGCGTTGGCCGCCGAGTCGGCATTCTGGCGCACGGTGGCGGCAAACTGCTCGACGCTGGAGGCCGTTTCTTCCAGTGCCGAGGCTTGCGATTCGGTACGGCTTGAGAGATCCATGTTGCCGCTGGCGATCTCGCCGGTGGAGATGGTCATCGATTCCACGTTGCGGCGCACGTCGCCGATGATGGCGCGCAGGTTGACGTTGAGCTGCTGCAGCGCTTGCAGCAGCAGGCCCATGTCGCCGCGCGCATCGGTATCGATATGCAGGTCGAGATCGCCGCCGGCCAGGCCATGGACGGACTTGATGGCGCGCTGCAAGGGCGCCACGACGCTCGCATGCAGCACCGCCCACGAGCCAAGCAGCAGCGCAGCGCCACCGAGCGTGCCGAGCCACACCGCATAGGGGCTGCCTCCGGCCGTTTGCACGGCACTGCCCGCTACCGCACCGCCGAGGATGAACATGAGCGTGAGCACGCCCATCATCCAGCCCAGCCGCTTGGCCAACGGCAGATCACGCAGGCCCTGCAGCCAGCCGATGAAGCCGGTGCGCGCCACTGCGCCGCGACGGATGCGCAGGCCGCGTGCCTGCCCGCCGACGAAGGCACGATAGGCGCTGTCGGCCGCCTGCACCTGCTCCCGCGAAGGACGCGTGCGCACGGACATGTAGCCGACCGCGCGGCCGTTCTCGCGCACCGGCGTGACGTTGGCCTGGACCCAGTAGTAATCGCCATTCTTGCAGCGGTTCTTGACCAGCCCGTTCCAGGGCAGGCCTTCCTTGAGCGTGGCCCACATGTCGGCGAAGGCCTCGCGCGGCATCTCGGGATGGCGCACGATGTTCTGCGGGGCCCCGATCAGTTCGGCTTCGTCGAAACCGCTGATTTCCACGAAGTAAGGATTGACGTAGGTGATGTTGCCCTGCAGGTCGGTCTTGGAAACGATGGACTTGCCATCCTCCAGCAACCGTTCGGTGGTGGTGATCGGTAGATTCGTGCGCATGCTTGCCCCCGTTGCCCTGACCGTTGCTGACCTTGCGGGGTCACGGTCCTGCCGCTGTTGTAGAAAGCCGCCGTGCTTCGTCCCCAAGCGCGGCGACCCCGTTTTCATACCGGGCCGCGTGCGGCCTGGTGTGGAATTGCGTGTCGGTGTCATGGCGTTCCATGGCATTTCCGCGAAAGATCTGCGACGCCAGCCTGTATCCGGCTTGGGCGGCGCGATACGGAAACCTTGATGACCAGAATCTAAACGCTGTACCGCGCTTTCAATCGGTCAAAAAGGCGGGACTTTCCACGGGTGAACCAGAAACGGAAGCAGCATTCCTGCCGGGCAGGGCGGGGCAGGGGCGATGATGAATGGAAACTGTTTCCGGTCATCATCGTCATCGGCATTACGGTGGTCGCTTATTGGCGCGGCTGCACCTGAAACAGCACGCCTTGCGGCACCAGTTCCACCGAGAGCAATTGGTCGGCCACCACCTCGGTCATGCGCTGGCCGGGATTGTCCAGGGCGACCGTGGTGAGGCGGGTAATCAGGGGCAGCAGCTTGTCCTCGCTGCCGGAGATGAAACTGCGCGCGGCACTGGAGGCGCAGATCAGGAATTCGTCACGGGCGCCGGGCACCTTGTTGGTCATCATCACGCCCACGTTGCGCAGCTCACCCTTCTTGTTGAGCGTGCCGATGAGCGTGGTCTGGGCCGGGCCGACCTGGGTGTCGAGCACGTATTCGTATTTGCCCGGATGCAGCCGCGACGCGTCCAGCATGTAGAGGTGGGCCATGTGCTCCGGCTCTTCCACTTTCATGTCCTTGAGTACGTCGGCGAGACGATTGTTGAAGCGATCAGCGAATTGCTTGGGGGTAAGGCCCAGCGTGGTCTGGGCGGCTTCGTGGGCCGCCAGCTCCTGGTCGATGTGGCGGTCGCAGCCGGCCGCCAGCAGCGTGGTGGCCAGCAGGGTGCAGGACAGAAGACGCAGCGGAGATCGTAAAAGTGTCAGCATGTTCGTCAGAATGTCGTGTGTTTCGCTACATTGTGCATCATTCCCGTGGGACATAAGCTGTCGCAGATCAAGCGTGGAGGCCGGTTTGTGTGGGTTGGTGATAAAGTACCTTGCCGACAACAAGGCCAAGACGACAACATCCAGACCCACGCCAAGCCCATGACCGCTTCCCCCTCCGGCCAGCCCGCTGCTGCCCCGTCCGATCTGCACGAATTGCGCGAGATCATCCGTACCTTTTCCAGCGAACGCGACTGGCTGCGTTTCCATACGCCCAAGAACCTGGCCATGGCCCTCTCGGTGGAGGTGGCCGAGCTGATGGAGCACTTCCAGTGGCTACCCACGGGTGCCGATCATGAACTCGATGACGCCGCGCGCGAAGGCATCCGTCATGAGATGGCCGATGTGCTGGTCTATCTGATCCAGCTGGCCGACCATACCGGCGTCGACCTGCGCAGCGCCGTGCTGGAAAAAATGGAACTGAATCGCCGCAAGTATCCGGTCGAACTGGCCCGTGGCAATGCGCGCAAATACAGCGCGCTGGCCGGGCCGGCTGCCGGTGCCGATGCTGGCGACGATGCGTCCGGTGCCGGCTGAGGCTGGCGCTGTCCTTGCTTTCCTCCCTCTCATGTTCGCTGCCCGGAGCTCGCCTTGACCAACTGGAATGACGGTTACGTCGTCGACATCGCCTACACCTACGGCTATTACCCCGGCATGAATCCGGCCCGCCTGCCGCTGGCCTTCGCCTTCCACGGCCTGCAGGCACCGGCCATCCAGACCGCCTGCGAGCTGGGTTTCGGGCAGGGCCTGTCGACCAATTTTCACGCAGCGGCATCCACCACGCGCTGGTGGGGCAATGACTTCAATCCCTTGCAGGCGGCTTTCGCCCAGGAACTGGCGGCGGCCAGTGGCAGTGGCGCGCAGCTGGAGGATTCCAGCTTCTCGCATTTCTGTCGCCGGGACGATCTGCCGGATTTTGATTTCATCGCCCTGCATGGCATCTGGAGCTGGGTCTCCGAGGACAACCGCGAGATCATCCTCGATTTCATCGACCGCAAGCTCAAGCCGGGCGGCGTGCTCTATCTGAGCTACAACACCCAGCCGGGCTGGTCCGCGTTCATGCCATTGCGCGACCTGCTGGTGCAGCACACGCAACTGGCCGGCAACGAGGAACGCGGCCTGCCCACGGCCGCTCGCATCGAGGCCGCACTGGCCTTTGCCACACGGCTCTTCGAGACTGACCCGGTCTATGCCCAGACCAACCCCTTCATGCGCGACCGGCTCAAGATGCTGCAGCAGCAGTCGCGCAGCTACCTCGCGCACGAATATTTCAATCGCGACTGGCACGCCGAGCCCTTTGCCGAGATCCATCGCCGCTTCTCGCAGGCCGGTCTGCAGTTCGCCTGCCCTGCGCACTACATCGATCACCTCGACATGGCCAACCTGACTCCGGCGCAGCGCCAGTGCCTGGCCGAGATCGACGACCCGGTGCTGTACCAGAGCACGCGCGATTTCATGGTCAACCAGACCTTCCGCCGTGATTACTGGGTGCGTGGCGGCCAGGTGCTGGACGAGCGCCAGCGCGTGCAGGCGCTGGCGCTGCAAAGCGTGGTGCTGCTGACCGAGCCGGACAAGGTACCGCTGACGATTCAGAACGTGGCCGCCGAGATCACCCTCAACCGGCTCATCTACGAACCGATCCTGCAGGCGCTCTCGGACTACCAGCCGCACACGCTGGTGGATCTGGCGGCCTCGCTGGCGCATCGCAACCTGAACCTGTCGCAGGTGATCGACTCGGCGCTGATGCTGATCGGCACCGGCCACGCCGCTCCGCTGCCCCCCGAGCTGGATGCCGCCACCCAGGCCCAGATCGCGCGCCGCACGGCCGACCTCAATGCCTATCTCCTGCAGCGCGCAGCGCTGGTGCTGCCGGAGAGCCAGGAGGGCGACATCGCTCATCTGGTCAGCCCGCTGACCGGCGGAGGCGTGAAGGTGGACCGGGTCGAGCAGTTGTTCCTGCTGGCGCGCGAAGTCTGCGGCGACGATGTCGAAGCCTGGCCCGCCCAGGCCTGGCAGCACATCGCTGCGCAGGGCAAGCGACTGGTGCGCGATGGCGTGCGGCTGGAAGCCGAGGACGAGAACCTGGCCGAACTGGCGACGCAGGCGCGGCTCTTCGCGCGTACCAGGCTGCCCTTGCTGCGGGCGCTGCAGGTGGCGTGATGCGCGTGGCGATGCCATGGATGAGCTTGCCGCGGCGTTTGTCGTGAATTCCTCACACCCGGCCTGACGTCCGCATGACAGCGCCCTGACAAGCTCGTCTATCCTGCGTGCAGGGCGGCAATCGCGTTGCGTCGCAGCGAACTAGCCTGTACGATTTCGCGTGGCCATATTGCCGCCCATCACTGCCGTGCCTGCCGAGCCTGTCCTGCCGGTGCCGAACCTCTCTTTTAGGAAAGTCGGTTTTCAGCTTATGTCCCTGTCCCGTCAACTCCAAACACGCCTGACCTTGTCCGGCACCGCCGCTGCGCTGCTCACCGCCATCGTGCTGACCGCCATGGCCATGAATGGCAGCACGCAGGGCCTGGCGGTCGCCGCCGTGGTCCTGGTGCTGGTGTCGGCCCTGCTGTCCTGGGTGCTGGCGCGGCAACTGCTGCAACCGCTGTCCGGTCTTGAGGCCGGCATGCAGCAGCTGCAGGAAGAGCAAAAGCAACTGGTGGAGCAACGCGATGATGCCCGCACCCACCTGGAAGAAATGGAAAAGACCCTGGCCCGCGTCGGCCTGGAAGATGCGCTGACCGGCCTGGCCAACCGCCGCCAGTTCGAGCGCGGCCTGCTGGAAGAATTCAACCGCGCGGCGCGCACCAACCTGTCGCTGGCCATCATCATGATCGACATCGATCTCTTCGATGAATACAACGCCAGCTATGGGCGCATGGCCGGCGACAAGGTCTTGCGCCGGGTCGGCAGCGCCATCCGCGATACCAACGTGCGTCCGGAAGATCTGCTCTCGCGTTTCGGTACCCAGGAGATCGCCGTGCTGTTGCCGGGTTCGCGCCTGGATGGCGCACTGATCGTGGCCGAACGCATCCGCAAGTCGATCGAACAGCTCAACATCGAGCACAGTGCCAGCCCGACCGGCCGCGTGACCATCAGCATCGGCATCGCCGCCGTGGCCCCTCAGCGTCAGGTCGACGAACCCGATACCGTGCTGCGCGAATCGGAAAAGGCGCTGGCCCTGGCCAAGGCAGCGGGGCGCGACTGCATCCGCACCACCGACGATTTCCGCAAGGCTTGAGCTGCATAGCGCTACCCGCTGCCCCAATGACAATGCGGCCCGTGGTGTCCCACCGGGCCGCATTTTTCATGGTTCTTCGACGCTCCGCGTTCAGGGCTGCTCGGGCCCCGGCACCAGGAACTTGGACTTGGCGCAATACATCTTGGCGTTGGTATCGTTGTAGACGATCTTGCTGCCGGCCTGCGACTGCCTCATCGGATAGGCCGAATCATCTTCGGGAGTGAAACGGATGCCCAGTGCGCCCTTGATGGCATCGGTCAGCTTGACCGGCGTGGTGTTGAAATACGCGCCGATGAAGTCGGCCTGGCTGCTGCTGTCATTGACCAGGAAATCGGTGGCCTGCATGCCCCACAGCGTGACATTGGTGGCCTTGAACCAGTAGGCCCCGCCCTCGGTCTTGTAGGGCGGGCCGAAGGCGGCCACCAGGTAATCGAAGAAATACTTGCTGTTGAGCTGGTTCAGGCACAGCAAGGCATTGCCGACCTCAATGCCGAAGCTGGGTTGTGGCGCGGCCTGCGCCGCCGGTGCGCCGGCCACGGCACCGGCCAGCGTCAGCACCAGCGCGCACAGCCGCGGGCGCAGGCAGGTGCGCAGGCGAGATACGATCTTCAAACGAACTCCCGGAAATTGCCGTCTTGGCATGTTGTCGGTACGGCACGCAGGGCGGGCCGGGGAGTCGATTGTAGGGGGGATTCGAGATTTTTTCCAAACAGCAGGATATTTTTGTTGCTGGCAGGAATCGTCTAGGGCCTGTTCCCATGCAATGCGCATCTCGCAGATTGCATGGGCACAGGCCCTAGCGCTTGCCGCGCAACACCCGGTCACCGCGGGCCGAGCGTCCTTCCTGCGGTGCTTCGCTGGCGGCCAGGTGGCCCAGGCCATCGAGGAAAGAGGCGATGCCGGTGCCCTTGACCAGCACGCAGGGCTTGCCCAGCTTCTTGCAGGTGCTTTTGACCAGGTGGTAGGCGTTGTGGCTGATGTTGCCGGAGGCGCAGATGACGATGTCGGCGGCGGCCAGCATGGGCGTGAGCCGGTGCAGGTTGTCCTCGCGTCCGCCATCGTGATGCAGGAAGCGCCCGGCGCGGGTTTCGATCTCGGCCCGGTAGTGATTGCGGGCACCGGTCAGGCCACCGACGCAGAGCACACAGCGGTCACCGAGGGACAAGTCGATGGGGCCGGCCGTGGAGGCCGAAGCGGAAGCAGGGGCAGCAGCACGCATGAAGGGACTCGCAGGAAGTGAGTGACGGTCCCAGCCTAACCCCAGTGCCCCGGCTTGCGAACGAATCAATTTGCAGCAGCATATGCGCTTTGCGTTGGCGCAGCGCCACGCCCGTTCAGGCAGCGGGCGGTGGGGCGGCAGGCGCCGGTGGTGTTGCTGGAGCTGCCGCCGAGGATTGCTGTGCGCGCACCTGGCGCTGCATGGCCCGCACGAAGTCCGGCAGGCGGCGGCCATTGCGATCCGGATAATGCCCGTGTTCGCTCATCTGGCGGACGCGGTCCAGGCGGAAGGAGCGGAAGTCATCGCGTGTCTCGCACCAGGCGGCCAAGAGCCAGCTCCCGCCGAAGAAGGCCAGCGCCAGCGGCCACACCACCCGCTGGCTGCTGCGTTGCTGGGCATCGGTGTAATGCAGCAGCAGTTTGTGACGGCTGTTGATGGCCTGGCGGATGGCTTCCAGCCGCTCGCCCTGGCCGCAGTCGTCCTGCATGGCCGGCGCAAAGAGCGGAGTGGCCTCGACGAAATCGCGTTTTTCCTTGGGCAGGGCCAGCACCACCTTGGCCAGTGCCGAGGCCGCCGAGGCGCCCAGCTGCGGGCCGCCCCAGGCTTGCACCATGCGCATGCCGATCACCAGCGCATCGATTTCATCGGCGTTGAACATCAGCGGCGGCAAGTCATAGCCAGGCTTGATGCGGTAGCCGACCCCGGCTTCGCCATCTACCGGCACGCCCGAGAGCGAGAGATCGCGGATGTCGCGATAGACCGTGCGCTCCGACACCGACAGCCACTGCGCCAGCTGGCGCGCCGTGGTGAGACGGCGTCCGCGCAGGTACTGGGTGATCTGGAACAGGCGGTCGGCTCGACGCATGACAGGCAGAGGAAAAAATGATGCGCGCCATTCTGGCACGCATGCTCCCGGCCCGCCACGAACTTCGATGCTGCTGTGCAAGATGCGGGCATGATGCTGGCCTGGCGAGCCGATCCGGTCCGTTCAATGCATTGCGTGCAAGGCCAGACGATTGCCTTCGCTGTCGATGAACTGGGCGATGTAGCCGATATCGTTGGGCAGCTGGAAGCGCTCCATGGTCACTTCACCGCCGGCCGCCTTGACGCGGTCCAGCACCGCCTGGATCGAGGGGCCGGCATCGAGGTAGATCAGCGTGCCCTGGCGCGTGGGTTCCAGCCAGCCGGGCGCGGTCAGGCAGCCGATGGACTGGCCGTCATCGCGCACGAAGATGGCCATCGGGCCTTCCTCGGACAGCTGCTCCTGGCGCAGCCTGGTGGCAAAGACGGCTTCGTAGAAGCGGGTGGCGCGCTGCAGGTCCTTGGTGGCGATCTCGAACCAGTTGACTTGGGTTTGCATGGTGTTCTTCCTTTTCTTGGGAGGGGAGCGTTGTCTATGCCGGCTGGCATGGAACGCATCATGCGCGAGGGCTACTGACAACGTCCTGTCAGTAGCCCTCGCGCCGCCGGGAAGAAACGGTCAGCAATCAGCGCGTCGCCGCCGCCGCCACGCCCTCCTGCTGCGGGTGCTCGCCGCTTTGTTCACTTTCCTGGCGAGCCGCATAGCGCCGCGCCAGTACCGCGCACAGCATCAGCTGCATCTGGTGGAACAGCATGATCGGCAGCAGCACCACCGCTGCCCCGCTGCCGGCAAACAGCACCGACGCGATGGGGATGCCCGAGGCCAGCGACTTCTTGGAGCCGCAGAAGACCAGCACGATTTCATCGCCGCGCGGCATCTTCAGGGCGCGGGCGCCATAGGTGGTCACCAGCAGCACGGTTCCCAGCAGCACCGCATTGACCAGCACCAGCAAGGCCAGTTGCCCCGGCGGGAACAGGTGCCACACGCCCTGCGCCACGGCCACGCTGAAGGCGGCATAGACCGACAGCAGGATGCCGCCGCGATCGACGACATTGACGATGACCTTGTGGCGATTGATCCAGTCACCGATCCAGGGACGCATCAGGTTGCCCAGCACGAAGGGCAGCAGCAGTTGCAGCAGGATGCTCAGCACCTGCGACATGCCGTTGGCTTCGTGATGACGATGCAGCAGCAAGGTCACCAGCAGCGGCGTGATGATGATGCCCAGCAGGTTCGATGCAGTGGCACCGCAGATTGCCGCCGGCACGTTGCCACGCGCGATGGATGTAAAGCCGATCGAGGATTGCACGGTGGAGGAGAGCGTGCAGACGAACAGCACGCCCAGCCACAGTTGCGGCGTCAGCAGGTCGGGAACGGCGCTCTTCAAGGCCAGGCCCAGCAGCGGGAACAGGATGAAGGTCGAGGCCAGCGTGAGCAGGTGCAGGCGCGGCTGCTTCAGTCCGGACAGGGCCGCCTCGCGCGAGAGCTTGGCGCCATGCAGGAAGAACAGCAGCGAGATGGCCGCATTGCTGGCGATGTGCATGAAATGCTCGAAGCTGCCGGTGGCCGGGAAGAAGGTGGCCAGCAGCACGGTGCCGATGAGCAACTGGGTGAAGCGGTCGGGGAGAAAGCGGTTCATGGCGCGCTCGCGGAAAAAAAGAAGGGACGATTCGGGTTTGCCCTCATGATAGGAAAGCGTACGGCCATCGGGAACCCCTCTGATCGCGTTGACTGTCATCGGAAAGTCCGATGATAATGGCCGCATGCTCAATCCGCTCTGGCTCCAGACCTTCGCTACTGCCGCGACCTCGTCCAGCTTCACCGAGGCCGGGCGCCAGCTCGGGCTGACGCAATCGACGGTGAGCGACCACATCCGCCGCCTGGAAGAGAGCCTGGGCCGTCGCCTCTTCGTGCGCGATACGCATTCCCTGGCACTGACTGCTGATGGCGAAAGCCTGCTGGTGCATGCGCGCCTGATCCTGCAGGCGCATGCCCGTGCCGAGGCGCAGTTCAGCGCCCCGCGCCTGCGCGGCCGGGTGCGCTTCGGCACCTCCGACGACCTCGCCATGGGCCCGTTGCCGGACATGCTGGCGGCCTTTCGCAGCCAGCATCCGGAAGTGGAACTGGAAATCACCATCGGCCTCACCAGCGAGCTCTATGCCTCGCTGGACCAGGGCAAGCTGGACTTGCTGGTCGGCAAGCGGCGGGCCGGCGAATCGCGCGGGCACAGCATGTTCTCCACGCCCATGCAGTGGCTCACGCGGCCCGATACCCTGGTCGACCTCACCGAACCCTTGCCGCTGATCCTGCTGCCCGAGCCCAGCATCACGCGTGCGGCGACCTTGCAGGCGCTGGGCAAGTCAGGCCATCACTGGCGCATCGTCTGCACCAGCGGCAGTCATGCGGGCTGCATGGCGGCGGCGCGCGGCGGGCTGGGGCTGGCGGCGTTGCCGCAGCATCTGGCCTCGCGGGACCTGGTGGTGCCGCTGAATCATGCAGCGCTGCCGCGCCTGCCGGATGTGGAATATGTGGCGCTCACCGCGCGGCGTTTGTCGCGGCCGGCGGACACGCTGTACCAGATCCTGATGGCCAGCCGCTTGAGCCGGGGCTGAACAGCACAGCGGGAGCGGGTTTCAGGCCGCCTCGACGATCAGCGCCGGAGCATTCAATGAACGGATGCGGCGATCCACGAAATAACCACCGGCTTCCATGTAGCGCAGGTAGTGGCGTGCGCATTGCGTGCAGCGCGCGATATTGCAGCGGTTGTACGGATACCAGGCCGGCGCGATGGGAGCCTCGGGCGAGGCGTAGCGCGTGCCCTGCGGATGGTATTCGGTGAAGGTCGGTTCGTCGTAGGGATCGGCAATCAGCGTGGCCACGTCCACCAGTTGCGTTTCCGGCAGCGACAGCGGCAGGCTGATCCAGCCGCTGCTGTCGGCCGCGCGGCAATTGCAATCCATGGTGATGGCGGCACTGTCGGCTGCCAGGGCGCGCAGTTGCGCCAGGTCCGGATGGGGGAGCAGGTCTTGCATGAGCGGGAACAATCAGTGCGTGAGCGCGGAACGGCCTGTGGATAACCGAAGTGCAAATGCTATAAACGATTTATCCACAGGCTGGCGGAAAACAAGAAAAACCTTGGAAAACTACTTTTTCGGGTTGTAGCGGATATCGCCTTCGAACAGCTGTGCGGTGCCGCCACCCAGGTCGGATTGCACCGGCCATACTTCGTGCCCGATGCGCAATTCCGTACCTTCGTAGACCGCCTTGGCGACGATGATGCGTGCGTCCTCGGCAGCGACCATGCCTTCCTTCATCTGGCTCACTTCTTCCAGCAACACCTTGACCTCGTAGGCCAGCGCCTTGCGCTTGTCGCTGGTCTCATGCAGCAGTTCGGGGGTGGCCTTTTCGGGATTGAGCTTGTAGTAGCTCTGCTGCTTGATGGTGCGATCGAGCTCGGCCACCTTGCGGGTGTATTCCTGTTCCTTGATGGCGATCTTCTCTTCCAGATAGGGATCGAGACCAACCTGGACGCGCGTATGCGTGGTGGTGGACGCACCGATCACGTTGGCGCGGATGATGTTGGTCGCTTCCACGCGGCCGCCGATGATGTGGCCGGTGCGCGGATTGCCCTTGCCAACCGTGATCTCGTTGCCGGCCAGCAGCTCGCAGTGACGGGCGTTGCCCAGCACCAGGATGTCGTCGGCGGCTTCGATGTGGGCGCTCTCGGCGAACATCACCTGCACCGATTTCTGTGAACTGATGCGCGAGGCAATGGCGGTGGTGCCGGCCTGGGCGGTGACGCCCTCGCTGTGGCCGATCACGCCGCCCTTGACCGTGACGCTGCCGCCGGCCACGATCTCGGCCGCTTCCACGGTGCCATTGATGACCACGTCGCCGCCCACATTCATCTTCATGCCGGTGAGCACGTCACCGGAGACGCGCACCGTGCCTTCAAAGCTCAGGTTGCCGGTCGAGAGGTCGACGTTTTCCACATCGAGCACCGGGTTGACCTTCACGCCATTCTTGATGACGGTGGGCTGGCCCGGCACGATGGCCACCAGCAGGTCGGGGTCTTCCTCGCTCGGTTCGGCACCGATGCATTCCTTGGAGAAGGGCACGTCGGCAATCGGCCGTGCCGGCACCTTGCCGCCACGGATGTCGATGCCATCCTGGCCCGGTACCGGTGGCGTGCGGCGCATCAGCGGATCACCGACCTTGACCAGCAGGATGTGGCCCATGTCGGCATAGGAGACCACGGCATCTTCGTCGATGTCGGCCAGCTCTTCTTCCTTCTCTTCCAGCAGGCTCTCGAAACGGGCCGGCTCGGCAGGCGTGGGCATGAGGCCCTGTGCCACCACCAGCTTGTTGCAGAAGCCCGCCGAGAGCGCCCCGCGCAGTTGCTCGTGCAGGATGCCGTAAGTGATGCCGGCGGCGCGGATGGCGTTGACCACTTCCACGCTCTTGGCGCGGCCACCGTAGGGCGGCACCAGGGTCAGCGAGGCCGTCATCAGGTCATCGGACACATCGAGCGAGAATTCACCATCGCGCCGTTCGGCGATGACCTGGGTAACAGGTTCCTTGGCATCCTCGGCCTTGCGCACGAAGCCATTGAGGACCGAATCCTGGAAAAACAGTTTGGTCAGCCCATGATCGGTCATGGCCTGTTTCAGGAAGGCCAGCGTCAGCGGCGGGAATCCCTGTACGGGTTGCCAGGTGGCGCTCAGTTCGCCGCTGGCCCTGTCGAACGCAAACGACAGCGGTTGCGGAGTTGCTTGGTTCATGCTGTTCCTCGATGTAAGGCTGCACCGGGTCTGTCTCGGATCGCTCGCGTGTCATGGCGCCAGCCAGGTACGCGGGGATGTCTTGTCGTGCGATGGAGGTGCGGGCCGTGATCCGGCGCGTTGCTGACCGCACCGGCAAAAAAGCGGCGGCAGTCCCCCTGACGCAATACGGATGACATTGTAATGTGGCAAGATGATCCAGTAATTTGTTCGATAGCACAAGTTTTGCCAATTTTGAATCTAGATTAGGCTCTTATCGTTGATTTTATGTTAAGTACCCAAATAGAAGACTTCAAGGGGGAAGATCCTCGCGATGAGGCATTGAGTGCGGCCCGTTATCGCGCTGGCCGCACCAGTACGCTGGTGAGCATCGTGGTCAATATCGCGCTGGTGATGCTGCAGGTCACGGCCGGCGTGTTCTCCGGATCGCAGGCCCTGATTGCGGACGGCATTCATTCGCTGTCCGATCTCATTTCCGATTTCGTGGTGCTGCTGGCGGGCCATCACAGCCGCAAGCAGGCTGACGACGACCACCAATATGGTCACCAGCGTTACGAAACGGCGGCCTCGCTGGCGCTGGGTGCCTTGCTGCTGGCGGTGGGCCTGGGCATGCTGGTGTCGGCGGCCCAGAAGATCCAGCACTATGGCGAAACGCCGCCGGTCCATGTGGCGGCCTTGTGGGTGGCGCTGGCGGCCTTGCTGGCCAAGGAACTGCTGTTCCGCTACATGCTGCGCATCGCCGAGCGCGTGCGCTCCAGCATGCTGGTGGCCAATGCCTGGCATGCGCGTTCGGATGCGGCCTCCTCTTTGGTGGTGGCGCTGGGCATCGTCGGCAGCCTGGCGGGCTTCACCTTGCTGGATCCGGTGGCCGCGGCGGTGGTGGGCTTGATGGTGGTGCGCACCGGCTGGGGATTTTTCTGGAGCGCGCTGCATGACCTGATGGACCGCGCCGTGTCCGCTGAAGAAGGCGAGGCCATCCGCGCTACCCTTCTCGCCACGCCCGGAGTGCAGGGGGTGCATGACTTGCGCACGCGGCGCATGGGCGATCTCACGCTGGTGGACGTGCATCTGGAAATCGATGGCACGCTCACCGTCACCGAAGGCCATGCCATTGCCATCGACGCGCGGAGCCGGGTGCTGGCGGCGCATCCTGTGCTGGATGTGATGACGCATGTGGATCCGGTCGATGCGGTCGATGTGGTCGATGCGGTAGAGCAGGGTGATGCGTACTGATCGTCACAATGTCTGCCTGGCAATACATTGTGTAGCGTACGCCGCAGCATTCTGACGAACCCGGCACGACAACTTGTCTAGCTCGGCCGTCTTCGTTTAAAATCCGGGCTTCTCTTTGGGGAGTAGCCAGCTTCCGGGTCATCCGGAAGAGCCCGTGTCAACATTCTCGGCAGCATCGCTGCCGTGGCGCGGGTAGCCATCCAGGTAGGCGAGACCATAGACGTATCCTGCGGCCAGGCTGGGCGCGCAGGCGCGTCCATGGACTTTTCGCCCGGCCAAGGAATCCCCGCTCATGAATTTCCCCGCTCTCCTTCTCCTCGCGCTGGCGATGTCCACGGACGCTTTTGCGGCCGCCATCGGCAAGGGTGCCGCCATGCAGAAGCCACGCTTCCTGCAGGCATTGCGCATCGGCCTGCTGTTCGGCGTGATCGAAGCCATCACGCCCCTCATCGGCTGGTTCGCCGGTTCTGTCGCCACCAAGTGGGTCTCGGAATGGGATCACTGGATCGCCTTCGTGCTGCTGCTGGTGCTGGGTGCGCGCATGATCCGCGAAGGCCTCAGCGATGATGATGAGGAAGAAGACGCCAACGCCACCCCGCAGAAGCAATCCGTCCTCATGCTGGCCCTCACTGCGGTGGCCACCAGCATCGACGCCATGGCCGTGGGCGTGGGCCTGGCCTTCATCGACGTCAACATCCTCGAAGCCGCGCTGTTGATCGGCCTGGCCACCACCACCATGGTCACCATCGGCGTGATGGTCGGCCGCGTGCTGGGCCACCTGATCGGCAAGCGTGCCGAGATCATCGGTGGCGTGGTGTTGATTGGCGTGGGTGCGGCGATCCTCTATGAACACCTGAGCCGCGCGGGCGGCTGATTCAGACTGATGCCGTGTGATGCAGCCTGGCTGCGCGCTCGGCACAGTATTCACTGGCCATCAGGCGGAAGGCCGTGACCGCCGGATTGTCCTGGTCCGCGCGCCAGGCCATGCTCATCTCGGCACGCGGCACGTCGCCTGCCAGCGGACGGAATTCCACCCGGTCGTAATGGAAGCGCTGGGCCGAGGCGGGCAGGATGCCTACGCCCAGCCCGGCACGCACCAGCGACAGGATGGTGTGGCTCTGGTCGATGTATTGCGTGAAATCGGGTTTGACGTCCGCCGCACCCAGCATGGCCATGATGCGTTCGTAGAAATACTTTCCATGCGTGGGCGAATGCATGATGAAGGGCTGGCCATCGAGCTGGGCCGTGGCGATGCGCTCATGCGCGGCCAGCGCGTGGCCTTGCGGCATGGCCAGCACCAGTGGCTCGTCGTCCACCAGCTGCAATTCCAGCGGCTGGCGTGATGAGACCGGCCGCAGGAATCCGATGTCGATGGTGTTGGCGGTGAAGGCTTCCAGTTGCGACACCGAAATCAGCTCGAACAGCACCACGTCGATCTCGGGCAGGCTCTTGCGCGCCTGCATCAGCAGCTCAGGAATCAGCTCATAGCCGGCCGCACCGGTGAAGCCGACCCGCACGCGCCCGGTCTTGCCCTGGCTGGCGCGGCGCACCGTGCTCTCGGCCTGCTCCGATAATTGCAACAGGCGTGAAGCATCGGCCAGGAAGACCCGGCCTTCGGTGGTCAGGCGCACGGTGCGTCCGACCCGTTCAAACAATTGCACGCCCAGCCTGTGTTCCAGCAGATGGATCTGCCGCGACAGGGGCGGCTGGGTCATGTTCAGCAGCGCCGCTGCACGGCGGAAATTGAGTTCGGTCGCAGCGACCACGAAACAACGGACTTGAGCCAGATCGAGCATGGGGATTCGCCGGTAAGGGGAGCGTGCATTATAGGCAGGTACGCTCCCGGCCACGGCCATGATCCTCTTCAGGTGGTGAGGCTGCCCTCTGGCCGCTGTCCGGCCAGACCTTGCGCCAGGCTGGCCAGCACCATCTCGCCCATGGCCGTGCGCGATTCCACGGTGGCGCTGGCGCGATGGGCTTGCAGAACCACCTGGTCCATTTGCAACAAGGCCGCCGGTACGTTGGGTTCATCCACGAACACATCCAGACCCGCACCGGCGATCACGCCGCGCTGCAGGGCATCCACCAGATCCTCTTCCACCACCAGTTTGCCGCGCGCGATGTTGATGAGGATGCCTTCGCGTCCGAGCGCATCGAGCACGGCGGCGTTGATGATGCCTTGCGCCTTGTCGGCGGCGGCCGCCAGGACCAGCACATCGCTCTCGCGCGCCAGTTGCAGCAGCTCGGCCTGGAAGGTGTAGGACAGGTCCTCCATGGCGCGCAGGTCGGTATAGGCGATCGGGCAGCCGAAGGCCGCTGCGCGCTGGGCGATGGCGCGGCCCACCTTGCCCATGCCGACGATGCCCACGCGCTTGCCGCTCAGGCGGCGCGACAGTGGAATGGCCGTCGGCGAAGGATGGCGCACCCAGTCACCGCGCTGCACGAAGGCATGGCCCGGACAGATCTGCCGGCTCACCGCCAGCATCAGCCCCAAGGCCAGGTCAGCCACATCCTCGGTCAGCGCGCCGAAGGTGCCGGTCACCGGCAGGCCCTTGCTGCGCGCATGGTTGAGATCCACCGCATCGGTGCCGACACCATTGACCGCCACCACCTTCAGCGCCGGCAGGCGATCCATGAGCGCATTGCTGATGCCGGTGTGGCCGCCGGTGATGACGCCTTCGATCACTGCACCATGGCGCTCGATATAGGCTTCCTTGTCGTCCTGCTCGAACAGGCGGTGCATGTGATAGAGGCTTTCCAGCTTGTCGTTGATGGCCGGGACCAGGATGGGATTGAGCTGCAGCACGTGGCGTTTCATGGGGGGACTCCTTCTCGTTCGGTGGCAATGCCGGCGGATGATGCGGGCATTCGGGCAAGGCGTCCAATCCGAAAAGACTATCAATTGATTCACGAAATGGTGACTGATTCGGTATCAGCATCGATTCAATCCGCACATCACCTGATAGCCAGAAAAGATTGGACGCATTGCAGGGCCGCGGCCATGATTCCCAGCGTCGGCCACCGAGACACGCAAGGGCCGCAAAGAATGCCGGGCGTCAACAGATCCCTCAAGGGACACACAACAAAGCCCGCCACCCGCACAGGAGACAAGCATGAACCTGGGATCATCCCGGACCGGCCGCACGCTGCCGTCCTGAGCGCGGCAGTGCCACGCCATTGCCGCCATCCATAACGATAAACACGAGACACGCCCAAGGAGTCCGACGATGAATCACGTCGACGCCGCCGACCCGGTCGGCCGCCGCAGTTCCGCCGCATCCGCCTCATCCGCCGCATCCGCCTCATCCGCAGCCCCGGCCGCGAGCGCAGTCGCGCCACTGACACAGCAGAAACCGACCCGCTATCGCTGGGTGGTGATGGGCCTGATCTTCATGATCTGGGCCATCGCCTGCGCCGACCGCGCCAATTTCGGCATCGCCCTGCCGTACATGAAGAAGGAATACGGCATCTCCAATACCGAAGCCGGGCTGATCGTGAGCCTGTTTTCGTTTGCCTACGGCATCGTGCAGATTCCGGTCGGGTTGATGTACAAGCGCCTGAGCGAAAAGACCACCGGCATTCTCTTTTCCGTCTTCATGCTGCTGACTTCGCTCTTCACCGGCCTCATGGGCACGACCTCCTCGGTGCTGCTGTTGCAGCTCTACCGTGTGGGCCTGGGTTTGTCGGAAGGTCCGCTGGGCATTGGCTGTACCAACGTCATCAACCGCTGGTTCCCGCCCGAGGAAAAGGGCACCGCCACCGGGCTCTGGATTGCCGCCTCCAAGCTCGGCCCGCTGATCGTGCCGACGGTCTGCATCATCGTCATCCAGCTCTGGGGCTGGCGCGAAATCTTTTACGTATTTGCGGTGCCGGGCATTTTCCTGGCCATCCTGTGGTTCTTCCTGGTGACCAATTCGCCGGCCGAGAATCGTTTCTGCAATGAGGCCGAACGCCGCTACATCACGCAGGACGTGCCGACCGGTCCGGCCAGCAGCGGCGCGCGCCCGGGCCACGGCGCGCAAGTGGCACCGATGCCCTGGCTGGACGGCATCAACCGGACCCGCCGCGTGCCACGCCTGGAAACGCTGCGCCAGGTCTTCACCTCGTGGAACGTGATCGGCGTGGCCATCGGCTATGGCTGCATGATCGGCATCAGCAACATCTTCATGTCATGGATCCCGACCTACCTGGTGACGGTCAAGGGCTTCGCTTCGGTGAAGATGGGTTTCCTGGCCTCGGCACCCTTCATCGGTGCGGTAGCCGGCAACATGCTGGGCGGGGTGATCTCGGATCGCCTGCTCGGTGGCCGCCGCAAGCCCATGATGCTGCTGGGTGCGCTGGGCACGGCCGTGATGACGCTGATGCTGGTGGAAGCGCCGGACAGCGTGCTGTATCTCGGGGCCATGCTGATGCTGTCGGGCCTGATGCTGGGCATCGGCTTTGCCGGGTATTCGGCCTATCCGATGGGGCTGGCGACAAAGTCCACGTATCCGACCGCGTTCGGCATCGTCAATTCGCTGGGCCAGATCGGTGGGGCTTGCGCACCCTTGGCGGTGGGCATGCTGCTGGATCGCTATGACTGGAGCAGTGTCTTCCTCTACATGGTCGGCACCTCGCTGCTGTGCCTAGTGCTGCTGCTGAGCGTGGTGGAACCGATTACCGTGAGGAAGGCCGGAGAGGAAGCCTGAGTCTCATCTGAGCCGTGAAAGCGCGAAGGGCCCGCCATGGTGCGGGCCTTTTGCTTGCCTGAAGAGGCTATCCATGTTGTTTTGGAATAATATCCAACGGATATTAATAGGCATCGAATTATATATTGGACAAACACTCTCCCCGAAGGCACTCTTGTGCTCCCTTTTTCCCTAAGCAGCCCTGAGGAGACACCCATCATGCCGACCTACCGTTCCTATACCACCACCCAAGGCCGCAACATGGCCGGCGCGCGTGCGCTGTGGCGTGCCACCGGCATGAAGGATGGCGATTTCAGCAAGCCCATCATTGCGGTCGTGAACTCCTTCACCCAGTTCGTGCCGGGCCACGTGCACCTGAAGGACCTGGGCCAGTTGGTGGCGCGCGAGATCGAGGCGGCCGGCGGCGTGGCCAAGGAATTCAACACCATCGCCGTGGATGACGGCATCGCCATGGGCCACGACGGCATGCTGTATTCGCTGCCCTCGCGCGACCTGATCGCCGACTCGGTGGAATACATGGTCAACGCCCACTGTGCCGACGCCATGGTCTGCATCTCCAACTGCGACAAGATCACCCCGGGCATGCTGATGGCCGCCATGCGCCTGAACATCCCCGTGGTCTTCGTCTCCGGCGGGCCGATGGAAGCCGGCAAGGTCATCAAGACCGTCAACACCGACAAGAAGGTCATCAAGCTCGACCTGGTCGACGCCATGATCCAGGCCGGTGACAAGAACATCTCCGACGCCGACGTGGCCGAAGTGGAACGCTCGGCCTGTCCGACCTGCGGTTCCTGCTCGGGCATGTTCACCGCCAACTCGATGAACTGCCTGACCGAAGTGCTGGGCCTGTCGCTGCCGGGCAATGGCACCGTTCTCGCGACCCACGCCGACCGCAAGGAACTGTTCCTGCGCGCTGGCCGCCTGATCGTCGAACTGGCCAAGCGCCACTACGAACAGGACGACTACAGCATCCTGCCGCGCAACATCTGCACCAAGGAAACCTGGGAAAACGCCATGGCCCTGGACGTCTCCATGGGCGGCTCCACCAACACCGTGCTGCACCTGCTGGCCGCAGCCCACGAAGCCAAGGTGGAATTCACCATGGCCGACATCGACCGCATCTCGCGCAAGGTCCCCTGCCTGTGCAAGGTCGCGCCGATGACCAACAAGTACCACATCGAAGACGTGCACCGTGCCGGCGGCATCATCGCCATCCTGGGTGAGCTGGCCCGTGCCGGCCTGCTGGACACCTCGCGTCCGACCGTGCACAGCAAGACCCTGGGCGAAGCCATCGAGAAATTCGACATCCGCGTCACCAGCGATCCGGCCGTGCACAAGCTGTTCCGTGCCGCCCCCGGTGGCGTGCCCACGCAGACGGCCTTCTCGCAGGAAGAGCGTTTTGAAGACAGCGACCTGGACCGCGCCAACGGCTGCATCCGCGATCGCGAACACGCCTACTCGCAAGACGGCGGCCTGGCGGTCCTGTACGGCAACATCGCCGAGAAGGGTTGCATCGTCAAGACCGCAGGCGTGGATGAAAGCATCCTGAAGTTCTCCGGCACCGCACGCGTCTTCGAGAGCCAGGACGCGGCTGTGGAAGGCATCCTGGGCGACAAGGTCAAGGCCGGTGATGTGGTCATCGTGCGCTATGAAGGCCCCAAGGGCGGCCCCGGCATGCAGGAAATGCTGTACCCGACTTCGTACATCAAGTCCAAGGGTCTGGGCAAGGCCTGCGCGCTGTTCACCGATGGCCGCTTCTCCGGCGGTTCCTCGGGCCTGGTGATCGGCCACGCGTCGCCGGAAGCGGCCGAAGGCGGTGCCATCGGCCTGGTGGAAGAGGGCGACATGATCGATATCGACATCCCCAACCGCACCATCAACCTGCGCATCTCCGGTGAAGAACTGGCCAAGCGCCGTGTAGAGATGGACGCTCGTGGCGACGCCGCGTGGCAGCCGGGCAACCGCCAGCGTGTGGTCTCGCAGGCATTGCAGGCTTATGCGGCGCTGACCACGTCGGCTGATCGAGGTGCCGTGCGTGACCTGTCGCAACTGAAGCGCTGATCCGTCACCAGTCTCATCAGCCTGATATGACAAAGCCGCCCGGTGCAAGCCGGGCGGCTTTGTTTTGGGCGGACGGTTGCGAAGCGAGCAACCCGTCGCGGAGATCATCACGGGAACGGACCTTGATGACCGAATGTTTACTGCATAGGTACGTTGAATCGTGCCGGCGGTTTGAATGGGCACAAGCGCTCGCCTCACTTTGGTAGAATTTCCAGCTCGCAACGGAGTCGGGAAGACCTGCTGACGGTGTTCCAATGAGCCGGTTGCGGTTCCAACATCAATCTGTCCAGGGGGGAGTGCATTGAGTCGTCCTACGCTGAGCACTGATCAAGTGCTGGCCATGTCGCCAGACGCGTCTTCGACCAAGGCCGCACAGGGCCTGGTGGTCCCGGCCAAGTGGCCTGCGCTGGGGGCAAGCGATGAAGCCGTATGGGGCGAATGCCAAGGTAGCGGAAGCAAGCCTTATCAAACGCAAGTCCATTTCGTGGCTGGCGTCCCGAGTTTCAAATGCAGTTGCCCCAGTCGTAAATTCCCCTGCAAACATGGTTTGGCTTTGCTCCTTTTCCTGGCGCGCGACAGCAGTGCGTTCACGGCGGTCGAGCCTGGTTGGGTCACCGAGTGGCTCAGTTCGCGCAGGGACCGCGCAGAAAAGAAAGAGATCAAGGCCGCCGAGGCGGCCAGCGCAGCGCCGCCGGATCCGGCAGTTGTGCTCAAGCGTCAGGCACAGCGCCTGCAACGCATGTGCGCAGGGGCGCGCGAGTTGGCATTGTGGTTGGATGACCTGATGCGCCAGGGGCTGGCCACGCTGAGCAGTGAGCAAGAGCAGAACTGGCAAGCCATGGCTGCACGCATGGTGGACGCACAGGCAGCCAGGCTGGGGCAGCTGCTGACCAATGCGATGACGCTGGTGGGCCAGGGCCGCGATTGGCCTGCTCGCCTGCTGCAGCGGCTGGGCAGCCTGCAATTGCTGCTGGATGCGCTGCAACGCTATGAGCAGCTGCCAGCGAGCATGCAGGCGCATGTGCGCCAGGCGCTAGGCTGGTCGTATGACCGCGATGAGGTGCTTGTGGCGGGTGAACGGGTCACCGATCAATGGCGGGTATTGGCCAATGTGGTGACCGAGCTGGAGAACCGCTTGACCGAACACCGGGTGTGGTTGCAAGGCACGCACACGCAGCGACGTGCCTTGCTGCTGGACTATGCGCATGCGACCAGACCCGTGGAAATGGGTTGGGCCGTGGGCCAGCTGGTTGGAGCCGAGCTGGCTTTCTATCCGGGTGATCAGGCCTTGCGGGCGCTGGCCGTAGGCGCTGTTACCCCGGCAGGTACGGACGATGCGGCAGAGGGAGCCGCTGACGTGGCACTTGCGCAAGCATTCGCCGCTACATGTTGTCGTGACGAAGGCCAGGAATGGATGGCGATGGCGAAGCAATGCCTGGCCAATCCGTGGCTGATGCAAAGCCCGGTATGTTTCAGGGATGTGCGCCTGATGCACCATGAACCCCAAAACACGGAGGCTGGCCTCGGATCCGCTGCAGTGCCGGAATGGACCTTGCATCTCAGCGCCGACCCAGGCGGCCAGGTCCGACCCAGCGTGGACCTGCGCATAGTGGATGCACATGCATGGCAAATGATGGCGCTGTCCGGCGGAGAGGCCTTCAATGTCTTTGGCGAATGGAATGGTGAGCGACTCACCCCGCTGCTGGCGTGGAACGCCGCGGAGTATTGGGCGGCCACACACGCGCCACAGGAGCAATGACGGTGACAACTTCAACAACTTCAACAACCGGGGCGCTGGATATCGGGAGCCTTGACCATTGGGATGAGTTGGTCAAGGTGGCCTTGGTCGGGGCGGACAGACATTGGACGCTGCCGCCTGCCACGGCGCGAGACCCGATCGCATCGGCGCTGCATGAACGCCTGTCCGCAGAGCCCTCTGCCGCGTCCGGACAGTTGTTGCGCGTGGCCGGTGCATTGGCGCTGGCGCGCCGGGTGGCATGGCTGCCTGCCTCCGACGTCTCCGTGCCCGCTGAGGTGGCGGCACCAGAGTCGCGCAGGCGGGCTCCGCCAGCATGGCTGCCTTTGCTTGAGCGGGTGATGTCCATCGGTTTGCTGCGTCTGCAGGTGCAAGTGTTGCGGGAGATGGACCGGGCGGGTTTGCATGTGCCTTCTGTCAAGCTGCCCCTCTTGCTGCAAATGGGAGCCGGCAACACGGCGCTGCGCGGGGAGATCGGCGCAGTCATCGGTGAGCGCGGGCGCTGGCTGGCGAAGTGCAATCCCCAATGGGCCTATGCAGCGGGTGTGCATGAACAGGCGGATACGCAAACCCTGTGGCGTGAAGGCACTCTGGAGCAGCGCCGCCAGGTCTTGCTTGGCCAGCGTGCTACGGACCCCGATGCCGCACGTGAACGTTTGAATCAGGAGTGGGGAAGCTTGCCCGCCAAGGAGCGCGCCGCGCTGATCGAATGCCTGGCGACCGGCTTGAATCCCGCTGATGAATCCTTCCTGCAAACCCAACTCGGCAAGGACCGCTCCCAGGATGTGCGCCGGATTGCCGCAGAGTTGCTGTCGGATCTTCCCGGCAGCGCCTATGCGCTGCGCATGGTGGAACGCCTGCGCCCGCTGGTCGGCGAAACGATGGACGCGCCGATGCAGGTGGGTGAAGACTGGCAGGCCGATCAACTCGAAATCAAACGCCCCGCCTATGAAAAACTGGGGGACCGTGCGTGGTGGTTGTTCCAGTTGGTGCGGCGTACGCCCTTGTCCTGGTGGGAACAACACACTGGAAGAAGCCCCGCGCAAATCCTTGTCTGGAGCATGCAGAGCGATTGGAAGGACGCACTGTTGCGCGCATGGTCGCAGGCAGCCGTTCGTCAGCGCAATGCGGCGTGGTGCGAGGCATTGATCGAACTTGTCGACCAGGAAGACTTGGGCTCCCCGCAAGCCATGCTGGCGTTGCTTGCGCCGGCGCAGCGCGAGCAATTTTATGAGCGACGCCTGGCCGACAAAAAGTACCTCTACTCCTTGCTGGGGCTGATTCTGGCGGGTTGTCCGGTGGGCCAGCAGTTGTCATCCGTTTTTTCGATGAAATTGCTCCCCATCTTGCGGACCAGCCTGGCCAAGGGAAATCAGCATGACCAATATGCCCTGCGTGAGCATTTGCCGGAATTGATGTGCGTCTTGCACCCCGACAGCCTGCGTCTCATCGATCTTGAGCGCAGCCTCCACGAAATCGATGCGTTGGCGACCTGCCTGATGCAGTGCATCCAGGTGCGGGATTGCCGCGAACGCCTCGCACAGTTGGTGTCGCCTCCGCTTGAGGGCAACTGAAACCCTCACGGATCCCTATCGAGAACCGACCTCCCAGACCGCAGGTATCAATCACTGCTCCCCTTCAATCGAGACCAGAGCCCTATCCATGAATGCCAATACACAGCAAGTCTTACGTCAGCACGCCGAGCACCAGTTCGCAGAGGAGCTGGAGAACCTGCAAAAGGTAGACAAACGCCAGCGCCCCGCGAATTGGAAGCTTTCGCCTTGGGCGGTGGTCACCTACCTGATGGGCGGCAAGCTCGACAACGGTTTTGAAGTCAGCGCCAAATACATCGGATCGCCACGCCTGATGGAGATCGCCGTGTCTACCCTGGCGACCGACCGTGCGCTCTTGCTTTACGGCGTACCGGGCACCGCCAAATCCTGGGTGTCAGAACATCTGGCGGCCGCCATCAGCGGCGACTCCACCATGCTGATCCAGGGGACTGCAGGGACCAGTGAGGAGCAATTGCGTTACGGCTGGAACTACGCGCAGTTGCTGGCGCATGGTCCTTCCGAAAACGCCCTGGTTCCCAGTCCTCTGGTGCAGGCCATGAAGTTGGGAAAGATCGCCCGCGTGGAAGAATTGACCCGCATCCCCGCAGATGTGCAGGACACCCTGATCACGGTACTCTCGGAAAAGACTTTGCCCATTCCCGAATTGGGCAGCGAAGTGCAGGCCACACGCGGCTTCTCCGTCATTGCGACGGCCAACAACCGCGACAAGGGCGTCAACGAACTCTCCAGTGCCTTGAAGCGGCGCTTCAACACGGTGGTGTTGCCCGTTCCCTCCAGTGAACAGGAGGAAGTGCAGATCGTCGCCAAGCGCGTGGCCGAACTTGGCCGTGCCCTGGAGTTGCCTGCCGAGCCGCCGGGCCTCAGCGAAATTCGCCGCGTGGTGCAGATCTTCCGTGAGTTGCGCAATGGCCAGACGGAAGATGGCAAGACCCGCATCAAGTCGCCATCCTCCACGCTCTCCACGGCAGAGGCTATCTCCGTGATCAACAGCGGCATGGCCCTGGCCGGGCATTTTGGGGACGGCTCCCTGCATGCCGCCGACATTGCATCGGGCCTCATTGGTGCCATCGTGAAAGACCCCGTGCAAGACCAGGTGGTGTGGAAGGAATATCTGGAGACCGTGGTCAAGGAACGCCCCGACTGGATGGAACTCTACCGCGCCTGCCGTGAGCAACTCTGATCCCGCCGCCGAATCTGCCATGGCAGACCTGTCTTCGACCACCAAAGCGGCATCCGGCCCTGCATCAACGCCGGGTCCGGTGCACTACTTCGGCATCCGCCACCACGGACCCGGCTGCGCCCGCAGCCTGCGGCATGCGCTGCTCAGCCTGCAGCCTGACTGTATCTTGATCGAAGGTCCGCCGGACGCCAATGCGCTCATTCCCTACGTCCTGCACCAGGAAATCAAACCGCCTGTTGCGCTGCTGGTGTATGCCCCCGGCAGCAGCGAAGACGCGGTCTTCTACCCGTTCGCGGAGTATTCGCCAGAGTGGCAGGCGTTGCAGTTCGGAGTACGCGAGGGCATACCCACGCGTTTCATCGATTTGCCCCAGGCAGTCCGTTTGGCGCAGGAGCAGGCGCGGCGCTCTTCCTTGTCCGCTGAAGCGAGTGCGGCACCTGCATTGGAGACGCCCTTGTCAGTCCCGCCGTCCCCGGAATCCCCTGGACCATCCGCCGCGCCTGAAGAGGAAGTTGCCCGGCTTCCGCCCGACGCGCAGCCGGCAGATGGGGCGCAGAAGAGCTTCCAGCCGTGGCGGCATGATCCGCTGGATGCGCTGGCCCACGCCGCCGGTTTTGCCGACGGGGAAAGCTGGTGGAATCAACTCATTGAAGAGCGCGGCGATGGCGAGGACTTGTTCAGTGGCATCACCGAAGCGATGACGAGCCTGCGTGAAACCTGGCCGCATGAACGCTCTGCCGAGGACGAGCAGCGCGAGTCCCAACGTGAAGCCCACATGCGTCAATGCGTGCGCGAGGCGATCAAGGAGGGGCATCAACGTATCGCCGTCGTGTGTGGTGCCTGGCATACCCCGGCGTTGATGGCGGCACATACCGCCAAGGCGGATGCGGCGATCCTGAAAGGTTTGCCGAAGGTCAAGACCGAGGCAACCTGGGTGCCATGGACCTATCATCACCTTACGCTGGACAGCGGCTACGGCGCGGGAGTGGCCGCGCCGGGCTGGTACCACCACTTGTGGCATGCATCTCCTGCGCATGGGCAGGGGTTGCAACACGCCGGCCACCAGCCTGACCGTGCCACCCGCTGGCTCGCCCGCGTGGCAAGGGTGTTGCGCGAGCACCAGGTGGATTGCTCCAGCGCCCACGTCATCGAGGCCACGCGACTGGCCAATACCCTGGCCGTCATGCGAGGCCGTGCCCATCCGGGGCTGGATGAACTGGACGAGGCCGTGCGTACCGTCATGTGCATGGGGGAATCAGCGCCTTTGCGGCTCATCCATCTTGCGCTCACGGTCGGTGATGTCATGGGGCAGGTGCCGGTCGATGTGCCCGCGGTTCCCTTGCAGCGTGACATCGAACAAGCGCAGAAAAAGCTGCGTCTCAAGGTCGAGGCAGCGCATCGCCTGCTGGATCTGGATCTGCGGCAGGAGATGGACCTCGCCCGCAGTCACTTCCTGCATCGCCTGCGCCTGATCGGCGTGAACTGGGGAGAGCCCGCGCGCGCAACACGCGGCAACCGGGGCACTTTCCGTGAGAGTTGGGCGTTGGAGTGGCAACCCGGGTTTGCCATCCGCGTGATCGAGGCCAGCCGCTACGGCGCGACGCTGGAGCAAGCCGCATGCGCTCGCGTTGCCGAGCAATGTGTCCGGCTCACTCTCCTGGAAGACCTGGCCGAGCTGATCGACCAGGTGCTCATGGCCGAATTGGCGGGTGCCGTGGAGGTGGTGAGCGCCGCATTGCAGGCGCGCGCTGCGCTTACCGGGGATGCGATACAGCTCATCGGAGCGGTACCTCCCCTGGTGCGCGTGTTCCGCTACGGCAGCGTGCGCCAGACCGACAGCGCATTGCTCGCGCAGCTTCTGGATGGCTTGATCGTACGTGGTGCCATTGGCCTGCCCTTGGCGTGCCAGGGAGTGGATGAGTCGGCAGCACAGTCATTGCGCCAGTCCATTCTCGCCACACACGAAGCGGTGGCCTTGCATGAAGGCGCAGAGCAGGTCGTCGCCTGGCAGGGAGCCTTGAAGCAGATCGCATTGGGTGAATCTGCGCACGCCTTGCTGCGTGGCCTGTGCTGTCGCCTGATGCTCGATGCACATCATCTGTCACAGGAAGAAGTGGCCACGCAATTGGCCCGTCACCTTTCGTCCGGCATGGAACCGCTGGACGCGGCGTATTGGCTGGAGGGATTCCTCAACCAGAACGCCATGGTCTTGCTGCATGATGTGCAGGTATGGAGCCTGGTCGATCACTGGCTGGCGAACCTGAGCGACGAGCATTTCGTGCAGATCGTTCCACTGGTGCGACGCAGCTTTGCCCGCTTTTCCCAAAGTGAACGGCATGACCTGGGCGTACGCGCTTCCCACGGTGCCGCCGGTGCCGCAGCCCCACAAGCCAGTGGCGGGAGCTGGAGTGCAGAGCGTGCCGCCATGGCCCTTCCCACACTGCGTCTGTTACTGGGCCTGACGGCCGAGCCGGCTGACCGTCCAGGCAAGAGTGAATGACTGAGGAATTCCCATGACAAGCCACATTCCGAATCCCGCTACGGCCTCCGTAGCCTCCCCCGAGGCACCGCCCACCGACCGCCTGCAACGCTGGCGTCTGGTACTTGGTACGCAAGCCGAGAAAAGCTGCGGTTGCCTGTCGGATAGCCTGAGCGGCATCGACCAGGCACTCAATGCCTTGTACGACCCCCAGGGCGGCCAGGGGCTGCAACGCAAGGGCGGTCGGGGTAGTTCGGCTCCCAGCGTGGCCCGTTGGTTGGGCGACATACGCAACTACTTTCCCAGTTCCATCGTGCAAGTCATGCAGCGCGACGCACTCGACAGATTGAACATGCGCGAGATGCTGCTGCAGCCGGAGATGCTGGAATCGGCACAACCGGATGTCCACCTGGTGGCGAGCCTGGTCTCGCTCAACAGTGTCATTCCTGCCGAGACGCGCGAGACAGCGCGCATGGTAGTGCGGCGTGTGGTGGATGCGCTCCTGAAGTTGCTGGACGAGCCCATGCGCAGTGCCATCACCGGCGCATTGGACAGGAGCCAGCGCAATCGCCGCCCGCGCCATGCCGAGATCGACTGGAACCGCACCCTGCGCGCCAATCTGCGCCATTGGCAACCGGACTACCGGACCATCGTGCCCCAGACACTCATTGGCTACGGTCGCAAGGCGCGTCGCCCGCAGCGCGAGGTGGTCCTGTGCATAGACCAGAGCGGCTCCATGGCGGCGTCCGTGGTGTATTCCAGCATTTTCGGCGCGGTCATGGCCAGCCTGCCCTCGGTAGCCACCAAGCTGGTCGTGTTCGATACCCAGGTGGTCGACATGACCGAGCAATTGCAGGATCCGGTTGATCTTCTCTTTGGCGTGCAGTTGGGCGGCGGTACCGACATCAACGGTGCCGTTGGCTACTGTCAGACTCTCATCAAGGAGCCACGCAACACCATCCTCGTGTTGATTTCCGATCTGTACGAGGGCGGGGTGGAAGCCGGCTTGCTCCGCCGTGCGCAGGAGTTGGTCGAGTCAGGGGTGCAGTTCATCGCGCTGCTGGCCCTCAGTGATGAAGGCGCTCCTGCCTACGACAAGGAGCTCGCCTCCAAACTGGCCAGCCTGGGTGTGCCCAGTTTTGCGTGCACTCCCGATGCTTTTCCTGGCTTGATGGCTGCGGCGATCCGGCGCGACGATGTGAACGCCTGGGCTGCAGGGCAAGGCATCAAAACCAGCCGTGCAGCTTGAAGACTTCCTGCATGCTGGCGGTCAGCTGATGCTGCGCAACTGACCACCGGCGGCTGCGCACCGGCTGTCTCCTTGCCGTCCCGGTGCCGTCAGGTCGCAGCGACAAGCGCATCAGGCCTTGATGGCGGGCCGCATATGCGTAGACGCAAACGCCAGCCCTTCTTCGAAGGACGACAGCACCATGTCCACCTGTTCTTTCACGGTCGTGGCCTCTACCTCTTCATTGAAGAATGAGGGGCGGATGGTGACCAGCAGCGCATGCGGCAGGTTCTCGCGCAGGTCATGCACCACCGCCATCCACGCCTCCAGCTTCTCGCGCACCGGATAGACCAGGAACACGATGGACACCAGTTCCGCCTTGCTGGTATCGGGCTGTTCATCCTCGGGCTGGTCCAGCGTGATGCTGCGGGCATCGATGCCGGTCACGCGCAGCGCATGCACCAGCAGTTCGGAGAGCAGGTCATCGCGCTCACCGCGCAAGCCGCCGCACAGCACCACCGAGCCCTGCGGCACATCCAGCGAACCCTGCCAGCGGCCCAGCCGCGCCTGACGCAGTTCACGCAGGTGCGCGCCCACGCCGCTGTTGAGCAGCGGCACTTCGCGCCGGCGACGCAGGCTGCGCGGTGCGCCCGGGCTCTGCGTGAGCACTTCGGTGAGTTGCGAGACCGAATGCAGCAGCCGCTCTTGCTGCGCACCCTCGATGCGGCCATGGCGCAGGTCCAATGCCGCCAGGGCCAGGCCCGGCAGCAGGATCTGGTCGCAATACTTGGCGAAGCTCTGCTTCTGAAGATGGCCGCGTGCATCACGGATGATGGCCTCCGATTCACCGGCCAAAGCGCGCTGGTAGAAGCGCTCCGCGTGCGTCATGTCCGGCGCTTCGCCCAGCAGGATGGTGATCGGTTCCAGTGCGGCCACGTGGCGTCCGGCCACCACCAGGCACAGGGTCAACGGGGTGGAGAGCAGCAGGCCGATGGGGCCCCACAGCGTGCCCCAGAACAGCGCCGAGACGATCACCGCCAGCGGAGAGAGTCCGGAGCTGTGACCATACACGCGCGGCTCGATGAAGTTGGCCACGATCACTTCCAGCCCCACGTAGAAGGCCAGGAAGGACAGCGCCAGCCACCAGCCCGGATCAATGGCGGCGATGAAGACCGAAATCATCAGTCCGGACGCCAGCGCGCCCAGGTAAGGAACGAAACGCAGCACCCCGGCCAGCGCACCCCACAGCACCGCATGCGGTACGCCGCCGGCGGCCAGCACCGCGCCCATGATGAGTCCGAACACCAGGTTGACCACGAACTGCGAAAAGAAGAAACGCGACACGCCCTCGGCGGCATCGCCCAGCGCCTGCATGGTGCGGCTCATCTCGGTCAGCCCGGCCAGGCGGATCAGGCGTTCGCGCAGGGACTCCTGTTCCAGCAGGATGAACACCAGCAGCACCAGTACGATGCCGGCCTGGCCGATCGGCCCCCAGGCCAGCGCAAACAGCCGCCGCAAGGCACCGCGCACCGACATGCGGGTATCGGCCTCGGGCGTGGCCGCTGCTGCAGCGGCGGCGGCTGCGGTCCGGCTGTTTTTCTTGCCGCTGCGCGCACTCTCCGGAACCGGTTGCGGGATAACCGCGCTCAGTTCGGCTTCCAGCCGGGCGAAGGGGCGCTCGGCCATGGCGCGCACGCTTTCCACCTTGTCCTGGATACCTTCGCGATATTGCGGCAGGTCGCTGGTCACGCTCACCAGCTGGAAGGTCAGCACCACCGCCAGTGCCACCAGGCAGCCACCGACCAGCAGCACCGAGACCATGGCCGCCGCCGCCCGGTTCAGGCCCAGGGCATCGAGTTTCCTCACCAGCGGCAGGATGATCAGGCTGGCGATGCCGGCTACGGCCAGCGGGGCCAGGATGTCGCGGCCGAAGTAGAGCATGCCCAGCACCACGGCAGCCCCCAGCAGGGTAGTGGAGCTCAGGCGCGAGAAGGCGGAAGTCTTGAGGTTTTGCATGGCGTGGATGTGGGCAGGAAGGCAGGCCGGTCAGGAATGCAGCGCGAGTATAGCCGTTGCCCTTGCAGTGCGCGCATGGCGGCTTGACGTTTTCTGCACCATGCCGCGCAAGCTCAGCTGTGGCGCGGCTTGCGGACGGGCCAGTTCAGCGGATCACTTCATACAGTTCCAGTGGCAGCCCATCCGGATCGGCGAAGAAGGTGAAGCGCCGGCCCGTGTATTCATCCACGCGGATGTCTTCCACCACCACGCCACTGGCCTCCAGCTCAGCCTTGCTGGCAGCCACGTCGGCCACGGCAAAGGAGAGATGGCGCAGGCCGCAGGCCTCGGGGCGCGAAGGACGGGCCGGTGGTGCAGGGAAGGAGAACAGCTCGACCTGGCTGCCATCGGGCAGGCCCAGGTCCAGCTTCCAGGAATCGCGCGCCTGGCGGTAATGTTCGGCGATCACGCGCAGACCCAGCAGGTCCACATAGAAGGCCTTGGAGACGGCATAGTCGGAACAGATGACGGCCACATGATGAATGCCTTGCAGTTGCATGGAATGCTTTCAGGAAAAGGGTTCAGCCGGGACGGCCTTTGGCACCCGCACCGTGCTGCGCCAGCCCGGCACAGACCGCGCGCACCTTGTCGCGCAGCCAGCGATGTGCCGGGTCCAGCTCCACGCGCGGATGCCACATCAGCGAGACGATGATGGGAGCGGTCGCGATCGGCAATTCGAACAGATGGATGCCGGACGCGCTGCCATCCTTGCGCGGCGCGCCGGCCGTGGTCAGGAAGGAGCGCGGCACCATGCCCACCAGGTCGGAGTTGCGCACCACCGCCAGCGCACCGGGAAAACTCGGCACCACCGCCACCACCTTGCGCACCAGGCCGCGCTCGGCCAGCGCGGCATCGAGCGGACTGGCGCGGTCGCCGCGCGGCGAAGCGCTCACGTGTTCGTATGCGCAATAGCGCTCGGCACTCACGCGCCGCAGGGCCGCCAGCGGATGCCCCACCCGGACTGCGCCCACGAAGCGGTCACGGAACAGGGTCTGCAGGCGCACCTCCGGCCCCATCTCGCTGGCCACGCCGATTTCGATGTCGGCGCTGCCTTCGCGCAGGGGCAGGGGGCTGCGTTCCACCTTGGGCGCGAAGCGCAAGCGCACCAGTGGCGCCTCGCTGGTGACGGCACTGATGAGTGCGGCACCACAGGCTTCGATGAAGCCCTCGTTGGCACGGATGGTGAAGTCGCGCTCCAGCCGCGCCACATCCAGTTCCGGTACCGAAGGACGCAACACCGAGCGCGCTTCATGCACCACGTTGCGCACACGCTCCTGCAGCGCTTCCGCGCAGGGTGTCAGGACCATCTGCCGCCCGGCGCGCACCAGCAACTGGTCGCCGGTCGCCTGGCGCAGGCGCGTCAGGGTGCGGCTCATGGCCGAGGCGCTCAGGCCCAGGCGGCGCGCAGCCCCGGCCACGCTGGCTTCGGCGATGAGGGCATCCAGAGCGATCAGGAGGTTGAGGTCGGTATCGGGCATGGCGGCATCCTAGCATGCGAGGGATGACATGGCGTCCCGTGCAATGATCCAATGCAAGCCATGCGTCTTCCGCCTTGTCTCGCGGCTGGCTATAGTGAAGACCTGATTCGATCTTCCCAAGCGATCCCCATGTCACTCTTTACCGACCTGCCCGGCGACGAAGGCCTGCCGGGCGTGCACCGCCGCCGCGCCATGCTGGCTGTCATGATGGCCACCACCATGGCCGTGTTCGACGGCACCATCATCAATGTCGCCCTGCCGCAGATCAGCCTGGCCCTGCAGACTTCGGCGGCGGCTTCCGTGTGGGTGGCCAATGCCTACCTGCTGGCCACGGCGATGACGCTGGCCGCGTTTGCGGCCTTGTCTTCACGGCTGGGCTTCCGCACTCAGTTCACGGCCGGACTCGCCGTGTTTACGCTGGCGTCGCTGGGCTGCGCCCTGTCGCGCTCGGTGGATCTGCTCATTGCCATGCGCGTGCTGCAAGGGCTGGGCGGCGCGGCCATGCTGAGCATTGCGCCGGCCATCCATCGCACCGTCTTTCCCAATCGCCTGCTGGGCCGCATCCTTGGCCTGAACGCGGTGCTGGTGGCCGCCAGCACCGCCGTCGGTCCGGTACTGGGCGGCACCTTGCTGGCCGCGCTGGGCTGGGAGTGGATCTTCCTCATCAACGTCCCGCTGGGCATCGTCGCCGTGCTGCTGTCCTGGAGCGCCATTCCGGAAACACGCAAACCGGCCCAGGCACCCTTCGACGTGGCCGGTGCGCTGTGGTCGGCGCTGGCCATGGGTGCCATCATCATGGCGGCCGATACCTGTGCGCGCTTTGCCGAACCGGGGCAGGGCACTCATGCCATGCTGGAGGCGGCAGCCTACGCGCTGGTCGCGCTGCTGGCCGGAGCCGCGTTCGTGCGCGGGCAGCGCCGCGTGCTGGAGCCGCTGTTGCCGCTGGACATCTTTGCCAATGCGCGTTTCTCGCTGGCCGCACTGACCTCGCTGGCGTCCTTCGTGGGGCAGGGCATCGCCTTCGTGGCCTTGCCCTTCCTGTTCCAGAACGGCTATGGCTATACCGCGTTTGAATCGGCGGCGCTGTTCACACCCTGGCCGCTGGGCATCGTGCTGGTGGCGCCGCATGCGGGCAAACTGGCGGACCGCCATTCACCCGCGCTGCTGTCGAGCCTGGGCCTGGCGCTCTTTACGGTCGGCCTGGCTTTGCTGGCGCTGCTGCCCGATCACGCCCAGGCCTGGGACATCGGCTGGCGTGCGCTGGTGTGCGGCATGGGCTTCGGTTTCTTCCAGAGTCCCAACAATCGCGAGATGCTCTCCAACGTTGCCCGCGAACGCAGCGGCAATGCCTCCGGCGTGCTGGCCATCATGCGCACCTTCGGCCAATGCCTGGGAGCCGCCTTGCTGGGCACGGTCCTGGCGATTTACACCGCCGGTGCCGTCGCGCAAGGGGAAATGCGCATGAGTGCGGCGCAGGATGGCGAGGCGATTCGTCTCGCACTGTGGATCGCGGTATTGGCCACGGCGCTGGCGACCGCGGTCAGCGCCAGCCGTCTTCGGCGCAAGGCGCAATCGCCCGCCTGATCTGGCCTGGCGGGCCATGGTGCTGAAAACGTCAACCCCCGCCGAGCTCATCAGTGACTGAAATGTACCTAAATTGGTAACTTTTTAGTGAGCCGGTAAATCCTCGCTGATTCTCGCTTTGTCCCGGCAGGCAGGAGCATAGACTGCTTCTGCTTGCCGGCGTACTGACTGCACCAGGGCGAAACACAATCACAACAGCGTCCCGCTTCATCCTCCTCGCCCCGATCAAGCGTTCAGGTCCCGCAGTCCTTCCCGGGCAAGCTCCGTCAAACTCTCTCCGGTCTCACCTTCCATCGGCCGGGGGATACCGCAAAAGGGGGCAATACCATGGGCAAGTTGAAAGTCGTGACCAGGCTGGCGTTGGGCTTCGGCCTGATTCTCGTGTTTCTGCTGGGCATTTCCGTACTGGGTATGGCAGGCATGTCGCGCATCAATGATGCGCTTACCGACATCACATCCGTCAACAATGCCGAAACCAAGCTGGTCACCGTCTTGCGCAACGCATTGAGCCAGCGCGCCATCGCCATTCGCAATATTGCCTTGCTGGAAGATCAGGAAAGCATGCGTGTGGAGTCGCAGACGCTGGCGCGCCAGGAGAAAATCTACGCCGACGCTCTGGTTGCCCTCGACAAGATGTTCAGTGCCGAAGCCGCCACCACCGAGCGTGAGAAGCAGCTCCTGGCGCAGATCAAGGCCGATGAAGCCGCCACCGTGCCGCTGATGGCCAAGGCACTGCAGCTGGGACTGGACAACAAGCCGGTCGACGCCGTGCAGGTGCTCATCACCGAAGTGCGCCCCAAGCAGCAGGCCTGGATCAAATCGCTTACCGAGCTGGCCGATTTTGAAGACCAGCTCAATGAGGAAGCTGCCGCCGACGCACGCACCACCTACGCCTGGCTGCGCACGGTGATGCTGAGTGCCGTCGCGCTGGCGCTGCTGGTGGGAGTCGCCGCCTCGGCCCTGATTGCACGCAGCATCTTGCGCCAGCTGGGGGCCGAACCGTCGGAAGCGCAGGCCATCGCGCGCGAGATCGCCTCGGGCGATCTCACCGCCACCGTGCGCCTGCGGGATGGCGACGGTTCCAGCCTGATGGCTTCCATTGAACAGATGCGTTACCAGTTGAACGTGATCGCACACGGCATCAAGTCGGCGGCCGAGACCATTTCGGTGGCCAGCGGCCAGATCGCGCAGGGCAACTTCGATCTCTCGCAACGTACCGAAGAACAAGCCGCGTCCCTGGAAGAAACCGCCGCCAGCATGGAAGAGCTGACCACTACCGTGCGCCAGAACACCAGCCACGCCGCCGAGGCGCTGCGCCTGTCGGGGGGGGCGGCCGAGACGGCAGCCACCGGCAGCGAAGCCTTCGATCGCGTGGTCTCGACCATGGACAAGATCTCGGCCAGCTCGGGCAAGATGGCCGACATCATCGGCGTGATTGAAGGCATCGCCTTCCAGACCAACATCCTCGCCCTCAACGCAGCGGTGGAAGCAGCCCGTGCCGGTGAGCAGGGGCGCGGCTTTGCGGTGGTCGCCTCGGAAGTGCGCTCGCTGGCGCAACGCAGCGCGGTGGCGTCCAAGGAGATCAAGGACCTGATCGGAGAATCGATGGCGCATGTCGGCGCGGGCTCGCAACTGGTGGCCAGCGCCGGTCAGCAGATGAACGGCATCGTGGCCTCGGTGCAGCGCTTCGGGGAGATCATGAACGAGATCGCCACCGCCACCCAGGAACAGGGCAGCGGCATCGAACAGATCAACACGGCCATCGTGCAGATGGATCAGGTGACCCAGCAGAATGCGGCGCTGGTGGAAGAAGCCAGTGCGGCAGCGCAATCACTGTCGCAACAGGCCAGTGGCTTGCTGAAGGTGGTGTCGATCTTCAAGATCCGCCAGGATGCCTCGACCATGCCCGGCAGTGGCACTGCAGCGCCTGCTGCACCGGGTTTGCAGGGTGCGCCGCTGGCGGCCTTGCATTGAGACTGGCTGCGCGAAGCAGCGGCAGGCCGGCGCTTGCCGGCCCAGCGAGCCTCAGCCCTGGCCGCCGTCTTCCTCGTCTTCGTCCTTGGGGACGAAGACCATGCCGGTCTTGGCGTTGTAATCCATGAGACCGGCATAGCGGCCCCAGGCGATCATGGTCTCGAAGGTCTTTTCGGGATTGTCGTAGGGCAGGGCGCTGCCGATGTCCTTCAAGACGCGCTCGGCCTCGATTTCTTCCGCTTCGCCCAGCACCGCCAGGATGATGTGGAACAGGCGCAGCTTGTAGACCTGCTCGGCGAAGATGGCGCGCTGGCCCTTGCGGTCGGCGGCCACGAAGCGGCGGCCGAGGTCGGTCAGGTAGACCTCCTGTTTGGGCGTATCCACCAGTTCCAGGATCTCGGCGGCCTTCACGGTGCCGATGGTCTCGCCGAATTCCTTGCCGATCTCGTCCGAGATGTCGTAGATGTTGTTCAGTTCCGGCTCGTCGTGCAGCAGGCTCATCAGGCCCAGGATCTGGCCCACCGGGATCAGCGGGATGGATTCCATGCGCTTGCGTCCGCGCGAGATCGGCTCACCCGGTACGTGGACTTCCGGCGGCAGATCGGGCAGGGAGAGCGTGGTGATGGCTTCGTGGATGATGTTGACCAGACGCTGGAATTCCGGGCTCTTGGAGTCGCGCGGATAGGGCAGCGGATTCTCCAGCACCAGGCCCAGGCGGCCCGGACGCGGGAACACCACGACGATGCGGGTGGCCATTTCCACCGCTTCCTCGATGTTGTGGGTGACCATGAAGATGGAGGTCAGGCCGCTGTCCGGGGCACGCCACAGGCTGATCAATTCCTGGCGCAGGTTCTCTGCGGTCAGCACGTCCAGCGCGCTGAAGGCTTCGTCCAGGCACAGCAGCTTGGGCTTGGACACCAGCGCGCGCGCAATGCCCACGCGCTGGCGCATGCCGCCCGACAGCTCACGCGGATAGGCGCTGTGGTAGTTGCCCAGGCCGATCAGTTCGATGGCGCGGTCGACTGCCGCATCACGTTCCTCGCGGGTCGGGTTGTGCGACATCAGGCCCACGGCCACGTTCTGTTCCACCGTCAGCCATGGGTACAGCGCGAAGGTCTGGAACACCACCGAGGCATCGCGATTGACGCCATTGAGCTGTTTGCCGGCGGCCATGGTGTGGCCCGAGCTGGGTTCGACCAGGCCGGTCAGGCAGCGCAGGATGGTGGACTTGCCCGAGCCGGACTGGCCCAGCAGGGCCAGCAGTTCGCCCTCGTGCACGGCCAGGTCGATGTTGTCCAGCACCTTGAGCTCGTGGCCGCCGGCGGTGTTGTAGGATTTGCTGACGGCGCACAGTTCAGCGACGGCGGGACGTTGTTGCGGAGAAGTCATGGTCATGGCGTGGCTCAAGGTCAATCGAGGCGGAAACGGCGTTCGGCGAAGGCATACAGGCGACGCCAGACAAACTTGTTCATCAACACGACGAACATCGACATCACGCCGATGCTGGCGATGATGAGTGGCGTATCACCGGATTTGGTGACTGCCGAAATATAAGCACCCAGGCCATCGGCCTTGAGCGAGACATCGCCCCAGCTGGCCAGCTCGGCCACGATGGAGGCATTCCATGCGCCACCGGCGGCGGTACAGGCACCGGTCACCCAGAACGGGAAGATGGCCGGCAGGATCAGGGTCTTCCACAAGTTCCAGCGCGACAGGCCATACATGCGGGCGGCTTCCTTCAGGTCATTGGGAATGGCCATGGCACCGGCGATCACGTTGAAGAGGATGTACCACTGCGTGCCCATGGCGATCAACAGGATGCTGCCCCAGTTCATGCTGACGTTGGCGGCCACGAACCAGCCCACCACCAGCGGGAAGGTCATGTTGACCGGGAAGGACGCGCCGATCTGCGCCAGCGGCTGGGCGAAGCGGGCGATGTGCGGCTTGGAGCCGATCCACACGCCCACCGGGGTCCAGATCAGGGTGGCAATCACGGTCATGGCCAGCACCCGCAGCATGGTCAGGAAACCCAGCCAGACGATGTGGCCGAACAGGCTCCAGCTCATGGCGCCGTGCAGGGCATCGATGGCGGCCACCAGCCCGCGCAGCGCTTCAAAGATCAGCAGGCCGCAGATCGCGCCGGTGATGACGCGCTTGGTCCAGCGCTCGCGGGTGATGCGGGCCGGCGTGGGCGCGGCCGAGGTGGCCGGACGACGGCGCGCCAGCCAGTCGCCCAGCGGCAGCCACAGTTTTTCATCAAGCCAGGTAAAGACGTAGGAGCCGCGCAGCAGGTCATACACCCACGAGGTCGGCGGCGAGGTCGATTCGGTCAGTTCGATCTTGAACTTGTCGGCCCAGGCCAGCAGCGGCCGCCAGACCAGCTGGTCGCTCACCAGGATCAGCGCCAGCATGGCGATGACCGCCCACAGTGCCGCCGTATGGTCGCCCTGGTCGATGGCCTGGGCCATGTAGGAACCGAGGCCGGGCAGCTTCAGGTCCTTGTTCATGACGCTGATGGCTTCGCTCTGCGCCACGAAGAACCAGCCGCCGCCGAAGGACATCATCGAGTTCCAGATCAGGCTGTGCGCCGAAGCCGGCAGCTCGACCGTGCGGAAGCGTTGCCACGCGGTGAGGCGGTAGGTGGAAGCGGCTTCCTGCATGTCGGTCGGGATGGTGACCATGGAGTGATAGAAGCCGAAGGCCATGTTCCACACCTGGCCGGTGAAGATGGCGAAGATGGCCGCGCATTCCACGCCCATCAGGCTGCCCGGGAACAGCGCCATGAAGCCGGCCACGGTGGCCGAGAGGAAGCCCAGCACCGGCACCGATTGCAGGATGTCCAGTGCCGGCAGGATCAAGGCACGCGCGCGGCGGCTCTTGGCGGCCAGGTAGCCGGTGCCGATGGCGAAGAACAAGGAAAACGCGAAGGCGATCCACATGCGCAGCAGCGTGCGGCCGGCGTAATAGGGGATCATGGCGGGCGAGCTGTCGACCTCCAGCTGGTCGGACGGATCGAAGTGCACCAGCATGCCCTTGCCGAAGTGCAGGGCGCTCCACAGCAGGCCGAACAGCACCGCCAGCACCAGCGCATCGATCCAGCCGAAGCCAGGCTTGACTTCTTCATAGGCCGTCAGTTGCGGCGAGGTGGTCTTCATTGTCATGGCGGCGAGGCTGGATGGCGGTGTTGGCGGTAAGTGCGGTTGTGGCGGTGTTGGCTTGGCAAGGCATGGTCAGGCACGCCGAGACCGGTCGTGCGCGATCCATTCATGACCGATCCGTCACCCCCCGGGACCGGCGCGTCACTGTATCAAGGAATTCTGACAGTTTCTTGACCAGCTTTCCGGAGGCCGAAATTTGGTTCTTCGCTGGAAGCAAACTTGTGGCTTAACGCCTTGGAGACGAAAAAGGCTGACGTCCGCCGAATTCGATCCGCAACGTATCGCCATGTCGCCAACAAAAAAGCCGCCCTGTTTTCACAGGACGGCTTCGCGCACCGAAGTGAAGGACCGTATCAGGCGGGCTGCCGTTGTCCTTCCGGCGCCCCCTTGCGCGGGATCATCGTCCACATCGTCAAGCCGCTGAGCAACAGCAATCCCGCCAGGATATACAGCGCGATATCGATATTGCCGGTCCGCGTCTTGACCAGGCCGATCAGCCAGGGACTGACGATGCCGCTGGTGATGCCCACGCTGGAGATGAAGGCGATGCCGGGCGCGATGGTCTGGGCCGGCGGCAAGCCCGGCGGCAGTGACCAGAAGATCGGCAGGGCCGCAAAGATCAGCACCGCCGCCACCGACAGCAGCCCCAGCGACACCGCAAAGCTCGACGGATGCAGAGTCAGCGCCGCCAGTGCCAGCGCACCGCCGGTGGTACATACCAGGAAGTGGCCGTGACGTTCATTGCGGCGATCCGAGCGGCGCGCGATCAGGATCAGGCCGATGGCACCGATGGCATTGGGAATGACGGTGTAGAGCGAGACCTGTACCACATCCTTGATGCCGAAGTCGCGGATCATCAGCGGCATCCAGAAGTTCAGCGTGAGCGAGCCGCAGGTCAGCGCAAAGTAGATGAAGGCGAACAGGTAGGTCGGCCGATGCGACAGCGCCTGCTTGAGCGCCGTCAGCGAGTGGGCGCTCACGTGATGCGTGCGCAGCGCTTCCTGGCTCTGGCGGTTCTGCAGGAAGCTGCGTTCTTCCGGCGTGAGCCAGGTGGCCTGCGCCGGTCCGTCGGCCAGCAGGAAGATCACCAGCACCCCCAGCACCACCGCCGGTGCGCCCTCGATGGCAAACATCCACTGCCAGCCATAGAGGCCCATCACGCCCGCCATGTCACGCATGATCCAGCCCGAGACCAGTCCGCCCAACACGCCCGCTACCGCCACCCCGGCAAAGAAGATCGCCATCACCGCCGCGCGGCGGCGTGCCGGGAACCAGTAGCTGAGATACAGCACGATGCCGGGGAAGAAGCCCGCCTCGAACACGCCCAGCAGGAAGCGCAAGACATAGAAATGCGTCGCGTCGCTGACGGCCATCATGCCCACCGACGCTAGGCCCCACAGCACCATGATGCGCGAAAAGGTGCGGCGTGCGCCGAAGCGGGCCAGCAGCATGTTGCTGGGCACCTCGCACAGCACGTAGCCGACATAGAACACCGCCGCGCCGAGGCCATACATGGCGTCGCTGAAGCCAAGGTCCTGCTTCATCTGCAACTGGGCGAAGCCGATGTTGATGCGGTCCAGGAAGGACACCACGTAGCAGATGAAAAGAAAGGGAATGATGCGCAGCCAGACCTTGCGATAGATCGCGTCTTCGGCCGCCACGCTCAGCTTGAGTGCGGAAGGGGCGGCCAGCGTGCCGGCACCCGGGGATGGGGTCATCATGAAAGTCTCCGTTGAACAGGCACCTGTGGCGGTGCTCTTGTGGATGTCGATGAAAGAGGTGGGTCGCTCAGGCTGCTTCGGCCAGCGCAGCTGATACTGCCGGGTCCACCCCGGCACGCGCGCGCTGCATGGCTTCGATCAGCACCTCGTGGTCGCCGATGTGATTGGCCAGCAGCAGGATCAGGCGGGCATTGACGTCCTGGCTGGGGGCGTCGTCCAGGCCGCGATGCATCTCGATCAGGGATTCATAGAAGTCGTCCGGACGCGCCAGGTTGGGGGCGGTATTGAGGCTCATGCTTGTCTCCTTGTTGAAAGTGTTGTCAGGTCATGCAAAGGGATCAGGCCGCGTCCAGCACCGTGGCCGGCTGCGCAGCGGGCTCGTGGCCGGTGGCGCGCTGCAGGGCCTGCGCCAGCGCCGCCGCATCGACCGTGCGCCAGCGTGCGCAGACGTGCTGGTCGGGGCGGATCAGGTAGCAGGTGTGCGGCTGGCCGTCATAGCGTTGTGCTACCTGGCCCTCGATGTCCTGCACCTGCACGGCACTGTCTCCCAGTGCCGAGAGCACGGTGTGGTCTTCCGCACTCGCCTGCGCGCCGCTGACGAACAGCAGGCGCAGCGGCAAACCGCCTTCGGTCAGCCGCACCAGCGCCGGCAGCAGGGCGGCCGAGAGCGAGGCCGGCGGGGCAAAGATCATCGCCACGAACTGGTCGCCCAGATGCGGCAGCAGCCAGCCGGGTATGGTGTCGGTCAGCACCGGCGCATCGGTGCAAGGGGCGCCGGCTTGCATCGCGCCGTGGAAAGGCGCGCTGTCGGCGCTGCTCAGGGGCGAACCGTGCAGCGTGGCCGGCAACGAGAGACGTCCGCTGTTGACCAGCCTGCGCGCGAAGGCATGCTCGCGCGCCAGCGCCAGTACGGCATCGCGGAAGCAGCGGCTGACCGCACTCTTGGGCGTGATGAAGTCAGTGGAGCGGGTGGAGTTGAGCAGGTTCTCGTCAGCGGCGAATTCACGCTCGCTGGCATAGCTGTCCAGCAGACTGTCGGGGGCCTTGCCCTGCAGGACGAAGGCCAGCTTCCAGGCCAGGTTCTCGGCATCCTGTATGCCGCTGTTGGCACCGCGCGCGCCGAACGGCGAGACGCAATGCGCGGCATCGCCCACGAACAGCACCCGGCCATGGCGGAAGCGGTCCATGCGCACGCAGGAGAAGGTGTAGACGCTCACCCATTCCAGGGTGAACTGAGCGTCCTTGCCCAGCAGCGCCTGCACGCGCGGGATCACGCGTTCGGGCGTTCTCTCCAGCACCGGATCGGCATCCCATCCGAGCTGGAAATCGATGCGCCAGACATCATCGGGCTGGCGATGCAGCAGCACCGACTGGTTGGGATGGAAGGGCGGATCGAACCAGAACCAGCGCTCGGCCGGGAAGGGGGCCGCCATCTTGACGTCGGCGATGAGGAAGCGGTCGCGGAAGGTATGGCCCACGCTCTCCAGCCCCATCATCTTGCGCAGCGGACTGCGCGAGCCATCGGCGGCCACCACGTAGCGCGCCTTGAGCAGATAGCTGCCTTCGGGAGTCTCCACCGTCAGCGCCTCGTGATCGGCATGATGGGCAATGGCGCTGACCCGGCTCTTCCAGCGCAGCTCGATCAGGCTGTGCTGTCGTGCCTGCTCCAGCAGATAGCCTTCCACGTAGTACTGCTGCAGATTGATGAAGGCCGGGCGCGCATGGCCGCATTCGGGCAAGAGATCGAACTCGTAGATCGCCTCCTCGCGCAGGAAGACCTTGCCCCGGTTCCATCCCACCCCCTTGTCCACCATGCGCTGGCCGCAACCGATGCGGTCGAAGATGTCCAGCGTTCGCTTGGCAAAGCAGATCGCGCGCGAGCCGGTGGAGAGGGTGTCGTCATCGTCCACCAGCACCACGCGGATACCTTGGCGGGCCAGGTCGATGGCGGTCACCAGCCCGACCGGACCGGCCCCGATCACCACCACCGGATGCAAGGCCGCATCGGCGGGACGGGTTTGTTCGAGGCAGGGCTGGTACATGAAACGTTGCTGCTGGTAATCGATGGCTGGGGTGGAATGCATGGTGTCTCCTCGCTGTCCTTTCTCTTCTGTGTTCTGGCGCGGGCAAATCGGGTCAGGCCTGCAGTGCGGCCCACATTTCCTTGTCGCGTTCGGCAGTCCAGATGCGCGGATGGCTGATGCCGGACGCCTCGTCATAGGCGCGCGTGACATCGAAGGGCAGGCAGTGCTCATAGATGAAGACTTGCCCGAATTTGGGATCCATCAGCTGGCGCGTGTGGGCCATGGCTTCCTTCAGGCCCATCTTTCCGGCCACCGCTTCGCGCCCGGCACGCAGCAGCGTGGACACGAAATCCTTGGTGTAGGCGATGCCCTGCGCCACCTGTTCGCGCCCTCGCAGCGCCGGTCCGCGGCCCGGCACCAGGGCTTCGGGCTGCAGCGCGGCCAGCGCATCGAGCGTGGCCGGCCAGGGTTCGAGCTGGGCGTCGCCGCAGTAGCAGGCGGCGTCGTATTCCACCAGGTCGCCCGAGAACAGCACTTTCTGGCCGGGGATCCACACCACCGTGTCGCCCTTGGTGTGGCCCGGCCCGAGATGGGCGATCTTCACTTCGAGGCTGCCCATGAAGATCGTCATTTCCTTCTCGAAGACCATGGTCGGCCAGGTCAGGCCCGGCACCGTTTCCACGCCGGCGAACAGGCGCGGGAAGCGTTCGATCTCGGACTTCATGTCGGCCTCGCCGCGCTCGACGATCATCTCGTAGGTGCCGCGGCTGGCGATGACCTGCTCGCCGCCTTCCTTGAAGTAGGCCGAGGCTCCCAGCACGCGCACGGCGTGGTAATGCGTCAGCACCACGTACTTGATGGGCAGCTCGGTGATGCTGCGGATGCGTGCGATCAGATCCTGTGCCATGGCGGGGGTGGCGGTGGTGTCGATGACCATCACGCTGTCGTCGCCGATGATGACGCCGGAGTTGGGATCGCCCTCGGCGGTGTACGCGTAGGCGTTTTCCGAGATGCGTTCAAAGGTGATCTTCTTGGCGTCGAGATCCGCCTGGGATGCAAAAGCCTCGGCCATGTCTGCCTCGTTCAGTGTCGATGGGTTGGAGACGTGGCTGGACATGGCTTGCGCCATCAAGGGAGGTCTCCGTCCAACCCGTCATGGATCAATGCAGGTCAAATCTTGTTGTTGTTGCCTGTGGTGAGCAGGGTGATGGCATCTTAGTCAGCGCCATTTGATTAGTCAATGGCAAATATGCTTGTTGAAGATTAATTGACGTTTTCTGCACCATGGCTGGTTTGTGCTGCGCTGCACGTGAGTTGGATTAAAATCCAGGCTCCCGTGCCATGGGGCAGGAAGCGCGCTGGCGTGACCGTTGTGCCACATTGGCCGCATTGCAAATCGTCAACCTGGAAACATCGGATGAGTGCATCCCCCGTCAAGACACAACGTGGCATCCAGAGCGTGGAAGTGGCCGGGCGTCTGCTGCAGGCGCTGGCAGCAGCGCGCCAGCCCTTGCCGCTGGTGGCGCTGGCAGCTGCCGCCGAGCTGTCCTCGGCACAAGCCCATACCTATCTGGTGAGCCTGCTGCGGCTGGGCCTGATCAAGCGCACCCCCGGCGACGGCCATTACGAACCCGGCCCGCTGGCCTTGCGCCTGGGCATGGCGCGGCTGGCGCAGGAGCCGGCCTATCGGCTGGCCTTGCCGCAGGTGCAGCAGCTGAGCCAGGAGACTGGCCTGAGCGTGGCCATCACGCTGCCTACCCCGGCCGGCCCGACCATCGTGCATTACGCCCATGCCGGCAAACCGCTGCATGTGAACCTGCATGTGGGAACCGTCATGGCCCTGTCGGAAACCGCCACCGGACGCACCTATTGCGCCTTCGTTGCGCCCGCGCACTGGCACGCGCTGTGGGAAGTGCAGCATCCGGGCCAGCCGAAGAGCCGCTTCCGGCAATTTCAGGACGAACTCGATGGCATCCGCAAGCGGGGCATGGAGCGCGCCGTCGACCTGCCCAGTCCGGGCGTGACCAGTCTGTGCATGCCCTTGCTGGATGGACAGCAGCAGTTGCTGCTGCTGGTCACCGTGATCGGTTCCAGCGGCGTGATCGATGCCGGCTGGCGCGGCACGGTGGCGCGCCAGTTGCGGCTCTGCATCGATGCCATCGCGGCCACGCTGGCCGACGCTGCGGCAGCCGCAGAGGAGGCGGCATGAAGCGCACCCGTTCCGCAGCCGAACCGGAGGACAACGATCAGGACGGCACCCGCAGCCAGCGTGGCATCCAGTCGCTCGACAGCACCGGCGCCTTGCTAGACGCCTTGCTGGCAGCCGCTCGTCCGCTGCCGCTGGGCGATCTGGCCCGGCTGGCCGGCATGCCGGCGGCCAAGGCCTTTCCGCATCTGGTGAGCCTGCAGAAGATCGGCATGCTGGCGCGCGATGCCCAGGGCAATTTCTTTCCCGGCGCATTGGCGCTCGACCTCGGATTGGCAGCGTTGCAGCGTCTCTCGCCCTTGCGCGAAGCCGAGGCCGAAGTGGTTACCCTGGTGCAGGCCACCGGCCTGTCGGTCGCGCTGGCGGTGGTCGGTCCGCTGGGGCCGACGGTGGTGCGGCTGGAGGAATCGTCACGGCCGCAGCACGTGAGCCTGCGCATCGGTACGGTGCTGTCGATGGTGCACACCGCCATCGGGCGCGTGTGCGCGGCGCACCTGCCGCCGGACATGCTGGGCGGTGCGCTGGCGATGGATGCGATCCGCATGGAAGGGGCCCAGCCCGACAGCGTCAGCCATCCAGACGGCAGCCTGCGCCATGACTACGCCGAGCGCCTGCGGCAGATTCGCACACTGTCCCTGGACCAGGCACTGGGCCGCCCGGTGCCGGGCATCCATACGCTGGCCGCGCCGGTTTTCAATCACGCCGGACAACTGGCGCTGGTGATGGCCGTCATGGGCAGCAGCGGCAGTTTCGATACGGCAGCCGACGGCGTGGTGGCACGCCTGCTGCGGGCGGCGGCGCATAACGTATCGTGGCGCTTGGGTGCGTTTGCACAAGCATCGCCGCAGGCGAGCGGTCAGAGCTGTGAGAGCGATGAGAACGGGCAGAACTGCCAGAACGATCGCAACGATTAATCATTCATAATTATTTATATCGTTTGGTAATTGCTCGGCCTTGGTGCGGCTTTCCAGGATGTCCTGCACCCGCCGTGCCAGCATGTCCATCTTGAACGGCTTGGTCATCAGCTGCATGCCGGCGGGCAGGTGGCCATTGCCGACGGCGGCGTTTTCCGCATAGCCGGTGATGAAGAGCACCTGCAATCCGGGCCGTGCCGCCCGCGCTGCATCGGCCACCTGGCGGCCATTGAGTCCGCCCGGCAGGCCGACATCGGTGATGAGCAGGTCGATGCGCGCCGCCGAGTGCAGGATGCGCAGTGCCGACGGGCCATCCTCCGCCTGCAGGGTGACGTAGCCGGCCTCGTTGAGCACCTCGGCCACCAGCAGGCGGATCGGGGCTTCGTCGTCCACCACCAGCACCACTTCGCCACTGCCGGCGGCCGCCGGGGCCAGGGCCGGTTCGGCTTCCTCGGTGTCCGCATTCTGCTGGTGGCGGGGCAGGTAGATCGAGACCGTGCTGCCTTGTCCGACTTCCGAATAGAGGCGCACCTGGCCACCGGACTGGCGCGCGAAGCCATAGACCATCGACAGGCCCAGGCCGGTGCCTTCACCGATCGGCTTGGTGGTGAAGAAAGGATCGAAGGCGCGTGCCAGCACATCCGGCGGCATGCCGCTGCCGTTATCGGTCACCGAGACGCAGACATACTGGCCCGCCGGCAAATCGCGCTCCTGCGCCCATTTGTCATCCAGCCACTTGTTGGCGGTCTCGATGGTCAGGCGTCCACCGTCGGGCATGGCATCACGGGCATTGATGCACAGGTTGAGCAGCGCGCTTTCCAGTTGCGGACCATCGACGAAGGTCGGCCACAGGGAGACGGCCGTGACCACCTCCAGCGTGATGGCGGGGCCGATGGTGCGGCGGATCAGTTCTTCCATGCCGCCGATCAGGGCGTTGACGTTGGTGGGACGCGGATCCAGCGTCTGCCGCCGCGCAAACGCCAGCAGCCGTTGCGTGAGCGAGGCGGCCCGTTGCGCGCTGCGCGCGGCCAGGTCGATGTAGCGGAACAGCTCGTCGCCGCGTCCCTGTACCAGGCGTACGCGCATCAGGTCGAGGCTGCCGGTGATGCCGCCGAGCAGGTTGTTGAAGTCATGCGCGAGTCCGCCGGTCAACTGGCCGATGGCTTCGATCTTCTGCGAGTGGCGCAGCGCCTCCTCGGTAGCCATCAATTCTTTGGTACGGGCGCTGACCTCCGCTTCCAGCGATTCGTTGATTTCGCGCAGGCGCGCTTCGCTGGCCGCCAGCGCCTGCTGGTTGCGGATGCGTTCGAAGGCGGCGCGGGTCTGTTCGCTGACTTCGCGCACGATGGCCAGCTCGTTGTCGGTCCAGGTGCGCGGCACGTTGCTGCTGACATGAACGATGCCGACCAGTTTTTCGTGGTCGAGCAGCGGCACGTCCATGTACGACGCCACTCCGCAGGCCAGATGCTCCTGCCGCAGCGCGGCGGTGCGCGCATCAGTGCCGACGTCAGCGACCAGCATCACGCTGCCGCTGCGCACGGTCTGCGCGACGCGTCGCTCGTCATGCAAGGCCAGGGCGGCGACGGCGCTGTCGTCCTGATGGAAGCTCCATTGGCCCAGTTCCTCGACCTGCTGCGCAGGCCCCAGCGATTTGTAGCTGACCCAGCGTGCGGTCAGCGCATCGCCGATGATCTGGGCGGCGGCGCTGGCGATGTCGCCCAGGGAGCCGGCCGAGCGAATCGCTTCGGCCAGCCGGAACAGGGCGTGCTGGCGCGCCTCGCTGTTCTTGCGTTCGGTCACGTCGCGGGTGGTGCCGGCCACGGCCTCGACCTCGCCGTCAGGCCCGAGCACGGGGAAGATGATGTAGTCATAGATGCGGCGGCCGAAGGTCCCGTTGAAGGGGACGTCGCCCCGCACCGGGCGCTTGGTGGCACGCACCTGTTCGATCTCGCGGCTGTGCATCTCGGCGTGCCAGGGCTCGTAGCCGAGCTCCAGGCAGTTCTTGCCGATGGCTTCATCCCAGGTCTTGCCCCACATCTGCAGCAAGACGCGGTTGGCGTAGGTGAAACGGTGATTGAGATCCCACGCATAGGCCAGGTCGGGCGTGGTGGAGAGGAAGGATTCATAGAAGCGCCGTCGTCGTTCGGACTCACGCGTGAGGCAGGCCAGTTCGGCGATGGCTTCCTTCTGCACATGGATGTCGGTGGAGGTGCCGTACCAGTGCAGGATCCGCCCGCTCCCGGCCTCCAGCTGCGGTTTGCCGCGCGTGAGGAACCAGCGGTATTGCCCGCGGGCATCGGCGATGCGGTGTTCGATGGCGACTTCCATGCAGGCGCTGCGTGCGTGTTGCCAGGCCGCCATGGTGTCCGCCCGGTCCTCGGGATGGATGTGGCGCACGATCATGGTGTCGAGGCTGGCCAGGCCTTCGTGCAGCGCCTCTCCGGTGTACTGGTGCCACTGGTCATTGATGAATTCCAGCACGCCGGCGTCATTGGTGATCCAGACGATCTGGGGAATCGCGCCGGTCATGAGGCGGAAGCGTGTCTCGCTCTCGTGCAGCTTGCGGTCAGTCCGCTGTTGCTGGAGCTGCTGGGCTTCGCGCCGGCCGGCCCGCAGGCTGACCGCCACGCCCTGCGCTTGCGGCGTGCAGATCACCTCATACGACTGCGTCTGCCCGGCGGGGGTGTAAAGGCACTGGCGGCTCTGGCCATCGGCCAGGGTGGCGCGCAGGGCCTCTTCCAGCAGGCTGCCGGCCAGTGCCGGCCAGACCTGCCACAGCACGGCACCCGCCATCGCTTCGCCCGACCCCGGCGATGAGCCCAGCAGCGCCCGCGCAGCGTCGTCCGCATACACCACGCGCCAGTGCGCATCGAGCGCAAGATAGGCGGCCGGGTAGCGGGCCGGCGGCGTGGCGGGGAGGAGGGCAACGGCTGATCCGGCGGCAGGCGGCAAGGAATCAGCGCGAGAAAGAAGCTCGGACATGGCGGACCTTGATTTCTGTGGTCGCCCGATTGTAGATGAGCCTTTGTGGGGATGCTGTAGGACAAGCGGCTGACTTGCAGCCCGCTGGTTCCGAAAATGCGATCACGCTCTTCCTTGGCGCTGCCCCATGGGTGCACGCGAAACGCAGCGTTCCGTCATGCGTGGCAAATGCGCCTCATCGGACGGAAAGCGGGGTTACATCAGGCTTTTCCTGAGTTTGCGGTGTCCCCCGTCCGCCTATAATCGAAGCCCGGATGACAAATGCTTGCATGGCTGATGCCGGTCCCTCAAGGCTCCCTGGCTGCGGCGTAAAAGTAGAAAAGGCAAGAGCACAGGATGTCTGCTTCTTCATTGATGAGCATGGTGCGCGCCTACTGGCGCGTCGGCTATGATCAGCCCGAGCTGCTGATCGCGCAGTACCGTGCGTTCTCCGGCAAGATGCCGATGATGTACCTGATCCTGCTGATCAACAGCTGGGCACTGGCACAAACCTATTACCCGCTGGCACCGCACTGGCTCAGCTTGTACTTCCCGGCCATGCTGACGGTGTTGTGCGTGACGCGCCTGATCTTCTGGTGGCGCGGGCGGCATGTCGACCCGACGCCCGGCATGGCCGCGGCGGCGCTCAAGCGCACCAATTTCCTGGCAACACCGATTGCGCTGAGTTTCTCGCTGTGGTCGGTGATGCTGTTTCCCTACGGCGACAGTTATGCCCAGGCCCACGTGGCCTTCTACATGGGCATCACCGTCATCTGCTGCATCTTCTGCCTGATGTACCTGCGCTCGGCAGCGCTGTCGGTGGCGCTGATCGTCAACGGCATCTTCACGGTCTTCTTCCTCAATACGCATATCCCGACCTTCGTGGCGGCAGCGATGAACGTGGTGCTGGTGACCATCGGCATGTTGGCCATCGTCAACAGTCACTACAACGACTTCACGCGGCTCATCGAAGCGCAGGTCAAGACGGCGCTGCTGGGCAACGAGAACCTGCGCCTGGCCAACCTCGACTCGCTCACGCAGATTCCCAATCGCCGCAAGTTTTTCGCCCAGCTCAACGAGATCTGTACCCGCGCCACCGGCAATGGACAGCGCTTTGCCGTGGCCATCCTCGACCTCGACGGCTTCAAGGCCGTCAATGACCTTTATGGCCACACCCATGGCGACCAGTTGCTGGTGGAAGTGGGACAGCGGCTGACGGCCGTGTGCCTGGACGAGCGTTTCCACCTGGCACGCCTGGGCGGCGACGAGTTCTCCATCATCATCGATGCCGATCTCAGCAATGAGGTTCTCACCGAATTCGGCGACCGTATCTGCGCCGCGCTGCGCCGGCCTTTCGTACTCTACAAGGCGACGGTGCAGATTGCTGCCTCGGTAGGCGTGGCCACCTTCCCCGACATGGCGGTGGATGCCAGCTCGCTCTATGAGCATGCCGACTATGCCTTGTATCAGGGCAAGCGCGAACGGCGCGGTACCGTCACCTTGTTCTCGGAACAGGACAAGGCGCAGATCCAGCGCAATGCCAACATCGAGCAGGCCCTGCGACTGGCCGACTTTGATCGCGAACTGTCGGTGTTCTTCCAGCCCATCGTGCGCCTGGATGATTGCCAGCCGATCGCCTTTGAAGCCCTGGCGCGCTGGCACAGCGCCGTCAAGGGCAGCGTGGCGCCGATGGAATTCATTCCCGCTGCCGAACGCATGGGCATCATCAACCAGTTGAGCGTGATCCTGCTGAAGAAGGCGCTGCAGGCTGCGGCGAGCTGGCCGCCCTCGCTCCGGCTGTCGTTCAATCTCTCGGCCAACGACATCAACACCAGCGAAGGCATGGCGCAGATCGTGCACGTCATCCGCTCGTCCGGATTCAACCCCGCGCGGCTGGATCTGGAAATCACGGAGACGGCGGTGCTGCAGGATCTGGAAAAATCGCGCCAGCTGGTCACGACCTTGCGTCAGCTCGGCTGTGGCATCACGCTCGATGACTTCGGTACCGGCTATGCCAGCCTGAGCCACCTGCACGCCTTGCCCCTGACGCGCATCAAGATCGACAAGAGTTTCGTCGCCGACATTGAGCACAATGCGGTCAGCCACAAGATCGTGAAGTCACTGCTCGCACTCACGCATGACATGCAACTGGCCTGTGTGGTGGAGGGGGTGGAAACGCCGGCGCATCTGCAGAGCTTGCGCGGCCTGGGGGCGATGTATGGACAGGGCTACCTGTTTGCGGTGCCGCTGGCGGCGGACCAGGTCCAACCCTGGCTGCAGTCGCGGCAAACGGCCGTGCTTCAGCCCGGCCTGCCCTTGCGCGGCTGACGCGCGGCATCGAACGCCGTGCTGCTGGCGCCGTAGACTTCCTGCAGGGCATTGAGCACGTGCGGGTCGCGCGTGCTCACCAGCAGCAGTGCTTCGCAGGACCAGAACACATCTTGCCGGCCCGCTCCCACGTTGGGATCATCGCGGCTGCCCAGCATGTCCATCCAGCTGCTGTCGAAGTGCACATCGGTTTCCTTGTATTCCAGGATGAAGTTGCCGCTGGACGGACCGGCCTCGTCATCCATCACGCGCAATTCCAGTTGCTCCGCTGTCAACCCGCGTTCGCGCAAGGCGTCGTAGGCGCGCTGGGCACTGTCCAGCGTGGGGAAGGGAAAGGCTGCCACGGTCGGTTCCTGCGTCGTCATCGAAATCTCCTCGCAATACTGTCGCAGTTCCGGATGCGGATGGACCGCATCCGACGCACTACACCTTGGCCTTCTGGCCCGGTGTTGCCGAGCGCACGAGGAAGTCGCGCGTGACCGTGGGCAGGTGGTTCAGCATCCAGGTGCTCATGGCTTTTTCCTGTTCCAGGATGCCTTCGCAGACGCGTTCGGTTTCGCTGTCCCCCGCCTCGCGTGCAGCGGCAATCAGCGAGGTGTAGCAGGCGATCTCCAGGTTCTCGAAGACATAACCGGCAATGGCCCCTTTGACCACTTCGTCGTGCTGGGTCATGCCGCCGGCCGCCTGGGCGAAGGCGGTCATGCGGCCGGCCAGGTCCTTGAAGACGGAGGCACTGCCGTTGAGCCGCTTGATGCAGCCCTCCACCAGCGCCTGCTGGCCCAGCGTTTCCTGCAGGTGCGATTCCAGCCGTGCCTTCAGTTCGGGATAGTGATCGATGCGGCTGGCCTGGGCCTTGAGCATGTGCTCGGCCTGCTGTTCCATCGCATGGGCATCCTTGAGCCAGGCGAGCAGGTTTTCGTTGACGTCGGTGGTCATGGCATTCTCCTTGTCAGGTTCGGTGACGAGGTGGTGCCTTGCCGATGACAAGGCACCACCGTGGATACGCCCGCGGTCAGGGCAATCAGGGGGTGCTCAGGGCTTCTTGGCCTTGAGGTTCATCTCTGGATCGGCCGAGCCAATCTCGGCGCCGGTCAGCGGCTCACCATCCTGGGCCGATGCGGTACGTGCCGCCATCTGGTCCAGCATGGCCTGTTCCTCTGCGTTGAGCTCGACCGTGGCCTGGCCGTCGCCGCCGTCGACCGGGGTCAGCGCGTCCGCACCGTCCAGGCGTTCCCACTGTTCGCCGTCATTCCACGGTCCGGTCTGTTCGCCCAGTCCTTGCGAGAGATTGACGTAGACCTTGGAGAAGCGTGGATCGCCAGGCAGCTTTCCCGGCGGGAAATTGGGGCGGATGGAATAGAGCGCCTTTTCAAACGATTTCTGGTGTGCGATCTCGCGCGTCATCAGGAAGCCCAGCGCTTCCTTCACGCCCGGGTCATCGGTGAGGTTGATGAGCCGCTCGTAGACGATCTTGGCACGAGCCTCGGCGGCGATGTTGGAACGCAGGTCGGCGGTGGGCTCGCCGATGGTGTCGATATAGGCCGCACTCCACGGTACGCCGGCCGAATTGACCAGCGGTGCGCCAGCCCCGTAGAGCACTTGCGTGATGTGGCTGTCGTTGCCGGCGCCGGTGATTTCCTTGTAGAGGATGCCTTCTTCTTCCACGCCCTCGGCCAGCTTGCCCTTGGCCCCCTTGTTGAGCATGACGACGATGTTGCCGATCACTTCCAGGTGACTCAGTTCTTCGGTGGCGATGTCGAACAGCATGTCCTTGCGGCCGGGATCGTCCTCGGCAATGGCCTGGGTGAAGTAGCGGCAGGCGGCAGCGAGTTCGCCTTGCGGGCCGCCGAATTGTTCCAGCATCAGATTGGCCAGCCCGGGATTGGGGCCGGCGACGCGTACCGTGTATTGCAGGCGCTTGTTGTGAGCGAACATGTCGGACTCCTTGTTGAGGTCGAGGGATTGAACAGGGGAAGACGCTGGACGTGATCGCTTGGCAGCGTGGCTTGAGGCGATACGTCCAACAGAGTCTTCATGCTAGGAGGCGAGTGCTCAGCCATACCATCGGCGGGAGCGGAAAACTTGCGGTGCGCGGTAACGACGAAACGTGTCGGAGATCCTTAGCGCGGCAGCAGCCGCCGTCGGACGACCACAGGTCCGACATTCAGTGTTAGTCCGATGGAAGCCGCGGCGGAGCATCGCTAGACTCGGAGACTTTCATCCTCCTCCGTGACTGTCATCATTTCGCACGGAGGACAGGCTCAAGCACAGCACACAAGCAAGGACAACATGCTCAAGAAAGTCGAGCCCTCCGTGACCACCCTGACGCATCTGGCACCGCTGGAGCCGGCCGCTGCCACCGCCAACTCCTCTGCCTCTTCCACCGAAGTCGCAGGGGCGGCCGAGCAGCCTGCCGCGATCCGCTTGAGCTGGCCGATGGTGGCCGGCGGCGTGCTGGTGCTGGCTGCGCTCATCGGCTGGTGGAGCGCGCAGGATGAACGCATCTGGCGCGCCTACTGCGGCGGCATGGTCGCTGCCGCTGCGACGGCAGCGGGCACCCTGCCGCTGTTCTTCTCGCGTCGCTTCTCGCCGCGCATGGCCGATTGCTGCACCGGATTCGGTGCCGGCGTGATGCTGGCGGCCTCGGTGTTCTCGCTCATCCTGCCCGCCCTGCACAGCCTGCAGGAAGCCGGGGCTGGCAAGCAGATGGCCAGTCTCATCGCCGGTGCCAGCGTACTGTGTGGCGCGCTGCTGGTACTGGCCTTGCAGCGCGCCGGACAGGGCCATGATGATCTCGCGCGCCAGGCAGCCTTGCGCCGTGTCTGGCTGTTCGTGCTCACGGTCGGGCTGCACAACCTGCCTGAAGGATTGGCTGTCGGCGTGGCGTATGGCGGCGTGGCACCCGAGCAGGCCTCGGTGCTGACCTTCGGCATCGCGCTGCAGGACATCCCGGAAGGCATGATCGTGGCCACCGCCTTGCGCGGGATCGGTTATTCCCGCGCCGATGCGATCGGCTGCGGCATCCTCTCCGGACTGGTTGAGCCGCTGGCAGCGGTGGCAGGTGCGGCGCTGGTGTCGCTCTCGGCAGCGATGCTGCCGTGGGCGCTGGGTGGGGCGGCCGGTGCCATGCTGTTCGTGCTGGCGCATGAGGTGATTCCCGATCCGCACCGGCGACGCGATGCATTGGCGGCGACCTGCTGCCTCATCATCGGCTTCGTGCTGATGATGGTGATGGACACGGCCTTGTCATGAGAAATGCGATCATGAACGACCTCACTGTTGCCGATCAACCGGACTTCACCCCTGGGTCACTCACCTATGTGGAACTCTGGCGCGGTGCCGAAGTGCTCATCAGGAAAGCGGGCGAAGAGCAGTCCGGTTCGCGCTGGGTCTATCTGTCGGTACTGATGATGCTGTCGTTCTGCCTGGAAGCCTATCTCAACCATGCTGGTCCCTTGTTGTTCGGGGCCGGCTGGAACGAAGGCCGGCAGGCGCATGGCACGCAGGACGCCCGGAGCAAGCTGCTGCTGATCTGCGCCGCATGCGGCGTGGAACTGGATCCTCCCCGCAAGTACCGCACCGTGGCGCTGACCTTGCTGGAACTGCGTCACAGCCTGGGCCAGGCAACACAGGTACGGCTGCCGCCGCCGGGCATATCGACGGCGCGCCGTTCGCTCTCCGCCATGGCAGGCGACCCGGACGAGCTGGCCCTCGACCCGGCATGGAGCCCGTATTGCGAGCGCAGTGTGGTGCTCGATTACCGCTCCCAGTTGCGCAGCCTGCTGGCCAAGCTGCATGCGCGGCTGCCGCCCGAGGAGCGCAGCCCCCTGTCCATCTGAAGACGTTCGCAAAGGATGAGCGCAGCCGGATTGCTGCGACCCGATTCCACGCGCTGTTCACGCCCTATGCACGCCATGTGCACGCTATGTCCACGCCATGTGCACGTCATTCCTCTTCTTTCATCTCACCAGGAGCCCACCATGCTGAACCCTGTTTTCCGACGTACCCTGTTGACCGCCACTTGCGGCAGCCTGCTGATGCTGGCCTTGCAGGCCGCACCCGCCCGTGCGGATGAGCCTACGCTCAGCATCCTCGAACCCAAGACCGGGCAGACCGTGACCAGTCCCTTCCGCGTTCGTCTGGCGGCGCATTCCATGACGACCCGCCCGGCGGGCAAGGTGGTGGAGGGCACCGGGCATCATCACCTGCTCATCAATCACGGTGCCGTGGGGAAGGGCGAAGTCATTCCGCACGATGAGACCCATATCCACCTGGATGACGGGCAGACCGAAACGATGGTCACGCTTCCTCCCGGCAAGTACAAGCTGACGGCCCAGTTCGCCGATGGCGAGCACCGCTCCTATGGCCACATGATGGCGCACGGGATCAACATCACGGTCAAGTAGTCGTCACGCGAACAACGGGCCGGTCCCTTCAAGAAGGACGGGCCCGTCTCCGCATGGTAAAAAGGGCCCCGCAGGGCCCTCTGTCTTCAGCAACGCACCGCTTAGCGGTTATTGCCTTGATTGCCACCGCCGTGGCTGTTCTGGCCGCCCTTGCGACCGGCTTCACGCGCTTCTTCAGAGCTGAACTCGTGCGCGCTGCCCTTTTCGTGGGCGGCCTTGCCGCCCTGGCTGGCGATCTCGCGTTGCTTGTTTTCGTCCATCGAAGCGAAGCCGCGGTTGCTGGTCGAGCCTTGGTTCTGGTTTGCCATGATGTATCTCCTTGTGTCATGAGAGGGGGGAAATTTCGCAGGGCAGGGCTTTGTCTTCCCTACGAGTCTTCATCTTAGGCAGCCTGCCCTTGACGTGATATCGGTGTCTTTCCCGATCAGGGGGCGGTGCGTGCTGTCAGTCTTGCCAGCATCACTGAAGAAGAGCCTTTGCTCTGGCATTGGCGCGGCGGCTCGCAGCACGGCAGCAGAGAACGCAGAGGTATCGCACCTATCTATCGAAACGATGAATGGATGCCGCCGCATCTCTTGCATCGATCAATCTTTCATCGTGTGCCTGGAGGCGGGGGAGGCGAGTCCCGGAACCAACACGGGGCAAATCACTCAATGGCTTGTTCAATGCATCGCATGTGCATGGCCGGGCTGGACCGGCGCCCGTCGGGCGCTCTGCCATACCGGCAAAAACAGGATTCCATCATGAAGAAGAAACAAGCGCTGATCGAGGGAGTGAACCGTCTCAAGGCCTCGCACGAGCAGGCGGCAGCAATCCTGCAGAGCATCGTGCATGAGGTGGTGCGGGTCAGCAAGAGTGGGGAAGGTGTACCCGAGCGGCGCAACTTCCGCCGCTATCGCCGGGCCATCAAGGAGTTGAAACTGCAGTGCCTGCAGGTCGAGATGGTGTTGGCCGAGTTCGACCGTGAGGATTGATCTGTCGGCTGGATCAATCTCCCTCCCTTGGGGAGAGAGACGAGACACTTCTTAAAGCTGCGGGCTGTTCTCCCGCATGTCCTGCTCCGAATAATTGTCGCCTTCCGGCTTGTTCCGGGAGGCAGCCTTGTCGCTGTCGCCCGGTGCTGTCTGCTGGCCACGGTCCAGCATGTCGCGCTCATTGGTACCGCTGCGCGGGTTGTTGGCCTGCAGGTCTTGCGGGCCGGAGGTATCGGCGGGGTGGGTATGCTTGTTCAGTGCGTCGGTCATTGCGGTCTCCTTGTGCATGGATGGATGCACTGCGCGCTCGCTCGTCAGGGAGGCGGCCGCAGTACGGAAGGCGTTGACGATGCTACTGCGGCGAGCGCGCCGTGTATGTCGGCCAGTGCCGCGTGTGCAGGCCACCTTCGCTGACAGCGATGCAGGAGGTGCGGCAGCCGGGCCTTCGTTTCTGCCAGCTGCGGGCGCGCTCATCAAGCCACTCTGACGCGTCCGACAGCCGCTACCCACAAGGCTAGGCGTGGCGCGCTGATGGTCGTGCGGGGCGGGGGTGGTTAGTGTGATCTCTCCGTCGTTTTTCTTTCCACCCAGGAGAACCGCATGGCCATTGAATCCAAACTGCCTTCCCGTGAAAATCCGTCGCCCGCCCAATCCAGTGGCGAGGCCACCAACCGTCCCGCTCGCGGTGATCACGTCGAGGCGCGTGAAACCAGTACCGATAACGCCAACAAGGAAATCGCCAAGCCCGAGTTCGACATCGTGCAGGACGATGCCCGCGCGCCGCGCTGACGCATCCGCGTTGTCGATTACCCGGCGCGTCCCGCGCCGCCCGTGACCAGCTCATCAAGGAAAACCCATGCGCGCACTGCTCTACCATTCCGCCCATGACGTGCGGGTCGAGTCCGTTCCCGATCCCATCATTCAGGAGGCCGACGACATCATCCTGAAAGTCACCGCCACGGCCATCTGCGGCTCCGACCTGCACCTGTATCGCGGCAAGATTCCCGCCACCAAGGCCGGCGATATCCTCGGCCATGAATTCATGGGCGTGGTGGTCGAGACCGGTCCCGGCGTCAAACGCCTCAAGAAAGGCGACCGCGTGGTGGTGCCCTTCGTCATCGCCTGCGGCCAGTGCTTCTTCTGCGATCAGCACCTGTATGCCGCCTGCGAAACCACCAACCCTGACCGCGGTGCCATCATGAATGGCAAGGGCATCCGTTCAGGCGCAGCCATGTTTGGCTACAGCCACCTGTATGGCGGCATGCCGGGCGGGCAGGCCGAGTATGTGCGGGTGCCCAAGGCCGATGTCGGTCCCATCCGCATCGACTCGCCGCTGGCCGATGAGCAGGTACTGTTCCTGAGCGACATTCTCCCGACCGGCTATCAGGCGGTGAAGAACGCCGGTGTGCGTGAGGGCTCCAGCGTGGCCATCTACGGTGCGGGTCCGGTTGGCCAGATGGCGGCCGCCTGTGCGCGCATGCTCGGTGCGGAAAAGATTTTCATCGTCGATCACCACGATTACCGGCTGCGCTTCGCAGCCGAGCAATACAAGGCCATCCCGATCAATTTCGACCACACCGATCCCGGCGAGACCATCATCGCCAACACCGCAGGCCGGGGTGTGGATGCGGTGATCGATGCCGTCGGTTTCGAGGCCAAGGGCAGCGTGCTGGAAACCGCGATGACCAACCTCAAGCTCGAAGGCAGCAGCGGCCAGGCATTGCGCCATTGCATCGCCTCGGTGCGGCGCGGCGGGACGGTGAGCGTGCCGGGCGTGTATGCCGGGTTCATTCACGGTTTCCTGTTCGGCGATATCTTCGAGAAAGGCTTGACCATCAAGACCGGCCAGACCCACGTGCAGCACTACATGCCCGAACTGCTGGCCAGCATCGAGGATGGCTGGCTCCGTCCGGAGGCGATCATCACGCATCGCCTGCCCTTGGAGGAGGCGGCCGAGGGCTATCGCATCTTCAATGAAAAGCGCGAGGAGTGCCGCAAGGTGGTGCTTACTGCGTGATGGAATCAGCGCGGTGGCATCATCGCGAGCGACCGGGTTGTCCGGTCGCTTTTTTTCGTGGCCGCTTCCTTTAGCTCATTTTTCTGCTCACCTCTCGTGCGCCATCCGGAACGCCCCGTTCCGCCTGCATCGCCTATCCCTTCTCGTCGGGCCAGCGTCTGGCATGCTCTACCCTGCCCCAAACTCGCATTTACACAACAAAATGACTCACGACGTGATGCAAATACGACAATGCCGCAATTTTCATTTGCTGGTAAGACCTTTGTGTGCGTAAATACTGCAAAAATTATGAAATATGCGACCGAAAGTTCGGGATGTTTCGTGATTATTTGCATATTTTTTATATTTGCGTCGCAGACGCTAGTCGGGGAAGCAGATGAAGGTTTTGTCAAACATGAAGATCGGCGCAAAGCTGAGCTTGGGGTTCGCCAGTTTGCTGGTGATGATGCTGGTGCTGGTCGGGGTGGCCATGGTCGGCATCAATGGATTGCGCTCCTCCGTCGAGCGCGCCAATGAAGTCCAGAACGAGAGCCTGGCGCCGCTCTACGTGGCGCGCGAAGCGCTGGACCAGACCGGCATCGCGGCGCGCAATGCCTATGTCTTTCTCAGCGATGCCGATGCGCAGACCGAACTGAAGATCGTCGATGAACAAAAGGCGCTGTATCTCGCCGAACTGCAGAAGCTGGAAACGCGACTGGCCGGCAACCCGCATTTCGCCGCCGTGCGTACGGGCTTGCTGCAGATGGCCGATGAACTCAAGCGTCCGCGCCAGTATCGCGAGAGCGGAGCGATGGAGGCCTATCGCAGTTTCCTGGTCAATGATTGCAGCCCCTTGCGGCGCAAGATCGTGGCCGACATCAACCAGCTCATCGCCGATATCGCTGGCCAGAGCACGGCAGCGGGCGAGCAGTCGGAGCGCTCCGCCACCCATGCCCTGAAGTTAATCGCCACGCTGGCCGTGGTGGCGATCCTGATCGCGGTGGCCGTGGCCGTCGTCATCACGCGTGGTCTGCTGCGCCAGCTCGGTGGTGAGCCGGCCTATGCCATGGAGATCGCGCAGCGCATTGCGCATGGCGATCTGGCAGTGGAAGTGGCCACGCGCTCCAACGATAAGAGCAGCCTGCTGCACGCCCTGCGCATGATGCGCGACAGCCTCGCCGCCATCGTCGGCGAAGTGCGGCAAGGGACCGATGCGATCGAGCGTGCGTCCACCGAAATCGCCTCCGGCAATGTGGACCTGTCCGGACGCACCGAACGCCAGGCCAGTTCGCTGGAAGAAACTGCCAGCGCCATGGAACAGATCACCTCGGCCGTGCGCCAGAGCGCAGCCAATGCGGAGCAGGCCAATACCCTGGCGGCCTCGGCCTCGGAGATTGCGGTCACGGGCGGCAACATGATGGGCGAGGTGGTGGCGACGATGGAAGACATCCGTCAATCCTCGGTCAAGATCGTGGACATCATCAGCGTCATCGATGGCATCGCGTTTCAGACCAACATCCTGGCGCTCAATGCGGCCGTCGAGGCTGCACGCGCCGGTGAAGGCGGACGCGGCTTTGCGGTGGTGGCCTCGGAAGTGCGGACGCTGGCCCAGCGCAGCGCAGCAGCGGCCAAGGAAATCAAGGAACTGATCGGGGCCTCCGTGGCCAAGGTCGAAAGTGGCAGCGGGCGCGTCAAGGGGGCGGGCCAGACCATGGATGAGATCGTCGCCAGCGTGCGCAAGGTGACCGACGTGATCGCCGAGATCAGTCTCTCCAGCCGCGAGCAGAGCGAGGGCATCGAGCAGGTCAACGATGCCATCGGCCACATGGATGAAGCCACCCAGCAGAATTCGGCGCTGGTGGAACAGGCCGCCGCTGCGGCCGAGGCGCTCACCTCGCAGGCAGGTGCGCTGGCACGCCTGGTCTCGACCTTCAAGCTGGCACCGGCCGCACGGGTGATGGGCTGATTCGTGTTTTTTGAGCCTACCGACTATACGGATTACGCAGTGCAGGCGCGCTTGCCGGACGATGAAAGCACCCGCCTGGCGGCGCTGCAGGGCTATTGCGTGCTCGACACGCTGCCCGACAAATCCTGTGACCAGATCACCGAACTGGCACGCACGCTCTTCGGTGTGGAGATCGCGCTGGTGTCGCTGGTGGATGAAGAGCGCCAGTGGTTCAAGTCGCGTGCCGGCCTGCCGGCCCATGAGACGCCGCGCTCGATGTCCTTCTGTGCCCACGCCATCCTGTCCCGCACTGGCCTGGTGGTGCTCGATGCCCATCGGGATCCGCGTTTTCGCGACAATCCGCTGGTGACCGGTGCGCCGCACATCCGCTTCTATGCGGGCGCGCCGCTGGTGTCGCCGCAGGGGCATGCGCTGGGCACGCTGTGCCTGATCGATCATCGTCCGCGCCAGTATTTCAGTCCGAGCGACCAGGGCCGGCTGGAGCAGCTCGCGGCCATGGTCATGGAGCGGCTGGAACAGCTGCGCAACCGCGGGTATACCGACCATGTGACGAGTTTGCCCAATCGCGCCCGCTTGATGGAAGTACTGCGCGCACGGGCGCATGCACAGGGCGTTGGCGGCGCCCCATGTGCGGCGCTGGGTATCGATGTCTGTTCACGTGAATATCTGTTCGATATGGTCAAGGCGCTCGGCTGGGATTATGCCGAGTCCTTCCTGGTGCAGGTCAGCCGTGCGCTGTGCGAGGCGCTGGATGGCCAGCCCGTGTATCGGGTCACGACCACCACCTTCGTCTTTCTGCATGACGGCAGCGCGGCGCAGCGGCAGGAACATATCGCCAACGTGCGGCAGCAGTTCGTGCAGTCACTGGAGATCCACGGCATTCCGCACCAGCTCGACATCGCCATCGGCGTGCTGCCGGCGGTGGACGAGATTGCCGGTAGCGACGTGGTGCGCTCGCTGCTGACGGTGATCGATGTGAGCCGTGAAGAAGGCGTGTGTCCGCGCCAGTTCGAATCGGTGCATGCGGAAAACCAGCGCAATGCCTTCTGGCTGCTCTCGGCCTTGCCGATGGCCTTCAAGGCCGCCGATGAACTCAGCCTGCATTACCAGCCCAAGGTGCGCCTGCGCGACGGCAGCTGCGTCGGGGTGGAGGCGCTGATCCGCTGGCAGCACCCGGTGCTGGGGCATATTTCTCCTGCGGTGTTCATCGCGCTGGCGGAGAAGACGGCGCAGATTCGCCAGATCACGGCCTGGGTGGTGCGCCATGCGGTGGCGCAGGCGGCGCAATGGCACGCGCGCGGGCTGGTGGTGCCGATTGCGATCAATACTTCGGCGCGCGATTTCGAGTCCGACGAGCTCTTGCGCCTGCTGGCGTCGCAACTGAAACAGCATGCGGTACCGCCGGGCCTGATCGAGATCGAATTCACCGAGAGCGCCATGGCCAGCAACCCCGAGGTGGTGCGCCAGCGCGTGCAGGCCATTCGTGAACTGGGCGTGCAGGTCGCCATCGATGATTTCGGCAGCGGCTTCAGCAACCTGTCCTACCTCAAGAGCATTCCGGCCGACATCATGAAGATCGACCGCTCCTTCATCCGCAGCCTGGCCGAGGATGAGGCCGATCAGGTGATCGTGCCGACCATCATCCATCTGGCGCACCAGCTCGGGTTCAGCGTGGTGGCCGAAGGCGTGGAGAGCGAGCGCACCGCCCGGATCCTGCATCACCTCGGCTGTGACTTCGCGCAGGGTTACGCGATCGCACGGCCGATGCCGGCGGAGGACCTGGAAGAATGGCTGGGGATGGTGCAATGAGCAGCGCCTGGGGCCGGGACTTGTGTGCTGACGTCCGCGCGCTGCTCGGGGGATTACTGCCGGTTCGCTTCCAGCAGTTGCAGCGACAGGATGTCGGTGGCCAGGGCGGCCAGTTCTTCCAGGGCCTGTCGTTCGTGGGCGCGCAGGATGCGCGGTTCGGTATCGATTACGCACAGCGAGCCAAACGCGCGGCCCTGGTACATCAGGCGGATGCCGGCATAGAAGCGGATGAAGGGCGCTCCGGTGACCATGGGATTGTTGACGAAGCGCGCGTCCTTGGTGGCGTCGGAGACGGTGAAGATGTCTTCCTGCATCACGGCGTAATTGCAGAAGGCCCACGAGCGCGGCGTGGACGTGATGTTCAGGCCATGTGCCGCACGGAAGATCTGCAGCTCCGTGGTCAGGAAGGTGACCAGGGCAATGGGTACGTCCAGCAGTTCGCTGGCGAGCCATGTCAGGCGATGAAAGCGGGCCTCGGAATGTGTGTCTTCCATTGTCTGTTCAACAAAGCGCGCACGTTCTGGCTCGTTCAGGCTGACCGGATAAGGAACCTCGATCTGTGGCCCAGCGTGACCGGCAGTGGGCTCGGGTTGTTTCACTTCACGATGGCCGAGCAGGGTCATGACCGAACTCAGCCGGGTACGCCGATGGCCGCCCGGGGTTTTCCAGGAGGCCAGCATGCCGCTTTCCATCCACATCTGGGCGGTCGTGATCGATACCCCCAGCAGACGGGCCGCTTCTCTCGAAGTCATCGCCGGGTCGCCAGGAGGCATCTCCTTGTCATCAGATGGTACTGCTCGACCCATTTGATTGATCCTTGTAAAAGTATAGCTGTGCAGGTGTAAGATTTGTATATTTCACATATTTAATATTTTTGCGCATGGCAGAAATGCAACGAATCATAGATTCTTTAGTATTTTTCACTTTCTGTGGGATCTGCTGTGTGCAAAATATGAAATAAACAGAGATTCATACTGTAGTCAGAGGAGCTTACGTGTTCCTTGTGGTGGCGACATTCTCGCATGGCGGGAATGTGTTGCGCCGCGTCATCTTGGGTGACGTTCATGCCAAGCGGGCATTGTAGTGCCCCTTGCGAAAAGATGTCGGACAAGCGCCAGCCTTCTGTCAGGAAGCTGACCTGCGTCAAGCCTTGGGGGGCTGGCAGGACGGTTGGGAAGGGGGCGGTGGCAAAGCGTTGGAAAGAGACGGGATGGATCATGGGCAAGCAAAACGGGGTAGCCCCGGCTTCTCATCGGATGAAAATGAATGCGGGCGACCAGACCTACGTGATTGAAAGCCGCCCGCTGGGCGGGCTTCACGAGCATCGGCTCTATGCCTATCGGGTGTGGTGCGACGGCGAACTGGTGAAGGATTGGACCGAAGGCAACATGGCCGACTTTTTCGGCCAGTTGCCCACGGCTGGCAAGTCATAGAACGCAACTGCTCCGGCACGCCTTCGGTGCCGGAACGCTGTCCCGCCTTCTCATCCCCCCGAGAAGGTGTTAGCCCTGCTCCGCAAGGAGCGGGGCTTTTTTTTGCCTGTGCTCGCCGCAGCGAAGAATGAAGTATGAGTGAATCTCATTGATCAATGAGATCAAATCATTTTTATTCATGGATGCGGCGACATAGAATCCAGCCTGAACATTGACCGTATCCAGTCTGCTTCGTACGCCGCCTTCGTCATGGGCGCGTGCCTTGCAGATTCGATTTCCGCAAAGGGGCGCAGACACATCATGAGCAACGACTTCTCATTTGCCATCAAGAGCATCTGTTTCGACGAGGACTATCGTCCCGGGGACAACACGCGCATTACGACCAACTTCGCCAACCTGGCGCGGGGCGCGCAGCGCCGGGAGAACCTGCGCAATACCTTCCGCATGATCAACAACCGCTTCAATGCGCTGGCGCACTGGGACAATCCCAAGGCCGATCGCTACGCAGTGGAGCTGGACATCATCTCCGTGGAAATGGGGATGGCGGGACAGGACACTGCACAGGCGCTGCCGCTGATCGAGGTGCTCAAGACCAACATCGTCGATCACCACACGGGTGAGCGCATCGAGGGCATCGTTGGCAACAATTTTTCTTCCTATGTGCGCGATTACGATTTCAGCGTGGTGCTGCTGGAGCACACGAAGCAGCAGTCCGCCTTCAGCGTCCCCGATCATTTCGGCGAACTGCATGGCAACCTGTTCAAGCGCTTCGTCGCTTCTCCCGCCTACCGCCAGCACTTCAGCAAGCCACCGGTGATCTGCCTCAGCGTGGCCAGCAGCAAGACCTATGAACGCACGGAGAACCTGCATCCGGTGCTGGGTGTGGAGTACCTGCAGAACGAAAGCTCGCTGACCGACGCCTACTTCGCCAAGATGGGCCTGACGGTGCGCTACTTCATGCCCCCCGACAGCGCCGCGCCGCTGGCCTTCTACTTCAGCGGCGACCTGCTGCGTGACTACACGAACCTGGAACTGATCGGCACCATCAGCACGATGGAGACTTTCCAGAAGATCTATCGACCCGAGATCTACAACGCCAATTCCGCAGCCGGCAAGACTTACCGGCCCAGCTTGCAGCATGAGGACTATTCCGTCACGCGCATCGTCTATGACCGCGAGGAGCGCAGCCGTCTGGCGGTCCAGCAGGGCCGCTTCGCCGAAGAACATTTCATCAAGCCGTATCGCGCCGTACTCGAACAATGGTCGCGTGCCGGCGCTCATTGAACTCTCCACCTGCAAGGTTCTCCACCGTGAAAAAATTATTGCCCACCTCCACCGCCGGCAGCCTGCCGAAACCCGTCTGGCTGGCCGAGCCCGAGAAACTCTGGTCGCCCTGGCAATTGCAGGGCGATGAACTGCAGGAAGCCAAGCGCGATGCGCTGCGCCTGTCGCTGCAGGAGCAGCAGCATGCCGGCATCGACATCGTCAGTGATGGCGAGCAGACGCGCCAGCATTTCGTGACCACCTTCATCGAGCATCTCGACGGCGTGGATTTTGCAAAGCGCGAAACGGTACGCATCCGCAATCGCTATGACGCCAGCGTGCCCACGGTGGTGGGCGCGGTATCGCGCCAGAAGCCGGTGTTCGTGGAGGATGCGCGCTTCCTGCGTAGCCAGACCAAGCAGCCGATCAAGTGGGCGCTACCCGGCCCCATGACGATGATCGACACGCTCTACGACAACCACTACAAGAGCCGCGAGAAACTGGCCTGGGAATTCGCCACGATCCTCAACCAGGAAGCGCGTGAGCTGGAGGCGGCGGGGGTGGACATCATCCAGTTCGATGAACCGGCCTTCAATGTCTTCTTCGATGAGGTCAACGACTGGGGCGTAGCTGCGCTGGAGCGCGCCATCGAAGGACTCAAGTGCGAGACTGCCGTGCACATCTGCTATGGCTACGGGATCAAGGCCAATACCGACTGGAAGAAGACGCTGGGGTCGGAGTGGCGGCAGTATGAGGAGACCTTCCCCAAGCTGCAGGCATCGAACATCGACATCGTCTCGCTGGAATGCCACAACGCGCGCGTGCCGATGGACCTGATCGAACTGATTCGCGGCAAGAAGGTGATGGTCGGTGCCATCGACGTGGCCAGTCACGCGGTCGAGACGCCGGAGGAAGTGGCGGCGACCTTGCGCCGGGCTTTGCAGTTCGTGGCGGCGGACAAGCTGTATCCGAGTACCAATTGCGGGATGGCACCCTTGCCGCGTGAAGTGGCGCGCGGCAAGCTCAGTGCGTTGAGGGCGGGGGCGGAGATGGTGCGCAGGGAGTTGGGGGCCTGATGCCGTTCAAACCAGGTCGCGAAGTGCGACCCATGGTTGAGGCCGCTTGCTGTTTCCGTGCCTGCCGTCCGTTTCAGTCTCTCGGATCGACAGGTGCAAGCATGGCGCGCATTGCCGGCGTGGCCAGCAATTTTTTGTAGGTCGCCGGCGACATGGCATTGATCATCAGCCGACCGCTGACATCGGCTTTGATGTATTCCACGGCCAGCAGCGCGATGACCGGATTGGTAGTCAGGGTCGCCTGATCCGCGGTGGAGTCACCCAGCTCCGCCACCACGGCCGCTGCATCATCGGCCACCACCACGGCCAGGCGGCGGCCGGATAGCCGCAGCCTGGCACTCGCACCGCATTCGGCCAGGTCGTAGGTGTGAGGGCCGTCCAGCGTGCGGTCTCCATAAATCGCGACATGGGTCTCGATACCGCGCGCACTGGCTTCTTCCAGCAGCGGTCCGAGCTCGTCGAGCTCTTCATCCCAGATCCCCGCAAACAGGGTGTGTTGCGCGCCTGAAATCGCGCGCGCAAAGGCCTGCACGATCACTTTCCTTCCGCTCAGCGACCAGACCAGTCCGGCTTCTTCTTCCACCGGTAGTTGATCCAGCGCCGATGCCGCCGCTTCCAGGTCAGCCTCGAAGCGGGTGCGCAGCTCTTCCAGCAACGCCGCATGCGGCACGGCACTGTAACGCACAGGCTCGGATCGATTCACCAGTACCGCGCCCCTTGTTTCCAGGCGGGCCAGCGTTTCGTAAACCTTGGAGGGCGGCATCGACGCCCGCCGGCTCACCTCGGCTCCGGTGAGCGCGGCCTGACCCACCAATGCGGTATAAGCCTGGGCCTCGTACTGGGTGAACCCCAGCCGGGTCATGGAAGCGATCAATTCGTTTTCTGTGGTCATGCGCGACTCATTTTTCTCTTTGCAGGGATTGACTAACTACTGCAGTAGTATACGATTCATATAACTACTACTCAAGTAGTTAAAAATCACATGAAAGGAAAGTCCACATGCGTCAACTTGTCAGCACCGGCTCTCCCTGGGAGTCCAAGGTCGGCTACTCCCGGGCGGTGATCGTGAACGATACGATCTTCATTTCAGGCACGGCCGGACAAGGTCCGGATGCCTACACGCAGACGAAGGAGGCGCTCGCCACCATCGAGAAGGTGCTCACTGAGCACGGCTTTGCGCTGTCGGATGTGGCGCAGAGCCGGCTGGTTGTTGCGGACTTTGAGCACTGGCAAGACGCAGCCCGTGCCCATGGCGAGGTCTACGGGGATATCCGGCCGGCGTTCTCCCTGGTGCATGCATTGCCGTTCGTCGACGATGCGATTCTGGTGGAGGTGGAGGCCATCGCCGTCAGGGCGGCCAAGTGACGACGTGCGCCGGACAGGATCGTCGTCTTGCGGGGCGCGCGCTCTTCATGCTCGCGGTCGCAGCGGGCAGCGCCATTGCGAGCAACTATGCGATGCAACCGGCGCTGCCTGAGATTGCCGCTGATTTCGGCGTGGAGGTGGCGTCGCTGACCACGGTGATATCCGGCGCCATTGCCGGCTATCTGATTGGCCTGGTGCTGCTGGTGCCATTGGTGGACAGGCTGAGTCCGCGCGTCCTGATCCCCGGGCAGTTCCTTGCGCTGGCACTGTCTCTGGCGCTTGCTGCGCGGGCAGCCAGCCCGGATGCCCTGATTGGATGTTTCGTTCTCATCGGTGCCACCACCACGGTGGCAGCGCAAAGCAGCGCCATTGTCGGCAAGCTGGCCGATGCATCTCGCCGCGCACTGAGCATGGCGGCGATTTCCGCTGGCATCTCCGCAGGGATATTGCTGAGCCGATTCATCGGCGGCTTGCTCGTGCAGTGGCTTGGCTGGCGCAGTGCGCTGCTGGTATTGGCGGCCTTGACGGCCGTGTGCGGGCTTTGCGTTTTCCCGCTGCTGCCGGCACAGCGGCCAGTTGGTCACATCGGATACTTTTCGACGTTGCGTGCGCTGCCATCCCTGCTGCGGCAATCGAGGGAACTGCGTTTGCGCATCTGCGCCGGGATGCTATGGTTTTTTGCCTTCAATCTGATCTGGGTGGGCCTGGTCGTGCGTCTGGCCGCGCCCCCCTATCATCTGAATGCCGCGAGCATCGGAATCTACAGTCTCGCCGGACTGACGGGCCTTGCCATGACGCGGATTGCCGGCAGGCTGGCAGACCGGTTCGGGAATTGCCGCGTGATGGTCTGCGGTCTGCTTTGTGCATCACTTGCGGCGAGCACCTTGGGCGTCGTTCTTGATCATGTGCCGGCCACGCTGGTGGCGCTGGCCATTTTCGACGCGGGATGTTTTGCCGCGCAAGTGGCCAATCAGGCTGGCGTCGTTGCCATTGATCCCTTGCGCTCCGGCGTTCTGAATTCTGCGTATCTGTTCTTCTATTACGGCGCTGGCGCAGCGGGAACGGCCATCGCGGGGAGCCTCGCACTGCGCGGCGGTTGGCAGGCCACCGTTTTGTTGGCAGCGTTTGCAGTAGCTGCAGCCGCAGTGGTCAGTGCGTGTTTGCGTGCGTTCTCTCGCGCCGGGTGAACGGCTGGCTGGTGCGTATGGATACGGGCGGCCGCTCTCTTCCAGGCTGCAAGCATCGAACATCGACATCGTCTCGCTGGAATGCCACAACGCGCGCGTGCCGATGGATCTGATTGAACTCATCTGCGGCAAGCTCAGTGCGTTGAGGGCGGGGACGGAGATGGTGCGCAGGGAGTTGGTGGCCTGAAATTTGCGCGAGCAGATCAATGTATTGGTGATGCTGCCAATTCTTCGGTCACGCGTTTATTCAACGCACCGCCAGCCTGGTAGTTTTCGGTAATCAACTTGACGTGAGTTTTGAGTTCGGGAACATACCAGAACGCGTCGTACATTCTGCCGCTGGCCGACTGTTGCGTGCTGGCGTTTCGGCTGGCGGAAATGGCCACTGAACCTGCCTGAGTGCTGGTGACGGTGGAAGTGGCGACGGCGGCAGTCGGATTGAATTCCTTGCTCCATTCGCCTTCCATTTCCACTTTGATTGCATGGTAGGTACCAGCCGGTACTTTGATATCGACCCAGCCCAAGACCGTGTAATTTTTGGTGATGTGCTGCACCTTCGTGCGTGCATCAGGGTTGGCGGTATCGTATTCCACTTTCCAGGTCTTGCCCGGTTTGAGCGGGAAATCATAGGGACGATTGGTAACGGTATTCTTGCCATTGATGTTTTGCACCACGGCCCAGTCGGCATTGCGCAACAATTCCTTGGGTGGCAGATTGGAGTCTTCCGCCTTGGCGGAAATGACCATGGTCTTGCTGCCGGAGCGGACAATGGCGACGTCCCATTTCTTGGTGGTAGAGCCGAGTATGCCTGCCGTGTTTTGTTCTTCGGTGGCTTGATAGACCCAGGCATCACCCTCCTGCAACGATGGCGCATCGGCAGTTTGGGCGTAACTGGCACTGGCGCACAGCAGAGATGCGCTGGCAGCAAAATAGCCGATGATGGGACGGGTTTTTATCATCGAGTATCCTCGTGAGGTCGTTGTTGTTGTGCAATTGGCGTCGCACAGATGTATGCGGTCAATGCATTGATCGTGCTGTGATGGCAAAACAGCTGCAGCGATCATACGGCCTCTGGCTTTCAAATCACTGACTGATCATTCTCATTCTGATCAGTGCATTGACCACTCCTTGAGAGAGGCAGATGGGGCCTGGCTGCAATCGATTTTCCATATGAAAAGGCCACCGAATGTGAACTGACCCCATAAAGTTGGACGGTCATTAGCCGGGTTAAGGCCCAGAGGACTGAGTTCTGTATTGCACGGGCTTTTCAAAAGCGTCGACGCATTTGTGATTGTAGATTTATTTCAGTCTCGACGAGTCCAACCGATTTGAATGGGCTCGCCAGATTTCATTGTTGCTTGTCACTGTTGAAAATTAACAATAAAGTCTGTAATTCTTCAGCGCCTAAAGTCTGCTGTTGATTTGCTCGCGGATTTGACCCTCTCCATTTGACCCGCCTTCCACCGTCTACCGAAGGCGGTCACACGGTCGTACGACCCTTCATATCCCAGCTCTTTCAGATCCAGGAACATCTGTTTCATGGTTCTTCGTTGCTTGCGAGATTTAATGGATTCAGCGCTCAGCCAAGCGGAGAGCCTGGGAGCAAACTCATCAAGAGAACTAGGCGAATGCCTTGCTGGGTATGCTGGTTCGATCGCGTCTGACCGAATATAACGGCGAACCGTATTGCGGGAGATGTCCAGGCGGCGGGCGATTTCCAGGATTGAGATATGGTCTCTGATGTACCAGCGTCGAATAATTCCAAGTAGGGCCACGTTTATCACTCCGTTCTCCCGCTCGCTGTCATGAGCAGGATTGTGGCCTAAACATGGGTCAACTTAGGATGCAAATTTCCTGAGAAATGGAGTGAACCCCTCGGGCTGGACCAAGGCCAGGAGATGAAGTGATACGCTTGTCGAGCCTTCTCAGGAGGAGCGACATCATGGCATCACGAGGTCCATATCGGCGGCACAGCCCGCAATTCAAGATACAGATCTGCAGCGATATCCGCAGCGGCAAGCTTGGGCGACGCGAGGCGCTCAAGACTCATAACTTGTCGGCCAATCTCATGCAGATGTGGCTAGGGCAGTTTGATCGCGGTGAGCTGGATGCAGAAGATGCTGCTGCGTCGACGGTTGCAGAGTACGAAGCACATATTGCCGCGTTGGAACGGAAGGTAGGCCAGCTGACGATGGAGTTGGATCTCCTCAAAAAAACGCCACGGCTACGACTCGTCAGCAACAGCGAGAACTCATCGATCATCAGCGGCCCCAAGCCTGCTCCATCCGACGAGGATGCCAAATGATCGATCTGCCGCGTAGCACCTACTATTATCAGCCCAGGCCGGCTACTGCCGTACTCGGTGATGCTGAGCTGGCCCATCTGCTAGAAGACATTCACGATGTATTCCCGGACTATGGTTATCGTCGAATCACGTTGGAATTGAGGGCACGCGGGCATGTGGTCAATCACAAGCGCGTAGCCAGGATCATGCGTGAGCATGAGGTATACGGCCATCATCGGCGCAGGTTCAAGCCGGTGGCCGGCACTGAAACCGACGTCGCCGTCTTTCCTAATCACTATCAGAACATCATTCCAACGGAGCCAGATCGTGTCTGGGTTGCCGATATCACCTACATCCGAATAGCATCCGGCTTTATCTACCTGGCCGTTGTTTTGGATACGTGCAGCCGCAAGGTAATCGGCTACGCTTTATCTAAGCGGATCGACACGCCTTTGGCCTGGTCGCGCTGACGGCCGCCTACAGAATTCGCAAGCCGGCGCCAGGCACCTGCATTCACCATACGGATCGTGGGTGTCAATATGCCAGTGCCTTATACCGGGATTCTTTGGAGGAATTTGGTCTGATAGGATCGATGAGTGCTCCAGCCAATCCATATCACAACGCCCAGGCGGAGAGCTTCATGAAGACGATTAAGGTCGAAGAGGTTTATCTGGCCGGATATGAGAAATTCGACGACGTGGCAGCGAGACTGCCATACTTCATCGAAGAGATTTACAACGAACGGCGTATGCACTCGGCGCTGGGCTATCAATCACCTAACCAGTTCGAAGCACAACTTGCTCGGCAAGCGGCTTAGTTTCTCGACTAACCTTGGTCAAGCCCGAGGGGTTCACTCCAAAAATGGGTCAGTTTTCAATGCAACTCAACAATGCAGCGAATAAATACTTAAAAATTATGCCGACTCCAGCCCAACTTGATGCTTTAGGATTAAAGGTCGAATATCAAGGCCCTTTGTTACCGCAATTCTGAGACATACAATTCTCGCGAGTAGGCGGTTCGCCGCTTACAAAACTGATGCATTCCGTTGTGTTTGTAATGAAACAGGGCTAAAAATGAAAATTGTCCAAGATTGTTGGAATGAAATTGATACTTACAACTGCCAATATGGAGCGCATATTTTTGATGGCTCTACAGCAAAGATTTACGTTAATAACTGGCTGTCACCAAGCAAAAATTTGCTTGATTTTTTTTACCGAAAAAATGACGAGGGTTTTACTGGGCATTGTGTTTTGGTTTTTGAAGGCGTAAAAGCTTTTGACTTTTCTGTCGCCCTTGTTGATACGGACACAAGAGGGAATTTTGTTCTGCAAAAACCAATTACTTACCATTATGATGGCCTCATCACCGAGAAGGGAGTGAAGTACGTTCTGGAGGGAAGCTTACATGGTTTTCGATCTTCAGTAGATATTTCCATTGAAGCACAACGGTTTGTGCTTCATATTCTTGGGGAAGACGAGCCGGCACGGCAGTCTTAATTAAGATGTCGAATTCAAGACTAGGGTCTGTTTGGTGGTACGCAAATCTATGGTCAAAATTTGACGTTGGCCGTAGCGCGCGACAGTATTCTGGATGGGCGCATGCTCTTTGAGCGTTCGAATAATTCGTTCATCCCTACCGTTCTGCGAGGTTGATGTTTCGCTCTTTCGCTGTGTACTAGCGTCGATTAATTCCAAGTATGCGATGCGATCTCCCGCCGGCTGGACATCTCTCGAAACTGAACTGAACCCGTAAAGTTGGACGGTTTAAAAACTTAGCTGGCCGCAAAGCTGCTTCCGGGAATTCCCACCTATATGTCTGCATCCGGCCACCGATTGCAGACATTAGCTACAATCGCTTTCCTATGTTGAAAAGGCCACCGTGCAGGTGGCCTTTCATTGGAGCTGACCCTTTTGCGATTGTGCTTTTAATACGGTATCGAGGAATCCGGACTTTAATGGGCTCGACAGACTTTATTCTTATTTATCACCTTCTTACCAGCTGGTCTCTCTCTCCGCCGTAGAAGAAATCTTGTGAATGGCCAGATCGGCCCCTTCAAATTCCTGCTCCGGATCCAGCCGTATCCCCACTGCCTTCTTCAGCAAGCCATAGACGATCCATCCGCCCGCTGCCGCAATGGCGATCCCCATGACGCTGCCGATGAGCTGCGACATGAACGACACGCCACCGCGTCCGCCCAGCGCCTGCAAACCGAAGATACCCGCCGCAAGACCGCCCCACAGTCCGCACAAGCCATGCAGCGGCCACACGCCCAGCACATCGTCGATCTTCCACTTGTTCTGGGTGCGGGTGAACATCCACACGAAAATCGCCCCCGCAATGCCGCCGGTAACCAATGCACCCAGCGGATGCATCAGGTCCGAGCCGGCGCACACCGCCACCAGGCCGGCCAGCGGGCCGTTGTAGGCGAAGCCGGGATCGTTGCGGCCCATCAGCAGCGCCACCAGCGTGCCGCCGGCCATGGCCATGAGCGAATTCATGGCGACCAGGCCATTCATCTTGTCCAAGGTCTGCGCGCTCATCACGTTGAAGCCGAACCAGCCCACCGTCAGAATCCACGCACCCAAGGCCAGGAAAGGAATGTTGGAGGGCGGATGCGCCGCCACCGCGCCTTCCTTGCTGTAGCGGCCACGGCGTGCGCCCAGCAGCAGGACCGCAGGCAGCGCGATCCAGCCACCCACCGCGTGGACCACGATGGAACCCGCGAAGTCATGGAACTCGGCACCGAAGGTGGCCGCCAGCCAGGCTTGCACGCCCAGGTGCTGGTTCCACGCGATGCCCTCGAAGAAGGGATAGACCAGTCCCACCAGCACGGCCGTGGCAATCAGCTGCGGATTGAATTTCGAACGCTCGGCAATGCCGCCCGAGATGATCGCCGGGATGGCCGCCGCGAAGGTCAGCAGGAAGAAGAATTTCACCAGCTCGAAACCGCTGCGCTCGGCCAGCGTTTCGGCACCGGCAAAGAAGCTCACGCCGTAAGCCACGTAATAGCCGATGAAGAAATAGACGATGGTCGACACCGCAAAGTCGGCCAGGATCTTCACCAGGGCATTGACCTGGTTCTTCTTGCGCACCGTCCCCAGTTCCAGGAAGGCAAAGCCGGCATGCATGGCCAGGATCATGATCGCCCCCAGCAAAATGAAGAGGGCGTCTGCGCCGTTTTTGTGATCGTCCACCAGAAAATCTCCCAAAAAGTGTGCAAGAAAATGCTTGAAAGCCACGACTAAAGCAATTTCCGTTCCATTTTGGTGATTATTTTGCAGGCGACTGATTTCAAAGAACTTTTCAGGTGCATCAGCCTATATTCATTCTTTGGGTTGCACGAAGAGTGTGCAAGACGAGGCGCATCTTCAAAGGCCGGCTGCATTTTGGTGCGCAGACCTGCGGGGCTTCAGAATGCTCCCTGATAGCCGAGTCAGTGCGATGACACGAACAGCGCCGATGGTTCCGGATCGGGCAGCGCATACGCATCCTTCATCCGCGCCACCTCTTGCGTCGGCGGCAGGCCGAACAGGCGTCTGAATTCGCGGCTGAACTGGGATGCACTTTCGTAGCCGACGCGTGCGCTGGCCTCGGCCACCGTCAGGCCATTGCGCAGCATCAGCAGTCGCGCCTGATGCAGGCGCGTCGATTTCAGGTATTGCATCGGCGAGGTAGCGGTGACCGCCTTGAAATGCGCATGGAAGGAAGGCGGACTCATTCCGGCCTCGTGCGCGAGCTGCTCCACATCCAGTTTGTCCGCGTAGGCGGCATGGATCTTCCTGATGGCTCTGGCCACTTTTCCAACCTGCCCGTCAGTGCGCAGTGCGGCGCGCATGGAGGCACCTTGCCGGCCCGTGAGTACCCGCAGGTAGATCTCCTTCACCAGTGAACGGCCCAGGATCCTGGCTTCCATCGGCACCCGCATCGCTTCCAGAAAACGCAGCACGGAGGCGGACATGCTGGCATCCATCCGGGTCGCGAACATGGTCTGCGGATGGGCGGAGAGGTCGGCATCGTCCATCTGCACGAGCACTTCAGCCAGCAGTTGAAAATCCAGCCGGAAATAGATCGCCAGCAAAGGCGTCTTCTCTGTGGCGTCGGTTTCCATCGTGAACGGGACGGGTACCGAAACAGCCAGGTAGTGACGGGCATCATAGAGATAGGTTTGCCCGCCGAGGAATCCACGCTTGCGTCCCTGCACGACCACCACGATGCCCGGCTCATAGAGGACCGGCGTTTCACTCAATGCACGGTTGGACCTGAGGAAGCGCACATCCGGCAGCAGCGACAGGTTGTAGCCCTCGTCAGGGGCGAGCTCGGTGAGCAGCTGCACCATGCGCTGATGCGCATTCGATTTTTTCTGCGCGGATTTCTTCGTGCTTCCCGACATGAGCAATCTCATAGGTTTAGGCAAACACCGCATGCTAACCGACATGGTGGATTTGTGGAGTCCTGCCTATGATGGCACCCATCGTCCTCTGCGTCGGGAAGCTGCTGCGGCCTCCGGGAGAGGCCACCATCAAGGAGCTAAAAGGATTCACATGAAAAATTCCAAGACATTGCATTTCCTGATTACGGGCGTGAGCTCGGGCTTTGGCCAGGCGCTGGCGGATGCTGCCCTGCAGGCTGGCCATTCAGTAACAGGCACAGTGCGCAGCCAAGCCGCCAAAGAGCAATTCGAGCAGCTTGATCCCGCACGGGCGACGGCCATCGTTCTCGATGTGACCGATTTCCCCGCCATTGCTGCGGCGGCTGAGCACCTGGCTCCGGTGGATGTGCTGATCAACAACGCCGGCTATGGACATGAAGGCGCGCTCGAAGAATCCTCGCTTGAAGAGATGCGGCACCAGTTCGATGTCAACGTGTTTGGTGCCGTGGCCATGATGAAGGCCGTGCTGCCCACCATGCGTGCAAGACGTAGCGGCCACATCATCAACATCACCTCCATGGGCGGATTCATCACCATGCCGGGTATCGCCTATTACTGCGGCAGCAAGTTCGCCCTGGAAGGCATTTCCGAGACCTTGGCCAAGGAAGTGGCGGCGTTCGGCATCAAGGTCACCGCCGTGGCGCCCGGTTCCTTCCGTACCGACTGGGCAGGGCGCTCCATGGTGCGCTCGCCCCGCAGCATTGCGGATTACGATGCCGTGATCGATCCGATCCGTGCGGCACGCCAGGCCAAGAGCGGACACCAGCTCGGCGACCCGGCCAAGGCGGCGCAGGTGATCCTCGACATTGCCGGCGATGCCAACGCGCCGGTCCATCTCCTGCTGGGCAGTGATGCCGTCAAGCTGGTGCGCGAAAAGCTGGCGCGGATGGGCGAGGAAATCGACACATGGGAAACGATCTCGGCATCAACGGATTTCCGGTGAACGATCTTGCGGGAGAGTCCGGTGTCGTTGAGATAGTGTGATGCCTGGATCGATCGCGACACTATCCATCGGGAAGAGGCGAGATCATGCGGCCCGAGGGCCGCATTTTTTACGAGAAGAGTGCTACATGTTTATGCGGTCAGGATTGGTCAGCAGGGTTTCATCGGACGGTCATATTCGGTTGCTAGATTGCAAGCCCCCGTGTCTTCGTCACTCTTTCCCTCACCCTCACAGGAGTCGCCATGCCAGACCGCAACCCGCCAGCCGACCACAGCCGCCGCCGCTTCCTGCGCGACAGCGCAGTCACGACGATTGCCGCCACCACCACCTTGGCCGCACCGGCCGCATTTTCCGCCACCCCCGCCATCGTCACTTCCGAGCGCCTGCGCCCGCAATTCCCCGGCGGCATCATGAGCGGCGATGTCACCCGCGACAGCGCCATGATCTGGGCGCGCGCCGACCGCAATGCGCGCATGCTGGTCGAGTATTCCACCCGCGAGGATTTCAGCAACCCGGTGCGCATCGCCGGTCCCACCGCACTGGCGCGTGAGGACTACACTGCCCGCGTCGACCTGCGCGGCCTGCCGGCCGGTCAGCGTGTCTACTACCGCGTGAGCTTCCAGGACCTGGTGCATGAGTCCGCCCTGAGCGAACCGCTGACCGGCAGCCTCATGCTGCCCGCCACCACGCCTGCCCAGGCGCGCGACATCACCTTCGCCTTCTCGGGCGACGAAGCCGGCCAGGGCTGGGGTATCAACGAACAGTGGGGCGGTTATCGCGTATATGAAAGCATGCGCCGCTTCCGTCCGGATTTCTTCATCCACTCGGGCGACCAGATCTATGCCGATGGTCCCATCCAGGCCGAAGTGAAGCTGGAGGACGGAACGCTGTGGCGCAACGTGGTGACCGAAGCCAAGTCCAAGGTCGCGCAGACGCTGGACGACTATCGCGGCAACTTCGCCTACAACATGCTGGACGCCAACAAGCGCCGCTTCGCCGCCGAGGTGCCCTTCCTGGTGCAGTGGGATGACCACGAAGTCCGCAACAACTGGTATCCCGGCCAGGTGATCGGTGCCGCCGAAAAGCGCTACGACGAACGCAACATCGACGTGCTCGCCGCCCGCGCGCGCCAGGCCATGTTCGAACACAATCCCTTCCGCATCGACAGCGCCGATCCTTTCCGCATCTACCGCGCCTTCAACCACGGTCCGCTGCTGGACGTGTTCATGCTGGACGAGCGCAGCTATCGTGGCCGCAATTCTCCCAATCGCCAGAAGGGCGGCCACGACGCCGATTTCCTCGGCCCCGAGCAGATGCGCTGGATCAAGCAGGCGCTGCTGCGTTCGCGCTCGACCTGGAAGCTCATCGCCAGCGACATGCCGATCTCCATCGTGGTGCCGGACCTGAACCCTGATGTGCCCCAAGGAACCTTCGAGGCCTGGGCCAATGCCGACAACGGCAAGCCCTCCGGGCGCGAACTGGAAGTAGCCGAACTGCTGCGCTTCATCAAGCAGCACGACATCAAGAACGTGGTGTGGGTGACCGCCGATGTGCACTACGCATCAGCCACGCACTACGCGCCCGAGCGTGCGCAGTTCACCGACTTCAAGCCCTTCTGGGAATTCGTCGGCGGCCCCATCAATGCGGGGACCTTCGGGCCGGGCGAGATCGATCGCACCTTTGGTCCGGATGTGCGCTTCGTCAGCATCCCGGCGGACATGAAGCAGAACCGTTCGCCGGCCGAGCTGCTGCAGTTCTTCGGCATCGGCAAGATCGACGCGAAGAGCAAGACCCTCACCGTCACGCTGCACAACACCGACGGCAAGGAAATCTACAAGGTGGAATTGCCGCCCGAGGCCTGATCGCCTGCGGAGCGAATAGGACCGGACTCAGCCCGGTCCGGCAAGCTTGCGCGAGATGTTTGCGCAGGCTTGCAGCAGCGGTGTCACATACGCCTGCTGCGCATCGGGCAGGCGGCGATACAGCGGAATGCTCACGCTCACGCAGGCCACCGGTACGCCATCGGCACCGACGATGGCAGCACCGTAACAAAAAATCTGCGCTTCGTTTTCTTCACGATCTTCGGCGTAGCCGCGCGTGCCGGTCTCTTCGACATCGGCGCGCAGCGCCTCCAGCGTGGTGTGTGTGTTGGATGTGAAGGCTTCCAGATGCAGCGTGCGCATCAGGCGTTCGCGCTGCGCTTGCGCCAGCCCGGCCAGATAGGCTTTCCCCACTGAACTCGAATACAAGGTCACGCGCGTGCCGATGCGCGAATCCATGCGCACGGCTTGCGGACTCTCCAGTTTCTCGATGTAGACCATGCTGTGATCGCTGGGCACGGCCAGGTGCACCGTCTCGCGCGTGATGTCGCGCAGCTGGCGCAGCGACTCGATGGCCGTGGTGCGGATGTCGCTGCGGTCCCAGGCACGGCTGGCCAGATGGATGAGGCGCGGGCCGACTTCATACTGCTTGCTGCGCGGGTTTTCCACCACCATGCCCTCGGCCATCAGCGCGCCCAGGATGCGATACACCGTCGGACGCGGATAGCCCGACAGCGCCGCCAGTTGCGCAATGGAGAGCGGCGCTTCCTGATCGGCGATCAGCTGCAGTACCGCCATGAACTTGGAGAAGGCGGCAGTGCCCGCGATCTTGTTGTCGTCAGCTTGTTTGTCGTGGTCGGGCATGAGCGCGGGATCGTGGGGCAGGAGTGGATCAAGGACAGGGGCAGGATTGCCTACAAGATTCAGTACGGAAATCCGTACAGAATTCGGTACTGATTTCGGGCCAGATTATAGCCGAGCCCATATGCAAAAAATCCCGCGCCGTCTGGAGCCGGCGCGGGCAAATGGCATTGCACGTGAAAAGATTGCGTTGGCCTCAGGCCACCAGATAGCCGCCATCGACCGGCACGATGGCGCCGGTCATGAAGGAGGCCGCCGGCGAACACAGGAAGGCCACGACATTGCCGATGTCTTCCGGCTTGCCCCAGCGGCCCAGCGGCGTACGCGCGAGGATGGGGCCGGCACGCACCGGGTCATCCTGCAGGGCCTGGGTCAGCGGCGTGGCGATCCAGCCGGGGGCTACCGCATTGACGCGGATGCCGTCAGCCGCATAGGCGATGGCCAGCGACTTGGTCAGCTGCGCCACGCCGCCCTTGCTGGCGCTGTAGCCCGGCACCAGTCCGCCGCCGAAGAAGCTGAGCATGGACGCGGTATTGACGATGCAGCCACCGGATTGCTTCAGCAATGCGCGGCTGGCAGCGCAGACGCGCATGGTGCCGGTGAGGTTCACGGCGATGACCTGCTCGAAGACATCCGTTTCCAGTTCCTCGCCACGCTTGATGATGCCGGCGCAGTTGACCACGATATCGAGTTGTGTGAGACCGCTCAGCACTGCGCGCACGCTGTCCTCGCTGGCCACGTTCATCTCGGCCAGGGTGATGCCGCTGCCCTCGAATGGCTCATGCGCAAAGGGTGGCAGGCCGGCGGCAATGACGTGCGCGCCCAAGGCAGCGAGCTGACGTGCAACGGCCGCGCCTATGCCTTGCGTACCGCCGGTGACGAGGGCGGTCTTGCCCCGGAGCAGGTCGGGAATGAAGCTCATGAAAGTTCCTTCTGGTGAGTGGCAGGAGACTGGCTGGATGCCGCTACCCGTCGGGCGGCGGCATCGGGTCAGGCTACTGGGGCATGAAGCATTGCGTCATGCGGCGTGCGCCTCGATCGGTTTGTCCACCACGAACATGTAGACCAGCGCAGCGGCAAAGGCCACGGCGGCACTGATCAGCAGGGCATTGACGAAGGAGTGCGTCTGGTCCACCACCACGCCCGTGATGACGGGGGCCAGCGAGCCACCGAGATAGCCGCCGAAGTTCTGCATGCTGCCCAACGAGGCCACCAGACGGCGCGGAATGGCCACCGACACCAGCGCCCAGGCACCGCCGGAGGCCATGTTCACGAAGGCCATGGCCAGCGAGATGTAGACGATGGCCATGGTGGTGCTGGGCGTGTAGGCGGCCGGAATGGTGAAGGCACCGGCACCGATCAGGCCCGCGCAGATCGGCCACTTGCGGCTGCGGATGGCGGGCATGCCGCGCTTCATCAGGCCATCGGCGATATAGCCCGAGGAGAGCATGCCGAGCGTGCCGAAGATGTAGGGGATCACCACCACCCAGCCGGTGCGGGCGATGGAGAGATGGCGTTCATGTTCGAGGTAGGCGGGCAGCCAGGTGAGGTAAAGCCACACCATGTAGATCACGCCCATGAAGCCGAACAGCATGCCCCAGGTGGTGCGGTAGGTGAACAGACTCTTCCATTCGGCCCAGCTCAGCTTGGCGTTGGCGTTGGGATCCTGGTCGTGGTCATCGGCGAGATAGAGCACTTCGGAAGGGGTGAGCTGGACTTCGTTGCGATTCCGGTAAAACAGGTACCAGCCCACCGAGACGGCGATGCCGAGCAGGCCCATGATGATGAACATCATGCGCCAGCCGAAGGACAGCATCAGGATCGTGAGGATGGGCGGGGCCAGTGCCGGGCCAATGGTGGAGGAGGCCACGAAGATGCCGGTCGGTCCGCCGCGCTCGCGCATGGCGAACCATTCGGACACCACCTTGGCTCCCGCCGGGAACTGCGGCGCTTCACCCAGGCCGAGGAACACGCGCGCCACCAGGAATTGCTGCAGCGTATGGACGAAGCCGCCCGCCAGTTGCGCCAGCGACCAGACGAACATGCCCGCGCCCAGCATCACGCGCGCGCCGAACTTGTCGAGCATGGCGCCGATGGGCAGTTGCGAGAAGGCATAGGCCAGCGAGAAGGCCGACAGCAACAGGCCCATCTGCGAGGCCGAGAGGTTGAGCTCCTGGCTCACCGAATGATTGGCAATGGACAGCGTGCTGCGGTCCAGGTAGTTGACGATGCCGGCCAGCATCAGGAAGCTCAGTGCCACGAGCTGTATGCGTTTGAGCCGGGGGCTCTTTTCCTTTTGGACTTCCATGGTGTGCGTCTCCAGTGTGAATGATGTGCTGCCATTGGCGTGCTTCGTAACGGCTGCGTCTGTCGCGCAGCTCGCTGTCGAGGACAGGTTCGAAGCGTCATGCAAGGATGCAGTCTTGAGGACGGTGTGGAGTCCGTCCCTGCGTGTTGCTCGTCCGGCGCTGCCCGGGCGGCGGCTGCCTGCCCCGGCATGCGATCCTTGCTTGCCCGGATGATTCTGGTGGCCGAGCGGCAAGCCGCTCAGTAAGTTGCGCGTCCGCCCGAAAGATCGAACACGGCGCCGGTGTTGAAGCTGCAGGAACCGGAGCACAGCCATGCGCACATGTCGGCGACTTCATCGACGCTGCCCAGGCGATGCATGGGGCTCTTGGCGATCATGGTCTGCACATGGGCCGGCGACATCTGCTCCAGCAGTGCGGTCTTCACGGCGGCCGGTGCAATGGCGTTGACCAGCACGCCGGTCTCGGCCAGCTCCTTGCCCAAGGACTTGGTCAGCGCCAGTACGCCCGCCTTGGCGGCGCTGTAGGCCGAGGCATTGGGCGTGCCTTCCTTGCCGGCCAGCGAGGCGATGTTGACGATGCGTCCGCGCCCGGCGGCGCGCATGGCCGGCGTCACGCTGCGGCAGGCATGGAAGACACCCAGCAGGTTGACCTGCACGATGCGATGCCACTCACCCACGTCATACTCGTCCAGCGGCACGGTCGGACCGGCGTAACCGGCGTTGTTGATGAGGAAATCGATGCGCCCGGTGTCGCCCAGCAATCGCTGTGCGGCCTGCATGACCGCAGCGGCGTCGGTGATGTCGAGGCTTTCTTGCCGATAGGGCGAGGCCGGGTCATGCTGCTGGTCCCACACGACCACCTGCGCGCCGCCCGCGGCCAGGCGTGCGCTGATGGCTGTGCCGATGCCGCCATGGCCGCCGGTGACCACGGCCACGCAGTCGCCAAAGTCATGGGATGCGCGGGAATAAGTCATTTCGTGCATCCTCAGCGCACGAAGCGATCGACGTAGTTGCTGCCCAGGCCGACCGCTTCATAGTGCTTGCGGCACATGTCGAGCTTGGTGAAGACATCCTCGTAGCCTTCGAACTTGCCCCAGGGGTCGCAATAGAACATCACGCCGGTGATGTGGAAGTAGGTGATCATCTCTTCCACGTCTTCGGGCACGTAGAGGGTGTGGGTCTCGCCCGGCGGTTCAAAGACGTAGCTGCCCTGTTCGGCGATCCAGTCATGTTCCAGATAGCGCCAGCGGCCTTTGAGCACCATGCCGTGCACCGGTGCCGGATGGCGGTGGCGCGACAGCACGCCGGACTTGCGCACGCGCAGCAGGTTGGTCCAGTAGCCCTGCGAGACATTCAGGCAGAGCGGACGGAACCAGACATTCTCGGCTTGCGGCACCCACACGCGTTCGTCCTCCGGGACCGCCGGATTGACCACGATCTCCAGTGGCGCTTCCTTGGGGTTGGGGAACTGGTAGGGCTTCATCTTCAGTTCGGCGGGCATGGGGGTGCCGGTGGCTGTCATGTGGGGTCTCCTGATGTTCTTCTGTTGAATCCGGACTTTGTTCAATATATGGACAAAGCGTTCGCCATATGGTCAATGTCGACGATAGAAGACGGTGTGTCAATGGCGCTTCGGCCCGGACAGGCCCGCAAGAAAGCGAGCCGGAATCGCATGCGCCGGTCTGCTCCACTGCAATTGCGGGCCCGTGCAGCGTCCGCAAGACGAGCCTGCAAGCTTGTGTGAGGATGCATGAAAATTATGCATGGCTGCCGTTCAAGCCAGCCTGCGGGAGAGCATGGGCGCGCTGCGAGAACGGCTGCGTTGCTGCCGCCGTGGGATCAGGCGATCAGGCGATCAGGCCTCGGCCGGTCCGGACCAGTGCACCTGCGCGAAGGCTTCGGACAGAAAGTCCAGCATCGCCCTGACCTTGGCCGGCAGATGCGCGCGGCTGGGGTAGACCGCGTAGATGCCGAGGTCCGGCACGGTGTAGTCGGTGAGCAGCGGGACCAGCTGTCCGCTGCGCAGGTACTGATCGATCATGAAGGTCGGCTGGCGCGTGATGCCGATGCCGCCCAGCGCTGCCTGCACGCAGCTGTCGCCATTGTTGACGTGCATGCGTGCATTGACGCGCACGCTCACCGGACCTTCCGGCCCGCTGAACTGCCACTCGTCCTTGCCGTGGTTGTAGCTGTAGCTGATGATCTGGTGTTGTGCCAGCTCGTGCGGATGGCGCGGCGTGCCGTGCTGTTCCAGGTAGCCGGGGGAAGCGCAGATGGGCAGGCTGGTGCTGGTGAGCTTGCGGTGGATCAGCGTGGAATCGGCCAGCCGGGCGATGCGGATCGCCAGGTCATAGCCTTCGTCGATGATGTCGACGATGCGATCCGAGAGGGTGATGTCCAGTTCCACTTCCGGATGGCGTTCCAGGAAGATCGGCCACAGCGGTGCCAGGTGCAGGATGCCGAAGGTCACGGGGGCATTGATGCGCAGCAGGCCGGCGGGCTTGGCGCTGCCGGCCAGCAGCAGGTCATCGGCTTCTTCCAGCGCTGCAACTATCTGCTTGCAGCGTTCCAGGTAGAGGCTGCCGGCTTCGGTCAGCGAGAGCCGCCGGGTGGTCCGCTGCATCAGGCGCGAACCCAGGCGCGCTTCCAGTTCCAGTACCGTGCGTGAGACGGCAGCCTTGGAGATGCCCAGCGCATCGGCCGCCTTGACGAAGCTGCCGAGGTCGGCCACGGCGATGAAGCATTCGATTTCACGCAGTTTGTTCAAATCGTGTTTTCCCCGAGAGGGCGCTGCGCTGGCACCCCCGGAACAGACGGCGGCTCAGGCAGCTGCCGGAAGTTGTGCCAGCAGGCGGGCACCGGTGCCGAAGGCGAAGGCGTCCATGCGCAGGCTATGATACGTCGAACCGCTGTCGAGGTGTACCAGCTGTGTCCAGTCGTCGGCCGCGCCCATGGCGAAGAACAGGCTCAGCAGGTGTTCGTCGCTGGGATGCGTGCGCACCGCATGCGGTGCGGTGGTCCGATAGCCGAACAGGGCCTGCAGGTCGCCGGCCTGCATGCGGTCGAGGAACCAGCGCAGGAATTCCAGCGTATGCGGCGCATCGCCGCCCTCGATCTCGTTGCGGCGCAGTTCGCGCAGGTTGTGCGTGAAGCTGCCCGAGCCGACCAGCAGGATGCCTTCCTTGGCCAGCGGCGCCAGCAGGCGGCCGACCTGATAGTGATATTCAGGCGGCTGCTGCGATTGCAGCGACAGCTGGATCACCGGCACATCGGCTTGCGGATAGAGATAGCGCAGCGGCACCCAGGCGCCGTGATCGAGGCCCCAGCCGCCATCGGTATTGGCCGGCAGGCCGCCGTCGCGCAGGCGTTGCGCCACGTGCTCGGCCAGCGCCGGTGCGCCGGGGGCGGGATAGTCCAGTTCATAGAGTTCCTGCGGGAAACCACCGAAGTCATGGATCACGCGCGGCTTGGCCTGGTTGCCCACGCGCGGCGTGAAAGTCTCCCAGTGCGGCGACACCATCACGATGCCACGCGGACGCGGCAGCGTCGCACCGATGCTGGCCAGCAGCGGCCCGGTGCGGCCCGGTTCGACGGCCAGCATGGGCGAGCCGTGCGAGACGAACAGCGAGGGCAGGGGAAGGCTATCGACGGTGCTGGAGAGAGTGGACACGGTGGACATGATGGTTTCCTTGTGAATCGCTTTAAACGATATAAAACATTTAAAACATTTAAAACATTTAAAACGTTTTGAACATCGACTGCTTTGATGCGGTTTGAAACTTTGTCGCCGGATGGCATGCGCCGGGCACGGGTCCGGCGCTGATCCTGCGAGAGATTGTTGGCTTATGGTGCCATCAATGCGCTATCAGCGCTGCGCTTCACGCTTCAGGGCAAAAGCGCCATCACCCAGCAGGAACACGGCAATCAGGCCGACGATCCAGAGCGCCAGGTATTCCCAGCCGCCCTTGGGATTGGTGAAGAAGAAGCCGGCCTTGCCATGCACCAGCACGATCGCGCCCAGCAGGTCCGCTGCCAGCGGCAGGGCCAGCCAGCGACCGTAGAAGCCCAGCACCAGCGCGATGCCGCCCACCACTTCCAGTGCCATGACCGGATAGGCGAACCAGCCCGGCACGCCCAGCGAGGCGAAGAAGCCGACGGTCCCGGCGGGTGTGAAGACGAACAGTTTCAGGCCGGCGTGGACCAGGAAGAAAATGCCCATGGTGACGCGCAGCAGGAAGGCGGCGTAGTCGGCGCGGGTGTTGACGGTAACGGTGGTCATGGTGATCCCGGAAAAGTGTGGAGTGGATGAAGGATGGCGAGCGTTGCGCTTTTGCTTTTTCTTGCATGCGCAACGGCAGTCGCCAAGTCCACACTGTAGGGAAGAAGGCAGGCCGGATAAACCGGTGGCGGCGGGATGGATTGTCTTGGAGAAGTTGACAATCCATCCGCGCCGGAGAGCATCAGTCTTCGCTGTCGCGCGAGACCGGCTTGGCTTCCTCGCGGCGGTTGTAGCCGGCCACCATGTCGAAGCGGAACAGTCGGCATTCCAGGGCACCGTTGAAGAACGGCGTCTTGCGGGCTTCCTTCAGGCGCATCAGCTTGGGCAGGCCGAGGTCGGCCGAGAACAGGAATACGCTCCACCCCGCAAAGCGCTGCTTCAGGGTGCTGGAGAAGGCGCTGAAGAACTGCATGAACAATTCCTCGGTCGGCAAGGCACGGTCACCGCGCACGCCGATACGTTCACCGTAGGGCGGATTGGAGAGGATGATGCCGACCAGCGGCTTGCCCTCGGCATCGACCGGCGGCTTGATTTCCTGCGCTTCGATCTGCTTCAGCGGCACTTCGAAATGCACGCCGGCGCGCACCAGGTTCTTGCGGGTCAGTTCCACCATGTCGCCGGAGATGTCGCTGCCGAACAGCGTGGGCGTGGTCGGAATCGGATTGGGTTTGAAATCGCCCTTGATGGCGAACCAGGCATCGGCATCGAAGTTGCTGAACTTCTCGAAGGCGAAGCGGCGGCGCGCGCCCGGCGGCACGCCGGCGATGATCTGCGCGGCCTCGGCCAGGATGGTGCCGGAACCGCACATGGGGTCGAACAGCGGCACGCCCGGCTTCCAGCCGGCGGTGCGCAGCAGGCCTGCAGCCAGGTTCTCGCGCAGCGGTGCGTCACCGGTTTCTTCGCGCCAGCCGCGCTTGAAGAGCGCTTCGCCCGAGGTATCGAGATAGACCGTGAAATTGTGGGCATCGACGAAACCGGCGATGCGCATGTCAGGGGTGCGCGTGTTCACCGATGGGCGCAGTTTGAACTGGTCGAGGAAGCGGTCGCAGATCGCATCCTTGATCTTGAGGGTGCTGAACTCCAGGCTGCGCAGGGGCGACTTCACGGCGGTCAGGTCCACGCGGATGGTGTGCGAGACCTTGAACCAGTCTTCCCAGGCTTGCGCCAGGGTGAGGTCGTAGATGTCGTTCTCGTTCTTGTAGGAACCATGGCCCATGCGCAGCAGCACGCGGCTGGCGATGCGCGAGTGCAGGTTCATCTGGTAGGCCGCCAGCAGGGTGCCGGAGCAGTGCACGCCACCGGGCACCTGGTTGTGCACCTTGAGGTTGGCGGCGGGGCCGGCGTGCTCGGCGATCTCGTTGAGTTCTTCCGCCAGGGCCGCTTCCAGGCCGCGCGGGCAGGGACAGAAGTAAGAGTAGTTGGTGTCGGGAGATTGCATGGGAGTACCTTTTATCCGTTGGAAAACAAAGTAACAAAAATGAAAAAAGCCGGACTGCGCGGCTCGCTGCGCAGTCCGGCGTCATTGTACGCTGGCCGCTCAGCCTTTCGCGAAGGCACGCTCGATGAAGTCCAGGCGATCCTGGCCCCAGTAGCCTTCACCGTCGTAGACGTACCACGGCGCACCGAAGATGCTGGCGGCATTGGCCTCGTCGGTGAAGCGGTCGAATTCGGCCTGCACGCTGGCCGTTTCGGCCGACTTCAGCAGGGCCGCGCCATCGTGGTCATTGGCATTGGCGATGGCGACCAGAGTGTCGTGGTCGGCGATGTTGCGTTGTTCTTCCCACACGGCGCGCATGATCGCGCCGGTCAGGCGCAGTGATGCGGCGGTGCCGTGGGCCAGCTGGGTGGCGATGATCAGGCGCGCCGCATTGTCGCTGTTGACCGGGAAATAGGTCGGCTGCAGCACCATGGGCTTGCCCAGGAATTCGCTCCAGCGTGCCAGTTCCTTGAGGCGATAGGCCTGGCGCTGTGGTGCGCGCTTGGCCAGCGGCAGGCCGCCGGAGACACCGAAGATCTTGGACAGATCGAAGGGCTTGGGCAGGATCTGCACCTGGTATTTTTCGGCGAGGGCGACGAAACGATCGTGGCCCAGGTAGGCGAACGGTGAATGCGGCGCGAAGAAGTACTCACAGACTTTGCTCATGACCGGCTCCGGAAGGATGAGTGTGGAATGTAGCGGACGAAGACTGCTGGGATAGTTGCAGAATGATCAGAACGGCTTGACCACCACCAGGATCACGATAGCCAGCATCAGCAGCACCGGCACTTCGTTGAACCAGCGATACCAGACGTGGCTGCGCACGTTCTTGCCGTGTTCGAATTTCTTGAGCAGCGAGCCGCAGGCGTGCTGGTAGCCGATCACCAGCACCACCAGGAACAGCTTGGCATGCAGCCAGCCATTGCCGGGGCCCTTCCAGAACGACCAGGTGATGGCCAGCAGCCACACGCCCAGCACCAGCGCCACCAGCGAGATCATGCCGGTGAAGCGGTACAGGCGGCGCGCCATGCCCAGCAGGCGTTCGCGCGCGACCAGGTCGGTCTCCTGCGCCAGGTTCACGAAGATGCGCGGCAGGTAGAACAGGCCGGCGAACCAGGAGGCGATGAAGACGATGTGCAGGGCTTTGATCCAGAGCATGGCTATCCTTGTCGTACTTGATGGCTTGGGGGTGTGGCGTGCGTGTGTCTTACTGGCGGACCTGTCCCTGGCCCAGCACCACGTATTTCAGCGAGGTCAGTCCTTCCAGTCCCACCGGGCCGCGGGCATGCAGCTTGTCGTTGGAGATGCCGATCTCCGCGCCCAGGCCGTATTCGAAGCCATCGGCAAAGCGGGTCGAGGCATTGACCATGACCGAGGCCGAATCCACTTCGCGCAGGAAACGCATGGCGCGCGTGTAGTCCTCGGTGATGATGCTGTCGGTGTGCTGCGAAGAATGGCGATTGATGTGCTCGATGGCCTCATCCATGTCGGCCACCACTTTCACGGCCAGGATGGGGGCCAGGTATTCGGTGTCCCAATCCTCTTCGGTGGCCGCCTTGAGCAGCGGGTAGCCGGCCAGGATCTCGGCGGCTTCCGGATCGCAGCGCAGTTCCACTTCCTTGACGCGATACAGTTCGGACAGCGGCGGCAGGATGGCGGCGGCGATGTTGCGCGACACCAGCAGGGTTTCCATGGTGTTGCAGGTGCCGTAGCGATGGCACTTGGCATTGAAGGCCACATCGAGTGCCTTGCGGGTGTCGGCCTTGTCGTCGATGTAGACGTGGCAGATGCCGTCGAGGTGCTTGATCATCGGCACCTTGGCTTCCTTCATGAGGCGCTCGATCAGGCCCTTGCCACCGCGCGGGACGATCACGTCCACGTATTCCTGCATGGTGATGAGCGCACCCACGGCAGCACGGTCGGTGGTCTCAACTACCTGCACTGCCTGTTCCGGCAGACCGGCACCGGCCAGTCCTTCCTTGACCAGCTTGGCCAGCGCCTGATTGCAGTGGATGGCTTCAGAGCCGCCGCGCAGGATGGTGGCGTTGCCGCTCTTGATGCACAGGCCGGCGGCATCGACCGTCACGTTCGGACGGGCTTCGTAGATGATCCCGATCACGCCCAGCGGCACGCGCATCTGGCCGACCTGGATGCCGGTGGGGCGGTACTTCATGTTGCTGATCTCGCCGATGGGATCGGGCAGGGAGGCGATCTGCTCCAGGCCTTCGGCCATGGTGGCGATGGCCTTGTCGGACAAGGTCAGGCGATCCAGCATGGCTTCGGCCAGACCGTTGGCGCGGGCGGCGTCCAGGTCCAGCGCATTGGCCGCACGCAGGACGTCAGCGTCGCGGCGGATGGCGGCCGCGATCAGCAGCAGCGCCTGGTTCTTGGCAGCGGTATCGGCGCGCGCCATGGCGCGCGAGGCAGCACGGGCCTGCTGGCCGATGCGGTTCATGTAGAGGTCGATGTTTTCCATGCAGTTTTCTCCGGGGCGCGATGCGCGCGTCGGGTTCGATGTTCGGTATTCGATGTGCCGGGTGTGCGGCCGGATCAGCGTCCGCGTGCCAGCTTCAGGCCCAGTTGCAGCAAGGCATCCCACGGGTCGCCGGCAAAGCTGCGGGCACGCAGGCCCTTGACCATGCGGTCCACCAGGGCCGCTTCCTGCAGCGCCTGCTCCAGCGCGGCCAGGCTGATGCGGCGCAGGGCCGGCTCCATCAGGCGTTCGCGCGGGCCCCAGATGCGGTATTCCTTCAGCAGCGCGCCCACGGGTTTGCCCTGGGCCATGCCGGATTTGAGCTTGAGCAGGGTGCGGATCTCTTCGGTGACCGCCCACAGCACCAGCGGCAGCGCCTCGCCTTCGCCCTTCAAGCCGTCCATCATGCGCGTCAGGCGCGCGATGTCGCCCGAGAGCATGGCTTCGTTGAGCTTGAAGACGTCATAACGCGCCACGTTCAGCACCGCGTCCTGCACCTGTTCGAAACTGAGCTTGCCCGGCGGATGCAGCAGCGCCAGCTTCTGGATTTCCTGGTGCGCGGCCAGCAGGTTGCCTTCCACGCGATCCGCGATGAAATCCAGGCAGGCCCGGTCGGTGCTCTGCTGCTGGGCCGCCAGGCGGTTGCCGATCCAGGCCGGCAGCTGTGCGCGTTCCACCAGCGGAATGTCGATGTAGACCGCCGCCTGCTGCAGGGCACCGACCCAGGCCGCTTTCTGCGTGGCCCAGTCCAGCTTGGGCAGGCTGATGATGGTCAGATTGTCGGGCGAGAGATTGGCGGCGTAATCCTGCAGCGCCTGGCCACCATCCTTGCCGGGCTTGCCGGTGGGGATGCGCAGCTCGATCAGTTTCTTGTCGCCGAACAACGATTGCGACTGGTTGGCCGCCAGCAGCTCACCCCACTTGAAGCTGCGCTCCACCACCAGTACCTCGCGCTCGGTATAGCCGTTGGCGCGGGCACTGCGGCGGATCTTGTCCGCCGCTTCCAGCGCCAGCAGGTGCTCGTCGCTGGCGATCACGTAAAGCGGGGCCAGCGATTTGCCGAGATGGGCGTCCAGGGAGTCGTGGCGCAGTTGCATGCTGATTCCGCGTGCCGCTCAGGAGTCCGAGTCGGCCGCAGCCTTCTCGTTCTTGATGGCGGTCTTGGAGGCCGACAGGCGACGCAGGATCTGCTGCACCAGGTCGGACTGCATGTCGCGGTAGAGCAGCACTTCCTCGGCCTGCTTGGCCAGTTCCTGGTTCTCGTCATAGGTGATGACGCGGCGCAGGGTGATGGCCGTCGGCGGGATCAGGATCACGCCCTTGGCATCGGTGACGGAGAAGGTGAAGCGCTGGAACAGCGCGTATTCACGCACGCGGCCGTTGGTGTTCAGGGTCAGCACCTGGCGGTCGCGGGAATCGGCCAGCACCTTCAGGTTGGCTTCGGCCTCCTTGGGTTCGGACAGCACCTTGGCACCGCTGGCCTCGATGTTGCGCTTGAGTTCCACCCCGACCGCCGAGTTGGGCGCGAAGCCCAGGTAGATGGTCTTGAAGGGCAGGTCAGCCGCGCCGCGCATATGGAAGCCGCAGGCCGTGAGCATCACGGCCGCCGCCACCAGCAGCAGCCATTGCGAGAAACGCTTGATTTGGACTTGAGCGTGCATGGAGTTCCGTCGTTAAGGTTGGGCCGGATCAGGCAACGATGTTGACCAGCTTGCCCGGCACCACGATCACCTTCTTCGGTGCGCCGGTCAGGAATTTCTTGACGTCTTCGTTGGCCAGTGCGGCGGCTTCGATGGCGGCCTTGTCGGCATCCTTCGGCACGGTCACTTCACCGCGCAGCTTGCCGTTGACCTGCACCACCAGCTTGAGCTCGCTCTGTTCCAGCGCGGCCGCATCGACCTGCGGCCAGGCGGCGTCGAGGATGTCGCCCTGCGCCTGGGCATAGCCCAGCTGCTGCCACAGCACATGGGTGATGTGCGGAGCCACCGGGTTCAGCACGCGCAGGAAGATCGAGAAGCACTCGGCGATCACTGCATCACCGGCCGCACCGGCCGCAGGCTTGGCGGCTTCCAGCGTGTTGAGCATCTTCATGCAGGCCGAGACCACGGTGTTGTACTGGATGCGCTTGAAGTCGTTGTCGGCTTGCTGCAGGACCTTGTGCACTTCGCGGCGCAGGGTCTTCAGGCCATCGTCGAGCTGGGCGGCATCGAGTGCACCGGCGGCGGTGATGCGCGCAGCGTTGTTGTAGCCGAAGGCCCAGACGCGGCGCAGGAAGCGGTTGGCACCTTCCACACCGGCACCGGACCATTCCAGGGTCTGCTCCGGCGGCGAGGCGAACATGGTGAACAGGCGCGCCGTATCGGCACCGTACTGGTCGATCTGCGCTTGCGGGTCGATGCCGTTGTTCTTGGACTTGGACATCTTCTCGGTGCCGCCGATCATCACCGGCTGGCCGTCTTCCTTCAGCACGGCCGAGACCGGACGGCCCTTGTCGTCGAAGGACAGGTCCACATCAGCCGGGTTGAACCAGGTCTTCTTGCCGGCGGCGTCTTCGCGATAGTAGGTCTCGTTCAAGACCATGCCTTGCGTCAGCAGGTTGGTGAAGGGCTCGTCGAACTTGACCAGGCCGAAGTCGCGCATGACCTTGGTCCAGAAGCGTGCGTACAGCAGGTGCAGCACGGCGTGTTCGATGCCGCCGATGTACTGGTCCATGGGCATCCAGTAATCGTTGCGGGAGTCGACCATCGCCTCGTTGCTGCCCGGCGAGGTATAGCGCATGTAGTACCAGGACGAATCCACGAAGGTGTCCATGGTGTCGGTTTCGCGGCGGGCCGGCTTGCCACAGCAGGGGCAGTCGACCTTGAGGAATTGCTCATGCTTGTTGAGCGGATTGCCGCTGCCGTCCGGCACGCAGTCTTCCGGCAGCACGACCGGCAGGTCCTTTTCGGGCACCGGCACGTCGCCGCAATCCGGGCAATGGATGATGGGGATGGGGGTGCCCCAGTAACGCTGGCGCGAGATACCCCAGTCGCGCAGGCGGAAGGTCACCTTCTTCTCGCCCAGGCCCTGTGCGGCCAGGTCGACGGCGACCGCATCGACGGCGGCCTGATAGCCCAGGCCATCGTACTTGCCGGACGCGATGGTCTTGCCGGCTTCCTTGTCGCCGTACCATTCTTCCCAGGCTTCGGTGGAGTAGGCCTTGCCTTCCACGCCGATGACCTGCTTGATCGGCAGATTGTATTTGCGGGCGAAGGCGAAGTCGCGCTCGTCATGCGCCGGCACGCCCATCACGGCACCGTCGCCGTAGGTGATGAGCACATAGTTGCCGACCCAGACTTCGACCTGCTCGCCGGTCAGCGGATGGGTGACGAACAGGCCGGTGGGCATGCCCTTCTTTTCCATCGTCGCCATGTCGGCTTCGATCACGCTGCCTTGCTTGCATTCGGCGATGAAGGCTTGCAGGGCCGGATTGTTTTCTGCGGCGAGGGTGGCCAGCGGGTGTTCCGGGGCCACGGCGCAGAAGGTCACGCCCATGATGGTGTCGGCGCGGGTAGTGAAGACGAACAGCTTGCCGTCGTTGATCAGCTGGCCGTCCGCGCCCTTGATCTGGTGCGGGAAGGCGAAGCGCACGCCGGTGGACTTGCCGATCCAGTTGGCCTGCATCAGGCGCACGCGCTCGGGCCAGCCGGGCAGCTTGGTCTCGACGTGTTCCAGCAGTTCGTCGGCGTAGTCGGTGATCTTGGCGTAGTACATCGGGATCTCGCGCTTTTCGATCACGGCACCCGAGCGCCAGCCACGGCCGTCGATGACCTGCTCGTTGGCCAGCACGGTCTGGTCGATCGGATCCCAGTTCACGGTCCCGGTCTTCTTGTAGATGATGCCCTTCTCCAGCATCTTCAGGAACATCCACTGGTTCCACTTGTAGTACTCGGGACGGCAGGCCGTCATCTCGCGCGACCAGTCGATGGCCAGGCCCATCGACTGCATCTGCGACTTCATATATTCAATATTGGAATAAGTCCACTGCGCCGGCGGCACGCCATTGGCCATGGCGGCGTTTTCGGCGGGCATGCCGAAGGCATCCCAGCCCATGGGCATCAGGACGTTGTAGCCGTTCATGCGCAGGTAGCGATACATCACATCGTTGATGGTGTAGTTGCGCACGTGGCCCATGTGCAGCTTGCCGGAGGGGTAGGGCAGCATCGAGCAGGCGTAGAACTTCTTCTTGTCGCGGCCTTCCTTGTCGCGGGCGTTTTCGACGGTCTTGTAGGCGTCGATGGCGTTCCAATGCTGCTGTGCGGACTGTTCAACTTCGGCTGGGCTGTATTTATCTTGCATGACGGGCTGATACGGATGGAATTCGGTTGGGAGGGGACTGCAATTCGAAACCCTGCATTATACCGGCTCACCGCCCCGGCGCGGCATTCCGGCCCGCCCTTGCGCGGCCCCCGCGCCGCCCCGCCAGAAAAAAAGCCCGCCTCGGTGAAGAGGCGGGCCAAGACCCCTGTGCCTGAGCAGGGCGGCAGCAGGGATAGCAGCTACACGGTTCCCGCCTGCGAGGGGGCGACGGACTGGGATGGTGCGCTGACCAGCATGAAGGCTGGCGTGACGTATGAAACCATCGGCAACGGCGGCGTGGCGTGTTCTCGAAATACTTCTTGTTAATTCTCGAAAAATTGTGAAAAAGCAATTTTTTATTGAGGTTGGCTTGAATTTGGCTGCTTCGTTTGACGGGAGATGGAAAGTCGCTGTGAGCCAGCATTTGTGAGGTTTTCGTTCACGTTCCACACGGTTTGATGGTCATGAGGGCGTAACAATCGGGCGGCATCATGAAATCGTTTTCATTTGCCCCGGAAACCCCGTGCGTCCGTCCATCAAACAAGTTGCCCATCTGGCTGGCGTCTCCATTGCCACCGTGTCCCGCCTGCTCAACAAGCCGGGTTCGGTCAGTGCGGAAACCGCCGAGAAGATCCATCGCAGCATCGCCGAACTGGGCTTCCGTCCCAATTTCACCGGCCGCAACTTGCGCGCCGGCAATTCGCGCACGGTCGGGGTGGTGGTGCCCACGCTGTCCAACACGGTCTTCGCCCAGTGCCTGCAAGGCATCGAGCTGGCCGCGCGCGCGCTGGATTACTCGGTCATGTTCACCACCACCGAATACCTGCCCGAAGATGAATCGGCGGCGGTGGAGTTGCTGCTGGGCCATCGCGTCGATGGCGTGATCCTGACGGTGGCCGATGCCGGTGCCAATGCCACGCTGGACCTGCTGGAGCGCGAGCGCATTCCCTTCGTGCTGGCCTACAACCAGCTGGCCGCTGCCGCTGCCGCTGCCGATGCGGATGCCGAGGGCGCCACGCATCGCGCTTCGGTCTCGGTGGACAACCGCGCTGCCGCCTGCGATGCCGTCAGCCACCTGATCGGGCTGGGGCATCGCCGCATCCAGATGCTCTCGGGCCGCTTCAATGCGTCCGACCGTGCCATGCAGCGCTACTGCGGTTATCTCGATGCCATGCAAGCGGCCGGACTGGCGCCGCTGCCGGCCATCGAGGTCGAGCGCCACACGCTCACCGCCGCCACCGATTACCAGCAGATGATGGCCGACCCCTTGCATCGCCCTACGGCGCTGTTCTGTTCCAACGACCTGCTGGCGCTGAGTGCCATGCGCGATCTGCGCGCGCTGGGCTTGCAGGTGCCGGAGGACATCTCGGTGATGGGCTTCGACGGCATCCCTGTCGGGGCGCTGATGCAGCCGGTGCTGGCCAGCGTGGTGCAGCCCTCCGAGCAGATCGGCGACGTCGCGCTGCGCACGCTGGTCGATGCCATCGAGCGCGCGCTGCCGGCGGCTGCCGCCGCCGCGGCGGTCGAGGAGGCGCCGGTGCCGGTCATCGCCGGAGTGCGCCATATCCTTCCGCATACGCTGCGCGAAGGGGGCTCGGTAGCACCGCCTGCACCGGCCTCTTGCTGATGCTGATGCTGATGTCGTCAAGAATTTGTTGTGCCCTCGTTGTTCAACCCTTAGGAAAGGATCTGACATGTTCCTGAAACGTGTTATTCAAACTGCTGCCGGCGCGCTGTTGCTGTCGGCTTCCCTGGCCGCTTCGGCCCAGACCGCGATCTGCTACAACTGTCCGCCCGAGTGGGCGGACTGGGCTGCGCAGATCAAGGCCATCAAGGACAAGACCGGCATCACCGTGCCGCCCGACAACAAGAACAGCGGCCAGGCCCTGGCCCAGCTGACGGCCGAGAAGGCCAGCCCGGTGGCTGATTTCACCTACCTGGGCGTGTCCTTCGGCATCGAAGCGAAGAACAAGGACCTGGTGGCCGCCTACAAGCCGGCCCACTGGAACGATATCCCCAACGGACTGAAGGATCCTGACGGTTACTGGGTCACCATCCACTCCGGCACCATGGGCATCATGGTCAACGTCGATGCCTTGAAGGGCAAGCCTGTACCCAAGTCCTGGGCCGACCTGCAGAAGCCCGAGTACAAGGGCCTGATCGGCTATCTCGACCCGGCCTCGGCCTTCGTTGGCTATGTCGGCGCGGTGGCGATCAACCAGGCCATGGGCGGTACGCTGGACGATTTCTCGCCGGCCATCACCTTCTTCAAGAACCTGCAGAAGAACCAGCCCATCGTGCCCAAGCAGACTTCCTATGCACGCCTGATCTCGGGTGAAATTCCCATCCTGCTGGGCTATGACTTCGACGCCTATCGCGCCAAGTACAAGGATCACGCCAACGTCGCCTTCGTGATTCCCTCGGAAGGCACCGTCACCGTGCCCTACGTGGTCTCGCTGGTGAAGAACGGACCGCACCAGGCTGAAGCGAAGAAGGTGCTGGACTTCCTGCTGTCCGACCAGGGCCAGGCGATCTGGGCCAATGCCTACCTGCGCCCGGTGCGTGCGGCGGCGATGTCGAAGGAAGCCGAAGCGCGCTTCCTGCCGGCCTCGGAATACGCCCGTGCCAAGGCGGTGGACTACGGCAAGATGGCCGAAGCCCAGCGCAAGTTCGGCGAGCGCTATCTGGCCGAAGTACGCTGAATGCAGACCGCAGGAGCAAGCATGAAGAGCATGATTCCCCCGGCGTCCGGCGCGCCGGCCCCGCTGGCCGGCCAGCCGCCGGCGGCGCGTCCGCGCGCCGCCGGCAACGGTGTCTGGCTGTGGTTCGCCGTTCCCGGCCTGACCCTGTTCTGCGCCTTCTGGCTGCTGCCCATGGTGCGGCTGGTCGGCGTGGGGGCCTCGGGACCGGACGGCGCGATGGCCTACCTGTCGGTGCTGACCAATCGCCATTACTTCACCAGCCTGATGTCCACGCTGGCGCTGTCGGCAGTGGTCACGGTCGCCACGCTGGCCATCTCGGTGTTCGTCGGCTTGTTCCTGCAACGTAATCGTTTTCCTGGCCAGTCGGTGTTGCTGGCCATGCTGACCTTCCCGCTGGCATTTCCCGGCGTGGTGGTCGGCTTCATGGTCATCATGCTGGCCGGACGCCAGGGGCTCATCGGTGCCTTCACCAACTGGCTCTTTGGCGAATCGCTGGTGTTCGCGTATTCGCTGGCGGGGCTGTTCCTGGGTTACCTGTATTTCTCGATTCCGCGCGTGATCCTCACCGTCGTGGCCGCCGCTGAAAAACTCGATCCCTCGCTGGAAGAAGCGGCACGCTCGCTCGGTGCCAAGCCCTGGCAGGTGCTGCTGCACGTGGTGCTGCCCGCACTGCTGCCGGCGCTCATTTCATCGGGGGCGATCTGCTTTGCCACCAGCGTCGGTGCCTTCGGGACCGCCTTCACGCTGGCGGCCAATATCGATGTGCTGCCCATGACCATCTACAACGAATTTACCGGCTACGCCAACTTCGCCACGGCCGCCTCGCTGTCCATCGTGCTGGGCCTGATCACCTGGGCGATGCTGGCACTGGCGCGTTCGCTCACCGGCAGCGGCGTGGCCGCCGCGGCATAAGGAAGAGCCATGCAAAATCGTTTCCGTTTTTACCTGCAGCTGGGATTCACGCTGCTGGTGTGCGCCTTCCTGGTGGTGCCGGTGGTGCTGTCGATGCTGGCCGGCGTGACCGAGAATTTCTTCGTCGGCCTGTCCAGCGGACTGACGCTGCGCTGGGTGGCCCAGGTGTGGGAGATGTACCAGCCCACCATCTGGCGCTCGCTCATCATCGCGCTGGCCTGCCTGGTGGTGACCCTGGTGGCCGGCGTGCCGCTGGCCTACATGCTGGCGCGCTATCGCGGCGGCCACAGCCGCCTGGCGCGCGTCATCGAAGAGTTGCTCATGATGCCGGTGGCCGTGCCGGGCCTGGCCACCGCACTGGCGCTGATCATGGCTTATGGCCAGTTGCGCGAGTTCCGCGCCAGCATTCTCTTCATCCTGGTCGGCCACGTGATCTTCACGCTGCCCTTCATGGTGCGCCCGGTGCTGGCGGTGATGCAGTCCTCGCAGCTGGCCCAGCTGGAAGAAGCCGCCGCCAGCCTGGGCGCGGGCCGGATGCGCCGCTTCTTCGGCATCGTCATTCCCAATGCCGCCTCGGGCATCCTGGCCGGGGCGCTGATGGTGGTCACGCTTTCCATCGGCGAATTCAACATCACCTGGATGCTGCACACGCCGCTGACCCAGACCCTGCCGGTGGGCCTGGCCGATGCCTATGCATCGATGCGGCTGGAGGTGGGATCGGCCTATACGCTGATCTTCTTTTTCATGATCATTCCGCTCCTGATCGGCATGCAGTGGGCGACCCAGGCAACACGCAAGAAAGTCAGTCTATGAAGCCCAAGCAAGAAGCCGTTTCCATCCGCCTGCAGCAATGCGCCAAGTCCTTCGCCAATGGCACGCGTGCGCTGCAGCCGCTGGACCTCGATATCCATCCCGGTGAAACCCTGGTCCTGCTCGGTCCCTCGGGCTGCGGCAAGACCACCACGCTGCGCATGATCGCCGGGCTGGAGTTCCCCGATGAAGGCGGGCGCGTGTTCTTCGGCGACGAAGACGTGACCGCACTGCCGATTGAAAAGCGCGGCGTGGGCATGGTGTTCCAGAACTATGCGCTGTTCCCCAACATGAGCGTGGGCGAGAACATCGCCTATGGCATGAAGATCCGCAAGATCCCCGCCGGTGAACGTGCCGAGCGCGTCGAGCGCCTGCTGGAGATGGTGCATCTGCAAGGCCTCTCGCATCGCCGCGTGGACCAGCTTTCGGGCGGCCAGAAGCAGCGTGTAGCCCTGGCGCGCGCACTGGCGATGGAGCCGCGCGTGCTGTTGCTGGACGAACCGCTCACGGCACTCGACGCCAAGCTGCGCGAAGCCGTGCGCAGTGACCTCAACAAGCTGCTGCGCAGCCTCGGCATCACCGCCATCTACGTCACCCACGACCAGGGCGAGGCCATGGCGCTGGGCGACCGCATCGTGGTCATGGAACGTGGCAAGATTTCGCAGATCGGCACCCCGCGCGAGATCTACTATCATCCCGCCAATGACTTCGTGGCCGATTTCATCGGAGCGATGAATCGCGTGCAAGGTATCGTTTCCGGAGATAGATTGCTGTTGCCCACAGGGAGCCTGCCGCTGCTCGACAAGCTCGATGCGGCCCAGCAGGGGCAGCAGGCCTGTGCCTTGTTCCGTCCCGAAGATGTCGAGGTGGTGGATGTCACCGAAGCCGATGCGCAGTGCGTGCGCGGCAAGCTGCTCAACACTTTCTTCCTCGGCGACCGTACCCGTTTTGAAATCGAGATTGGCACCGAACGTCCGGTCATTGCCGAGACCAGCCGCCGTGGCTGGTGGGAAGCCGGCCAGCAGATCGCCATCCGCGTGCCGGCCGAAGCACTGGTAAAACTGGCACCGCGTGCCGAGAAGGAGACCGCATGATCCTGGGACAGATTTCCGACCTGCACATCAAGACCGATGGCAAGAAATCCTATCGCGTGGTGGATACCGCCGAAGCGCTGCGCCGCTGCGTGCGGCAGGTCAATGCCTTGAAGCAGAAGCCGGACGTGCTGGTCATCACCGGCGACCTGGTGGACTTCGGCAAGCCCTCCGAATATGCCTGCCTGCGTGACTTGCTGGCACCGCTGGCCATGCCGTATTACCTGTTGCCGGGCAATCATGACGAGCGCAATGCGCTGCGCGCGGCCTTCCCGGAGCACACCTATCTGCAGCAGGGCGGCGAGCGCATCGAGTATGTGATCGAGGATCATCCGGTGCGCATCATCGCGCTCGATTCCGTGATCCCGCGCGCCAGCGGCGGCGAGCTGGCTACTTCCAGCCTGCTGTGGCTGGATGAGGTGCTGGCCCAGCAGCCGGAACGGCCGACCGTGATCGCCATGCATCACCCGCCCTTTACCACCGGCATCGGGCACATGGATGACATGGGGCTGGCCGATCCGCAGGCATTGGAGGCGGTGGTGCGCAAGCATCCGCAGGTTGAACGCATCCTGTGCGGCCACCTGCATCGCTCCATCCAGCGCCGCTTTGGCGGGACGCTGGCCACGACCTGTCCGGGCGTGTCACATCAGGTGCAGCTGGATCTGGATCCGCAAGCACCTTCCTGCTTCGTGATGGAGCCGCCGGGATTCCAGTTGCACTGGTGGGATGCGGCTGCAGAGAGCCTGGTCAGCCATACGGCCTTCATCGGGGAATTCGATGGGCCGTATCCGTTTTATGATGGGGATGAGTTGATTGATTGAAGGGTTGATTGATCTCTTTGAGAGATCAATCAGGGCCGCCGCAGCGATGGGGGAGATGAATGGAAAACGGCAATATCACTTCCACACCAGCGCAATGACCGGCGGCTCGCCATAATCCTCGCAGCGGTCATTGATGGCCGTGCAGCAGAATTCCACATCTTCCACCAGCTCCGGCAGGCGCTGGTGCAGCTCGGCGCTGTGGCTGATCTCGATGGTCAGCACTTCCTTGGGTTTGAGCCTGAACTTGCACATGCCGTCCTCATCACGCAGATAGGACAGGCAATCGACCCAGGCATCCATGCTGCGGCCATAGAAATCCGGGAAGCCGAAGGCGGCTGCGCTCTCGGTATGGAAACTGTCCCAGTCGGTGATGCGGTCGCCCGCCAGTTGTACGGTGGCCATGCCTGCTCTCTTTCAGTTTGCTTGTCTGTTGCTCTTGCCGCCGCCCTTGGGGTCGGTGACGAAGCCCAGCTTGGTCAGCCCCGCACCCTGCGCGGCCGACATCACTTCGGCGATCATTTCATAGCGGGTCGACTTGTCGGCCCGCAGTTGCAGCTCGGGCTGCGGTTTCTTGGCCGCAGCCGTGGCCAGGCGCGCATCCATGTCCTCTTCGCTGACTGGCTGGTCGTTCCAGTACAGCTTGCCGGCCGCATCGATGCCCAGGGTGATGGTCTCCGGTTTTTCCGGAGCCGGGTTGGACTGCGCCGTGGGCAGGTCCAGCTTCAGGGCGTGGGTGAACATGGGCGCGGTGATGATGAAGATCACCAGCAGGACCAGCATCACGTCCACCATCGGGGTGACGTTGATGTCGGCCATCGGGGCCGAGTTCTGGTTGTCGTTGAATCCGCCGAAACTCATGTGGGACTCCTCTCGGTTCGGGTGTCGAAAAAATTATTTGCGCATGCCGCCGACGCGCTCGCCGGTGGTCAGGTACGCATGCAGGTCATGTGCGAAGCCATCCAGTTCGGCCAGCACCACGCGGTTGATGCGGGTGAAGGCGTTGTAGGCCAGCACGGCAGGGATCGCCACCAGCAGGCCCAGCGCGGTCATGATCAGCGCCTCGCCCACGGGGCCGGCGACCTTGTCGATCTGCACCGTGCCGCTGGCCGAGACCGCCACCAGCGCATGGTAGATGCCCCAGACGGTACCGAACAGGCCCACGAAAGGCGCGGTCGAGCCGACCGAGGCCAGCAGCGTCAGACCGCGTTCCAGCCGCGCCGAGACGCGGTTGATTTCACGGCGCAGGGTGCGCGTGATCAGTTCGCCTGGATCGGTCGCGGCGTTGAGCGACGGCGTGCCCTGCTGGCGCGTGCCGATGTCGGCCGCTTCGGCGGCGCGCTCGGCCATGGGGGTGTAGATCTGTTCGCTGTCCAGGCGCTGCATGGCGGCGGTGGCGTCGGCCAGGGTCGGTGCCTGCCAGAACTGTTCGAGGGCATTGCTGCCGCGGCGAATGCGCCAGGCGGCCCAGGCCTTGGAGAGGATGTAGAACCAGCTGGCGATCGACATCAGCAACAGCAGATAGGCCACCGAGTGCGAAACGGCATCGCCTTGGGCCCAGTAGTGGGCAAATCCAACGTTCTGTTCCATGGTAGGTGCTTTCGGGAAAGACGCCGCGCGCACGCGGCAGGGAGTCAATGACGGTTGGCTGAGGGTGAGTCGCTTGGAGCGGCGGACCCCAAAAAAAATTCGCTGCCGGACCTGGTGGGGCGCGGCAGCGTCGGGCATTTCCTGTGATTGCGGGCTCGGCTTACTTGAAGCCCAGCACATCCTGCATGTCATACAGGCCGGTGTCCTTGTCAGCCAGGAAGCGTGCGGCGCGCAGGCTGCCCATGGCGTACGAGACGCGGCTGGAGGACTTGTGCGAAATCTCGATGCGCTCGCCGATACCGGCAAACAGGACCGTGTGGTCACCGATGATGTCGCCGCCGCGCACGGTGGCAAAGCCGATGGAGGACGGATCGCGTTCACCGGTAACGCCTTCGCGGGCGTAGACGGCGACGTCGTCGAGCTTCTTGCCCAGCGCATCGGCGATGACTTCGCCCATCTTCAGCGCAGTGCCCGAGGGAGCGTCGACCTTGTGGCGGTGGTGGGCTTCGATGATCTCGATGTCGTAGCCGTGCGAGAAATTCTTGGCGGCCAGTTCCAGCAGCTTCAACGTGACGTTGACGCCCACGCTCATGTTGGGCGCGGCCATGACGGCGGTGCGCTTGGCGAATTCGGCGATGGCGGCTTTGCCTTCAGCCTCGAAACCGGTGGTGCCGATGACGACCTTCACGCCGTGGGCGGCGCAGTATTCCAGGTGTTTCAGCGTGCCTTCCGGACGGGTGAAGTCGATCAGCACGTCAGCACCGGCCAGGCCACGTGCCAGCTCGGATTCGATGATCACGCCGGTGGTCTTGCCCAGGAACAGGCCGGCATCGGTGCCGATGGCAGGCGAGGCGGGCGTATCCAGGGCGCCGGAGAGGTGCAGGCCCTCGGCGTTGAGGATGGCTTCGATCAGCATGCGGCCCATGCGCCCGGAGGCGCCGGTCACCGCGATATTCAGTGCAGTCATGTAAAACTCGGAAGAAAGAAGTGCGAAGGACGGGGCTTGCCGGGCTTACTTGTTGGTGGCCGAGGAAGGCGCCACCGGCGAGGCGGGCTTGATCTCGCTGTCGTCCTTGGGTTTGTCGCTGAAGCCGGCCTTGGAACCGACCTTGGCGTCAGTGATCAGGGTCAGGTATTCGCTTTCGGTGGGCAGGTTCTGGCCGCCTTCGACGTGATCCAGCAGGTCATCCTTGAAGAACACCGAGACGCGGCTGGTCATGATCTCGCCGTTGCCCTTGGCCAGACGGAAATCGTAGTCCCAGCGGTTGCTGTGGAACATGTCGGTCAGCAGCGGCGTGCCCAGCACGAAGCGCACCTGGTCACGGGTCAGGCCGGGGCGCAGTTGCGCCACCATTTCCTTGGAGACGAAGTTGCCTTGCTGGATGTCGATGCGGTAGGGCTTGAAGAAGCCGAACAGGCTGTTGCTCTTGCCGGTCACCTTCACGCCCGAGGTATCGGTGGGTGCTGCCTGTTCCGGTGCCTTGGTCGAGGAGCAGCCGGCCAGCGAGACGGCCAGTGCAGCCAGGACGCCGATGGCGGTGGTGTGATGACGGGACTTCATTCGGGAAAGCATGCGCATAAAGATTTCAACCGGGTTGAGCCATGAGCCTAAAGCGCTATATGATAAGCTAGAACTTACTTCTTAAATAGGCATGAGTGCGTTCCGGGTGTAAAAGGGCGTTCCCCACCGCCCCGCCGGAACGGTCCGCCAGGTCTTCCCAGTGGACCGCCGCGCCTGTTCGAGACCAGTAAAACCCGGGAACCCACTCTACCATGCCGAACAATCCATCCGAACTGAAGGCCAGCGGCCTGAAGGCGACCCTGCCGCGCCTGAAGATCCTCGAAATCTTCCAGAACACCTCCGTGCGCCATCTCAGCGCCGAAGACGTCTACAAACAATTGCTGTCCGACAACCTCGACGTCGGCCTGGCCACCGTCTACCGCGTGCTGACCCAGTTCGAACAGGCCGGCTTGCTCCAGCGCAATCACTTCGAGACCGGCAAGGCCGTCTTCGAACTCAACGAGGGCTCGCACCACGACCACCTGGTCTGCCTGGATTGCGGCAAGGTCGAGGAATTCTTCGACGCCGAAATCGAGAAGCGCCAGCTCAAGATTGCCCAGGAGCACGGTTTCGAGATTGCCGACCATGCCCTGGCCCTCTACGGTCATTGCAAAAACTGCAAGAAAGTGAAGAAGTAAGTTTGCTTTCGCTTGCCTGGCTTGATTCCGGCAAGGCTGCATGAAGGAAAATGTAAAAAAGCCATGTGAGGTCTCACATGGCTTTTTTGCGTCCTGGCGGGATGGTTGTGCTGGCCGGGATCAGTGCTGGCTCAAGGCGCTGGAAAGCAGCTTGGCGGTGATGTCGACGATGGGAATGACGCGTTCGTAGGCCATGCGGGTCGGCCCGATCACGCCCAGGGTACCGACGATGCGGCCGTTGACCTCGTAGGGGGCGGTGACGATGCTCATGTCATCCATCGGCACCAGCTGGGATTCGCCGCCGATGAAGATCTGTACGCCCGTGGCCTTGCTGGACACATCGAGCAGCTGCAAGAGCCCGGTCTTCTGCTCGAACATGTCGAACAGGCGGCGCAGCGAATTCATGTTGGAAGACAGGTCGGTCACCGACAGCAGGTTGCGTTCGCCGGAGATGACCACGTTGTTGTCGGCCTCTTCGTTCATGGCGTCGCTGCCGGCTTCGACTGCGGCCTGCATGAGCGCGGTCATGTCGTCGCGCAGCTGGCGCAGTTCGCCCTGCAGGTGGATGCGCACCTGGTCGAAGGACTGGCCGGCGTAATGCTGGTTGATGTAGTTGGCGGCCTGGGTCAGCTGGCTCGGGGTGTAGTCGACGTCGGTCAGGAGCATGCGGTTCTGCACGTCGCCGCCCTGGTCGACGATGACCAGCAGGATGCGCTTTTCCGACAGCCGCAGGAACTCGATCTGCTGGAACATCGATTCGCGCTTGGGCGTCATCACCACGCCGGCGAACTGCGACAGCGAGGACAGCACCTGGGCCGCATTGGTGATGATCTTCTGGGGCGAGCCGCTGTGCTGCAGGCGTGCCTGCAGGCGGCCTTCGAGGGCGCTCTCGTCGATGGCCTCAACGGTGAGCAGCGTGTCGACGAACATGCGATAGCCGCGCGGCGTGGGCACGCGGCCGGCCGAGGTGTGCGGGCTGGCGACGAAGCCCATCTCTTCGAGATCGGCCATGATGTTGCGGATGGTCGCCGGCGACAGTTCCAGGCCCGACAGTTTCGACAGGGCGCGCGAGCCCACTGGCTGGCCGTCGGCGATGTACCGTTCGACCAGGGCCTTCAGGAGTGTGCGGGCGCGGTTATCGAGTTGCATGGGGCATATTCTAGCGGCATATCCGGTAAATGTGACGGCCGCGTCAGTTCTTCCAAAAATTGTACGAAGGGTCAGGCTTGCGCCTGGAGCCAATCGTGCAGCTCATGCAGGTCGCGGCAGATGGCGTCGGGGGTGATGCCTTCGGGCAGGGTGCGGTCGAAACGGTTCATCCATACCGCCCGCAAACCGGCCCGCTGCGCGCCTTGCACGTCCAGCAGCGGATCGTCGCCGACATAGACGGTGGCTGCCGGGGCGACCTGCAGTGCCTCGCAGGCGGCGTGGAAGATGGCCGGGTCCGGTTTGGCGCGGCCGAAGCGATGCGCGGCAATCGAGACCCCGAAGTGCCCGGCCAGGCCAATGCGCTCCAGGTCGGCAAAGCCGTTGGAGACCGAGCCCAGCGTGAGCCGGCCCTTCATGCGCAGCAGCGCCGGTTCGACGTCATCGAACAGCGCCACCGTGCTGCGCGCTTCGGAGAACAGGGCCATGGCCGGATCGACCAGCGCCAGGTCCACGTCATGCTCGCGAAACACCTCGGAGAGCGCCGTGTGGCGCAGCTTCCAGAGGTCGATGCGGTACATCGGGTCGGTCTGCATCAGGGCCATGCGGCGTTCGCGCAGGCTGGCAATGGTATGGGCCGCCACCACGGCGGGTGCATGCTCGCGCAGCCAGTCGTAGAGCAGGCCTTCGGCGCGCACCAGCACCGGTTCGATGGCCCACAGGGTATCGTCGAGATCGAACAGGACCGCCTCGATGGGGGAGGGAGCGGGCGAGGAGGGCAGGGAGGAAGCGCTTGGTTTCATTACAATGTCATCTCAAATTATGGTCTAATCCGCAGCATGTGGCCCATCAAATTACCCGTTCAGGCAGCCGTACCCAAAACCGTCGCCATCGTCGGCAAGTTCCAGGCCGTCGGCATCGCGCAGATCTTGTCGGACATCGCGGTGTTCCTCGAGTCGCACGGCCACACCGTGGTCTTCGAGTCCGAGACTGCCGAGAACATCGCCCTGCAAGGCTATGACAGCATGACGCCCGAGCAGATCGGGCATCACGCCGACGTGGCCATCGTGGTCGGCGGCGACGGCACCATGCTCGGCATTGCGCGCCAGCTGGCACCCTACAACGTGCCGCTGATCGGCATCAACCAGGGGCGCCTGGGCTTCATCACCGATATCGCCCAAGACCGCATGATACCGGCTCTGGCCGACATGCTGGAAGGCAAGGTCGAAGCCGAGTCGCGTTCGCTGCTGGAAGCGCGGGTCTACCGCGAGGGCAGCGAGATCTTCCGCGCGCTGGCCCTGAACGATGTGGTGGTGGCGCGTGGCTCCACCTCCGGCATGGTCGAGCTGCGGGTGGAGGTCGATGGCCGCTTCATGTACAACCAGCGTTCCGATGGCCTCATCGTGGCCACGCCCACCGGTTCCACCGCCTATGCCCTGTCGGCCGGTGGCCCCATCCTGCATCCCAGCCTGCACGGGATCGTGATGGTGCCGATTTCTCCGCATTCGCTGTCCAACCGCCCCATCACGCTGTCGGATTCCTGCGAGATCGTGATCCAGGTGGTGGCCGGGCGCGAGGTCAGCGCCAACTTCGACATGCAATCCTTGACCAGCGTGCTGCATGGCGACCGCATCGTGATCCGCCGTTCGGCGCACAAGATCACTTTCCTGCATCCCGAGGGCTGGAGTTATTTCGATACCCTGCGCGAGAAGCTGCACTGGAATGAATACCCCTCCATAGAAGGCCGATTACAATAAGCGCGCATCAAGCCCGGCCATCGCGTGCCGGCTCGCTTGAGCATACTGGCCTGTCCGTCCAACCCGCTGCGAGACCACCATGCTGCGTACCTTAACGATTCGCGACTTCGTGATTGTCGATGCCATCGAGCTCGAATTCGCGCGCGGATTCTCCGTCTTCACCGGCGAAACCGGCGCCGGCAAATCCATCCTCATCGATGCCCTGGCGCTGGCCATGGGCGGACGGGGCGATCCCAGCGTGGTGCGCGAGGGCGCGGCCAAGGCGGATGTGAGCGCCGACTTCACCGCCACGCCGGAAGTGATGGCCTGGCTGGACGAACACGAATTCAGCGGCGAGCACGACGGCGTGCTGCTGCGCCGGGTGATCGACAATGCCGGCCGCAGCAAGGCCTACATCAACGGCAGCGCCGCCACCGCCGCGCAATTGCGCGAAGTCGGCGAGATGCTGGTGGACATCCACGGCCAGCATGCCCATCAATCCCTGATGAAAGCCGATGCCCAGCGCCAGTTGCTGGACAGCCAGGCCGGTCTGCTGGAACCTGCCCGCGAGGTGGCGGTTGCCTACAAGACCTGGCGCGCCCTGGCCCGCCAGCGTGAGCAGTTCGAGCAGGATGCGCGCAATGTGCTGCTGGAGCGCGAGCGCCTGGAGTGGCAGGTGGCCGAGCTGCACAAGCTGGCCGTCAAGCCCGGCGAATGGGCTGACATCAGTACTGAGCACAGCCGGCTGTCGCATGCCGCGGCGCTCATCGGTGGCGCGCAGGAGGCGCTGGGCGTGATCTCGGAATCGGAGTCGCCCATCCTCTCGCAGCTCTCCTCGATTACGCAGAAGCTGACCAAGCTGGTCGATGTCGATACTGCCTTGAAGCCGGTGCTCGACGCGCTGGAACCGGCGCAGATCCAGCTGCAGGAAGCGGTCTATGCCTTGAATGATTATCTCGACCGCGTGGAACTCGACCCCGCGCGCCTGCAGGAAGTGGAAGAGCGCCTCGAAGCCATCCATTCGACCGCCCGCAAATTCCACGTGCAGCCCGATGAGCTGCCGGAGGAATATCGCAAGCTCTCCGAAGAATTGAAGCAACTGGCCGATGCCAGCGACCTCGATGCCCTGCGCGCGCAGGAAGACAAGCTCAAGGAAGCCTATCTGGCCCAGGCGCAGAAACTCTCCAAGGCGCGCGCCAAGGCCGCTGCCGCATTGGGCGAGGCGGTCACGGCCGCCATGCAGGATCTGTCGATGGCCGGTGGGCGCTTCGAGATCGCGCTCAATGAAGTTGAACCGGCCGCGTACGGACTGGAGCAGGTGGAATTCCTGGTGGCCGGCCACGCCGGCGTGGCGCCGCGCGCCCTGGCCAAGGTGGCCTCGGGCGGTGAGCTGGCGCGCATCTCGCTGGCCATCTCGGTGATCGCCTCGGCCGCCACCACGGTGCCGACCCTGATCTTCGATGAAGTCGACAGCGGCATCGGCGGTGCCGTGGCCGAAGTGGTCGGACGGCTCTTGAAGCGTCTCGGCCAGGAGCGCCAGGTGCTGTGCGTGACGCACTTGCCGCAGGTGGCCAGCCAGGCCAACCAGCACTACCAGGTGAAGAAGCGCAGCGAGGGCGGCAAGACGCTCTCCGACATCGACGGGCTGGACCCCAAGGCGCGCGTGGAAGAAATCGCCCGCATGCTGGGCGGACTGGAAATCACGGCCACCACGCGCAAGCATGCGCGCGAGCTGCTGGCTTCCTGATCGCCTTCACACCAAGAACATCAAGAAACCCAAGCTCAACGACCATGCCCTTCCGCAAAGAACCTCCCTACACCCACGGCAGCCCGGCCTCCACCGCCGTGGTGCTGGTCAATCTCGGCACGCCCGATGCGCCCAATGCAGGCGCGCTGCGACGCTACCTCAAGCAATTCCTGTCGGACCCGCGTGTAGTGGAAATCCCGCGTGCGGTGTGGTGGTTCATTCTCAACGGCATCATCTTGCCCTTCCGCTCCTCCAAGTCGGCCGAGAAATACGCCAGCATCTGGACCGAGGAAGGCTCGCCGCTGCGCGTGCATACACAGCGCCAGGCCGCTGCGCTGGCGGTGCAACTGGCCGGGCGCGGCCATCATCAGTTGCAGGTGGTGTATGCCATGCGCTATGGCACGCCGTCGCTGCCCGAAGTGCTGGATCAGCTGAAGCAACAGGGCTGCACGCGCATCCTGGTGTTGCCGGCCTATCCGCAGTACTCGGGCACGACCACTGCTTCCATCTTCGATGCCGTCTTCGACCATTACCGGCAGGTGCGCAACATTCCCGAGCTGCGCCTGATCCGCAACTATCACGACCAGGATGCCTACATCCAGGCGCTGCGCCAGTCGGTGCTGGATCACTGGGACCTGCACGGCCGGCCGGACAAGCTGCTGATGAGCTTCCACGGCGTGCCCAAGCGCACGCTGATGCTGGGCGACCCTTACCATTGCGAGTGCTACAAGACCGCCCGCCTGCTGGCGGAGTCGCTGGGGCTGACCGATGAGCAGTACCAGGTCACCTTCCAGTCGCGCTTCGGCAAGGCCGAGTGGCTGCAGCCTTACACCGCGCCCACCGCCCAGGAACTGGGCCGGCAGGGCGTGCGCCGCATCGACGTGATGTGCCCCGGTTTCACCAGCGACTGCCTGGAAACCCTGGAAGAAATCGCCATGGAAGTGAAGGAAGACTTCCTGCACGCAGGCGGCAAGGAGTTTCACTTCATCCCCTGCCTGAATGAATCACCGGTCTGGATCAACGGCATGGTGGAGATCGTCGAGCAGCACCTGGCCGGCTGGCCGACCATGAGCAATGCCGCCGCCCGCGAAGAGATGGCGCGCCAGCAGGCGATCGCCGCAGAGCGGGCAAAAGCACTCGGCGCGGATCGCTGATTTTTCAGAAAGCTTCATATCGACCGCCGACCTGTGGCGGTCAGCGCCCTTCAGCCTGCTAAAATGGCAGGCTGAACGCCTTTACTGTCGCTGATATTGTCTGTCCGGCAATGATCTTGCCTGGTGCAGGGCGACCAGATCGTTCATACAAGAAAAAAACCGGGGGGTGCGTCGCTCAGAGCGTGTATTCGCTCACCAGATGCGTATAGCTGATCCAGGCGGTAGCCAGCAGGCTGTACAGGGCAACGAAGATAATGGCCGCAATCAGTGGCAGTTTCATGATGACACCTTGTTGGCGCGACAAGCGATGAGGGGGAGTGGAAATGCCGTCAAACGAGCCTGCCCCAAAGGGCGGGAACTCGGATTCAGTTTAGGTCGGGGTCGAATTAACTTGAAGTCAGACCCCGTAATTTCTGTAAGCGCGCGTAACATTTTTCTTCTTGAAATCGCAGAAACAGGCAAAAAGTCGCCGGAAAGTGCCAAAAAGCCCTTGAAAAAGCAGGGACATGCCCTACTTGTGCCGCATCCCTTGGCGGACGGCGCTTCACATCAGGCTGCCGCACGCACGTAAATCATTGATTTGTTGGAGGTAATTCAGGAATGCAAGACATGGAAAAACAGGAAAACCCATCCGTCCAGCAAGACAACCAGGCTGCTGACGCCGCTGCTGCCACCGCCGCCGAGCAGGCTGCTCCGGCTGCCGCTGCCGAGCCCACGCTGGAAGACAAGCTGGCCGCAGCCGAAGCCAAGGCTGCGGAGATGCAGGACGCCTTCCTGCGTGCCCGTGCCGAGGGCGAGAACATCCGCCGCCGTGCTCAGGAAGACATCGCCAAGGCCCACAAGTTCGCCATCGAGGGCTTCGCCGAGTCGCTGCTGGCGGTCAAGGACAGCCTGGAAATGGCCCTGAAGATCGAAAACGCCTCGCTGGAATCGCTCAAGGAAGGCGTGGACATGACCTTGAAGCAACTCTCCTCGGCCTTCGAGAAGAACAAGCTGCAGGAAGTCAGCCCGCAGGCCGGCGAGAAGCTCGACCCGATGAAGCACCAGGCCGTCTCGGCCGTGCCGGCCGAGCAGGAAGCCAACACGGTGGTTGCCGTGCTGCAAAAAGGCTATATGATTTCCGACCGTCTGCTGCGTCCGGCGCTGGTGACGGTGGCCCAGGGAAAGTAAGCGGACCGGCGCCGGAAGGGAAAAGAGGCAAACGGCATCATTTTTGCTTCATCCGGTGGTTCCGGCGCTTGAAAGTCCATCTTTCCTCCACATATTCAAACCATTCAAAACACCTGTAGCCCGACATCCAGGGCTGAAAGAACGAAGGAAAAATCATGGGAAAAATCATTGGTATTGACTTGGGCACCACCAACTCTTGCGTTGCCGTCATGGAAGGCAACCAGCCCAAGGTGATCGAGAACTCCGAAGGCGCGCGTACCACGCCTTCCATCATTGCGTATCAGGAAGACGGCGAAATCCTGGTCGGCGCACCCGCCAAGCGCCAGGCCGTCACCAACCCCAAGAACACCATCTACGCCGCCAAGCGCCTGATCGGCCGCAAGTTCACCGAGAAGGAAGTGCAGAAGGACATCAACCTGATGCCCTACCAGATCGTGGCCGCCGACAACGGCGACGCCTGGATCGGCGTGCGCGACAAGAAGCTGGCCCCGCCGCAGATTTCCGCTGAAGTCCTGCGCAAGATGAAGAAGACCGCCGAAGACTACCTGGGCGAAGAAGTCACCGAAGCCGTCATCACGGTTCCGGCCTACTTCAACGACGCCCAGCGCCAGGCCACCAAGGATGCCGGCCGCATCGCCGGTCTGGACGTCAAGCGCATCATCAACGAGCCGACCGCAGCGGCACTGGCGTTCGGCCTGGACAAGGCTGAAAAGGGTGACCGCAAGATCGCCGTGTATGACCTGGGCGGCGGTACTTTCGACGTGTCCATCATCGAAATCGCTGACGTCGATGGCGAAAAGCAGTTCGAAGTGCTGTCCACCAACGGTGACACCTTCCTGGGCGGCGAAGACTTCGACCAGCGCCTGATCGACTACATCATCGAGGAATTCAAGAAGATCAACGGCCTGGACCTGTCCAAGGACGCGATTGCCCTGCAGCGCATCAAGGCTTCGGCCGAACGCGCCAAGATCGAGCTGTCGTCCTCGCAACAGACCGAGATCAACGAGCCTTACATCGCCATGGCCAATGGCGCACCGGTTCACCTGAACCTGAAGATCACCCGCGCCAAGCTGGAGTCCCTGGTTGAGGAACTGATCGCCAAGACCATCGAACCCTGCCGCACCGCCATCAAGGACGCCGGTGTGAAGGTTTCTGACATCGACGACGTGATCCTGGTCGGCGGCATGACCCGCATGCCCAAGGTCATCGAGAAGGTGAAGGAATTCTTCGGCAAGGATCCGCGCCGTGACGTGAACCCCGACGAAGCCGTGGCCGTCGGTGCCGCGATCCAGGGGTCGGTCCTCTCGGGCGACCGCAAGGACGTGCTGCTGCTGGACGTGACCCCGCTGTCGCTGGGTATCGAAACCATGGGCGGCGTCATGACCAAGATGATCAAGAAGAACACCACCATCCCGACCAAGTTCAGCCAGGTGTTCTCCACTGCCGACGACAACCAGCCGGCCGTGACCATCAAGGTCTACCAGGGCGAGCGTGAAATGGCCGTGGGCAACAAGGCCCTGGGCGAATTCAACCTGGAAGGCATCCCGCCGGCACCGCGCGGCACCCCGCAGATCGAAGTGACCTTCGACATCGACGCCAACGGCATTCTGCACGTGGGCGCCAAGGACAAGGCCACCGGCAAGGAAAACAAGATCACCATCAAGGCCAACTCCGGCCTGAATGAAGAAGAGATCGAAAAGATGGTGCGCGACGCCGAAGCCAACGCCGAGGAAGACAAGCGCCTGAAGGAACTGGCCGAGACCCGCAACCAGGGTGATGCGCTGGTGCACTCGACCAAGAAGGCCCTGGGCGAATACGGCGACAAGCTGGAAGCCGGTGAGAAGGAAGTCATCGAAGCCGCCATCAAGAACCTGGAAGAAGCGCTGAAGGGTGACGACAAGGCCACCATCGATGCCAAGACCGAAGCCCTGTCGACCGCGGCGCAGAAGCTGGGCGAGAAGATGTACGCCGACCAGCAGGCGCAAGCCGCTGCCGCCGGTGGTGCTGCGGGCGCCGCAGGTGCTCAGGCCGGTGCCGCCGGTGCAGCCCCGAAGGACGACAACGTGGTCGACGCCGACTTCAAGGAAGTGAAGTAATCCGGGACTGACGCCTCGTTTCATCGGAGGTCAGCGCTCGCGCCCGGGTGCGGTTTTTCCGCAGCCCGGGCGGATTTTTGAGAAGCATCCACCCGGCCGGGTTGTTTTTTCGGCCAGGCCGGTACGCCGAGTCCGCAGTCAAAAGCTGAACTCGGCTTTTTCACATTGTTGGTTTCCGGTCGTGCTTGCGCGGCCGCAGATGCAGGCCATCGCAGCAGCGACGGAACACAATAACAAGGTGGGTTATACAACATGGCAAAACGCGATTTTTACGAAGTGCTCGGACTGGCGAAGAACGCCAGCGACGACGAAATCAAGAAGGCTTATCGCAAGCTGGCGATGAAGTACCATCCTGACCGCAACCCGGACAGCAAGGGTGCGGAAGACAAGTTCAAGGAGGTCAAGGAAGCCTACGAGATGCTGTCGGACCCGCAGAAGCGCGAGGCCTACGACCGCTACGGCCATGCCGGCGTCGACCCCAACATGGGTGGCGGCGGCGGTGCCGGCGCGGGCGGCTTTGCCGATGCCTTCGGCGACATCTTCGGCGATATCTTTGGCGGCGGCGGCGGTGGTCGCGGCCGCAGCTCCGGCCCGCAGGTCTATCGCGGCGCCGACCTGCGCTACAACCTGGAAATCACGCTGGAACAGGCTGCGCACGGCTTCGATACCACCATCCGCGTGCCGTCCTGGGACCAGTGCGATACCTGCCACGGCAGCGGCGCCAAGCCCGGCACCTCGCCGGTCACTTGCACCACCTGCGGCGGTCATGGCCAGGTGCGCATGCAGCAGGGTTTCTTCAGCATCCAGCAGACCTGCCCCAAGTGCCACGGCAGCGGCAAGATCATTCCGGAACCCTGCACCACCTGCGCCGGTGCCGGCCGCATCAAGCGCAACAAGACGCTGGAGGTGAAGATCCCCGAAGGCATCGACGATGGCATGCGCATCCGTTCCTCCGGCAACGGTGAACCGGGCGTCAATGGCGGTCCCCCGGGCGACCTGTATGTGGAAATTCACATCAAGCCGCACGACGTGTTCCAGCGCGATGGCGACGACCTGCATTGCGAGATGCCGATCTCCTTCGCCAAGGCGGCACTGGGTGGCGAGATCGAAGCGCCGACCCTGAATGGCAAGGCCTCCTTCTCGATTCCCGAAGGGACCCAGAGCGGCAAGACCTTCCGCCTGCGCGGCAAGGGCATCAAGGGCGTGCGTTCCGGTTACGCGGGTGATCTGTTCTGCCACGTCGTGGTGGAAACCCCGGTCAAGCTGACCGATCGCCAGAAGGAACTGCTGCGCGAGTTCGAGCAGCTCACCACCGAAGGCGGCGCCAAGCACAGCCCGCAGACCAAGACCTGGAAGGACAAGGTCAAGGAATTCTTTGAGTAATCAGCAGCATCTGCATCATCGGCAGCAAAGCAAAAGGCCAGCGATCTCGCTGGCCTTTTTCTTGTCCACAGCCTGAATCAAGGCCTCAGAAGCAATGCTCCTGCGCGGGGAAGCTGCCATCCTTCACGGCCGCCACATAGTGGCGCACCGCCTCCTCGATGCCGCTGGCCCCGTCCATGAAGTTGCGCACGAAGCGGCTCTTGTGGCCCGGGAACACGCCCAGCATGTCATGCATTACCAGCACCTGGCCCGAGCAATCGGGGCCGGCGCCAATGCCGATGGTGGGGATGGCCAGGCGGTCGGTCACTTCCTTGCCCAGCGTGGCCGGCACCGCTTCGATGACCACCAGCGAAGCGCCCGCCTGCTGTACCGCCAGCGCATCCGCATGCAGCTGCGTGGCGCCATCGCTGGTCTTGCCCTGCACCTTGAAGCCGCCCAGCTGGTGCACTGACTGCGGCGTCAGGCCAATGTGCGCGCACACCGGGATGCCACGCTCGGTGAGGAACTTGATGGTATCGGCCAGCCACACGCCGCCTTCCAGCTTGACCATCTGCGCGCCCGCTTGCATGAGCAGCGCGGCGTTGCGGAAGGCTTCCTCGCGGGTCGGGTAGGTGCCGAAGGGCAGGTCGGCGATGATCAGCATGGTGCGGGTGCCGCACGCGACGGCCGCCGTGTGATAGGCCACATCCTGGATCGTCACCGGCAGGGTTGAATCATGGCCCTGGCAGACCATGCCCAGGGAGTCGCCGATCAGCACCGTTTCCAGCCCGGCGCGCTCCATGAGCGTGGCGAAGCTGGCGTCATAACAGGTCAGCATGCTGATCTTGTCGCCCTTGGCGCGCATCGCCTGCAGGGTGTGGGTGGTCACCGGCTTGGCGCGTGCCGCGCCCGATTCCTGAAGATAGCCTGCCATGAAAGATTCAACCTCCGTGATTGAGAAAGGCGCGCGGCCCGTGCATCTCCTGGATGTGCTGCAGCAGGATGGCCAGATCGGCATCGCTGTGGGCCGGATCCAGATGCTCGGTGTTGACGGTCAGTACCGGCGCGTCTTGGTAATGATAGAAAAATTGACTGTAGCACTCCGACAGCCGTTGCAGGTAATCCAGGGAGATGGCTTCCTCCATGGCGATCCCCCGCGTTGTGATGCGCGTTTGCAAAACATCGGCCGGTGCCTGCAGGTGGATCACCAGGTCCGGCACCCGCGCCTTGGGCTGCAACTGGCGATACAAGGCGTCATAGAGCGCCAGTTCATCGCCAGCCAGGGTCAGCTGGGCGAACAGGATGTTCTTTTCCAGCATGAAGTCGGCAATGAAGCGTCCCTCCAGCTGCGCCGGATCCAGCGGTGCCTGCAACTGCCCCATGCGCTGCAGGAGGAAAAAAACCTGGGTCTGGAAGGCATGCCGTGCAGCATCCCGGTAAAACTCCGCCAGGAAGGGATTGCCTTCCGGCTGCTCCAGCACGGCCTGTGCGCCCCAGAGCGCCGACAGGCGCGTGGCCAGCGAAGTCTTGCCAGCCCCGATCGGGCCGTCGATTGCGATATAGCGATAGCTTTCCAGTTCCATGGTGTCTTTCCCCCGGCACGCCGGGTGCGGCATTGTAGTTGATTTCATTGCGGCCGGCCTGAATGGTCGACCTGGCTTTTTGTTGATTCTTGGCAACTTTCCGATGATTGTCCGTTGGTGCAGACAACTCAACCGGAATTCGGCCTTTATTCCACGCAAGGCGAGACCCGGGCAGCCAGCACAATAGGCTGTGGGTCAGTGCGCGCAGGATAGACCCGCTGCAAGCGCCATTAGTGCCGGGCGGCGGTGGGTGCCGGAGGTGCTGAATCGCCTTTGCCGCCGCCAACTTCGCCTGCGCACCGGGCGGGGTTGCCAAAGAAGCGCGCATCGTTGCCGTAAACACCGTCAAGGGCGGGCTGTGTGCATCGCGATCATGGCCGTGCGGTTTGCCCCGAGCTGACAACAACCAACAGGAAAACGTGGCTGTGAAATCGCTTCGCAATATCTTGCCGATGCTGTGCCTGGTGAATCTGCTGCTGTTCATGATGCTGGCCCAGCACTGGTGGCTGGGGGCACTGGTCGGCCTGCTGATCGGCGGGGCCTTCTACCTGACTTGCCTGCCCGCCCCGGCGGTGCCCGCCATGGCCGCGCCGCAGTCATCCTTGCCACCTGCGGCAGGGCTTGCTGCTGCCGGGCTGCCGATAGAGCCGGTGATGGCAGCCGAGCCGGCTGGCGCAGTTGAGAGCACCGCGCCCCTGGCCGAACTGGTCCGCGAAGTGCTGCCGGTGTGGCAGGGCAATGTGCAACTGGCGCGGGCCCAGACGCAATCGGCCATTGACGGCTTGACGGCCCGCTTCGTCGGCATCCACGAGCGCCTGGGCGGCGCACTGGACCCCGCCCGACATAGCGCCAATGGCGAGATCCTGCAGACCGTGCAGCACGCTGCTGAACAATTGGGTGCGATTGCCTCGGCGCTGGAAGGCATGCTGGCCTCGCGCCAGGTGCTGGTGACCAAGTTCGACAGCCTGATGGCGGCCAATGACGAGATTCGCCGCCTGGCCCAGCAGAACGAGCAACTGGCCGGCCAGACCGGCGTGACTGATCTGCTCAGCGACGAGCAGAGCTGGCAGGAACTGGCCGAGCGCTCGGCCGAGAACAGCCGCCAGATCGCTGCCCGCGCCAAGAGCGCGCGCCAGCAGATCATGGCGGCCATCGGTGCCACCGGGGATGCGGCTGATACCGAAGGGATCGCCGAAAACTCGCGCGCCGTGATCGACCAGATCATCGCCGACTTCCGCCACTCCG